>Ga0302324_100000310_pt1 | contig 130228 bp, 111 predicted proteins | sample Palsa_T0_1_FD_201949 | JGI IMG/M metagenome (GOLD analysis project Ga0302324, IMG submission 201949) | Peat permafrost microbial communities from Stordalen Mire near Abisko, Sweden - Palsa_T0_1 | ecosystem: Environmental > Terrestrial > Soil > Palsa > Peat permafrost | place: Sweden: Abisko... | reverse complement strand
ATGTTGAGCGTTTGCGGATGATCACAAAGGGATTCTGTTCCCTCCGGCACATCGCTGTCGGTATTTCGCCGGGCGGTAGGCGCGAGATCGCCGACTCGGCGCTGCTGGGCTGGACGGCGTGGCCGAGCCAGGCCCGCTCGGGATAGATCGTTATGGACCGTCGACAGTGCTCAGAAGAACGGCCAGTTCTTGGGCTTCCTCAAGATCTGGATTCGCTGCAGCCTCTTGAACGGCTAGATCGGCGGGCGAAAGGCCGGCCCGGTCGATGGACGTCGTGTTAGCTCCTGCCCGTAACAGTACGCGGGCTGAGTCGACGCCCAGGCAGGTGACACATTCGTGGAGAGGGGTCGAGCCATCGAAGCTCTGGGCGTTTGGGTCCGCTCCTCGGGCCAGAAGCAAAGCCACGGCTTTCGGCCCCGCCCTAGCGGCTTCGTGTAGAGGCGTGCGCCCCGTACTCGGCTGTCTGAGCCCCACGCTGGCACCCGCTTCGAGAAGCATTTCAACGATCCGCAGAGCGTCATCGTCAAAGAAGTCTGGGTGCTCCCGAAGTGACTCCAGCAGTGGCGTTCCGTCTGAGATGACCTCATTCACGTCAGCACCGGCGGAGATCAGGTCACGAACACGCCGGACGTCGCCCACGAACGCCGCATCCATCAGTGTCGGGGCGACCCACCCTGAGGCCATACCTGATTCTCCCAGACCGAGTACCCGCTCCTATCGCCGATTCCGGTGTCATCTTCGCGGGAGCCTCGTCCCAGACCGGAACACGAGATAGATCATTCGGCGTTCGACCGTCCAGCGGAGGGGAATAGCGATCGCGACCTCCGCAACTGAACGCCTTCAGAGACCTTACTAGACCGCTGTGATCATCGCTTCAGGCTGTGCGGTCTGATCGGGCTGTGTTGGTGGCGGCCGAATATGGCGCTCGCTGTTGGGGTTTAGCCCGTCACGGGCCCGATCGCATCGGAGATGTCGACTTTGGGCGAGATATTTGGTAACTCCAGAGAATCGACGATCTGGACGACCATGGGCTCGGTTGCTGACGCCGGTATGTGGCCTGGCAGCCCGTAGATGACCGCATAGGGGCCGACGGCGGCGACGACGTCAGTCGACCAGCTGATGGACCCCGGCGTCGTCACGCTCAGGTACGCGCCCACGGCACTATTGAACACATCGACATGGGTCTGCTGGGCGCAGCCCACCAGCCAGAACATCCGAACAAGAGCCGCCGCTTGAGCCGGATCGGCGAACCGATACACCGCCAGGTTGTCGTAATAAATATCGCCAGGCGTCATCAACGTGGCCGTCGTGACCTGCGTTGCTTGGCTACCGAGCGCCTGGAACGGGCTGGGGAGCAGCGCGGCACCTTCTGCCGGCGTGACATTCTGCAGCCGGAAGTCGCTGGCGCCAGGATTTAGCTCCTCGGAGGCATACTTCAAGATCGTCTCAGTGACCGACGAAGAACTCTGGCCTGCCACCATCGATGGCGCACCGGCTGGAGAGTCGAGGGCCACAGGCGCCTTGTTGCAGCTGCCCGCAAGAGCCAGCTTTGGCCCGGAGTTTGGCGCCGAAGACGCCCTTCCCGAGCTTGGCGTTGAGGGCTTCGAGCCGCTCGTCGCGTTCCGATGACCATCTGATACCGCGACCGCGACGACAAAGCAGACAACCAGAACTAGCGCCAAAGCGGCAGGCAACAGAAGGGCCGTCTTCCGGGCGGACGGTCTCGCTGGTACTGGGCCTCGGATCGGGACTGGTAAAGCGCCGAGCAGCGCTCTGACCTCCGCGATCGTCTCGACAGCGAAGACCTGATTCAGTTGGTCTTCGTACTCGCTCCAACTCAGATGTCCGCCTGCAAGAGCGGTCCGGAGAACCTCGGCAGCGTATTGAAGGTCCGCAGCACTGGGTCGGGCCAACTCATTGCCGCCGTTCACCGTAGATACATCGGCATACCGACCCTAGGGCATTAGCCGGCCGGCAAAGGTAGCCAGGAGTGTTGACGCCTCAGCCCGTCAACGTAGGAGCGCCAAGAGCCTGGTGGCATCGGGCGGGCTGGGAGCCAATCGCTTGGCGATGCACGCGAAGTCGGCAACGCACAACCAATCATCAGTGTCTCGCTCTACGGCGACGCTCGACAGATGTCCGATCGCCCCAACCCGTCACCGCGCCAGATCTCTTCTCATCTGCGTGCCCCCGAGTACGTACGAGGCCAGCGCCGTGACCGCGCCAGAGCGGCGACGGATATGGAGCGCGTGGCCGGGCGCGAGAAGTTGGCTGGCAACGGAGCCTGACTAGGAGTCCACGACACCCCGCCACCGCTCGCCGCCGATGCCGGCAAGAACCGTCCGCAGCCGTCGGTGGTCGGGGGCATCCGTTGGTCCGAGGAGCCGGATTGTCCGTAGGTATTAGGCCATGGCCCAGTGCCGCAAGCGCTCTACCTGAGACGAGCCTTCGCCCCGACCGGCACGTCGAGATCCGACAAGGGGGTGCCGCCGTGGCGCAAGAGGTAGTCGTGCGTCTCGTCGTCGGGCATAGGCATCGAGAAGAGGTAACCCTGAATGTGAGTGCACCCGAGCTCAGCGAGGACGTCGCGCTGTTCGAGGCTCTCCACACCTTCGGCGGTGGTGACGAGGTGGAGCGTGTTTGCGAGCTGCATGATGGCGTTGACAAACCCTCGACCCTGATCGTCGAACACGAGGTTGTCGATAAAGCGCTTGTCGATCTTGAGGATGTCGATCGGAAGTTCGGCCAGCGCCGAGAACGACGAATAGCCGGTACCAAAATCGTCGATCGCGATTCGAACTCGGGTTCGACGCAATTCGCTGAGGGTCGCGATCACGTTCTTCGACTCAGACGCCAGGATTGATTCGGTGACTTCGACGATGAGAGACGACGGGTCGAGATCTGCAAGCGCAAGTGCTTCGGCAACGTCCCCGATAAAGCTGTGATTCGCGAGTTGCAGGCGTGACACGTTTACGGAGACCGTCGGGCGTAGTCCAGGGAACGTCGCGTGCCACCGTCGAGCCTGCTGGCATGCTTCGATAAGCACGGCCCGGCCAAGCTCGATAATGAGTCCTGATTCCTCGGCGAGTGGAATGAATGTATTCGGCGAAACGAAGCCTCTCGTCGAGTGTTTCCACCGAGCGAGCGCCTCAAAGGAGGTGACGTGGCCGGTGACCGTGTCGACGATCGGCTGGTAGTACACGGTCAGCGCCTTCTCTCTGATCGCGGTCCGTAGCTCCTGTTCCAGGCTCATGCGTTCCACGGCAGCCGTGTGCATAGCGGCTTCGAAGATGCGATAACAGCCCTTCCCCTCTCGCTTTGCTCGGTACATTGCCGCATCGGCATCAGCGAGAAGTCGGTCGGCCTCAGTATGAGTTTGGTTGGTAAGCGCGATCCCGACGCTCGCGCCGATCGCGACTTCACGCCCAGGTAGCGGTAGGGGGCTGACTAGGGCATCAAGGACCCGTTGCGCGACCCGGCCCGCCTGGTCTGGTTCATCGAGCTCATCGAACAAGAGGGCAAACTCATCACCGCCGAGGCGCGCAATCGTGTCGAAGCCTCGGAGGCGAGCCTCGAAGCGGTCTGCGACCGCGATTAACAATGCGTCGCCAGCGAGGTGCCCGAGGCTGTCGTTTACGTTCTTGAACCCGTCGAGATCGACGATCATGACGACGACATATCCGGTGCCACGCGCGTGTCGGCTCAGCGCATGCTCGAGCCGGTCGTTGAAGAGCGCTCGGTTCGGCAGGCCCGTGAGGGGGTCGTGCATGGCCTGATGGCGGATGGCGTCTTCGGCACCGAAGCGCACCGTCGCCGACAGAACGATACCGGCGACGCTCTCTACGAACTGTTCGTCGTCAAAGGTTGGAGGAGTGTCCTTGAAGACCTCGATATATGCCAGTGGCTGTTCGGGGTCACCCACCGGAACGCGGAGGCTGGGCAGATCACCCAGGACGGTCAAAGCCGCGCTGTCATCTGGTGTCTCGCTCTCTACACCCGCTGGTTGTTTGGGATTGCTGGTCTCGCGATTGCTCAGGATGCGGCAGTCACGTGCGTGTGCGATGCGGATGATCACGTCGGCTGCGGACTCGACGGATGCTTCGAGCGTCGTTGCCCGCAATACCTCTCGGCCCAGATCGGAAATCGCCGTTTGGCGCTCCAAGCGAGCCCTACGTTCGGTGACGTCGCGAGCGTTGATGACCATGCCGGCAACGGCGGGGTCGTCCAGTAGGTTCGTTGCCAGTCCTTCCAGCCATCGCCAAGTTCCGTCGTGGTGACGGACCCGAATCGAGAACTCGACCGATCCCCCGGGAACCCCTTGGACTCGACCGAGGGTGACACGGAGATTCTCGATATCGTCTGCGTGCACCAGCATCCCCGTCTCAGAACCCAAGAGGGCGCCAGGCTCATACCCCAGTACCTTCGTGCACGACGGACCCGCGTACGTGACCGTGCGGCTCAGGTCGACGGCGAACACCAGATCAGAGGAGCTTTGCACCAGCGCTCTGAACCGCCTCTCGCGGCTCTCGGTCAACGCGGCTGCCTCTTCCCTGTCGATTAGGGCTGCACGCAAGGAGCGATACGAGAACGCGATACCGATTCCCATCAAGATCGCGAGCCCATGGACTTCGGGCACTGGCAGCAAAGACGGGACCCAACCGAGCGCGATCAGTCCCTCGCCAGCGGCTAGACACGACATGGTCCAGCCCAGCACCACGCGCTGGGACGACGAGCCCGTCACCGCCAACGTGTCTTGGCCAACGAGGACCAAACCGATCCCCAGCGCCGGTCCCCAACCGGTCGCATAGATGACGGCGGTCACGAGGATCGTCTGCGATGCGACTAGGACGTGCAGTCGAACACGACTGCGGGATCGGTCCCACCAAAAGCCCGTTGCGGTGGTGACCAGCTGTCCACCGACAAGTATCAGCGGAATCAACCAGATCGGCGTCCGAATGACGAGATGCAGCCCCCGCAACCCCAGGATGGCTACGGCCGCCAGCGGCCCCATGAACAACATGGCCGCGAAATGTGTCCCCCTTGAATCGCGCGACAAGAGCCGACGAAGTCGAACATTCGTCATGAGAGGGGATCGACCAGGTCAGAGGCATTCTTGAGGCCGTGCCTGTAGGTGTGCTTCGTATCATTCGTAGCCTCCCAGTCTCCGGGGTCCTCGTATACCGACTCGACCGGCTGGCCCGTGACCTGGTCATCCAAGAGCAGCTCCTCGCCGAGATACGCCGCTTGGGCGGCCACTTGGTCACCACCTGGGCAGTAGAGGCCACCCACCTGACGACCCGGCTGACCCGTCCCGGCGTCTCACCCGGCAAATACTCGGGGCCATCAACGAGTACGAACGGCCCATCATTTCCCTCCGGCTGCGCTCCGGCCGCGGCTGACCGGGGAGGGCTTCCTAGCCGTTCGCCCTCACATGCGAGCAGTCGGCGATGGAGTACGTCGGCGTCGCCGGTATCTTGCCCTGTCCGTCGGGCTTACCCACGAAGACTGCGCTCGGATGGGCCGACGTAGACTTGGTCACCCCAATCTGAAAGTAACCAGCGTCGTACGGATATTCCTTGAGCCAGGGACCCTCGGGTGACCCACCGTCATAGGTCACCGTTCCCATCAAGTCGAGTATCTGAGCGTTGGGGTAATTGACGCCTGGCGGGGCGATCCCCGGCGTGGCGGTGTAGCCGGGACCCAAGGGGCTACCGGGACGTGCGTCTAACTGGGCGTAGTAGGCCTCGGAATCTGTCTCGGTGGTCTTGAAGGCGGCTTCGCAGGCCAACGCAACGGACCCGGTGTTTGGTCTCTGAGCCCCGAAGGCAGATGTGGCCGGGACGCCTATGGCCGTGACGCAAATCGCCGCCATGATGCTCCCAGCTACGGCCCTGCGTCCGCGCCACTGTTCGATTCTCGTGCCCACGATGCCCATGTTCGACGCCCCTTCCCTACCCCCCACCAGCATTTCAGACCGACCTGCGTCGTTCAAGGGGTCAAGTCACGCCTCGGCGGTGAGCATCCGCGGGGTGGAACCCACATGCCCAGTGCCTGTATCCATCAGCACGGGCCTGTTGTAGTGTCGCCTCGGACTGCCATTGTCAGTTTGGTGGTCCAGGACCAGAGGGAGGCCATTAAGCATGAAACGATTTCTGGCTCTGGGCGCGGTGCTCACCACCGCGGCGTTCTCGCTCTTCGGAGTCGCTCCTGCGGCCGGCGGTGCCCCGTTGCCTGGAGGTCTCCCGATCATTCGAGATCAAGGTGCGACCGCGGGTCGGGCGGCTGGCCTGCCGACGACCTCGATCAACTGGTCCGGGTACGCGGTCACAGCTCAGGCCCCGTTCACCGATGTCTCAGCCACGTGGGTGCAGCCGGCCATCACCTGCAGCGGGAACGAGAAGTACGTCATCACCTCGAACTGGGTGGGCCTCGACGGGTTCACGGACCAGACCGTCGAGCAGGACGGGACAGACGCCAAATGCTTCGCCGCAAGCGACACACCGAAATACCAGGCTTGGTATGAGATGTACCCGGCTGGGTCTGTAAACGTGTTCGGCGTGCAGCCGGGCGACACGATCAGCGCTTCGGTGACCTACCAGTCGGGGAAGTTTACGTTGATGATCGCGGATCTCACGTCCCACCAGACCAACACCAAGGTGGCGGCCTGCTCAAGCTGTGAGCGCAACTCGGCCGAGTGGATCATCGAGCGCGCCGCGTTTTGCGGCAACCCGGCCTGCACCACCGCGCTCATCGGAGCCCTGCCGGACTTCGGGAAGACCACGATGGGCGACGACGTCGCGAGCGCGGGCGGAGTAACGGCCGGGATCAGCGGATTCGCTAACAACTACCCGATCGAGGGGGTCTACAACCTCAACGACACGGAGAAGATCGGACCCAAGGGCTTCATATCGGTCGATACGGTCAGCAACGTGAACTCGACCAACAGCTTCACCGCCACTTGGGACCGCTCGGGGAAGCCCACACCTATCAAGCTTTGATCGAGGACCGACTCCGAGCCGGCCGACCGCAGCGCGACCTGGACGGTCTCGCGGCCGACGAGGCGGCGCGCCGGTGATAATCACGTCGGTCCCGGCCAGTCCGGAACTCGCTCCGTCGGACTTCAGGCGGCCAGGACCGACGTGATGTTGCGATGGTGGGGCCCCCTGTCAAGGGGCGGTTGCCAGGGGGCTCCCACCGGCCGCGCGCTCGGTTACGAGCGCCTCGGTTGGCACGATCCTAGATGGCCCCTAACAGATCGACGGGGGATGGTGGCTTGGTGAGGTCAGGTGGTCCGCCCCTAGAACCACCTGACCTCGGTGGCTACCTTTGCCCTCCAACGCCAACCCCAAGACAACAGCCGCTCACCGAAGTATCAATTGAGTCGGCTGAGCGTGGGCAGCCTTCGGGGATTGCGTGTGCTTTCTCGGATTTCGTCGTCGCGCCCGAGGAATCGCGTGCGAATGAGGGGCCGCCCGCCGCAGCTCCGTCGTTTAGCGGGCCCGCGGCTCCCACGAGTCGGGATCGGCAACCATGCGCGCCACTGGCGAAGGCAACCGGCCCTTCACGACGTCTTCCAGCGAGACGCGCTCCAGGACGAGCCGCAAGCTCGCCCTGGTCGCCACCCAGACGTCCTGCAGGTGCTCGGCCGCCCCTTCGTAGGTGGCCATCTCGGGCCGCAAGCCACGGACCTCGGCTAGCGGACCGTCCAAGGCCCGCATGACATCGGCGACGTATATCTGGTCGGGCGGCCGGGAGAGACGGTACCCGCCTTCCATCCCCCTCTGACTCGTGACCAATCCGGCTCGGCGCAAGTCGTTGAGGATGGCGGCCAGAAACTTGACAGGGAGCCCCTGGGCTTGGGCCAGGGCTTCACCCGTCGTGGGTTCGGCCGCCCGCGCCAATTCGAGCAGCGCCCGCATGCCGTAGTCAACTTTCGCCGGGATGTGCACCGGAGCATTGTGCCACTCCGGAATTCTGGGCGGAGCGACGGCCCTAGGCCAGAGCCTCGTCGGCCTGCCACTCCCATCGGTCGGCGTCGGACCAGAGCCGGTCGAGCTGGTAGAAATCGCGCCCTTCGGTGAGGAGCAGGTGCACCACAAAATCGCCGTAGTCCATCAGGACCCATCTGGCGTCATCCAGCCCCTCGATGCTCAAGGGCGCCGGGCCTCCGGCCAGCTTGACCGCCTCCTCCACCTCCTCGGCCATGGTTCGCACCAAACGGGGGTTCGAGCCGGTGGTGATCACGAAGGCGTCGGTTATCGACAGAGCCTTTCCGACCGACAGGACCACGGTGTCCTCGCCGCCTTTGGCCCAACAGGCCCGGGCGGCGACACCGCACAAGTCCCGGACCCGGTCGATGGTGATCGGTCCGGGGGCCTTTCGAGTCACCGACGCGGGCCTGAGGAAGCTGTCATCCGGGACCTCCAGAGAGGGTGTAGGCCGGGCGCGGGATGCTCGCCCCACTTGTCGACGGCCCGCTGTTTAGCCACTGCATGGCCAGCACCGTGACCGTGGCAGTCAGTGCGACCAGCAGGATCAAGACGACCAGCAACTCCTCCCGCAGCACTCGCCGGCGGTGGTGCAGACGCCGCAGCCGCTCGCCTGGGCCGCTCCCCATATCAGAGGGGGCGTCGGTCTTTGGAGCCGAACGGATCATCGTCATCCGCTTCCAGCGTACATACCCCGCGCCCCGATGCAGCGCACACCGGCGTCCGGGATCAGGTAATCGAGCGGTCGGCCTTCGGCGGCCCGGGCCCTCAGGTCGGTGCTGGATATCTCCAAGTTGGGAACCGTCACCTCTGCGACCCGCCAGCCGTCCACCTCCAGAGCACCGGGACGGCCCGAACCTGGCCGGTTGACCACGACCAGCGTCGCCAGGGCCTGGATCTCCTCATACCTCTCCCAACTCGTCAACTCGGCCGCCACGTCCCACCCCACGATCAGGAACAGCTCGTCCTCGGGCTCGGCCTCCCGCATCGAAGCGAGCGTGTCCGCGGTATAGGACTCCCCTCCCCGGTCGATTTCCAGCCGGCCGGCCGCCAAGCCGGGCACCCCGCCTACCGCCGCCTCCACCAGGGCCAGACGGTCGTCGGCCGTGCTGACGCCCCTCGTTTCTGCCTTCTGCCAGGGGATGTTGGCGACCATCAAAATGACCCGGTCCAGCCTCAAAGCGTCGCGAGCGTTGACCGCCGCCACCAGATGGCCGACGTGAATTGGATCGAAGGTGCCTCCGAATATCCCGATCCGCTGGCCCATGGTGGACTCGACGATAGGAGATCCAGCCACACCCGAAGTTCGGGATCCAGCGATTCGCTTTGCTCTCGAGTGCGCTTTCCGCCACCCTGGATGGGTATGCATGGGTCGTGGACACCGAACGCGTGGCGGGACTGGCCCGCCACGCAGCAGCCGGAATGGCCGGATCCGCATACACTCGAGCAGGTCCTCAAGACCCTCTCCAGCCTGCCCCCGTTGGTCTTCGCGGGCGAGGCCCGCAGCCTCAAGGCTTCCCTGGCGGCGGTCGCGGCGGGCGAGTCCTTCCTGTTGCAGGCAGGCGATTGCGCCGAGTCTTTTCACGACTTCACGGCCGACAGCATCCGGGACAAGCTGAAGGTCATATTGCAGATGGCCATCGTGTTGACCTACGGCGCCGGGGTCCCGGTCGTAAAGCTGGGACGCATCGCCGGGCAATTCGCCAAACCCCGGAGCTCACCGACGGAGCTGGTCGACGGACGAGTTCTGCCCAGCTTCCGAGGTCACGTGGTGCACGATGACGCTCCCACCCTCGAAGCTCGGACGCCCGACCCGGCCCGGATGCTCACCGCCTACCACCAGTCGGCTTCCACCCTCAACCTGGTGAGAGCCTTCACCAAGGGGGGCTTCGCCGACCTGTCCCAGGTCCACACATGGAACCAGCAGTTCGTGGCCGACAGCCCTGGAGGCCGCCACTACGACGCTTTGGCCGCCGAGATCGACCGGGCCCTGCGCTTCATGCAGGCGTGCGGCATCAACTTGGGCGGCACCTCCCTCCACCAAGTCGACTTCTGGACCAGCCACGAGGCCCTCATCCTCGGCTTCGAGGAAGCCATGACCCGCAAGGACTCGCTCACCGGGGACTGGTACGACACTTCGGCCCACCTCCTCTGGGTGGGCGAGCGCACCCGGCAAAGCGGTGGCGCCCATATCAAGTTCCTCTCTGGTCTGTCGAACCCACTCGGGGCCAAGCTGGGCCCAGAAGCAACCCCCGAGGAGGCCGTCGCCCTGTGCGCCGTCCTCGACCCCGAGCGCGAACCCGGACGGCTGACCCTCATCACGCGACTCGGCGCCGGACACGTCGAGGCGACCCTTCCCGGGCTGCTCAAGGCGGTTCGCCGGGCGGGACACCCGGTGGTGTGGGCGTGCGACCCCATGCACGGCAACACGTTCGTGGGTGCGGGCGGGCGCAAGACCCGCCATTTCGACCACGTCCTGACCGAGATCAGGGAGTTCTTCAAGGTCTGTCGGGACGAAGGGGTATGGCCCGGCGGGGTCCACGTGGAGCTGACCGGGGACAACGTCACCGAATGCCTCGGAGGCACCGATGAGGTCCTCGAGAATCAGCTGGAACTGCGCTACACGACGACGTGCGATCCCCGGCTCAACGGGGGCCAGTCCCTCGACTTGGCGTTCCAGGTCGCCGATCTGCTGCGACGCTAGGACACCCCGCCTGCCGTCGCGGTCTGCCCCGGCGCGCGGCGACGCCCACCCGCCCCGACGCCGCCGACTCAGCCTTGCAAGTCGGACCCGAACGTGGTCCGGTTGAGGGAGTTGCAGTAGCTGCGCGCCGGAACCGGCTGGATCGTGTTGGGGTCGATCCCGGCTTCTTGGGTCGCCTTCCTGGCGTCGGCCACAGCGGCGTCCCAGTCCGGGTAGACCTTGCTCCACAGGTTGCTGAGGGCGTTGGCGATCACGATGACATCCGGCTTGCTCAAGGCATCTACGACCGTGTTCCAGACCCCCTTGACTTCGCCTTGGCCCTTGGCCTGCTCGGCTTGAACGATGCCGAAGGCACGCGTCTGTTCACCCAGGAAGGCGAACAGCGACTTCTGGTAGCCGACCAGGCGGGCCTGGGCCGCGGCCTCGTCGATCTCCTTCTTGTCGGCCTCTTGATCCTCCGGCGTCACCGCCGAGGCGGCCGGTAGGGCCGGCGAGCCGCCGCGGGAGTGCGCCGGAGCCAGGCGGTGACCGATGATCGCCGCTTCCTTGGCGATGTCGCCCCGGCGGCTGGCGGCGCGGGCCAGCATCTCCCCGAACGCGGTTCCGTCCGTAAACTTGTCCTTCTTCGACTGCATGGCCGCGACCAGATCGTCGAGCTTCTTGGTGAGGTCGTTGGCCGAGTCGAGCGCAGCCTTGTCCTTGCCGGCCTGCTCCAACTCGTGCACGGGCCCGAGCGGGTCGTCGTCCACCAGGGATGCGAAGCTCGCCTGCTCCGCTGACAAGTCACCCGGCCAGTCGAAGAGGGCGCCGCCGCGGCCGCTGCCAGGCGGGCGCACGATGTGCTGTACCGCTTTGGCGGCGCCGTCGTCGTGGGCGGCGTAGGCGGCCAACAGTCGGGTTATCTCCTGCCGATCGTCCCCCGCAGCCTCGATGCCATGGCGCAAAGCCATCCACTCCTCGAAAACGCGCGGGCTCACCACTGCCTTCTGCCAGGCGTGCGGGTCTTGGGCCACGGCCGCAATCGTCTTGTAGTCGTCATCGGAAAGCTTCATCCCCGCCACTTCCGTGCGCTGCTGCATTACCTGGGTCCCGCCCGTCACCAACCCGACGGCCGTGGACAACGGCGCCTTCTCGAGGTTCTCCTTGAGCTTGTCGATCGAAGCCCCGACGTCGGCTTCCGAGGTGGCGGTACTGGCGTCTCCGGCCGCCTTGTTGTCGGGACCCACCGTCCCCGACACCGTGTCCATGGTGCTGTAGCTGATCTTCGGACCTCCCAGCACCGAGACGGACGCCCCTCCGCCGGACCCTCCGCTGTAGGTGTGGGTCTGCTTTCCGGACTTGTCCGTCGTGGTCGATTCGCTTTGCTCGTGGGTCTCGCTGATCTCGAGGCTCGCCGGTCCGGCCCCGGCCTTCGTTGTCCCGGTGCTGGACGTACCGGTGGACTCAGTCCTGGAGCCCACCAGGCTCGGGTCAGCGCCTGCCAGCAGCTTCAACTCTCCGACCGAGTCGGCGGCGCCAATTCGGTTGAAGCGCTCGGTGTACTGGGGGTCGCTCGGGTCCAGGGTAAACGTCACCGACTGGCCCTCGCTATCGGTCGCCTCAACTCCATACCCGCCGCTGGCCACGCCGTAGGACGCGCTGCCACCGAGGTTCGACGTAGTGGCGCCGACGACAGCGACGGTCACGACCACTTGGGTGGCCGTGCGCGACACGGTGTGCTTGAGGGTCCCGCTCTTGCTGTATCCGACTTCGAAGCCGACCCCGCCCGGGCCTTTGTTGCCTGTCGCGGTGAGCTTGCCCCCCAGTGTCCCGGTGGCCCCCACTTCGGCGCTGTCGCCCGCCGCCATGCCCTTGGCGGCATCCGCGTCGGACACCGACGCCTCCAGGACGTTGAGCAGTTGTTGGGCGTCGGCGATGCTTCCGGCCGCGGCCAGCTCGAGGACGCGCAGCTCCTTTTGGGCGCCGCCCGTTCCCTTGGCCGCCAAGTCACCGAGGTAGCGCTGCGTCTCCTCGGCTGAGAACGTGTGGGTGAACGTTCCGGTGACCGAGGCCGTAGCCGTACCGGTGAGGCCCACACCGCTTTTGTCCTTGGCGTCCGTCTCCTTCTCCAGGCCTCCGCTGGCTCCGACTCGCGCCCCGAGATTGATGGTCAGGGTGATCCGGTACTGCGGCGGTTCCTTGCCGTCGACCTGGGCGACGTCGACCACGAACTTCCCGTCCATCCCGACGCTCTGGCCCGTCTTCACGCCCTTGGCATGGGTCTGGCTCAAATCGGCGCCGGTAGCGCCGAACGCGCCGACGCCGCCCGGGCCGGCGATGGCGCCCCCGGTGCGGGTGGTGGTCATCTCGTTTCCTTTGATCAGGTTTCCGTCGGCGTCGACGGTCCCGAAGCGCTTGGTCTCCGAGCTGGTCTGGCCGATCTGCCCCCCTCCGCGCGTGTAAGAGGTCACGTTCTTGTTGGACGCGATGGTGGTGTCGGCTCCCTCGGAAGTCTCGGTCGACTTCGTGTATCCCCCGGTCCCCCACGACCGGCTCGTCGACGAAGCCGACGTGGACTTGGTATCCGCCGCCGAGTCGGTATCCTCGAGCTTCGACGACTCGGTCCTGGTGTAGGTGAGATCTCCGGCCGCGGCCACCAGCTTCCTGACGTCGGAGCCCGTCGTGCTCGTGGTCTGTGAGCCGGAAACGGCCGACAACTTGGTGTCCGTGGCCGACGAGTACCCGAGCGATCCGGGCGTGACCAGATCCAGCTGCTTCGTCGTGGTCCGTTTGGCTTCGACGGAGGTGCCTTCGATCACTTCGCTGCGAACCGACTCTGCGCTGGACGAGAAGCCTTTGTCTGCTGCCCGCCAGCCCGACCGTTTGGTCTCAGTGGTCGGGTCGAGGCTCACGTTGGCTTGGCGCCGGACGAGCAGCTCGTTGAAGGCGGCGTCGGTTCCCCCGGGCTCGTTGAGCAGACGCAAGTCGCCGACGGCCTTGTCGATGCGCTTCTCCAAATCAGCTTCGGCCTTGGCCAGCTCGGCGTCCTTCTGCTTCTCCTCCTCGTCGAGACCGCCGGCGTCCTCTTTCAACTTGAGCTCGGCCCGCTTGGAGCCGACCGTCTCGTAGTCGGACCTGGCGTCGGCCAGGTCCTTTTCCACGGCCGGCTGCAACGTCACGGCCAGAGCCCGGCTGTCAAGGGTCGGGGCGGCGCCCTCCTTCTGCACCGAAACCGCCTGACCGGCGCGCACGAGCTGCGCCACCGCGTGGTTTCCGGCGCTGGCCTGGAGGCCCAGCAGCCCGGTCGGGTCTGAAGTCGGGGCCGGGCTCGGCCCGGCCGGCCCCTCCGACCTCTCTGGGCGCGCCTTTGTAACCACTCGGGGTGGCGGTCGGGCTTCCCGGGGGTTGAATTCCGCTCCCACCGAAACCTCCGTTGCCGTGATCGGATCCACCTGGTCGGGGCCTCGGGCGAACAGCCTCGACGGCCTTGGGACCATTTATACCCCTGGAGGCCGGGGCGCCACGACGGCCGTAGGGGCCGAAGGCGGTACCCGTTGGGGCAAACCGGTTGCCTGAAAGATCGTGATACCCATCGACAACGCACATGGGTGGGGTTGAGGCCGGACGGTCCCACTACGGATACCCAATTTTAAAACCCTTGAAAGTTGATAATCACAGTCACCTTTGATTGACTGGACCCGTGCAAACGAGCGCCCGTCCGACGACGATCGATCCCGAGGCCGCCGCGGACATCGAAAAGTTCGAGCGGTTGCTCGCCGACCACCTGGCCGACCGGGTCGACGAGGACGCCTTCCGCGTTTTCCGGCTCAACAACGGGATCTACGGGCAGCGCCAAGGCGGCCACAACCAGATGGTGCGGATCAAGTTTCCCTACGGCAGCGTCAACGCCGAGCAGCTGGACATGCTCGCCAGCATCAGCGACCGCTACAGCCGGGGCTGGGGGCACCTCACCACCCGCCAGAACGTTCAGTTCCATTTCGTCCAGCTCGAGCGGGTGCCGGACCTTCTGCGCGACCTCGCCAGCGTGGGCTTGACCACCCGAGAAGCTTGTGGCGACACCGTGCGCAACGTGATGGGCTGCCACCTCGCCGGCGCCTGCCCGTTCGAAGTCCTCGACATCAGCCCGTGGGCCGAAGCCACGTTCCGCCACTTCCTCCATCACCCCTACGCCCAGCGCCTACCGCGCAAGTTCAAGATCAACTTCTCAGGCTGCGTGACCGACTGCGGCCAGGCCATGTTCAACGACGTGGGCGTGGTAGCCGTGTCCCGACCCCTCCCGGACGGCTCGCTCGAGCCCGGCTTTCGGGTGTTCATCGCGGGAGGCCTCGGTGCCAACCCGCACCCCGCTCAGGCCTTGGAGGAGTTCACCGGTCGCGAGGACCTGCTGCCGACCATCGAAGCCGTCCTTCGGACTTTCGACCATTTCGGCAATCGGTACAACAAGCTGCGGGCCCGTCTCAAGTGGGTGGTGGACGAGCTCGGCATCGACGAGCTGCGCCGCCGGATCCTGCGTGAACGCCAGCTCCTTTTGGCGTCGTCCAGTTGGCCAGGAGGCATCCCGGCCATAGTCCAGGAGCTGGGTGACGCCCCGGCCGGCCTGGCCACCGGGTCCGAGCCGACCCCCGTCGGCACCCCCGTCACCTTCCGAGTCAACACCAAGCAGGACCCTTACACGCGCTGGGAATCGACCAACGTCGTCGTCGGAGTGGCCAAAGGGACGGTGTCAGCGATCGCCTACGCCCGGCTCGGTGACATCACTTCCGAGCAGTTCCGATCGCTCGCAGCCATCGTGCGGGAGTTCGGAGTCGACGTGCGGGTGACCAATCGCCAGAACCTGGCGTTGCGAGGTCTATCCGCCGAGCAGCTGCCGGACCTGTACCAGCGCCTCGACAAAATCGGAATGGCCGAGCCCGGAGCCGAGCTGGCCCGAGACGTAGTCGCCTGCCCAGGGGCGGACACTTGCAACCTGGCCGTGACCCAGAGCCGCGGCCTGGCCGAAGACATCGGTCGAGCCCTCGAAGAGGCCGGGCTCGCTGACGTCGGCGGGATCCGCATCAACATTTCCGGTTGCACCAACAGCTGTGGGCAGCATCACGTGGCCGACATCGGATTCCACGGCGCGGAGCGGCGAGCCCACGGCCGGCCGGCTCCCGGCTACCAGCTGCTGCTCGGAGGCCACGTGGGCAACACTGAGATCGAGTTCGCTCACCGGGCGCTCAGGCTCCCAGCCAAGGCTGCCGCCGAGGCGACCGTCCGCCTCGTCGGGCGCTACTCCGACGAGCGCACTGCCGGAGAGCCGTTCGCGGCCTGGGTGGAGCGGGTGGGCGGTACCAAGCTGCTGGCCGCCGAGCTCAAGGACCTCGACGAGTGGCCCACCCCAGAGGAGCGTCCCGACTACTTCACCGACTTCGACGAGACCGGCCCGTACGTGGCCGAGGTCGGCGAGGGCGAGTGCGCGGCCGGCTGATAAATCTCTGATGACCACCCTCCTGGAAGCAGGCAGCCACCTCCACGCCCCAGAGCTCACCCGAGACGATCTGGCCGAGCTCAACCGCGGCTTCGAAAGCGCCCCCGCCCAAGCCGTCATCGAGTGGGCGGTCGAACAGTTTCACCCCTTCATGTGCCTGGCCGCCTCCATGACCGACGCTGTCGTCATAGACCTGGCGGTCAAGGTGGAGCCGTCCATAGAGGTGGTGTTCATCGACACCCGCTACCACTTCCCCGAGACCTTGGAAACGGTCGAGCGGGTCCGCCGGCACTACGGCCTCAACCTCCGGGTCCTCACGGTCGGCCCGCAACCCGTCGACTTGTGGAAGGTCGACCCGGTCAACTGCTGCGCGGCCGCCAAAGTGGCCCAGCTCGACCGTGCTCTGGTGGGGAAAATGTCCTGGATGAGCGGATTGCGCCGGGCCGAGGCCACCACTCGCGCCGATGCGCCAATCGTCGCCCGCGACCTTCGGGGACTAATCAAGGTCAACCCCATCGCCACCTGGACCGATCAAGACGTCAGTGGCTATATCGCCGACCATGACGTACCGGTCAATCCGCTCCTTGACCAGGGTTACCCTTCCATCGGCTGCCGTCCTTGCACCCAGCCGGTCGGTGAAGGCGGCGACCCCCGCTCGGGCCGGTGGGCCGGCCACGACAAGATGGAGTGCGGGCTGCACCTCTGAGGGCCCCACACCGAGCCGCCACTCGAGGACGATGGGCGCACGTTTCACCGCCGACCCGTGGCTTTCGCCGAGTTCTCCGACCTTAGGCCCTGATAGGGTTTTGTCCCGCAGTCGTTCGGCGCAGGCATTCTGCCGTGCCCCTCGAATCCCAAGCCGTTGACGTTGAGGTTGCCCGTGCCATCCGCCCGCCGATCGGCGGCCCTCATATGTGTGGTCGCGCTCTCGGGCGCGACCACAGGCCCGATCGACGCGTGGGCGTCGGGGACGCCGGTGATTCTTACCTCTCCTAGCACCACGACGACCTCGACGTCGGCTCCCCCGACGACTTCGACCACCAGGCCCGCCGAGCCCACAACCACCACCACGACGAGGGGAACGCCCTCGGGTACCGGCGTGCCGAAGGTGCCCGTCGCAGGTCCGCCTACCACCACCATCCCGGTCAAGAATGGCGCCGCCCCGCCTGCGCCGCCCAACCCGGGTCCGATCCTCACCGCCGTCCAGAGCGACCTGTCGCAGCTCCAAGCGATTGGCGACTACAAGGCCGCACAAGCCTGGGTGGCCTCCCGTCAGAAAGGCGTGGCCCTCGCCGGCGCCGAGCTACAAGGTGCGCAGGCCGTACTCGCCGAGGCCCTCGACGTCCAGGCGATCGCCGAGGCCCGGTACCAGGGCGCTTCGGCCCAGCTTCGCGAGCTCGCCATAGCCGCCTACATCGGGTTGGGGTACGCCGCACCGGCGGCCGGGTCGCCGCAATCCGTCAGCGGCGGCACCCTGGCGACGGTCAGCACCCCGGGCGGGCTAACCGGTCTCGAGGCCACCGACGCCCAGGAAATGATCCGGCTGATCGGCCAGCGGGCCCAGGCGGACCTGCACGACGCCAACCAGCAGCTGAAGCAGGCGGAGAAGCAGACGGGGCGCGCCCGCCGCGGCGTCATAGGAGCCGAGGGGATCGTGTCTCATGCCGAGGCGGAACTCCTTTCGAGCCGGCAGGACCTCAAGCTGGTCATCGAAGCCGCCACCACGCCCGGCCTGGCGTCAACGATCGACCTGCTGAGCTTGCCCGGCGCCGCCCCGCACACGACCACGACCTCCCCTCCGACCACGACGACCGACGTGCCGGCCACCCAGCTGCGCGGGGCCGTGGACGCGGCCGTGAGCGCTTCGGCTCCGTCGTCGCCAGCCATACTGGGCCCGTCGGTCCTGACCGGCGCCGAGCTGGCCGCTTGGTACTCCTCCACCGGCCACCAGGCCAATACCACTGTGCCCATCGGCCCGCTGGCGGCCGACTACCAGGCGGCCGGAAAGGCGACCGGGGTCCGCTATGACCTGGCGTTCGCCCAGTCCATCGTGGAGACGGGCTACTTCTCGTTCCCCTCGTACGGTCAGCTCACCTCCAAGGACAACAACTTCGCCGGCATCGGGGCATGCGACTCGTGCGCGACCGGATGGAGCTTCCCGAACGCCCAGACCGGCGTCAGCGCCCAACTCGAGCTGCTCGAAGCCTACGCCTCGACCAGGGCCGTTCCCACGCCCTTTCTGCGGGGACCGATCGGCGTCGGCGGGTGCTGCCAGACCTGGACCGCGCTCGCCGGGAAGTGGGCTTCCAGCGTGGTCTACGGCATTTCGATCATGACGGTCTACGACCAGATGCTCACGTGGGTGATCCCACGACGCCTTCTGGCGGCCGGCCTGGTGAAGCCCGCCCCGCCGACGACCGCCAAGGTCGCGTCGCAGCCGCCCTCGACCGCGGCCCAGAAGTCCTAGTACCAGAAGTCCTAGTAATCGACGGCCGGAACCTGCGAAATCCGGGCCAGGACCCAGTCGAAAGAGCCCGAACTGACGAGCGCTTTGCAGTACTTACACTCGCCGCTCAAGTCGAGGTCGAGCGGGGCTCCGCAGTTGGGGCACTTCGACGAGAGCGTGCCGCCACCGGGCGGGGTCTTGGCCGTCGACGAGCGCTGGAAGGTCCAGTCTTCCGTCCACCGCTGGACCTTCTGGTCGCCCCGGATGATCTTCCCGCTAGCGTCGTCCACGTCGTAGTCGGTGCAGGAGGCCAGCACCCTCACGGTGATCGTGTCGTAGCTGGCGTCGCTATGGGCGACGACGACGGTCAGCGAGGCGACGGAGAGGTCGCCGAGGACGTTGCGTTTGTGGGCGTCGAGGCAGCCCTGGATTTGGACCCGGTGTTGCTGCCATAGCCCGTCGGCCATCACTTGGCGGCTCACTTCGGGCTTGCGTTGGGTCCAGGCCCCTTCGACCACGAAGAACACGGCTTGGACCTGTTCGAGGAACACTTCCCTGCTGAAGCCGGGGTCGTGGGCGGCAATGGCCGCCAGGCCCGCTTCGGAGGACTCCGGATTGTGGGCGTCCGTCGAGGTGCCTGGAAAGAGGTCCCCCTTGATCGTGTCGATCGCCGGCTGGTCGGAATGCGACCACTGCCCGTCGATCGGGGACGGCGGAGCGCCGACGTCGCCGGTGACTCCGCGGGGAAGGCCCCGCCTGAGCGAGCGGAAGAGCCCCGTCACTAGCCAGCTGGCGCCGCGGGTTCGGCAGGCGCAGCGGGCGGAGCGCCCCCACCTACCGCGGTCCCGCACGACGGGCAGAACTTCCCGCCCGGAGCGACTTCAGTGCCGCACGACGTGCAATGGACGACAGCGGGCGCGAGCGAAGTCCCGCACGAGGCGCAGAACTTGGCGCCTTGGGCGTTCTCGGCCTGGCAGTTGGCGCACACCACTCCGGGAGGAGCCATGGCCGTGCCGCACGACGCGCAGAACTTGGCTCCGGCCGCGTTGGTGGCGTTACAACTCGGGCAGTTGGCGCCGGGCTGCGACTGGGCCGCGTAGCCGGCCCCACCGCCGGCGAAGCCTGGACCTGGGGGCGGGGGCGGCCCGGGCTGGACAGGAGCCGCCGCTTGGCCGCCCATGCCCATGCCGGCGGCCAGGAAGGCCCCGCTGACGGCGCCGCCTCCCTGGGCCATCCCGGCGCCGGCTCCCAGGGCCATCTCTCCTGCCGCGTACTGGTTGAAGCCGCCGGCCAGGCGGGAGTAGGCGGTGTCCTTGGCCAGGGCCTTCAGCTGCGTCTCGTCCTGCTCGGAAAGGTTGATGTCGAAGTTACCCATGCGGATGATCTCGACCCCGTAGGTGGCCAGCTGGTCGTTGCCTTTGGCCATCACCTCTTCCTCGATGTCAGGCGTGTAGGCCGACAAGCCCAGGATGGGCCAACCGTTGCGGACGATCTGGATGGTCATGTGGGTGCGCATGACTTTGAGGAGCTGGTCGCTCATCCAGCCGGTGATGGCTTCGTTGTCGGCGACGTCGACGGTACCGACCAGGTTGGTGATCAAGGCGACCGGGTCCTTGACCTTCATCGAGTAGTCCCCGAACACCCGCAAGGTCACGATCAACCCGGTCTGCGGGTCCTGCACGTCGTCGATGCGGCCTCCGAAGTTGTTGCCCGGATACTCCCGCGTCCCGACGAAGTAGAGCTCGGCCTTGTAAGCGTTACCGCCGGTCGCGAAGTCGATGAGGATGCCGAGCCCCGGGATCTCGTCCGCGTCTATCTGGTGCCGGCCCGGCCCCATGGTGGCCACGACCTTCCCGGTGTTGACGAAGAGGGCCAGCTCGTCGGCGTTGACGATGGCTCGGGTGAACTTCCTTATGTTGTGGTCGTGCCACTTGTATACGATCTGGTGTTTCTTGTCGTCGGGGACCGCAATGAATTCCCGGTCTAGAAGGGGCATGACTCACACTCCTGGATCGCAATGCCGTACGCCGTCAGGGTAGCCATCCAGACGGGCATTCACATGAGGGTTGTCTGAAAATCGCATTTGGGGTGGCGCGCCTTAGCGCTGGCTACGAAGCAACTTGACGCAATTCTTCGACACAAGGGCTGTCGTAGATAAGGACATGTTCCAAGTTGCTTGGTGGCCAGCGCTTGGCGCGGTTCTCTCCGCAATATCGGGAAGGCGCCCGTCGGAGGCCCCCCGGTAGACTGCCTTTCCTGGCTTCCAGGCCTGCCAGTCCCGTGGAAGGAAACGACCTCTGTGAGCGACAGCGTCCCCCCGAGCGACACCGGATCAGCGCGTTTCGAGTCCCCGGCGTCAGTCCGCGAAGGGCTGCGGTCCGTGGGCTATCTCCCCGACGACGGCATCGCGGGCGTGGTCTACCTCGCCGACCGACTGGGCAAGCCGATACTGGTGGAGGGCCCCGCGGGCACCGGCAAGACGCAGCTGGCCAAGTCCGTCGCCGAGCTCACCGGGGCCCGCTTGATCCGGCTCCAGTGCTACGAGGGATTGGACGAGTCCAAGGCCCTGTACGAATGGAACTACAAGAAGCAGCTTCTGCGCATCCAAGCCCAGCGGGTCGCCGAAGACGACGGCGGCAAGTGGACCGACATCGAGGAGGACATCTTCTCCGAGCCGTTCCTGCTTACCCGTCCGCTCCTCGAAGCCATACGCGCCGAAGAGCCGGTCGTGCTGCTCATCGACGAAGTGGACCGCGTCGAAGTCGAGACAGAAGCCTTGCTGCTCGAGATCCTGTCCGACTACCAAGTGTCGATCCCCGAGCTGGGCACCGTTAGCGCCACCCAGATCCCCCTCGTATTCCTGACTTCCAACAACACACGCGAGCTGTCGGAAGCGCTCAAGCGGCGCTGCCTCTTCCTGCACATCGACTACCCGGACTTGGAACGCGAGAAGGAGATCGTGCTGACCCGGGTCCCGGGCATCACCGAGTCCCTGGCCGATCAGGTGGTGCGCATCGTGCGGTCCATTCGCAGCCTCGAGCTCAAGAAGGCCCCTTCGGTATCGGAGACGCTGGACTGGGCGCGCACCCTCCTTCTGCTGGGAATCCAGTCGGTGGATGCCGACACCGCCACCCAGACCCTTCACATCCTCCTCAAGTATCAGTCGGACATCGAGAAGGCGGCCAAGGATTTGAGCACGTCGTCCGCCTCTACATCCCGGTGAGCCTCCCGGTGGGTGTCGGGGTCCCCGAACTGCCGCTCGGGACGTCGGCCGGCCTGCTCGAATCGCTGTCCGGCTTCGTCAAAGAGCTACGCAATGCGGGCATTCCGGTGAGCCTCACCGAGAACCTCGACGCCATGGAGGCGCTCAAGCACATCCCCCTCGAGGACCGCGACGCGTTCAAGTACGCCTTGGCTGCCACCTTGGTCAAAAACAACTCCCACTGGAAGACGTTCGAGACGGTGTTCGAGGTCTACTTCTCACTCCGGGGCCGGGAGTACCACTTGGTCGACGGGGTCGACGACGAGGCGGATGACCTGATCAGCGACCTCCTCGGCCCCCGCGAAGGCGAGTCCAGCGGGTCGGCCGACGGTCTGACCCACGAACAGCTGGCCGAGATGCTGTTCAGAGCGCTCATGGACGGCAACGAGGCGATGCTCCGGGCCATCGCCCGGGCCGCGGTGACCCGGTACGCCGGGATGGAGCCGGGGCGGCCGGTGGGCGGCACGTACTACCTGTACCGCACGCTGCGCCAGCTCGACCTCGACGCCGTGTTGCAAAGGATGATGGAGACTGCTCGCGACCAGACCCACGACGAGCTCACCGACTTGGAAGACCGGCTGGCCCGCGAGGAGTACGAGTCGCGCTTGGACGCCCTGCGCCGCGAGATAGAAGCGGAGATCCGCCGACGCCTCGTGGCCGACCGGGGCGCCGAAGCCGTGGCCAAGTCGGTTCGTAAGCCCCTACCCGAGGACATCGACTTCATGCACGCCAGTCGCGAGGAGCTGGTCGCCCTGCGCAAGGCGATCGCCCCCCTGACCCGAAAGCTGGCCGTCCGCCTGGCGCGCAAGCGACGCCACGGTCGCAAGGGGCCGCTGGACTTCCGCAACACCGTCAGGCACTCACTGTCCTACGGAGGCGTTCCCGCCGACCCGAAGTTCCGTTACCCGCGGCCTTCGAAGCCCGAGATCGTGGTCATCGCCGACATATCCGGATCGGTGGCCGCCTTTGCCCGCTTCACGCTGCAAATGGTGTACGCCATCAGCTCACAGTTCAGCCGGGTGCGGGCTTTCGTGTTCATCGACGGGATCGACGAGGTGACCGACTACTTCAAATCGACCGAGGACATCACCGCCGCCATCCACCGGATCAACACCGAGGCCGACGTCATCTGGGTGGACGGCCACTCCGACTACGGCCACGCCTTCGAGGCGTTCTGGGACCGCTGGGGACGAGACATCAACACCAAGTCGACCGTGCTCCTTCTGGGTGACGCCCGCAACAACTATCACGCCGCGCAAGCCTGGGTGCTGGCCGAGATGGCCAAGAAGGCCCGCCACGTGTACTGGCTCAACCCGGAGCCGCGCTCCTACTGGGACACGGGTGATTCGATCGTCAGCCAGTACGCCACCCACTGCGACGGAGCCTACGAGTGCCGCAACCTCAAGCAGCTCGAGCGCTTCGTCGAGCAACTCGGGTAGATCTAGGCCGGTCGGCCCCAGCCGCCCGGTGGCTAGGTCGGCAGAGCGGCCTGGTCGGCTCGAGCCCGCCGTTCTTCTGCGCTCCGGGCGGTCGATTCTGACGGCCTCATGCTCTGGATGTGGGCGCGAAACACGGTGGCGGCCCGGCGGCGGGTGGCCCCTTGGACGCTCCACCCGCAATCCTCGCACGTCGCCCGCCAGATGCCGCGCTCGAGGATGTACCTGCCCCGGTGGCTGGCGGGGCGCTCGTGCGCGGTCAAGTCGATCACTGGCCCCTCCTCGTCACGGCTCTCGTCACCACACTGCCCGCTCACAACCAACGGTAGGTAAACAGCCAGCATCCGACCGGTAAACATCAAACGATGCCGGGGCGGGTGCGCACGTTCCTTGAAGCCGCGAACGGCCCTCGTCTGTCATGCAGATGAACGAACAATGAAAGTCGAGCTGAGGCGCGGGAGCCGGAGACCGCGGCGCCGCAGTCCGCCAAACGCCACAAGATGCCCACTTCAGCGAAACCGGTCGGGTCCATTCGACGTGAGCCTCACAATGCTACGTTTCGCCATTGCGTCGATCCCGACGACGTGCTCAGATAACTGCCAGGGCCAAAACCAACCACGCAAGGCGAACCAGACCACGCAACGCGAACCAAAGGGGACCAATGTGGGTACAGATACGCGATCTCTGAAGGATCTGCTTCCCCAACCAAGCCGGCGGTGGCTGGCACCCGCGACTGCGTTGCTGCTCATCGCGGCCACGCTCAGCTGGGCCACGCCGGCCCGGGCCGATACCGGCCCGACCCTGTCGATCGGCAGCACCTCGGTAGTTCGATCGGTGACCGATGCGGTGACGGCTTATTTCACCGTGACCCTGTCGAGCGTGCAGGCAACGCCGGTGAGCTACGACTTCGCCACCGCCGACGGCTCAGCCGTCGCCGGCGTCGACTACGAGGCGACGTCGGGGACCAAGACCATGCAACCGGGTGCCACCCGGAGCAAGGTGGAGGTGAAGATCTACGGCGTCGGACCCGGCCACCCGGATCCCGAGACCTCCAAGGTCAAGTTCACGGTGACGATTTCCAACCCGGTCGGAGCGTCGATCCTAGGGCCGACCGGCACAGGTACCATCCTCGAAGTGCCGTCGATCTCGATCGGCGACGTGACGGTCCTTCAAGCCCTCACCAAGGCGACCGGGGGCCACGGCGGCGTCCCTGGCACGGCGGCCTTCTTCACGGTCACTCTGAGCTTCAAACTCAGGACTCCGGTGACCGTCGACTTCGCCACTTCTGACGGCACGGCCGTTAACCACGTTGACTACAAGCGCAGTGTGGGCTCCCGCGTGATTGCGGCCGGGTCCAACCACCTGAAAATCCGGATCAAGATCAAGGCTGCGGACTCCAGCGGTTACGTCCCTGGCCTCGAGACGACAACGTACTACGTCGGAATTTCAACGCCCACAGCCAACATCTACGTCCTCAAGGCCCAAGGCACAGGCACGATCGACGAAAACGTTGCTCCCGGGGCGCCGCAGAGCGCGTCCGCCACGCCGGGGGCTCCGCTGTCGGGGAGCGTCACCCTCAACTGGTCGCCACCGACCGACACCGGGAACTCGTCGATCGCCAGCTACTCCTACGCCACTTCGACCGACGGCGGTAACACCTTCGGGAGCGAGCAGAACGTGGGCGACGTCACTTCTACGACGGCTGCCTGCCCGACCGGCGACTCCTGCGTGTACGAGGTCTTCGCCACCAACGCCTACGCCGAAGGACCAGCGGCGACGACCGCCGCCGTGACGGGCCCCTGACGTCTGAGGGGACCAGTTGCCGTTGGCTCGAATTGAACCCGCCTGGCAGCTAGGAGCTCGTTAGCTCCAGCTGCAGGCGGAGCGACCTCGAGGGGACCGAGATTGTGAACTGCCAGGCAGCTAGGCGCTCGTCAGCTCCAGTTACGGGCTGAGCGACCCGAGCGGGCTAGCGCCGGCCGGGCCCGAAGTCCCTTCTGGCGGGCCAAGCGAACCAAGACCGAGCCGACGATGGCGAGGCTCATGGCAAATCCGGCTTCGACTCCGATCGGAGCACCGGTGAAGGCCAGGGCGCCGGAACCGGCATGGGCAGCCGTCGCCGTGTGAGCCGACTTTCCATCCCCGTCTCCGGAGGATGACCCCGTCTGCGGCTGGGTGGTCGTGGTCTTCTTTGGCACGGTCGTGGTCGTCGTGGTCGTGGTCGTGGTCGTCGTAGTAACGGGAGCGCTGCAGGTGTGGTATCCGCGTCGTGACGCAATTTGGGCGTGGCGGTCACCGTTGCCGCCGGGCCCAGGGTGGGTGATGATTGTCCGGACGGTGCCGCTGTAGTAGTCGGCCTGCCAATAGCCGCACGGCAGATGGACCGTGGTACCGGTCGAAGTGGCGAATGCCGTCTGGGAGTTGTACGTAGAGTTCGTCGCCAGGAAAACCGTCAGGTGATCGCCCTGGCAGTTGCCGGTCGTCGTCGCCGAAATCCCGCCGTGCGGTGCCTTGACCAAGGTTGCCTGGCACTTATTGCCGGCCAGATGCGCCACGCTGTTGTTCTCCTGTTTTTGGCCCGGATGCTGAGCGGGTGACTCATTCACCGAACTCGGGAACACGCTGCCGCCTCTATACGCCGTGTATCAGGCGAGGTCGCAGCCCCATGCTCGGTGATGCCCTGAGATCACCAACGGTGCCTATAGTACTCTTTTTCGGGCCAAGGTGTAAATGTTCTCCGATTGCGCCCGACGCAGCGAAACCCGAGAGCGGAGAGGTCCCGGGCGACCGCTCAGCCTCCGTCGGCTAAAGAGGCACCACGTTGGGCCGTCTGGCTCCGGTGAGGGCGTTGCGAGCGTCGAATACCAGGCTGGCTCGCTGGACCACCCAGTCGAGGTCGTAGCTTTCGTGGGGGGTGAGAACCGCCACGCAGTCGCTGCGAGCCAGCGCGGCGCCGGTCAGCGCACTGCGGGAGCGGGAGAAATCTCCGGCTTGCAGCGATCCGACGAAGGGATCGTGGAAGCGGACGTCAGCCCCCTTGGCATGCAGCCGGCGGACGACGTCGACCGCGGCCGACTCGCGGAGGTCCCCGACATTGGGCTTGTAGGTCACGCCGAGCACGAACACGCGGGCCCCCCGCAGCGTCACGCCGCGGTCCCCAAGCGCGTCACCTATACGCCGAACGACGTAGTCGGGCATCGCCTCGTTTATGTCCATCGCCAACTCGACCAGGCGATAGGGCCGGCCGGTGTCTCGTCGCGATTGCCACGCCAGATACGCAGGATCGAGAGGTATGCAGTGGCCGCCCACGCCGGGCCCGGGATAGAACGGCATAAACCCGAATGGCTTGGTGGCTGCGGCGTCGATGACTTCCCAGGTGTCGATCCCCTGGTCCGAGCAGAGCTGGGCCAGCTCGTTCACCAGGGCGATGTTGACCATCCGGAAGGTATTTTCCAGCAGCTTCGCCAGTTCGGCGGCTCGGCAGTTGGAGACGGTGTGGACCGAGTCGACCAGCTGGGCGTAGAAAGCCGCCGCGACTTCGGTGGACGATGGGTCGATACCCCCGACGATTCTGGGGGTGTTGGCCAGGCCGAACTTCGAGTTGCCCGGATCGATCCGCTCCGGTGAGAAGGCCAGGGCGAAGTCGCGGCCGGCCTTCAAACCAGATGCCTCCAGCAGCGGGAGGACGGTGCCTTCGGTGGTTCCTGGGTAGGTCGTCGACTCGAGCACGACGAGCGCCCCCGGCTTGAGCCGCGTCGCGACCTCCGTGGCCGCGGCCACGATGGCGCTGAGGTCGGGACCGTGGTTGGCGACGGGAGTGGGGACGCAGATGACGACGACGTCCGCTTCGGCGACGGCGTCGGCTTCCGTCGCGAAACTGAGTCGTCCGGAGCCCAGCGCCATGAGGGCCTGAGCTTGATCGACTCCAGGGACGTCGACCACTCCGGCGCGAAGCCTGTCGACGCGGGCGGCGTCTACATCGATCCCGACGACTTCCATGCCCGCGTTGGCCACACCCACGCTGAGGGACAGCCCGACGTAGCCCTGGCCGATGACGCAAACCCGGGCCGACCCGGCTTCGAGACGCCCGAGGAGCTGGGCTCGCCTCTTCATCGACCGCCGGCGGTGACCTCAGGTGAGGTCGAGGGACCCGCCGACCCGGCAGAGATCATCCGCTGGACGTCCAGGACCCGCCGGCGTTCTACCGCGTTGGAAGTCTCCTTCGAGCCCGCGTCCGAATTGGACGTGGCCAGGTCCAAAACGACCTGGTCATCTTCGAAGGGATCTCCTGGTGCGGCCGACACCAACTCCCCGTTGGCGGCCGCGATCAGGGCGGCCCGAAGATCACCCGGGTCGCCCAGGCGGGCCGCGGCCTCGAGCTGGCCGACCTCTTGCATCAGGGCGCTGAGCTGCTCGGGTGCAGGAACCACCCGGCGGATCGAGGGATGGGCGGTGTCGCCCAACCCCTCTTCGGGGTGATGCAGTTCTTCTTGAAGCTTCTCGCCCGGACGCCGGCCGACGATCTGTATCTCGATGTCCCTGCCTTCTTGCCGTCCTGTAAGGCGGATCATGCGCTTGGCCAGATCGAGTATCCGCACCGGTTCGCCCATGTCGAGCATGAACACCTCGCCGCCTTCGGCTAGCGCGGCCGACTGCAGGACGAGCTCGACGGCTTCGGCGATGCTCATGAAGTAGCGGGTCATCTCTGGATCGGTGACCGTCACCGGACCACCCTGGCGGATCTGGCGCTCGAAGGTCGGGACCACGCTTCCCCGACTGGCCAGCACGTTGCCGAAGCGGACCGCGCACCACTGTCGCCCTGGAGTGGCGTGAGCGACCAGCAGCCGTTCGGCCATCCGCTTTGACGCTCCCATCGAGCTGACCGCCCTCACCGCCTTGTCCGTCGAGATGACGATCAGCCGCTGGGTTCCGCAATCTCTTGCCGCCGCCAGGACGTTGGAGGTTCCGATGATGTTGGTCCGGAGCGCCTCCTCCGGATACACCTCGAGGATCGGGACGTGCTTGTGGGCGGCGGCATGGAACACCACTTGCGGGCGGTAGGTGGCAAACACCCGCCACATCTGATCAGCGTCCCGCACGTCAGCCAAGACCTGGATGGCTCCCGGGATGTCGAGGGCGGCGTCGTGCAAATGCGTCTCGTCGTGGTCCACCAGCACCAGCCGCGAGGCACCGCCTGCGTGGACCTGTCGGGCTATCTCCGAGCCGATCGACCCTCCGCCGCCCGTGACCAGCACGCAGCGTCCTGCGATCACCTTGTGGATGGCGCTCGAGTCGGTCTCGACCTGGTGGCGGCCGAGAAGGTCGTCTATCTGCAAGTCGCGCACGTCGCGCAGGCCGACCGTGCCGCTGACGAGCTGATCCACCGTCGGTATGGTCTGGAGCGGAATCCCGGCCCCCTCGGCGGCCACGATCGCCCGTTGGATCAACTCGGGCGTGGCCCCGCTGATAGCCAGCAGGGCATAGTTCAAACGGAGGGACGCGGCGGCGCCCGGCAGGCTTTCGATCGGGCCGAGGACCGGCACCCCGACCAGAGATCGGCCGTGGATGCGGGGATCGTCATCGAGGAAGGCGACAGGTATCAGGCCCGACTTGGGATTGGCCAGCATCTCCCGGGCCAGGCTGGCGCCGGCGTTTCCCGCCCCGAGGATGACGACCCGGAGGCCCACGCTGAGCGCGTCGTTGCTGATCCGACGTCTCCTCAGCGCGAACAGACGGGTCTGGAAGCGGCTGAGACCGACCAGACCGGTGGCGAGCGCCGGGCCGACGAGCGTCACCGACAGCGGGAGCCTCAACTGCGGCAATGTCGACAGCAGGGGTATGCCGACCACGGTTAGGATTCCCGCCGTAGACAGCCGCTGGGCCTCACGGATCCCGGCGTGACGCCAGAGGGGGCCGTAGAGCCCGGCCACCCGGTTGGCTACCAGGTGAAAGCACGTCGCGACTACCAGAAACACCCGAAAACGGTCCCAATACAAGTTGGGCACGGATCCGTTGAAGCGAAGCACGACCAGTCCGAGATAGACCGAGGCCACGAGCACGGCGTCGACGCAAATAAAGGGGAGGTCCCCCCTCAGCCGAGCCGCCTCTCGGGCTACTTGAGCGAGACCCCTCAAGGGCGCCGGCCGCTCCGAATCGCCTTCGACGGCGGCGGTGCCCGTCTGGGCGCGTGCGTGTTCGCTCAAACTCCGCCTCCTTCGATCACGGATCCTGCCCCTCGGGTCGGATCACAGGGTTGGAACATGAAGCTATCGCCCAGTGGCGACTTCTTCAACGGTCGATCACCGACAGACTTCTTCAATGAACGACGATCGACGGATTTCGAAGCCGCCAAAGCGTTGTAGACCTCTTCGGTGCGGCCCACGGCGGTCCCCGCGTCGAAGGCCAGCCCGCTCGTCATCGCCGCTTTCGCCAGTCTCCGGCGCTTCTCGGCGTCGCCGACGAGGTCCAACAGCGCCGCGGCCAGGCGGTCGGGGCGCCCGGGCGGAACCAGGATGCCGTTCTCACCGGAGCGGATGGCATCCGGGATGCCACCGACGGCCGTAGCGACCACCGGGAGCCCGACGGCCAGGGCCTCCATGAGCGCCACCGGGTACCCCTCGACTTTCGATGCGAGGACGAACACGTCGCTGGCCGCCAGCAGGTCGAAAACGTCGTCGCGGCGGCCGAGAAGCTCGAAACGCCCGACCAACCCGAGGCGAAGCCGCTCTCGGTCCACTTCTTCGGCCAGGGGGCCTTGGCCGACAGCCAGGAAGCGGCAAGGCCCCGGCGCGGCGTCCACCACTTGACGGGCTGCCGCGAGCAGATCGGGGTAGGCCTTGTTCGAGCGCAGATTGGCGACGGTGATGATCACTACCTCGTCGGGGTCTACGCCGAGAGCAGCGCGAACCTCGTCGCGCCGGGCCCGTGCCGCCGAGGCCTCGGCCAGGCTCGTCCCGTGCACCACCACTTCCACCGTCGGACGAACAGTATTGGGCAGGGATCGACGGGTGTCCTCAGATACGGCGAGATGCGCGTCGTCCATCCCGAACGTGAGACGGTTGGCCCACCGCGTTAAGGGTCGATGACTCGACCACGAGTTGTGCTCGGTCGACATGAGAGCCGGCCGACTCGACCGTGCCAGCGACGAGACGGCCAGCCTCGCTCCTACCGCCGCGACCGGAGAGTGGGTGTGGACGACTTGGAACGGCCGGGCGCGCAGCAGGCGCCGAAGGGCCAGGACCCAGCGGGGGTCGTATCGGCGGGCCCCGCCTAGGCACGTCACTCGAATCCCGAGTCCCTCGAGCTCTCCGACCAGAGCCGTCTTCCACGGAAGCAGATAGGCGACTTCGAAATCGAACCGGGATCGGTCAGCCAGCTTGGCCGCCGAAACGAGGAGACGCTCGGCCCCGCCGGGACCGAGCCCCTTGATCAGCCACAGCACCCTGAGTTTCGAATCGTCGAACAGGGGCGACGGACTCGTAGAGGGGTAGAGACGAGCCGGGTCGCGCTCAGATGACAGCAACACCGGAGCCCTCCACCTCGGTTCGGTATCCTTCGAGGGCCGCGGCCAAGCCGTCGGCCATGCTGACCGCCGGGCGATGGCCCAGCAGGGCCGCGGCCGAAGTGGTGTCGGCCCAGGTGTGCATGACGTCGCCGGCCCGAGCGGGCGCGAAGACGGGTGTGGGGGTGCGCCCCGTGAGCTCGGCCAGATGACCCAGCAGGCGCAGCAGATCCCACGGGTCGCCGCCGGCCACGTTGTAGGCCTGGCCTTGCGCCGCCTCGGCGGGCGCCGTCGCGGCCCGCATGTTGGCTGCGACGGCATCGGTCACATAAGTGAAATCGCGGCTTTGGCGACCGTCACCGTGGATCTCCGGAGCCGTGTCGTTGAGCAGGGCGTTGATGAACAGGGGTATGACGGCGGCGTAACGGCCGTTCGGATCTTGGCGGGGACCGTAGACGTTGAAATATCTGAGCGAGACCGTCTCCAAATCAAAGAGCTCAGAAAAGACCCGGCAGTGATGCTCGGCCGCCAGCTTGCTCACCGCGTAGGGAGACTTGGGGAGCGTCGGCGCCGTTTCCGGTGTCGGTCGAACGTCGCTACCCCCATAGACCGACGATGACGACGAGCTGACCACTCGACGGACTCCGGCGTCCCGGGCCGCGACGAGCACCGTGAGGGTGCCATGGGTGTTGGCCGTGTCGGTGGCCAACGGACTCTCCACCGAGCGGAAAACCGAGCGGTGGGCGGCCAAGTGGTACACCACTTCACATCCCTCCACGGCCCGCCGGACATCGTCGAGGCACTCCACCGCCCCTTCCACGAACGACACGGCCTCGCTCAGACGATCCTTCCGACCCGAGGACAAATCGTCGAGGACCACCACGTCGATGTCGGCCAGCAACAGGGCGTCCACCAAATGGGACCCAATGAAACCCGCACCCCCTGTGACCAGCGCTCGCACCCCTACCCTCCGCGTTCTACCCTATCGTATCTATATGGCATTCGCCACGGCTAAGAGACCGGTTTCATACTGGCCGCCCGCGATGACGCCCGCCTTTCCAATGGGTAAAGCGATGAAAAACAGTACGCAAAGTGACGGTTCGGCGGAAATGGTGAATGGATCGGCTAAGTTGCCTAAAGTAACCTCGTGTTGGGGTACGGGCAGCGCCTCACCAGGGGCGCTCCGTGTCGGCGCGTCTGCCGCCCCTCAGTGAGGCGATGACTAACCTATTTGCGAAGTTCCGTCGACGGTGGCCGGTGGTGGTCGTGGCGGTGGTGGTGTTCACGGCGGTGGGCCTGGCGACCCTCCCACCGGCCCACGCGTCCGGCCCCAAGGGCCAGAAGGGTTACCGCGCCCAGGTGATCCTCGGGTCGACGGACCAGGCAACCGCGGCGGCTGCGACGTCAGCGGCCAATGCAGCGGGTACCGCCGGCGCTTCCAAGTCCTCGACTTCCTCCACCACCAAGGCGGGTGGAACGGACGTGAACAAGACGTCCTCCGGCTACCTCGCCCTGGCCACCAACCCGGCCGTGGCCGAGGCCGCGGCCAAAGCGCTGGGCCCGAAAACCAGCGCCAAGAAGCTGTCCCAGCAGGTGACCTTCGGCGCCAACAACCTCGGGGAGATCCTGGTCCGGGCCAAGGATCAGAGCGCCACCAAGAGCGCAGCGGTGGCCCTGGCCTTCGCCAAGGCCCTGATCAGCGCGGCGGTCACCGCGCAGCAGAACACGCAGGCCAGCGCGGTAGCCAGGCTCAATAAGGATCTGACCACTCTGGCGGCTCACATAAGGCTCCTACAGGCACATGCACCCAAGGGAACGACGGCGACGACCACCACGACCACGGTGCCCAAGCACGGAGCCAAGAAGACGTCCGCGACCACCCCGTCATCCGCTACGACCGTTCAGGGCTCCACAGATCTGGTGACGCAAGCCGAAATCAACACTTCGGTCCAGGACTACTCCACCCTGTACCGCGAGCTGTTGGTCACCCAGCAGCACGCCAGCTCGAAGCCCCCGCTAGAAGTAATATCCATCAAGAAGCCGGTTTTGGTGGGCGCGAGCGCATCGAAGCCCATTCGCAGGCGGTACTGGGCAGCTGGGGGGTTCGGCATCGGACTCCTCCTTGGCTTGATCACCGCGGCTGCCCTCGCCCTCCTCGACCGCAGCGTCACGGACGAGACCAAAGCCGAGGCGCTCTTCGGTCTCCCGGTTCTGGCCTACGTGCCCGCCCACCCTCAATCGTCGGCCGGGCGCCCACCCGTCGTCGTCAGCCACCCCGTTTCCGCGGTAGCCGAGGCCTACCGGCGCTTGACGTCGGCGCTCGAGCAGCTGCCCACCCACGCGGTGGATCCCGTCGCCGCGGTAGCGCGACCCGTGCTCGACGGTCGCGAAGCCGATTCGGGCTCCCGCCGAGCGGACGGAACCCGCCAGATACTCGGCTTGGTCGGGGCCCGCCGTCGGGCCGGTTGCACCACGGTCCTGGCCAACCTGTCCGCCGCCCTGGCCGAGCGGGATTTCGAACCGCTCGCCGTCGACGCCAACCTGCGTCGGCCGCGCTTGCACGCCGTCCTAGGCGTCGACCGCGTTCCGGGAGTGACCGACGGAATGACGCCCACGAATGCCAAACCCTCGCCCGCCGTGCCCCGGGTTCGAGTGATACCAGCCGGTTCGCCTGCGCCGAATCCACCGAGGGACCTCCACAAGATCGCGGCCGCCCTCCCCGGCTGGCGTCGAAGCGCCGGCGTGATCCTGGTCGACATCGCAGACCTGGCTAACACCAACGATGCCGCGGCTTTGGCCGGCGAGCTGGATGCGTTGGTCGTGGTCTGCGCCCGGCCGTCCGCCACCCCTCGGCGCATCCAACGGGTCCTCCGTGATCTGGGCCGATCCGGAGCGCCGGTGCTGGGCGTGGTGCTCGTCGAAGTGCGCACCAGCTACCTCCAACGGCTCACCGCACCGCGAACGCCACCCCAGCCGAGCCACCGGCGGCGTTCGCGCAAATCGGGCTCGGGGACCCCACCCACGGCAGGCGCCGTGGCCGGAGCGGCCGACGGCCGTCCGCTCCCAGATCCAGCCAGGATCGGCTCCGCCGTTCCCCGGGGCGGCCAAGACGTCGGCGCCCGTACGGTAAGCGGCGACGTCGGCGACGTGGGGCGGACGCCGGGGTGACGCCGGGGCACAGCTTGGCCCGCCGACCTCGCGCTGAAAGGACCGTCGAGGCCTTCCGGCCGGGGGCCTGATGCCGACGAGTCAGATCGTAAGCGGTGCCATCACTGCGATCGTCCTCATCGTCCTGACCCTTCCATGGCTCCGACACAAATTCCGCAAGAGCGATCCCGACTTCGTTCGACTGGTCAGCTGGGCCCTGGTCGCCAAGATCCTCGCTTCTATCGCCCGGTACTTCGTCGCCTACCAGATCTACGGAGGCGTGGCCGACTCCGCGCAGTACTACAACACCGGTGTGGCCCTGGTGCCTCAGTTCCGCCAGTTCGATTTTCACGCCAACGTCGGCAAAGTGATCGGAACCGGCGTGATCAAGATCTTCACCGGCCTGGTCTTCGCCGCGACCGGCGTCAGCGACATCGGCGGCTATTTCATTTACTCATGGCTCGGGTTCCTCGGGCTATGGCTGTTCTTCCGAGCCTTCCGCCTGGCCGTGCCCGAGGGAGACGTGCGGCGCTACTTCTGGCTGGTCTTCCTCTTACCGTCGATGCTGTTCTGGCCCTCCGAGATCGGCAAGGAAGCTTGGATGACTCTCGGCCTGGGATTGAGCGCCTACGGCGCGGCCCGGATCCTGACGTACCGCCCGTTCGGCTACGTCCTGGTCCTGCTGGGGTGCACCGAGACTGCGCTGGTCCGACCGCTCGTGACCGCCCTACTGCTGGCCGCTTTGGTCATGGCGTTCTTGCTGCGCCGCTCCCAAGTCGCGGCTGGCAGCGGCCATCAGGCCCGGCGCGGCGGTCAGATCGTCGGTATCGTCGTACTCTCCGCCGCCCTGCTGGTCGGCGTGACCCAGGCCAACACCTTCTTTTCGAAGGACGGCGTCGAGAGCGGCGGCAGCACTGGGATCTCGGCCATAATCTCGGGCACCGCGGCCCGGACCACCCAGGGTGGGTCCCACTTTGCCCCCGCCCGGCTGTCCGCACCCTGGACCATTCCCTACGCGGTGCTGTCGGTCACGTTCCGACCGTTCCCGTGGGAAGCGCGCAACGTCCAGGGCCTCCTCGCCTCGGGTGAGGGCGCCTTCCTTCTGTACATGACGTGGCGCTCCCGCAAGCGACTCAGGAACTTGTGGAAGTGGATGAGGTTCCGTCCATACATAGCCCTGTGCCTGTTGTACAGCCTTCTCTTCGCGTTCGGCTTCTCGGCGGTGGGCAACTTCGGCATACTGGCCCGGGAGCGGGTCATGCAGTTTCCGTTCTTCGTCGTGATCTTGGCCCTACCCGACCACCGTCCAGGCGAAGCCGAGACGGAGGGCGGCGACCCGGACCCGGCCGAGAAGGACGTGATCGGCGGGGTCCGCATTTCGGCCATGCACCCCGCGGCGCTGTCTCGGGCCCCGCTGGCGACCGATTCCGAGTTGGTCCCCGTCTCTCCGGGCCGCATTCCGCCCCCACCTTCCGCCGCACCTTCCGCCCCGCCTTAGCCGACCGGCCCTAGTCCGCCCGGGCCTTTGACATCCTGGCCACTTCGCCGGCGAGCCGTCTGTCAGGCCGCAATCGCCCGGCCGTCCAAGCGGAAGATGGCAAGAGGGACTTCGAGGACTTTGGGATGGTTGATGCCGTGTCCCCAGTAACCATCCTCGCCGAAGCACTCCCCGTGGTCGGCGCAGACGACGACGATCGTGTCGGCAGGCAGGCCGGCAAACAGCCGAGGCAGACGGGTGTCGAGGAACTCGGCGGCCGCCACCTGGTGGGAGTAGGCCTCGTTGTCGCGGCCGACTGCTCCAGACGCCTGCTGGGGCGGCCAAGATATCGCCCGGGCCCGCGTGTCAACGGAGCACTGCTCGGCCTTGCCGGCGAAGTCGTACGGGGCGTGGGTCTCTCCGAAGTTGATGAAGGCGAAGAAGGGCGCCACCCCACTCGTCTCCTCTAGCACGAAGCCGATCTGTTCGTCGGCGGCCGTGCCCGTGAAGCGGAACGACTGGAAGCATGACGTGAGCGACTCCTGTCGAAACCAGTTCATGGCGCCCGTCCCGACGGTCTTGTAGCCCGCCCGACCCAGTCCGTCGACGGCGTTCCACGCCGAAGCGACCCCAAGCACCGCGCCGCCGCTCACTTGCATCTCGCCAACACCAACGAGCCCCAGAAGCTGCCCGCAGAACCGGTTGTACAGAGGCCTCGCCGAGCCGGCGTTCGGAAGGATTCCGGCGAACATCGCTTGGTGAGACGGGAAGGTGAAGTTGCCGGGAGCCTGAGCTGGAAGGACCTCGGCGAAGGAGTCGAGGACCGGAGTACGGGCATCTTGCAGGACGTCGTAGCGGCAGCTGTCGTAGGTCACGAGAAGCAAGTTGGTCTCCGGTGACGTCGCTGACGCATCTGGGCCCGCCGTGTTCTCGCTCACCCGCTTGCCCTGCCACCGAGGCCGTGGGCCGACAACTCGGCCTCGACCCGGGCCGTCTCATCCGCCCACGATTGGCCTTCGACTTGCGCAGCCAAGTCCCGCAAGCCTTCCTCGATGCCGACCTTGGCCACCACCCCGAAGCCGGTCGCCTCTCCGACATCGGCCCAACTATGACGGACGTCTCCGACCCGATAGGCCGCACTGACGACAGGAGGCGGAGACCCGAGCGCGTCGGCGATGACGGACGCCGCTTCCATGAGCGTGGTCGCCCGGCCGGTGCCCACGTTGACGACACCCGGAGCCAGTCGGCCCGACGCCGCCATCGACAGGGCGCTGGTCACGTCCTCCACGTGGACAAAATCACGCGTGGCGCGACCGTCCTCGTACACGTCGCATGCGGTGCCATTGAGCCCCCGGGCGATGAAAGCGTTGATGACCCCGGTATAGGGATTCCGCGGGGACTGACCCGGGCCGTAGACGTTGAACAGCCGGAGGGCGACCGCCTGAATGTCCGCCGCCCCTCCGACCGTCAGAACCGCCTGCTCCTGGGCCAGCTTCGAAATGGCGTAAATGGATGCGGGAGACGGAGGAGACTGCTCAGGAGTCGAGGTAGCCTCACACGGTTCGTTGCAATGGGGGCAGGGCGGCTCCCAGCGACCGGCCGCGAGAGCTTCGGCGGTGCGGGGCAACGGGACGACTGGACCGCAGGCCTGACAGTCGTAGCGGCCCTCTCCGTAGATGGCCCTCGATGACGCCAGGACGAGGCGGCCCGGTCGTCGCCGAGCCCGCTGACAGGCCTCCAACACGACGGCGGTCCCGGTCACGTTGACGTCGAAGTAGTCGCGTATTTCGAACATGGATTGGCCCACGCCGGTGGAGGCGGCCAGATGGACCACCACGTCGGAGCCGTCGACGAGGGGCCCTACCACGCCGGCGTCCCGGACGTCCCCGACGACGAGTCGAGCTTCGGCTGCCAGCGCGGGAGGTCGGTCCGGTGCGGGGCCGTGGACTTGAGGCGACAGTGAGTCGAGGACCACCACTTCGTGGTCCGCCACGAGAGCCTTCACCAGGTGGCAGCCGAGGAACCCGGCGCCACCGGTTATGAATACCCTGGTCACGAGGGCTGGTACCCGGCTCGTAGCAGCGTCGGCCGGGCCCGCGTCAGGAATCGCTCGGCAGCGAGCCCCGCCGGTTTCTCGTCGGCGCCGCCGCCGACGTGGTTGAGCGATCCTCGTCCCGCACGCGCCTCGTCCTCGCGCATCCGGGCGCGCGTCGCCAGACCGATCGCCTCTTCGATTCGGCCCCGACTGGTGTCGATGCCGATGAAGGCGACTATCTTCTCCAACTCGTCGGCGGTCCGGCCGCGCAGGTCCTCGTAGCGGACCATGAGCGAATCCGACTCCGGTCGGGCTTGGAGCGCGTCGAGCCACCCTTCTACGTGAACGGTCCAGAGGCACGGCCACATGTCGGCCCGATCGAGAAACTCGTCGAGCGAGTCGTCGGCAGCCAGCCGTCCGCGCTGACGTAGATAGCGGTGGTATGACGCCGTGGCATCCAGCCCGTTTCGGACGAGATAGACAACCCGAGCGGGCAGCGGTCCTTCTGTAGCGGCCATGTGGCTCTTCACCCATAGCGGACCAGTCCCCGGGCGCACGGCCGGATCGCTTTGATGTATGTCGGGGACGGTCGCGGCCACGAGGGCCGGATCGATTTGAGGTCCGTGCAGCATGCTCGCCAGCAGATACCGAAGCCAGGTGTTGCCCGACCTGGGAAATGAAATCAGGTACACGTCGTCGGCACGGACCTCATCGAAGTGCCATTTAGATCGGGCCGGGGGCGTCGTCATTCCGGCCCCGGCCAGCAGTCCCACGGGCGGACGAAAGCCGGCGGTCACGGAGCATCCTCGAGGGCGTAGCTGCTGAGGAAGTCGTGCTGATCGACGGCCGCCAGTATGCGAGCCCGCTGATCCGCCGACCAGGGCAGCTCGTTGCGCGTGCGCCTGGGGCTATCGAAGGCCACGCTTGCGCAGGCCGAGAGATAGGCGTCGTCAGGCTCCAATCCGAGCCATCGGCACACCGCTGCGAGCCGGCCGGGAACATCGGCTAACAGGTCCTCGTGGCGCAAGTCCATGATGTCGCCGCTTCGCTCGGCGTGAAGCGAGGCCACGGTGGCGCACAGGGCGAGATATCGGTCCGAGGCCTGATCCAAGGTCTTTCCGCCCCGGCGGGACATGGTGACGACGTTGTCGAATGGGTTTCGGGTCACGTGCACAAAACGAACCGGCACCCCGACGACCTCTTCGAGGCGGTGCAGCAAACTCGGGTCTTCCTCGATGCGCTCAGTGGTCACTGCCCCCCGTTTGTCGCCAATGACTCGGAGCTGACGGAAGCGACCCTGCCATTGCCCGGGCACGACGTAGTCGTACCCGTACCACTTCCGTCCAGCCGCGGTGAACTCTCTGTCGTGCAGCAGTATCCGGGCGTACAGCTCGCCCCTCGTCCATCCGGCCGCCACGTAGGGCAAGGCGTCGAGCTCGTGGGCGATGACCGCGTCGCTGTGGGCGTCGAGCATCGAGGCGAGGAGGCTGTGGCCGCTGCGAGGACAGCCCACGAAGAGCACAAAAGACTGCACGTCCGCGAAGTCACGGCGGAATCGCCAAGACGACATCCGGGCGCGAGGCCGGCTGTCACTGGTCCGTCCTCCCATGTCCGGGCGGAGACGCATGAGAGATCTGGGAGTGCTCACTGGCCGGTAGACACCGCGGGGTCGGTCGGGCTTGGATCGGGCGAGGGCCTGTGGTTGGCGTGGGGCGCGTCTCGGTGCACCACGTGCTGGTAGGCCTTGTAGGCGAGAACTTTGACCCGCGTCCGGTTGATGACGGTGCCCATCTGCGAGCGAGCTCGCGCCAGCTCGGATCGTAGGACCATCTCCTGACGGTAAGCCCGTCCGTGCTCGACTAGTAACGGCCCCAACCACGGCGAGGGCTCACCCAATTGAGGAGGAACGAAGCGGGTGTGCGGGCCGTCCACCTCGGCCAACGCTTCAAGCAGACGTCGCTGCGGAGCGGACATCTCCAGCGCGCCCTCGGTCCGTCGGTGACGCAGCTCGCCCCGTACCTCGCCCGCCGCATCGGCCGCGGACACCGTGGCGTCCTGGCGGATCCCGTGATCGGTCAAAAAGGACCGAACGTCGCCAGCCCAGCCCACTGCGTCATTTGCCAGCCGGTCGTAGGGCATGACCAGGACGGGCCAACCCTGGACAGCGAGCAAGGCGTCCCGGTTATACCGCTCCCAAAGCGCCAACGCCACCGCGGAGGAGAATCCGTCCCGGCGGGACAACGACGCAGCGACCTCGTCAGGGTGGCGGTAGATGATGATGGCGGGCCCTTCGAGAGGGGCGATTCGACGCCAGAACGGCAACGTCAAGCAGGTCCGCGGGTCCTTCCAAACCCAGGGCTCCTCCGGGTGCACCATGTTCCAAGCCCGCACGCCCGCAGCTTCCAGGCGGACGGCCCGGACGTCCAGCTCCCAGCCGTCGGACAGAACGGGGGGCCCAGCCCAAGAACCGCCGAATGCATCGAGAAGATCGTTGTTGACGTCCTGGAGCTCCCAGCTCTCCCAGTGCCCGGCCGGGTTGGCATCGGTGATGGGCACCAGGCGGCCGCGGCCGAACGGCACTCCGAGGAGATTTATCACCCGCGCCGCGGCGGAGGTGCCGCTGCGGTGCATGCCCAAGACGACGACACCCACTAGTTCGCAGTCCGTTCTACGAGAACGCCTACCGGCGACACGGAATTTGTCACCGGGACGGAGCCCACCACGTAGTCGAAACGAGTCAACATGCCGGGCTCAGCTCACGCAGGTATGAGTCCGAGGACATCGGCCCGGTCGTAGAACGACCAGTACGCGCCGTCCGTCGCTAGAAGTCGCTCGCCGAAAGCGCGCAAGGTGGCTTCGTCGTAGACCTTGGCCTGATTGCGACTGGCCAAGGGCAGCTTCAGAGAAGCGGCGGCCGGGTGGATCACGCCCAGCGCCGCCCCTTCCGACGACACGATGTCCTCGTAGCGGACGATCCGCTCAGCTGGGAGCGACTCGACGAAGCGCTCGAAAAACCAGTTGAGAAGGTGGAGCTGCCGATCCGCCACGTCGGCGAGACGAGCCAGCTGGCGAGCCAGCGACGGCTCGAAGAGCTCGGCCAGGTTTGCGTGCCCCTGGCTCACCGCGAACGAAACCGTGTTCCACGAGGCGAGGATGGCCAGCGGATTTCGGACCACTCCGAGGACGGGCGCCCGGCGGGCGAGCTCGGGCAGGACCCCGGCGAAAGCCGAGTTGTGCTTCACGAAGAGGGTGAATTCATCGCTCAAAGGCTTGTCGATGCGAATCTCGCATCGTCGAACCAACCTCGTCCTCGAGCCATCGGGCTCGAACGCGTCGGCCACCTTCTTTCCCATCACAATTCCATCGACGTTCTTCGAGGTGACGACCCCCCGGGCCTTCACCGATTCACGTGCCTCGTGACAGAAGTCGAAGATGTTGTCAACGACGCGCTCAGGATCGGGATCCGGCGGCCGGGGCGGCTTCCTCGTGACCAGGCTCCGAAGGTGGGCGCCGCGACCAGGTTGGGGTGAGAGGCCGCGAACGAATTGATCCAAAAGCATCGGCTCGTCGATCGCCACACAATCTGCGAGGCCGCCCAGCAACTCGGTCGTCAGGGTCGTGCCCCCTCTAGGCAGACCTGTGATGAAAATGATCGCCTCGCCCACGACACGAGACTATCTCAGTCTCGGTTCGTGTCCGAGGGCGGCCGCCGCTTGGATAATTCCCGTTTTCTCTTTTTACGCCGCCCCGCAACCGGCAGGTCACAGATCGTTTACTCCCCTAGAAAGGCACTGCATATACTGTTCGGGGGCAATGAGTCGTCCACGGGTGCAAGTCGGGCTATCCAGGCCTTATCGCGTGGCGCGGGGTTATGGTCGGGAAAGCAGACGTCGCGCCCTGGCGGCGGCTCAACGTTGGGGCGTGGCGCCCTCGGTTCCCTTCCCCCGTACCCGGTCCTGTCCGCCGTTCACGGTCATCGGTGTGTACCGAGCGACCAACAGCAAGGTCGTCGAACGTCTCCTGGAACCATGCCAGAAAGCGAGCGCCGACATCGCCTTGTGGGCTTTGGACGATTATTCGGAGCCGCTGCGCCAATTCACCGTCGGATGCGGCGCGGGCAGCCGCTTCGATCTCCTCAACGAGGCACTCTCCCGAGTTCCATCATCCGAGCCAGGTCATCTCGTGGTGGTCGACGACGACATCATCCTTCCGGCCGGCATCCCAAGATTGGTGGCGCTGGCCGAGCAGGCCGGCCTCGGCATTGCGATGCCTGCCCACCTGCCGTATAGCCACTTCAGCCATGGCCTGACCAGATGCCGGCGGCGGGCCGCGGTTCGGCTGACGACCTACGTGGAGCATGGTCCGCTTGTGGTGGTCGCCCCAGCGTGGAGGACCCGGGTGACGCCGTTTCCCCCCAACTCGGGCATGGGCTGGGGTACAGAGCTGGCGTGGATGGCGCTTCAGGAAGAGGGCTGCCGCCTCGGGATCGTCGACGCGGCCCCGATCCTCCACCTGTTCCCGCCAGGACAGGATTACGACGACCGGCAAGCCGAGATGGCCCGTCTCGTCGCCGCCCTGCGAGCGGCGGGCGTAGCCGACGAGGGGTCCATCCGATCCCAAGTCGACAGCTTGCAGCGCGTCATCGCGACTTGGCCCCGTTTTCGAGCGCTCCCGCCGTGGTGACGTCCGGCGCGGGGCCAGCCGTAGCGTGGTGATCCGCTGGCGCAACGGCGAGACCGCGATCGATCGACACCTGCCATGAGCATCTCGCCGCTTCCCCCCGTGGTGCACCTACTTCCCAGGGACGTGGCGCGGGGGTCTCAGGTGTACGCCCGAGCGGTCTGCGACCTACTGGATCGAGCCGACGATCCCCACCTGGTGGTCACGCTCTTCGGTGGCCCGCCTGTTCTCCTTCGGCCCGACCATTCTCTGGGCGTGGCGCCCGGACGGCTACGCGCCTTGGGCCTCGATCCCCGAGTGCTGTTCCGGCTCCGCTCGTGGCTGCGCCACCGCCCTGTGAGGGCGCTCGTCGCCCACGGCGGCGAGGCCTACAAGTACGCAGCCCTGGTCGCCCCTCGCGGCCTCCCCATCGTCTACTACCGCATCGGTGCCGTCCTGCCCGGAGCGCGGCGCCCGCCTGGTCGATGGTGGCACGCGGGCTTGCTGCACCGAGCCGCAGTGGTCGTATGTGTGTCCGAGGACGTGCGCATCGAGACCCGCGACCTGTTCGGCGTTCCGGATGCCCGCTTGGCGGTAATCGCCAACGGGCGTGACCCGGCCACCTACGCCCCTGGGCCAACCCAAATGCGATCCATCGTGTCGATCGGCTTCGTGGGCGAGCTGGCGCCGACCAAGCGTCCCGAGTGGTTGCTCAGTGCCGTCTCTGCCCTCCGAGCTGAAGGGATAGCGGTCGAAGGGTTGTTGGTAGGCGACGGACCGCTGGCCGCCTCGCTCGCTTCTCGCGCCGCGGCCGCAGGCGTTCGGTATCTCGGTCGGTCCGACGACATCCCGGGCGTTTTGAAGGATCTGGATGTTCTGCTGTTGCCCAGCACCCGCCAGGAGGGGATGCCAGGGGTCATCATCGAGGCGGGCCTCGCCGGTGTTCCGGTGGTGGCGACGGACGCGCCCGGCGTGCGCGACGTCGTGGTTCCCGGGCAGACCGGTCTGATTGTGGGCGTGGACGACCTGGATGCGGCGATAGCAGCCTTGCGGCGCCTCGCCGGCGACCGGGATTTGCGGGCCCGCATGGGAAAAGCCGCTCGAGCCCACTGCGAACAACGCTTCTCCTTGAGCTCGAGCGCGGCCGCCTGGCGTCGCCTTTTGGGGGATATTACGGCTGCCGGCGGCTAGGGCGAGCGCCATTGCTCAAGGTCGGGCCTCAACTCATCGATCCCTTAGGTCATGGGCCATCCGCGGGACTCTGTCCCGGTGAAGCGACTGGCCAAGTGGGTCGGTCCCATTCTCGGCGCGGTGCTGGTGGCCCACCCGTTATTGGCGTCAGCCGCGGGCACGTCGCCCCAATCGACGAGAGCCACCCCCGACGCCATTCCGGCTCCGCAAGCCCGGCTTCCGCTTCCGGCCACCAATCGAACCGTCTGGATACCGAGTTCGATAGACCCGACCGGCAAGCAAAATGTGACGACCGAATTGAACCGCTTTTTCTACAGAGTCCCTGACGACACGACGGTCATGTTCCCACCCCATGCTATCTACCGATCAGAGGGCACGGTCCTCCTGTTCGACAAAGTAGGGCTGATAGTCGACGGGAACGGCGCCGTGCTCAAGGCCACTACGGACGGGAGCAAAGCCCCACCGGCGCCGGGCTACGCCTTCCTTTGGCCACGCAACCGCGCCAGCATCCGAGTCGAAAACAGCGCCGACATCCGCGTGGAAAACCTCCTCATCGCCGGACCGAATAATCCCGGCGGCTACGGCTCATACCAGCCGGCCCTCGAAGCCCAAGCCGGAGTCGACGTCGAAGGGTCATCCGGCGTGGTCGTCGCCAAGTGCACCATCCGCCACGTATACGGCGACTTCGTCTACATATCCGGAGCGTCCAGCAAGGTGCAAGTCCTGGACAACACCTTTGCGCAGAACGGTCGCCAAGGAGTTTCGGTGACCAACGCCCGCGACATTCTCATCGAGGACAACACGATGTACGACGTCTCACGCTCGGTCATCGATCTGGAACCCGGCACACGCGCCGGGGTGGCCGACGACGTCGATATATACGACAACACGATCGCACGGGCCGGCCTCACCTTCGTCGCCGCCGAAGGAGCGGGTCCGCACGTCGACTACATCAACGTAGTCGGCAACAAGCTGATCGACCTGCCGATGACAATCAAGGTCCGCGCCTCCGACGGCTCGGCCCGCCACGACTGGAACGTCATGGACAACACCACCGACTACACATTCGGCAGCCCGGTGGCCCCCATCGAGTTCTACTACGTAGCCAACATCGCGGTCCAGGGCAACTACCAACCGATGGCCTCCGATCGACCGAGCGTCGCCGTCTACCTTGTCCACCCCTGCGATTGGGAACTGTACGGAAACCGGTTTCCTGGAGCGGAGGCGGCCGAGCCGCAGGGCATCGTTGGACGATGCCCTTGGCGCAACGAGGCGACCGAGCCTCCGAGCAAGGCGGCCGTCGGCTAGGGCTCCTGAGGCCTACTGGTCGGGTCGGCGCAGAACCGCGACGGCTTGCGCGCATCGCGAGCGATCGTCGACCCAATCCATCACGTCGAACCACTGAGACCAAACCCGACGGACGTAGGACTCGGGGATGGCGGTCTCCCCGTAGAACGAGTCGTCCAGGGCGCCACTCAATCCGATGCTGGCATGGCAAAACTCGCCGGCGTCGTAGCGCGGGCGCCATCGCGACGCATCGCCGAACGCGTCGGCAGCCGTCCTCCCCGGCGCGTCCTGCGCGCCTTCAAGCCTCAAGCGCTCGCAGTCCGCGAAGAAGGATCGGGCCCGGGTGGTCAGCACAGCCACGCCTCCTGGACGGAGGATGCGACGGAACTCTGCCAGCCATTTGGCGTGGGCCTCCTCGGACAGGTGCGAGAAGACCGAGTAGGCATAGATGAGGTCTACGGAGGCGGCCTCCACGGGCGCGGGTGGCAGAGGCCCGATGGCCTCGAAGACCGACCAACGGTTGGTCGCGGTGGCAGCCTCCACCATGGCCGGCACGCAATCGAGGCCCACCAACCTCTCGGGCGCCACGTCCTTGAGGAAGAAGCGGGCCATCCGCCCCCACCCGCATCCGAAGTCCACCACGTCGCGACACGCCTTGAACCCGCCCGGGTGGCGTGCGTCAGCCGACTGCTTGACCAGCCGGTAAAACCGGTAGCCCTCCCGGAGGGTGGCGTCGCCGTCCGCACCTGTGGTGCTGCGCTGGAGTCCCGGATTCGGCAACGTCGGGAGGCTCCCGCGCAGGCGCGCCGAGTTTCTGGCCCCGGCCGTGTTGGCCCACAGCCATTGCCCGTCTGTACATCCAGCGAAGTTTTCGGACGGCGAACGGGACGGATCGACGCCGCGCAACTGGTAGGCATAACGCGCTGACGACAGCTTCCGGCGAATGGCGGGCGTTGGGAAAGTACGACTCAAGGGATCACACCCTACCGTCGGCGTCTCGGTCTCCGCTGGCGCGAACGCGAAGCCCCCGGAGGCCGCGCCGGCGACGACCGCGGCCCGCCACGTCCTCGTATAGGCCGACCATGCGGTCCAAGCTGCGACGGAGCGTAAAGCGGTCCTCGAAGATCTTCCTGCTGCGATCCCCCATCCGTCCGAGGCGGGCCGGGTCGTCGAGCAGCTTGGCCAGGGCGGCGGCCAGGGCCTGCGCATCGCCCGGCGGAAAAAGCTCAGCGTTGAGGCCCGGATCGACCACTTCATGGATCGGCGCGATCGCCGAGGCAACTATGGGCAATCCCAGGGCCATCGCCTCGATCACCGCTCCCGGCAGACCTTCATAGCGTGAGGTGCAGACGAATACATCGGCCGCGGCCAACACTTCGGGGACGTCGTCCCTCTGACCGAGCATGCGAATCCGGTCCGCGACAGGAGACGCCGAACGGGCCCGGGCCAGGGCGTCGGTGGCATTGCCGGTGCGTCCGGCGACGAGGGCGATCAGGTTCTCGCGTCCGGCGAGCAACCCCATCGCCTCGATGAGGCAGAGCTGGTCCTTCTGATACTCCTGCCGACCTACGGTGACGAGCAGCCCGCAGTCCTCGTCGATCCCGAGTGCGACCCGGGCTCGAAGGCGGCGTTCCCGCCCGGGCTCCCCCAGCCGAGCGGGGTCGCGACCACGCTCCACGACCGTTATGACAGCCGGGTCCAAGCCGAGACGGCGTACCGCGGAATCCTTCGAGGCTTGGCTCACCGCGTGGAAATGGTCGGCCAGGTGCCTCCCGGTCCAACCGTCCAGCATGCGGGCTGCTTCTAGCCTCGATCGCCGCACATTCGGGTCGTGAAGTCGCTCTGGCTCGTAGCTGGTATTGACCAAGCTGCCGAGGACGGCTGCCCGTCCACCAACGGTGGCCAGTCGACCGAGGATGTCCGATTCGAACAGGGCGGTATGGACCACGTCGGGATCGATCGACCGGATACTGCGCCGCAGCCCCCGTATCACGGCCGTCGGTGACCCGGTCGCAAGTACTTCTACCGGCACCCCCACTCGACGCACTTCGTCCTCCAGGCCGGGGCGGGATTCCAAGCAGACCACGGACGCCTCGATGCCGCGATCCGACAGGGGTGTCAGCGTTTCCGCGACGGATCGCTCGGTGCCTCCGCCAACGAGCGAATTGATGACGATCAGCACGCGCACTACCGGCCCACCTTTCCGAGCCGCACCAAGCTACTTAGATCCGGCTTTTCAGCTGGTCAACCAGCCCGCTCATCTTTCTGCGGATCCGTCCGGATGCCCGTAGCGCGGTGCGAACGGGCGAGCGCCCTCGCTGTGATCGATCCAGCCTGATCGACTCGGAGATCTCCCCGGCTGCATGCACGCGAGCGGGCATGGCGTCCACCAAAAGGGTCCCGGTGGCCTTGCCTTCGGCGAAGAAAGCTTGGAGGCGTCGGTCCCTGACCAGAGTCCCGTCACCCAGACCGGCCTCAACAAATCCTACCTCTGGGACCTGTTGCGCCCACCAATCCGGAAGGCGCCCCGCTTTGTAGTCCTCGTAACGCGTCCGCCAACCCGAGCCCGTCTCCCAAGGTACGACCGTGTTCCTCTCGTACGCAGCACCGCCCAGGACTATCTTGCGTTCGAACTGCTCGTACGAGCGCATCGGGTAGTGGAGAATAAAGAACGGTGACGCCGACCCATCAGCCAGCGTCCGGCCCGGGACCCCGGTGACCGCGTGGTTTCCTTGTCCGACAGACGCATCGGAACTCGCCCGGTGGCACACCTTAGGTGGTATTGGACCTCCAAATATTGTGCAGGAAACGGTTTCGCGCACGATCATGCGCTGATGAAAGGGTCCGTCCCCGGGGGCGGGAAGGAAGTTGGACCGTTCCACCGACAAAACTCCGACGTCAGCCGGTATCTCGGCCAACACACCGCGGAAGTCGCCGGATTTCGGCCACCAGAACTCGTCGGCGTCGTTATGGATCACCCAGTCCGCCCTGAGCTCCTCGGCCGCAAGCAGCGCCATGCGCGTGACCCATCGAGACTGGTTGTAGTCGTCGTCACGCTCTTGGATCACGGTCACCCGTCCTTCACGGCGGAAGCGGTCGAGGATGTCGGGGGTCCCATCGGTCGAGCGATTGTCCGTGACAACGACGTGGTCGACGCCTTGGGCGAAGTGATATCTGAGATTGTCCTCCAGGATCTCCTCCTCGTCGCGCACGAGGAGGGTCATCACTATCCGCACCACAGGAGTCTCGCCAGCAGCAATCCGACAAGTCAAGCCGGTTGCCGCCCACGACCAGGCGGGCTGCTTCCTGGTCCTGGTCGGACCTGGGAGTGAATTCCGGCGCGCCGCCTACGCTGTCGCCCACAGCTCGTCGAGGCCAGCCAGTACCGAGAGAAAAGACTCCCGCTCGGCCTCGAGGCTGTGCGCCCGAGCCGTCTGCGCGGCGTTGGCTCGGAGCGCGTCCGAGCACTGCCGCGGTAATGCGAGCGCGGCTTCGGCCTCGAGCACGACCGCCTCCTCCTCGAACTCAGGCATCAGGCAATTGACCTTGTCGAAGCAGAAAGAGCGATTGCCGACCACGTCCGGAACGACCACGACCGCTCCGAGCGCCAGGGCTTCGAGGGCCGGCAGGCAGAACCCTTCCCGCCGATCTGGCAGCACCACCACGACCCGGGCGTCAGCGAGCTCTCCCAAGAAGAGCTTCCTCGGCAGGTGGTCCGTCAGGAGACGAACCGTCCTTCCGGCCCGGTCCAACCGCGACGCCACTCGAGCACCGAGGTCTGCCTGCCTGAGGGCGACGAGCAGGATATCGACGGAGCGCTCGTCAAATGGGACAGCGTCGACGCTTTCGCCGTTATCAAAGCCGTTCGGAATCACCAGGACCGGTCCCCTGACCCGTCCAGTCAAGTTGATCGCATCTGCCACTTCCGGGCTGACGCAGATCCGAACGGCTCGCTTGGCCAGATGGGCGTACCTCCGGTCCGAAGGGTCGGCGTGTCGAACGTGCTGGATGAGGTTGATGACGGGTGTGCCCTCCCTTATCGGCGGAATGCGTTCCCAATCGTGGCCGGCGACGAACATGACGTCGGGGTCGAAGGGCTCACCCGGCGCCAAGATCGTTTCGGGCAGAGCAACCCAGGGGTTGGTGTCGTCCCAAACCGATCGCTCGGTGAAGCTGATGCGGGCGTCCCAACCTGCTGCGAGCGCATGCTGGTGATAGTGCCAGACCTTCAGATGTCCACCTTGGAGGCGCTGGAAGTCTCGCAGGAAAAGCAGCCGTGACCCGGTCACGGTCGCGAGAGGTGCTCGAAGTTCGGCCAAAGCGACAGGTCGATCTGCTCCCATCGATCTGCCAGCCTGAGAACCTCGTCCGCATAATCGCGTACAAGTTGCGACCTCAAATCAGCCGGCATGTGGACGTGAGGGACCTTGGCACCGTAGGCGCGTTCGCCAACGTTCTCGGGCAGGTAGTCGGGGTCCACCCCGAGGAACTGCAAGGTGCGCCGAAATTCGCCGGCCGGATCTCGAACGCAGCGCTCGAACTGCAATACGAATATCTGCTCGATGGGAAAATGCTGCATCAACCGCTCGAGCTGAGGCGCATATCGGCCGCGCTCGTACTGCTCCACCAGGATGCGCGGATGCAGGGTCTCGAAGCGGGCCACGTTGTGGGTCGCCCCTGACCGAAACCGCTCGACCGGGTCGCGCAGAATGACAAGTAGACGGGCGTCGGGAGCTGCTACGGCCAGTCGACCCGGGGTCCACGGATCCAGCGCGTAACGCGGCGTCCACTCCCCGACCAGCTCACCCGCTGATCGGGGAAAATACCGGTGATAGCCAGCGATCAGCTGTTCGTCGAAGTCGGCATCCCAGTGGTGCTGGAAGTAGTGCAATTCCTTCCGGGCGGCGGCCACGATCTGCGGGTGGCCGACGAGCAACCCGTACCACCAGGTCGTTCCGGACTTCTGTGCGGCGACGCCGACGAAATCCGGAGGTCCGGTGTGCTGGCCTTCGGATGGAGGTGGGGGCTCGAACGGCCCAGCCAGCTGCTTCCGCTGACGCTCGGCCACTTCCGCGCGAAACTGCGTCATCGGGTCGGGTGGGGCTGATGTTCTTCGCCGGCCCAGGCGCGACATCAACGCGGACGCCCGTCTCATTGCACGACGATAGCGGACCTTATCGGGGCGATGCCGGGTCTCAGAGGTAGGGGGTCCGGAGCTTCACGCTGGCATGCAAGCGCCCGACGCTGACGCCGCTCCGCCGCAAGAACGCCTCCCGGGGTTCTCCGGGTCGGAGCGCCTTTGGCGCTCGAGTCGCCAGCCACCACCAGCGGGCGATGACCGCTCGTGTCGGAAATCCCGGCATCCCTTCTGACCGGAATTGCCGGTAGAGGCGCACGTGGCTTCGGCCGTAGCCCACGGACTGTTTGAACGTGGCCCGGGCGCCGGCACGCACCGCGTAGTGCATTACCGCCGCGGGCGCGGACCCGAGCCGGTACCCCGCCAGTTGCGCCCGCCACGCGAACTCCACCTCGTCGCCACCGCCCGCGTAGGACTCGTCGAAGCCACCCAGGTCGTCCCAGAGGGTGCGTCGCACGGCAAAATTGGACCCCTCGGGCCAAGGCAAGAAGCCGAGGCTGTCCTGAAGGGCTTCCTGAAGCCTGCGGCGGTCCGGAGCGATACCCGGGTTGAGCAGAGATCGGTCGAGGGATCCGCCGACCAGGTCGACGTCGCCTTCGAAGGCCATGGACATCTCGCGGAGCCAGTTGGGATGAGCCGCGTCGTCGGCGTCGCAGAACGCCAGAAAGTCGCCACTCGAGCCGCGCACCCCGGCGTTGCGGGCCACGTTGATTCCTGCCGGGGAAGCCCGCACGACCCTCAATCGAGGTATTCGGTCCACCCAAGCCCGGGCCATCTCGGCCGACCGATCCGTCGACTCATTGTCGGCAACGACCACTTCGAACGGCACTGCCATGTCCTGCTGGGCGAGGGCTGCTAGTTGCCTTTCGATCGTGCCCTCAGCGTTGCGACACGGGATCACCACGCTCCATGTGACCCGCTCCACTGTCACAATGTCGGATCTACCGCGAGCGCCTTCGAGCCGGTTGACACGTGTTGGATAGTGCCCGGGTTGGCGTCAGAGAACCTGACCGGGGTGCCGTGCTGAACTGGACTCGAGGTCATCCAGTGTGAGCTCCGCAGCTTGATGAACCTCAAATCGTCTCCTCTCCCCGCCTCACCAAACCTAGGTTCGATGGTAGCCGAAGCGATTGGTTCGCTCCCCGGGCGGGCCCTCGTCGAGTGCTTCGTGGTAAGCGGACAGCGGCTACTTCTGACCACAGCCCGATCGCAGGTCGGAGCGGCTTGGCATGCACTTCCACGATTACAACGACCTTGTCTTCGGCTAGCACGTCCTGTCCGAACTATCGTGTCGCTGTGTCGCTGCCCGACTCTTCACTCTCGCCTCTCGAGCTGCTTCGATCCCTCGACTGGCAAGCCGATGAGATCACTCTCGGCGATATCGCGTTCCGGCTCGAAGTCTTGGGTGCTTCAGTTAGCCCCAGTGATAACGGCGAAAAGGTCACGCTATATAAGAGCCGGGCTTTTATTCGAAACTATGAGCGCCTATTGACAAGTCGGCCTGACTTCCGTCCTACGCTCATCCTCGAACTCGGCATCTGGGGCGGCGGCAGCGTAGTTCTATGGAACGAGGTGTTTCGTCCCGACCGAATGGTCGGGCTGGACATAATGCCAGACCCAGGCATTGTGCCGCTTCGCTCCTATGTCGACTCTGTCACTTCGGCCTCCGTGCTTCTCCATTGGCAAGGAAGTCAAGATGACTCAGACCTGTTGAACCAGATCATCCAGAGTGACTTCGAGGGCCGGCCACCCGATTTGGTCATCGACGACGCGTCACACATGTATTGGCCGACTCGTCGCTCGTTTGAGATTCTCTTTCCTCTGATGCAGGAAGGCAGCGTCTACGTAATCGAAGACTGGCGCTCGGGTGTCGACGCGCCGACCCACGGAACACCGCTTCACCAGATCGCTTCGGACCTACTTGCCATGGCGACCTCGCGGGGGTCGTTGATCTCAACCATCAGTATCCTGCCTGGCATCCTGGTGATCGAACGAGGGCGTCGCCCCGCGCCCTCGGGCTTTAGGCTCACGGTGACAGAGCAACCGAGCAGCTCGACGACCATCGGTGAGATGAAGGGCTTGGTCAGGCGTCTTGGATCTCGGGCTCGCCGGTGACTTCCTAGCGGAGGTAGGCCCCGAAAGCGGGGGGCGCTTGACTCGCGTCAACGATGACCCGCAGGCCGGTAGCGTTGACCGGAGGAAACGTGAGCCACTGCCGTCCCCCGAGTCCGCCTTGGGCCCGGTCGTCGTAGACGACGGTCCAGGTTCGCCCTCCGTTGCTCGTCGTCTGCACCATCATGCTTGCGCTCGGTGATGGCGCGTCAAACAGGATCTCGTCCACGGTCTGCGGCCTAATGCCGGAGAACATGACCTGCGTCCAGTCGGCTCCCGAACTACGGGTCCCACCGCTGGCGAGGTCGGGAACGGTGACGGCCGGCGCCACGTCGCTCGGCGGACCGGACTGGGCTCCGGCTAGGGTCCGAACTTCGTAAAACCAGAGGCGCATGCCGGGTAGCGGCAGCTGCGAGTCGACGTAGGCGGGCGTCTGCGGGGTCGCGCTCACCTGGGCGATGGTTTGATACGGTCCTTGCGCAGCCGCGGCCCGCTCAACCTGATAGCCCGAGGCGCCGGGAACGGAACTCCACGTTAGGTCGACCACGCCATCGAAGCCGCTGGCCGCGAGCCCGGTGGGCGCCATCGGTCCGGCGGCGTCAACTCCAAGTCTCGACTGGAGGGCGCTGACGGCGTCGATGTCTATCGTCAGGCCCGTTGATCTGGGATCCTTTCGACTCGTGGAGGTGACCACCAGCTGGTGGTTGGTCGCAGCCAGCCCGTCTCGCTCGTAGACGACCACCTGGCTGCGTGTTGTCGGCGAGTACAGGTCCACGTCGCTGGCCCTCCCGTCGAGGCTGACCGTTTCGATTCCCAAGTCGGGGCCAGTGGTGGCAACGAGGCGCACTGCAGTCGACCTGCCTAAAGCGATCGTCGCTTTGTCACCCGCGGTCGTGTTGGGGTCGACGTGCTCGTCGTCGTTGTATGCACCCGGCGCCGCAGTGCTGGGACCGGGACCTTCCTTTCCACCGGGCCCGGCGAGAGGCGCTGGTCCCTCCTCGGTCCAAGAACCCGTGTATGCGAACGCGAAGTTGGAGTCATCCCACGTGTCCCAATAGCTCGCCGGGTAGGTGCCGGTACGCACCGCTTCGATGGCGTCGAGCAGGTACGACCCGTAGGTGGTCGACGGCTCGATGCCGCCCCCTTCGCTGATCTCGTTCCACGAGTACACCAGCGTGATGCCCGGGTTCGATGACCGTCCGGGGTACAGCTGCATCTGCTCGTATATATCCCGGAAGTGGTCTTCCCACTGGCTGTAGGTCGGGAAGTCGTACCAGAAATCGGGTCCTTTGGGTCCATTGGTGGCTGCGTACTGGGTACCGGCGTTCTCGGGGCGGTGGTCGAGCGTAGGCGTGAGCCCTGGCTGCACCGCCAGCATCTGGCCCTGAGCATTCACGACGGTCTGGTCGGCCACGCCTAGATCGACCGCCTCAGGTGTCGAGCCGCCGGACGTACCGGTCCAAGGTTGGTGGCCTTCGTTTTTATAGCCAACCGGGCCGATGACGTCGGGCCCGTAAGAGGTGAGACCGTCGAATCCATATTTGAGGGCGCTGGATGCGTCGCTATCGGTGTCGACCAGGAATGGAGCACCGAGCCCGGAGGCCTCAGTCTGACGGGTCAGCTCGGACAGGGCCAGATGCCAGCAGCCGTTGCTACAGGATCCGAAGCCTTTGGCGGTACCGAGGGAGCTGAGACCCTGCCAGTAGACAACCGGCCGGTCTCCGTCCACTTTGACGTAGGCAGACTGGGAGAAGTGGGCCACCAGTCTCGGAACCAGCACGTCGGACCAGTAGGGAAGGGTCTCAAGGTGACCGGACTTGCGGTCGATGGCGGTCACCGGCAGTCCCAGAATCAGCGCGTAGTCGAGCAACGGTCGAGTCCCGCGAGACAAGCCAGCCAGGTAGGACTCATAGTCGCCCAGCGGGCTGGCGAACGGATCCGGAGCGGCCCCGCTACTGGCCGGCAGGTCCGGCTGGCCCGGGTACCAGTTGAAGGCCCAGAAATCGATTCCCCCGGCGTGAGCCTCCTGCATCTCGGCCATTAGATCCAGCTGGTGCTGAGGTAGCGATGCCCCGTTGGATGTCGCGTCGGGACCGGGAGCGTCGAACCACCCGAGCGTCCGCTCGCGGGAGTCGAAGTCTGTGAAGAGCGAAGGGTCAAGATATCGGCTGTCGCTGGGGAACCAACCGTCCCATCGGATGGCCCCGACGAGAGGCGCCGGCGCGGGCGGGCCCGACAGACCGAGTTCGTCGATCGTCGCCGTCGTGGCACCGGGGAACGACAGCTGGATCTGGCCGATGTCACCGGACCAGGACGGTCCCATGTCGTCGATCTGGCAACTGGTATCAGCGCCCACTCGTATCTTCAACGGGCAAGTGACCGGAGCCGACCATCGTGAGGAGCCGATAGCACTCCAGGCCACCTCGACTTCGGGCGGGGCGGGCGCCACCAGGTCGATTTGGAGCCGGTCGTACGATGCGGCCGGGATGTTCAACCCAGCCGGAGACACCGCCGTCGGGTCGCCGGATGGCGCGGCGACGTTCAAATAGCCCGTTGTGACGACTCGACCCCGTTTGTTGGTGCGATTCGCCGTGAGAGCTGTGCTCGTCAGTTCTGCCGTCGTCGCAGCCGACTTTTTCTTGTGGTGCTTCTTGGCTTTGGCGGGATGGCCGGCGCCTGACGCGCCGTTGGTCGCCGCCGCCACCCCAGTCGTCCATCCTTCGGTCGTACCTGAGGTGCCTTCGACTTGGCGACCGAAGTCCCACGTATAGGGCTCAACCTGCGGAACGAGCGAGACGCGCTCGGAGTCCTCGGCGCCGCGGCAATCGGCCGCCACCTGGTACCACAGCTGCATGCCGTCCAAACGGCCGATGTCCTTGTAGGCGTCGACACTCACCCGGGCCCCGACATTCTGCCACGGACCGGCGCCCGTCCCAGTTGAGCGCTGCACTTGAAATGGGCCGTTCGGGCAGTCGCGTGGCGGGGTCCACGCCAACCAGGCCACCGAGTCGCCCGGGGTGCCGCGAAGCGAAAAAGCGCCGGGGAGGCGCGGCGACGTGGTCGGGTGAGACGAATGGTTGCCCGAGACGGTCACCAGCACGGCAGCCACGACCGCTGCGATGACAACGACGGCCGCGATAACCCAACGCTTGCCCCTCACCGGCGCTCGGATACTCCACCCTTGATCGCGGTCAGGGTGGCCTCGAGGTAAGCGCGGCGGTGGAGCTCGTCGGGCTCGAGGTGGTTTCCCTCGCCCCACTCGTTCCACGCGTTGACGAAGACGAACGACGGACCATCCATCGCCCGGGCGCGGGCGAGCGCGTCGGCGAGCCATTGCCCATATAGCCGGGGCGTCGAGCCAGCAAACACCGTGCCATTCGTCGGACGACGCGCCGTGTTGTCCCAAGCCGGCGTCAAGCCCGGAAATCGCGGGTAATCAGGCCTAGGCCGCTGCGACATGCGGGCCGCCAAGTATTCGTAGGAATACACCCGCAGCTTCCCGTACGCGGGTTCTGTCAGTCCGAGCCTGCGGGCCCAGAACCACGGTCGGGATCGTCGCAAGGATCGACCCAACTCGACCCATGCCGGCGCGAACTCGACGGCCGCGTCAAATCCGAGCGACCGCGGATCGCCCGTCTCTGCACCTCCACTCTCTACTCGGCACAGGAATGGTTCGCCGACGCCGGCGCGGGAAGCCTCTTGCCTCCAGATGTCGGTCGTTCGCCGCGGGTCGGGAAGCTCGCTCGCTCGGTAGACCAGGAACACCGGCCGACCGTCGAGACGAACGTACCGCGGGTCGGCGAACACCTCGGCCAGCCAACGACCGTGGGCCACGTCGTCGGCGGGCGAGTAGCTCTGTTCCATGAGCGTGACGCCCGTCTTGCCGTCCCAAGCGCGGGTCCACGCTTCATTGGCCCAGCAAAGGAGAAATGGGAACCCGGGCTCGCCGCTTCGCCGCACTTCTTCGAAGGGGCGCTCCAAAAGACGACGACCCCCGAACCAGTAGTGGTACCAAACGAACCCACCGATCCCGTGGGCCTCGGCCAGATCGGCTTGGTGCTGGCGCACCTCGGGTACCCGAAGGTCGTAGTAGCCGAGATCAGCCGGCAAGTGCGGCTGCTGGTGCCCCTTGAAACGGGGTCTGGCCAGCGCCACGCTCCTCCACTCGGTGAAGCCGTCGCCCCACCATCGGTCGTTCTCCGGGATCGGATGGAACTGCGGAAGGTAAAAGGCCAGGACGGTTGGAGAGGACGCCAGGTCGTCGTCGAGTCGCTCGGCGCGACACGAGGCGGCTTCCACCCGGCCATCGTAGCCAGGCTCCACTCGATCGCAGTCGCGGCCCCCGGGGCCCCGGCAGGTCAAATCGGCCGGGGCGACGAACACGTGCCTTAGGAGGCTTCGCGGATCATTAGTCGAGGCTGATACCCAGTTACGTAGCGGCTGCCCAGGCTGTGGACGTCGCGCGACGATTCGATTATCTTCGGCCCCGTGCGAATCCATCAGGTGGACACCCTGACGCACCGATCCATGGATGCCCGATGGCTTGTGAGGACTTTGGTGGCCCGACCAACATGCTGATGGGCGGGGGGGTCGATGTCGCCTGACACACACGTCTTGGCCAACGAGCAGTGCCCCAGCGGAAGGCGCTACTGCGAGTGTTAGTTCAAGGCAAGCGGGAGACTCGGTCGCCTGCCGAACAGGTTTCAGGTCTGCCGCGCTCCCATGCCCGTGTGGTTGTAATCAACGTGGCCACGGATCTGACCACGGCGCTCGCTATCGCGAGTGCCCGGCGCTACGTCGACGCCCCCGTGCTCCTGATCAACTGCGACCCCAGCGATACCTCCCGACGTCTCATGGACCGCCTCGCGAGCCGCCTGCAGTTCGACATTGTCGAAGCCCCACGTCAGGCCCACGGCCGAATACTAGATTGGGTTTTTCGTAGCATTCCCAGTGACATCGTGGTCCTTCTCGACTCCGACGCCGAGATACGAAGCGACAAGTTCGTGCGGCGGCGCCTCAAGCTCTTCAAGAATCGCCAAATCTTTGGGGCCGGTTTCACCCTGGTCGGACCGAGTTGGTTGCCCAAGCTGGACGCGGAATCAGGCGGGCTACTGATGGAGCAGATGTGGACACCATGTCTGTTCCTGCGACGCTCATACGTGGTCGAAGCGCTCGAGGCTGGTGTCTCGTTCTGCTACCAGGCGGTGTACAACGACATCAGGTGGAGCCCTACCGCGTCGCGCCTTTTGGCAAAGCGCTTTGACAACGAATGGGTCGAGTCGTCCCGCAGCCTTCAGCGGCTGCCGGCAGGGCTACGCAAACGCCTCCGCACGGCAACTTTTCCCCGGCTGCGATGGGCTCGTCGGAGCTTTCGTGGCTTCCGTCCCAACTACGTCATATTCGATACTGGGGCTGCCATCTTCGAGTACTGCAGGTACCAACGGTATTGGGTCTTTGTCGGTAGTAATATCCGCCTGCTTGATGACGACGAGGTGTATCACTACGGGGGCGTGACCCGAGACGGGCTGGACACCGGACTTGTCAGGTCGAAACGCAGGACCGATGCCATCCAACGTCACGCCCGGCTCCGATTACGGGCCGTTTACGGGATCGACTGGGACGAGCTGATTGCAGGCACGTAACGACCGCACGCCCTCATACCGGGGCGATCCTCAGGTCAGGCTTGGCCAGAGATCGAGGTCCAGCTCGGGCCATTCGGACTTGATCCGGTCGCGGTCGCGAGCGACCAAGGAGCGGTCGTCGCTATTCATCACAACCACTCTTGACGCACTCGCTCAACTCAGACCTGGCGACAGGTCTAGAGGTCCAGCGACAGTCCAAGCCGACCACCACCGATCGGCCTGCCGCTCATAGGTTTGGCTGGCGATAGCTTCGCGGCCGCGTACGGCTAACTGGCTTCGACAGTCTGGGCTGTCGATCAGGCGTCGCACCTGCTGCCGCCACTGCTTTCGATCCCCGGCCAGCAATCCCACGCCCAAGTCGTGGACGCGGCGGTTGTCGGGGCTAGGCGAGGCCACAACCGGCACACCCACGGCAGCAAATTCGGACATCTTTAAGGCGGACTTAGATTCGTTAAAGACGCTATCCGCCAGCGGCACGATGCCGATAGCGGACCTGGCCAGCTCGGCTGCATAGTCTGACAACGGGATACGGCCGCCCGTGTTCGTGCATGAGCCGACGCCCAAGGCCTCCGCAACTCCGATGCCGTTGCCGATCACGTGGATTCGCCACCCGGAGCCTTTGAGCGCCCTCTGCACCCCACCGTCGGTAGCTTCCAGGTCGCCCTGATGATTGGAAACGTTGCCGGACCAAACTACGGTGCGCTCCAGCGGGTAGAGGGGTTCGATCTCAAGATGGGACGCGGGGACGAGATTGGGCAGAACCACGACGTGACCAAAGCCGTACCTCTTCGCCAAGGCCGGAGTGGAGCAGGTGACGATGTCAGCGGCTTTGCACGCCGCATCTAGCCATTGCCAGTTTTTGTTCGGACTCAGTTGAGGATCGTAGTTGTGGAAGGCGTTGGACTGCGGGTGAAGCTGATCCAATCGGTCGTCGATGTCAACGACGACTCTCACACCCCGCTCGTGGAGGAGGTCGACGAGCATGCAATGCCAGCGCGCAGCCGGTCGCTGAAAAATCACCACGTCGGCATCAACCTCGTGTATGACGGTGGGTCTAGCGTCACGCGGGGGTGCTGCACCGGCCTCGGCCTCGGGCCATCCGTCCCAGTCAATCGCGGGAGCACGCAGAACCGGATCGTCGACCAAGATGACATCGGCGCCCTGATCTTGCAGAGCCTTGGCGGGCGCACGCAAACGGTAGTACGCCGATGCACCAGCGTCCATCGGCCATACCAGCACACGGAGGCTCATCGTTAGCGAAGGCCTGGCCATAGATCGATGTCGAGCTCCGGCCAGTCGGACCTGATCCGCTCGCGGTCTGCGACGAACAACTCCCTGGCCAAGTCCTGGATGTCGCTAGCAACCGTCACGGCTGTGACTCGGGTCTCGTTCACGGGTCGTCGCAGATCTTTGGGCACGAAACCGGGATCCACACCGAGGAACTGAAAGGTGCGCGCCAACTCAGCTTCGGGCTCCTGCACGCATTTCTCGAACTGGAGGACGAGGACCTGGTCGCGAGGAAACCACCTCAGCACTCGGTCGAGTTGATCGACGTAGCAGCTGCGCTCAATCGCCAGCGCGATCACTCGCGGGCTCAGCCATCCATACTTCTCGACCGAGTGCCGCAGAGCCGAGTTCATTCGCGCCATCGGATCCCTCAGCAGCACCAGAAGACGCGCCTCGGGGGCCGACTGGTGCAGCCGGGAGGCGGTCCATGGATCAAGCATGTAGCGAGGCGTCCACTCTCCGATGAATTGGTGGCCCGATCGCGGAAAGAAGCTGTGGTATTCAGCGACGCGGCGTTCGTCGAACTCTTGGTCGCAATAGTACTGAAAGAAGTGGAGCTCCTTACGAGCTGATTGTGCTGCGTCTGGGTGCGACGCTATAGCTTTGTGCCACCAGGTAGTGCCGGCCTTCTGCACCCCGATTCCGACGTAGGTGGGCGGCCCGACCTGCCAGCCGTCGGGGCACGGAGGCGGGTCGCCCGGTCCAAGCCTCCTGTCGCGCTGCTCCTCCGCCAAGAGCGCATGCCGCGGGTCCTCTCGATGATCTGCGGGCTTCGGGTGGTCCCGACTGAGCACCTTGCGCGCCAGTCGATGAATCGATTTTTGGTTGACAGAGGGTCGCATTCAACCTGCCTTGGGCCCGTTCCAGCCGGGGCAGCGTAGCAGGCCCCGTCGGGACAAGAGCACCGACCACGCCCCTACTACTGGCCGACGCTCTGGCTCAGGGCGTCAGCGATCGGTTCGAGGTCGGCGCGAGCGAACGGGGGTCGCATCACGACAACGATGTGCTGAGCCCCGGCTTCGGTAAAGGTAGCGGCGGTCTGCGCCAACTTCGAGGGTTCTCCGGCCGCTAGCTGCACCGAAACCTCGATGCTCGCCGGGTCTCGACCGATCTCGTGGCAACAGCGATGGAGTACTTCGAGCTTGCGCCGAAACAACTCGACGTCGCCGCCCGAGAGATTCCAGTGGTCTGCCCACCTAGCGGCGATTGGTATGGTCCGGCGCTCGCCCCCGCCTCCAATGACGATTGGGGGCCGTGGTCTTTGCAGCGGCTTGGGCTCGCACCTGGCGTCGTACAGCGCGTAGTGCTTCCCCACATAAGTCGTCGCAGGCTGCGTCAGGAGGCTGTCGATGACCTCGCACGCTTCGTTGAGCCGGTCGAAGCGTTCCGTCAGGGCTGGCATCGGCAAGCCGTAGGCATCGGCTTCAACTTGGTTCCAGCCGGCGCCCAGCCCGATTTCGAGTCGTCCCCCGGATACGACGTCCAAGGTAGCGGCCATCTTGGAAAGGACCGCTGGGTGCCGGTATGTGTTACCGGTGACCATGACGCCGAGGCGCAGGCGCTTGGTCAAAGCGGCCAGTGCGGTCAGCGTCGTCCAGCCCTCCAAGCACGGGCCTTGGACCTCGCCTTGGATCGGATAGAAGTGGTCGAACAACCACCCGGCGGCGTAGACCGGGATGTCATCGGCCTCCAGCCACACGTCTCGAAGCGACGGCCAGTCCGTGAGCTGCGGCGGCGTCTTGAACGAGATCCTCGGCATCCCCGGTTTGGGGGACGGCGGAACCTTCGCGGCGGCTCCGTCGGCCCGGTCATCGTTTTCGTTTTCTTGTGGCTGCCCCCGCCTCAGCTTCAAGTCATGGGGTTTCGGTCAAGACGTTCTTAGACCGGGGACCGGACCCCGGCTCGGCCCTGAACGATGAGGCCTTCTGCCACGGAAATGGAGCCACGTCATCTCGCGGCTGCGGCGGTGCTCCGAAGATGGCGATCAAGGCCCGACGCGCCTCGGCGGTCGCGTTCGGGGGCGTGTGGTGCAGCATGTAGCTGTGATGGAGGGTCGCCCCGCCTGTATGCAGGGGGCAGGCGACGACGTCGACCAGCTCCGACTCGTCCGCCAACTCGAGGCCGCTCGAGTCATCGTGGCCACCCGGACGACGGTGGTCGAAGACACGGGAAGGAAGGTGGCTGCCCGGCACGAACTCCATCGTGCCGGCCTCCACCGGAGTCTCTTGGAGGGCGAGCCAGACGTTGACGTTGCGAAACAACAGATCGTGGCGGTGATAGGCTTGGTCCTGATGCCAGGGCGTATGGCTCGGTGACCGTCCCGGCTTCCTGAACGCGTGACCACCGAGGAACTCGGTGTCGCAGCTCAACAGCTGGCACGAAACCCTCCTGGCGTTGGCCATGAAGCCGGTCGCGAGGAGTTCCGGGGCCAGCCGGTATACCTGATGGACTTTGGGGTAACGGTGCTCCCCCTTCAGGTGGCTTTCCTGAGGGGTCTCCAAATACAGGCCGCGCGCTTCGCCGGCTCTCTCTTCGAACAGCCGGTCGTAGATCCGGCGGATCACGGCTATCTCGGCGTCCGACGACATTTGGGGTACGGCTAGGAACCCCTGGGATCGAAATGCGTCTACCTCGTCCGCCGACAATTGGACCTCTTGGACCGTCGACCTGGCGGCCAGCACCGTCTCGAGCTCGGCTTCACGCCCGACCCCGACGGCCGCCCGCCGAACGCTGTCGTCGTCATGGGTCAGGAGGAGCGGCTCCGGTTCGACGTCGGCTCGGGTCGAACTCCCGCCGGGCTGAGCGGATCCGCGGCCATTCTTGTTTGTCCGCCGAACCACCCGGACGAGGCCGCCGATCCCGCCCTTCTCACCCATCTCTCGCTCCCCTGTCTGCCTGGTTTGCAAGGAGCATAGCCAACCCGCCCATCTCAAAAAAGGCCCGCGGGTGCGAGCACTGACCCCGGTGCTGTCATCGTGGAGGCGGTTGCAGGGTGCGGGGGTCCCGGTCCTCGACGAGCCCCTCAGCCAGGGCGAGCATCTTCCGGATCATCATTTCTGGCGCCAGGTGCTCGTCCCAATACCGACGGGCGCCGTTCCCGAGATGCACTCGATACGCAGGATCGCCCATGAGGTCGCTCACGGCGCCGTCAATTTCGCCCGGTTCATTGACGAAATGGATGTGCTCCCCGTGACGCAGCGGCGCGGGCAAGGCCCGCTTGAGCGGCAGGGAGATGATCGCCTTTCCGAGGGCCAGGTACTCCCCGAGCTTCCAACCGTGGCAGCCATGGACCGCCGGAGTGTTGAATACCAGAGCCGAGCGGGCCGTGCGCTCCAAGTATTCACCCGAGGACAGCCGCCGGCTCAGGAGGAGCCGCGAGGGCAGGCCGTGCGAGCCGCCCCGCTCGTCGAATCCACCTTCGAAGCGAATGTCTCGGTTGCCCAGGCACGATTCGATGAAGTGGCGCCTGGCCTCGTTCAACTCCGACTCCGAGTCGGGCCACCACGTCGACGCGAAGAAGACATAGTCGGGGTCCGTCGGGACGGGTGCGTACGCGGACAACGGAGGACGCCTCGCCTGACCGCGCCTGTCGCCGATGTAGCGGCGCCACGAGTGACGCGGAAGTCCCTCGCGCGCCGCCTTGGGCAGGTCGATCGAGGCGCCCAATAGCGCACGAGGCGGACTCCAAAGCCGTATTGCGAAGCTCGGTCCCAACGGCACGATCTTGCGGGCTGCCCGCGGAGGAAGGTCAGCGATGCCCTCAGGATCCAGGTTGACGACTCCGTACGCGTCGCACCACCTGAGCTCCCTCCCATTGATGCTGGCGACGTCATTGGCCTCGAAATAGAGACGCAACGGTGTGCGTCCTCCGACGATGATTGCCATGGCGTCGCGAGGTCCGATCCAGCCCGTGAAGGGCCCGCCGTTTACTGCCAGCTTGCGTTCGGGGAATACCCGACGCAGGCCCTCGAGGTAGATGCCGTAGTACCGTGCCCAGAACACTGGATGCACCCAGATTCGGCGATCATCGAAGCTCTTTGAGGGGGCACCCGGCACCAACAACTCCCGCGCTCGGCGAAGTGCCATCCTATGGCCGAGCAGCAACCGCGAAGATCGTCAACCGGGGCCGACCGCCGCTCCCACGTCGGATGGGCTCAGGACGGAAGCGCCGCCAGTTCGTTGCCGTGGCGATCGTGGGCAGCCCGGATCGATTCGGCCATCAGCGCCAGTCGGGCGTCGAGCGAGTCGTCGCCGCTTCGGGGAGGTTCGGGCAGGGCCGAGCCGCTGAAGAGGTGACGCAGGATGGCACCGACATACTCTGCGGTGACCCCTCGACGGCCGAGACGATTCTCGATCGACTCTCGTTCGTCGTCTGACACCGATTCGAGCTTGGCGACGCGCCGCTCGTCCAGGTCGGCGGATGGATGAGCGACCACGGAGATTCCTCCGATGTGGTGCAGGCCCGGCGCATCGAGATGGATCAACTCGTGGCCACCTGCCACCAGCAGGAGGTTGACCACTTTGGCGGTGTCGTAAGCGTCTTTCCGCATCCCGATCCTCTCGAGCTGCCCCTGAACGGGCGGCGTCAGGTTCTCCCATCGGGCCCGCCCAAACGTGGCCCCCGAATCGAGCACTTGGCGAAGCGGTCCGATGTCGTATATGGCCAGATAGGTGCTGCCTACGACCATGCCGGTATCGGTGACGTGATAGCGCCCCCCGAGGCGACGCCAATGCGACGGATGGATCTGATCTTCCGGTTCGGTCCACATCGGCGGGCAAGCGAAGACGCCGGCGTGCGTCGTTGCTGCGGCGACGAGCGGTTCCAACCAGTCGCCATCGGCCAGTATGTCGGTGTCCATAAAGCAGAACGAGTCGCGGTGCTCCAGCTTGACCAGGTAGTCGAGCGCCACTCGGTGAGCGACCGGCTCCGCCCCTGGAAGCTGCACGTATTCCAGGCGCGGCCGCTGCTCGGCCAGACCCCTCAGGAAACGGCGCTCGGGTGGCAAACACGCGTTGTCCACCAGCACAAAGTCGCACCCGTGCGACCACTCCAACAGCGTCATGGTGAATAGGGCGAGTTCACGGGTCGAGCCCGGCATGAAGACCAGATGGAAGCGCGGACGGTCCCTCTCGTGTTCGTCTCGGCCGATCGTCGGCCGGTTGCCGACTCTCGGCCGCCAGCGAGTCAACCGCCGGTCTCCGTAGGTGCGAACCGGCTACGGCCTACCGCCCTGATCACCGAGACCCTGATCACCAAGACTCTGTCTCGGCCCATGACTTCCTCAAGCAGACTCCTCGGGCGCAAGCGCTTTCAGTCCCTCCCAGTCCAGTTCGTGCAGGTCATCGTATGACCACGTCGCGAACCTACCGAACAGGTAAACGCCATAGAGATGGCAAGCGGCGGCAATCATCTCCTTGGAACCTTCTGAAACCGGCTCGATCGGATACGCCATCTGGTAAGAATGCGCTTCGGCCTCACCAAATGCACCGAGCGGTATGTCGAATATGTCCGCCAGCGCGACCTGGCAGACCCTGAGTCGCTCGATCATGTCTCGAGACTGCACGCTCGGCATCATGGACAACTGGGCCACGCAGATCCCGGGTCTCGGCGAAATGCATCTCAGGACTGGAGAGTCGAGGCGGAGGTCGTAGATGAGGGTATCGGTGGGCATGGCCGCCCGCACCCGAGACGCCACGAACTCGGCGGGTGCGCAAGGCGGTGACCCAAGGGGTATCTTGACCAGCCGCGCCAAATGGGTTATCGGCAAGGTCCAAATGAGATGCCTGAATCCGACCGTGAGTCCACTCCGCAAGGTCGCCTTCCTGGGCTCACTGGACAACCCGACGATGGCGTCGTCGACGATCTCGATTTCCCTGCTCATCCGAACCGTCGACGCTACATAGGGAGACAGCCCATCTCTGAAACCTGCCCTCGAGAGGCGCGGCCCGGCCAAATACGAACGCCGGACCTTGTTTCTGACGCCGTTCAGAGGCTCACGAAAAATCCGGTCACCGTACTGCTTCCTAGAGAGAATCAGCGTGCTATCACCGGCCTCGCGGGCAAAGGAGGCGAAGCACTCAGGGGGGTATCGATTTGGGTCAGACGGCGTCTGAGCCGCGTCCCCATCAAAGAAGCGTGTCTCCAATGGAGGAAGTGACTCTCCCGGCAACAGGGACGGAAGGTGGCTCATGGGAGGGAAGATCGGGACCACCGAAAAGGGATCGGTCGTCCCACCGGCGACGCTGACCGTAGGTCGCAGCATTCCGAGGAGATCCTGCGAAATGAGGATCGGCGATGCGCCCTCGGCCTGCAAGGCCACGGCCGCGAGCACGGAGGATGGGCCATTCCCGACGATCAGGTGCTCGACCGCAGTCGGCCGCGTTCGGCCAGGTCGAAGATCGCTGGTGGTTAACAGATCAGACATCGTCTATCGGCCCCCGTGGTTGATCGCTACCACAGTAACGAGCACAAAGGCAGGGCGCGCCGCTCTCTACGCTTTACGGCGCCGGGGCCGGATCGCCGGCCTCTCCCCTTGGAGGTCCCGACCGGTCCGGACTGACGGTCGAAAGGGTGTCGGTGGCGACAGCCGCCGCTTGAATCTCGACTTCCGACCAGCGGTGCGATTCGTAGAATCGCCGCCGTCCCTCTGCGACGAGGGCTTCCCGCAGGCCTCTTTGGGCGAGCAATCGCATACACGAATCCGCCATCGCTTGAGGAGTGTCGGCCACCAGTACGTCCACCCCGTCATGGACGTCGAGTCCTTCCGCTCCCATAGTGGTGGTGACGACCGGGATCTCGTGGGCCCAGGCATCGAGGATCTTGATGCGCGTCCCCGCTCCGTATCGGATAGGGACGAGAGCGACGTCGGCGTGGATCAGCTCCGCGCTCAGGTCGTCGACCCAACCAGTGACGATCACCTTCGGTGGGTCGTGCAAGGCCTGCACGGCGTCACCGGCCCGTCCCACCAGCCGTACGCTCGCACCCGGACTGCGACTACGCAGAAGCGGTGCCACCTGGTTGGCGAGCATTCGGGCGGCGTCGACGTTGGGGGGATAAGTGAGCAGCCCGAAGAACACGGCCGTGAAGTCCGCTGAACCCGGGTCCTTGGTTCTCGGGTTCCAGCCGGGGGAAGGCTCCGAACCTCCGTTCGGAACGACGCGTACCGAACGCGCCAAGCCCGCGAGGCGATCGGCATCGAGCTGGCTGGCCACCACCACCTGTTGGGCTGCATCTACCGCCCGAAACTGCAGGCGCCGCCAACCAGCGGCCTCTCGGCGGCCGAGCGCGGCTTGGACGGCGAGGCGGGGCCATCGACGCGGCCTCCTGGCCCCGTCCGCCAGCAGCGTCCGCGTCCGGGCGGCCGCCTTGAGATCTTCGCGATCGTCCAAATCGACGACGAGCGGGGCCTTCGGCAGCGCCGGACCGAGCACCGCCAAAGTGTCGGCCGCATCGACCCACAACAGATCGTAGGCACCGGTGACGAACTCGCTCAGGCGGGCCCTCGCCGAGTCGAAGTTGCGCCCGGCCAGCGCCAAAGGTGGGCCGCCCGGACGGAGGGTCGCCACCCAGCGGGAAGTGGCCCTCGGCGGCGAGGGGCGGGGCGCCTGCACCCACCGCCCGACGGGTTCGGAGACGGGATCCTCCGGATGGGGGCGCCCCGGGTCGGTCAAGCTGAACACGTCGACCTCGCCCACCCGGGCCAACCCTCGAATGATGTGCACCATCCGCAGGGCGTGGCCGCTGGCGATCGGCCAGGGGGGATCGGACGCGACGAACAGCACGCGCATTTGCCTCACCTCGTGGGGACGAGAACCGAGAGGCGGAGGCGGATCACGTCAGAACAGCTCCACGTCACCGAGGCTGAGGCCCCAGCCGCCCACCGTCGAGGGCCCGTCCCCCTGCAGGGGCCGGCAGGTCAGGATGGGACCCCGGCGTGGGAGCGGGGCGAACCCGGCCCCAACCACGGACGCCGGAGCGGCGATGAGAAGGGCGTAGTCGGCGCCGCAAGCGCGAACCAGGTCGCGCAGAAGGGCGCGCCGGGTCGGCCCGTCGACTGCGAGCACTTCGACCACGGCGGCTTCGAGGGCGCGGCCCCGCTGTCGGAGGCGGAACACGGCTAAACCTCGGCGCACCCCGCCAGGAGCGACGATGACTCGGTAGTGCAAGGGAGAGAAGCCGTCGTAACGCCAGCGCAGGTAAGCAACGGATCGCCGGGTGCGCACTCCCGACGGAGGAGGCTGGGCGTCGAGCAGCTCATCCAACGCGGTGGCGTCTCCTAGGGCGTCGGACGCGGCCTCGCCAGCGGTGGTAGGCGTCGAAAATCGCTCGGCCGGAACCCCGGCGCGGGCCAGCGCCGGTAGCCCTGAGGCGCGGCAGGGGCGAAAGGCGACGGGGAGGCGCCCGACGACCCTCCACCCCATTTTGAGATACCCGGGCCTGCTCTTGTCGTTGGGAGTGTTGAATACCAGGTCGCAACCGTCGGCGCGGCAGGCTTCCACACCGTGCAGGGTAAGGCGGGTAAAGACGCCCTGGCCACGGTGGCTCGCGGCTGTCGCGGTGTCGACGGCCCGCACCGCTCGCAGCGGAGGGCCGGTGGGTACTTCGAACTCCCAACGCAACAGCGTGCGCAGACCGACGATGGCCCCGTCGTCCACGGCTACCCAGGCCGGCGAGCGGCCGAAGGGGTTCTGGTGGTGCTTCCACCGCAAGTACTCAGCGAGGGGCGCGTCGGCCGGCCAGCCCATGGCGCCTCTGACCAGTTCTGCCATTACCGGTTCGTCCTCGTCGGTGGCCGCCCTCACGACCAGGTCGACGCCGCCGCCTCCGACTTCACTCACGGGCCGCCACGACCGACCGCACCGCCTCCAGCCGGGCGAGACCCTCGCTCGTGTCCGGCTCCAGGACGTTGCCTTCGGCCCATTCGTTCCAAGCGTTGACGAATACCAGCCGTTCGGCCGGCGGTCGGTCGGCCACGAGCTCGACCGCGCTCTCGAGGCTGGCGGCGAAACGGTCGGGGGTGTAGCCGACGACGACGGTCGCGTTACGTCCCCGCCGCGGCGTGTTGTCCCATCCGGCGAAGACGCAGGGAACGATCGGATGGGCCACCTTCGAACGGCGTCGGTCCATCAACTGCAGAGCCTCGTCTGCGCCGTAGATTCGAAGGCGGGGGTCGCGGATCCCGAGGCGGAAGTTGCGGCGCGCCTTTCCCTTTGTTGGTCGGGCCACGTCATAGAACGGCAGATCGGAGAGCTGCGGGCGAAAGTCCACGGTCCCATCGAAACCGAGCGTGCGCGAGTCGACCCACTTGCTCTTGGCGTTCATACCGAGCAGCATCGGGTCGGGCAGCCCAGCGCGCGACGCTTCCGATCGCAGGGTGTCGACGGTGCGACGGGCGTCGGGAAGCTCGTGCGGGCAGTACACGACGAACACCGGGCGACCGTCCACGCGCAGCCATCGAGGATCTCCCCAAGCTTCGACCAGCCACCGGGCGTGCGCGGCGTCGTCCAGGGGGCTGTAGGTCTGTTCGACCAGCGCCTCGCCCACACCGAGCCACGTGCGCGTCCACGGCTCGTTCGCCCAGGCCAAGCAGAACGGCAGGCTCGGCTCGCCGCTACGGAGGACTTCGTCGAAGGGCCGGTTCAGGAGTTGGTGACCATTGAACCAATAGTGCCAGTAGCAGAAGGCTTCCACGCCGTGTTGGCGGGCCAGGTCTGCTTGTTCGGCCCTGGTATCGGCCAAGCGCAAGTCATAGAAGCCGAGCCGCCCGGGCAGCCGAGGCTGCTGGTGGCCTCGAAACAGCGGCCGGGCCTTCGCCACGTTCACCCACTCGGTGAAGCCCGTCCCCCACCACTCGTCGTTCTCTGGGATCGGATGGAATTGCGGCAGGTACAGGGCCACCACCCGCGCCCGCAGCTCGCCGGGTCCTTCTTCTGAGATGGCCGAGGACGTAACCGGAGACGTCACCGCCTCGGCTCGACGGTGGTCGACCCGGCCGTCCGGCTCGACCACGCGGAAGGTTCCGGCGACGCCGACCGAGACAACCGGCCGCTACCGACAACCAACAGCAACGCGCCGCAGGCCAACACGGCCAGCGCGGCCAACGCCGACGGGCCGGGAGACTTCATCAGACCGGCCCACCGCGACGCGGCGGCCACGACGGCCACGTGAACGGGCGCGACCACGAGTAGCGGCGCTGGGGTCCGGCCCTTGCGGGTCACGAGCCAAGCCACCGCCGGTGCCAGCGCCAGCGCACCGATGCAAGCTGCCGCGCCCGCCGTGGCGCCGGGCCGACCCCGGGCGCCGTAGGCGATCACCCAGCTCAAGCCGACGACGATGGCTACCGTACCGGGCGCACCCAGCGGGTGACGCCGTCCCGGCCACCAAGCAACCACGCCGACTGCGAGCACGCCGAGCACGGCCCGGGCGGCCTCGGTGTCAGGCACGCACACCCAGATTCCGGCCGCGCTCACCAGCAGAGCGAGCAGCGTGACCGTCCCGTCGCCTGACGTCCGGTCGGCCCAGGCCGCCAGTGGCGCACAGATGGCCACCAGCGTCGCGATCGAAGCCTCAGCGACCACCCCGTGAAGCGGCAAGCGGATGGCCAGGACTACTGACGCGAGCAGCCACCCGGCGGCCAGCGGCAGCCGAGCCCGTTTGGTCGCGCACCACGCGGCGGCGGCCACGCATCCGAAGGCCATGACGGCAACGACGTCGCCACCCGGTCTCGTCACGTGCAGGAGAGCAGCGAGCAGGGCCGCAGCCAGAAGGGATCCGCCGACCGCGTCGACTACCCGCCGAACATCGGGTGCGGTCTTCGCCCGGATGGTCGCGATGGCATTGAGGCCGCGCACCGCTGCGGCCGCCACCAACCCGGCCAACAGGCCGGCGTGAAACTGCTCGGAACGGACCAGGGAGTGGACGTCGCCGAACGCGCCCACTCACGCCACCCGCTCGCGAATCTCCTCGGCGTGGTCGTGCAAGTCGCCCAGCACCTCGATGACGGTGTCGACCGTGGAGAGTTCCATCGCCGGCCAAACCGGGAGGCTGATCACACTTCCGGCCGCGGCCTCCGTGATGGGCAGCCGCGTCGGGAACCGTTGCCGGTAGGCCCGGTGCAGGTGTACCGGAGGCCAGAAGTAGCGCCGGGTGTCGATCCCGTCGGCCCTCAGGGCGTCGCTGGCCTGGCCGGCGTTGAGGCCGTACTCCGCCTCGTCGACGCGCACGGTGAAGTCCTTCCACGTCGAGGTGTCACCGGCTGGTACGGCTTGGGGTTGCAAGCCGGTGATGCCGACGACCGCGTTGCAGTACCGCTCGGCCAGCCCCCGGCGGGAGGCGAGGTCCTCGTCGAAACGCTCCAAGGAAGCGAGGGCCACCGCCGCGTGGAACTCCGACATCCGACCGTTCAATCCCGAGAACTGGCTGTCGTAGTCTCCCGGGTTGCCGTAGTTGCGTCCGACTCGAATCTGGCGGGCCAGCTCCGCGTCTCGAGTGGCAACGAGACCCCCCTCGCCCGCCACCAGCGGCTTCGTCGGTGTCAGGCTGAAGACCTCGGCTGTGCCGAGCCCGCCGACGGGACGTCCCTGGAGGCGCGCCCCGAAGGCGTGGGCGGCGTCGTAAACCAGCGGAACGCCGGCCTGGTCGGCCGCGGCTTGCAGCGCCGTGGCATCGCACGGCGCGCCGAAGACGTGCGTGGCCAACACCCCCGCGGCCCCGCTGAGCTTGGCTATGGCGTCCGCGGAATCGATCTGGAAGCTGTGAGGGTCGCATTCAGCGAATCGCAGCCCGACGTGATTCCAGTCCAAGGCGTGAGCCGACGCCGCGAAAGTGAAGCCGGGCAGCACCACTGGTCCGTTCGGTTGGAGGACCTTCCACACGAGCATGAGCCCGGTCGTGCACGAGGCGACTGCGACGACGTGGTCCACGCTCAGCCGTTCGGCGGCGGCGGCCTCCAGCTCGCGCACCAAGGGCCCGTCGGTCACCTGTCCCTCCGCGTAGCTCGGTCCGAGTCGTCGGGTCACCTCTGATAGCGGCGGCAAGGAGGGCCGCACGAATGCCAGTCCGGCGGGAAAGCGGCAAGGACCTCCGAGCACTGCCGGGCGCGTCACGAAGTAACCTCCTGAGGCGGTCGAGCGAAGCCCGCAGCCAGCAGGCCGCACACGACCAGCAGGGCCGCGGCCAGCTCCAGCCCCACGCAGAGGGCCAAGGCGGCGTGAGAGAGAAGTACAGCCACGCCGACCACGACCATCTGGGCTGCGATGCAGATGCCGCTGGTCGTCGCCGCCGATCGCCCGCGATCAACGAGCTGGTCGTAGATGTGGGACCGGTCACCTTCGAATAGGGGACGTCTGGTCCGAATTCGCCGTACGATCGCGAACGTCGTGTCGACGAGAGGGACCGCCACGACCAGCGGGAGGACCGCGATCGCACTGGCCTTGCTATCGGAATGAGCGCTTATGGCAACCACCAAGCCAGCCAAGATACCGCCTATCAGATAGCTCCCTGAGTCCCCGAGATAGATCCGCGCCGGCGGTCGGTTGTAGACCAGGAACCCGACGAGGGCACCAGCCAAGGCCAGCGCCACGAACCGGGTCAGACCGCTGCCCAGCACCGCCAATCCGAGCGACGAAGCGGCGCACACCCCCGCGGCCAGACCGTCGAGCCCGTCGAGGAGGTTGACGGCGTTGACCAGCACGACGGTGCAGGCTGATCCGAGGAGGCCCCACAGCGGAGAGCCTCCGATGACGACCCCGGCCAGAGCCCCGATGCCGGCTTCGACCACGAACCGGACGCGAGGGTCGAGCCCCCGCACGTCATCCGCCAAGCCCAGGAAGCAGGCCAACATCGGTGCGACCAGCCAAAGGGTGAGGTGGGGCACGGCGCCTGCGGCCGCCGCGATGAGCACGGCCACACCACCGAGGTAAGGAACGGGGACCGCGTGCACCTTGAGGGGCCCCGGTTGGTCGACGATACCGAGGCGACCGGCCAGCCGGGCGGCCACCGGGGTGACGATGACGGCGACGACGGCGGCGGCGACGACCGCGATCAGGGCCATACCAGGACCTCGGAACGACGTCCCCGATGAACGTCGACGACGCCGGCAGAACGGAAGCCGGTGGCGCGGTAGAGGGCCAGAGCAGCGGCGTTCTCGGCGGCCACCACGACCTTGGCCTCAGTGACTCCTCGTCGGGTCAGCTCGTCCTGAAGGCCCCGCGTCAGCGCCCGGCCCAGACCCCTGCCTCGAGCGCTGCTGTCGACGGCGATGGCGAGCAACTCCGCACGCGGCCAGCCCGTATTCGTCCGGCCGGAGTACCTCAAGGTCTCGAACGCACCCCGCCACAACCTCGGCGCCCTGGGAGCCGCCAGCACAGCAGCGGCGATCCCGTCCCGGCGGAGGAACGACTTGTACAGCCTGCCCACGTCGGTGGTGCCGGCCACGAATCCATCTATGCCGCGATCGGAGGTGGCGACGAGCACGAACGACGAAGGATCGAGGGTCATCCGCTTGTGGAGCAGCCGCAGGACCCGGGGCCCGAGCTTCGGCAAGAAGCCCTCGGCGATGCCAGCCGTGTGTAGGGCGGCGGTCGCCGGTGCGTCGCTGGGTTGGGCCCTACGAAGCGCCACCGCCGCAGGACCCGTCACGCCGCCCTCATCGCAGGTCGGGCGCCGACCCGCTCGTAGGTGGCCAAGGTGGTGGCTATGACGCGGCGCTGGTCGAACTCTGCGAGCGCCTTGGCCCGAGCGGCCCGGCCCATCCGCTCGCGCAGAGGCCGGTCCCCGCTGAGCTTCTCGAGGGCCTGCGACAGCGCGTAGGAGTCCGCGACGGGAACGAGCAGGCCGGAGAGGCCGTCGTCCACCACCTGACGGCAGCCACGGATGTCGGTGGCGACGATGGGGAGCCCCATGGCTGCCGCTTCCATGGCGGAACGGGGAAACCCTTCACGGTGCGAGGCCAGGGCGTACACATCGAAACCGGGGTACAGGCTCTCGACGTCCTCGCGAAGGCCGAGGAAGACGACTCCGTCGGCTTCGGCCTGTCGTACCACCGAGTCGGCGAGGGAGTCCGACTTGCTCGGATCGTTGGGTCCGACGATTACGAGGCGGAAGTCGATCGTCGCCGCGACCCTTCGGGCCGCCTCGATCAGCTCCGGGTAACCCTTCTCTCGCACCAAACGTCCGACCGCGCCGCACACGACGGTGTCCGGACCGACGCCCAGCTGGGCCCGGGCCGCAGCCCGGCTGTGCACAGCAGGGTCGAAACGGTCCAGATCGATCCCGTTGCCGAGGACCGTCAGCTTCGCCGACGGGACACCGAGCCTGGTCAGCACGGCTATGTCCTCTGGGTTCTGAACCAGCTCGGCGTCCGAGCAACGGGCCGCCAGCCGTTCGAGGGTGTACACCGCGGTGCGGCGCTTCCAGGTGTCGGTCGGTTGGGCGTAGAGCCCGTGGACGGTGTTGACCACCGTCGGCACGCCGGTCAGCCGCGCCGCCACCCGCCCGTACAGTCCAGGCTTGGGATTGTGGGTGTGCACGATGTCGGGGCGAAGGCGACGAAACTGTCGCACCACCTCGGCCAGAGCAGCCACGTCCCTGTGTGGGGCCATGGCCCTGGTGGCGTGCTTGAGCGGGACGTGGGCGATGCCATCGCGCTCCAAAGCTTCGACGTACGGCCCCGGAGCTGACATGCCGATGACCTCGTAGCCCGCATCCGAGAAGGCCCGCAACTGTGGCCCGAGCAGGAGCTCCAGGCTCATGTCGGTCGTGGTGACATGCACGAGTCGCGTCATCAGGATCTGGCGCCGGCGTAGCGAAAACGGCTGGCCGCGTCCCGTAGGCGGCCTTCCAAGGCCAGGCCCCCATCCATCTTTCGGGCGAACCACCGCATGCCGTCGGATCGCTGAATCGGCACCCGGGCCAAGTGGTGGAGGTTGGCCCCGGCCCGGTTGACGCCGCCGCCGGCGACCGCGGCGGAACGGAATCGGGAGGCCACGAGCGCCTGGACCGGTCCGGAGGCGGCGATGGCCTTGGGGTAGGCAAAGTCGTCGGCCCGGACCTGAAGTCGCTCGCCGATGAGATCGACGGAGCGTTCGATCTGCCAGGTCGCGTCGGCGAGCGACACGCGGTCGAGAAGGAGGTGGTCGTGGGTGTGTGATCCGACGCTCAGCCAGCCGCTCGACACCGCGTCGGCCAGCCCGGACCACGACGCCGGACGACCATCGTCGGGGAAGTCGCTCTGCTCGTCGATGAATCTGGTTGCTAGGTACAGAGTCGCCGGAACCCCGAACTCGGCCAGGATGGGCAACGCCACGTCGACGACGTCCGCGGTTCCGTCGTCGAATGTGACCACGACGGGCGGTGCGGCCGGCAAGGTTTCCGAAGTCAGCATGCCGAGGGCGTCGCCGAGCGTGGTGGCCCGGCCCGATTCGGCCAGCAGGGCGATCTGGGAACGGAAAAGATCGGCCGACAGGTCTACTTCGAGGCTCGATAGGGCCCCCACGCGGTGGTACAGGAGGACCGTCAAACCGGGTTCGGGGGGGGCCACCATGTCGACCAATCGACCCGCCACTTTGACGGTCCCGCGAGCCAGCGACATGGCTACGACCATAGGGCAATTAAGGCGTCAAATGTCTGCGTCTCCGGGGCGACGCCAGTTGTTTCGTGGCGGGCCCTCAGCCCGCGTTGAAGGCCGTGGGTATTCTCACGAACGGTGTCGCCCGCCGCTGACGTGATCGCAAATGACAGCGGCCCGGTGATCGTAAGTGTGCTCGGCCAAGACCCGACGACGTCCTGCTTCACCGATGCTCGCGAGCCGAGCCGGGTCCTTCACCCACTTGTGTACCTGGCTGGCGAAGTCCTCATCCTGGTCGAAGACGAGGACCTCCTCACCGGGCACGAAGCAACGCAATAGGTCCGGGCTGGGCCGGGTTATGGTGACGCCCCCACAGGCCGCAACCTCGAAGGGGCGGAAGTTTTCGCCGCTGATCATGTGAGGACCGCGCTCGTGGAAGGAAAGCCGGCTGGCGCAGTACAACACCGTCTTCTTGCGACCGTATACCGGTTCGCTCCGTACCCAACCAGCGACTGGGAGCCCGGCCTGCTCCCATCCGTAACCGTACAGGCGAACCTGGAGGTCGCGTCCGTCCAGCAGAGCCAGCAGGGCGCCCCGCCTCGGGTGATAGGTACCGACGAAACTGATGTCGGCGCCGTACCGCTGCGCCTCGTCGTCGGCTAGATCCAAGGGCCGATGCTCGGCCGGATCGGCCGCCGCGGTGAGATGCTCGACGCATCGCAAACCGCCCCCCTTGAACACCGGCAGGAAGTACGAGTCCAGGCAGAACACGTGGTCGTACAGCGGCAGGCAGAGCGCTTGGGCACCGCTGAACAGCCTCTGGTTGATCTCCCACAAGACGACCTGGGCGCCCGCCCGATACCGCAAGCGTTGGACCGTCTCGGGCTCGAGCGACCAATTGCTGCCGTACAGGAGGACGACGTCCGGATTGAGGGTTTCAGCCAGAGCCCAGGCCCGGCGTTGGAACCAGGCGCGGTACACCGGGTCGACGGCTCCCTCGGCGCGCCAACCCGCGGCGGGCACCAAGGGCAAATCCGAGTCGATCGGGAGCAGGTCGACGGCATGGCCGGCCCTGCGGAGTGCGTCTGCGAGCAGGAACGGGGCGTCGCTGGAGCGGATGCTGGTGGCGGATATGAGTAGGAACTGCATCGCTTGGCCGAGACCATCTCCTCGTCGCTCCTTTCGGCACGATCAAGAAGCCGTCGTGTTGGTCGAGTGTCCTTTCCGCAATGAGCCGCACGCCTGAAGGGCCAGAGGGTAGTGCGGGTCCAGCTTGCTTTTCGTTCCGGAGGTACTGGGCGGCGCCACCCCGTAGACCCGTAGGCAAGACCGGAAGTTCGCCCCGCTAGGCGCGGGACGCCCTGAGGCGCAGGCGCTGACCGCCGCCGCGGCACGCGACGCGGCGACCGTCGTGGGTGTCGTAACCGATGGCGCGATCCCGTGGACCGACAGGCACTGGGCGTAGGTGACCACTGCGGCCGGAAGCGGGGTCGTGGTAGCGGTGGCCGCTGGCTTGGACGAGCCGCAACCTGCGATCGTGATGAGGGCCATCGCCGCAACAGGGACCGAGAGGAGGGCGGTTCGGCGCACCGGGGCACGTTACCCGAACCCGGCGCGCCGGCAAATGCGGCGCTACCTCAGCCGGCCGTCCGCTTGCCGGGCGCCTTGACGAGTCTTTGTGTCGCGGGCCCAAGGAGCCTCCATCGGACCGGATGAGCAAGAACCCAGCCTTCCAGTCGTGATCCCAACGCCCGCCGCCTGCTCCACGCCCGGATCTGGCCCGCGTCGGCAAGGGCCTCCACCCGGCCCTCGTCCACGGCGTACAGCCACACGGCGCTGCCGCGTCGCCACCCAGCCCGAGCCGTGGCGGCCAGCTGCGGAAGGTCCCCCGCCGCGGCCGCGACCACCACCAGATCTGCCTCTGGCGGGGCCACGCGACGGGCTGACGGGAATAGCTCGGCGATCTCTTCGGACACTTGCGGCTCGATCCAGTCGTCGGACCCGGCCATCACCGCCACCGTGGCCGGCGCTCGCGGCCCGCTCGTGCGAACGAGGTGGTGAAGGTAGCTCACGCGCAAACTGTACAGGGAGCCGTGCATCCCGCTGCCTCGCATCGTTCAGCTTCGGATCTGGCCCGTCCCGGTCAGCAAGTACTTGGTGGTGGTCAGCTCCCGGAGCCCCATGGGACCCCGGGCGTGGAGCTTCTGGGTGCTGATGCCGATCTCGGCGCCGAAGCCGAACTCCTCACCGTCGATGAAGCGCGTGGACGCGTTGACCACGACCGCGGCCGCGTCGACCTCGAGCTGGAACCGGCGGGCGGCATCCAGGTCGGAAGTAACTATGGCCTCGGTGTGACCGGAGCCGTAACGGCGAATGTGGTCGATGGCCTGGCCCAGGTCGTCGACGACCTTGACGCTGAGGATCAAGTCGAGGAACTCACGTCCGTAGTCGTCTTCGGTCGCCGGCGAAACCCGGTCGGAGCCGAGGATGCTGACGGTCTCGTCGTCCCCGCGTATCTCGACTCCGTCGAGCCGGGGTGCCACCTGCCGTAGGAAGCGATCGGCGACGGCCCGGTGTACGACGAGCGACTCGGCCGCGTTGCACACGCTGGGCCTCTGAGTCTTGGCGTTGACCAATATGGCGGAAGCCATGTCCAAGTCGGCCGCCGCGTCGACGTAGACGTGGCAGTTGCCGTCCCCGTCGATCACGTAGGGGACGGTCGCGTGTTCGAGCACGGCCTCGATCAAAGACGGGCCGCCGCGAGGGATGAGGCAGTCGATGACCCCTCGCAGCCTCATGAACTCCTGGGCCGACTCTCGGCTGGTGTCCTCGATGAGCAGGAGGGCGTCGGGCGGGAGCCCACTCTTTTCATAAGCTTCCCGGAGAAGGCCCGAGATCGCCACGTTCGAGTGAAGCGCAGCCGTGCTGCCCCGCAGCATGGCCGCGTTGCCCGACTTGAGGCACAGACCGGCCGCGTCGCTGGTGACGTTGGGCCTGTTTTCGTAGATGATCCCGACCACTCCCAAAGGGACGCGTACCTGCCGGATCTCCAGCCCGTTCGGGCGCACCCAGCCTCCGACCGTCTGGCCCACAGGATCCGCCAGGGAAGCCACTTGCCGCATCCCGGCGGCCATGGCGGCGACCCGGCCGCGGGTCAGCCGCAGCCGATCCACGACGGTCGCCGAGGTGCCTGCCGCCTCGGCCCCGGCCACGTCCGCGGCGTTGGCTTCGAGCACCTGATCGGTCCGCGCCTCCAACAGGTCGGCTCCCGCGTGCAAAGCCTCGTCCTTGGCGGCAGTCGTCGCCTTCGCCAGGATGCGGCTGGCGGCTTTGGCCCGCTGCCCCCGCGCCTCCATGGATGGACTGCTCACGCCCGCGAGGCTACCTCCGTCGACCACCGACCTTCCTGAGGGTCTCGATCGGCCCCGAGCGACCTAGCCTGGTTTCATGCGGCATCTTCCGGAGCCGGTCCGCCATCCAAGCGTCGTCCGTGCCGCCGTGTCACCGACGGCCGTCGCCGTAACGGCCGTCGGCGCCGGGATCGGATTGGGAGTGGAGCACTCCATCGTGCTGGCCGTGGTCCTCGGCGCGGGGGCGTGGGTGGGACGGATGGCGGTGGCCGTGGCCGCTCGAGCCCGGCGCGCCAGAGCGGCTCGGCCCAAGCCCGCCGACGTGGACCCATGGTCGGTGCCCGAACCGTGGCGACAGCTGGTCCGCCAGGCCGTGGCGGCCCAGGCCCGCTTCGACGAGGCGGTCACGGATTGGGCCCCGGGCCCCACCCGCGACCGCCTGGTCTCGCTCAAACCCCGGCTCTACGCCGAGGTCGAAGAGGTGGGGTCGCTGGCCCATCGGGGCGCCACCCTGACCGGGTGGACCCCGGGCGGGACGACGTCGGCCGGCCTCCCATCGGCGAAGCAGCTTTCTCAGCAGCTCGGCCAGATCGAGGTCGAGCGCCGAACGGTTGGGCGTCAATCACCCCGGCGCGACGCCTCGTTGGCCCGAACCGAGGAGGCCATCGCCGCCCAGCTTCGAGCCCTTCGCAACGCCGAGGACGCCGCTGGGCTGGTGCACGACCGCTTGAGGACGCTCGTCGCTCAGCTCGACCAGGCGGTGACCGCCCTGCTGGTCATCGGCATCGAACCCACCGGGGAAGCCGGGGCGGACGCCTTGGCCGGATCTCTCGACACCATCCTGGAGCAGATCACCGCCTTACAGCAGGGCCTGGCGGATACTTCCAGCGGCACGGTCGACCTGGGCCCGCTGGCAGCGCTCCCCTCTGCACCGCCCACCCAACCACCACCGGCATCACCGACGCCGTAGCATGGCGCCATGGGCATGATCGACGTTCTGAAGCGGCGGTGGAAATACTTCACGGCCAAGACCGAGAGCCGGTTCGAGTCCAGCGCCGACCCGAAGGTGCAACTGGAGCAGGCCATCCACGACGCCCAGGATCAACACCGGCGGCTGGTCGAGCAGGCCGCCAACGTGGTGGCGAATCAGAAGCAGCACGAGCTGCAGCTCAACCGGGCCATGGAAGAGCTGGAGAGGGTCACCGGTTCGACCAGGCAGGCCTTGCTCATGGCCGAGGAATCGTCCAAACGAGGCGATGGCGACAAGGCCCGCGAGTACAACCAGACGGCTGAAGCCTTCGCCAACCGGCTCATCGCTACGGAGAACCAGGTCAACGACCTCAAGACCTTGAGCCTTCAGTCGGCCCAGGCGGCCGACCAAGCTCGCGCTGCGGTCCAGCAGAACTCGCTGGCCCTGCAACAAAAGCTCGCCGAGCGACAGAAGCTGCTGTCTCAACTGGATCAGGCGAAAATGCAGGAGCAGCTCAACCGGGCCATGAGCAGCCTCAGCCAGGAGGTGGACCACGACGGCCCGTCGTTGGATCAGGTGCGCGCCAAGATCGAAGCCCGCTACGCCAAGGCGATCGGCACGTCCGAGCTGAGCGGTACGACCGTGGAATCCCGGATGCTCGAAGTGCAGCAGGCAGCCATGGGCTCGGAGGCCCGTTCCCGGCTCGACTCGATGCGCGCCGATCTGGGCCTGCCCGCCGGCGGAACCGGCCAGTTGACCACGGGCACGAGCGGCCAAGAGCTCACGACCGGGACCGGCACGGCCATACCCGTGACCACCGAGTCACCGGCTGCGGTGACCGCCAATGACGCCGAAGAGACGCCCCAGGACCGTTCCTGAGCAGCCTCGGCCGGCCATCAGGCCGTGTGCCAGGCCGCCGATCTCTAGCGGCTCAGGGCCCGGCCGGCTTTTCGTCGTGGCCGCCGAACTCCTTGCGCATGGCGGACAGGATCTTGTCGGCGTAGTCGGCCTCGCCGCGCGACGAGAACCTCTCATATAGGGCTGCCGTCAGGACGTGGGCCGGTACGGCCTCGTCAATGGCGGCCATGATCGTCCAGCGGCCTTCGCCTGAGTCGGACACCCGTCCGGCGAAGCTGGCCAGCTTGGGGTCGACGTTGAGGGCGTGGGCGGTCAGGTCGAGCAGCCAAGACGAGACGACGCTCCCACGCCGCCACAACTCGGCCACCTCGGCCGTATCGATGTCGTACTTGTAGTACTCCGGGTTGGACAGCGGGGTGGTCTCGGCATCGGCTTCGGCCGGTTGGGTGTTGCCGATGTTGGCCTTGTGCAGGATGTTGAGACCTTCGGCATAGGCCGCCATCACGCCGTACTCGATGCCATTGTGGACCATCTTCACGAAATGGCCGGCTCCGTTCGGGCCGCAATGCAGGTAGCCCTGTTCTGCGGCCGTCGGAGCGCCGCTGCGGCCTTCGGTGCGAGCGGCGGCGTCGAGACCGGGGGCGATGGTCTTGAATATCGGATCCAAGTGCTCGACGATGCCATCCTCGCCTCCGATCATCAGGCAGTACCCGCGCTCGAGGCCGAATACCCCGCCGCTGGTGCCGACGTCGACATAGTGGATGCCTTGGGGCTCGAGGGCGGCGGCGCGGTGGATGTCGTCGTGGTAGTAGGAATTTCCGCCGTCGATGATGATGTCGCCCGGGCTCATGGCGGACGCGATCTTGTCCACGGTCGAGCCTGTGTAGGCGGCGGGGACCATGACCCATGCGGCCCGCGGCGCCTGAAGTTTGGCCACGAAATCCTCGATGCTCGATGCACCTGTGGCGCCCTCGGACTCGAGGGCCTTCACGGCGTCGGCGCTCACGTCGTACACGACGCACTGGTGGCCGTCCCTCATCAGCCGGCGTACCAGGTTGGCTCCCATCCTGCCTAGCCCCACCATGCCGAGTTGCACGTCGCGCCCTCCATTTCGCTGGCCTTCGGACGAACCCATCCTGGCAGACGGGGCGGTGCGTTCATTTCGCCCCTCCGCCCGCCAGGAAGCATCCGGGCCGATCACCTCGTCGTCGGGCCGATCGCTTGAGGCGGTTCTTTGACACGAGGGCGGTCGTGGACACGGTCGACTTCCAAGTTGTTTGGCCGTGAGTCCTCATTCGGGGTTGGGCTCCACCGGAGCGGCCGGCCCGGCGACCGGACGGGGCGGTTGCGGGGGCGGTGGCCACATCGGGTACCCCGGCGTCACTCCCCCGGCCGGTCCAACGCCACCAGGACTGCCGGGGGGACCCCCTGGCCCCGCGCCACCGGGCCAACCAGGCCAACCCGGCGGAGATCGGCGGCGACGCCTCCGGGTCAGGACGATCGCAACCACGATGACCGTCAGTGCGATCGCCCCGATGGCACCGAGGACGACGAGGCCGAGCTGTTCGGTGCCAGCCGCCACCGTCGTGGTGTTCCAGCTGGGATTGCGCGGGCCGAAGGCCTGCTGTAGCTCGTCGAACGAGTAGTCGCGGGTCAGGGTGGGCCCGGTGCCGTGGACCGTGACGTCGAGAACGTCGAAGCGCTCGTGTAGGTGGGCCCAGACCACAGACGCCACGTTGAGGGCGTCGGCCTGGGTGGGCGCGGCCGATACCGTGACGCTCACATCGATGTCGTCAGCGGCGCCGTTGGTGTGGAACCCGACGTGCACCGACTGGTACCCGGTGTTGTGGAGGGTCTGCTGGGTGTCGAGCAACGCGCTCAGGGCGCTGCAGCCCGCCAGCACGACGATGGCCGTAAGCAAGGTGAGGACCAAGACCAGCCACCGACGGCCGGCCCGGGGGTCGGCCGTCGGGCCGGCCGGACGGGCCGGGCCCGGCCTCACGGCAGGAGAACGAGATCGTCGCGATGGACGATCTCGTGGGTCATGTCCTCTGGCAGCTCGGCGGTCCTGCGACCAGCCATCTCCTTGACCCGCTGCAGAGAGTGGCGGCTCAAGCCCTTGGCGAAGACCCGACCGTCCGGGCCGGCCAGCTCGACCGCGTCGTCGGCATCGAAGTCGCCGGACGCCCCGAGCACTCCAGCCGGGAGGAGCGAGACCCCCCGTTCGGTAAGTGCGGCCCGGGCCCCCTCGTCCACGACGATCGTCCCCGAAGACCCGACGGCGAAGGCTATCCACAGCTTGCGGGCCGGCAAGCGCTGGTCCCTAGGCACCACGACGGTGCCCACCCCCGCCGCTCCGGACAGGGCGTCTGCGAGCACCCTAGGTCGGGCGGCCGACGCGATGACCGCCCGCACCCCCGACCAGGCCGCGATCTTGGCCGCCGCCAGCTTGGACGCCATGCCGCCGCTGCCCCGCGGACTGCCGGTGCCGCCGGCGAGCACTTCCAGCTCGTGGTCGACCTCTTCGATCTCCTCGATCAAGGACGCGGCCTGGTCCACTCTCGGATCCCCTGTCAGGAGTCCCGGTGTGTCGGTGAGCAGGACGAGCAGATCGGCTTTGAGCAGGTGCGAGACCAGAGCGGCGAGGCGGTCATTGTCCCCGAAACGGATCTCGTCGTCGGCGACCGCGTCGTTCTCGTTGATGACGGGTACGACGCCCAGGTCGAGCAGCAGGCTGAGGGTGCGCCGGGCGTGCAGGTACTGTCGCCGGTTGACGAAGTCCAGCGGAGCCAGCAGGACCTGCCCTCCCACCAGGCCGTGAGCGGCCAGCGCCCGGTTGTAGTGGCCGACCAGGTGGGCCTGGCCGACTGCCGACACCGCTTGGAGCACGGCTGGGTCCGTCGGACGCGCCTCGCCCAACCCCAGAAACGGGAGGCCCGCCGCGATGGCGCCGCTGGACACCACGACGACCCGGTCGCCTCCTCGACGCACCTCGGCCACTTCCGCGCACAGCTTGGCGATCGCTTCGGGCAGGATTTCCCCCTCCTCGTCGGTCAACGACGACGAGCCGATCTTGGCCACCACCAACCGACCGCTCATGTCCCGATTCTGCTCCCCGGCAGCTCGTCGGGCTCGTATTCGAAGTCGAACCCACCGACGCGAACCCGATCGCCGGACCGCGCCCCCGCCCTCGAGAGGGCGCGGTCCACCCCGAGGCTCTTCAAGCGTCCCTGAGCGTAAGCGAGCGCCTCCGGGATGGTCAGGTCCGACAGCGCCACCGCACGCGCCGCGGCCCGGCCGAGCACGATCCACGACCCGTCCGTGTCGCGCTGCACCGCCACCCCGGCCGGCTCGGGCCGGTGGACCACGAACCGGGCTGGGCGGGGAAGTTGGGCGCGCGCCTCGTCGACCAACCTGGCCATGGCTCCGAGCAAAGGCCGCAACCCGTCGCCGGTCAGAGCCGAGACCCGGTCTCCGTCCCACACCACGTCGGGAGCGGCGGCATCGGCCTTCGACCCCACCACCAGCCGCGGACGGGCCGCCAGTTCGGGCTCGTAACGGCGTAGCTCCTCGATCAGGATCTCCTCCTGGGCTGCGGGCGATCGGCCGTCGGCCGCAGCCAGGTCCAGCAAGACCACCAGCGCTCGGGACCGCTCGATGTGGCGCAAGAAGCGGTGGCCCAAACCGCGGCCCTCACTCGCCCCCTCGATCAGGCCAGGGATGTCGGCCAGCACGAACTCGTGCTCGTCGAAGCGCACCACCCCCAAGTTCGGTTCGAGGGTGGTGAAGGGATAGTCAGCTATTTTCGGCTTGGCCGCCGACACCCTCGAGATGAGGGTGCTCTTGCCTGCGTTCGGAAAACCGACCAGGGCCACGTCGGCCATGAGCTTCAACTCGAGATCGAGCCATCGCTCCTCGCCCATTTCGGCCTGCTCGGCGAACGCCGGCGCCCGGCGGCGGTTGGATAGGAAGCGGGCGTTGCCTCGGCCACCCTGGCCGCCGCGGGCGGCCAGCCACCGTTCGCCCTCCGTCGCCAGGTCGGCGATGACCGCACCGGCTGCGTCGCGAACGACCGTGCCCTCCGGCACGGAGACTTCGAGATCCGCGCCGGCCCGACCGTGACGGGCTTTGCCCATCCCGTGGGTTCCGCTGCCCGCCCGCCTGTGCGGATGATCTCGGAACCCGTACAGAGATGAGACATTGCGGTCGGAGACGAGCCACACATCTCCCCCGTCGCCGCCGTCGCCGCCGTCAGGCCCGCCCTTGGCTACATGGGCCTCCCGGCGAAACGACACCGACCCCGCGCCGCCATCGCCACCCTTGACATGCACCTGGGCTTCGTCGACAAAGGCGGACATTAACTTTTACCAGCTTTCAATCCCGGCAGGGCCGTCGCCAGCCGCGGAAAAGTGCCGCTCGGGGCCGGCCACGGAACAAACTTGTGACAGCCGGCAGCCTAGGGACGGGGTGACTCCTGGCGGACCCTCAGGCCTCGGTCAGGATGTCAACCAGCTTGCGGCCGTTGCGGCTACCGAACTTGACCTTGCCGTCCTTGAGGGCGAACAGGGTGTCGTCGCCGCCGCGGCCGACGTTTTCGCCAGGGTGGAAGCGGGTGCCGCGCTGGCGCACGATGATCGAACCGGCGGACACCGCCGTGCCGTCGAACACCTTGACTCCAAGGCGCTGTGCGTTGGAGTCGCGCCCGTTGCGAGTCGAGCCGCCGCCTTTGGTCTTGGACATCTTCTATCCCTCCCGGGTGATGCCGGTGATCTCGATGGTCGTGTAGCGCTGACGATGACCCCAGGACTTGCGTCCCCTCGTCTTGTGTTTGTAAGTGAAACCTTTGATCTTGGGTCCCTTGACTTCGCCGACGACCCGGGCCGCGACCTTGGCCGACGCCAGCTGGTCCCGGCTCGACACTACGGTGTCGCCATCGACCACCAGGATCGGATCGAAGCTCACTTCGTCACCATCGGTGGCACCGAGCAACTCAACGGAAAGGGTCTGACCCTCTTCCACCCGCTCCTGCTTGCCGCCAGTCTTGATCACCGCATACACAAGAGGGAAAGTATATCGGTTGGAGAGGTGCCTGTCCCAGCCGGCCGTCGACATGCGAGCAGCGGGGAACACCGAAACGCGCCGCAAGAGTGCTCCCGACGCGGGCGAAGGCTAGAGGAGCGACTCGTCGAAGAGGATGCCGCGACCACCGCAAGTCGGGCAGGTCTCCGAGAAGGACTCGACCAGGCCTTCCGAGATGCGCTTGCGGGTCATTTCGACCAATCCGAGCTCCGATATATCGAAGACTTGAGTTCTGGTCTTGTCCCGGGCCAGGGCGGCCCGGAAGGTCTTGATCACTTCGGCTCGGTTGGCCGAGATCTCCATATCGATGAAGTCGATGACGATGATCCCTCCGATGTCACGCAGTCGGAGCTGACGCGCTATCTCCTCGGCCGCCTCGAGGTTGTTACGGAAGACGGTCTCTTCGAGGTTTGAGATCCCGACGTTCTTGCCGGTGTTGACGTCGATGACGGTGAGGGCTTCGGTCCGTTCGATGATGAGCGATCCACCCGAAGGCAGCCAGACTTTACGGTCCAGGGCCTTATGGATCTGCTCGTGCACGTGGTACCGCTCGAACACCGGAAGGGGGTCGTCTGAATCGCCGGCCCACTCCACCCGATCCGTCAACTCCGGGTTGACGCTCGCTACGTAGTCACGGACCTCTTCATACAGAGTCCGATCGTCTATGACGACGCCGCGGTAGTTGCGGTTGAACTCTTCCCGAATGACCCGAACCGCCATATCCGGCTCTCGGTAGAGCAGGGCCGGGGCCCGCGAGCTCTTGCTCATGGATTCGATTCGGTCCCATTGCTGGGTGAGGCGGGCCACATCACGGCGCAACTCGTCCGCGGTGGCCCCGTCTGCCGCGGTCCGGACGATCAGCCCGTGGCCTGGGGGGCGTACCTCGTCGAGGATCCTCCTCAACCGCTTGCGCTCGTCGTCGGCGAGCCGCTTCGAGATCCCGTAGGTGTCGCTGCCGGGGATCAACACCACGAAGCGTCCCGGCAAGGACACTTCCTGGGTCAGGCGAGCGCCCTTGGTGCCGATCGGGTTCTTGGTCACCTGGCAGACGATCGACTGACCGGTTTTGAGCAGCTGCTCGATGCGAGCGTCGCGCCCCATTCCGGGTATCCGCCCGCGGGTGGGAGCGGCCCCTTCATCGGGCGCCGTCGGGGTCTCCAGGTCGTCTTTGTCGTAGCGGACGTCGCCTCGGTAGAGCACGGCGTTCTTGGGAGTGCCGATATCCACGAAGGCCGCTTCCATGCCCGGCAGCACATTCTGGACTCGACCGAGGTAGATGTTGCCGTCGATCTGGGTCGCGTCGTCGGCCGGGCGGGACACGAAGTGCTCGATCAGGGCTCGGCCCTCGAGGACGGCGATCTGGGTCACACCGGGTTGGGCGTGGACCACCATGAGATAACGGCCCACCGGCCGCCCCTTGCGCTCCTTGCCGCGGCGCCGCTCCAGGGTTTCCTCGTCCAGTTCGACGGGCTCGTCGACGACCGCTTCCACCGGCCGGCGATCGGACGGGGTCCGGGACCTACCGCCGCGCTTCCTCCGCCGACCAGTCCGCTCACCCCCTTCGGAGCCAGGACCCGTTCCTTCCCCTGGCGATTGGGCCCGGCCCCCGCCCCGGTTGTCGCGCCCCGCCGGGGTCTGCGGCCCGGGCGGCGTGGGCGGCGCCGGGCGGCTATCGCCGATCTTGGGCTTCAGGGGTGACGGCGAGGACGGCGGGCGGTCAGCCGCCCCTGGCCACTGCCCCGCAACCGGGGCGAGAGGCGCGGCTCCGGCGGTACCGACACCTGAGGAGGAGGCGGCGGCTGGGCGGGGGGCCGCGGCGGACGGGCGGGGGGCGGCGGCGGCCGGGTGATCCAGGTCCGGCGGGCCGCCGTCTTCGGCCGTCGGGGCCTCGGAGGAGTTCGCTCCTGCAGACCGGCTCCGGTTGCGACCGCCGCGCGATCCGCGTCGCCGCCGACCGGCGCCGCCACCTGTGCCAGCTACACCGCCAAGCGAGCCCTGGGCGTTACCAACCTCGTCTGCTGCTCCGGCGGGCGTCGAACCCTCCGGCGAGCCGGCATCGACTGGCCCTTGGTTGGTGATCGGCCCGGTGGACTCCGGGCGGATCGGCGCTGATTCTGACATGTGCAAGTTCCCTTCTCATGACGCACGCTCCCAGGCGTGCGGCGCATCAGTCGCGACGTCGGGACTGGCCACCACGAGTGGTTCCCTCCGCGCGCCTTCGCGCAAAATCCATTGGTGCGTCCTTCGCACGGACCGCTCCTCTAGATCCGGGCCCAAGGCGAGCAGCACCTCGGATGGTCGGACCGACAGAGGCCGGCAGGCCAGATCGGCCTCCAAGCAAATGCCGTGCATATGGTCGGGCCCGGCGGGCCCGAGTGACTGCAGGTTCAAGATGCCGGACCGGATGTCGTCGGTCTGCTCCGAGCCCTTTCGGGTACGCGTGATGACCGCCGAGGTGGCGGCGAATACCGAAGCGACCCGGACCGCCATCTCGTCGCATCCGACCGGCTCCGAACCCTCCGCTGGGACAGCCACCCAGCGCCACGTGCAAGCCGTGACGTCCTCCTGCAAAGACGGGGTCCCTGGAACGATCACTTCGGCGGCCGTGGCCTCGACCCCCACTGGCAGGGCGCCCGACAGGCGCTCGGGCAGGGCGGGGACATCAACGTCGCGGTGATCGCACAGCTCGACATCCAGGTATTCGGCCACAGACTCGTGGCCGGTGGGGAGGGCCAACCCGAAGCTGACCTTGGGACGCGGGGAGAAGCCCTCGCTGTATGCCAGCGGCAACTGCACCCGGCGGAACGCCCGCTCCCACATGCGGGCCACGTCCCGGTGACTCGTCCATCGGATCTTGCCCATCTTGGTGAATCGGATGCGAACACGAACCTTGGCCGCGCCTGGGGCTTCGTTTGCAGCCCCGCCCGCCACCGCTTGCGTAGCCGCGTCAGGTCCATCCTGGCGGAGGGACGCCAGCCCGCCGTCGGCTGCCGCATCATTCTCGGCTGGGGTTCTCACGTCCGAGCTCCTACAGGCAAGCGGGGCTTGAGGAAGACCGGAACCTCGGAACCGTTGCTCAAATCCTGGCCGGTGCCTTGGCTCCCGCCCGCGGGAGCCACGCTCGACGCGACCACGTGCTCGATGCCGTATCCGGTGCAGGCCCCGCAGTCGTAGCAGGGCGTCCAGCGGCAGTCCGGGGTACCGGCGGCGGCCAGGGCGTCCTGCCAGTCCTGCCACAAGAAGTCCTGGTGCAGTCCGGCGGAAACGTGGGACCAGGGCAATATCTCGCCCAGATCCCGGTCGCGGTGCACGTACCAATCGATCGACAGGCCGTGGGATGCCATGGCCTCGGTCCACAAGTCGAGCGAGAAGTGCTCCGACCACTCTTGGAAGGTGCCGCCCTTGCGCCAGACCTCTTCGATCGCGGCGCCCACCCGACGGTCGCCGCGGCTGGCGATCCCCTCCGCCAACGACGCCTTCGGGTCGTGCCAGCGCAGCTGGACGCCCTTGTCACGTCGCGTGGCGTCACGGAGCAACCCGATCTTGCGCTGCAGGGACGCGATCGAGTCCTGGCCGAACCACTGGAACGGGGTTTGCGGCTTCGGTACGAAGCCTCCGACCGATGCCGTCACCGACGCGCTCCGATTGTGGGCCCTGCCCACCGCCACGCAGTTGCGGGCCAGCTCGGCGATGCCGAGCGTGTCCTCGTCCGTCTCGGTGGGCAGGCCGGCCAGAAAGTACAGCTTCACCCGACGCCAGCCCTGAGAGAAGGCCGACTCCACCGCCCCGTAGAGGTCCTCCTCGGTGATGAGCTTGTTGATCACCTGTCGCATCCGCCAGGTCCCGGCTTCGGGCGCGAAGGTGAGTCCGGTGCGGCGCACCTTCTGGATCTGACTGGCGACCCCCACCGTGAAGGCGTCGACGCGCAGGCTCGGAAGGCTCACCGATACCTGACCGCGACAAGCCGGGTCGTCGATGATCCCGCGGACGGTCTCGTCGATCCCCGAGAAATCGGCGCTCGACAGCGAGGTCAGGCTGACCTCGTCATATCCGGTCCGGCGCAAGCCGTCGCCAACCATTTCGAGGACCTGGGCGGCGGGGCGCTCCCGCACGGGCCGGGTGATCATGCCGGCCTGACAGAATCGGCAGCCCCGCGTGCAGCCGCGGAAGATCTCGACGTTGAGACGGTCGTGCACCACCTCGGTCATCGGCACCAGCTGCTGGCGCGGGTAGGGCCAGGCGGCCAGATCGGCGATGGTCCGCTTCTCGACCCGAGCGGGCACGTCGGAGTACCGGGCTGTGACAGACACGAGGTCGGGCCCGTCGTACTCCACGTCGTAGCAGGACGGGACGTACACCCCGGGTATGCGGGCCAGGTCGTGCAACACCCGTTGGCGCGACCCGGGCGTGCGGCCGGCAGCCTTCCACTCGCGTACCGCTTCGGTTATTTCACCAACCACTTCCTCGCCGTCGCCGATCACGAACAGATCGACGAAGTCGGCCAAGGGCTCGGGGTTGAAGGTGCAGTGGCCGCCGGCGGCGACCAGCGGGTGCTCCGGCCCCCGGTGCTCGGACCGGACCGGCACCCCGGCCAGATCGACGCAGTTCAAGAGGTTGGTATAGACGAGCTCGGCCGACAGGTTGAACGCCAGCAGGTCGAACTCACCCGCCGGGCTGTGGCTGTCGACCGAAAAGAGGGGCAGCCGTCGGCGCCGCAACTCGGCTTCCATGTCCAGCCACGGCGCGTACGAACGCTCGGCCCGGGCGTCGTCGCGCTCGTTGATGATCTCGTAGAGGATCTGGAGGCCCTGATTGGGCAGACCGATCTCGTAGGCGTCAGGATACATGAGAAGCCACGAAACCCGTCCGGCGATGGGCCCGGGCCCGACCGCCCCGTCCTCGCACCCGATGTAGCGGGCGGGCTTTTGCACCCGGGCGAGGATCGGTTCGATCTGGGGCCACAGCGACGTCATGTACCCGATGAGTCTAGCGGTGACCCTCGGCTGAATCGGGACCCCCACAACCGTTTCGGCCCGGCCGGGCCGGAGACGACTTTCAAGTGAAGCGGCGCATGCGAACGTTCAGGACCAGGCCTACGCCGGCGAAGGTTGCGATCACCGACGACCCCCCATAGCTCATGAGCGGGAGCGGTATCCCCGCCACGGGCATGATGCCCATGGTCATGCCGACGTTTTCGAACACTTGGAACATGAGCATCGCCAACACGCCCACGCACATCAGGGTGCCGAGCAGGTCTTTCGACAAAATGGCCGCTCGCCAGGTCCGCCACACCAGCAGCGCAAACAGCGCGAGTAGGAGGCCGGAGCCGATCAGACCCACCTGCTCGCCGACCGCCGTGAATATGAAGTCGGTCCGCTGCTCAGGAACGTATGACAGGTTGGTCTGGGTGCCCTTACCGATGCCCTGACCGGTGATGCCGCCGTCGCCGATCGTGATCTTCGACTCGGCCAGGTTGTATTCGTTGGCACCCGCGGTCGAGCTCAGCAGCGCGGGGGTGACCTGATCCGGCGTGTCGACGAAGGAGGTCAGCCGTTCCTGCTGGTAGGTCCTGAGCACGCCGAAATGGACCACGCCGATAGCGAGGATCACCGCCAGCCCGCCCAAGGCGAGGAGATGGCGCCCCGACGCCCCGCCGATCAGGAGCACGGCGATGAGCACGGCGGCCAGGACCAGGGCCGTACCCAGGTCCGGCTGCTTGTAGATGAGGGCGAACGGGACGGCGGACAGCCCCAGCACCACGAGCAGGCCGCGTCCCGAGAGCTTGCCCTTGGCCGCCGCGCAGTAGCTGGCCAAGGCCACGATGAGCCCGACCTTCACGAACTCCGACGGCTCCAGCTGGTAGGACCCGATTTGGAACCAAGCCTGGGCGCCTTTGCTCTTGTGACCGACCGCGAGCACCGCGACTAGCAGGAAAACGCTGAAGCCGTAGATCGGCGCGGCCCAATCCCGGTATCGGCGGTAGTCGACTGCGGCGACCAGAACCATGACGCCGAGGCCGATCAGCACGAAGATCGCCTGCTTCTCGACGTAGTACAGCGGGCTCAGCCCGGCCGACTCCAGGTCATCGCGGGTCGCGGTGTAGATCATCAGGCACCCAAAGGCCCCGATGAGCAGCACCCCCAGGATCATCGTCACATCTAGATGGCGCCACAACGAGGGCTGCTGGCGCCGGTGGGCCGATCCCGGCGCCATCAGTTCTGGCCTCCGCGGCCCGCCGCCGAGTACGTCACCGGCTCCAACGGGAGGTCGAAGATCGAGTCGTAGATCTCCCTGACCACCGGGGCCGCCACCGAAGCCCCGTAGCCGGCGTCCTCGACGAACGCGTCGACCACGTACTTGGGGTCGTTGGCCGGGGCGAAAGAGGTGAAGACGGACGTGTCCTGGCGGGGCTTGTTCACCTGCGCCGTGCCGGTCTTACCGGCAATGTCCATGGCGGCGAGGGGCGACCCCCTGAACACGCCCGCGGCGGTGCCGTCGCTGCTGTTGGCGACGCCTTCGAATCCCTGGAGGAGGGCGGCCCGCCACGACGGGGCGATGGGTATGGTGCGCGTCGTCTCAGGAGCGAAGGTCTTGACCACCTTGCCGGCGGGGGTCTCGGCGTCCACGACGAGCTGCGGGGTGTACAGCGTTCCGCCGTTGGCGAACGCGGCGTAGGCATTGGCCAGCTGAAGAGGAGTCACCAGGACCTCGTCCTGACCGATGGCCACCTGATCGCTGTTGCCCGGGTACCACTGGGTCTGGGTGAAGACGCTCGGATCCTCTTTGTGATCCTTGATGTAGGACGCCGGGGTCGGAATCTTCCCGGGGGCCTCGTCGGGCAGGGCGATCCCGGTGGGCGATCCGAAGCCGAACTCGTTGGCCACGTTTTGCAGGGCGTCGGGGCCGTAGGTCGACTTGCCGTACCAGAGCTTCAACCCGATGGTGTTGAAGAAGTTGTCGCTGGAGACCGTGATCGCCTGGCTGAGGTCGATCTCACCGTAGGCGGCCCCGTTGTCGTTGTGGGCCGTAAACGGATTCTGTTTGGTGCCGATCTGGATGCTGCCCGTGTCGTCGAAGTAGGAGCCGGGGGTGATCAGGCCGTACTTCAAACCAGCCATCGCGGTGACCAGCTTGAAGGTTGATCCGGGCGCGTACTGGCCCTGGATGGTCCGGTCGAGAAGCGGATCGCTCGGGTTGTTGAGCAAGGCCGAGTAGTTGGCCTCGCTGATGCCCCCGACGAACTCCTCCGGGTTGTACGTCGGATTGGTAGCGAGAGCGATTATCTGGCCGTTGGTCGGATCCTCTACCACCGCGGACGCGGCGGGAGCCTCGAAGTCGCGCCCGGTGACCTTGTCGAAGTTGTGGCGAGCGGCGGTCATGCCCTGAGTAAGAGCCGCCTCGGCCGCCAGCTGCACCCGGCCGTCGATGCTGAGCCTGATGTTGTCACCAGGTATCGGCTTGGTGACGCTGAGCGTCGTCAAAACGTCGCCTTGCGAGTTGACTTGCACCTTCTCGACCCCTGGCGTGCCGCGAAGGAGGTTTTCGTAAGAAGCTTCGACCCCGGCCAGCCCGATCAGGTCGCCGGGCTGGTAGCCCTCTGGCTTGAGCTTGGCCAACTCGGCCTGGCTTATCTGGCCGACGTACCCGACGATGTTGGCGGCGGCCCGGCCCATGGCGCTGTAGGTCCGCTCCGTCATGGACGTGGCTTCCACCCCGGGAAAGAGGGCCTGGTTCTCCTGGATGTACAGGATCTGTTGCGGGGTGGCGCCTGGGAGGACGGGCACCTCGGCGTAAGGGCTGTATTGGGGGTTGTTGATCGCCTGGTCGAGTTGAGGCACGGTCATCCCCAGGAGCGGCGCCAGCCGCGACACCATGGCCGGGTCCGCCGCCGCGATCTGCTGTGTGACGTCGATGACCGGCTCGGTCTTGTTGCCTACCAGCACGTTTCCGTTGCGGTCGAGGATCTCGCCTCGCGGGGCCTGGGTGTAGATGTACCGGATGCCGTTGTCGGCGGCGGCGGCTTGCGCGTTCGGTGCGTTGATCACCTGCAAGAACCACAGGCGAGCGAAAAGCGCGGCAAAAAGGCAGGCGACAACGATTAGAAGGATCGTCAGTCTGATCTGCGGAGACGACTGCTCGGCCGAGGTCACCTGGCCGGGAGTCTCTCGGTGCTGATCATGCCGCCGCGAGGCGGGCCGAGCTGTTCGATGCCCGCCGATCCTCGCGCCGCCCACGCGTAGACGATGCTGACCGGCAAGGAGAGAACGGTGCTCCAAAGGGCTTCGACCAGGGCGACTCGGATCAGCCAGGATCGGCCGGCGTCGAGCAACTGGCTCTGGCCGAGGACGTCGCCCAGGGCGACGAACAGCACCGCGGCCGCCGCGGTGGCGACGAAAGCGACTGCGGGAATCAACGCCCGGTGCTCTTGGAGAACGCCGGCTCGCAGAGCTCCGACGGCGGCACCGACCAAGCAGTAGGTCAAGGCCGACAGACCCAGCGGGGTGGACGTGAGGAACATGTCGGTCGCCAGGCCGGCCCAAAACCCGACCCAGGCTCCGGCTTCGGCGCCACCGGCCATTCCCGCGCAGATGGTGATCAGCACCATAAAGTCGGGCGCCACCTCGGCCACGCGCAGGTCCGATGCGAGCGACGTTTGCACCAAGATGGCAACGAAGAGCAGGAGGCCGACCCGGAGTCGTGCGAGGACGTGGGGACTCACTGAGGCGACCACATCATGACTTGCAAGTAAGACAGTTGCTCGAGGTCGACCAGTGGGGCCAGGGTGATATCGGGCTCAGCCTGCCCGGGCGAGGTCGACTCCGCCGCGATCCGGCCCACGGGGATGTTCGGTGGAAACTTCTCAAAATCCAACCCGCTCGTGACCAACTCCTCGCCCGCTCTGACCTTCGGCGCCGCCAAGTTGGTCGTGTCGACGGTCACCCGCATGGGATCGGTCCTTCCGACGCCCTGGGCGGTACCGATGTTGGCGCCGGGCAGGCGCACGCCCGCCGCGAAGGTCGGATCTGTGAGCAGGATCACCGTGGCCGTGTGCGCGCTCACCGATTGGACGCTTCCGACCAGACCCCCGGCGGCGACAACCGGCTGGCCCACCGCGACTCCACTCGTGGTCCCTTTGTCGATGGTGACCGAGTTTTCGAAGTTGGATGACCCGTTGTCGATGATCTCGACCGAGACGGTGGGGATGCCGCTCACGAACGGGAGGTGCTGTTCGGCCAGGACCTGTTCCGCCGCGGCCTCCTCTCCTGCTGCCTGCACCGACTGCTGTTGAAGCGCCACAATCTGGTTGCGCAGCGTCTGGTTCTCGTGCCGGAGCGAGCCGTAGTCCAGTGCGCCGGTAAGGAAGTTCCCTATCGGCTGCAGGGCGGCGTGGGTCCCTCGCTGGAGGGGGGCGAATCCGTCGCTGACTTTACTGCGAATGTCGCTCAACAATCCGGTGCCGTTGCTGCGAGCGTCGATGGTGACCAGGGTCAATGCTGCGAGAACGAGAACCGCCAGGACGTAGCGGGTACGGGATGGGCGTCGGTAAACAGCCACGAGGGGCAGGTAGCCCTGTCTGCTAGTGACCCTGCGACGACATCAGCACGCCCTTGAGGACCTCAAACTCCTCGAGGCACTGGCCGCTGCCGATGACGACAGAGTGCAGCGGGTTGTCCGCGATGACGATGGGCATGCCAGTCTCCGACACCAAGCGGGCGTCGATGCCGTGCAGCAGGGCTCCCCCGCCGGTCAGGACGATCCCCTGCTCCATGATGTCGGCCGCCAGCTCGGGCGGCGTCTTGTCCAGCGTAACTTTGACCGCATCGACGATCGCCGACACCGGCTCCTCTATGGCCAGTCGGATCTCTTCGGTCGTCGTCACGATCGTCTTCGGCAGACCCGTGACCAGGTCGCGACCGCGTATCTCGGCGTGGAGCTCCTCTTCGAGGGGGCACGCCGAACCGAGCGCGATCTTGATCTCTTCCGCCGTACGTTCACCTAGCGCGAGGCTGTACTCCTTCTTGATGTACTGGATGATCGCCTCGTCGAGTTCGTCGCCTCCGATGCGAACCGACTGGCTGGTCACGATCCCACCGAGCGAGATGACCGCCACTTCGGTCGTGCCACCACCGATGTCCACGACCATGTTCCCGGTCGGCTCGTGGACTGGAAGCCCGGCGCCGATGGCGGCGGCCATGGGCTCTTCGATGATGTGGGCCGGCTTCCGTGCTCCCGCCGACTCAGCTGCCTCCTGAACGGCCCGCTGCTCGACCCCGGTGATGCCGGACGGCACGCAAATGACCATGCGGGGCTTGGCGAACTTGCGGGGCCCTTGGACCCGGCGAATGAAATAGGCGAGCATTTTCTCGCACATGTCGAAGTTGGCTATCACGCCGTCGCGTAGCGGGCGGATGGCCTGGATGTGGCTAGGAGTGCGGCCGATCATGCGCTTGGCTTCCATGCCAACCGCCAGGGGCCGGTCGTCCTTTATGTTCACGGCAACAACCGACGGCTCGTCGAGGACGATGCCTCGGCCCCGCACGTACACCAAAGTGTTGGCAGTGCCCAGGTCGACGGCCATGTCCCGTCCGAAAAATCCAGCTAAAAGGTTGTCCGACACGCGAAAGGGCCTCCTGTCAGGGGGCGTCGGAGGAGACAACGACCAGGGGTGCGGAGAGTCCCTGGCAGGCTAGCTGCCAAGACCCTCTTCGTCCATCCGCCCGGCGTCTCATCCACCGCTGCGAGTGACGCATGCCACTAACCTATCCGGCTCCGAGCCCCCTGTCTGACAACACCAGTCGATGCCGGGGATGAACCGCCCTCGGGGGCGGGATCCGGCGGGAACGGCGGCGCTGCGGGCCGGGGCGAGGGGCGGGGTCCGGCGCCGGCCCGGGGCGCGGCGCCGGGGCCGGGGCCGGGGATGGCTTACGTCCGGGCGCGAGTTCCCACTCTGGGAAGCAAATTCGCGGGATTCCCTGCCTGGATGCTGCCGAGAGTACGAACTCGCGCCCAGAGTCGACCGAAATGTCGCCCGCCGGGCGTCAGCCCAGATCGGGAAAAAAGAGCGAGATCTCGCGCCGGGCCGAGTCGGCGCTGTCGGATCCATGCACGAGGTTCTCGGTCGTCTCGATCGCCAGGTCGCCGCGGATCGTGCCCGGAGCGGCGGCCGCCGGATTGGTGGCGCCCATGAGCGTCCTCACGACCTGCCACGTGTCGTCGGGCCCTTCGACGACCATGACCATCACCGGGGAACGGGTGATAAACGATAGGAGGTCCTCATAGAAGCCCTTCCCTTCGTGCTCGGCGTAGTGGCTGGCGGCGGTATCCCGGTCGAGGACGCGGAGCTCGGCGGCCACCAGGCGCATGCCTTTGCGCTCGAGGCGGGCGATTATCTCTCCGGAAAGGCCTCGCTCGACGGCGTCGGGCTTGCAGATGACAAGGGTGCGATTCACGAGCGGAGGAGGCTAGCCTCCGGCGCTCTCGTCAGTCACGCCCGCTTGACCGCGAGCGCGGCCCGGGCCGCCCCGACCACGTACAGGGACCCGGTGACGAGGACGAGGTCGTCGGGCGCCGCTTCGGCGAACGCGACTTCGAGGGCTTCCTCGACCGAGTCGGTCGCCTGTGCGTCCACGCCGAGCAGCCGGGCCGCGTCCGCCACGACGGTCGCCGATTGGGTGCGGGGCGACGGAGCCGGGCAGGCGACCACCAGTCGCGCCCGTCGGGCGCCGAGGGCCTCGAGCATCTGGGCCGGATCCTTGCCTTCGAGCATGCCGACCACGAGAATCTCCGACCGGACCGCGCCGAACTCCTCGGCCACGGCGGCAGCCGAGGCCAGGGCCCCTTCGAGGTTCTTGGCCCCGTCGAGCACGACCAGGGGCTCCCGCCCCACGATTTCCAGACGCCCCGGCGACCGCACGAGGGCCGCGGCTTCCCTCACCAGGTTGTCGTCGAGGGGCTCGCCGAACAGAGCCTCGGCCGCAGCCAGGGCGGCCGCGAAGTTTTCACCTTGATGGCTGCCGTGCAGATCCAACCACACCCCCTCGTAGGTCGTCCCCGGCGTTCGAAGGTCGAGCGACCGGCCGCCCACGGCCAGTTGGTTGCGCACGCAGCCATAGTCCCGCCCGGCCAGCCACACGGCTTCGGGTCTCTCTCGCTCGAAGATCGGCCGGAGCTCGCTGTCGCGCTCGCCCAGCACCAGCGTGCTGCCGGGTTTCACTATGCCCGCCTTTTCACCCGCTACATCGGCGTGAGTCGGCCCGAGGAACTCCACGTGGTCCAGGCCCACGTTGGTGACGACCGCGACGTCAGCGTCGACGACGTTGGTGGCGTCCCATCTACCTCCGAGGCCCACTTCGAAAACAGCCACGTCGACGGGGCGATCGGCGAACCACAGCAACGCGGCGCCCGTGAGGATCTCGAACCAGGTGAGACGCACGCCGTCACCCAGGAGGGGCTCGATAGATGCCAGCTCGGACAGCACCTCGGCCAGGTCGTTGTCGCTTATGGGCTCTCCGTCGGCCGCGATCCGCTCATTGATGGCTTCGAGGTGAGGGCTGGTAAAAGTGCCGACCCGGAGACCCTTGGAGGTCAGCAGCGAGGTCACGCAGCGCGCCGTAGAAGTCTTTCCATTCGTTCCCGTCACGTGGATCGCCGGCGCCGAGGCCTCAGGGTGGCCGAGCACGTCGACCAGCGCCCGCATGCGACCGAGGTCCGGGGCCACCCGCCTCGAATCGGCGAGCATCCGCTCCATGTTCTGGTGGCTGTCGAGCCAGGCGAGGGCGTCGCCCAGGCTGAGCACCTACCTGGTACTTAGCGGGCTGGTCGACGCAACTCGTGCGGCGCCGACCGGATCCCAGTTGACGGATCGTTGACGTCGGCATCTAATCGTGGGAGCCGGTCCGTCTCGCCCATCTAGGACGCGGCCCGGCGCGAACGGGGCGGAACCCGGTTCATCGCCTCGGCGCGCGGAACCAGGGTCGGAGCCACCCGCTCCAGCACCACGGATCGGTCGATGACGCACTGGCCGATGTCGCTGCGACTGGGCAGGTCGTACATGACTTCCAGCAGCACTTCTTCGAGGATGGCTCGCAAACCGCGGGCGCCGGTGCCTCTCAGCAGGGCCTGCTCGGCGACCGCTTCCATGGCGTCGTCGGTGAACACCAGCTCGACGTTGTCTAGTTCGAATACCCGGCGGTACTGCTTGACCAGCGCGTTCTTGGGCTCGACCAGGATGCGGACCAGGGCCTCTCGGTCGAGGTTGGACACGGCGCCGATGACAGGCAGACGCCCGACGAACTCCGGTATCAGACCGAACTTGAGCAGATCCTCGGGCAGAACCTGGGCGAGGAGATCGCCTTCGGCCCGGTCCTCGGCTCGGCGGATCTCGGCCCGGAATCCGATCCCCTGCCGGCCGAGCCGGCTGTCGATGATCCGATCCAGTCCGGCGAATGCGCCGCCGCAGATGAACAGGATGTTCGTCGTGTCGATCTGGATGAATTCCTGATGGGGGTGCTTGCGCCCACCTTGGGGCGGGACCGAAGCGGTCGTGCCTTCGAGGATCTTTAGAAGGGCCTGCTGGACACCCTCCCCGGAAACGTCTCTCGTGATGGACGGGTTCTCACTCTTGCGGGCGATCTTGTCGATCTCGTCGATGTAGATGATCCCGGTCTCGGCCTTCTTGACGTCGTAGTCGGCGGCCTGGATCAGCTTGAGCAGGATGTTTTCCACGTCCTCGCCCACGTACCCCGCTTCGGTGAGGGCCGTGGCGTCGGCGATGGCGAAGGGAACGTTGAGCATGCGAGCCAGGGTCTGAGCCAGGAACGTCTTGCCACACCCGGTCGGGCCTAGCAGCAGGATGTTGGACTTCTGGAGCTCCACCTCAGCGTCGGCGTACCCGCCCGACTGCACCCGCTTGTAGTGGTTGTACACCGCCACCGACAGGATCTTCTTGGCTCGCTCCTGGCCGATCACGTAACCATTGAGAAAAGTGAAGATCTCTGACGGCTTCGGAAGCTCGTCGAAATGGACCTCGGTGCTCTCGGAGAGCTCCTCTTCGATTATGTCGTTGCAAAGGTCTATGCACTCATCGCAGATGTAGACACCCGGTCCTGCGATCAGCTTTTTGACCTGCTTCTGCGACTTTCCGCAGAAGGAGCACTTGACCAGATCGCTGGACTCGCCGAATTTGGCCACGACCTCGCTCCCCCCAGGCCCTCAGGCGACGCCCGCGGCCTGCGGGACGAGGGCCAGTTCACGTGTTGAGATCACTTCGTCGATGATGCCGTATTCCTGGGACTCCGCGGCGCTCATGATGAAATCACGGTCCGTATCCTTGGCGACCTTCTCCACTTCCTGCCCAGTGTCGGTCGCCAGCATCAGGTTGAGGAGGTCCCGCATACGCACGATCTCCTTAGCCTGGATTTCGATATCGGCAGCCTGGCCGGCCGCCCCGCCGTGGGGCTGGTGGATCAGGATCCGGGCGTGGGGCAGGGCGTATCGCTTGCCGGGGGTACCGCCGGCAAGGATCACAGCGGCCGCGGATGCGGCCTGGCCGTAACAGAACGTCGATATGTCATTCTTCACGAACTTCATGGTGTCGTAGATGGCGAACAGAGCCGTGATGTCTCCCCCGGGGCTGTTGATGTACAAGCTGATGTCCTTGTCGGCATTCTTGTACTCGAGGTACAGCATCTGGGCGCACACGGCGTTCGCTACGTAGTCGTCGATGGCCGTACCCATGAAGACGATGTTCTCCTCGAGCATGCGGGAAAACAGGTCATAGCTCTTCTCCCCCCGGTTGGTCTGCTCGAAGACCCCCGGGATGTGGTACTGGGCGAGAGGGTTGATCACGGTTCTCCGGTCTCTTGGTCCTGGGAGTCTGATGGATCTTCGGCCGAGGTTTCGGAGTTCGGCCCTTCAGCTTCTGGGTCGTAGGCGTCTGGGGTGTTGGGGTCCGGCTCGAGAAGAGCTCGATCGATGGGCTGGCCGTCGGCATCGACGATCTCGACGTGCTCGAGCAGCCATTCCAGCGCTTTGCTCTTCTTCCACTCCGAGCGTACCGCGGGCATCTGGTCTGCGCGGTCAAGGCTTCGACGAAGTTCGGCCGGCTTCATGTTGTTGGAAGCCGCCAGGCGGTCGATTTCTTCGTCAATTTCTTGATCCGTCGGCTCGATCTTCTCTGCCTCGGCCACGGCCCGCAATGCTAGGTCGGCCTTGACGGAAGCTATGGATCCTTCTCGATACGACCCCACCAGCTGATCCGCCGTTTGACCGGTCGCTTCGAGGTACTTGCCGATGTTTGCGCCTTGGGACTCGAGACGGTGGTTGAGGTCGTGCAGGCGCCTCTCCACCTCGGCGTCGATCAGGCTGGCAGGCGCGTCGGCGTCCACCAGCTCGACCAGAGCCTCGACGGTGGCATTGCGCAGAGAAAGCGTCGATTGGACCCTCTTTACGAGGCCCATCCGATGGGAAATGTCGGCCCGCAGCTCCTCCACGCTGTCGAACTCGGACGCCTCGCTGGCCCACTCGTCGGTGACGGGAGGCAGGACCTTCTCCTTGGTCTCCTTGACCAGGACCCGGAGCTTGACAGGGTCGTCGCCCGGCAGGTCTGCATCGAAGGCGAGGATGTCGCCGACCTTGGCCCCACAAAGATTTTCGTCCAGCTCGGCCAGCACGGTGCCGGAGCCGAGCTCGTATAGGAAGTCGTCGGTCGTCAGGCCGGATACGGGTTCGCCGGCGCGGTCACCGTGCACGTCGATCGTTAGGAAGTCCCCGTCGCGAGCCGGCCGGTCGACCACGGTCAGCTCTCCGAAGTTGCCACGCAGTCGGTCCACCTGAGCGTCGATGTCCTCGTCTGTGACAACGGGGCTGGGCACCACGACCCGAAGACCGCCGTAACCGGCTAGGTGCAGATGAGGCCGCACTTCGACGACGGCATCAAAGGTCACCCCACCGGACTTCTCGCCCGCAGTGATATCGATCTCGGGTGGAGCCACCACGTCCACTTCGTTGTCGCGCACCGCTTTGGAGTAATAGCTGGGCAAGGCCTCACGAAGCGCTTCGGCCCGGCCGCTTTCCTTGCCGAGGCGGTTCTCGAGGATCCGCCGAGGCGCTTTACCTGGCCGAAATCCAGGAATTCGGACTTCTCGGGCGATCTTGCGGAAAGCGGCGTCGATATCCTTCTCGAACTCCTGCTCGTCGACCTCGATCGACAGCTTCACCTTGTTGCCCTCGAGGGGCTCGACGACAGATCTCATACTGGGGCCGAGTCTAGGGGGCCAAGAGGGGAACCGGGGTCCCTCGGGCTCCGAGTCACCCGGTTTGCGGTGCGGCTGTAACCTTCCAGCATGGATGCGTCCGGCCGTTACCTTCCGCTCCTCCGACGGATCCATGAGACGGTAAGGCCCCGGACATATATGGAAATCGGCGTCTTCGAGGGCGAGTCGCTGACCTTGGCTCTTCCGGGCACCCGTGCGATTGGAATCGACCCGGGCCATCAGCTCGCCCATCAGGTCACAGCAACCGCGCGGCTGTATCGAGAGACCAGTGACGACTTCTTTGTCAAGCACAACGTCCGTAAGGTGTTGGGCGGCCTACCTGTCGACTTGGCCTTCATCGATGGGATGCATCTCTTTGAGTTCGCGCTGCGAGATTTCATGAACATCGAGGCGCTCACATCGGAAAACTCGACCGTGATGGTCCACGACTGCCTGCCGATCGACGAGACAACCGCTGCTCGTGATAGGACAACCAACAAGTGGAGCGGGGACATCTGGAAGCTCATACTCTGCCTAAAGGAGTATCGTCCTGATCTGCGCATCTCGGTCGTTGACGTGCGCCCGACGGGACTTGCGATGATCCGAGGTCTGGACGCCACCTCAACAGTTCTGGCTGATCGCTACGAGGAAATATGCGCGAAATACGTGCCCATGCCGTTCTCGGTCCTCGACGCCGACAGGGACCGGATGCTCAACGTGTTTCCGGACGACTGGCCCCAAATACGGTCCTTGTTGCCAGCCGAGCCATTCCGTAGCGAGTCGTCCTCAGCTTCCGCCCCGGGGCGGCGCGGGGCAGCAGCGTTGTCGAAGCGAGTCATGCGGCGTCTGGCGCGGGTGGGCCGCTGAGCACTCGCCCGGTGCTGCACGTACGCGACGACGGCCGGGTTCGGGTCGTCACCCTCGACCGGCCGGAGGCGCTCAACGCCTTCAACGAGGCCCTCTACGACGCGGCGGCGGACGCCCTCATCGATGCTGCAGCAGCTCCCGGGGTAGCCGTTGTGGTTCTGACCGGGACCGGACGAGCCTTCTCCGCCGGTACCGACGTCGTCGAGATGGCCACGCTCACCACTGATCCGGGCAGCTATGAGAAGGGCCGGCACGGGTTCCCAGGGCTGATCGACCAGCTCACCGTCTTTCCCAAGCCCCTCCTCTGCGCCGTGAACGGCATGGCCCTGGGCATCGGCGCAACCCTGCTGGGCTACGCCGACCTCGTGCTCATGTCGACCGAGGCCAAGGTCCGATGTCCCTTCACTGACCTCGCCGTCGCTCCCGAGGCGGCCAGCTCGTACCTCTTCCCCTTGCTGTTAGGCCGTCAGGAAGCCAGCTGGCTGTTGATGAGCTCGGCTTGGTTGACCGCCGAGGACTGCGCTCGGATCGGTCTGGCGTGGCGGGTTACTGCGCCTGAAACGCTTTTGCCCGAAACCCTCGAAGTCGCCCACCACCTGGCGTCGAAGCCGATCGCCTCGCTCGTGGAGACCAAGCGCACCGTCGTCGCAGCCCACCGCGATCTCATCGCGGCCGCTCGGGCGCGCGAGGACGTGGCGTTCTCGCGACTCCTCGGTCAGCCGGCCAGCCTCGAGGCGTTCGCGGCACTCGCCGAACGCCGACCGCCCGACTTCACTTCGGTCGACGCCGCGCATCCCGTCGACATCGAACACCACGGCTCCGACTGACCCACCGGCGCCTCTCCTCTGCGAAAAACCCCGCGACTATTGACGCCAAAGGCTGCCATGACATCGTCAAGGCGTCGTTACTAGGTGGCCACCTGGTAAAATTTGGGTTTCGCGACCTGCGCCCGTTGGCGGTCTTCGACCCCGGACTGACGGCACCTGCAAGAAGGTCCGTCCGGGTACATCGAGAGACGAGGACGATTGCCCACCAAGTACGCCGCGCAGCCCGACGAGGACCTCGTGCGCCTCTATCTCAACGACATCGGCAAGTACGCGCTGCTGAGCAAGGATGACGAGGCCCGCTTGGCCCAGGCGGCCGAGATCGGACGCCTGGCGAGGGTCGAACTGCTGGGAGCCGGCCCGCTCACCGCTAAGCGCAAAAGCGAGCTGAAGCGGCTGATCCGCATCGGTGATCAGGCCGCCGATACGTTCGTCAAGGCCAACCTGCGCCTAGTTGTATCCATCGCCAAGAAATACCAAGCCGCCGAGCTGCCCCTCCTCGACCTAGTCCAAGAGGGCAACTTGGGTCTCATGCATGCCGTCGAGAAGTTCGACTGGCGAAAGGGTTTCAAGTTCTCGACCTACGCCACCTGGTGGATCCGACAAGCAATAACCCGAGGAATCGCCAACACAGGGCGGACCGTACGTCTCCCTGTCCACGCCGGTGATCTGCTCAACAGAGTCATAAGAGCCCGTGGCCGCCTCGAAGGCCAGCTGGGTCGGCGTCCTACCGTCCCCGAGCTGGCCGCCGACCTCGAGCTCGAAGAAGCGAAGGTCATAGAGATCCTCCGCCACGCAGCCGAGCCAGTATCGCTGTCTCAGCCCCTCCGCGAGGACGGTGATGCCGAATTCGGCGACCTGGTCGAAGACCGATCCGCGGTATCCCCATTTGACGCGGCCGCAGCAGCCCTGCTCTCAGGCGAAGTCAACAAGATGCTCGACACCCTCGACGACCGCGAACGCGAAATCCTTCGTTTGCGCTTCGGCCTCGACCGAGGTCAACCTCGGACCCTCGACGAAATCGGAGCGCATTTCAGCTTGACCCGTGAGCGGATCCGTCAGATCGAAGCCCGGGCCATGTCTAAGCTGCGCCACCCGTCAATCGACCTAGGTAGCCGCGAACTGCTCATCGATTAGGCCACCGGGCCACCCACACCAGTAGAGATCACGGCTGTTTCTCGGTTTGATCCGCCCGTTATCGGCCTTGCCCGGCGGTCGGATGCTGCCACGCCAGGCGTGAATGGGGCAGTATTTCAGAGTGTCAGAAAGGCCGGGGACATGAGCCCGCTGCGGGTCCATGACGCGGATCGGCTCCGTGATCTGCTCGACGCAGTCCTGGGCATCAATTCCGACCTGTCGTTACCCCACGTTCTGCGCCACATCGTCGAAGCCGCCGTCGAGGTCATCGGCGCCCGTTACGGCGCCCTGGGCGTGCTATCTGCGCAGGGTGACTTCCTCTCGGAGTTCGTCAATGTCGGCATTCCACCGGCAGAAGTCGCCGCCATCGGGAACCTTCCCGAGGGCCACGGCATCCTGGGCCTGCTGATCGTCGACGCTCGGCCGCTGCGGCTGGGCGATCTGAGCAAACACCCCGAAAGCTACGGTTTCCCGCCCAACCACCCGCCGATGCGGTCTTTTCTCGGCGTGCCCATCTCGGTTCGCGATCAAGTCTTCGGCAACCTGTACCTGACGGAGAAGCAGTCCGCGGCCGAGTTCACCGAGGAAGACGAAGGCCTGGCCATCGCCCTCGCTAGTGCGGCCGGTGTCGCCATTGAGAACGCCCGACTCCACGCCCGAGTTCGGGACCTCACATTGGTCGAGGACCGGGAGCGGATCGCTGCAGACCTGCACGACACTGTCATTCAGCGGCTCTTCGCCACTGGCCTATCCCTACAGGCCACGCTGCGCTCCATCGCCCCCCCTGAGGCAGCCCAGCGCGTCGAAATGGCCGTCGTGGACCTTGACGACACCATTCGCCAGATCCGCTCCACCATCTTCGCCCTGCAGCCGCCTCGCGCGACTGGATGGGGCCTTCGTGCTCAGATCCTGGCCCTGGCCAACGAGACGGCCGGCAGTCTGGGCTTCGAACCTCATCTTCGCCTCGACGGTCCCATCGACGCCGCACCCGACGACCAGGTGGCCAACCATCTCCTCGCGGTATTGCGTGAGGCCCTCTCCAACGTGGTTCGCCACGCCCAGGCCACCCGCGTGGACGTGACCGTCGAGGCTTCCGACCGGCAGATTGCGGTGGAGGTTCGCGACAACGGCGTCGGTCCTGGCGACCATTCCCGACCGGGGGGCCGGGGGTTGGCCAACTTGGCACAGCGGGCCGAGGTTCTCGGCGGGTCCATGGGTCTCAATGACGGACCGAATGGTCGAGGCACGGTGTTCAGCTGGCGGGTGCCCGTAGACGGTGGCAGCTCGAGCCACGCTGGGCCGTGATTATTGGCGGCAGCCTGACTATGCCGACGGCTGTTGTGGCGGCGGCTCGCGGCTGAGTGACGGCGGCACGATCCGCAAGCCGGAGAGGACTTCGATACTCATTTCGATCAGGTGCGTTCGGTGTTCGTCGGCCCAGGGCCGGAAGCCGTCACGGACGGCCGCGTCGAGGATGTCGCAATCTTCGACGGCGGCGGCCAGCCCCACCGCCAACACGCTCCAGCCGAGGTGATCGTCCTGATGGAACTCGTCGACTTCGAAGGCCACCACGTTGTGGGCGCGGCTGGCGTGCAGCTTGAGATTGGACGCGCTCCAGAACCTGATTGTGTTGGCGGCCAGGCGAAAGGTCACCGGCACGATCACCGGCAGGGCATTTACTGACACCCCAACCCGTCCCATAGTGGCGGTGCGAAGCAGACCTCGGCACTCGTCATCGGACAACAGCTCAGACCGGTGACCATCCGAAGCCATCGCGGGTCCTCCTGACCCGGCCTCGGCTCGATCGCCCCCAACGACGTCATCGGCCCGAGCCATAGCGCCTTTGGGTTCGAGCAGTTGGATCTGCGTACTCATAGCGTTCCCACAAGTCTCAGTGGACACCTTCCAAGGCCGCTCGCGACAGGGCCAATGGGCTCCTATATGACGCCGGAGCCCGAGATCCCGCATCGCCCCGGCCGTCGGTTACGCCTGCGACAGGCCCGGACCACGCCCCAGAGGATGGTGGCGAAGCAAGTTGGGCTCGGAACCGGCTCAGCCGTGAGACTCAGGACTTGCCTCGTCGGCGCTCGGACAGTCGGGCCGCGTAGGCCGCCGCTTCCGCTCGGCGTTCCATTCCGAGCTTGGCTAGCAGGTGGGAGACGTAGTTCTTGACGGTCTTCTCGGCGAGGAACATGACCTCGGCGATCTGGCGGTTGGTGCGACCCTCCGCGATCAGGTCCAGAATGCGCCGCTCCTGCGGGGTCAGCTGAGCAAGCGGGTCGTCGTCCGGCTTGGGGTTGCGCAACCGATCCAGCACCCGGGCCGTGACGGCGGGGTCGAGGAGGCTCTCGCCCTGGGCCACTCGCCGGATGGCCGATATCAGCTCGGCGCCACGAATCTGCTTGAGGACATATCCGGCGGCACCGGCCATTATCGACGCGAACAGGGCGTCGTCGTCGGCGAAGCTGGTGAGCATCACGCACGCCACGTCCGGGTGGTTCGAGCGAATGTCACGGCAGACCTCGACGCCCGATAAGGATCCCTGGCCCAAACGCACGTCGAGCACCGCCACGTCCGGCCGAGTTTGAGGGATCTTCTCGAGAGCCTCCTCCGCAGTGGTGGCCTCCCCGACCACGACCATGTCATCCTCGGCCCACAGCAGGTCCTTGACGCCTCGGCGTACCAGCTCGTGGTCATCAAGGAGGAATACGCGGACGGGCACGGGCGCCATCCTGCCATCCAAGCTCTCCTTCGACGAGACCGGGCAGCCCGGCCCCCAGTCTCGTTTGCTCCGAGCTCGTGTCCGCCAGCGGAAACCGTGTCGGCTGGGCGCAGGCCGATGGGCCCTACACAGGGGTGTCCTTTGGACCAACAGCAAGGACCTTTGGCCCTACGGGCGCAGCCGCGGCGGCGGTGACAATGCAAGCGAGGCCCGCAGGAACCGGGCCATTGAGAAGAAGGAAGCATTCCAATGACAAGTACCGCTACGTTTCTAGGCAATCCGTCCGAGCGAGCCAATCCACGAGTGTGGGAGCTCCTGAAGGAATCGAAGATCATGGCGGTCGCGTGGACCGCCATGCGAGTCTGGCTCGGGATCATGTGGATACAAGCCGGCTGGGCCAAGCTGTGGGGTGCGGAGAACGGCGCGTTCCTCCACCACAACGGTGCCGGAGTCGCCGGCTTCGCCGCTCACGGCAAGGCCGCTTACACGTGGTGGGGCAGCTTCCTGCACAGCTTCGTGGTGCCGAACTCCGGTTGGATCGGCATCTTGGTCGCGGTTGCAGAATTCACCATCGGCTTCGCTCTGGTGGCCGGGATCTTCACTCGGGTGGCGGCGCTCGGCAGTCTCGCCCTGCTCTTCACCTATGTGATGTCAGGCACCGCCAGCGTCTGTGCGCTTTACGCACTGTTCGCAATCGTGATCCTCGCCATGTGGAGAACTTCGAGCTGGATCGGCGTCGACGGTCTGCTCGCCAACCACCGCAACCATCAATCCGGCCAGCAACATCGCATCCGCAACCTATGGGAGCGGGGCGCGACCGGGACCGTGGAGGCGGTCAAGACGGCCGCCTAGACGGTCCGTTTCCTCGGTCACGGCGACACCCCGATGCGGCCTGCTGAACGCAGGCCGCATCGGCGCGTCAGACGTCATCATCGACCGATCATGAGGTCAGCGCTCGATCCCCGCCGCCAGTCCAGCAGCCGGGCGATGAGGATGCAGGGGGCGCTCCTCATACCTTCATGAGCCGGCTCAGGTTGCCGCCCATTATTTTGGCTCGGTCATCCGGATCGAGTCCGGCGAGCTCATCCACGAATGAGATCGGGTCGTACATACCTTCGGGATGTGGGTAGTCCGAGCCGAAGACCACGTTGTCGACTCCGACGATATCCACCAGCCCGAGGGGGTCCTCCTCGTGGAACGGGTGGATGTAGATGCACCTTTTCAGCGCGGCGATGGGATCCTCGGCGAAGTTTTGAGGGGTGCGCTCGTACAAGCGGGCCAGAGTCGACACGAGGGGTCGCACCCAGGCGCTCCCATTCTCGACTGGGACGATCTTGAGCTTTGGGAACCGGCTGACGAGCTCGTGGCCGATGATCGACGCCACGACGTCGTGTATGCCCCGGTGTTCGGCGTACAGGATGCTCAGGAAGGCGGAACGCTTGCGGGAAAACGGCTTGAACTCGTCGCCGCGCAGACCTTCCCACTCGTTGAGGTAGCGCTGGGAGCCGTCGTCTGACGCGTGCATTCCGACCATGACGTCGGCTTCCTCCACGGCCTTCCAGAACGGGTCGAACTCCTCCAAGGCGAACGATCGCCGGTGGCCGTCGAGGTCGGGCACGGGGGCCGGGCGCACCAGGATGGCGCGGGCGCCGCGCTCCAACACCCATTCGAGCTCGGCGATGGCCTGGTCGACTATCGGCAGGGTTACGACCGGTGTGGCGAAGATTCGTCCCTCGTAGTTGAAGCTCCAGGTTTCGTGCATCCACCGGTTGAGGGCGTGGATGACCACGTGGGTGGTCCGAGGATCGTCAGCCATGCGCTCCTCGATCAGGCTGGCCAGGGTCGGCCACATCATGGCCCGGTCGATGCCCAGCTCATCCATCAGCGCCAGCCGCGGCGCCGGCTCGAAGAACGCGGGAGGTGACTCGATGTACCGGGGTGGTGGTTGGAGCTTCAGGTCCTCCGCACTGGTCTTGGACGATGGGTTCTTCAGCTTGAACTCGATCTCCATGGCGCCCGGAGGAGCCACCTTGTTGAAGGTCGGATTCGGGATGTATTCGCTGATTTGACCCTTGACCGCGATTTTGGTCCGGCCGTTCACTTGAACGTACTGAATGACGTCCTCGTAGCCTTTTGGTAGGAACTTGGTCAGGGCATCGGGCGTCTCATACATATGGTTGTCGACGTCGAACACCGGGAAGTCCACCTGGCGGGATGGCATCAGTCGTTCTCCAATCTCTGTCGGTACGGGACAGGTCCGTTCACGTGATTGCACCGATCTTGAGCCGGAGTATCTGATCGTCGCTGCGTCCCAGCTCGCGCCGCACCTCGTCGGGGTGCTCGGTGAACGTCGGGGCCGGCGCGATAGTAAAGGACGTCTGGTCGAACTGCACCGGCGACGTTTCGTGCGGCTTGGAGCGCGTCACTTACGCGTGGGCATGGTGTTGGTGCGGACTTCCCGGTATGGGCGATCTAGGTCTTCCGCCGCTTCGCGAGGCATGTCGAGAAAGCGCTCGCTGATTATGTTGCGGGCGATCTCGGTCGTGCCTCCTCCGAGACAGGCCCCCTGGCGCCCGAGATACAGGATGCCCACGCGGCCCATCGGGTCGTCGTCCTCCCATGCCACTGCCCTGTCGCCGGCTATGTCCAGGGCGATGACACAGTGGCGCACGCCGCCCATGCCGTTGGATAGCCGGGGAAGCGAGCCCGCCGGGGGAAGCATCCGGCCGGTACGGATGGAGACGCCGATGCGGGCCGTGAGGGCCCGGTGGACCCGGTCCGTCACCCGCGCCTCGCCGACGGGTTGGTGTATGCGCGGGTCGCCGGCTCGACCGGCCAGATGTGACAGTGGGCCGATGGGGACGGGACCGCCCCGCCTCTCCAACGAGCTCGGGCCGACTTCGTACGGTGACGAGCTGCCCATGGCGGATCGCTCGTGCGGCGACCCGCACCCGTCGAGCCGGACCTTGGCGTGTCGCCCGCACCAGATCGAGACCGTGCAACGGAAGACGATCCACACCGGGCGCGGTCGCCGGCACCAGGAATTGCGCCGGTTCGCCACCGGCGCGGGCGGTCACTAGTAGCCAGTCGGCGCAACCCGCCGCCTCGACTGGACTCTTCACCCCTTGGAGCACGTAGCTGTCGCCGTCGCTGATGGCCGTCGTTGACCGGTGTGGGCGGGCGGATCGGCCGTAGCCAGGATGGCACTCACATCGTCGCCCGCCTCGATCGGTCCGGCCCCTCGCAAGGTCGCCCGGCCGAGCCGGTCGATCTGAAGAAAATGGGCACTCTGGTGGGAGTAAACAGCCGGTTTGGCCACGACCTCATGGATGAGCGACAGGGGCGTCACCAGGAAGGTTCCCGTACCTGGTATCTCGTGAACCGGATCAGACACTCGCAGCTTGGCGTAGTAGTCATGCGGGTACTGGACGACGCCGGGGTCAAACAGCGGATCGATCGATGTCGACACGACACTTCTCCTGTTCTGCGACTCGCCGGCAGCATGGCCGTGACTTGTGCCACGGCGCACCCTTCCGACCGATCCCACGAACCAGCCAGATCTCGGGCCTCGATAACGGTAGAACGCTATGATCCTCCAGAGCAAGTCGCATTCTTAGCTTCGAGCCGACGATCCGACGGCGCGTCGACTGGAGAGATCGCTTGCCTGGCATCCAAGGTCCTGGTGGACTGCCGACCTAAGGAGCCGGTCCGCGGCCTCGGACCAGACCAAGATGATCTTCGGGGACTTCCTCGCCCGCCCTCAATGACCGTTCGAAGCTCGGTGTAAGGGTCGCCAAGTCGCCTACGCTGGCTGCGGTGATCGGGTCCATGGAAGTGTTCTTTCTTTGGGTTCGAGAGCCCGTCAGGTGGGAGCCTCACAGCGCTCGCCATTGCCTCTAGGGCTAGCCGCCGAAGGAGCGTCGTGCAAGCGGCCTCCGGAGGCGGATAACCGTAAAAGTGCAGGTCAGAGCGTAGAAATATCCGGGGAGTAGCGCAGCGGCTAGCGCACCTGCTTTGGGAGCAGGAGGCCGGGGGTTCGAATCCCCCCTCCCCGACTCACCCAGGTGCTGGAGTCCGTGGCCGGGTACCAGCCGGCAACTACGCCATGTAGGATTCGCGTTCGAGCTGCGGGTGTAGCTCAACGGCAGAGCACCGTCCTTCCAAGTCGGCTACGCGGGTTCGATTCCCGTCACCCGCTCTAGCGGTACCCCCTCAAGGCGATCGACCCCATGACAATGCTCCGTCCAAGTAGGTCCAAGTGGCGAATCCAGCGCCGACTACTCGGCATGGCGGCAGCCGGGTGGGTAGTAGTCGGTCTGGCTAGTGCCGGGAATCTTCTCAACGGATCGGCGGGCGCCGCCGCTCTCTCCGCTCAAAGTGGGACCACCGCCCAGGTGCGTTTCACCTGGTCGTCGGTACCGACGACCGTCCAGCCCCCGCCTCTCAAGTACTCCTCGGCCGCTTACGACAGCGACAACAACACCATCGTCCTATTTGGCGGCGCCGAGGCCGACGGCTCTCTGTCCGATAACACGTGGGTTTGGAACGGGTCGGAGTGGGCTGTCTACCCCGGATCAGAGATACAAGCACCGCCGGCACGCCAAATGGCCTCCTTGGCTTTCGATCCGCAAATCCACCAGCTGATCCTCTTCGGAGGTCAGGGTATCGGCGGCCAGATCCTCGGGGACACGTGGGCTTGGAACGGAGCCTCGTGGTACCAGCAGACGACGGCGGCAGGCGTGACGACCCCGCCTCCCCGTGAGGCGGCGTCGCTGGCCTATGACGGATCGGGGCAGCTCGTGATGTTTGGGGGGACCGGCCAGGTCGGGCTCAACGGATCCGGACCCGGATCTCTACCGACCATCCCTACGGACCTTCCGTCGACCACATCGACGGTCCCGCCCACCACGACCAGCATGCCTGCGGCCCCGACGGTAACGCTCGGCGACACCTGGTTGTGGAACGGCACCGATTGGACCGAGGCCACGACCGCCGGCCCCGAAGCGCGATCAGGGGCTGCCATGGCGTACGACTCTGCCGACCACGACACCGTCCTCTTCGGCGGCGAGATCACGCCGGCCGACTCGAGCGCGCCAAAGGTGGTCGGAGACACGTGGACCTGGAACGGATCAGCATGGAAGCAAGCGACGTCACAGAGCAGCCCCGACGCACGCGACTGGGCCGGAATGGGCGATGATCTCGCCGCCTCCGGGGTGGTGCTGGTTGGCGGTTCCGGCGCCGACGGAGCCCTCGCCGACACCTGGTTGTGGAACGGCACCGATTGGACCAAGCCATCCACGGCCGGCGCCCCTTCGCCGCGCGCCGGCGCTGCCTCCGCGTACGGGGCCACGAACAATCAGTTCGTGATGTTTGGCGGCATCGCCACGGGAGGAAGTGTTCTCGGCGACACCGCCATCATGACGACCGCACTCACGTCGTCCTCTGGAGTTGCCGTCACGACGGTCGCCACCACCACCGTCCCAGCTCACTCGTCACGTCCTTCGATCCGCCGAGCCAAAGCGGGCGCATCGTCGCGGACCTTGCCGAGCTCGATCACGACCGGGTCCGCTCCCCTCGCAGTCACGGCCACGACGCTGCGTCGAGGCGAGACAGTGACTCTGGCCGGATCAGGCTTTGGCCCCGGATCGACCGTCACCATCACGTTCCATTCGAGTCCGCAAGTCGTCGGGCGGGCAACCGCCGACGGCCGCGGCTCATTTGAAGCGACCGTCTCGGTTCCCGACCGCGCCGCCGGCGGAGCCCACCACTTCGAAGCAACCGGGCGGAACCCATCTGGGCGGATGGCCGAGTTGGCCGTTGCTGTGGATGTGATCGGCGTGCCAGGGAGGTCCTCGGCGTCTACGGCCCAGACCCTTGTGATGGTGGCCATCGCCTTGCTGCTCCCGCTTGCAGCATGGCTGGGCATGGCCGGCGCCGGCTGGGCCCGCTCCCGCGGCCGGCGTAACGCCAACCGAGCGTCGATCTAGAAAATGCCGACATTCGGGCGGCGTCGCCCACAACCGCTCAGCCCCGAGTCGCAGGCTCCAGCCGACGACATGGCGCAGCATTCGGTGCGGCCGCAGGGGCCTGCGGCCAGTCCCGAAGCCGTCATACCGGCAACCAAGACCGCCACGGCGTGGTTCAGCCTGGCGGCGGTGATGATCCTGATCGTGGCCATCCTCTGCTTCATCTTGCAAAACCTGCAGTCGGTGAAGGTCAGCTTCCTGAGCCTGAACTGGAGAATCCCCCTCGGCATAGACCTCCTCTTCGCCGCCATCGTGGGCGGGCTCGTCGTGTTCGCGATGGGCTCGATGCGAATCCTTCAGCTCCGCCGCCTCGCTCGACGCCACGCCCGAAAGCCCCACACGGAGTCAGACCGCTAACGGCTCGCCACGAGGCGACTCGGCTACGTGAAGCTCACGTCGGCGATCGAACAGGCAGGCCGCGTCTTCATCGCCCAGAGCCAACAATCCGAACCCGAGCGCTGTCACAGGCTCTCTCACCGAGATGGACACCTCGACCGGGGCGGTGATCACGACTCTTTCTTAGAGCTCGCTCCCTCCGTCTGATACGACGATGGCAGGGAGAATGAACGTTCGGATATAACGCCGCTGATCGAACTCAGATGAGAGGTCCGGCGTCGGCAAGACGAGGAAGCTCAGGACGACGCGGACCAGGTGATCGGCGACTTCGTCGATGCTGAGTTCGGAACGGATGCGCTTTCGGGCGCCGGAATCGAGCGTCCCGAGCAAGATCCGCCCGAAATGATGCGCTCGCATGAAGAGCGCATCAGAGCTGCCAGCGATCCGACCCGTGATGGCAGCGGCATCCGGTCCGAACAGGATCGAGAGCTTTCTGTTGTCCCTGACGGTTCGCACCGAGATGATTATTCCTTCAGTGATCACGTCTTCGGCTCGCTCAAAGCTCGAAAGTCGGGCTATCAACTGACCGGTGATCCGGTCGACTTCCCTCATCAATACTGCCAGCACCAGCTCGTTGCGGCCGGCGAACGAGCGGTAGAGGGTCGCCCGGCTTATGCCCGCCGCCTTGGCGATGTCGTCGACGGTGCTTCGCGTCACCCCGTCGCGCTCGAAGCGATCCTCGGCCGCATTGAGGATGCGTTCGCGCAGCTCAGCGGGAGTGGCCCGCCGGTTGCGGGCCCGAGGGCTCAAGCCGCGCCCCTCAGGTCGCAGGACGCTCACCATGGAGACATCCTAGAGCATACGTCTCATAGGGGTATTTCAGTTCCGACCGTGTGGCTACTTTGGTTTCGTCATTTGAGCGGAGATTCCCCCGCAACCAATGGCGGTGATGACTTGTGCCCGATGGGCCTCCGGTGGTCTAATCAGAGACATAGGAGTCAGTTCGTCTCTAACAGGTATAAGGAGTCTTCGTGGCCGCGAACACCATTGTCGGTTTCGATCCGTTCGACCCGGAGCAAATCGCCGACCCCTACCCGGCCTACCGCTGGATGCGCGACCAAGCGCCGGTGTACTACGACGATGCGAACGACCTTTGGCTGGTGACCCGCTACGACGACTGCGTGAAGGTCGTGCGGGACCCGTCCACGTTCTCGTCGAAGCTCGGAATGCGCAGACTCATGACCGGCCTCGACCTTGGTCGTCGCACGTCACAGCAATTCGCCGATACCGTCGAGCCGCTTCAGTACCTGACCGACCTGCGGATGCTGATCGCGATGGACCCGCCTGACCACGTGCGGCTCCGGCGACTGGTCAATCGGGCCTTCACTCCGAAGCACATCGGGTTGAGCGAGGACTGGATCCGATCCTTGTGCGAGGAGCACTTCGAGCACCTGCTGGCGGTCGACGCCGACGGTCGGGCCGACTGGGTGGGCGACTTCACGTGGCCGTTCCCCGTCATGGTGATCGCCGAGCTTCTCGGTATCCCGACGTCTCTGAAACGAGACTTCAAACGCTGGTCTGACGACCTGATCGGGCTCTTCGGCGGGAAGGGGGCCGATGCCGAACTCGCGGTCACCAGCTTCATGGAGCTGCTCGCCTTCTTCGACGAAGCCATCGCCCGTCGCCGCGCCGAGCCGGCTGACGATCTGATCAGCATGTTGATCCACAACGCCGAGGAGGAAGACGAACCGCTCAGTTCTGACGAGATGGTCCTCTTCTGCGTGCTCCTGCTCGTCGCCGGCAACGAGACCACCACGAACTTGCTGTCCAACGGAATGAAGGTGCTCGCCTCCACGCCCGGCGTCCTCGAGCGGCTCAGACGTCAACCCACCGCGATCCCCGCCGCCGTCGAGGAGATCCTCCGCTACGACGCGCCGGTTCAGGCCCTACCGAGAGGCACGAAGCAGCCCATAGAGCTTCACGGCACCAGCATCCCGGTCGCCAGCACGGTGCTCGTCTTCTTCGGTGCCGCCAACCGGGACGAACGCCAATTCCGCGATCCTGATCGATTCGACGTCGATCGCGGCGCGACCGATCACATCGCCTTCGGCAATGGCATCCACCTATGCCTCGGGGCCCCTCTGGCCCGCCTTGAAGGTCGAATCGCACTCGAGACGTTGTGTCGCCACGTAACGGAGGTCGAACTAACGGCAGCACCCGTGCCCACCGAGGGACCGCTGCTGCGCGGAGCCCGATCGATGCCCATAACTCTGCGCACGACTCAAGGCGAGCGACTGACCAATCACGATTGATCAGTCATGAGGCGACGTGGCGGGCGCCAAGCGATAGGGTGACGCGGTGGTACAAGCTGCGGTGACTTCGGCGCGAAGACGGGCACGCATCGCGACAGCCGTGGCCCGAGCGGCGGTAGCAGATCGACGCGGGTCCCCACCCGCCGAAGCATTCTCGGGTGTGGACGAGAGTACGTGGGGGTGGCTGCACCTGCACGGAATGGCCAGGTTGCGGCCGGTCGCGAATCTCCTCCCAAAGCTAGCCCCGGAGGACATCCAGAAGCGCACAACCGGTAGCAGCGGTCGAACGACCCTCCGCGAAGGGTTCGGCTTCTACGTTCTGGTGAGAGAGCAAGCTGCACTGCACCTGGGCGGAATCGACCGTTGCACGGTGCTGGACTTCGGATGCGGTTGGGGTCGGATCCTACGATTCTTCGTGAAGGACGTACCGCAGGGACGCCTCTACGGGAGCGACATCGTCCCGGAGCTCGTTTCCATGACACGTTCGACGAACCCCTGGGCCAAGGTGTCGGCGAACAGTCAGCTGCCACCGCTCGACTTCCCCGACAAGAGCTTGGACCTCATCTATCTCTACTCTGTGTTCTCCCATCTCTCCGAGGAAGCGCATGACGCGTGGATCGACGAGTTCGCTCGCGTGCTCCGGCCCGGCGGCCTCCTCATCGCCACCACATGGCAACGCGAGTTCATCGAATGGTGTGCGGCGGCGCGAGAGGGCCGTCCCTCTCCGGTACAGCATCCGTCGGCGTTACGGGCGTTTCCCGATACAGAAAAATCGCTCGCCGCTTACGACGCCGGCCAGTTCTGCCATACGGCGACGGGCGCCAGCGGTGCCACCTTGACGGCCGACTTCTACGGTGAAACATGCATCCCGCGCGAGTACGCGGAGCGGCGTTGGTCGGGCCGCTTCGACGTCATCGATTTCATCGATGACCGGGCTCGTTGCCCTCAAAACGTACTGGTGGGTCGCCGCTGCGGCTAGCGCTGGCTCGACCGGCGTTTGACCCTGATTCAAGCGGCTTCTGCCATGTTGTACTCAGAGCGTGATTGACGGTCTTGGCGGCCTACTTGGCTCTCAGCCCACGAGACAACGCGTGTCCCGAAACGGAATGACGACTTCAGCGGGGCCGTCACCGACGACGCAACGGGGGCTTGCTACGATCAGCCGGTCACCGTGGGTGACCGGATCAAGGAGAAGGGCCCGACATGGGACGGAATAGCATGGTGACGACCACCGGCCGCCGCAGTCGGTTCGCGGCGTTGCTGGTCGTGACCCTCGGACTTGGTGTCGCCGCCTGCGGGGGTGGCGGGTCGAAGACCGCGACCGCTCCAACGACCGCTCCCCCAGCGGCCACCAGTGCTCCGTCGGGGTCTAATACCACGGCAACCACAACGGGTTCGGGGACCAACCCGGGTTCGTCTTTCTGCCGGGACGCTCAGGTCGTCAAGGCGAAAACTGCCCAGCAGACACAAAATGAGTTCACCGACACCCCGGCGCAGTTGCAAGCGTTGTTCAAGCAGACGATGTCTGAGCTACCGGGGTTCGTCAAGGCCGCGCCGTCGCAAATAAAGAGCGCGGTCAACATGGTGGCGTCGCTCGACACGCAGTTTTACAATCTCCTACAGGCCGACGGCTTTAGCTTCACCAAGTTGGCCGCCAATCCAGCCGCCAAGGCTCTGCTCCAATCTCCTTCGTTGCAGCAGGCCAACGTCACCATCGCAAACTATCTGAGCAAGGTCTGCGGCATCAGCAGTTCCACTCCCCCGTCTACCTGAAGCAGCCTCCGCCGCACGGCGGGCCGGGGGCTCCCCCGCCGCGGCCCTAGGGGCGGCTCAGCTCTCGGAGAGAGCCGGGGCGGCTCGATGAGCCGCAGCCGGGTGGAGGTCCCGAGCCGAAGAGACTCGATGGGACCGCCCCTTGTCGAGAAGACGGTTGAGGGATTGTGCATCCACGTCGCCGACCACGAGGAACATGTCCCGAGCCGTTCCATTGAGGGTCCGGGCATGAAGCGATTCGATGTTGGCGCCCAAGGCGGCGAAGGCCCGGCACAGCGACGACAGCAGACCGAGATGGTCGCGCTGGGTGATCGTCACCATCGAGCGGTCCCCACCCGCACCTCCCTGGACGGTAATCCGAGCTGCGCCCTGCGAGCCGATCAGTGGAACCGGCGCTGACCCACAGACGCCCATCACCCTCAACCTCTCGCCCAGTTCCTCCCAGTCCGATGCGTGGAGACACCCCCCGCCTTCGACGACGAACGAGTGAAGAGCCAGGTTTAGGAGCGGCCAGGTCGCGGCCGAAGCGTGCGTAATCGAAAGCTTGCTGGACGCCAGCACCGCGGCGCTGTCGGCGAGGAGGCCGCGCCTGTCCGCGGCGACGACGGTCAACCGGACCGAATCTGAACCTTCTATTGGACGAGCCACCGCCCTCACTTCGCCGGGCCGCAGCTTCGGATGGCACAGGGCCAGGTCACCGGCGAGCACCCCGGCCGACTCGCTCATGAGCCACAGGGGAGGCGCCGAGTCGACTAGTCCTCGCGCCGAGCGACGAGACAGGCTGGTCTGCTTGAGCAGGGCGGTCACCTCTTCCGCTCGGGTCCTGGCTCGCGTCGTGTTGTGCACGGCGACTTGAACGTCAACGACCGCTGCCATCGCCTCACCGAACGAATCAGGATCGGCGAGAAGCCAGGAGTGTCGTCCGCTGACGACCCGTCCGCTGGTTCCGACCGCATCGCACAAGGTCTCGAATGCGTCACGCGGAATCACGCTGTCGCCTTCGCTGGTCAGCACCAGGACCGGCACCTTACTGGCGCGGAGATCGGCTGATTCAGAACGCAGGTCGGCCATTTGGGCCAACCGGGCCACGCGCACCATGCCGACGGGGTTGCGCACCAGGTTCGGCACGACGTCGGCCCCCATGGCTTGAGCCATCTCCAGGGCTTGCGGCAGGGGCCAGAATTCGCGCGCAAAGCCACCCAGCCACTCCCATGGAGGTCGGGGAGCCACGCCGCCGACGGCATTGAGCAGCACGAGGTAGCGGACCAGCTGAGGTTGCAAGTGGGCCAGCTTGATGGCGACTCCGCCACCGAACGAGTGACCTATCACCAGAGCCGGCTCGTCGATCCCTACCGCCGACATGAAATCTGCCACCCACTTGGCGTAACCGTCGAGGTTCCGGTCGGCTGACGGCAGGTCGGCCGTGCCGCCGAACGATGGCAACGCCGGGGCGTATACCTGGCAACCCCTCGTCGTGAGCCGCTTGATGGCCCTTTTGTAGGCTCGGCTTCCGAGGGCCCAGCCGTGCAGGAACACCACCGGGGGGCCGTCGGCGCCGCCGACGCCAAAGGCTGCGGAGCGCCCCTCGACCTGGACGCTACGCCAGGTTAGGTGGTCGTCGAACAGCGCCAATCTCGATGGTGGCCCCCACGCGCACACCCTCATCCAATCGAACATAAGAGCCGGCTCTTGCCGGATGGTTTCGGCAGTGTGAATGGACGGTGTCGATGGCCGCGCCGTGAGGAGCCGTCACGGTGATATGGACCCGACGTCAGCGGGGACGGGGCGCACAGCCACAAGTCCCGGAGGTCAGCATGGTCGCTCAGGCGACCACGATCTGGGTTAAGAGCAGGTTAGTTGTTCATGAACTCGGACCGGGACCCAGGACACCAGAGTGCCGGCATGGCCCGCGGTTCCCGTCACAATTGGATCAGACCAGTAACCGGCGGTCCGGGCCCATAGCGCCGCCTGCTATCTGCGTCTATCGTGATCTCGGCTAAGGCTCGCCGAGCCATAAAGGGAGACGGGCCGTGCGACGTATAGCCTTGTGGCAAGCCACCATGACGACGACTTTCCTCCTAGGCCTGGTTGGAATCGCCAGTTCGACGAGTGTGGCGGCGGCGTCGAGCCCTTTGTTCGTGCCCGCCCAAAAGCAGGTAAATGGGCTCAGCAATTGGGGCGGCTATATCGCGACCGGGTCGGCAGGCGAGTTCAAGTCCATCAGCGCACAGTGGAGGGTTCCCCTCGTCACTTGCCGAGCCGACAAGGACCTCTACGCACCCTGGGTGGGTATCGACGGTGACGGTTCGTCGACGGTCGAACAGACGGGCGTGCAGACGAGTTGCTCGACCGGCTCGCCCGTGCACTCGGCGTGGTACGAGATGTTCCCGAAGCCTGCCGTCTACTTTCCCAACCCGCTGTCGACCGGCGATTCGATCTCGGCTTCGGTGACCTATGCCGCTGGAAAGTTCACCATCACGATCAGCGACACCACCAAAGGCTGGACTCAAACCCTTCAAAGGACGGTGTCCTCACGCCAGAAGATCAGTGCGGAGGCCGTGATCGAGGCTCCGGGCGGCTACTACCCGGCCATCACCAAGGTGAAATTCACCCAGGTCCTGATCAATGGGGCGGACCTCAATACCCTCAACCCGATCACGTCGAAGACCGGCAACTCCCAGCAGGCCTATGGTCCAGGCAGCATCAAAGACGGAACGAACTTCTCCATCAAGCCAACCTGACGTAGGCGGCGTGCCTTTGGGAGTCGACCGCCTTGACCCCGAAGCTGGGATCCTTCGGGAATTTCGTCAAATGCAGCGTCCTTCCGAAGGGAGCCGGATTCGTGTCGGCGTCGCGGCGCGCCAATCTGGGGTGGATTCCGTCACGTTTTCCCTGGTCAGAGGCACATCTGGTGGTCGCGCGGTTTGACCCTCACCGACGGCCTCGGCCGTTGGTCGTCCGTTGTCTTGCCTATGGGTAGCGATTGATATCCACGAACGAGCCTCTGACGAGTCGGGGATCCAACCCGTGCCGAATTAGGCGCCCGCAGAAGGCTCGAGCGGTATCGAGGGAGCAGAAGTGACAGTTGTGAATTGTGCACGGCGGCTAGCGCGCCGGACCTTGTCGGCCCGGGGCGGGATGCTGGGTGTCGTGGCGCGCGTGACCGCCGCCGTCATGTCCCTGATCGGTCTTCTTCTCATCTCCGTGGCCGGGGCGGGTCTCGCCGGTGCCGTCACGCCGAACAGCGGGACGCCATCGACCATTTCCGGCTCCATGGACGGCGACCTGGCCTTCCCGGCCGGATCGTGGATCGCCGGCGGCTACCACTTCACCGGCGGGACCGTCGGTGACCCCGTCACGTTCGAAAACGCAGAGATCAGCCTGCCGGTTTCGTGCACCCTCGGGGGCTCGACCATAGCTGGCAGCATCGTGGTGCCCCTCTCCGTCGGTCCTTGGACGCCGACGGGCACCGGAGCCGTTCCGTGGGTCAATCGATCGAGTACCAATCCGCTTCCATACGAAGGATCCGTTCAGGCTCCGAACCTCTGCAACGGCGACATGTACAACTCTTCGGGCGCCACCTTCACAGCCGACGTCTCGTCGACGAGCACGACGGCGATCAGTGTGAAGTTCCACTACACGGTCCCCGCAGGGAAGAGCGAGCCCAACGCCGACTGCGATGATCCGACAGACGCCTATGCCACTGATTCGGCTGTGTGCAGCTCATCAGAGAGCCAGGCGGCTTCGATCACACCGACACTGACCAGCGAACTCACCCAGACCATCGCCGGGCACATCTATCTCTGCAACAGCGGATCCCAGACCGCCACTGAGATCACAGGCGGGACACTGTCGGCCACCGGCGCCCAAACCCTGACCTCCACTCCGAACCCCCTGGCCGCCACCGACGTAGCAGCCGGCAAATACACCATGGACGCCACCGCCCCCGCCGGCTACCAGTTCGTGAGCTGCGATGGCACCGCCATCTCCCCCGGCTTCAACACCGAGAAAGTCAAAGTCCCCGCCGGCGGCAGCGCCACCGGAACCTTCTACGTCAGCCCGACCAGCGTGCCCGTCCAGACCATCGCCGGGCACATCTATCTCTGCAACAGCGGATCCCAGACCGCCACTGAGATCACAGGCGGGACACTGTCGGCCACCGGCGCCCAAACCCTGACCTCCACTCCGAACCCCCTGGCCGCCACCGACGTAGCAGCCGGCAAATACACCATGGACGCCACCGCCCCCGCCGGCTACCAGTTCGTGAGCTGCGATGGCACCGCCATCTCCCCCGGCTTCAACACCGAGAAAGTCAAAGTCCCCGCCGGCGGCAGCGCCACCGGAACCTTCTACGTCAGCCCGACCAGCGTGCCCAGCATCACTCTCGGCACCAGCCAGACCAATGACGCCAACGGGACCAGCTACGCTAACAGCGAAACGGCCACAAAGGCGGGTGAGAACGTGCCGTTCCGAGTAACGGTAACGAACACGTCATCTGGATCCGTGACCATCAAGTCGCTCACGGATTCTTGGCCCAGCCAGGCGGCGTTCGCCCCGATCTGCGCGACGGCGGTGGTCGGTACTGCACTCCAGCCAGGGGCTTCGGCCACCTGCGACTTTACGGTCGACGGCTACGCGCCCCCTGCCGGTCAGTCCCTCCAAGACACCGTCGATGTCACTGGCTGCCAGTCCAGCGACACGTCGAACTGTGTGACCGTCTCCTCCACCTCTATCGTGACGACGGCCGCCGTCGCCGCCAGCCACTCTGACACAGTCGGCACAACAGCGGGCACGACGGTGCCGACGAACTCGACCGTAACGACGCTGGCTCCGCAAGTGCCGGCCTCGTCCCTTGCCTTCACGGGAGCTCCGGCGCACCTGCGCCTTCTCCTCGAAATCGGGCTCTCGCTCCTGTCCGCGGGCCTTCTGGTCGTATGGATGGCGCGCCCGCGTCGCCGCTCAGCGCGAACGTGAGCGCCTGAGACCCTCGTCGCCGGGATACCGGCGGGGCGGCTTAGGTAACCGGACTCCGACGAACCCCGGAGGGCCGGTCGAGGCGTCGTCGCCCACGCCGGTCGCATACGCTCCGTAGCTTGGTGCCCGGAAGGTAGGGCCTTCGACGAGAGAGGATGCGACGATGCGTGTGCTCGTCACCGGAGGCACCGGGTTCGTGGGTGCGTGGAGCGCCAAGGCGTTCGCGGATGAGGGCCACGATGTCAGGCTGCTGGTTCGCCGACCGGAGCGGATCGCGACGGTGTTCGATCCGCTTGGCGTCACGGGGGTTGAGCACGCGGTCGGCGACATGACCGATGCGGCCGCAGTCAGTGCGGCCATGGACGGTTGCGATGCCGTGCTGCATTGCGCCGCTATTGTCAGCAACGACCGCCGCCAGGTGGACGCCATGAACGCATCCAATCTCCGTGGAGCCGAGGCGGTCCTAGGGACGGCGGTCGCATGCGGCGCCGATCCCATAATCCACGTGTCGAGCATCGCCGCCCTGTTTGACCCGGTCGCGCCCATCATGCGCACCGACGGCATCGCGGCCGGCGCGGGAGCATACGGACGCTCCAAGGCGTCGGTGGAAAACTACGCCCGTTCGCTGCAGGCGGCTGGTGCTCCAGTCACGATCACATACCCGGGCATGGTGCTCGGTCCGTCGGCCGGTCCGGCCTTCGGCGAGGCGGCCCAAGGTGTCGAGCAGCTCCTGAAGATGGGAGTGATACCGACCCACGATGGCGCCTGGCTCGTTGTCGATGTACGAGACGTCGCGGCCGTGCATTCTGCGTGCATGCTCCCTGGACAAGGCCCGAGACGGTTCCTGTGTGGCGGGAGGTTCTTGCCCATGCGTGAGTTGGCACCGATCCTGCGGCGACTGACCGGACGATCGCTGCCGATACTGCCGATTCCCGGGATGGCTCTACGAGAGCTTGGGCGCCTCGTGGACATGGCAGCGCGAGTGGTGCCCATCGAGACGGTGTTTACACGCGGCGCCATGGAACAGTTCACCCGGATGACCCCCTCGGATGACGCGGGCGTACACGACCACTTGGGCGTCACCTACCGTCCGGTCACCGAAACCTTCGCCGACACCGTGTTGGCCATGGTCGTCGAGGGTCGGCTAAGTAAGAAACAGGCTGGCCGGGGCGCCGGCTAGGGCACTCAGGAGAGGGTGAAGGTCGTCGTGGCGAGGATCGCCTTGTTCTTCGGTTCCTTTGCGTACACGGTGTGGGCACCCTTGGCTCCGGACTCGATCCGGGTCGGCATTTTCACGCTGCATGTGAACGTACCGAGGCTACCGACGGTCGCCGCGCAAAGCTTCACTTTCGGCTTGGAGGCGACGCCGGTCTTGTAGATCACCTTGACCTTGGTGCCAGGGGTGAAGCCTTGGCCCGACACCGTGGCCGCGGCCTTTGGTCGCCCGCTGGCAGGCGAGATCGTGATGCTCGGGGCGGTCACGTTGACGGTCGTGATACCCGGGACGGAAAGCGAGGGAGCCACGGCGGACACCACCGCCTGCCCCACGGCCACTCCCGAGAGCAGACCTGAAGTCGACACTGAGGCGATCGAGGGGTCGGAGGACGACCAGTTAACCGTGCCGGTCAGATCCTTGGAGGTGCCATCCGAGTACAGACCCGTCGCCGTCAGCTGCTGAGTGCCCCCCTTGGGTACGTTCGCTACGAGCGGCGACGCCGTAACCGCTACGAGCACGGCTGGCAGCACAGTGATGAGTGCGGCGCCTGAGATGAGCGCCGACGGATCAGTAGCCGTGATCGCACCCGCGCCTATCCCCTGAGCGGTGACAAGTCCTGAAGACGACACCGTCACTGTTGAGTCACCGGAGGACGACCATGTAACCGTGCCGGTCAGATCCTTGGTGGCGCCGTCTGAGTACAGACCGGTCGCCGTGAGCTGCAGGGTATCCCCCTTGGGCACGTTCGCGACTAGGGGCGACACGGCGACTCCTACCAGCACGGCTGGCAATACGGTGATGCTGGAGACAGCCGATATCAGCGACAGGAGATCAGTCGCCGTGACCGAGACCACCCCAGTCGTCAGCGCGGTCACCAGACCCGACGGCGACACCGACGCCGTCGTACTGCTCGATGTGGCCCACTCCACCAGGCTGGTGAGATCTGACGTGGTGCCATCCGAAAACACACCGATGGCCGTCAGCTGCTGCGTTTCACCTGCCGGCAGGCTCAGAGTCGACGCCGACAACGTGAGTGAGTCGAGTACGGCCGGCACAACGGTGATAAGAGACGTGCCCGAGATGAGCGACTGGAGATCGGTTGCAGTTACCGAGACCACCCCGGCCGTCAGCGCGGTCACCAAGCCCGAGGAGGACACCGAGGCCGTAGAAGTATCGGAGCTGGACCAGCCCACCAAGCTGGTCAGATCCGACGTGGTGCCATCCGAAAACAGACCTGTCGCGGTCAGCTGTTCGGTCTCACCCTTCGGCAAGTTGACCGTCGACGACGACAGCGTGAGTGAATCCAGGACCGCGGGCAACACGGTGACGCTGGAGACAGCCGATATCAGCGACACCAGATCGGTCGCAGTCACCGAGACCACCCCCGTCCCCAGTGCAGTCACCAGACCCGACGGCGACACCGACGCCGTAGAGCTGTTCGACGACGACCAGCTAACCAAGCTGGTCAGATCCGACGTGGTGCCATCCGAGAACAATCCAGTCGCGGTCAGCTGTTCGGTCTCACCCTTCGCCAAGCTCACCGTCGACGACGACAAGCTCAGCGAATCCAACACAGCAGGAAGCACCGTGACCACGCTGGTCCCCGAGATCAGCGACAGGAGGTCGGTCGCAGTTATCGAGACCACGCCCGTCCCCAGTGCAGTGACCAGACCCGACGGCGACACCAACGCCGTAGAAGTATCGGAGCTGGACCAGCTAACCAAGCTGGTCAGATCCGACGTGGTGCCATCCGAAAACAGACCAGTCGCCGCTAGCTGCTGAGTCTCACCCTTCGCCAGGCTCACCGTCGACGACGACAAGCTCAGCGAATCCAACACGGCTGGAAGCACGGTGACGCTGGAGACAGCCGATATCAGTGATGACGGGTCGGTCGCCGTGATCGTCGACGTGCCAGTCGTAAGCGCCTGCACCAGGCCGGACGAGGACACCGAAGCCGACGAGCCGTTCGAGGTCACCCAGTTGACCAGGTTGGTCAGGTCCGACGTGGTGCCATCCGAAAACAGGCCGGTCGCCGTCAGCTGCTCCGACTCACCCTTCGCCAGGCTCACCGTCGACGACGACAGGTCGAGCGAGTCCAGCACAGCAGGAAGCACCGTGACGACGCTCGAGTCCGAGATCAGCGAAACCGGATCAGTCGCCGTGATCGTCGACGTACCGTCAACCAGAGCGGTGACCAGACCCGACGGCGACACCGACGCCGTCGAACTGCTCGACGTCACCCAGTTGACCAGGTTGGTCAGGTTCGACGTGGTGCCGTCCGAAAACAGACCGGTCGCCGTCAGTTGCTGCGATTCACCCTTCGGCAAACTCACCGCCGACGACGACAGCGTGAGTGAATCCAGCACCGCGGGAAGCACGGTTACGGTGGAGATAACCGATATCAGTGAGGACGGGTCAGTCGCCGTGATCGTCGACGTGCCAGTCGTAAGCGCCTGCACCAGGCCGGACGAGGACACCGAAGCCGACGAGCCGTTCGACGTCGCCCAGTCCACCAGGTTGGTGACATCAGAGGTGGTCCCATCCGAGAACACGCCCGTCGCCGTCAGCTGCTCCGACTCACCCTTGGGCAAACTCACCGTCGACGACGACAGGTCGAGCGAGTCCAGCACAGCAGGAAGCACCGTGACCACGCTCGAGTCCGAGATCAGCGAAACCGGATCAGTCGCCGTGATCGTCGACGTACCGTCAACCAGAGCCGTGACCAGACCCGACGGCGACACCGACGCCGTCGAACTGCTCGACGACAGCCAGTTCACCGAGTTGGTCAAGTCCAATATGGTCCCGTCTGAGAACACGCCCGTAGCGGTTAGCTGCTGCGATTCACCCTTCGGCAAGCTAAGAGACGACTCCGACAAGCTGAGCGAGTCCAGCACGGCCGGTAGCACCGTGACCACGCTGGTCCCCGAAATCAGCGAAAGCGGATCCGTGGCGGCGATCGTCGCCACTCCGGTCTGGAGTGCCGTCACCAATCCAGTCGACGACACGGACGCAATCGAGGATACCGAGCTGGTCCAGGTGACTGATCTGGTCAGATCTGCCGTCGTCCCGTCGGTATATGTCCCAGTCGCAGTCAGCTGCTGGGTCCTACCCTTGCTCAAGTTCGCCGTCGGCAACGACAGGGTCAGCGCGTCGAGGACCGCTCCCACGACATTCACGACTGACGACCCCGAAATCAGCGACAACGGATCCGTGGCCTGTACGGTCGACGGGCCCGTTGCGAGAGCCGTCACGAGCCCCGACGGGGAAACCGACGCCGTCGAGCTGCTCGAAGACGCCCAGTCCACCGAGTCCGTCAGATCGGATGTCGTCCCGTCCGAAAACAGCCCGGTTGCCGTCAGCTGCTGGGTTTCACCCTTCGGCAGGCTCAGGGAGGAGGCCGACAAGCTGAGCGAGTCCAGTACGGCCGGCACGACGGTTAGGACAGAAGTCCCCGACAGCAGCGAAACAGGATCAATGGCGGTAATCGTCGCCGCGCCAGTCCCCAATGCCGTCACGACTCCGGACGAGGAGACAGATACCTCGGAGGGGTCGGAGCTGGACCAGGTAACCAAGTTCGTGAGAACGGAGGTCGTCCCGTCCGAGAACAGGCCCGTCGTCATAAGCTGCTCGGTCTCGCCCTTGGGCAGTTCCGCGTTCGACATCGACAGAGTCAGCGAATCGACAACTGCCGGCAGGACAGTGATAACGGCGGTGCCAGGGAGCAAAGCCCCGCTGTCTACGGCCATGATCGTGGCTGCGCCAGTCCCCTTCCCCGTTACCAGGCCGGTCGACGAGACGGTGGCTGTCTTATTGCCAGAGCTCGACCAGGTGACCGCGCTCGTAAGATCAGACGTCGCCCCATCGGAAAACAGGCCCGTCGCGGTCAACTGTTGTGTATCGCCTACGGGCAGGTTGGCAGCCGTCGGCGAGACGGTTACGGCCAGGAGTATCGCCGGGACGACGGTGATGTCGGCAGTGCCCGAGATTTGCGAAGCAGGATCGGTCGCGGTGACCGTCGCGGAGCCCGTTCCCAGAGCCGTGACCAAGCCCGAGGAGGCCACCGATGCCGTCTCGCCGCTCGACGATGACCAGGTCAGCGAGCCGGTGAGATCCTTGGTCGACCCGTCGGAATACAGCCCGGTCGCGGTCAGCTGCTGCGTCGCACCCTTGGGCACGCTCGCATTCGACGGCGAAACGGTGACCGCAACGAGGACGGCCGTACCAACGGTCAGTTCTGCCGAACCCGAGATCTGAGATGACGGATCTGTCGCGGTGATTGCGGCGGAGCCTGTCGAATTCGCCGTCACCACGCCCGACGGCGACACCGTCGCCGTCGAACCGCCCGAGCTAGACCAGGTCACCGATTTGGTCAGATCCTTGGTCGTCCCATCGGAATACGTCCCGGTGGCGGTGTAGTGTTCCGTCTCTCCGAGCGCCAGCGCGGCCGTCGACGGCGAGACGGTCAGGCTTGCGAGCACGGCGGGGCCGACGGTCACCACGGCGCCACCCGAGGTCGAAGACGAGGGATCCGTGGCCGTGACCGTCACGGACCCGCCACCCTGACCGGTAACGAGGCCCGCCGACGACACCGTCGCCGTCGACCCGTTCGAGCTAGACCAGGTCACCGATTTGGTCAGATCCTTGGTCGTCCCATCGGAATACGTCCCGGTGGCCGTGAGCTGTACCGTGGCGCCCTTGGCGACGTTGGCCGTACCCGGCTGCACTGTCAAGCCGACAAGCGCCGCGGCGCCGACCGTCATGACGGCCGTGCCTGCCAAGAGCGAAGATGGATCCGCGGAGGTGATCGTCGCTAGACCCGCAGCCTGCCCTGTCACCAGACCGGTCGACGAAACTGAAGCTGTCGACGCGCTCGACGAGGTCCACGTCGCCGAGGTGGTCAGGTTCTTGGTCGTCCCGTCCGAGTAGAGCCCGGTGGCAGTGAGCTGCTGGGTTTCGCCTTTGGCCACGTTCGCCGTGGCCGGCGACACCGTGACGGCGAGGAGCACGGCTGGTAGGACTGTCACCGCCGCCGTGCCAGAAAGGAGAGCGGCCGTATCGGTCGCAGTGATCGTCGCCACGCCTGTCCCGTTCGCGGTCAGCAGACCTTGTGAACCCGACGCGTTGGATACCGTCACGACGGCCGTGCTCGAGGACGACCAGGTGACCTCGCTCGTAAGATTCGCGGTCGATCCGTCCAGGTAGTGTCCCGTCGCCTCGAACTGCTTCGTCTCCCCCTTCGGCACCGAAGCGACCGCCGGGGCGACGGTCACGGAGACCAGCAACGAGTCGGCCGACGCCGGCACCTCGCTCGCGACGAGGACGCCGGCGACGAGGACCACCCCGAGGAAGCCGACCCCAGCGCTCCGCACGAAACCGAGCCGTCGCGGTCGAGACCTCCCGGCCATCCTCATGGTGCCCCTCCATCCGACCCAGCCGCGGCACGAACGGCCTGACTGGTGGACAAATCATATCAATCCAGCAGACGTTGTGCCCACAAGAGGATCTCCGGCTTTGCCGACTTTACGCGTGCGGGAATGTCACCTTTCGCCGGGCGGGTCGAGGCACCTCGGCCCGCCCGGGTCGATCGCGGTCAGGTATTAGGCCGTTACACGTCGGCCGGGCGAATCGCTCCATCGGTCGCGAGCTCGTCGAAGGATTCCTGAATCCAGTCGGCTACCCGCCATGCGTCGGGCACCTGCCCTTCGTCGGCGGCGATCCCGTAGTGGGCGTGGCCGCCGTAGACGATGGACGTGATGTTGAGGCCCACGCCGTCGAGCACGATCGAACATGGATAGATGCCCGTCACGACGGCGCCGGCGAATCGTACCGGGAGGGGTGGTCCGGGAACGGTTGACACGATCAGGTTCTTGCGGTCAGCCGTCGGAACCGCGCGGCGGCGAAGCGTCTGGCGGGCGCGGTCCAGGATTGGCGGGATGATACGTGCATCCAAATCGCTTTGGTATCTATCTGAGAGAGCCTCTCCCGGATCTCGCGTGAAACGGAGGCTGTCGTGGGTGAGACGGAGCCGCTCGATCGGATCGATCTCCTCCGTGTGAAACGGCGCTAGCACGCAATAGAAGTGGTTGCCGAACACCATTCTGCGATCGTTGGCACGCGTCGAGAGTGGCAGCATGGTGACGAGAGGCGACCTCACGAGCTCGTCGTGGGCGAGAAGCCATCGCCGGACGGCTCCCGCGTAGATCGCGACCACGACGTCGTTGGTCGTGAACCCGTGCCGGCGCCTGATCTCGCGGATCTTGCTGACGGGTAGCCGGCCGTATGCGAAGGCGCGCCCGGCCGAAGGTGACCCGTTGAAGCCGGTCGTCGGCGGAATCGCAGTACCGTCGACGACCGGTTGCGGGCCCGCTTCCGGTTGAGATCCCTTGGCATGAGCGCGTATCCCGAGGTCGGCTCGGCGGTGCTCGGGCAGGCGCATCAGGCGAGCGACGCAATGAAACACCCCGTGCCCCGCCATTCGTACGTCGCTCGATCTCCTGGCAGGGCCGGCCACCGCGGGGGGCCCCACGCGGCGACTGGGCCCGTCCACCAGCAAACGGATGACTTCGACCGCAGATTCGCCGTCCATGCTTGCGTGGTGGAATTTGAGGAGTACACCCGTCTCGCCGTCGGGCAGACCGTGCATGAGATGCACTTCCCAGAGCGGCCGAGAGCGGTCCATCGGGCGAACTACCTCACGCGCTACGTGGGCCGCTACCGCTTCGGCGTCAGATAGCGGCGGAAGCTGCGTCTCCCGGACGTGATGCGCAACGTCGACGTCTGGAGCCTCGACCCAGTACGGATGGTCGAGCTCCAAAGGAACTCGATGAAGCTGCCAGCGAAAGGGCGGGATCTGCGGTAGCCGCGCCGCTACCCTGTCTCGCACGTCCTCCAATCCCAAAACGCCGCCGTCCGGTGCCGGCGCGAGCGTCAGGAGGATGGCCACGTTGCCGCTTTGGAGCCCGTCCTCCCTACTAAGAAACTGTGCGTCGGCTGCGGTGAGCTGTCTCACAACGGGCCTTCGTGTCATTTGCCGCCTGACCATCGTTTGCTCGTGAGCTACCGAAGTTTAGGCGAGAGTTGCGGCACAAACCGGACCTAACGTGCCCAGGGGAGCCCGCCGCCAAAGTCCTGATCAGTTCTCAGGGGCCGGTCAGTCGCAGGCAACCGTCGGGGATCCAGCTGGGACG
>Ga0302324_100000304_pt1 | contig 131694 bp, 117 predicted proteins | sample Palsa_T0_1_FD_201949 | JGI IMG/M metagenome (GOLD analysis project Ga0302324, IMG submission 201949) | Peat permafrost microbial communities from Stordalen Mire near Abisko, Sweden - Palsa_T0_1 | ecosystem: Environmental > Terrestrial > Soil > Palsa > Peat permafrost | place: Sweden: Abisko... | reverse complement strand
TTACCGTGGCCGTTGCCGATCCGGCAAATAATCCTCCCGCTCCGCTCGCAGGCGCGGTAAACGTGACGGCCGCTCCGCTTACCGGATTATTACTGGCATTTGTTACCGTGGCTTGCAACGCTGTGGCGAACGTAGTCCGGACTGTCGCGCTCTGCGGAGTACCCGCGCTCGAGGCAATGGCGGCCGGGATTCCGACCTGGGCGGCATTCACCACCAGCGTTACCGTGCTCGTCTGCTGCAATGCGCCCGAGGTCCCCGTCAGCGTTACTGTGTACGTGCCGGCTGGGGTTGATCCCGTAGTCAGGAGACTCACCGCGCTGCTACCCGCGCCGCTCACCGTCGCGGGACTGAAGACGGCGGTCGCGCCCGTGGGCAAGCCGCTCGCGCTCATGGTCACCGCTCCCGTGAATCCATAAAGCGCTGCTACCGTGGCCGTGTAGCTCGCCGTTCCTCCGGCCGTTACGGTCGCCGAAGCAGGCGATGCCGACAGTGTAAACCCGGTCGCCGGATTACCCTGTGGACCAAAGATCTCAAACTCGTAAATGCTGGCGGGCGGAGCGCCCGACTGCGTAGGCGTCACGATGTTCAGCAGTACATAGCGGGCCGTGGTGGGCGTAATATCGCTGGTCGTGATGCTGTCTTGATTCCCGGTCACGTTCACCACGGTGGCGAAATTCACTCCGTCCGATGAAATCTGAATATTGAACGCGGCCGTGTTGAGAGACGGGTTTTCTCCACCCGCGCCCGCGTGCTCCAGAACAAAGCGTGAAATATTCTGCGGCGATCCCAGATCCACCTGCAGCCAGGGGTTCGCTACCGTTGAGCACCACTTGTCGCCCAGCCCGCCGGAGACGCTGCCATTGAAGGCCTGGCTAGGCCCTTCCGACGACGTGCAGGGCGTACTCCCGGTGGCAGTTTGGCTCAGCGCCAGATCCTGCGAATCCTGCCCATCGGATTTCAGCCCGTAGACCTGGACGAACCTGGAGAGGGAGCCGGCATACACCTTTCCGTTGGCAACGATGGGCGCGCTGCCCTTCGAAAAATTGAACAGGTCGTCGCCCGGCCCCGTGCTGGACCACAGCAGATTCAGATTCTCGGCATTAAACGCATACAGACTGCCTGGCACGGTGGCTTGGTTGGCGTCGCCGTTCAGCGGCACAGTGGCCCAAACGATGCCCGTCCCGGACTGCGAGCCTGTGGCTGAAATCGTCATCATCCCGCCTGGCATCCCCTGAGGAGGCAGAATGGAGCCGGTCGCCAACGGAGTGGTGTCGAGGATTTGCGTGGCAGGAACGAGTTGATAGATGTGAATAAAATCGTTCTCGCCCCACACGTAAACGTTGAGGCCCGAGGGAGCGATCCAGGTGGGGCTGGCATTGTGGATGTGATGGGTAGCGCTGGGGCGAATGGTGGTGTCTACAGCCTGGAAAACCTGCGGGATCTGAACGTCTCCCGCGGCCTCATGTCCGAGGCTGTTGGTGTTCAATAAGTACAGCTTTCCTTCTTTACCGCCCTGGATAATGAGGTTGGTGCCGGGCAACATAGTGGGACCGGCGGATCCGAAATCGAGATCCTGAGAATTGAGCGTGGCGTAATCGGAAGGTGCGAAATAATCGAGTTCATTGATCGCGCCGGGAGATAGCTTGACCAAAGACTCGCCGAAGTCCGTGGTTCCGTCGAAGGTTCCATTTCCAGTCGGGAAATACGCATTTCCCGCCGTGTCGAACGCGGGAGCGGCGCCCGCCATCCAGATGCCGGCTTGGGATCCGTTGGGTGTCGCGTTGAAGATGCCCGCCACCGCGAGCGTGGTGCTGTTGTAGGCCACTACCCAGCCGTTGTAACTGCCAGAATCGCCGTAAGACGCCCAAGCGACATAGACCACACCTTGGGAAAGAGCCAATGCGGCCCGCTGATTTTGTACAGCGGCGTTGAAGAGTACGCTCGAGTTTTCAGGCGCCGTGGCCTGGATGATTTGAGGGCTGTTCGGCTGATCGACGCCGGTGAGGATATTTACAGCGTGCAGGCTTTGTATCGTAGTTCCGTTCACCACCGTGCGCGTTACGAAATACATGACCTGCGCGGAACCATCTATAACCGGAGTGCCGACGATTCCGATGTCGCCCCGGAAATCGTTGTAGCCAGTGCCGCCGCCTACTTCGGCGCTCGATGCCGCTTGCCCGGCTCCGTTAAAATTGCGGAACCAGAGCGGCGGACCAAGGGTGTCGGCGTCGAAGGCATAAACGCTATTGTTCATCGTCGCGGCATAGATGACGTTGTGCGTTCCACCTGCAATCTGCAGCCCGGAAACATACAGAATTCCCGCGTACACCTGATCGTCCACGGGGAGCATGAAGAGCTTCCCGAATTGACTCGAATTCACGTTAGTAACGTTCAGACTTGTCTCGGAAAGGTTGGCCCCGGTCCGCTGATTGTTGTAGTTTCGGGTGAGAACACTGACCCCTTGCCCAAGGGCAAGCTGGCCGCTAACGAATAGCAGGGAAACAACAAGAGACCAACGATATTTCAGCCGAAGGTTGCGACGCATAACAAGACTTACCGTGTGCCTTAGCGCTGCAGGCCCAGTACCTTCGGCACTCACTACCTTTAAGTCGGCGACCAGCGAGCAAAACTGGAGTGCAGTTTGGCGGTTCCTCTCCGCCTGTGCTCGCCCGCGTGACCCAAGAGCCTGGATCGACCGGCGGGCCATTCCGAAGCCGGCGACGGCGTCCAGTAGCAAGTTATCCGTCCCTTCGAAGCGTTACAATCACAATACTGAAAAGACTTGGGCGTGCATAGCATTCTTCAGTTATATGGGTACTAGTCGATAGACAGTCAGAGGCCTAGACGAGTACCGGCGAGTGAGTTCAAATGCTTATCCAACCGGCCAAAGCGGCCTACAGATCCGCTCGATCACTTTATAGAAGGCTACGCAAGAAATCCGTCTTCGAGAGGATCTATCGCGAAAACCTTTGGGGAGATGCAGAGTCCCGCTCTGGACCCGGCTCAGGCCTGGCCGCGACCGAGAAGCTGAGAAAGGGGCTACTGGACGCGATCGAGCGATTGGATGTTCACACTATAGTCGATGCTCCCTGCGGAGATTACTATTGGCTTTCCACGCTCGATCTCTCCCGGCACCTGACCTGGTACCGGGGATATGACATCGTCCCGCAGGTGATCGAACAGAATAACCGGCGGTTTGCTTCCGAGAAGATTTCGTTCGAGGCTAGCGATTTGATCAAACGAACGCCCCCGGCCGCCGACCTCATCCTTTGCCGCCATCTCCTGATTCACCTGACGTTTGAGGATTGTTTGCGCGTCCTGCGCAATTTCAAGAACAGCGGCTCCCGGTATTTGATGATTACCAATCAACCGCACATCGAGAGCAACGACGAAATTATCTTCACCGGCTCCTACCGGCCTGTAAACCTGCGCCTTGCGCCCTTCAGTTTTCCGCCACCGCTCTTTTCCATCGACGATGCGCAAGCGGAGGGCGACAAAGCCGAAGCGGCAATCTTTGAACTTGCACAGATCCTCTGATCTACTTGTGCTGGGTTTCCCAGTCGTATTGAATCTGGGGGTCGTCGTAGGGGATACGGCCCTCATCCTGCGGGTCATACAAACGATCGGTCAGGTAGACCAGCATGGCTGGGCCGGTTCCAATCACCTTATAACCGTGTGCTATCCCCGGAGGAACCAGCAGTTGCCATCTGCGCAGCGCTCCAACGTACAGCGTGTTGCGGACGCCGAAGGTGGGCGAATCAGCGCGCAAATCCACCAGCACGGTTTGCAGCATGCCGTCCAGCGGCACCCAACAGTCGGTCTGGTGTTTGTGGAAGTGAAAGGCCTTGATGGTGCCGGGATAGCTCAGAGCCGCCGAAATTTGGGTGGTCTCTTTCGGAAAGCCCGCGGGAAGACCCTGGCCGATGCGCGCGATCTCCAGAAAATAGCCGCGATCGTCCGGCCACACGGGATAGGGATGAATGCGCACGCCCGCGATCAGTTCCTTCGAATCTGGCGCAAGGATGACCTTGCCAATCCCTTTTTCGCAAGCCGGCGTTGCCAGCCGCATGGCCAATGGTTCGGAAACCGCTTGTTCACGTGTTGGGGAACTCATCAACTGCGCGCTCCGGTTTTCTTGGTGTCGGCAACCAGGTTCGCGGCTCGCAGCAACGAATCGAACGAGCCCGCGTCAGTCCACCAGCCTTCCAAATAAGCGTAGGTCATGGCGCCTTCGCGAATGTAGGCATTGTTGACGTCGGTGATCTCCAGTTCACCTCGGCCTGAGGGCACCAGCTTCTTCACCTTGTCGAACACGGTTTCGTCGTACATGTAGATGCCGGTCACGGCGAAATTTGATTTTGGCGCTTTGGGCTTCTCTTCGATGGCCACGATGCGGCCGTCGCGAATCTCGGCCACGCCGAAGCGCTCGGCGTCGGGGACCTCTTTCAGCAGGATTTTCGCTCCGGTTTTCTGCCGCTGGAAGTCTTCCGCCATGTGCCGGATACTGCGCTCGATGATGTTGTCGCCCAGGATGACGCAAATGGGGCCACCGTCGGCGAAGTGCTCGGCCAATCCCAAGGCGTCTGCGATGCCGCCCTCACCCTCCTGATAGGTGTAGTCCAAGTGCTTCAGACCAAATTCCTTGCCGTTCGCCAGCAAGCGGAGAAAATCTCCAGAATTCCGGCCGCCCGTCACCACCAGAATTTCCCGGATGCCGGCATCCACCAGTGTCTGGATGGGGAAGTAAATCATGGGCTTGTCATAGATTGGCAGGAGATGCTTGTTGGTGATCTTGGTAAGTGGGAGCATGCGGCTTCCCGTGCCGCCCGCGAGGACGACGCCCTTCATCGGCACACCTTGGGAGACACCTTGGCACACACCTGAAATCGTTGAAAACGCATCAAGTCTCCAGTATACATTCCGAAATATGTGTAACCGAATCAGCTATCAGCTATCAGCTAGTAGAGATTTCCCGCAGCTCTCGGGTGCGGTTCGCGTAGTTTTTCTCGTGATAGGACTGATATTCGCCGCTGCGCACGTGTGCGATCCACTCGGGATGATCGTGATACCAATCCACCGTTGCCTTCAAACCGCGCTCGAAGTCCATCCGCGGCTCCCAGCCGGTCTCGCGCGTCAGCTTTTCGCTCGAGAGCGCGTAGCGTCGATCATGGCCCGGCCGGTCTGTCACGTACTCAATCAGGCTAGATGGTTTGCCCGTGATCGCAAGAATCTGCTCCACCACGGTCTTGTTCGGCAGCGATCGATTACCGCCGATATTGTAGATCTCGCCATCCCGGCCTTTCTCGAGCAAGGTGAGAATGGCGCGGCAATGATCTTCGACATACAGCCAGTCGCGAATCTGCATTCCGTCGCCATACACCGGAAGCGGTTTGTTGTCGAAGGCGTGGGTGATCATCAGAGGGATCAGCTTCTCCGGGAACTGGCAGGGGCCGTAGTTGTTGGATGCGCGCGTCACAATCACGGGAAGCTTGTAGGTGGTGTGATAGCTCAGGGCCAGCAGATCCGAACCGGCCTTGCCGGCCGAATACGGGCTGCTCGGTTGCAGCGGAAACCGCTCGTCGGCTTCCAGCGGCGCCTCCAGGCTGCCGTACACTTCGTCGGTGGAAACGTGGATGAAACGCGCCACGCGCTGCGCCCGCATGGTCTCGAGCAAATTGAAGGTTCCACGGAGATTGGTTTCGAACACCGGTTGCGGTGCGAATATACTGCGGTCGACATGCGTTTCAGCGGCGAAATGCACCACCGCCTCCGGCTTCACTTCATCGAAGACGGCGCGCAGACCTTCCAGATCGCAAAGATCGGTTTTGAAAAAACGATAGCGCGGATTCTCGGCCACCGACGTAAGATTCTCCAGGTTGCCGGCGTAGGTGAGCTTGTCGACGTTCGCAATATCGAATGATCGGTTCTGGATAGCGAGCCGCACGAAGCAGGAGCCAATGAATCCGGCTCCCCCGGTTACGATGATTCTCATGTACTTTCCATTGTAAATCAGCGTCCGCGGAAGGACGGGTAACCGGTGGCCTGCGCTATTTCTTTTCCGGCAACGCAAACACGTACAGCGCATTCCCATACGAGGGATAGTGGACCTCGGGAGCCAGCACGGTTGGGACCATGCGGGGGCTGCCGCCGCCCAGTCCGCTCGAGACCGCGATGTACTGCCTGCCTGCGATGCTGAAGGTCAGAGGGAAACCCTGCGCTGACGTTCCCAGGCGCGTCTCCCACAGGACCTTTCCATTCTTGACGTCGATGGCGCGGAAGGTGCGGTCCATGTCGCCTACAAAGGCGATTCCGCCGGCCGTCGACAGTACGGCGGTCATGAACGGAGAGCGCTGCTCGATTTTCCACATTTCCTTCATCGTTTTAACGTCGTAAGCCGCCAGCTTGCCGACGTTTCCATTCGATCCAGGCGACTCGTAGAAGCGCCGGTTAGCGCCGCCCGCGCTGCCTCCGCCTTCCTTCAGCTCGATTTTTTGCGCCAGCATTTCCTGGCAGCTCTGAGCCACTGGAATGATCAGCTGGTTAGTTCCCGGGTGATAGCTCATGGCGTGCCAGTTGTGGCCGCCTTCTGAAGTAGGGCAGCTCTGCACCCAGGTACCGATCTCGTTCTCCACGATGTCGTTGCGATAATGCGGCTCGCCGGTCTCGGGATCAAACGACTCGTAGATGTTCTGAAATACGGTCTCCTTGTGGCCGAGATATTTGCCGGTCTTGCGGTCGTTCTTCCACAAGATGCCCGCCTTCCCCGCGCTGAAGACCAGTTTCTGGCCGCCGTCGTCCACGAGAACCCGCTCGAACACTTCGTCCAGATCCAGCGATTCACCCGGAGCGTGCGAAAAATACCAGGCCAGTTTTCCGTTGTCGGCGTTGAGGGCCACGGTGGAATTGGCAAACAGTGTCGCACCGTTGCCGGATTGACGGCTGGCGCGCATCCAGGGCTTGGACTGGGCAACGCCCCAGTAGGTCAAATTGAGGTCGGGATCGTAGCTGCCGGTGATCCAGGTTTCGCCGCCCGCGCGGAACAGATTCGGCAGCTTGCCCCAGGTGTCGCCACCGGGCTCGCCTTCCTTCGCGATGGTGTAAAACCTCCAAGCCTCTTTTCCGGTTTGGGCATCGTAGGCGCTGATGAAGCATTTCTCTTCCTGATACTTCGCGCATCCGCCCAGGCCTTGCACCACCTTGCCCTTGATTACGATAGGCCCGCTGCTGGTGCTGTAGTTGCTCTGCTTGCGATCTCCGATCACCGTGTCCCATACATTCTTGCCGGTGCGCGCGTCCAGTGCATAGATGTGCGCGTCGCTGGTGGTGACATAAACCTTGTCTTCGTATATGGCCAGACCGCGTTGAGAGCTGCCGGTAGCCGTGGCGCCGACGCGATTCTCCCAGATGAGATCGCCTTTGCGCGCATCCAGCGCCTGCACGATGCTTCCAGGATTCATGATGTACATGACGCCGTTATGAACCACGGGCGCCGGTTGATTGGTGCCTTCATTCATAGCCCACACCCACTGGAGCTCCAGATCCTTGACGTTCTGCGTGGTGATCTGATTGAGCGTGCTGTAATTGTTCGCGTGATAGTCGTGGCGGATCATCAACCAATCGCTGGGGTCTGGATTGCGCAGCATGGCGTCGGTCACCGGCGTGTAATTCTTCACTTCACCGGCCACCACCAGCCCCCGGGGTGTTTGCGGAACGGGTGCTTCCGCGCGGCCACCGAGTGGCTCGCCCGCCGCGTTTTGAGGGGCCCGTCCAGCGGCAGGCGCTTTGATCTGTCCGGTTGCAACCGAACGAATCACCACCTTCGCGGCTGACGTCAGCGGCTGGCGCCCGGGCTGCGCGCCGTTGAAATCGAGAATGAACGCGGTGACGTCGACATACGCGGCCTGGCCCAAGCTGCCGGGATTTCCGGGAGGCATCGCGCCCTCCAGAAAAGTAATCAGATCGCCGGTGGTGCGGTCGCCCCAACTGCTCATAAAGAGTCCGCCGGCCAATGCCGAGGCGCTGTTGAGACCGCTCAGATCGGCTGCATGGCAACCGGAACAATTGGCCTGATAAATGGCGCGCCCGTTAGCAGACTGAGTGGCTGTGTAAGGACCGGCGGGCTGTTGGGCCATCCCAGCTGGAGAGCAAGCCACAGCCAGCGCCGACACACAAAAAATCTTTCTGAACACGATTCGTCTCCTATTTCAAAAGCCAGCCCCATAGAACGCCGTCCGGGGCTTTCTCGCTATGAATCTCGACGTAGAGCCCGCCTTTTCGCAGGCTGGTCAATTGCTGGGGAGTCAGATCGAATGATCCGGTGATGGCTCCGCTGGTGGCCTTGGAAATGGTGAGATCGCCTATCGCCGGCCCCCTCACGCCGGCGCCCACGGAACTGTGCAAGCTGGCCACCGTAGCCGCTGTGCGCAACCCGTCGAAGGAAGCCGTGATCGCAAGCGTTGTGCCGGTGAGCACCGCGGTGGCGGAGCCTGAGCCCGCTAGATCAGCACGCGTCCTGGCGTCGGCCGGCATTGCCGAGAGGCGCGCCTTGAAGGTTTCCTTGGTTTGCGCGGAGAGTGAGAGTCCAAGCCCGCTGCAGGCGATCGCCAGCGCCGCAACCACAACTCGTGAGTTCAGTACCATTCCGGCTTTTTATTCTATATCGAAGTGGCTGGCCGTATTCGACAGCGGGGCGCCAGTTGGTACCCCCACCCCGGGCGTGAACTGTTCTAATCTTGTCGTCATGTTGCCCGATATCATGCCGCCTTTCACAGCCACCACAAAAACAAGTCCTGCCGGATTCCCCTATGCCGAATTCGAAGCGCGCATCGCACGGCGCGATTTCCGCGACATGACCAGGGACGTTCTCCCGACGCCCTGCATGATTGTGGACGAGGCGTTATTCCTGCGCAACGTGAAGTTCATGGCGGATCAGACCAAAGCCGCCGGCATCGCGCTTCGCCCCCATGTGAAGGTTCACAAAAGCGTGGATGTCGCCAAGGTCCAGCTGGCGCACGGAGCAATCGGACTCACTTGCGCTACCATTGCGGAGGCGGAGCTGATGTCCCGCTCCGGCCTTCAGAACGTCATGTGGACCAAGCAGCCAGCCAGCAGGAACGCCATCGTACGCGCGATTGCGTTGTCCATCGAAGATCCAACCTTTCTGTTCGTGATCGACGACCCGCTGGTGTTCCACTGGGTGCAGCAGGCTGCGGCAGCCGCCGACGCTCAGGTTCGAGTGCTGGTTTCCGTGTTTGCCGGAATGAACAGGCAAGGGATCGAAAACGGGCAACCCGCGCTGGAACTAGCGCGCAAGGTTGCGTCCTCCAAAAACATGACCTTCGAGGGCATCATGGCCTATTCCGGAGTTGCCGCTCATACCAAGACCTTCGAGAACCGACGCGAGCAATCGGCCAAAGATCTGGCCGGCCCCCGGGAGACGGTGGAACTGATCCAGAAGTCCGGAATACCAGTGAACATTTTCTCGGGTGGTTCCACCGGCACATACAATATGGATCATGAGAACGGCCTCACCGAGCTCGAAGCCGGCTCCTACGTATTCATGGATGAACGATATTTCATCATCGGAGGCAAGGACGATCCCGCTACGTTCACCGATTTCGCCGGCGCTCTCACCGTCCTGAGCACCGTGGACAGCAAGCACCATCCCAACCAGGCGACCATCGATTACGGCAACAAGGCCGGCGTCCGTCCTACCGACAAAGTGAAGGGGATGCCGGGGCTTACGGTCAGCAGTCAGGGCGCCGAATACGGACTGCTGAGTTGGAAAGATGGCGACAAAGACATCCAACTCGGCGATCGCGTGGAAATCTATTGCACCGTTCTGGACGATAGCACCAGCTATTACGACCGCTATTATGTAGCGCGCGGCGAACAAATCGTCGATATTTGGCCCATCATGGGACGCGACACCGGGCGCAGTGGCGCAGCCTGGCGCTAGCGCATCTCACTTGGTTTCAATCGAATCGGACCACAACCAGGCAGAGGATCGAGTGGGCGCGTAACTAAAGAGGGGTTACGAGACCACAGGGTACCATTACGTCTGCACCTTTTCTTCATTTCGACCCCAGCCTACAATCGTCTGGTACCAAGAACAATATAGCGTGGTACTAAATCAGCCGCAGTTTGCCTGATATGGCGGCGCGCTGGTTTGCAGTAATTTGCTGGGGAGGTAAATGTGACTCTGTCCACTTCGACGCTTCTGACTCCGGGTGCCTCCGAACGAGCGTACCTGGAACATCAAGTCGACCGCGCGGTCGATTCCCTGATTTCCTCGTTGCCTGAACCCGGGCGGCTCTCTGCCGATCAGCGGCGGGGGATCATCGCACGCTATACCGCCGTGCTCGAGGGCAACTTCATTTACTGGATGACTGGCGCCTATCTCGCCGTTCGATCGGAAGAAAGCCGCCGCATCATCCTCGACAATCTTCACGAAGAAGTGCGCGACTGCCATCCGGGCATGCTCCGCAAGTTCGCCCTGTCCGCCAACGCACTGCCCAGAGATTACGACGCGCAAGCCGTCTATCAAGACCTGACCAACGTCCGTCTATTCATCGGCCGGCTGTCCGCGGTGCCCCTGGTGCTGACCATGGCGTTCTTCGAAGGCTTCATACAAAAATTTATGGACTTTCTTGCGAAAGTTGCCATCGAACAAGGTTCCGCTGAGCTAGAATACACTGATGTCCACGGCGTCTGCGATGTCGCTCACACCGAAGGACTGTTCCGCGCACTGGCGGCCGAGATGGCGATCAACCCACCGAAACCAGGAACGGATCTCTTCGAGGGAGTTGATTTGCTCACATCCCTGATCCAAAGCATCGTACCGCCGGCCGCCAAGCATCACGGGCTGAAGTGCCACGCTTGCGCGCTGCGGCTGGAATCAGCGGAGGTATAAGCCGGTGAGCGCCGCTGTCGAAATGGAACCCGCCGAGCAGGCCGGATACTTCGAGGTTCCGAGAGCGCACCTTTATACGGTGCTGCATGGAGCCGCGGAACCATCGGCTCGCGTTTTACTGGTGGGACCCTTTACGTCGGAACGGCACTTCTCCTACATACCTTGGGTTCGCTGGGCTCGATACCTGGCGGCCAGAGGAATTGAGTGCCTGCGATTCGACTATCGCGGCATTGGGGAAAGCACGGGTGTTTTCGAGGAACTCAGCTTTGATGACTGGCTGGAAGACGTGGAACTGCTGGCCGCCTGGCTGAAACGCCGTTCGCCGGATTTGCCACTGCTGCTGCACGGTCTGGAAATGGGCGGCATTCTGGCTGCGAAGGCTTTCGAAAGCGGAATCGGCGACGGCTTGCTATTATGGTCCCCTCCTGCCAATGCAAATGTTGCGTTTCGCGGCGCGCTGTTGCGCCGGGTGGCTGTCGACCACGCCTTTAAATATAAGGACGAGAGGAAGCCGGTGTCCGATTATATCCGGCGATTGGAGAACGGCGAAAGTTTGGATGTGGACGGATACGAATGGTCGGACAGGCTTTGGAACGAGTCGCTCAAATTCGAACTGCCGGCCGGCATCGCGAACCAAGCGGATGGGGCTATGGCGTTCCCAAAGCCGGTTCGAATGGTCAAACTCGACGGGCGCGCGGCGCCTTTGGTGAAAGGCTCGTCGGTGGGCTACGAAACAATTAACCGGGATCTCAGCGGGTTGTTTACCGAGAATCTCGACTGGATCAGAAGCGCGGTAGCACAGCACAAGAGAGGCAGCCGTGAACCCAACCATTGAAACGCGAGAGGTAATCTCGGTCACCGTCGGCGGAAACTGTCTGTGGGGCACGTACCACAGATCTCACTTTGCCAGACGGTCTTCGAGCGCAAGCTCCGGCGAAGCGAACCGTGTCGGAATTTTGTTTCTCAATCCGGGATTCCTGCCCCGAGCTTCTCCATCCGCGGTTTATTGGGCGAACTCCTTTGCCAAGTGCGGCTATCCGGCTTTCCGCTTCGATCTGCCCGGCCTCGGCGACTCGGAAGGCGATCTTCCAGACAAAATGTTGGATTTCGTGAGCGCGGGCGGATATGCTTCCTCATTGTCCGCGATCATCAAGCAACTGGTGGAGCGATTCAGCCTGTCGGGAGTGGTAATCATGGGGCTCTGTGCGGGCGCGGTGACCGCACTCTTTACAGCCGCCGTCACCAAAGAGTGCAGCGGCGTGGTGTTGATGGATCCCTATTTCAACGTTCCGCCAGACCGTCTGAAAATACAAAATGAACTGAGCCAATGGGCCACCTGGACCCGGCTGGGCGCTCTGGCGAGCGAAATCTATCATCGCTTTCGCCATGTGGGCCTGCTGTTGACTGGAAACAAACTTCCTCGCAATGCGAACTTTCCTCTGCTGCATTGCTGGAAACAATTGACGTCCGCCGGTACACCGATCCTGGTGCTCAAAGCCCCCGCTGTGAAGAGCCAAGGCCTGAAGCCGAGAACCGGGGTATTTGATTACCTGGCTTATCTGCAGGCGTCATCCGGGCGCCGCAGTCGAGTTGCGGTTCATTTCCTCGAAGGAACCAATCATTCGTTTGCGGACCACGAAGGTTGTAGAGCGGTTCGGCATCACACGGTGCGCTGGTTGAAGGATTGTTTTCCGCCTGTCACGTCCAGGAAGATCGCTGTGCTCAAGAAGCCGGCCCTCGAGCAAGCTGAGACAGGACTCAATAGTTACGCTCCGGCCGATCAGTTAGCTCTTCACAGGCATTAGCGATCAATGGTTATGTCGATTCGAACGGAAGTCATCGCGCAGTTCCATCAGGTAGCCCAGGAACAGGACAAACAGTTAGCGCCGCTAGTGGACGATCTGGCGTTCCTCGATTCAGGGCTCGATTCGCTGTGCTTCGCGATCATTGTGGCCAGGCTGGAGGATGTGCTCGGGAGCGATCCGTTCAGCGCCGCCGAAGACGTCGGCTTTCCCGTGACACTGGGCGAGTTCATCCAGTTTTACGAAAATGCCGCGAAGTGAACCATCTTCGCTATGGAGCGCGGTAAGCGCTACCGAAAAGCTCTCCGAGCGATTTCTCTCGGGCGTGGCTTCAGACGTAGCTTTCAGCGATCTGGCAGGGGGCTCCTGCCTGAGCGGTGGCGCCAGGGAACTGCGCGGAAAATCGGTCTTGATTGCTACCGCGGATCAGCTCTCGGCTGCATTGGCGCTCCTGGAGCTGGATGGCGTGGCGCGCCGCCTGGTTCTCTGGCCCGCTGATCTGCCGATCGAGCACCTGGGTTTCGTGATGGCCTCGGCGAATGTGGACGCCATCGTTTCCGATGGGATGAATTGGGGACCAGACGATTTGGGACCAGAGCATGACGCCATCGGGGCTCACGTCACATGCACTCCCAAGATTGTGCCCGCGACATGGGATCGGACCGCCACTCACGCTACCGAATGGATTCTGCTCACCTCCGGCACCACCGGCCGGCCGAAAATGGTGCAGCATAGTCTCGCCAGTTTATGCGGAGCAATCCAAGGACAAAGCGGATTGGACGGCTCTCACGTCTGGAGCACGTTCTACGACATCCGGCGCTATGGCGGCTTGCAGATCTACTTGCGTGCGATGCTAACCGGCGGATCGCTGGTGTTGTCGAGCGCGCGAGAGTCGACAGCGGAGTTTCTGCCGCGGGTAGCCGCTCACGGCGTAACCCACATCTCTGGCACTCCATCCCATTGGCGTTGCGCTCTGATGAGCCCGGCCGCCTGCCAGATTGCCCCCCGCTATGTTCGTTTGTCGGGTGAGATTGCCGATCAATCTATCCTCGACCATCTGCGGTCTTTCTATCCGCAGGCCGAAGTTGCGCACGCCTTCGCGTCCACCGAAGCGGGCGTCGCGTTCGATGTTCGCGATGGACTGGAAGGTTTTCCCGCTAGCCTGATCGGGCTGAACGGCTGTGGCGTCGATATGAAAGTGGAAGAGGGCTCACTGCGGATCAGATCTTCGCGAACGGCGGCCAAATACATGGATGCTCCACGAACCCTCGCGGACCAGGAAGGATTCGTCGATACGGGCGACATGCTGGAACTGCGCGGAGGCCGTTATTATTTCGTTGGCCGCCGCGACGGGACCATCAATGTGGGCGGCCAGAAAGTTCATCCGGAAGAAGTGGAAGGCGTGATCAACCGTCACCCGCGTGTTCGCATGTCGCTGGTGCGGCCGAGGAAAAATTCGGTGCTCGGTGCGCTGGTGGTGGCTGAAGTGGTTCTGGAGGACGGCTCAGGCGCTAGCGGAGTGGAGAACGAGATCTTAAAGATATGCCGTGAAGCGCTCCCGCGCCACAAAGTTCCATCGTCCATCCGATTTGTGAACCAACTGGCCGTGGCCGCCAACGGCAAGATAGTGCGGCAACATGCGTAATGTCATCGTCACCGGAGGAAGCCGTGGACTGGGTCTCGGAATCGGCCGCCAACTCTCGGCGTCCGGCTACCGGGTGATCGCACTCGCACGCAAAGAGACCGACGCACTGACTTCGGCAATCGAAGAAAGTGAGCGCGCCAATCCAGGATCATTCCATTTCTTTCCTTTCGACCTGGCCAATATCGAAGAGATTTCACAACTGGTGAAGAAGTTGAGGAAGCAGTTCGGTCCCATCTACGGCTTGGTCAACAACGCGGGGATCAGTTTCGAAGGAGTTCTCGCGCTGATGCCGAATTCCAAGATCGAGCAACTGCTGCGCGTGAACACACTGTCTCCGATAGTGCTGACCAAATACGTGGTGCGCTCCATGGTGGCCGATGGCGGCGGGCGAATCGTAAATGTAGCTTCGATCTTGGGCTCTACCGGCTACAGTGGTCTTTCCGTATATGGTGCGACCAAAGCTTCGCTGATTGGTTTCACCCGGTCGCTGGCGCGTGAAGTGGGGCGCATGGGCGTGAACGTGAATGCCGTGGCGCCGGGTTTCGTGGATACGGACATGACCCAGTCACTCACCGGCGAGCAGCGCGAAAAAGTGGTCCGGCGAAGCGCATTGCAGCGTCTTGCCGAGGTGGAAGACGTGGCGAACGCGGTAGAGTTTCTGCTCGACTGCAAATCGAAGAACATCACCGGCACGGTGCTGACCGTGGACGCAGGGAGCACCGCATGACGGAAACTTCGAGCGAGAAACGTCAGCAATCCCCCGCGCAAGCGTGGGCCCGCGCTCTGGAGTTAACTACTCCCATCGCCCGGCGCCCTGAGCGCATTTTCCCCTGGGTGATCGAGGAACGTGCGGCGCAATTCTCGGATGCGCCGGCCCTGCTTTCCGAGCGCGAGTGCTTCACCTACGGCGAACTCGCCCAGCGCGCCAATCAATACGCCCGATGGACGCTCGCGCAGGGCATCCGCAAAGGTCAATGCGTTGGCCTGCTAATGGGGAACCGGCCGGAATTTATGGCGTGCTGGCTGGGCATCACTCAGGCCGGAGGCGTGGTCGCGCTGCTCAATACGAATCTGACGGGCCCGTCGTTGGCTCATTCCATCAATCTGGTCGCGCCCAAACATCTGATTGTGGCCGAGGAATTCATCGACGCCGCCGCCAGCGCGCTACCGAACCTTAGTGCTCCCATTGTGGTCTGGGTGCATTCGGCAAGCGAGGCTTCGTTTCACCGGGTGGATCGCCACCTGGAGCGAAATCTCGAGCAATATAGCGGCGAACGGTTGATCGATTCCGAGCGGCGCACGGTAACCGTCGACGATCTGGCGCTCTACATTTACACGTCCGGCACCACTGGCTTGCCCAAAGCCGCGGGGGTCACCCATGGCCGGGTGATGCAATGGACACACTGGTTCGCCGGTTTGATGGATACCGGACGAGAAGATCGTCTGTACAATTGCCTGCCGATGTATCACAGCGTGGGAGGCGTACAAGCGCCCGGCGCGGTTCTGGCCGCCGGCGGATCGGTGGTCTTGCGCGAAAAGTTTTCGGCTAGCCGATTCTGGAGCGACATCGTTCAGTGGGACTGCACGCTGGTTCAGTATATCGGCGAGCTTTGCCGCTACCTGCTCGCGACCGCGGCTGCTCCACACGAGACGCAGCATCGCATCCGTATGGCCTGCGGAAACGGACTGCGCCCCGAGATCTGGGACGCGTTCCAGGATCGCTTCCACATTCCGCGCGTTCTTGAGTTTTACGCCGCCACCGAAGGCAACGTCTCCTTATTTAACGTGGAAGGCGAGCGGGGCGCCATCGGCCGCATCCCCTCCTACCTGGCGCACCGCTTCCCGGCAGCTTTGATCCAATTCAATGTCGAGCAAGGCGAGCCCGTTCGCGACGAACAGGGATTCTGCATCCGTTGTAAACCGCAGGAAGTGGGAGAAGCCATCGGCCCGATTCTGAACGATAGCGCCAATCTCGGCGGTCGATTTGAAGGTTACAGCAGCCGCGAGGCATCTGAGAAGAAAATCCTGCGCAACGTCTTTCAGCCTGGGGATGCGTGGTACAGAACCGGCGATCTGATGCGCAAAGACACACGCGGTTACTTCTATTTCGTCGATCGCATCGGCGATACGTTCCGCTGGAAGGGCGAGAACGTTTCCACTTGCGAAGTCTCCGAGGCCCTTTGCGCCTTTCCCGGAATACAGGAAGCGATTGTTTACGGCGTGGCCATCCCGGGCGCCGATGGCCGGGCCGGTATGGCGACTCTGGCCATCGACGGCGAGTTGGATCTGGCTGCGCTGCGCCACCACCTGGCTGCGCGACTCCCGCACTACGCGCGGCCTTTGTTCCTGCGCATCCGCAATGAGATGGAGGTGACCGCCACTTTCAAGTACAAAAAGGCTGACCTGGTGCGCCAGGGATACGATCCCGCTGCGACGTCCGATACCATCTATTTCGACTGTGGCGAGCGGGACGCGTTTGTCCGGCTCGAAAGCGCTGGATACGATCGCATCCAGTTGGGTCTCTTCCATTTGGATCACTTCCATGCCGGACGCCGCGAACCGCATAGTTTTGGCCCAATCCAGCCGATACAAGCTCATGGGAACCTCGATGCAGACCCTGCTTAAGAACATGCGGAGCGCGGTCGAGGAGCTCAACTGCCAGATCGCCGACGGTCCCATTTTTCCTCAGGTGACACCGCAGGAGATCCGCAATCATCTCGCGCGCTATGACTTCGCACAGCCGGTAGCGCTGGATTCTCTCTGTACGGACGTGGATCGGATGATGCGCACCTGGCACGTGCAAGTAACTCATCCGCGCTATTTCGGCCTGTTTAATCCGAGCGTAACGTTTGCATCTGTGGTCGCAGACGCGCTGGTTGCCATGTATAACCCGCAGCTGGCTACATGGCGCACGTCGCCGGCAGCGAACGAGATCGAACGGCACACCCTGGCGTGGCTGGCATCCAAGTTCGGTTTCTCCCAAGACGCGAGCGCGAGTTTCACCTCGGGCGGTGCGGAAGCGAATCTAACGGCCGTGATCGTCGCGCTCACCAAGGCCTTCCCGGAATACTCGGAGGCTGGGCTTCGGCATCTGGATGGAACACCCGCGCTCTACGTGACAGCCGAGGCCAATCACTCCTTCAACAAGATCGTTCACATGACGGGCCTGGGGCGTCGCGCGCTTCGAGTGGTCGCGACGGACAGCAATCTAAGAATGGATGCCGCCGATCTGGCCCGGCAAGTGGCCGCGGACCGCAAGGCCGGCTTCATCCCTTTCATGATTTCCGCTACAGCCGGGACCACTGCGGCCGGCGTAATCGATCCCCTTCCCGACCTGGCGCGTTACTCGAAATCGGAGAATCTCTGGTTTCATGTGGACGCCGCATGGGGAGGCGCTGCCATTCTTTCGCCACGCCTGCGGGACTTTCTCGCCGGCATCGAAGCCGCGGATTCCATCACCTGCGACGCGCACAAATGGTTCTCGGTGCCGATGGGAGCTGGGATGTTCTTTTGCCGTCACCCGGAAGCGGTCACGGCATCCTTTCACGCCGAGACACCCTACATGCCTGCGGAAACTCCCGGATCGGCGCCCGATCAGTACACTACTACGGCGCAATGGTCGCGGCGCTTCATCGGCCTGAAGCTGTTCCTGTCGCTGGCCGAGCGCGGCGAATCCGGCTATGTCGAAATGATCGAACACCAGGCCAACATGGGCGACGTGTTGCGCGATCGCTTGCGCCGAACCGGCTGGCGCATCGTCAACCAGACGCCTCTGCCGGTGGTATGGTTCAGCCGCGATGGGCTAGACGCGCAGCGCGTTGTGGCCGCTCTTCAGAAGCGGCAGATCGCGTGGATGTCGGCGGTGGAGTTCGACGGGAGATCGGCCCTGCGGGCCTGCATCACAAGTTTTCGGACCACCGAGCAGGATATCGAATGCGTGGTGCTCGAAATAAACCGGCTGGTGTAGCCCAAGAGGAAACTGATGCGCAAAGAAACCATCGCGATTCACGCCGGCTACGACGGAGATCCGACCACCAAAGCCGTGGCCGTCCCGATCTATCAGACTGCGGCGTACGAGTTCGATAGCGCCGATCACGGCGCGGCGCTATTTAATCTGGAAGCGGAAGGATATCGCTATAGCCGCATCAGCAATCCGACCGTCGCGGTGCTGGAGCGGCGCGTGGCTGCGCTCGAGGGAGGGCTCGAAGCGCTGTGCGTGAGCACCGGCCAGGCGGCTCTCACGTACGCGGTGCAAAACGTGAGCGGGATGGGATGCAACATTGTCTCGGTTCCGCAGCTCTACGGCACAACGCACACACTCTTCAATTACCTTTTGCCGAGTCAGGGAATGAGCGTCCGCTTTGCGGAATCGGATCAAGTTGACGACGTTGCGCGCTTGATCGACGATCAAACGCGGGCGGTCTTTTGCGAAACTGTAGGCAATCCGGCGGGAAATATTTGCGACATCGAAGCGCTCGCGCGCGTGGCGCACAAACATGGCCTGCCGCTGATCGTGGACAATACCGTGGCAACGCCCATCCTGCTGCGCCCCATCGAATACGGCGCCGATATTGTGGTGCATTCGCTCACCAAGTTCATGGGCGGACATGGCACCACCATGGGAGGCGCCATCGTCGACAGCGGCAAGTTCCCATGGAGGGCGCACGCCGGGCGTTTCCCCATGTTCAGCCAGCCCGACCCTTCCTATCACGGTTTGGTTTATACCGATCACTTCAAAGATGCGGCCTACATTGCGCGCTGCCGCAGCGTCTTTCAACGAACCACCGGCGCGGTGCTGTCGCCTTTAAGCGCGTTCCTGTTGCTGCATGGCATTGAAACGCTACCGCTTCGCATGGAGCGGCATGTCCAGAACGCGAGAAGCGTCGCGGATTTCCTGCGCGGCGACCCCAGGGTAGAGTGGGTGAACTACGCCGGATTCTCCGACAGCCCTTATTATGCGCTGGCGCAAAAATACCTGGCTGGACAAGCCTGCTCTCTGCTGACCTTCGGTGTGCGCGGAGGGTTCGAAGCGGCGAAGGATTTCTATGACGCGCTGGATCTGGTGAAGCGTCTGGTCAATCTGGGGGACGCGAAATCGTTGGCCTGCCATCCGGCTTCCACCACCCATCGGCAGATGTCGCCTGAGGAGCAGCGCATGGCCGGAGTGAGACCGGAAGCCATTCGCCTCAGCATCGGGATTGAACACATTGACGACATCATTGCTGACCTGGATCAGGCGCTGCAGGCGGCGAGTTTAAAAGAGTACTCCGCTCAGGGGGCGCTGCTTTTCGGGGAGGAGCGCTGATGCCGGTCTGCTTCGGCCGCGATGTGTCGGGCAATGACGGCAACTGCTTGGACATCGGCCTGGTCAACAACATGCCAGGCAAAGCGCTGCAGGCCACCGAGCGCCAGTTCCTGACGCTCTTAAATTCGGCGGCTCGCAACGTTTCAGTGCGTCTGTGGCTCTACGCATTGCCGGATGTTCCGCGAACGGACTCCGGCCGGCGCCACATCGACAGCTTTTATTCCGGCATCGACCAGCTTTGGGATCGCCCTCTCGACGGTCTCATCGTCACCGGGATGGAGCCGCGGGCTTCCAACTTGAAGGACGAACCGCATTGGGCGAGCATGACCAGACTGATCGATTGGGCTGAACGCAACACCCGCTCCACGATTTGGTCCTGCCTGGCCGCGCACGCCGCGGTGCTCCATACCGACGGCATCGTGCGACGCCGGTTGAGCGAGAAACGCTTCGGACTTTTCGAGTGCGATCGAGTTTCCGAGCATCCAGTTCTTGCGGGTGTTCCCTCAACCCTTAGCGTGCCCCACTCCCGCTGGAACGATCTGAGGGAGCAGGAACTCAGCGCTGCCGGCTATGGTGTTCTTACGCGCGGCCGGGAGGCGGGCGTCGACATGTTCATCAAACAGCGGCAGAGCCTGTTCGTTTTCCTCCAGGGGCATCCGGAGTATGACGCAAATTCGCTGCAACTCGAATATGCACGGGATGTCGGACGTCACCTGCGGCGCGAGAGCGAAAATTATCCGCCACTGCCTTACGCTTACTTCGACCGGGAAACCGAGGCGGCGCTCACGGCCATCGAAGCGCGGGCGGTGCGGGATCCTCGAGAAGAATTGCTAGCCGACGTGACTGCGCACACCACGCGAAATCGGACCAATGTGTGGCATTCCCCGGCCATCCGAATCTACAGCAATTGGTTGGCGCACTTAAGCGCCGCGCAGGCGCAGGCCACTGGCCAACTACGGCGTGATCTTGAACACCACTCCGTAGCCACCTGAACCGCCGTTTTTCGTCGTCCCGTATAGATTGCCTTGCGCGTCAAAAACCAGATTGCTAAAAGAGTAGAAGCCGTCATCTTGGCCGGTGAAGACATACAAAGACGAATAATTCCAACTGCTCCCGGACGGCGTCAGCTTGTACACGGTGCCAGAGGAGTACGTGCCATCGCAATGCGTGGTGGCATAAATATTGCCCGACGTGTCGAGCAGCACATTGCGATACGTTCCTGAAATACCGCTGCCCGCCAGAACGTCCAGGGTCTTGAAATTCCACGTGCGGGCTGAATAGGACAGCTCGAAAACCGTGCCCCCGCCATCGCCGCCACTGCCGCCGTCCGTGGTGGTTCCATACAGGTTGTCGGAGGAATCGAAAACCAGGCCGGCATAAGGCGTTGCGCCATCGTTTTGCATCGCAAAGGAATGCAGGATGGTTTCGTTCCAGCCGGACTCCAAATCCTCCAAGCGGAAGACGGTGCCGTATCCCGAAGTCCCCCCCGCTGAGGTGGTGCCAAAGATAACTCCCTTTTTGGTCAGGGTGACCCCAGCCGTTGGATTTTTTCCGTCTGTGCCGTTGCCGAAGCTGTGCAGCACCTTTTCCGTGCTGCCTGTTACCTCGAATACTGTTCCACCAGCATATGCTCCCCCGTAGTAGGTGGTGCCGTAAAGATTGCCTGCAGCATCAAAAATCAATTTCGACTGCGGATTCGATCCGTCGGTGCCTCCGCTGAAGCTGTACAGCACGGATTCTGCGCCTGCCTGTGTGACTTTGAAAACCGCGCCCGCGCCGGCGGACCCTCCAGAATAAGTGGTTCCATAGAGATTGCCAGCGGCGTCAAAGATCAAACTTGAGTTAGGGTTCGCACCGTCGGCGCCGCCGGTGAAGCTGTAGAGCACCTGCTCCGCGCCGCTTTGGCTAATCTTGAAAACCGTTCCCGCTCCATGCTTCCCGCCAACGCTGGTGGTGCCGTAAAGCTCCCCTTGGGGCCCGATTATGAACCCAGCCAAGGGATTGCCGCCGTCGGCTCCGCCCGTAAAGCTATAGATTACATTGAAGGTCTGGGCCGGAGCCGGAGGCGCCGCAAAAGGCAGTGTTCCGAGCGCGACAGCCAGGAATACCGCAGATCTGGACTTAAATGATTTCGGTTCCAAATTAGAACTCCTTCATAATTCAACAAATCAGCCTAACATCCGGCTACCACCCTATGCAACTGGTGGGGAAACGCTATGTTGTGTTGTTGTGTGACGCAAAACTTGGAGATTTGTGTCAGCCGTTATGGAACGTGCCTCACACCACCAAAACCTGGTGATCGGGACACTCCAGGCGTACGTGCTCGTACAGCGTGTCCATCAAATCGGCAACGCCGTGCTTGGCGAGAAAGGGCAGGATCGAGTAATAGCGCTCTTGCAAATGCTTGTCGGGGAAGATCAGCCCGGACATGTAGCCGGCATCCGCCCCGGCGCGCTCGTTGCGTTTGAGCGTTTCGCGCGCCGTCTTATGCTCGATCTTCGAAAGCTGATAAAGGATTTTCGCTGAGCTCTTGCCGACCGCTGCCGCGAGGGTGGCATCGAACTCCGTCAGGTCGTCACGCAGCCGTTGCACCGCATGCGAAACCGTCCCGCGAATCTCAGCGAATTCCTCGGTCAATGCCGGTGGCACCAGTTTGCGCGCGATGGCATCGCGGATGCCGTCCCCACCGTGAAAGAACGCCGGAACCGTCAGTCCATAGCGATCCATCAATTTGGCCGTGCGCGCGTCTAGAAGCGTGAATCCGCCGCGCGATACCATCACGGGCATCCGGCCCAGCAATTCGCGATACAGCACCTGTGACTGCGCCATGTACGCCAATTCCGCCGGCCCCCCGACGTAGGCGACGGTTGGCAGCACGTAATCCTGCACCACTGGCCGCAACAGCGCATTCGGCGACAATTGTTCCGCGCGGCCGATCAACTCGGAAGCCGAATATTTCTTCTCACCCGCGGATTTGTCCTTGGTCGCGTATTCGCCGTTCTGCCGCCGCAATGTAGCCCGGCGCTCGCCATCCAGCAAGAATACCAGCGATGTTTTCGCCTCCACGTGCACCTGCGCGTGATAGCCGGCTGCTTCCAATTGCTTGCCACGCTCGATCAGCCTGGCGTGCAATCCCTCGTCTTGCCGAACCGTCTCCTGCAATAACGGGGCGGCCAGGCGCCGCACGGATTCATCCAGTGGATCCACAAAAAGCAGACCGCGGCCCGCCAGTAATCGTTCGAGCAGCGCACGGAAGGCCCGGCCGAACGTCACGCCAGCTGGATATGCCACCCGTACCATCTCAGCCACTTCTTCGCCGTACGGGAACCCTGCCAGGATTTCGCGCAGGCTATCCACCGGCGGCGCTGCGATCGGTATGCCGCCTACTGGCCGCTCCGCTTTCCCGCTGGCGTTCACGCTGAGCTGGATGGGCCGGTGATCCGGGCCGAAGACGAAGGTGTGATTCACTTCCGCCACGTCGTGGTCTTCGGTGGCCAGCCAGAACATCGGCACCGCAGGGATGCCCTGCTCGCTTAATCGCGACGCCAGCCGAACAGCGGTGAGCGCTTTATAGATGGTATAGGCCGGCCCCGAGAACAACCCCACCTGCTGTCCGGTGACCACTGCCACCGTTCCCGGTCGCGCCAGCAAATCGAGCGACGCGCTTTCCCCGTTGCTCGACCGCAGCGCGGCTACCAGCGCAGCCCGACGATCGTCGGGATAGGCCAGCTGCTTCGCGGCCGCGGCATAACTCCGGGCATCGTGCGGGTTGTGGGAATAGAACCTGGCAACCCTGTCGAAATGGTATTGAAAATCGGAAAACAGCGCCGAGGTGTGCGGGATTTCAGTGTGTCGAAGACAGGCCGACTCCATCATGCGCAACTTTCCAAGGGTAGCAGATGCGGCAAGCTGGCCCAAAGTCGCACCTATTCCCGGGGTTCGGGACTGTTTCAGCTAGAATCATCGTTTCAGCTAAAATCAAGGTTCTACCACCCCATGGACGATCAGGAATTCAAGAATCGTGCCGACGACACGCTGGAAGCGCTCTACCGGCGGCTCACGGCCGCCTCCGATGGCGCGGACTTCGAGGCCGATTTCAATAACGGCGCGCTGGCCATCGAGTTCGAAGAGCCACCCGGCAAGTTTGTCATCAGCCCCAACGCGCCCGTTCACCAGATCTGGGTATCGGCACACTCCAAGAGCTTCAAGCTGGACTGGGACAACGCACAAAACGATTTTGTCTTGCCGGCGACCGGCCAAACGCTGACCCAACTGATCCAGGACGCCATCGCTAAACAACTGGGCGAAGAAGTTTCGTTATAAATGCCGGGTGTTTACATCTCCTATCCGTTTTGTGCGCAGAAGTGTACGTATTGCAACTTCGCGTCCGGAGTCTTTCCGCGCGAGCTGGAACCGCGATATGTGAACGCGATCGTTTCCGAGATCGCGCGGCACGGTTGGCCGTGGCAGCCGGAAACGGTATACCTAGGCGGGGGCACGCCCAGCGGGATGGCATCCGACGATCTGGATCGAATTCTGAACACGGTTCCCGGCCGCGGCCATTGGAAAGAAGGGACGCTGGAGGTTGCGCCTGGCGGGATCACGCTGGAACGCGCAACGGCGTGGGTTGCTGCGGGAATCAATCGCGTCAGCTTGGGGGTGCAATCTTTCGTGCAAGGGGAATTGGCGCGTACCGGCCGCAAGCACACGGCTGAGATGGTTGCGAACGAAATTGGCACGCTGCGCTCGGCGGACCTCAACAATATCAATATCGATCTCATCGCCGGCCTTCCCGGTCAAACGCGCGCATCATGGGCCGAATCGTTATCCTGGATCGAGCGCTTAAAGCCGCCACATGTTTCCGTTTACATGCTCGAAATCGATGAAGATAGCAGGCTGGGCAGCGAGGTGCTGTTGAATGGGAAGCGTTACGGCGCGCCCGACGTGCCGAGCGACGAGCTTACGTCTGAGTTCTATCAAGCGGCGGTGGAGCGCCTCAGCTCCTTCGGGATTCATCGTTACGAAATTTCCAACTTCGCGCGGCCGGGCTTCGAATCGCAGCACAATCTCAAGTACTGGCAATTGGAACCCTACGCCGGGTTCGGCGCGGACGCGCATTCCTTCGACGGCTTGGTGCGCGGTCAGAACATCGAATCGCCCAGTGAGTACGTGGAGCGAATCGAGAGCGGGAACTCGGCTTCGATCGACGCCACGCCCGCCAATGCGGCCGAGGAGCGCTTCTTCGTGGGACTGCGCCTGACGCGCGGTATCCAGCCGCGAGCGGAAGAATGGATCAAGTACCAACAGCCCATCCGGCGCTTCATTGACGAAGGCCTGCTGGCGCGCGAGGGATCGAGCCTACGGCTCACCGATCGCGGCGTGCTATTTTCAAACGAAGTCTTCGCGGAATTCATCACCTAAGAACTAAAGCATGATCGACCTAAGAAGCGACACTGTTACACGCCCCACGCCCGAGATGCGGCGCGCCATGGCTGAAGCCGAAGTTGGCGACGACGTTTATCGCGAAGACCCGACCGTCAATCGGCTGGAGAAACGCGCAGCGGAAATCATGGGCAAAGAGGCTGGACTCTTCGTGCCCACCGGCACCATGGGCAATACCATCGCGGTCAAGATGCATACCGATCACGGCCAGGAGGTGATCACCGAATCGCGGGCGCATCTGCTGGATTGGGAGCTGTCGATGCTGGCCTGGTTCTCGGGCTGCCTGATTCGCGCCGTGCCGACCACGGATGGCATTTTGCACTGGAAGGACATCGAGCCGGCGATTCGTCCAGCGAGCGCGCACTGCGCTCCCACCACGCTGATCGAGATCGAGAACACGCACAACATGGCGGGCGGTGCGGTTTATCCCCTGGATGTTTTCGAGGACATTTGCGCCAACGCGCACGGGCGCGGCATCAAGGTGCACCTGGACGGCGCTCGCATCTTCAACGCCGCTTGCCATTTGAATCGTCCGGTTCGCGATCTGGCAGCGCAGGCCGATTCGGTAATGTTCTGTTTGTCCAAAGGCCTGGGCGCGCCGGTAGGATCCATGCTGGTGGGAACGGGGGAAGCAATCGGTCGCGCGCGCGGTTATCGGAAACGCCTGGGCGGCGGAATGCGGCAGGCGGGCGTGCTTGCGGCCGCGGGATTGATAGCACTCGAGGAGATGCCGCACCGGCTGGGCGAAGATCATTCCAACGCGCGGTATCTGGCAAGCGAACTGGCAAAAATGCCGGGCGTGCAGATCGACCCGGCGCGCGTTCAGACCAACATCGTGATCTTCGACATCACCGCTACCGGCCTCGCCACCACGGAACTGACGGGCGCGCTCAAAACACGCGGCGTCCTGATGAACGGTATCAACGGGCGCCAGATGCGCGCCGTGACACACTTCGATGTCTCGCGGCAGCAATGCGCCACCGCCATCGGGGCCATTTCCGACGTGCTCGCTTCCACGTCCCAGAGTGCCGTGACGTCATAAATAAGTGGCGCCACGCATGCTGAAGCTTTGCCTGCTCGCGGTTTCGAGTTTGGCGGCCGCTCTCGGCCAGGATCAGCCCGCGCCAATATCTCCACCTCCCACCACACAACCTCCGGAGGCGGAGGCTCCCGGCATCATCCAGGGGACGGTCCTCAGTGGCGCCACGGGATCGCCCATGCGCCGGGCGCAAGTGGTGCTTCACCCCGCGGACTCCAAGGGCGCCGCTTTATATCAAACCAGCGACGAAAGTGGCGGCTTTTCTTTTCCCAACGTCGCACCCGGACGTTACAGCGTCACGGTGCAGCGGGATGGTTATCTGCCTCTCTCGGCCGGCCGCATCGGCGACTACAAAATGCCGCCCATCTTCACCCTGAACTCGGGCCAGACTATCGACTCGTTCGTGTTTCGCATGACGCCTTCGGGCGTAGTGAGCGGCAAGGTGAAATTCGACGACGCAGAGCCCGCGGTCAACGTCGCCATTCAGCTCTTTCGTTCGTTTTATGACCGCGGCCGTCACGAATACGCCGCGGCAGCCAGCGCGCGCACCGACGATCGTGGCGAGTACCGCGTGCATGGCCTGGAACCGGGCTCCTATTACGTCGCGGCTTTGTACCAGGCGCCACCGCGCCCGGCCGGGGCCCAGCAGGAGATCCGCAAGGATTCGCTGGGTAATCCCCTGCCCGAATTAAGCTATGCAGTGACGTTTTTCCCTCAGGTTCAAAAAATGTCCGACGCAGTTCTGGTGAAGATTGCACCAGGCGACGAAGTGGCGGGCATCGACATCTTCCTCACCCTGGTCCATACCGTCCACATTCGCGGCCGCGTATTGAGCGCTCTCAAAGGCGACGTTATCGCCAGCCCCAGCGTGACCTTGCTAATCAACGATTCCGACAACACGGCATCCGTCACCGCTCCCATGAGCGTCCGTCTCGACAAGGATCAAGTCTTCGACATCGATGGCGTCACCGCCGGCCCTTATCTGTTAATGGCGTCGGGAAGCGAGGCTGGTGTCTCGCTGACAGGCCGCACTCCGATCAATATCGGCGATGCCGACGTTGCCGATGCGGATGTGATCGTCAGCCCCGAAAGCATTTGGACTGGTAAGATTCACGTCGATGACGACGACAGCGCGCTGCCAACCGGCCTTGCGGTTTCACTCCAGCCCCGCCGCGCCGCGGCGTCGCCCTCGCGGGCCGCAGTGTCGGACAGCGGCGAATTCTCCATTCCATTTGTTCCCGATGAGATTTACGATCTGTATGTGCTGAACGGGCCGGACAATTCCTATCTCAAATCGGTCCGCATCTCCAACTCCGAACGCCTGGTCCAGGGCTTGGAAGCGCCGTCTGGCGATGCCCCTCCCGCGCTCGACGTGCGGGTCAGCACGCAGGGTGGGCAAGTGACCGGAAGAGCCGTGACGTCCGATCCCAAGGTGGTCGCGAGCGGCGCAACTATCGCATTAATTCCCGACCCTGCGGCTGGCCGATTGCAGGCTTATCAATTGACGCATGCCGACGAGTACGGCAACTTCTTCCTGAAAGGCATGGCTCCTGGAAGGTACACCCTGGTGGCGTGGCTGGATTCGGCGCCTTGTGAGATTTATAATCCAGAGGACTTGGCGGCGTGCCAGGCGCAAGGCGCCAGCGTGAGCGTGGATGAAGCGGAGCAAAGGAGCATTCAGCTCACCGCGAACTGATATAACTGTCCGATTGGCGAGGCAAAAGCGTAAGGAATCGTAAAGACATGGGGCTGTCCAGAAAACCTCAAGCTTTTCATACCATTTGTCGATAGACTGTTGCGTGCCAGACACTACGGGTGAATTGGCTCAGTGCGCTGACCTGAGCCTGCAGCAAGACGCAGATATAGCGCGTCATTCGTTGGCTGGCATCTGGGCTGGTCTGGGTCTGGTACAGTTCGCTCTGCTGGCGGGAACTTACTCGCGGGTTCACGTTCAGGCGGTGACGCTTTTCGCCGTCACCACCATGAGCGCCTACCTGGTGCGATTGTTCCTGATTCTTCGAAAAAATGGCATCTATCCTCGCAATCCCCGTGCGTGGCGATTAGCGTTCAGCGGGACCCTGGTGTGTTTTTCGAGCGCCTGGGGATTATTGAGTTGCTATAGCAACGTCGCGGACGGTTTCTCCTATTGGAATTCGCTGCTGCTGGCCTTTTGCATCATCGGCATCAGTTTTGGAGCCATCGTTTCGCTCACGCCCAGGCCGCTATATCTTTATTGCCACGTTTTGCCCCTGCTGGTGCCGCCCATCGTAGTTGACCTGTGGCTCGGCGGCCAGGCCTATGGCATGGCCATCATCAACTTAGTTTGCCTCGCGTTTCTGCTGGCGCAAGGCAGACAGTTGAGCACCCAATACCGGAAGGCTTTCGAAGACCGCAGGCTGCTGGAATCGGCCAAGAAGATGGCCGAAGCCGCGAATGAAGCCAAGGGTCACTTCCTCGCGAATATCAGTCACGAGCTGCGCACTCCGATGAACGGCATCCTCGGGATGACCGAGCTGGCGCTCGACACCGAACTGAGCGACGAACAGCGGGATCTGCTCGAAACCTCACGCAACTCCGCCATCTCACTCCTTTACCTGCTGAACGATGTGCTGGATTTCTCCCGGATAGAAGCCAAGGGCATTCAACTCGACTACCTGACCTTCGACCTGGTGAAGCTGGTTTCGGAAACCGCTCAAGCGTTTGAGGCACAGGCTAAACAGAAGGGCTTGTCGCTCGCCTGCGATATTTCGCCCGACGTTCCCCGAACGGTCACGGGAGATCCCGCTCGGCTGCGCCAGATCCTGGTGAATCTGGTCGGCAATGCGTTGAAGTTTACGCCCGCCGGCAGTGTTGCGGTTCGCACCACCTTGGAATCGAAGGATGAGCGCGAGATCCGGGTGCGCTTCGCCGTTTCCGACACCGGAATCGGCATACCGGTGGAAAAGCACAGCGTGATTTTTCAGCCCTTCGCGCAGGCCGACGGATCGATGACCCGGAAATACGGCGGCACCGGCCTGGGCCTAAGCATTTCCATGCGTCTGGTGGAATTGATGGGCGGCAAAATGTGGCTGGCGAGCGAACCGGGTAACGGCAGCACGTTCCATTTCTCGGTGTGCTTCGCGCGCCCCGAAAGTGAACCCCATCCAGCACCTGGGTCACACGCCGTCTCAAAAAACTTCGCGGCTGTTATCTCTCCTCTTTCGTGAGGCTTCGGCAAGCAGGGCGGCAGCGGCAGTCCTGAAATCATCGCCGAAACTTTGCATTGACCCTATAAAGTCGTACCAGAACCTCAGCCGAATGCCGGAAAGCTATTTCCCCAAGCCCGGTCCGGACTGGCTGGCGGCGCCCGATGAACGCACCCCCGGCTTTTTTCCCGTGTTTGCCCGCGTATCGGTTGCCATTCAAACTCTTTTACGCGAGCGCGTCCCGTCGCACTATTTCGTGGATCCGCGGGTCTTCGCCAATAGCAAGACCGCCTATCCGATGCTGGTGTATCGCGCCAGCCGGCCGTTCCGGGGCAAGATGCGCACCGAGCTGACGTACGACATTCTGCATCCGAAAACGGTGGCGATGTTCTTCCGCACGGTGCGGCCCGTTCTGGGCGAAGTGCTGGAGGCGGCGAAGGCCCGGCTGCTGTCGGACGGATTGACCGAACTGGCCGCGCTCTATGAGCCAGCCCGCGCCAATGCCATCCTTGAATCCGTGCAGAGGTTGAGCAAGAGCCGGAAGTGCCTCTACGTCCTGATCCGCGCGGAGAGCGTGCTGGTGACGACACTCATCGATCTGGCCGGCCTGGGAAATCTCCCCATAAAACAGCAGGCCCGCCGCATGGCGTCATTCGAAAAAAAGTGGAGATACCAACTGCGCCGGATGTATCCTGCGACGGATTTTACCTGGCTAGCCACCGAACTGCTGGAGACCGCCACCCAGGCGCTCACGCAAACCGACGCGCCGCCCGAGCCTCTGCTACTCGATGAACCCTAACGTGTGCAGCGTAGCCGCCGGCTGACCGTCCGTTTCAAAAGTGCCGACATCCACAACCGCCTTTTGGTGGCCTCGAACCAGGGCCACGCCGTAAGGCGCGGTGGCGAACTTGAAGGTCCCTTTGAGCAGTTCCAGATCGTTTGAGGTGCCCGCCTTGAGCCCGGTGTCATGCAGGAAGGAAGCGGCGAACTGCGGCGTGTCGATCGGAACCGCCACTACATTCGTGTCTTTCCAGTTCAGCTTCGCCATCTTGCGCGCGGCCGCTTCGCAGTGCGTGCAGGTGGGATCGTAGAAGAACAGGAACGTGTTGCCCTGCTGCAAGGACAATGGCTTGCCGTCCACGGTGATGGATGCCGGAGCCTTCAGACCGGACTCGCGCGCCGAATTGACGCCGAACGAAACGCCCGCGAACACCACCACGGCTCCCAGTATGACCAGCGCCCCGCGAAGGTTTTCAGAATTTCGCGCCCAAATTCCAGCCACGACGGCCATCAACAGCATGGCTCCATCCTCAAAGAAAAATGCCGGCCCCACCGCTCGCTTCACCAGCGGGAAGCAGGTGCAATCCTTGCCGAGCAACGCGGAGTAGTTCGCGCCAATGTAGATAATGAAGACGACCAGCAGCAGGCCGAGCAACCAGGCTCCCCAGCGGCGAAACCGCGGCACCAGGATAAGAACCGCTCCCAGCATTTCGCCAATGCCCAGGGCCAGCGTGCCGGGCAGCGTGAGCGCGGAAGCCACGCGGAATTCCGACAGAGCCTGGGACCAGACGAATGGATCGGTGAGCTTCCAGGCTCCGGAGACGAAGAACAGGATCGCCAGAAGCACGGCGCAAACACCGCCGATGGCCTTTTTCCAGGCCGGCAAATCAAGGCTGGCGATACCCAGGCCTAAATCGGCCGGGTTCGCGGTGGTGTCAGACATATGCTCCATTTTACCGAAATCCAGGGGCGCTAGATGGGCGGGTGGGCGGCGAAGAACTGGCGGGCAACCTCGACCGTCCGGCTAATGTCGGGTTCGGTGTGCGCGGCCGAGAGGAATCCAGCCTCGAATTGGGAGGGCGCCAGATAGATGCCCCGATCCAGCATCCAGTGGAAAAACCGGCCGAAACGCACGGTATCGGCGCGCTTCGCCGATTCCCAGTCCGTCACCGGTTCGGGCGTGAAAAAAAACGTGAACATAGATCCCACCCGGTTCACGGTGATCCCGTGCCCCGGGTTCGCCGTCAGCTGAGCGGCGCGGCTCTCGATAATTTCGTAGACCTCCGGGTGCGCCTTCAGATAGCGCAGCATGGCAATCCCCGCGCTCACCGCCATCGGATTGCCGGAGAGCGTGCCGGCCTGGTAGATGGGACCGGTAGGAGCGATCCTGCTCATGATGTCCGCGCGTCCACCGTAGGCCGCCAGCGGCGTCCCGCCTCCCACGATCTTGCCGAGCGTCGTCAAATCCGGCTGGATGCCAAAGCGCTCCTGCGCTCCGCCCAGCGCCAGGCGGAAGCCGGTCATCACCTCGTCGAAAATCAGCAGCGCGCCATAGCGGGTGGTGATTTCGCGCAGCGCCTCCAGAAATCCGGGGATGGGCGGCACGCAGCCCATGTTTCCCACCACGGGTTCGACAATTACGGCGGCGATTTTGCTGCCATGGTCCCGGAAGGCGCTCTCCACGGCTGCGATCGAATTGAAGGGCAGCGCGATGGTAGTGGCCGCGAAGGCCTCAGGCACTCCCGCCGTATCGGCAATCCCGAGCGTCGCCATGCCAGAGCCGGCTTTCACCAGCAACGAATCCACATGGCCGTGATAACAGCCTTCAAACTTGATGGTCAGGCCGCGTCCGGTGAATCCGCGCGCCAAGCGCAGCGCGCTCATGGTGGCTTCGGTGCCGGAGCTCACCAGACGCACCATTTCAATGGAAGGGACGCATTCACGAATTAATTCGGCCAGTTCCACTTCCCGTTCGGTGGGCGCGCCGAAGCTGGTTCCAATGGCGAGAACCTCGCGCAAGGCATCCATCACCGGGGGAAAACAATGGCCCAGAATCAGCGGTCCCCAGGAGAGCACATAGTCGATGTATTCATTCCCATCGACGTCATAAATGCGCGATCCTGCACCTCGAGCGATGAATGGAGGAGTTCCGCCCACGCCGCGAAACGCGCGCACCGGGGAATTCACGCCGCCGGGAATCAGCTTCTGAGCGCAGGCAAATAGTTCTTCCGATCGGGCGCGATTCATACCGTGGCGCACGCACTCTTGCGTGCCGCGTTCACACTCGTGTGAACGCCTCCGGCGCCGGGTAAAGACACATCCGGCATCTATGTTTCCTCCGGAATCACTCTTTGCAGGAACACGTTCATTAACACTTCCTGCAGCGTTCCATTTAAATTGCGGAACAAACGGCTCTTCAAGCCAAGATAAGGCTGGGTGCCGGCGAACAAATCCTGGATCAACACGCGGAATCGCGGACTGCGCCGGATGAAATCCACCATGCGTGACGGCACCGCGCTGAACAGAAATCGCCCCAGGAAAACGCGCTTGGCGAGCGTGGCGCCGAACTCCAGATCAGCGGTGAAGTCGCGTTGCAGCAGATTGCGGTACGCTTGCGCGCGCTCGGCCAGCGATTGCGAATCGTTCAAAACCACTTCGCTCGCCAGATCGCCCGATCGCATGGCGTAGTACAAGCCTTCGCCCGTAATGGGATCCACCAAGCCGCCGGCGTCGCCCACCGCGAGCCAGCCTTCCCCGGCCAGGCGATTATTTTTCCAACCGGAATGCTCGAGTGAAGGAAGCATGTGCCCGTAGAAGGTCGCATCTTTATAGGAGAGACCCTTCTCGGTCATGTACCGCTCCAGGCGCGCGCGCAACGCCTGCGCCGGCTGTCCCTTGCCACAAATGCCCACGGAGAGATGCCCGCAGCGCGGGAATACCCAGATGTAGCCTTCTAAATTCGGCAGGAATTGGATGTCGATGTGATCCTGCGCAGACGGCACATAGTAGCCAAGTGCGAACATGGTGTCGGCCGCAGTCCATTCGGTTCCCACGTTGCGCAGCGAATTGCGCGCGCCGGTGGCCACGATGCAGAAATCGGCATCCATTTCGCCGTGCCGCGTCTTGAGGCGCCATCCACGGCCGCCGCGCTCCAGGCCCAGCACGCGCGTCTTCTCTAGTTGCGCCCCGGCTTGTTCCGCTCGCTCCAGCAGCATGCGATTCAGATCGATGCGCGAATAAATCAATAGCGGACTGCTCAAGTCCATGTGAACGGCCCCGGCCGGGTGAGCCGCGAGACAGGTCTCATGGATGATCTTCTTCGGCACGTTGTTCTCGAGTAAAAACGGATACCGCGAGTAGGCCTTGTACGTCAGCCCTCCGCCACAAGGCTTTTCCCAGGCGAGTTTTTCATCCAGGACCACAGTCTCCAGACCCGCTCGCGCCAACCGCTCCGCTGCGAAAGCTCCAGCTGGACCGCCACCGAGGACGGCAACTCGTTTCATTGGGATATTCTCACTTTTGCTGACTGGTCGAATCAGGGCTCACTGTTGGATGTCCAGGCGGCAAGGCCCTCGCCCCTCCGGGCGCTGGCACGCGCGGCATTCCGTCCAGTGCTCCGGGCAGATTTCCTTGCCCAGCCACGCTGTTCTCGCCGGGTCCATTGGCCCCATGCGCGGCGTTCGATCCGGTGCGACCCTTCACCACCCACTGGCCGTCCTTGCGCTCCAGCACGTACTGCATGGTCATTCCGGCCGCCGGCGAGCTATTTCCTTTGGCCTGAAAGTGCACCTGCGCGGTGGCTTCGCCCTCACGAAAGGCCACGGAGGCTAGGCTCACGTCCATCGCCAGTAAGTCTGAACGCTTCGACAGGTAGTTCATTACGCCCTGCCGCACGGCGTCCTGGTTCTGCATGTCTTTGCCGCAGCTCACGAGCAACATGAGGCTCAGGGCGGACGCCGCGATGAGAGTCGGACGAATCACATATCGATTATAGCGGCAGAGAGCGAAACGCGGCGCGTTCCCGCTCATCGATGGTTCGCAGAAACGATTCGGCTTCCGCGTACCCCGGCCGCAGCTTCAGCGCCTGCTTGAAATCCTCTCGCGCCCGCGCCAGATCGTGCTGGTACAACAAATGATAGGTGCCCGCAAACAGATGAGCCCTGGCATCCAGCGGCCGCATACCTACGATGCGTTCGGCGATTTCGGTAGCTTCATCGTACATTTCGAGTTGATGATATTCCGCCGCCAGAAAATCGAGACGCGTATCGTCCGTCGGGTCGGCGGCAATCTCTTCCTTCAGGATCTGGATGTACCAGTGGTTCCTGCGGCGTCGCGCTTCCGGGTTTGACGCAAAATTATGCTCGATGCGGATGCCGGTTTTGTGCAGCCGCCCGCCGCCCGCCAGGATGGATTGGTCGATGGTCTCATGCACGCGGCCGTGATATCGATGGTTCGGCCGGTTGGCAAAGAGCCGAACCAGGTAGTCCCTGGTGACTTTGGAAGAATCCGTCCAATGATTGTGGCGCTCCACGAAATACCCGAAGTTCTCGTTCTGAGCGATCAGCTTCCCGATCAGTGGCGCGCTCCCTGGATCGAGCGTTTCATCCGCGTCCAGTATCAGAATCCAGCGGCCCGTGGCGCGCGCGATGGCTTGATTGCGCGCAGCAGCGAAATCGACCCTGGTGAAATCAAAAGGAATTACTTGCGCCCCAAAGCCGGCAGCGATGCTCGGCGTGGCATCGGTGGAACCGGTATCCACGACAATCAGCTCCACGCCCAAGTCCCGGACTGAATCCAGACACCGCGCCAGATTGCGCTCCTCGTTCTTCACCAGCATGCAAAGGCTGAGGGCCGTCGGCATTCTCCTCCGATCATAAAACGATCAGGAGATGGAGAGCGCTCTAACTTTGGCGCTTCGCGATCAGTTCCCGGACCTTTGGCACGAGCTCGTGAGGGATACTCATTACGGTTTCGGAAGGCTGAACCGCTGATTCATCCTCCGCCAAAGCGTCCTCCTCAGTCTGCTCCTCGTAATGGGCGAGCACGCGGAGCACCTTTTGTTGATCCCAATCGGCGGGAAACCTGCCTTCGCTCATCGTCAATGACCCCATCCAGTTCACTCCGTGGCCAAGTATATGCGGCAGGCCGGTCCTTGGATCGACATAAAATCGCGCTTTCCAACCTGTTCGCCACTATTCTAACGCCCCCAGCTTCACGCTGTTCATGCTGTAAGACACAGTGGGAATTGAATTTATTGTGGAGGTGGAACCCATATCGCCCGTCGGAAATTCCGTCCGCTGAAGGCCGCCTTTTGACGGAACCGCGACGGAACCTTGGTGAGCGAGACTCGCCGCTTTGCGCATAAGGAATATAATGGGATGCAAGAGCAATGGAGACCATCACGGTTGAATCCATCCCGATCGTTGTGGGACGCGAAGAAGACGGACGGTGGTGGGCGGACATCGAGTCAATGCCGGGAGTGATGGCATACGGTACAACCCGCGAATCCGCGATTGCCGCCGTACGTGCTCTAGCTCTGCGCGTCGCTGCTGATTGCATCGAACACGGCGAGGAAATTCCTGAGCCGTTTACCAAGGTCTTTTCGGTGGCATGAGCCGCTGGAAATCCGTTAAAGCGAAGCAGCTGTTGGCTGAGCTACTGCGAATCGGTTGGGAGATCTCGTGGCAAAAGGCTCTCACCGCCGGCTCAAACGCGCTGGATGGCCCAACCACACATTTGCCTTTCATGACAACGACGAGGTTGGCCCCGCGCTTCTTGCGCAGTTCGCCAAGAAGACTGGGTTGCAGCCGGAGGACTTGTAACTGGAATGGAAGAAAATGGGACTGGAGTGTGGCTTAGAGCAGGAAAATTTTGACGAGGAGACGACAGTAAGGTCCCGGGGCACCGCTAATAACCTGGCAAGTAGGTCGAGTTTCTCGCTCTGTACCATCGGTAGTCAGATACTTTGTGGTTGATCCCGGAGCGGCGCTAATTCTGCATCGACAACGGTCCAGGGAAAGGCTCACCAGTGGCGATCTTTTTTCTGATAATTATTTCCGAGAGCGCAAGATCTCCCAGCCGCTTCCGCAGTTCCTCCATTTCTCTTTGAATGTCAGACAAAACAGTCGGCCAACCAGCATCGGTTGACATAGCGTCTACATTTTCTGTTGACATGCGTCTAGGCATTTGATAAACTCCTATTGACGGTATGGAACTCACTGATTACAGAGAGATTTTCTCCAAGGTCAAGAAGGATCTTGAAGGACTTCGCGGCGGAAAGGCCAAGGTTGAAGAGCACCTGGCCAAACTGAACATCCAGATTGACAGCTTGGTTCAGACTCACAACGCCCTCGCGCCACTTTTGGGCGAACCACTCCTTCCAGCTAACAGCGCAGCGGATACCAGTCTTGAGGCGCTGGCTTCGGCTAGCATCAGCCATCGAGTACGTTCTGTTCTCGACGCACATGTGAGCGAGTCTTTCACCGCCACCACTATGCGTGACCGCCTGGGACTGCAAGGGTGGGATTGGTCGAAATACGTGAACCCCAATGCGACGCTGCACACCGTTATGATGCGGTTGGCCAAGGCAGGCCATGCGGTAGAAGATACGTCCAGGACCAACGCGGACGGGTCTAAGAGCTTTTACTCTGCGAAGCGTAACCCGCCGAACCCGCCGAATGCTGGCCCCCGCAAAGCTCCAACAATGCCGCCGCCGGGATCGACAACAGCCGAAATCATGCAGGCGATGTTGAAGGGTTCCGAGAAATGATTTTTTGCGGCCCCGTAGCTCAATTGGATAGAGCACCTGGCCCGAACCCGGTAGATGATGGTCCAAATCCATCCGGGGCCGCCCACTAAAAACTACACCCTGCCGATAGCTATCAACTACCGGCAGGGCAAAATCAGCACGCGGAGTTAGCCGCAATGCCGACCGCAATTTCATTATCGGCTTGCTTCGCGGGAAAGACAAGCCGGGATGATCTGCCACAACTGCCGCACCGAATGCCGCAAGTTCGGCAAGCGCGGTACTCGCCAACGCTACCAATGCAACCAATGCCGTAAGGTGTTCAGGGACGCCCGCGACAACACGCTGGGCGGCATGTACCTGCCTATCGAGAAGGCCGAGCTGGTCCTCAAGCTCTTGCTTGAAGGCAACAGCGTATCGAGCGTGGTTCGCCTCACCGAGGTTCACCAAAAGACGATTTTGAAACTCTTGGTGCTGGCTGGCGAGAAGTGCGAACGCGTCATGGCCGAAAAGATTCGCAACGTGGAAGTGCGCGACGTGGAGTGCGACGAACTGTGGGCTTTCATCGGCAAGAAGCAAAAACGAGTCCGTCCCGAAGACGATCAGAATCTCGGTGACGCCTACACGTTTGTGGCAATCGAGCGCCACACGAAGCTGGTTCTCAACATCGCCCTTGGCAAGCGCGATCAGCGCACCACGGACGCCTTTGTTGAGGGAATCCGCCATGCTACATCGCGTTCGTCCTTCCAGATCACTACCGATGGGTTCGCGCCGTACAAGTCCGCGATTCCGACCACGCTGCATGACCGCTTCACTGGTTTCGCGCATCTCATCAAGGTATACCGTGCTGCCAGCGAAGGCGAAGCGCGCTATAGCCCTGCCGAAGTCGCTTCCGTGGAAGAGGTCCCAGTCTTCGGGCAACCCGATCCCGAGCGCATCTGCACTTCGATTGTGGAGCGGAATAATCTCAGCACGCGCATGAGCAACCGCCGCTTTACTCGCCTTACGAACGGCTTCAGCAAGGAGTGGGAGAACCACTGGGCCACAGTCGCGTGCTGGTTCGCGTTCTATAACTTTTGCCGCGTACACAAGTCGCTTCGCTGCACTCCGGCGATGGAAGCGGGAATTGCGGATCACATTTGGAGCGTGCGCGAGTTGCTGGAGGCGGCTTGAGCCGCCGATGGTTTCCGACTTATGCAAGGCCGCCACCATGACATCAACCAGAAATTATCTGACTACCGTACCATCCTTTGCCTGCAGTTCGTGCTATAAAACAATAAGACCTGCAATTGTTGTGGCTGTGGAAAACCTGTGCCATCCCTCGGATATCCCTTCCACCCTGGTGTTATCGAACCACTTGCATGCCACCAGGCGTCTTGAATTTTTCCACCGGTTAATTCACAGCCTAACTGGCTCAGCACATTGGGCGAATAAATGACTTCCCTTAGTCGGGCTAGATCTCTAATGTAGAACGGTTGGCTTAAATGGCAGCTTCAGCTCCTGACATCGCGCTGGAACGTGGACTCCCGGCAAATCTGGACGCCGAACGCTTCGTCCTGGGCGCCATCCTCATGGACGACGCGCTCTACATCCAGGTAGCCGGCACGCTCGAAGCCGACGACTTCTCGCTCGAAAAGCATCGCCGCATCTTCCTCCGCATGGGCGAGCTCTACGCGCGCGGCGACCGCATCGATCGCGTCACCATCGCTAATGAGCTGATGAAACAGAACCAGCTCGAATCGGTGGATGGCATCACCTACCTGGTTTCGCTCGACGAAGGCCTGCCCACGCTCGCGAACCTGGAAAGCTACGTCGACATCGTCAAAGATAAGGCGATCCTGCGCCGCATCATCTTTACGTCGCGCAATCTCATCGACCGCTGCATCATCGGCGAAGAGGAGCCGGACCAGATCCTGGCCAGCGCCGAAGAGAGCCTGCTAAAGCTGGGCGACGCGCGCGCCGGCGACGCGCTGGTGAATCCTAAACAGATTCTCGACGAGTTCGAGGGCGGCATCAACGCCTTTCTCGATCCCAGCAAGCGCATCAAGGGACTCAGCACCGGCTTCCTGAAGCTGGACGAAATGACCGGCGGCCTGCACGAAGGCGAGTTGGTGATACTGGCCGCGCGGCCCTCCATGGGCAAGACCGCGCTGGCGCTGAACATCGCGCAACACGTGGCGATGTTCCCGGAAAAGAAGCAGACCGTGGCCGTGTTCTCGCTCGAAATGTCGCGCGAGAGCCTGCTCACGCGTATGATTTGCGCCGGCGCGCGCGTGGATCAGCAGAAGTTCCGCGCCGGATACCTGAATCAAGACGAGCGCCGCCGTTTGGCACGCACTGCGTCGGACCTGGTGCAGGCGCCGCTCTTCATAGACGACACCTCCGGCACGCATATCATGGACATCCATGCCAAGCTGCGCCGCTTGAAGAGCGAACACGGCCTTTCGCTGGTGGTTGTGGACTATCTACAATTGATGAGCGGGCGCGGCCGCGCCGAAAATCGCAACCAGGAAATCAGCACCATTTCGCGTGGATTGAAGCTGCTCGCGAAAGAATTAAGGGTGCCCATGCTGGTTCTTTCCCAGTTGAGCCGCGCCACTGAGACGCGCCCTGGCGATCATCGCCCGCAACTGAGCGATCTGCGCGAATCCGGTTCCATCGAGCAGGACGCCGATCTGGTGGCCTTCATCTTTCGCGAGGAAGTCTACAAACCAGATCGCGAAGACCTGAAGGGTATGGCCGAGCTCTTGCTTTCCAAGCAACGCAACGGCCCCACCGGCCGTGTGAATCTGGTGTTTCTCAAGGAATTCACCAAGTTCGAAAATCGCACGAACGATCTGGGCGGTGACGACGCATTACCGGAATAAGAGTCGCCGGAATAAGAGCCGCCGGAATAAGAGCTGCCGGAGTCGCTAGGCCGCCACCGACCGCACCTTCCCCGCAACCTGGTGCCGAAACCCCTTGATCGCGAAAGTGCCTAGGGCGATAAATCCCGCCAGCAGCACCAGCTGCGCCACCAGGAACGGCGCTTCGCTCCCGGTGGGAGCAAGTTCGTGCAACGCCGGCACCTTCTCGAAAAGCTGCGCTATTAAGACGAAGCAATTCAGATATAGCGCCATGGTGGCGCCCACCACGTAGGTGCTGCGCCATGCGCCGGCCAGATGAAAGGCGTAAAGCGCGGCGATGGTGACGGCCAGCACAACCATCGAAACGATCCCGAGCTTGATCCCCGGCGTCACCTTCTCAAACGGGAACATGAACGCGGTGACGCTGGTCAACACGGTAGTCGTCAAAAACGTTCCGGTTAAGCCCAGCCGTTTGCCGCCCACCAGGCCGAAGATCACCACGAATCCGGATGCGATTGCAATCAAGCTAATCAGCACGTGTACAACGGTGAATGTCGCGAGAGACATGCCTAACATCGTGATACGGGTCCTTTCAGAAGCTAGAGTCGGAGGCCAGACCGGCGCCCGTATCTTAAACCTTAAGCGAAGGTTGCCGCGAAAACATCCCAATATGTAGCGTTTCTCACGTACCACCGAAGACGCGCGAACCCGTAACACTTTTGGGGTATTAGTAATGATTTGTCAATGTATTAAAGGATTCCGCCTGTGCGCCGATCTTATCAGGGAAGGCACTTATGGGATCTATTGCCGCAGCCAATGCTTCTTCGTCCGGCAGCACCGGCTCCAGCAGCAATGGTCTTACCGACCTGCTCCAGACGCTGACCAACGAGAACTCCCCGCTGCTTTCGACTCTCTCCTCGCCCGCCATCCAGACGGCGCTCGAAAACGCCCCCGCCAGCGACATCGTTGAGATTTCGGACCAGGCCATGCAACTCCAGGCTACCGACGCTCTGTTTGGAATCACCAGCTCATCCGATTCGCCTACCGATAACCTCTTCTCGGCATTGGCTGATGCCAGCTCCGGCACCAGCTCATCGGCCTCCAGCTCCTCGCTCGATCCGGGATCGTCACTCGCCGATCAACTGGCAGCCTATCAAGGCAACATGCAAACGCAGGAAGCCCAAACGCTCCTGGGTAATACCAGTACGCCGAATTCGCTGTTCGACGTCTTTGCCTAATCTCGCGCTTTACTTCTTCGGCGCCGGATTTTCCAAATGCGGAATATCGTTCGACGCCACGCGCTTCTTGAATTTCCAGTGGCCGTCCTCACGCACCACCAAATCGTCGTAGTGGCCGCCATAGAGGATGGATGGCGTGTTTTCCTTGGTGGTTACCACAAACGCCCAGCGCGACCATACGGTCCCCGTGTCGCCGTGCACGTCAATCGCGAAATTAGTCAGCAAATGATAGGTTGAATTCGGCCGCGGCGCCGGCGTTGCTCCGATTTCTTTGTCCATCATCGCCTTGATCGCCGCTGGACCTTTGGCCGTGCCGAAACCGCCCGTCCATTCGCCCTCCTTGGCGAAGAGGCTCGAATACTTCACGAAATCCCGGGCATCGAGCGACCGCCCATAATCCACCAGCAGCATCCGGATCTCTTCCTGGTCTTCGAGCCGCTGCACCCGCGCCGTGAGCGATTTCTCCTCGGCCTGCACCAGCATCGCCCCGCCCAGCCCGATATACAAGAGTATTCGTGAAATGTTCATGGTTCACCTCCACGAGAGTTTATCATCGCGGCCTAGCAGCATCTCGCCCAGCATAAGCAGCAGATTCTCCTCGAACGGCCGCGCAACCATCTGCAGCCCGATGGGCAGTCCCTCTGGCGATACACCACATGGCATCGACAAGGCCGGGAAACCAAGCAGGTTGAAGGCTCGCGCAAATCGCGTGGTCAGCACGCGCGTGTTGTACTGAACGCCGTCGAGCGAGATCTCGGCCTGTCCAATGCGCGGCGCGGTGATCGGCGTGGAAGGCGTGAACAGACAATCGATGGTCCGAAACAGCTTGTGAAACTCGCTCAGGAACACCTTGCGCTGGCGCTGCGCATTCACGTAATCCACCGCCGGAACCAGCGAGCCCTGGTCCAGCATGGCCAGCACATCCGCTCCGAAATCGCCCCGCCGATGGAGTTGCGTCTGATACACCGCCGACGCTTCCGCCAGCAAGATCAGCAGTCCCGCCGTATTCAACGCTTCGATATCCGGCACCCGGATTGGGATAACCTGCACGCCCAGTTTTTCCGCTCGCTGCGCCGCCTTATGCACTGCCTCTTTCACCCCCGGTGCAACGGTGTCGAAATAGAAATTCTCCGGGAGCCCCACGCGAATCTCGCGGAGCGACTCGGGAGCGGCCTTTGGCCGAACGGAATCCAGCATGGCTTCGAACGCTAAACGCACGTCGTCAACGGTCCGTGCGAGCGGACCCACATGATCCAAGCTCACCCCCAGAGGTTGCACGCCACTGCGATCGATCAAGCCATACGTTGGCTTCAACCCCACCACTCCGCAGAACGAAGCAGGCACGCGAATCGACCCGCCCGTGTCGGTCCCGGTGGCAACGAACGCCATCCCGGTAGCAACCGCCACGCCCGACCCGCCGCTCGATCCTCCCGGCGAACGTTCCGGATTGCGCGGGTTCCGAATGGTCCCGAAATGCGGATTGTCGGATGTAATCCCATACGCGATCTCGTGCAGCCCGGCCTTTCCGATCATCACGGCGCCGGCCTCGGCCAGCCGCTCCACCACTGCGGCATCGCGATCGGGTACGAAGTCGGCGAAGAGCTTCGACCCCGAAGTGGTGCGAATGCCCTTGGTCCACATCAGGTCTTTGTGGGCGATCGGGATTCCGTGCAGCGGTCCCCGGTCGATACCCTTCGCCAGCTCGCGATCCAGCTCTTCGGCGCGGGCCAGTGCGGAATCGCCCGTCACCGTGATGAAAGCATTCATAGTGGGATTCAGTTTGCCCACTTGGTCAAGGCATTCTTGGGTCAGCTCCACCGACGACACCCGTTCGGTCCGCAGCGCTTCGCCCGCTTCGGCAATGGTCATCATTGCTTGCGATCCTGGTCGGGACTGTACGTGAGCGCAGAATCGGCGGTAGACGCAAGCCGCGCGGTCTCGCGCCGCAAAGCTTCCAGAAGTTGATCCACGCGCGCCTGGGCGCGCTCCAGTTCGTCGGACGGTATGTCGCTTTTCACCCTCTCAGGGTAGCGCCTCGGACTGAGGTAGACTAACGAAACCCATGCCAGCCGATCCTAAATTCCTACGCCAGCATTACGCGTCGCTCTCCGACGAAGCGCTGCGGGCCATCAATCGCGCCGATCTGGTCGACGCCGCGCAGAGCTGCTACGACGACGAAGTGAAGCAGCGCGATCTGGCTTCGAGGCTGCGTGTCAGTCCGCCGGTGGAAGAAAGCAATGAAGCGGAGCCGGAAGATACGGATGCCGATGAATACGCAGACGACGACTCGGAGCATCCGGATTGGCTGGAAGACGCCGCGGCCGTCTATTCACGAGCCGACCAGCCTGGCAACACGCGGGTTGCCGACGATCTCGCCGATGCGCGCGACGCTTTAGAAGCCGCCGGAATTCCTTGCCATCTGGATTTCTCCGAGATGCCCGAGGAACAAGACACCGCACCGCCACCGACGCATATATGGCGGCTTCTGGTGCCAGGTAATCTCAATCTTCGCGCCACCAGCGTCCTGGAACGCGATATATTCAACCAGGAATTCGAAGGGACTTGGCAGGCGCACCTGGAAACGCTCTCGGATGCCGAACTGCGCCAGATGAATCCGGAGGTGGTCTTCTGCGGCTTATTCGATAAAGTGGAGCGCGTCAATAGGGTGTATGAAGACGAACTGGCGCGGCGTAAGCTGAAGGTGTAGCCTGAAATCCTAACCTTCGCCCCTCATTCTGCCGATATCTCAACCGGCCAACACCTTATGTCAGAAGTGTCTGAACGCCGCAAGAAGACTCGCCAGAAACCCGGCCGAGCGAGCGAACCCATGTGGGTTCTGCTGTTCGACATCCCTGGATCCACCGCTGAAGTGCGCGCCAAAGTAGTGGATTCGAGCGATCTCGGTCTCGGCATAGAGACAGACCGCGCGCTCGCCCCCAATTTGCTCCTGACCGTAGAAGGGCAAGTTGGCCACCACGGGTCCCACGGCAAAACGCATGCCCGCGTGATCGATTGCAAACCCTTCCACGGCGTTTTCCGTACCGGGCTGATATTTGAGAACGGGACCGCGTCCCAAAACGCTAACGGCTCGGCCACAACGCGCTCCACAGAAGAGGTCCCGGACTACTACGAACTGCTGCAGATCAGTCCCAATGCCGATCCCGACATGATTCACCGCGTCTACCGCTTGCTCGCCCAGCGTTACCATCCCGACAACACCATCACCGGCGACGATAAGGCATTCCGCACCATCACCGATGCCTACAAGGTGCTGAGCGAGCCCGAAAAACGCGCCGCTTACGACGTCAATTTGCACGCTTATCGCCAGGTTCGATGGCGCATTTTTGATCAACGCCAGGCGTCCGTCGGCAAGGCGGCGGAAAAATCCAAGCGCAAGGGCATCCTGGACCTGCTCTACACCAAGCGCGCGAACGAGCCTGAAAAACCCACCATGAACCTGCATGAGCTGGAGGATCTGCTCGGCTGTCCCCGCGAACATCTCGAATTCAGCCTCTGGTATCTGAAAGAAAACGGGCTAATTGCACGCTTGGATAATGGCCGTTTTGCGGTAACGGCCAAGGGCGTCGACTGGGCGGAGCAGGAAGAAGCGGCTGAGCGGCTGCGTTCAGACCGATTGCTCACGGCATCGCCCTACGCGGAGCCGTAAAGTTTTTCCGCCAACGGCCGGCAGTTCTTCCCGGACGACAAGCTACTCTTGCTGGATGACAAGCTACAATGGCAATAATGGTTGCGGCCCCGGTGACGCTTTCCAAACTCAATGAGTTGGAGGTGTCGCTGAACTCGGCGATCCGTGGCAAGCCCGAAGTGGTCAGGCTTTCGATGGTCTGTCTGCTCGCGCGCGGCCACCTGCTCATCGAAGACGTCCCCGGCGTCGGCAAAACTACGCTCGCGCAGGCGCTGGCGCGGTCGGTGCATTGCAGTTTCCACCGCTTGCAGTTCACCAGCGACATGCTGCCGAGTGACGTGCTGGGCGTCACCATTTATAACGCGCAAAGCCAGGAGTTCCAGTTCAAGCCCGGCCCGGTTTTCACCAATTTCCTGTTGGCTGACGAAATCAACCGCGCCACGCCGAAAACCCAATCGGCCCTGCTCGAAGCGATGAACGAAGTGCAGGTCACTATTGAGGGGCGTTCCCACCCGCTCGAGCAACCGTTCATGGTGGTGGCCACGCAAAATCCAGTGGAGCACCACGGCACTTATCCGCTGCCGGAGAGCCAGCTCGATCGCTTTCTGATGCGCATCCGCATCGGCTATCCGGAGCGCGACGCGGAACGGGAGATTGTGCGCGGGCCGGAGGGGATTCGTTCCGAGAATTTCGGCCCGGTGTTGTCCTCCTCAGAGCTGTTGCGCTTGCAGGAGCGGGCTGCTCAGGTGACCGTCGACGACAGCCTGGTGGATTACATGCTGGCCATCGTCGAGAAAACCCGCAGCCATGAGACGCTGGCGTTGGGCGTCAGCCCGCGCGGGTCTCAGGCGCTGTATCGCGCGGCACAGGCTCTGGCGCTGGTAGAAGGCCGCGAATACGTGATCCCGGACGACATCAAGCGCCTGGTGATTCCGGTATTCGCGCACCGCATCGCGATCAATGCTCGCAGCTCGCTCTCGCAGCGCAGCACCGAACTGAGCGAGCGGACGCTGCAGGAAATAATGACTCTAGTTGAGGTTCCCTTGTAGCGCACGCACTCGCGTGGCGTACGCACTCTTGCGTGCGAAACAAAACTAATGAAAACTGCAATCATCGGCCTGCCCATAGTAGGCAAGACATCGTTGTTCACCATCCTTACCGGCGTGCATGAAGCCACGCGCGTCGGATTGATGGAAGCTCGCGTGGGCATCACCAAAGTTCCAGACCCGAGGCTAGACGCTCTGGCGAAGATCTTCGAGCCGCCCAAAATCACGCAAGCCACCGTTGAGTATCTCGACTTCCCCGCCATCTCCAAGGAAGCTCTGCGCGACCCAAGTTATCTCGCCAGTATGCGCGTCGCCGATGCGCTGGCCCACGTCCTGCGTCTATTTCAAAGCGACACGGTCCCGCACGAAAAGGGTTCCGTCGATCCGGTGCGCGATCTCGAAGACGTGGAGATCGAGCTGATCCTGAGCGACCTGGTGGTGGTAGAAAAGCGCATGGAACGCCTCGACAAAGATCGCAAGAAGATCAAGAGCCCGGAGCTGGATCGCGAGTTCGCATTGCTGGAACGTTGTAAAACCACGCTCGAACAAAACGTCGCGTTGCGCACACTGGAGCTGACGCCCGATGAAGAAAAGCTGATTCGCGGATTCCAGTTCCTCTCGCAGAAGCCCATGCTGTTCGTCTTGAACATCGGCGAAGAGGATGCCGGCCGGCTGCACGAAATCGAAGAAGAGTATCGTAAGGGTCCGCTGGCTGGCCGCACCAACACCGCCGTCACCGCCATCTGCGGCAAGATCGAAGCCGAGCTGGCCGAACTCTCGCCCGCGGAAGCCCGCGAATATCTGACCAGTTACGGACTCAAGGATTCAGCGCTCGATCGGCTCATTTCGGCCACCTATGCATTGCTCGGTCTCATGTCGTTCCTCACGGCCGGGGAAACCGAAGTCCGCGCCTGGACCATTCCGATGCATAGCCGGGCACAAGAGGCAGCGGGCGCCATCCACAGCGATTTCGAGAAGAAGTTCATCCGCGCCGAAGTGGTGAACTGGCAAGCGCTGATCGATCATGGCGGATACCCCGGCGTGCGCGAGAAAGGCCTGCTGCGGCTGGAAGGCAAAGAGTACATCGTCAAGGACGGCGACGTGCTTGTGATTCGCCACGGCTGATTTCCCGCTCGTAATGCGGCCGTTGCGACCATAGCAGGGCAAACGCCGCCGCCAGCAGACATCCCCACGCGAACCAATCGCCGTAATTGGTGTAGAACGTTGTGCCGCTGCGAAAGGCGAAATGCACGTGTTCCGCCAGCTCTTGGTACAGCGGCAGCCGTACGTCGATATGCCCCGCTGGGTCGATCACGGCGGTGATCCCATCATTGGTGGAGCGGATCAGCCAGCGGCTGTTTTCGACCGCCCGCATGCGCGCAATCTCGAGGTGCTGCTCGCGCGCGGCGCTGTGTCCGAAATAGCCGTCGTTCGAAATATTCACCAGCAGATTCGCGCCGCCCTTCACGAACCGCCGCACTTCATCGGGGAAAACCGACTCATAGCAAATGAAGACGCCCAGCCGCTGCTCGGCGCCCCGAGAATCCATGGGAGAAACCATGGGAAAAACCACGATGCGATTTCCAGGCACGAAGTCGCTAATCTCCTGGGTGATGCGGTTCACGAAACCGAAGAGCTTCGGCACGTACTCGCCGAACGGAACCAGGTTGATTTTGTCGTAACGGTCCACCAGAAGGCCGTCGGGCCGCAGCAAGACAGCCGAATTGAGCGGAGCATTTTCGGTTGTCTCCGCCACCGTCCCAAAAAGAAAATAAGCATGATCGGTTTGCGCCAGTTGCATCGCTTCCCGGTGAAACGCAGGATCGCGATAGTAATAGAATGGGCCGGGACTCTCGGGCCAAATGATGAGTTGCTCTGAGCCTCGCATCGAAGCGCCCAGCGATTCCTGGATCAAGTGTTCGCGTTCCGCGCTGAAAGCGGCGGGCGTCCATTCTTGGTCCGCCGGCAGATTGGGCTGAAGCACCAGCGCGGTCTCAGTGGGCGTTTCGCGCGCCGGCAAATCGGGCAACAGCAGCAGTGAGGGAACCACTGCCAGCCAATACAGCTGCTTACGCCCGCGCCTGAGAACCAGGAACGCCACTGCCGCCGACATCAGGGCAAAAAGAAACGATATGCCGTAGACGCCGACCAACGGAGCCACGCGCAACGGCAACGGCATGGCGATCCCCGCGTTGCCAAGCGTCAGCCATGCGAAGCCGAACGTCCCATGCGTGCGTTCGATTCCGGTCCACAATGCGGCGATGGCAGGAACGCCATAGCGCGTATCGATAAGAACCGCGGCCAGCAGACTGAACAATGCCAGATGCAGCGCCTTCAATACGCAAAAGAGCGCGAAGGTTGCCCAGCCACCCCAACGCCCCAAGCCGCCGTGGACTTCCAGCACGAATTGGATCCAGTAGCAGATGGCGAACCAGTAGACGATACCGGCAAACTCGCCCAGCAGAAATCGCCAGAGGGGCCGCGGTTCCCACGCGAGCGCGAGCAGCAGCGGAACAAGCGCGATGGGAGCCAGCCACGGCAATCCGAATCCTGGAACAATCAAATTAGGGTAGAGGAGAACGAGCAGCATTGCCGAAAGCAATGCGAGCGAGAAGTTGCGGATCGCGGAGTTCAGCCTCAATACTTCCGCATGATCGGATTCTTGAAGCCCGCCGATTCCAGTCCGGTCCTGGTTTGCGCCTGCGCTGGTGCATCCGGGAGCGGCCCAACCAAAACGCGGAATATGCCGTCCTTCGGCGCGGGCGCGAGAATGGCGTGGAAGCCCTTCTTGCCCAGCGCTTCGGCGATGATCTCGGCGTCTGGACGCGCAGTGGCCACCACCTGCCAATACTGGCCGCTCGATGGTTCTCCCGCTGCAGCGTCAAGAACAGGTGGACCCGCCGGCGCCGGTGATGGGGATGGTTTCGGCTTAACATCGGTGGACCGCGCGGCCTGCGGTTTCACGGGCGCTGGTACGGGTTGCTGGGCGAGCGCCGGCTTGGTGATCTCGGGCGGCGAGGATGGCGTGTTGTCTCCAGCGGCGGGTTCGATGGCGGGTGGCGTGGTGGCTGCGTTGGCGGGCGTGTCTGTGGGAGTATCCGGGTTGGAGCCATCCGAGCTGTCGGCATCGTGCTCCGGTTTGGATTTCGCGTTCCGCGCTGTCTCTGTCCCCACAGGCGCCGAGTTGCGGCCCACCACGTAGCCCATGGAGAAGAACACTCCCAGCAGGATCACCACAATCGCAAACACGCTGAGCAGCTGGCGATTTCCAAGTACTAGCTCGAACTCTCCCTCGTCGTTCTTCGGCAAAATGATTTAGCCTTCCTGTAACTTCCCCGCGTCCTTGTTCCCAGCCAAATTGTGCAGAACCGTTCCTAAAGATGAGAGTATATCGACCGGCAACGGGAAAACAACCGTCGTGTTCTTCTCTGCTCCGATTTCCACTAAAGTCTGAAGATAACGGAGCTGAAGAGCCGCGGGCTGGCGCTGGATCACTTCCGCTGCCATGCCCAGTTTCTCCGCCGCCATGTACTCGCCCTCCGCGTGGATGATCTTGGCACGCCGCTCGCGCTCGGCCTCAGCTTGCCGGCCAATGGCCCGGATCATTTGCTCGGGAAGATCCACCTGTTTCACCTCCACCACCGTCACCTTCACGCCCCAGGGTCCGGTATGCGCGTCCAGCACCGTTTGCAGCCGCAGATTCAGCTTCTCGCGCTGGCTGAGCAATTCGTCCAGCTCCACTTCGCCGAGCGCGCTACGCAGCGTGGTCTGCGCCACCTGCGACGTCGCGTACAAGAAGTTGCTCACTTCCAGAACCGCTTTGGTCGGATCCAACACCCGGAAATAGACCACGGCGTTCACCTTCACCGTCACGTTGTCGCGCGTGACCACATCCTGCGGAGGCACTTCCATGGCTTCGATCCGCAAAGAGATGCGAACGATTCTGTCGATGGGAGCGAAAACCAGGATGACGCCCGGCCCCTTGGGTTGCGGCAGCACGCGCCCCAGGCGGAAGATCACGCCGCGCTCGTATTCGGCCAGAATTTTGATCGACGAGAGCAAATAAATTACGACGATCAAGACAGGAATCAGGATAGTGATGTCAGGCATAGAAGCTTCCCAGAGCCATTTCACTATACACCCCGCTATCGCGGCATGCCTCCGCGTCACGCGTGTTTTTGCGTTTTGTGATGCAAACTTTGGCTGGCCAGCCACATCGTTTCGGGACGGTTCACAGCTTCGGCAATCGCGGCTGGATCGACGCCGAGCGCCGGCGCCGCTGCGACGGCCCATGCCTCGCAATCCGGGAAGCGCGAGGCGTGCGCCAGCTCGATCTCGCGAATGTTGCCGAGCGCGCAGGACACCGCATCGGCGAGCGCGGCTAAAACGGACGCGCGCAAGGCCTCGAAATCGCGTGACAACGCGGCTTCGGCCCGCGGTTCAGCGATGGGCGCGAGGTGGATGGTGAGGCTACGCTTCGAAAGCGAGGGCGCCGGGCTCCACGCCGATCGGGCATCATCCACAGGCGCAATCAGAATGATTGGTCGTGCGATTTCCGTCAGCGCACTGTCACGGTAATCGGGCTGCGCTGTTTCGATGGCTTCGCCGGAGGAGATGCCGCACAGCGCCTCCGAGATCTTGGGCGGAATGCGATGGACGTGGTCGAACACCAGTATCCAGTTGTACAGGGCGAGTTGCATGAGCTCGCGATCGCGAGCCGGGAGACGGCGCAGTGGAGCGAACGAGGGGTCGATCAAACTGCGTAGCGCGCGAGCCAGGGTGGATTTGCCGCTGGCTGCGGGGCCTCGCAGGACCAGGATGGGGTAGGGTCCGATGGGGCGAAGCGCGGCCATGAGCCAGAAATAGACTTGGGTATGACCCGTGGCTGAGAGGTTGAAAAGTGTACCGAGACCCAGCAACGGATTGGGGGCTAGGGATTGGGGATTGGCCAGAGGCGATGCGAGAGGAAGCATGCCGGGGGATTGGCGGAACGAGTGATGAAGATTATCAGTGATGCTCCAGCCTTGGGATGTAATCTCGACCACTTCGCCAGCCGCATTCGCCAGGTCTAGAAATACTTTGGATGGGATGAAAGGATCGCCTTCGAAGCTGACGCGAGGATCCACCTTCATAGCCGGCAATTCTCCAGAGCGGGCGCGGGCTTCGAGCGTCCGGAGTACCGCCTGAAGCGCGAGCGCAGACGGCGCAGTCTCGAATTCAGCGTAGTAGTTGGCAGTCAGCCAGTCCCGAAAATCGGCCGAACGAAGGGGCAAGACGCGGCAGGAATCCACACTGGCCGGAACAACGGCGGAAGGCTGGCCGCCTTCGGACAGGAACGGCGTGGCCGCGCGGGCGTGATACAGGAGAGCCAGCGCCTGGTCGGATTGGCGTCGACGCTGGGCCATCTTAAGTCGTCCGTCGTCTTGAGCGTAGCGGCAAAGGCCATCGTTTGATTGGGATGCGTTGGGAAGTGCTTGAGAGTGTGGGTAAAAAGCCGGGGGTACGGCGGTCACCGGCCGTACTGAGGACCCAGCGAATGGCTAGAATCGAATAAGGCTATTCCGACCTGCTTTTCAAGGATTCCCCTAATTTCGCGTACTCCCTTTACGGGATAGGCTAGAAACATGATGAAGACGGTACATGAGCTGAGGTTTGCGTACCTTAACGTAATCTGTCGCTTGCAGATTTGGCAGGACGATCACGGGCAGGACTTGATTGAATACGCTTTGATGGCGGGTTTTGTAGCAGTTGCGGCCGGGGCGATTATGCCCGGCGTATCCAGCAGCATCAGCAAAATCTTCAGCAGAGTAGGCAGCGTCATGAGCGCGGCTGCCAGCTAACGGTTCCGAGTCAACTCTGTGCCATCGCCAGAAGGTCCGCACTCGCGCCTTGAATGGAAGGTTCTTCTTCCAGTAAGGACAGAAAACGCATGATTTCATTGCGCTCTGCGTCATTGCTCCACGCCTGAGGGAAACACGGCGTGCACCAAACCGGGCCTTCAATCGCAAACACGCGCACGCTGGAAAATCCAGCTTCCCTAACCTCAGCCGCCAGTTCTTCGGGGCGATGGAAATAGGCGGTGGTGAAGTAAGCCGGATTACGATGCTGGCCCGACGCCAGATCGGCCGTCACAATCTTCCGAAACTCAGCATCCTGAAACGCACCGCTGGTGAGCCCGTCAATGAGAGACGCGAAGCGCGAGATCGCGGCTGCGAACAGCACTCCACCAGGCTTAAGAATCCGCCGAGCTTCCCTTAGCGCCCCCAGCTGATCGATGTGCTCGATGAGATGGTACAGCGGACCCAGCAGGAGCATGGCGGCGGCCACGCCCGCAGGAGCACTCAGCCCGCAGGCGTCTCCCAAAGCAATCGACGAAAGCTCAACTCCCTGGGCTGCCTCTAAGCGCGCGTTCTCGGCGCCCTGCCGATAGTGGTCTTCGATTTCAGCACGGATCATACTCAAACCCACCCTCCGAACTCAAACGCACCTCCGAACAAATACTCGAAATAATGTTAGCTTGGATGAAGACGTTGCTTGCTATGTCTCCCTCGCCGGAAAAGACCGAAGGTCAGCAGCCAACGACGGAGCCTACCCAAACCACCCCGGAAAAACAGCCTACGCGCGGACTTCAAATGGAGGCGCGCGTTACCTCTCACACCTGGGAGATCGGCCTGTCGGCCGTCGTGCAAGACTTCACGCCAGGCGAAGTGATTCTTATCGTCGACGACAAACTGGCGGCGGGAACTCACGTCATCATTCAACTGAACACTTGCTCTTTCGCGGGCGTCATCTTGTTCTGCGAGCCCAGCGGCAGCCGTTACGAAGCGCATGTTTCCTTCGACGACCTGGATGCCACGGGGCTACGCCGGACGCCTCGCTTTCCCGTCAGCCTTCCAGCCCGAGTCTTCTCCACCTCGATCGATGTTCCGCTGGAAGGCAAGATCGTCGACATTTCCGGCGAAGGTCTCGGAATGGAGCTCCCCGAGCCGCTGCCGATGCTCGCCAACATCGCCGTGCAGAGCGAGGAAAACACCGCGCTAGGGGTGGTCAGGCACTGCCGGGAGCTTTCTTCCGGCGTCTATCGGATCGGCGTTCAATTGCATCACATCGTAAGGAAGGACCTGGATTTGGAAAAGGCTTCTGCCGAATCCGGCTGGATGGGCAAGCTAGGCGCGCGCTTTGGCCGCAAAAAAGCGGAGCGCCCAAAGGGTTGGAGTTAACGCCCCTAAAATCCAAAAGGCCGCTCATTACTGAGGGCCTTTTGCGCATTCCCGATTTGCGGGTCAAAACACGCATTCCCGATTAAACGGGCTACACCACACGCGTACACTTGCCTTTCCCAAAAGTCAACCTGAACTATTTGACCTGAACTATTTAACCTTGCCGTTATCAATAAGACTCCTCTTTACTTCAACTTCCGCCTGTTTCCAGCTTTCCATCCCCAACGCGTGAAGCACGCGACTCTTACCAAGTGGAGGTCTCCTTTTCTGATCTGGCACCGGGTGTATCGCCCGTCGACCATCATTCGATCAAGCCGGTGCGATCCGACGCTGGTCACCATATAGGCCACTGGCCTTGATCGAAGAAATCATAGCCACGGGGCCGAAACTCATGGTGGTGAGGTTCCGGCCGCGACGGCGGAGTCTTGCTGACCGGCACCACGAGATACGTGCCTGGAAACACATCGCGTGAGCGAGGCGACAGAACGATCACCCGCCTCACCTTAGTCATTTCAGGTGCAATAAACCCAATAAAATCGCACATCAGGACATCGCCCGAGTCCGGGACGAACGTGATCGCCATGAGCCCTCTCGTGCCAGGCACTTCGTGAAGAAAGAGAGTGATCGTTTTCAGAAAAATATCGCAGCAAATCGCAGCCGGAGGCCACCAACCGCTAGTAACCTCCAACAACGCTTTGCCGCCCTTGATAAGATAACTCCCAAGTGAACATCACAGAACTGTTCATACGGCGTCCGGTGATGACCGCGCTGGTCATGATGGGTATTCTGCTGTTCGGCATCGTGGGCTATCGCTCGCTGCCGGTTAGCGATCTGCCGAACGTCGACTTTCCCACGCTCCAGGTGCAGGCCAACCTGCCGGGCGCCAGTCCGGAAACCATGGCCGCATCGGTTGCCACCATCCTCGAACGGCAATTTTCCACGGTGCCCGGCCTCGATTCCATGTCGTCCTCGAGCGTCCGCGGCAACACCAGCATCACGATGCAGTTTGTGCTGGAACGCAACATTGATGCCGCGTCGCAGGACACCCAGTCGGCCATTGCGGCCGTGTCCCGCCGGCTGCCGCCCAATCTTCCGGCGCCTCCCAGCGTCCAAAAGGTGAACCCGGCCGACCAGCCCATCCTTTTCATGGGCCTTAACTCGCAAACCATTTCGCCTCGCCTGGTGGATGAATATGCAGAGACGCTGATCGCTCCAGCCATCTCCAGCATCAACGGCGTGTCGCAAGTGAACGTGTTCGGGACGGCCAAGTTCGCGGTGCACGTGCAACTCGATCCCAACAAGCTCGCCACGCGCGGCATCGGCATCGACGAAGTGGAGAATTCCATCATCAGCCACAACGTCAATCTGCCTTCGGGTACGTTGTGGGGACCGCGCCAGGCCTTCACCGTGGAAGCCAATGGACAAGTGATGAACGCCGCCGCTTACCGGCCTTTGGTGGTCACTTACCGCAATGGATCGCCGGTGCGTTTAGAGGACGTGGGCGATGTGATTGACGGCGTGCAGAACGACAAGGTCATCACCTGGCTCAACAACACGCCCTCCATCATGTTCCAGGTGATGAAGCAGCCCGGCACCAACACCGTGGAAGTAGTGGACAAGGTGCGCGCGTTGTTTCCGCAGTTTCGCGCCCAGCTTCCGCCGGCCATCAACATGGACACCTTGTATGACCGGTCTCAGTCCATTCGCCAATCCGTCGACGACGTGAAGTTTTCGCTCGAACTGGCCGTGGTGCTGGTGGTCATCGTGATTTTCCTGTTCCTGCGAAATTTTTCGGCCACGCTGATCCCGAGCCTGGCACTGCCGCTTTCGGTGATCGGAACATTCGCGGCCATGTCGCTGCTCGGCTACACACTGGACAATCTCTCGCTAATGGCACTGACGCTGGCGGTTGGATTTGTCGTGGACGACGCCATCGTGGTGCTGGAAAATATTGTGCGCCACATGGAAATGGGCAAGTCGCCGTTGATGGCCGCGCTGGACGGTGGGCGCGAGATCGCCTTCACCATTCTCTCTATGACGCTGTCGCTGGCGGCGGTCTTTATTCCGGTCTTTTTCATGGGCGGTATTCTGGGCCGGTTGTTCCACGAGTTCGCTGCTGTCATCATCGTCGCGATCCTGATTTCCGGCTTCGTCTCGCTCAGTCTGACACCCATGCTGTGCAGCCGCTTCATGCGTCCTCCCAGCGAGAAACACAACGCCTTGTATCGAACCTCCGAGCGATTCTTCGACGGGATGCGCGATCTGTACGAATGGACGCTGCGCGTGGTCATTCGCCATCGTTTTGTGACGCTCATGGTGGCCGTGGGAACGTTGGTCGCAACGGTATTGCTGTATGAGGTTTCGCCCAAAGGCTTCATCCCCAACCAGGACACCGATCAGTTGGGCGGCGTCACCGAAATGCCGCAAGAGGCATCCTTTGAATCGATGGTGCGGCTGCAGCTCAAAACGGCCGCGATCATTGGCGCCGATCCGAACGTGGAAGCGTATTTTTCTCTCGTCAACGCGCAGGGAGGAGGCCAAGGCACCGGCAATTCCGGCCGTTTGCAGTTACGCCTGAAACCGCGCGCACAGCGCAAGCTGTCGCCGGAACAGATCATTGAGGAACTGCGGCCCAAGCTCAACGTAATCCCCGGCGTCCGAACCTATCTCCAAAATCCGCCGCTGATCCGCGTGGGCGGGCAGCAGACGCGCACCGTGTATCAGTACACGCTGCAGGCCCAGGACCTGGACGAGCTGTATCGCGTGGCGGGTCAATTCGAAAAACGCATGAAGGAACTGCCTGGCCTCTTCGACGTCAACAGCGACCTGCAGATCGCCAGCCCCACGGTGAAAGTGGACATCGATCGCGATCACGCCTCCACCATGGGCGTCACCGCCGACAAGATTGAGGACGCCCTTTACGATGCCTTCGGCCAGCGCGAGGTGTCGGATATCTACACTCCGACTAATGACTATCAGGTCCTGTTGGAGCTATTGCCGCGCTATCAGATGGACCCGGCTGCGCTGCATCTGCTGTATATCCGATCGGCTACCGGTAAGCTGGTGCCTCTGGACGCGGTCACCAAGCCGCACGACACCGTGGGACCGCTATCGGTGGCGCACTTGGGCCAGCTTCCGTCCGTGACGCTGTCCTTCAATCTCGCTCCCGGCGTTTCCTTGGGCGATGCCGTGGACCGCATCGGCAGCGCTGCGCGCGATACTCTTCCCGCCGATATTCAAACCTCGTTTCAAGGCGTCGCGGCTGCCTTCCAATCGTCATTGCAAGGGATGGGTACGCTGCTGGTGATGGCCATCCTGGTCATCTACATGGTGCTGGGAATTTTGTATGAGAGCTTCATTCATCCGCTCACCATTCTTTCCGGGCTCCCATCCGCCGGATTGGGCGCGCTGGCCACGCTGCTGATCTTCCACGATGAGCTAAACATTTATTCGTTTGTCGGAATCATCATGCTGATCGGCATCGTGAAAAAGAACGCCATCATGATGATCGACTTCGCTCTCGAAGCACAGCGCACGCAGAATATGACGCCCACCGAAGCCATCTCGGAAGCCTGCCTGGTGCGCTTTCGGCCCATCATGATGACCACCATGGCGGCCCTGGTCGGAACCCTCCCGATTGCTCTGGGCCTGGGCGCGGGTTCGGAAGCGCGCCGCCCTCTGGGACTGGCGGTGGTGGGAGGGTTGGTGGTTTCGCAAACGCTGACGCTCTACATCACCCCAGTGTTCTACATCTACATGGAGCGCTTCCGGGGATCGTTCGGGAACATGCGGCGGAAGAAGAAGACATTTGAAACGACGCCGGAACCCGCGCTTACCGCAGGTGATTGATATGTATGACACCCGCCGCCTTGCTGTTTTTCGTAATCGCGGCGTTCGGGCAGGGTCCTCCACCGCGATTTGATGGCTTCCTGTACTATCCGACTGGAACGGGCCGGCGGCTGCGCCGAAACTAGTCACCCGGTCACAACGCATGTTCCGAACACGGCTGCTTCATGCGGCCAGCGAACCGCCGAATCTTGCGGGGCACTATCGCTTCGAGGTTATCGTTTTTTGCCCACCTGATAAACGCGGACGATTCCCGAAGCGTAAAATCGAAGCATGGAACTCGTCGTCAACCGAACGCGCTACCGGCTGGTTGTTGACCCGGGCCGGATGCTGCTCTGGGTGTTGCGCGACGAACTGGAGCTCACCGGCACAAAATATGGCTGCGGCGAAGGCGAATGCGGCGCGTGTACGGTTTTGATTGACGGCGCGGCGATCCGTTCTTGTGTCACACGCGTGTCGGCGGTGGCCGGCAAACAGATCACGACCATCGAAGGCTTGGCGCAAAACGGCAAACTTCATCCGCTGCAGGAGGCCTTCATCCAAGCGGACGCCTTGCAATGCGGGTATTGCACTCCGGGCATGATTCTATCGAGCGTGGCGTTGCTCAAAAAGACGCCACAGCCCACCGAACCCGAAATTCGGACCTCGCTCGAAGGCAATGTTTGCCGCTGCGGGACGTATCCGCGCATCATTGTTGCAGTAAAAAGTGTTGCCGTAAAAAATGCCGCGCTTCAAATGGCTGCGGGGCAACATGCCTGAATTCGACCTGGAGCGGCGCGGCTTCCTCAAGTTCTTCGGTGGCGGCCTGGTGCTTCTGCTCACGCTGGATGGCACATCGTCGTCACAGGAACCGGGAAGCACCGCGGCCCGGCGTCCAGACGCGCGGCCTCCCGAATTAGCTGCCTGGCTGCACATCAGTGAAGACGGCGCCATCACCGTCTACACCGGCAAAGTCGAAATGGGACAGAACATCCGGACCTCGCTGGCACAGGCCGTGGCGGAGGAGTTGCGTACGCCCATCAGCGCGCTGCAACTGGTGATGGCCGACACTGATTTGACGCCCTACGACATGGGCACCTTCGACAGCCGCACCATCCCGTTGATGGCGCCGCAGATGAGAAAGGTGGGCGCGGCGGCGCGCGAAGCCCTCATCGATTTGGCGGCAGACAAGTGGAAGGTGGATCGCGCGTCCATCACATTGGCTGGCGGCAGAGTGAAGAACAACGTGAGCGGTGAAACTGTCGGATTCGGTGAGCTCACGCGCGGCCAAAAGCTGGTGAAGACGGTCGATGGCGCGAAGGTTACGCCCGCGGCCGAGTGGACGCTGCAAGGCACGTCGGTGCCCAAGGTCAACGCGCGCGAAATGGTGACGGGCGCGCATCGTTACACATCCGATCTGGTTCGTCCCAATATGTTGCATGGGCGCGTCCGCCGGCCGGCGGCGTTCCAGGCCAAGCTTACCTCGCTCGATGCCAAGGAAGCCGGCGCAATTCCAGATGTTTTGGTGGTTCGCGATGGCGATTTTGTCGGCGTCGTGGCCCCTGACGAGGCCCTGTTGCGGAAGGCCATTAACGGGACGAAGACGGTGTGGTCCACCGACGCTCAGCCTTCGAATGATGCTCGGCCCTCGAATGACGCTCAGCCCTCGAATAAGGACCTGTTCGGCTCTCTGAAGAAAACCGTTTCCCCTCTACGCCCCGACGTCGAGCAAGCCTTGCAAGCGGCCGATCATAAACTCGAAGCCACTTACACCATCGCGTATATCGCGCATGTCCCGCTGGAACCGCGCGCCGCGGTCGCCGAATGGAATGACGGGAAACTCACGGTATGGACCGGCACCGAGCTTCCCTGGAGTGTCAGGAGCGAGCTAGCCGCCGCGTTCAAGCTGCCGGAGGATCGCGTGCGCGTCATCGTCCCCGACATCGGCTCGGCATTTGGTGGCAAGCATACCGGTGAAGCTGCCATGGAAGCGGCGCGCCTGGCGAAAGCGGCGAATGCGCCGGTGAAACTGATTTGGTCGCGCGAAGAGGAATTCACCTGGGGCTATTTTCGGCCGGCCGGCGTCATCGACATTCGGAGCGGCATAACCAGGGACGGTTTGATCACTGCCTGGCAGTGCGACAACTATAATTCCGGACCGGAAGGGCTGGACACTCCCTACGACGTCGCCAATCATGCCTCCGAGTTTCACGCAGCGGCTTCACCTCTGCGGCAGGGTTCTTATCGCGGGATGGCGGGGACCGCAAATCATTTCGCGCGCGAATCGCTCATGGACGATCTGGCATCCGCGGCCGGGATCGACCCACTGGAGTTTCGCCTGAAGAATCTTAAGAACGCCCGTTTGCGTGCAGTGTTGCAATCGGCGGCGGACCGGTTCGGGTGGGGAAAAGAAAAGCCCAGCGCGGATCACGGCTTCGGCCTGGCCTGCGGCGTCTTGAATGACAGCTACGTGGCGATGTGCGCTGAAATTTCCCTCGTCCCCGCCGGCTTTCAAGGCGCCGAAGTAGAGCCCGCGCCTCCTAACGTGAGGATTGATCGCGTGTTGACGACATTTGAGTGTGGTGCGATTCTGAACCCCGAGCATTTGAAAGGGCAGATCGAAGGTTCGGTCATGCTGGGCATCGGTGGCGCGTTGTTCGAATCTGTGGAATTCGAAAATGGCCGAATCCTGAACCCGCGGCTCGCTACGTATCGTGTGCCTCGTTTCAGCGATCTGCCAATCATCGAGACGGTGCTCTTGGACCGCAGGGATCTTCCATCGGCCGGGGCGGGTGGAACGCCAATTGTGGCTCTGGCGCCCGCCGTTGGCAATGCCATCTTCCAAGCCACGGGAACCAGAATTCGGTCGCTGCCGATGGCGCCCAAGGGATTCGTTAAATCCCTGTGACGGACGCCAACATTCTCGACCATATCGCGCGGCTGCCGCACGCGCGTGCCACGTTCAAACAATTAGTTCGCGAACTGGGCGCGAAACTTACATCGCGCGCTGAACTGGAGAGTGCGCTGGATCGGCTGATCGAGCGCGGACAACTGATTGAAGTTCGGTCCGGCCATTTTGTAGTCACGCGACTGAGCCGCGAATATGCCGTCGGCCGCTTGAACATGCACCGCGACGGTTACGGCTTTTTGATTCCCGACCATCCCATCGAAGGCCTGCGCGGTGACGTCTATATCCCGCGTGAATCGGCGCAGGCCGCCATGCATGGCGACAGAGTGGTGGTTCGCATCGCGCGTATCGAGCGGGATGGCCGCGCGGATGGCGAGATCGTCAAGGTGCTGCGGCGCGCTCACCAGACCGTGGTCGGCGAGTTTCGCATACGCAAGCGCGGTAACTTTGTGGCGCCGCATGACGAGCGCATCCGGCAGTGGATCCAGATTCCGGTGGGGATGGAAACGCCCGCTACGGTGCTAAGCCGTGATCGCGTAGGTGTAACGCCAGTGGAGGTGAAGTCGCCCGAAGACGTGGATGGCATGATCGTCAACGTGGAGATTCTCGAATTTCCGGAAGATGGCGGCCAAGCCGTGGGGCGTGTTATCGAGATCCTCGGACGCCCGGACGATTTTGGCGTGGATGTCGAGATCATGATCCGGAAGCATCACATCCCGCATCATTTTCCAGGGGAGGTTTTGGAACAGGCGCAAGGCTTTTCTAACATCATTGGCCAGGATGAAATGGCCGGGCGCAAGGATTATCGGGCGCTGGACATCGTAACCATCGACGGCGAGACGGCGCGCGATTTCGACGACGCGGTTTGGGTGGATCGTTTACCGAACGGCAATTATGCACTGCAGGTGCACATCGCCGATGTGGGCCATTACGTGAAACCTGGCAGCCCGATCGACGAAGAAGCTTTCCTGCGCGGCACCAGCGTCTATTTTCCGGATCGCGCCGTTCCGATGTTGCCTCTGGAGCTTTCCACCGAAATCTGCTCGCTGAAGCCCGGCGTCGACCGGTTGGTGCTTTCCGTGGAATTGGAGATTGACCGGCGCGGCGATATCATCGCGCAGCAGTTTGGCCGGGGCGTAATTCGCAGCGTGGAACGGATGACTTACACTGCCGTGCATGCGCTGCTGGAAGGCGACACCGCTCTCCGGGAGCGCTACGCGTCGCTCATCCCGCGCTTCGAATTGATGCGGGAACTGGCGCTGGTGCTGAACCAGAAGCGCATCCGGCGCGGCGCCATCGATTTCGACATGCCGGAGCCTTTAATCGAATTTGACGAATTTGGCGAAATGGCCGGCGTCTCCCGCAGCCCACGCAACATCGCGCACCGGCTGATCGAGGAATTCATGCTCTCGGCGAATGAAGCCGTGGCGTCGCACTTGGAGCAGGCCGGCATTGCCGCGATATTCCGCATCCATGAGAAACCCGATCCCAAGCGGGTAATGGAGTTCGAGGAGATCGCCACGCATTTCGGTTATTCATTGGGAATTGGCGCAATTCCCATAAAACGATTCCGCACCCAGCCCATGCGCAGGCGCGATGGCAAGATGGTGCGCAAGGAAATCGTGATCGCCGAAGACAGCGTGGCGATTTCGTCGCGCAACTATCAGAAGCTGATCGCGCAGATTGAGGGGAAACCGGAAGAGCGCATCCTGACTTATCTGATGTTGCGCTCGCTCAAGCAGGCTCGTTATAGCGCCGAGAACAAGGGACACTTCGCGCTGGCGTCTCCCAGCTACACCCACTTCACTTCGCCCATCCGGCGGTATCCGGATCTGATCGTGCATCGGCTCCTGGACGCCTCATTCGATGGCACGCGCGATCTGATCGCACCCGAACGCCTGGAGCTGATCGCGCACGATTGTTCGGAGACCGAGCGGCGCGCGGCTGATGCCGAGCGGGAACTAGTGGAATGGAAGAAGGCGCGCTTTATGGAAGCCAAAGTTGGCGAGGAGTTTCGTGGCCTCATCACCAGTACCACCAGGTTTGGTTTCTTCGTTGAGCTCGAGAACTTGTTCGTGGAAGGATTGCTGCCCATCGATACATTGCCCAACGATCGATATATGTTTCAAGAGAACACCCGCAAGATTGTCGGGCAGCGAACCCGGCGCGAGTTCTCGATCGGCGATACGGTGAACGTTCTGTTGGAACGTGTCGATCCGGTGGAGCACAAGCTGACGTTTTCGCTCGTGGAACGGGAGCGGACCCGTAAAAAAGGCCGCCGCTAGCGAGAAGCAGCCGCTGACGCGCGCATGGGAAATCCCTGGGACGCGAGTGACTCCAGCAACTGTTCGTGAATCCCCTGCTCCAGCATGTAGTACATCCGGCCGTCTTCTTCCACCACCACTGCTAGTTTCTTAGCGGCCCAGAGCAGACAGAGCTGCTGTTCGCCGGGCGTCAGCAAGGATGCGTCCACCCTGGCCATGCCGCGCGGGCCCGGAGTGAGTTTTCGCAAGAAATCGCGCGTGAAAATCTGGTGATCCAGGCCTTCCAGCGCCGCGCCGGCCGAGATCCAGCGGTGTTCCATGGAGCCGAAGAAGTAAGGTCCCGTGGCGAATGCGAGCAAAAACACGACCACGTCGATGAAGGCGGCCAGCATCAAAGCGAAGATATGCCTGGTGGTGGGGGCGGTGAACAGCTCCTGGAAGGCGACGAGAAGATCTTCCTGCCCGGATACGGTACGGTCGACGAAATCGCCATAATCCGGAATGGGCGGCTTGACGAGCTGCCCGGAGTGAAGCGTCTGCTCGACGTCATTCCACGGAACGTTGTCATAAACCTGTCGATAAGCCTGCAGCTGTTTTTCGGTGGTATCGAGCGGCCGGGTGTTTGAAACAAAGCCAGCCAATTCCGTTTGCGAGCGCGCCATCCGCGCCAGGGATTGTTCCGCCAGCTTGGTGTAGCGATCGAAGGCTGAGTAGCGGATGCCCGCGCCCGCGCCTTCCTTGTAATTCTCAGCGTAGGTCTGGGCTTCGCGCGCGACCGCTGCCCGCATGTTGGCAAGATAGGGATCGGCATCCTGAGCGCGAGAAATCAGGCCGTGCGTCTTCTCGGCTTCCGTCATCTCCTGGAGCGCGAGGACATGCTTTTGCTGTTCGCCGATGGCGGAGGTAAGCAGCTTGCCGGTCTGGCCGGCGGAGCCGTTCAAAGCGTCATAGAGCTTGCGCTCGATGCTGGCGGGGCGTTCACGCGCGCTGAACCAGGTATAGAGACTGGTGTAGGAAAACGCGATCGAAACGATGGCGGTAACGACGTAGACGCCGATCAACAACGCACGGCGGCGGGCGTGACGGGTGACCGGGGAAGCGAATCCGAGTGACGAGTTGAAGCCGATGAGCCAGGCCACCAGCACTAGCGCGGTCTGCAATCCGATGGATGCGAGCACCGAAAACCAGACCGACAGATACAGGCGCATCCCTTCGAACGTGGTGTACCAGGAAACAACGGAGAGCAAGCAGCTCGCGACGAATAGAGCCTGCACCATGGGGCGACTGACGCCCGCAAGATCGTTCGAGGAATTCGAAGGCGCGAATGGCATTAGCGCAATACTCCTTGTGAAGAGTTACGCGATTGCCACCACGACGGTTCCAACTTATTCAGATCGCAGAGCGGCAAGCGGATCGCCATCGACGGCCCGGCGTGCGGGAATATAGCTGGCAACCAGCGCGATGGACCCTAAAACCAAGACGGCAAAAAGCAGCGAAAGGCCGTCGCCGGTGCGGACGCCATAGAGCAAACCCGCAAGAGCACGCGAGAGCGCGAGGTAACAGAGCAATCCAGCGGAGAGTCCGGCGACGGTCAAGACCAGAGCCTGGCCGAGAATCCATTGCACGATCTCGCGCGGCGTAGCTCCGAGCGCCATGCGAATACCAATTTCCTGCGCGCGCTGCAATGTAGAGTAAGAGACCACGCCGTAGATCCCGACGCCCGCGAGCAGCAGCGCAATGGCAGCAAACAGCGCGGCCAGAAGCGAGTTGAGACGGGGTTTGTCGTTGAGGACGGAGATCAGCTGCTGCATGCTAGTCAAGCCGGCGATGGACTGCCGATTCCAGCCGGGTTCGCGAAGCAGGGCGCGCAACTCGGGAGCGATGCTCGATGGATCGCCGATGGTGCGGACCAGCACATAAATATTGGGCCACGTGGTCTGGACGTAGGGCAGATAAATTTCAAGCGATTCGTCGGCGCTGCGCGTGAGGTAACGAATATCGCCCGCAACGCCCACGATTTCGCGCGTCACTTCGACAGCGCTCTTGCTCGGACTCGCGACTACGAATTTGCGCCCGATTGGATTTTGGCCGGGGAAATAGCGCCGCGCCAGCGAACTGCTGACGATCGCGACAGCAGGGCTATCGACGCGGTCGCGGGCGTCGAATTCCCTGCCCTGCACCAAAGGAATTCCGAGCGCGCGAAAATAGCCGTTACTGATCAGATTGCAAGCGGCGGAAGGACGCTCGGGCGGTGACGACGCGGCGTCAGGCACCCGAAAATACTCGCCCGTAAGCACAGCACCATCCAGCGGCAGATTGGTATTGGAACCAACCGAGCGAACGCCGGGTATCGCGCCGATCCGATTGAGCAGCGATCGATAGTACGGCGCCATGGATGACGCGTTCGGAAAATCCGTAGCCAAGAAAGACGCACGGAAAGTCAGGAGATGATCTGAAACAAATCCTCGATTTTCGTTTTGGAGCCAAAGCAGGCTGCGCGCCATCATAACGGCTCCCGCCAGCAGCATCAAAGAAAGCGCCACTTCTGAAATCACGAGAATGTTGCGCGAACCGCGGCCACCGCGAGTATTGACGGCGCCCCGCCCCGATTCTCGAACGGCCTGGCTCAGATTGCCCCCGAGAACCTGGCGCGAAGGAAGCAACCCGAACAGCAGGCCCGTGAAAGCGGTGACCGCGACGGTAAAAACCAGCACGCGAAAATTCAATCCGGCGTTGCCGAGGCCGGGAAGTTCCACCGCGCGCAGAGCGATGAGCAGGCGTAATCCGCTCCACGCGAGTGCTATTCCGGCCAGACTCCCAGCGAAGGCGAGCAGCGTGGTTTCGGTGAGCAAAGGGCGCAATAATCGAAAGCGGCTGGCGCCCAACGCCACACGAATGGCAGCTTCCTTCCGGCGGGATTCGGATCGCGCGAGCAGCAGATTCGCGACGTTCACACAGGCGATCAACAGCACCATACCAACGGCGATGAGCAAGGCCGCCACGGTAGCTCGAAGTTTGCCGGTGCCGTAGTCCTGGAGAGATGCGACTGTCGCGGACCAGCCGTGGTACAGATCCGGAAACTCGGCATCCACACGTTTGGCGATGACTTGCATTTCGCGGTTCGCCTCTTGGATCGTGACCGAGGGGGTCAGGCGGCCAATGACGGCCATGTTGTTCGATCGCAAATTCGTAGCCCGGTCGAAGGAAAGCGGAGTCCATACTTCGACCCCGCGCATCGCAAGCGATTCGTCGAAGTTCGGCGGAGCGACACCGATGAGCGTATAAGACTCGCCGTTCAGGTTCAGTGAGACTCCCAGAGCATGTGGGTCGGCGGCGAACTCCCGCTGCCAGAGACTGTAGCTGACCACTGCGACATGATTATGGTCGACCTGTTCGTCCGCCGAGCGAAATTCGCGGCCGAGGACGGGCGAGAGGCCGAGCGCGGAGAAAAATCCTCGCGAGACCTGTGCGCCGAGCAATTGCTGGGCTTCATTGCCCCTTCGAAAATTGAAATACAGGTTGTGCATTCCCAGCAATGCATCGAAAGAACGGGCTTGCTTCAGCCACTCCCTATAGACGACACCGGAGACGGGATTCTCCTCGTGATTGGGTGGCGTTTGCCAGACCAGAACGAGACGGCTTGGATCGCGATAAGGCAGCGGATGCAGAATTACTGCATCGAAGACGCTGAACATAGCGGTATTCGCGCCGATGCCGAGCGCCAGCGTGAGGATCGCCGAGACGCAGAAACCCGGCTGCTTCGAAAGCGAACGCAAGGCGTAGCGGAGTTCCAGCACTTACCAAGAAATGCTAGCTCATTTCAGGGCTAAGTGGAGATTATTCCTCTTCTTCTTCTTCGCCGGTCTTGGCGGCCTTGGCGGCGGCGACGATTTTGTCGGCCTGGAGCTGAGGCACGTAATCGTAATGATCGAACTCCATTTGATAGGAGGCGCGACCCTGCGTCATCGAAATGAGATCGTTTTGATACGTGAGCATTTCAGACATTGGGACCTGGGCGCGAATGATTTGCGTGCCCCCCTTGGTGTCCATGCCCTGAATACGGCCGCGGCGGCTGTTTAAGTCGCCCATCAGATCGCCCGCATATTCCACCGGCGCCTGAATATTCACGTTCATGATGGGTTCCAGGATGGCCGGCTTGGCCACCTGCATGCCTGCCTTGAACGCTTTGCGCGCGGCAAGTTTGAAGGCCATTTCGGACGAATCCACGTCGTGATAAGAACCGTCATAGACCGTTGCCTTGAAATCCACCATCGGGAAGCCAGCCAAAAAGCCATTGGCAGCGGCTTCGACCAGACCCTTCTCCACGGCTGGAATGAAATTGCGCGGGATGGCGCCACCGAAAACTTCATTGGCGAATTCGAACCTGCCGCCGCGCGGGAGCGGCTCAAAACGAACCCAGCAGTCGCCGAACTGGCCGTGGCCGCCGGTCTGCTTCTTGTGGCGCCCCTGCACTTCGGCTCTGCCACGAATGGTTTCACGATAAGGAATCTTCGGAGCGTGCAGCTCAACATCCACGCCGTAGCGCTTCTTCAAACGGCTGACGATCACTTCCACGTGCTGCTGGCCGCTGCCCGCGAGCAGAAACTCCTTGGTCTGCGGATCGCGATAAAAGCGGAGAGACTGGTCCTCTTCAAGGATGCGCTGGACGGCGTTGCCCAGGCGGTCTTCATCCTGGCGGCTCTTGGCTGAAATCGCGAAGGCGATGGACGGCTCAGGCAGATGAACGGCGTGATAGGCAATGATAGACGGCTTGTCGCAAAGCGTGTCGCCGGTGACGGTTTCTTTGAGCTTTGCGACGGCGCCGATGTCTCCGGCTTTGAGCTCAGTGACCGGCTCGATGGTTTTGCCTTCCAGAGAGCCGACGTGCGCCAGCCGCTCGGTTGCACCGCTGCGGGCGTTGACGAGATTGGCATCGTTCTTAATGACGCCCGAGATCACCTTGAAGTAAGTGACACGGCCGGCGAAAGGGTCGGCCACGGTCTTGAAGACGAAGGCGGAGACCGGCGCGTCGTTCTTGATGGCGCGCTGAACTTCGCTACCGCCGTTCATGGTGCCGGAGATGGGCTCGTGCTCGGTGGGCGCCGGGAAGTTCTCGATGATGAAGTTCATGAGCTGATCGGAGCCGACGTTGTGCAGCGCGGAGCCGCAGAGCACCGGATAAATGCGCCGCTCGCGAATGGCCTGGCGCAGGCCATCGATGATGTGCTCCACCGGCAGGGTTCCCTTTTCAAAGAACTCTTCGAGCAGCGCGTCGTTGCCTTCGGCCACCAATTCGACGAGCGCTTCGTGTGCCTTCTGCGCGGGGTCTGCGAGATCGTCCGGAATGGGAACTTCCTTGCCCTTGCCGTCGCCATCGGAGGTGTAGGTGTAGGCCTTCATGCGGATGGTGTCGACGATGCCTTTGAAATCTTTTTCGGCGCCGATGGGAAGCTGAGCGGGAACGGCGAGGCGGCCGAAGACACTTTGCACGCTGGTGAGCGCGCGGTCAAACGAGGAGCGTTCGCGATCGAGCTTATTTATAAAGATGGCGCGAGGCAGATTGAACTCGTCGGCGAAGCTCCAGACCTTTTCCGTTTGGACCTCGACGCCCGCGACGCCATCGACAATTACCAGCGCAGCATCGGCCGCGACGAGCGCAGCTTTGGTGTCATTCAGAAAAATATTAAAGCCGGGCGTATCGAGGAGATTGATTTTCTTCTTGGCCCATTCGGCGAAAGCAACGCCAGTGGAAATTGTTATTTTGCGCTGCACCTCCTCGTCGTCAAAGTCGGTGACGGCGTTGCCTTCATCGACGCGGGTGAGCCGGTTGGTGGCGCCGGCGGTGTAGAGAAAGCCTGAGGTCAGGGTCGTCTTGCCGCTATGACCGTGACCGATAAGGGCAATGTTGCGGATGTCTGAACCTTCGTAAACTTTCACGCTGTGTCGCTCCAGTTAACAAGATTGTCAAGATCGGATCTTATCACAGCACTCGGGATTAGGGATTGGGGGTTGGGGGGCCAGGCACGCGGCACACGGTTTGAGAGGGTGAGGATGCAACTGGGAATTGGGCGAATGGCCCGAATGATACGATGCAGCTACGGATGTGGCCACAAGGATGAAGACTGCACAAGTTCGCGAGCTAAAGAACAAGACCTCTGAGTTGCTGCGGCTAGCTGCGCAGGAGGATATCGTCATCACGTCGCGAGGTAAGCCTGTGGCCTGCCTGATCGGTATTCGTCCCGAGGACATCAGTATTCGTAGGCGCAAGCCGATCGTCGGGGATTATTCCGACGCGCGGCACCGCAGACAAGCCCTCCGAACCTTGGCGTCGATCAAGAAGGTGAACCCGGATATCGGCAAGAAATCGGTCTCCCACGAAGACCACGATCGCGTGCTTTACGGTGAACTGCGGGAGTGACTTTCGTCGACACGGGTGCGGGCGGTTAGGCCTCCGGTTCCCACGAATATGGCGCGGTTTGACCAAAGGCAGGCGCTTAGCGCACGGGCTTCGTCTGTAATCGATCGAGGCGCACGTTCGGCAGTTATCGGATCGGTGGGGAGGAAATGTCAGACCTGATAACGCGTATTGTTGGAAAATACCTCCGGGACACTGATCGAACGAGATCGACAAACCAATCCCCAGCCAAGGGAGAGACTCGAACTTCATCGACTAACGCTAGTACATCAACGGCGATGTTCCGCCCTGTATCGTATTTCATCTTCGCTACCTCGTCTTCTATCAATTCCCAGTTGACTTCGGCGGTCCTGACCGGTTGACCGACTCCGCGGAACATTGTGGCTGCCAGCTTCGTGCATAATTTATTGATTGGCTCTTGGATATCTAAGTCCCAGTAAAGCAACCGAAGCTCCTGTTCGTAAGAGAAGCTGCGGTGCTTATGTATCGGGAATATCAGCTCGCTATGCGCCGGTTCTTTCGCAAAATCGATGTACTGGACTTTCGTTGCAAACACCCGTTCGGACGCCTTCGTAAGCGCCTCGACCACGCGGGAGTAGTCGGCGATGACCGCAATCCCGTATTCCGCCGGGGCATAAACGGACCACATCGCCGCGGACTCGTACTCGTCGATATGCCAGCAATTCGCAAAGCAAGCTCGTCGGTCGTAGAATCTTCGGCGAGCCAAGTATTCACGGCTGTTCTTGTGGCTCCAAAACTGGTTGAACTTGCCTTCGTCATCCAGCCCGTCCATACTCAGTTCCCTCCACTCTTCGGGCGTAAGGTCTCTTAGTTCTTTCCAGCTCCTATGCCGGAAGTTCGGCTGAGCGAGCGCTCCCTCGTGCGGGTCTGTCCGGGCGAGTGTTTCGACGTTGCAGAAATAGAGCGAGCTTACTTCGAGCATCGAAACGTACTTTGGGAAATCCATATAACGCCAGATGCGATCAGAGTTGGCTGGCGGGGTTAGGCTCGGATGCGGCTCGATAGGCATATAGCCATTGTGGTCTCTCTGCGGGTGCGCTTGGGCGCAAAGACTAAAGCTTCGGCCATCGGTGGGGAGGCATCGGAGTACCGAAGCGAATCAGGCCGGTGCGTGCGCCACAGCGGTTCACAAATGACCAAAAGCTAACGGCCGAGTTACTTACCCAACCAGTGCAGCGGCGCGGTCGTGAGCCACGGCACGTAGGTGATCAGGAGGACGGTGGCGGCCAGGATCGCGAGGAATGGCAGCGTGGCCCAGATGATGGTGCCCATCGGTTTCTTGAAGCGGTAGGCGGAGAGAAACAGGTTGATGCCGACGGGCGGGTGCAGGTAGCCGAGCTCGAGGTTGGCGATGAAGATGACGCCCATTTGCACCGGGTCGATGTGGTAGGCGGCGGCCAGCGGCTTGAGCAGCGGCACCACCACCAGGATTGCGGCGAAGATGTCCATCAACGCACCCACCACCAGCAGCGCGATATTGAGAAGCAATAAGAAAAGATATTTGGACTGGACGTGCATCTGCACCCAATCGATCAGGCGGGAGGGGACTTCGGCGTCGACCAGATAATTGGTGAACCCGAGTGCCACGCCCAGAATTAATAAGATGCCGCCGACGATGGTGGCGCATTCGACGAAGACTTCGCGATAGTCGCGCGAGAGCTTGAGGTCGCGATAGATGAAGACTTCGACGAAGTAGGCGCAGAAGGCAGTGAGGGCCGCGGCTTCGGTCAATGTTCCGAAACCACCAAAAAGCCCCACGATCATGATGACGGGCAAGGCGAGCTCCCACTTGGCGGACCAGACGGCCGCTGCGGCTTCACGCGCCGAGAAGGGTTCGCGAACCGCGTCGCACTTGATACCCATGCGAACGCCGACGAAAGCAATGGCCGAGATCATGACGAGCTCGGGGAGAATAGCGCCGGTGAAAAGGCGATCGATGGGCGTTTGGGAATAGACGCAATAAAGGATAGCTGGAACGCTGGTGGGAAACAGCAGGCCGAGAGAGCCGGAGGAGGTGAGCAGGCCCATCGAAAAGTTTTCGGGATAGCGGGTCTTGATGAGCATCGGCACCAGCAGTCCGCCCAGCGAAAGGATGGTGAGACCAGAGCCGGCAAAAGTGAAGACGGTGCAGATGGCGACGGTAGCGATGGCGAGTCCGCCGGGGATCCAACTGAAGAGCGCGGTGAAGACGCGAAGCAGTCGCTTGGTTGCGCCCCCTTGCACCATGAAATATCCGGCGAGGGTGAAGAGCGGGATGGACGGGAGCAAGGGAGAAGCAACCAGGCGGTACATTTCGACGGGGACTGATGCCACCGGCGTGCCGCTCGACCAGAAGAGCAGGAGCGCGAGGCCGCCGAAGACGGCGAAGATCGGGAGACCGACGAATGTCGCGAGGGCGAGCAGAGCGAAGGAGAGTGGGAGAATGCCGGGCAACCTGGTTGGGATCGCGTAGCCGAACAGAGCTGGGATGAAGAGACCGAGCGCGGCGATGGCGCGGCCGTACCAGAGATCGCTTGCGTTCCAAACGGCGCGCAGGGCAATCACCGCGAAGCCGACGAGCATGATGGCCAGCGCGGTCCACTTAGGAAGGCCGGGCAGAAGGTAGCTGCCGGATTCGCGTTCGCTCTGGACGAAGACCCAACTCGCATAGGCGAGACAGGTGGAGACGGCGGCGAGCGCGGCGCTCCAGAAGATTTTCGCGGGGGCGAGCCAGGATTCCGGGAGGAAGGTGGAAGAGGAGAGCCCGAGCAGGCGGCCGGATCGGGAGGCCAGCATCCCGCCCAGCATGCCGATCCACAGCGTGAGCTGCTGCACGATAACGGCCGAGCCGGGGATGCCGGACCAGCGAAACTGCCGCGCGACCATTTCGATGACCGGGAGGGCGGTCATAAGAGAGAGCGCGAGGATGGAAAACGAGTCCTCGAAGAGTTGCAGCGGCGTCGCGGGTGCGGTGTTCTCCGGAGGAAGAGTTGCGCTCACAGGGTTAGGTGGTGAGTTTTTCGATAGTCGTCGCGCAGGCGCTTCACTTCATCGAACAGGTCGGGCGGGACGGCGGCGCCGCGCAGCTTGGGCCAGATACTTTCGGCGAGTTGACGCCATTCGGCGACGGACTTGGGGTCGGCATGAACCACGTTGAGCCCGAACTGCTGCATGAGCGGAATGGAGCCCGCTTCCGATTTGCGGATTTCGTCGCGCAGCGCGACTCCGGCGGTGTGCGCGGATTGCAGCATCTCTTTTTGGACGGGCGCGGGGATTTTGTCCCAGACATCTTTGGTGATCACGGTTGCGCCGACCAATTGGGCGAAGTTGATATCGAGCATGTTCTTCGCACCGCCGAACCATTGGTTGCTGAGAGCCACTAGCGGAGGGGCTTGAAATGCGTCGATGAGGCCGGTTTGCAGGCCGGTGAGGATGTCCGTGGCAGCCAGCGAAACGGGCTCGAATCCGTTAATTTTATAGAGCTGGAAGGTGGCGGTGTCGCCCTGCAGGACGCAGAGTTTCATGCGGCGAATGTCATCGGGACGGGAGGCGGGCTGCTTGGTGAAGAAATGAATCCAGCCGGCGTCGCCCCAGTTCAGAACGATGAAACCGCGCTGGGCGAGGCCTTTTTCCAGTCGTTCTGCGATGTGGTCGCGAACATAGTCCAGCTCTTCATAAGAGGAGAGCATCATGGGAATCTGCAGCGCGGCCACGTCGGGGTCGATGCCGCTCAGGCCCGCGCCCGAGAGCGCCACTGCTTGCAGCTTCTTGATGCGAAGCTTCTGGACCATTTCGGGCTCGTCGCCCTGCTCGCCGCCGGGATAAATTTTGAGCTCGATTTTTCCGCCGGAAGCTTTCTTCCATTCTTCGCCCATGTTGATGAGAATTTCGTCCCAGCGCGAGCCCTTGGGAACCAGGGTGCCGAGGCGAATGACGGTGGTTTGCGCTGGGAGAGAGAAGGAAAGAAGAAGACCGAAGAGCGCTGCGCGGAGCATCACAAGAATAGTAACGCAGGAGAATCGCGGGGCGTTCGCAGTTTGCGTCAACTACTGCGGGAAACCGCGTTCTGGCATTATAGTGAGTGCATGTTCTTCCGCCGAGAGAAACCTCACGAACTGACATTTACCGAGCGCATTGATGGGTTGCGGAAGCTCGGCTTCAGCACCAGTCCCGCGGGATCGGGCAAGGCGCAAATCATTCGCGATGGCATCGGCGCGATAATTGAGGACCGTGGCGCGGGTGAGCATCCGCGCGTCAACAAAGCCGGCCTCGTGCTGGGTGATGAGATTGGCCTATTGGTGAATCGCGGTTTTCAGATGTTCTGGAAAAGTCCTACGGGACGCACCGCGCCCGCTCTTGCAACGCAGCTCAAGGCTCTGCACGCGTTTGAAGAGGACTTAAAGGAAGGGCTGGGCCTGACCAGCCTGTACAACGAGAGCCTCGGCACTACGTCCGATCTGCATTTATATGATAGGGTGCAGCACCGCGATCAAGGCGACGCAGACAACCCCTGGGAACATAAAGCGGTCACTTCGTAGCGTTGGGTTCCGGCTGGTCCTGGTATTTCGAGTAGAGCTCAAAGCTCTTCTTAGCCTCGTCAATTTTCCCTTCGTGCTCGAGAACGGTTCCGCGCAAAGACCAATACCTCGGGAAAATCAGCGAAGCAAAAAGCGGCTCGCCAGATGACAGCGGCAGAGGGTATGGGTCCATCAAGCCGGCCGCCTGGTCGATGGCCCCGGTTTCAACGTACGCCCACGCGAGCAGCGTTCGCATCTGCCCATCCGCGGATGGATTGGTTTCCGCATACCCAGCTAGCAACAACGGGATCGCCTCTCGAAATCTTTTCGCGAACAGCAGCGCCAAGGCGTCGCCCGCGCCTCCCGAGGTAATGTGCTGGCACAACCCGGCGATCCGATGTGCCTGTGGGCTCCGGGCGCGCATGGCAGCTTCATTCGCCAAGTCCGCTGCCGCTTTGTTGTCGCCCATTTCCAACTTCCAGATCGCGAGCTGACTCAACGCTAGCGCCTGCAGATCGCCTTCTGATTCGGACGCAAGCTTCTCCATTTGAGCCAACCCGTCTTTGCGCCGGCCGGTGAGAAAGTTCCATTGCGCCATTTGATAACCAGCGGCGCCGCTCTTCGCGAGCAGGGCATCCGCTCCCGCGCGATCGCCCAGCATCAGCCGCGCTTCGGCGGCCTTGACCCATTCCGATGGATTCTTCACGGCAGCGCGTGCGAAAAACTCTTGAGCGGTCTTGAACTCACCCCGCATGTAATTCACTTCGCCTTCCGAATCGAGCGCGTTGGGATCTTCGGGTGACAGCTTTTGATATTGCTCCAGCGCCCGGCGCGCGCCGCTCAAATCCTTGGCCCTCGCCAGCGCATAGCCGAGCTGATTCCAGATTTGCGGATCGTCCGGATCCAGACGCGCGGCTGCCCGATATTCCATCGCCGCCGGCTGGAACTGGCGCCGCCGGAACCGCATCTCAGCGAGCTCGACGAAAATATTCGCGTTGGCCGGAGTGGCCTGGGTGAGAGACTCCAGCGCTCTGATCCGGCCAGCTACGTCTCCACTCGCCGAAGCTGCGACATATTCCAAATTGGCCCGTTCCATCGGATCTGGATTGGCTCGCTCTCCGGCTTCGACCATTTGGCGGGCGTGCTCGCGATCCCCGTTCTCGGCCAGAAGCCTGGCGCGGTCCAAAAATCCGGCGGCAAAGCCAGGGTCGGCACTGGTGGCTTGTTCGAGCGCCCGTTGCGCATCTTGCGAATCCCTGGCAGCCAGCGCCTGACCGTAAAATCGAAACGCATTCTCATTGCTGGCGCCGAACTTGCGAGCATCCGGGCTCAGCCTGCGGGCCAGTTCATTGGCCAAGGGCAGGAAGCCGGCCGAAGCTGGTCCATCGATCTCGATGTTCTCGACCGCGCTGGAATTCACCAGTTCCTCCAGCGTGGCGCGAATGCCGATGCGTCCGTTTCGTTCGAAGAAATATCCCTGCAGCACGCGCGACGCTCGCATGGATTGCGCCGCGGATAACGAATCCACCTGTTTCGCGAAGATATTCCTGACGCCGGCCAGATCGTAGGCCACTACCGCAGCCGCGGCACGGCTGGGCCAATCCAGTTGCGCATCGGGGCTGAGATTCTCGATGGGCATCACGCCGAGGCGCTCGACAGCGGCCCGCGGACGGGAGCAACCATCCAGTGTCAGGATCGCCAGCGTGAGAATCGATTGGAGAAGAATTGTGCTGAGGACGAGGGCTTCGGTTCGCCTACAAAACACGCGGCTCGCTCGCCATCAATTCCTTGAACTCGGGAAGCTCTTTCATTTGCGCGAAGGCCGGATCTTCTTCGATCTTCTTGCGTTCCTTGAAGCCCTCTTCGAGCGCCTTTCGGATATATTGCAAAGCCAGATCGCTCCGGCCGGCCAAGGCGTAAGTGTGGGCTAAGTAGTAGTGAAACTTGCCTCGTTCCCCCACGCTGCGCTCCTGCAGCAAGACACCTTGCGTGCTGCGATGTTCAAAAACATCCGGGTCTAGCATGAGGGCCTTTCGCAAGGCTTCCTGCGCGTGCTCCACGTCATTACGGGAAAAGAAAGCCATGGCGAGATTACTCCATACAGAGGCCGAGTCCGGGCTCATGCGGAGCGCCTTCTTATATTGACCAATCGCGCGCCGGTAGCTTTTCTTGGCGTAATAGATGGTGCCGAGGTTGTTCACGGCTTCCGAGTACTTCGAATCTACGCGTAGAGCCCGGCGGTAATACTTTTCCGCGCTGTTCAATTCGAGCATCTGATGATAGGCTATGCCGGTCTTATTCAGCATCACCGCCGACCCCTTGGAATTGTCCGCATACATCTCCGCCGCCTCCCGGTACCTCTTTTCCGCCATGAAGATGTCACCGCGCATCTCCGGCGTCAGGTCCACGGCGGTCTTTTTGGGAGCGGGCGTGTTCAATCCGGTATCGGATGAGTTGAGGAAACCGCTGGAGGGCGGCGTGGACGAGGCCACTTGTCCGTCTGCAGCGGCGAGAAACGCGTGCGTGGTCGCTAGACCAATTGCCACTAGCCAATAACTGGAAACCATGGTCACCTCCCCGGATCATGCTTTCACGGAAGGCTCTGACGATCCCGTCTCAGAAGCTTTAGTTCCTACACTATCACTTTCGGCAAGAACCGATTATTTGAATATACCCCGAAGGCGCTCCAAAAATCCCTTACGTTTCTTGGGAGGCTGGGGCTGGTCCACCGAATCGGGCGTGGGCGGGGCGGTTTGTGCGGCACGCTGCTGGGGCGGCACGGCAAAAGAGTTGGCGGACGCGGCTGGGTCTGAGGCCCGGGCCGGCTGTCCAGTCTCCCAGCCAGCGACGCGGGTTCCACCGCCGCCGTGCAATTGGCATTGCTCCACCGGTTGCGTGCCGTCGACAAAATACTCGGTTCGCACCCTGGGGCAGGCGGGGGTTGCCAGCTGGCCGGAAGCCGGATCGATCTGCACGCCCACCACTCCGGCAGGCGCTTCGAACTCGCTGACATTGCGGTATTCCCGGTGCTCGTGAGCGCGCTTCATAAACTCGGCCCACACCGGCAACGCGGAATGCGCGCCTTCCAGATTCAATTCGCGGTTGTCATCGAATCCAACCCACACGATGCAGATGAGCTTGGAGGTGAACCCGGCGAACCAGCCGTCGTGCGAGGTCCCGGTCTTTCCCGCTATGGGGAAATTGATGCCTCTACCCCAGACGCTGGCGCCCGTTCCGCTGCGCACCACTTCCTCCAGAAGCTGGTCCATCAAAAACGCCACGCGCGGATCCAGCACATCGCGATGCTCCGGCTTGTTGTCGAAAATGATGGAGCCATGATCGCTCGCGATATCGGAAATGAAGTACGGCTTGGAGTAAACGCCGTGATTGTCGAAGATGGTGTAGGCGCCCGCGATCTCAAGCGGCGTCACTTCATAGGCGCCCAGCGCCACCGAAGGCGTGGGGTGAATCTCCACGTTCATTCCGGCGCGCCGCGCCAGGTCCACTATATTGTCGTAGCCGGTGGCTTCAGCCACCTTCACCGTGGCGACGTTCAAGGAGTGCGCGATGGCATCCTGCAGCCCGATGTTGCCGAAGAACTTGTGCTCGAAATTGCTGGGCTCATACGGCTTGCCGTCGTAGTAAAACGTGGTGGGCTCATCCAGGATCATGGTGGCCGGCGTGAACACCTGCCCGCCATTGGAAAGCGCGCTGTTCAGCGCGGTGGCGTAGACAAAAGGCTTAAATGACGAACCCGGCTGCCGCTTGGCCAGAATCCGATTGAGCTGGCTGGTGCCGTAGTTCCGGCCGCCGATGAGGGCGCGTACCTCGCCGGTTTGCGGGTCCAGTGCGATGAGGGCGCATTGCGGATCGGGATAGCTGGGATCCTTCTTTTTTCGCCTGCTGATCAGCTTGTCCGCCTCCTCCATTCCGATGCGGACGGCTTCGGAGGCATCGTGCTGCAAATTCGGATCGAGCGTGGTGTAGATGCGATAGGTATTCGATTGGAAATTGTAATCGGGGAACTTGTCGAGCAGCGCGTCGTTCACCAGGTCGACGAAGAAAGGCGCCTCGGTGGATTCCATGCCTTGCTTGCCGAGCTCCATGGGCGCTGCGCTGGCGCTTTCATACTCGGCGTCGCTGATGTAATCGTTCTCGCGCATCAGCTTCAATACCACGTTGCGGCGTTGGCGGGCCCGTTCCGGCCAGCGGAAGGGATTGGTGAAACTGGGCTGCTGAATCAGCCCTGCCAGCGTGGCCGCTTCCGGCAGGGTCAACTTGCTGACGTCCTTGCCGAAGAAAACCTGTGCCGCCTCGCCGAAGCCTCGGATGCCGAAACTTCCGCGATGGCCCAGCGGGACCTGGTTCGCGTAGTATTCGAAAATCTGCTCCTTCTTGAGCTTTTGCTCCAGGTGCATGGTAATCAGCACTTCGGGAATTTTGCGCCGCCAGGTTTTGTCGCTATCCAGCCAGAAACTGCGCGCGAGTTGCTGGCTCAGTGTGGAAGCGCCCTGCGCGTAACGATGTTCTCGCACGTCGACGTAGGCTGCTTTAATGATGCGGATGGGATCGAAGCCCGAGTGCTGGAAAAAGCGCTTGTCTTCGGCTGAGACCACGGCGTGGACCAGCACTGGGGGAATGTCCTCATACTTCACCAGCCGCCGCTTTTCGCGGTTCTTGTCAAACAGATTGGAGATCAGCTCGGGCTCCAGCGTATACTCGGTGCGGTCCGTATTGTCGGCCAGGGAAATGATTTGCCGAACCTTGTGGCCGGTGAACTTAATAACCCCCTCGTCTCGCTTGAAGTACGAATCGGGGCCAGGGTATATGTCGATCTCGTCGGGCTTCAAAGTGAAGTAGCCCATCCGGTTGCTGGACGATTCGCTATAGTTGCTGCGCCGCAGGTCGGTGGCAATCTCCTGCGGATCGGCGACATCCCCAACGTCCACGGTGCGGGGCGCGGCGAATAGCATGGAGGTGTTGGCAAACGGGCCGGCCGCCAGCTTCGCTTCGATGAGCCGCGAGTACTTCACGTAATAGAACGTGAACACGGCCAGACCGGTAGTGAAACCCAGCACCAGCAGAACGAGGAGAATCTTGCCAACCGGGTGCAGCGCAAATCGCACCGCTTTGGCCTTTTTAGGGACCTGGACTTTTACTGCCACGTCAGTACCATCTTCGCACGCCTCGCCCTCCTGGGCATCTAGACGGCCTACAATGGAATTAGTTCCATGAGCGCCACGGCAATAGTGTCGGTTGAGGACTACCTGCGCCGCACGGAGAAACCATACTGCGAGTACCTGGACGGCGTCCTGCACTCAAGAGGTTATCCAAACAAATCTCACGCCCTCGCCCAATCCAAGGTCATTATTCTTCTCGATAAGCAAAGTGTCGAGGCACTTGGCGAGGTCACTGTCCGTCTAAGCCCAACGAAGTACCTCATCCCCGACGTGATTGCGGCGCCCACGATCCAGGATCCCTATCCCACCGAACCCGTTCTCCTCTGTGTCGAGATCCTCTCCCCGGAAGACCGCGTTGGCGCCATGCTCGCCAAGTGCGAGGAATACCATGCATGGGGCGTCCCCTTCTGCTGGGTCATCGATCCAGAAAAACAAACCGCATGGCAATATCACTCCGGAAGCGAACCCGAACGCATCGAACGCTCCGGCACGCTCCTCGCCGGTGAACTGACCGTCCGCTTGGAAGAATTGTTCGCCGGGCACCGTCGTTAGCCGTTCCCCTCCAGCAGCCTGTAATTGAGGGAGAGTCCCATGAGCGCCGCGACCATAGTCTCTGTCGAGGACTACCTTCATCGCACTGAGAAACCCTACTGCGAATACCTTGACGGCGTCCTGTATCCCAAAGCGATGCCCACCAAGCTCCACGCACTAATTCAAAAGATCCTGATGCGGCTTCTCGATAATCAAGGCGTGGAATCTCTGGCCGAAGTGCGCGTTCGCTTAAGCCCAACCAAGTACCTCATCCCTGACGTAATCGCCGCGTCTGAAATCCAAAGCCCCTATCCCACCGAACCCGTTCTCCTCTGTGTCGAGATCCTCTCCCCGGAGGACCGCGTTGGCGCCACGCTGGCGAAGTGCGAGGAATACCACGCGTGGGGCGTCCCCTTCTGCTGGGTCATCGACCCGGAAAAGCAAACTGGCTGGCAATATCATGCCGGACGCGATCCCGAGCATATCGCTCGCGGCGGCGTGCTGTCCGCTGGCGACCTCAGAGTTCCACTCGCCGAGCTTTTCATCGACAAAACCTAGCCCGCCAACCGCCAATCCCTGTGCTCGCTTCCTCAACGGTTCCAGCTTCGCACCACCCCCTGAACCGCTCCAATCGCTATAATGAAGCATGTTAAAGCCCACGGAGAAGATTTGGCATAACGGCCGTTTGATCGATTGGAACGATGCCAAAATCCACGTCCTCGCCCACGTCACCAGCTACGGCAGTTCGGTGTTTGAAGGCATCCGTTGCTACGCCACGCCCTCCGGGCCGGCCATTTTTCGGGTGCGCGAACACATCCGCCGTCTGCTCGATTCCGCCAAAATTTATCGCATCGAAGTGAAGCATACCGTCGACGAACTGGCCGACGCCATGAGTGAGCTGGTGCGCGTCAACAAGATGGACTCCTGCTACTTCCGCCCACTGGTCCTGCGCGGTTACGGGGACGTCGGCGTGCTGCCTTTCGGGAACCCGGTGGAAACCTACATCGCCTGCTGGGAGTGGGGCAAGTATCTAGGCGAGGAAGCGCTGGCCGAAGGCGTAGATGTGTGCGTCTCCAGTTGGACGCGCATTGCGCCCAATACCCTGCCCGCGCTCGCCAAGGCCGGCGCAAATTACATGAACTCGCAGCTCATCCGCATGGAGGCGCATTTGAACGGCTACGCCGAAGGCATCGCGCTCGACACTTCCGGCTATGTGAGTGAGGGTTCCGGGGAAAACATCTTTGTGGTTCGCGACGGCAAGATCTTAACGCCGCCGCTCGGTGCGTCAGTCCTGCCCGGCATTACACGGGACTCGGTGATGCAGCTCGCCCAATCGCTCGGCATTCCGATAACGGAGAGCCTCATCCCGCGCGAGATGCTCTATATCGCCAACGAGGTGTTCTTCTCGGGTACGGCCGCCGAGATCACGCCCATCCGTTCGGTGGATCGCATCACAGTGGGCAAAGGAACGCGCGGTCCGGTGGCCGAAAAGCTGCAGAAGGCGTTCTTTGGCATCGTGCATGGCGACGCGCCCGACAAATTCGGCTGGCTTACCCGCGTCACAAACCCCGAGGCCCGCTTCACAAAAAACGAGCCCGTGACGGTTTGAGCCACGGGCTTTCAAGCTTCTCCGGAAAAACTTCGGACTTAGCGGAAGGACGATCCGCAAGTGCGACTCCGACGGCCACCTCCCCCGAGATTAACCGCCGGAATCGCACTCGCGAGGGATCATGCATTCTGTTTTAGCAGGCGTTTCGGATTCGCGCCAGCTTTATTTCATAGTGTTTTCGCTGTTTTCAACAACTTTTATCCACTCACTGACTCTTGTACTTAGCGTTCTAAGGCCTGTGGGAAACTTGTGTATAAATCGGCGTGCAAATGAAATGTAACGGTATCGATGTTTCGAGCGGAGCTTCTGTCGAAGTATCGTTCGAGCGGGCGATCACCATTGTGGATCACCTGATCCGACCTCTGAATGATGGCATCTTCATTGCACCCGGCTGGATCGATCTGCAAGTGAATGGCTTCGCCGGAGTGGATTACAACTCGGCCACAGCCACGCATGAGCAGATCGCGCAATCCATCCGCGCCCAGTTCGCGTGCGGAGTGACACGGCATTTTCCCACGGTGATTACCGGATCGCCGGAGAACATGACAGCGGCGCTGCGCAATTTGGCGAGTGCCAAAGAGTCCATTGCGGAAGGCGCGGCGCCCGGGGAATTTTCAGCAATGGAGGCGTTCCATTTGGAAGGCCCGTACATTTCTCCCGCCGACGGCCCGCGCGGCGCTCATCCGGCCCGCTGGGTGCGCCCGCCCGATCTTGACGAGTTTCAGGCTTTTCAGGAAGCTGCTCTGGGCCACATCCGGCTGGTGACGCTTTCGCCCGAATGGCCGGAAGCTCCGCGCTTCATCGAGAAGATTGTGGAGAAAGGTGTGGTCGCGAGCATTGGCCACACCCGGGCATCGGCGTCCGAGATCGCCGACGCGGTCAGCGCCGGAGCAACGCTCTCCACGCATCTGGGCAACGGGACCGATGCGGTGCTGCCGAAGACCGCCAATTACATTTGGGAGCAACTGGCCGAGGATCGCCTGGCGGCCAGCTTTATTGTCGATGGGTTCCACCTGCCAGCGCCGTTCCTGAATGTCGCGCTGCGCGCCAAGGGACTGGAGCGCTCCCTTCTGGTGACGGACGCGGTGATGCCCGCCGGCTGTCCTCCCGGAGCCTACAAGTTGGGGGAAGTGGATGTCGAGTTAAAGGAAGACGGAAGCGTCCGATTAGCTGGAGGCTCGCGCCTGGCCGGTTCCGCGTTGCGCATGGATCATGCCATCGGGAACGTTATGCGGACCGCGGGTCTTAACTTGCGCGAAGGTGTGACGCTCGCCACTCGGAATCCCGCGCGGGTGGGGCGCGTCCCTTACCGCCAGCGTGGACTGAATCCCGGCGATCGCGCCGATCTGGTCCGGTTTCGGCTGGACGAATCCACCTGCCAATTGACGATCCTCGAAACCTACCTCAATGGCGAACGCGTCTTCGCAGCCAATCCCTAGTCCGTCTCATTCCTCCGGGTTCAGAACCGCCACATACTTGAGATTCCGATACATCTGGCGATAGTCCAATCCGAAACCGACCACGAACCGGTCCGGGATCTCAAAACAGCGGTAATCCAGAGGGATTTGCACGATGCGGCGCGGCGTGCGATCGAGCAGGGTGCACACCGCAAGCGATTTTGGCTCGCGCGCCGACAAGTGCTGCAGCAGGTAGCGCGTGGTGAATCCCGTGTCGATGATATCCTCCACCAGCAGCACATGCTGGCCTTCGATGCCGTCGTCCAGCTCCTTCGAAATCCGGACCATCCCGGGCGCGGCCCTCGAGGAGCTGAAGCTCGATATACCCAGAAAATCCACTGTCACCGTTACAGTGAGCTCGCACGCCAGCGCCGTCAGAAAGAATACCGATCCCTTCAGCACACCCACCAGCTTGAGCTCGCGGCCTGCATAGTTTTCGGAGATCTGCGCGGCCACCTGCCGGATCCTGCGATGGATCTCCTCTTCAGTGAAAAGGATGCGCTCGATGGCCGGCATGTTCACCGGGCCAGACGTTCCGGCAGCCGGTATTTCATCACCAGATCCTGCACGTCCTTTTGATAGAACACCTGGATGTTGACGTGGGGATAGATGGCGCGTAGCAGCCGGATCTTGCGGTTCTTCCTGGTCACGTTGGCCTGCTTCATGGTGGTCAGTTCCACATAGAGGTCGAATTCGGGCAGGTAGAAATCGGGAGTGAAGGCTTCAGACACCTTGCCATCCTTATCCCACTGCAATGGAAAACTGCGAGGTTCATAGTCCCACGCGATGCGGTAGAAGTCGAGCAGATTGGCGAACACCTCTTCGCTCGGGTGGCCGAACGCCTTGCGCTCCACGTGAACCCGATCCGGCGGCACGATTCCATATCGAGCCAGTTGCATCCGGACTTGAAACTGCACCTCGGCAGCGGACGCCGGCGAAAGCGGCTCGGCGTCCAGCAGCCCCCGCGATTTCACGGCAGTTACCAAAACGTCCACTATCTCGGCCGATCCCAACGCTTGGGCGTTCACCACCAGGTCAAAGCTGGTGGCGGGGCTCGTCTTTTGCCCGAACCGTCGCTTCCGAAGCCGGGAGTTGGCGGATACCATTTTTCGAAGATATGTTTTGGCGGCGGCGCGGTTGAGCTGCCGGTCGGCGACCAGATTCGCCAGCCGGACGGACTCCGGCGCCACGACGTGAAGGCGGAAAACCGCCGGGAGATCCCGAGCGAGCATCTCGGCGCCAGTGCCGCACACTACTACGTGCCGGTGGTCCAATCCCAGGCTCGCCAGGATGGAAGCTGCGAATGGCCGCCAGGTCTGGCCCGGCGTCTGGCTCTGGTCTCCAAACTGGGTGGCGATCAACCGGTCCAGGTCCGATTCTGTGACCAGCTCGCACTCCAGGCGCTGAGCGGCCATCCGGGCCAGCTCCTCCTGCCGGCATCCCGGTTCGCCCGATACCGCGATGAAAGCCATTCAGTAGAATCGTAGCGCACCGGTCGTCTCTGGGTGTGCGGCTGGGGTGTACGGCTGGGGTGTGCTGCTCGGGCGCACCTCTTAGAACCTTTGGGCCGTAGCCCGGTGCAGTACCTCGGTGACAAGCACTCCAAATGAATTTGGAGCTACAGTATTGCCTGTAGCCGCCGATCAACAAAGTAGCCGAACGATGCCGGATGTGTTATATGTCTTACTATTGAAGCTGGAAGAATAAGCTTGACCCAGGACGACGGTCTATACTAGATTCAGAGTTCTGAGATTTAATAGATCGTTACAAAATTACGGATCTTGATGACCTTGAGTTACCGCCGGACGGCGTTGATCGCCGGATTACCCCTGTTGCTCGCGCTGCTGACCAGCGGTTGCGCCACCACTAAGCAGCAGCCAGCTTTCAAGCTCTCTTTCCTGCCATCTACTCCGGTCCCGATTGAACCAACCTTTGAAGCCCCTCCTCAAGTCGCCATCAACCTTTATTCCAGCGAGTCTCCCGATTTAGTCCAGCGGACCTTAGCCACAGCCTCCCGCCAGGCAGAAGTAAACAGCCGCGTGGCCAACGCGCGCGCTCATCTGGAAGAAGGCAAGCGTTTCTATCAACTCGCCAATTTGGATGCCGCGCGGCATGAATTCGATGCAGCCCTGGATGTGCTTCTTTCGGCCCCGGACACTCTTCCGGACCGGCCGCGGCTGGAGAGCGAGCTCGACCAGATCGCGGACACCATCTACCATTACGATCTGGAGGGGCTGGGCGCGGCGGCCAGCGAGCAGCCGGAGGTGGTGTATGACAAGTCGCCGCTCGACAGCATCCTCGACATGACGTTCCCCACCGACCCCAACCTGCGCCCCAAGGTCAAGGAAGAGATCGAAGCCACCGTCTCCCAGCTCCCGCTCCAGGAAAACGACGCGGTTTTGAGCTACGTTCACTACTTCTCCACCGAGCGCGGCCGTAATGTTCTGTTGGGGGGATTGCGGCGGTCTGGCCGGTACCGTCCCCTGGTGCAGCGCATTCTGGATGATGAAGGTGTGCCACAGGAGCTGATTTACCTGGCACAGGTGGAATCGGGCTTCCTGCCGCGCGCTCGTTCCAATAAGCAGGCGGTCGGGATGTGGCAGTTTGTTCAGTTCCGAGGGCGGCAATACGGGCTGATGCAGGGTCCAGGAACAGATGATCGCCTGGATCCCGAGAAAGCCACCCGAGCGGCCGCCAAGCATCTGCACGATCTGTACGCCATGTTCGGGGACTGGTATCTGGCGATGGCCGCCTATAATTGCGGTCCGGGCTGCGTGCAGCGCGCGGTGGAGCGGACCGGCTACGCGGATTTCTGGGAATTGCGGCGCTTGAACGTTCTGCCGCACGAGACCGCCAACTACGTTCCCTTGATTGTGGCTCTCACCATCATGGCCAAGAACCCCAAGGATTATGATCTGGAGAACCTGGACGCAGATCGCCCCGTGGAATACGAAACCATCGATCTGGACACCCCCACGAGCATGGCGTTGATCGCCGACGCGGCTGATCGGCCGGTATCCGAGATCCAGGATCTGAACCCGGCGCTGCTCAAGGGAGCCGCTCCCGCCGGATATCAAATGCGAGTTCCCAACGGATCGCTGGCGACGGTTAAGATGGCTCTTGATCTGGTACCCGCCAGTCATCGGGCTGACTGGCGAATTCACCGCGTAGTGGCGGGTGAAACGCTGGCGGAGATCGCACACCGCTATTCGACGCCCCTAGCAGCGCTAACGTCTGCTAACCAGCGCGCAGCCCTGAACGAATCGGCCAGTGAAGCACCGGTCGCCGGGGACATGCTGGTGGTGCCGGCCGCCTCTCACGTCGCGCACGCAGCCGTTCGGACCGCAGTTGCCAGCTCTCACGGCAAGGCGTCGCGCAAGGCTCTGGCCGCACGCCGCACGCCCTCCACTTCGGCGGCAACCACCCCGGCGAGAAAAGCTCACGCCTCCACCTATCACACCGCCAGCCTCGCCGCCAAGCATCGCACCTCAGCCAACTAACAAGCCGCCTGGCTCGACGAGAATCGCCAGTAATCGTTCACGAAAGATAGGCGATTTGTTTCGGCAAAAAGTGCGCAGTTGGGTCTTGCCTTCCAAAGAAAACGAGTTATTCTAGGGTGTGGTTAGCCCAACAGGAGGCACGAATAATGGTTGATAGCTTGCGCTTCACAGCGGATGACGACGACGATTTCGGATACGAAGAAGAACAGATCGATGTAACCACCGAAGTCGGCGAGTACGGTCCGGAGGATGAAGACGACGACGAACTGACAAAGCCGGTTCCCGAGCCGGCTCACACCACTCTCCCTGCGGTCTCAACTCCCATGTCTCCGGCCGGCGAGGCGCCGCCGCAAAAGAAGCCGGTCAAAAAGGCCACGGCGAAACCCGCACCAGCCCCGGCCAAGCCCGCTCCCGCGACAAAGGCTCCCGCCAAGAAAGCGGCTGCCCCGAAGCCAGCCCCCAAACCAGCCCCCAAACCAGCAAAGAAAGCCGCGGTGAAGAAAGCCGCTGTGAAGAAGGCTGCGGTGAAGAAGACGGCGGCCAAGGCTGCCAAAAAGGCGCCGGCCAAGAAGAAAGCTCCCGCCAAGAAAAAAGCGCCTGCCAAAAAAGCGGCAAAAAAGAAAGCGCCGGCCAAGAAGTCCAAGGGCGGGAAGAAGAAAAAGTAAGACCTGCTAGAGATCTCCAGTGTATTGGGCCACTGTGGCGCATGAGCTAGCGCTGCGGCGGCCCGATTCCTCCGTTGTTAAGCCTTCTCTTTGTTGACCACCGTCCGGCAGCGCTCGAAGAGCTGCAGAAGAGCCTCGGCATACTCCTCGGGCGTCTTGGATCCCTTGCCAGCGAAACCCGCTGCGCTGCCTCCCTTGCCGTAGCCCGTGGTCACGGCTACGAACTTCATCATCTCCAGAGCCACCTCGTCGGTGTTGCGGGCGGGCGGCGCGGCGTTGGAACTGTCTTCAGGCATCAGTCATTCATCCTTGTTTGGTTGGTTTGGTCTGGTTGGGTTGCTATGGTGGTTGGGTATGATCCGCCGTAGCGGCAAACCTTTAGTGTAATCGGTCTTCACGGATGCTGGTGCAAGCCACACGCCTGATCCGCAAGATGCGCGGAGGGGCGCAAGCGCATTTGCTGGAATGCGACGATGGCCACTTCTACGTAGTGAAATTTCGCAATAATCCGCAGCATCGCCGCGTGCTGATCAATGAATGGATCGGTTCCGTTTTTCTCAATTACCTTAAAATCTCGACGCCGGAGTCGGCCATTGTGAGCCTGTCGGCCGCGTTTCTCGAAGCCAATCCCGAAATCTACATTCAATTGGGTTCGCGCCATCAGGCGGTGGAAGCGGGCTGGCACTTCGGATCACGCTATCCGGGCGATCCCGGCAAAATCATGGTTTACGATTTTCTTCCCGATGTCTTGCTGGACAAGGTAGTGAACGCCAGTGAGTTCCTGGGCGTGCTGGCCTTCGACAAATGGATGAGCAACGCCGACGCGCGGCAGTCCATTTTTTTCCGCGCCCGGTTGCGCCAATGGCCACTCGCGGCCAGCGAGTCCGCGCCGCGAACCGGCTTCGTCGCACTGATGATGGACCACGGTTACGTGTTCGACGGCCCGCATTGGAAGTTCCCCGATTCGCCGCTGCAAGGTCTCTACTTCCGGCCGAGCGTTTATCAACACGTGCGTGGATGGGCGGACTTCGAGCCGTGGCTGGACCGAGTGGTGTACTTTCCCGAGGAGATCGTGGATGCGGCGCTGAAGCAGATTCCGCCCGAATGGTTGGCCGAAGACGCCGACGCGCTGCAGGCCATGCTCGAAAAACTGATGTCGCGCCGCCGCCGCGTGCCCGATCTGATCGGCGATTCGAGACACGGCCGCGTGAATCCTTTTCCGCAATGGAAATAGCGGCTCCGATAGCCGCGCCCTTGTGATACCGTTTAGGGTTTGAGTGCGTGCGCCTGGATGAAACCGAACCTGGATGTTCTGAAGCCCGAAATCGAAATGTACCTCGAAGAAACGGGGATGGCCGTGTTTTACGGTTACCCCCGGCCGCTCGAAACCGCGCCGGCGGTTTATTGGGATTGCGATCAGTATCCGGACTATCGGCTGTTCGTTCAATCCGCGCGGGCAGCGGGAGCGAAGATGGTGGTTTTTCATCAGCGCGAGTTTTTCACCGAGCAGATCGACGATGCCATCGAAAAGCTGCACGCCTGCGAATTGCCTCCTCAGGAATCCCGCCACTTCGAAGAGCGGCTGAGCGATCTGCGAGCTTACGAAGGATCGGTTTGCGCCATTGAGCTGTCGTTCGATCACGAGGGTCGCGTCTATCTGTTCGATCTCAGGACCGAGTGGTTTGACGAATTCTCGGAGATGCAGGACGAGATCCAGCTGCTGGTGCCCGATCCCGACGATACGGACGATGACTCGCCCATCGGCGGGTATTTTTCGAGGAACTGAAGCGCGAACGTGAGGCAGGGTGCTCGCTGGATAATTCCGACCATCGATCCGAAGGCGGCCCAGGAGCTGGCCTCTGAACTGGGCGTGCAACCGGTCACCGGCCGCGTGCTCCTTAGCCGGGGATTGAGCGATCCCGCCGCTGCCCGCCGCTTCCTGACGCCCGACCTGGAACATCTTCACGATCCGCTGTTACTTACTGGAATGCGCGACGCCGTCGCGCGCATCCAATTGGCGATTCAGGCCAAACAGAAGATTCTGATCTACGGCGACTACGATGTCGACGGGACCGTATCGGTGGTCATTTTGAAGAAAGCCATTGAGATGGCGGGCGGCGAGGCCAGCTTCCACGTTCCGCATCGTTTAAAAGAAGGTTACGGCATGCGCGCCGACGTGATCGAGCGCGCAGCGGCCATGGGCATCGCACTAATTGTCAGCGTGGACACCGGCATTCGGGCTTCGGAAGTGGTGCGGGAGGCACGCGAGCGGTCCATCGATGTGATCGTTACCGATCATCATCTGCCGGACGCGGAACTTCCACCCGCTCTTGCGGTGTTGAATCCCAATCGGCGGGACTGCGGATATCCGGACAAGAACCTGTGCGGCGCGGGTGTTGCGTTCAAGCTGGTGCATGCGCTGCTTCGGACACTGGAATGGCCGCAGGACAAGCTGGCGCGCGTGATGAAATCGTTCCTCAAGCTGGTGGCCATCGCGACGGTGGCCGATGTGGTGCCGCTGGTGGGCGAGAATCGCGTGATTGTGAAGCATGGCCTGGATGGGTTGAATCAATCCAAGAACCCCGGGCTGCGGGCCATCCTGGAGCTTTCCGGGCTGATGAATGGCGGCTCTCCCAGCGCGCGCCAGGTGGCGTTCCAGATCGCGCCGCGCATCAATGCGGCCGGACGCATGGACGACGCACAGAACGTGATTCGCATGTTCCTGACCGACGATCCCGAGCAAGCCCGCTATCTCGCCTCGCAGCTTCATTCGCTCAATGAGGAGCGCCGCGATACGGAGAAGGAGATCGTGCGGCTGGTGCTGGCCGAATGCGAGGGCGTGCCGGTGACCGACGATCAGACCGTGCTGGTGTTTTCCGGACTTAACTGGCATCGTGGCGTGGTGGGCATTGTCGCCAGCCGTTTGGTGGAGCGCTTCTACCGCCCCGTTTTCGTGCTGAGTGAAGAGGACGGGCAAGCGCAGGGGTCGGGCCGCAGCATCGCGCCGTTTCACCTGCTGGACGCGCTGGAATCGATGCCCGATCTGTTTAGCCGCTTTGGAGGTCATCGACAAGCCGCGGGAGTGAGCCTGGCGGCGGAATTAGTCCCCGAGTTTCGACGCCGCTTGAACAGCTATGCCGGAACGCGGCTCACGCCGGCCGACTTTCAGCCGCAATTGGCGATCGATGCCAGCGTCACGTTGCGAGAACTCACCACCGGACCGGCCGTGGGAGAGTTGCTCGCGATGGCGCCATTCGGATTCGGAAACCCGGCGCCGGTGCTGGCTATCCTGGGAGCCGAAGTGGCTGGAACGCCCGTGGTGATGAAGGAAAAGCACCTGCGCGTACACTTGCGGCAAGACGGCCGCAGCCTTTTCCCGAAGGCCTGGAATTTCGCGGAACGCATCGAGGATTTTGCGGTGAACGCGCCCATCGACGCAGCGTTTGCAATCGAAGAAGACCAGTATGGCGCCGATCGCGGATTTACGAACTGGGCCGCGGTGCTGCGCGATGTCCGGCCAGCGAGCTAGCGATCGCCGCCGCGAAGGCTTCAAACAGCTTTCGATCCGCGGCGCTCACCAGTACGCGATCTTCCGGGTGCCACTGTACCGCCACGACGAAAGCTGCGGCCGGCTTTTCAATCCCCTCAATGACACCGTCCTCGGAAATCGCGGACACGGCCAGCCCTTTACCTAGGTTCTCGATGGCTTGATGGTGCCGCGAGTTCACGTCCAACCCGCCCGCGCCAACGATCTTAGCCAGGCGCGTATCGGGCGCAACCCAAACCCGGTGGGCCGATGGATGCTTGCCCGGGTCCGCATTTCCCGGCTTCTGACGATGAACATCCCTGGAATCCAGGTCCTGGATCAAGGTGCCGTGCAGAGCGACGTTGAGCACCTGGAGCCCGCGGCAAATCGCGAATACTGGAAGATCGGCGTCGAGCGCTTCCTGAAGCAGGCGCAATTCCAGCACGTCCCGCTCATCGTCGGGCGTGTCGGATTCCCGAATGCGCGTCTGGCCGTAGTGCACCGGATTGATATCGCTGCCGCCGCTGAGCAGCAGACCGTGCAGGGAGTGGAGCGATTTTGGATTGCGCACCGGTTCCATACCGGCATCGTTCAACGCCCGCTCATAAGGCGCAATCCTGGCCTCAGTGGCCCGGGTCCCAAAAGTGGCGGCGACGCGTATAGTGCTCATGCGGCCGCCTGGAGAGCTTCATCGAATTTGCCCAGGAACATCTCGACGCATTTCTCGTTGGCCATCGGCCCCATCAATCCGATGCGGAAGATCTTGCCGGCCAGCGGACCGAACCCGCCCGCGATCTCGATACCGGCTTGCTCGAGCAAATGCTTGCGGACCTTGGCGTCGTCCACGCCGTCCGGAACGCGGGGCGTATTGAGGTGCGGGATGCGATAACCCTCCGGCACGTGCATTCGCAACCCGAGGCGTTCCAAGCCGCGCACCAGCGCCAGATGCGCCCTGCGGTGACGCGCGAACCGCTGCTCCAGGCCTTCTTGGTGGATCAAGCGCAGCGATTCATGCAGCGCATAGAACAACGTGGCCGACGCGGTGTGATGATACTTGTGCCCGTCGAAATACTCGGCCAGCAGCCGCAAGTCGAGATACCACTCGGGCACCGGGCTCTTACGCGCGTTCAAGCGCTCGACGGCGCGTGGGGAAGCCGTGAAGGGCGCGAGGCCGGGAGGACAGCTCAAGCCTTTCTGCGAGCAACTGTAGGCAATGTCGATGCCCGCGTCATCGATGGAGATCGGCACGCCACCGAGCGACGTCACGCAGTCTGCGATGGTCAACGCATCCACTTCGCGCGCGGCTTTGGTGATGGGCCGGGGGTCCTGCAATGCGCCGGTGGACGTTTCGGCGTGAACGAAGGCCAGCACGGACGGTTTCTCGCGCTGAACGAACTCTGCCACTTCGTCGTAAGCGAAGATCTGGCCCCACGGCTTTTCGAGCAGCACTACGCGCGCGCCTTGCCGGCGGCCCATCTCGGCCATGCGGCTGCCGAAGAATCCACAGCTCAGGATGGCGAACTTGGAATCCGGTTCCACGAAATTGGCAATAGCGGTCTCCATACCGGACGATCCGGTTCCGGACATGGCCCAGGTGAGTGGATTCGAGGTTCCGAACGCAGACCGAAGCATCTCCCGCACCTGATCCAAAACGCCCACAAAATAGGGATCCAGATGGCCCACCAGCGGTTTCGACAGCGCTTCATAGACGCCCGGTTCCACCATAGTCGGCCCCGGACCGAACAATATTCGCCGGGGCGGCTGCAACGTCGAAAAGAGCATTACAGAATTAGCTTAACAATTGCCGTTCTGGCACGTCTGATAGGTGTGGGTAAAATAGGTTCACATATGCGCAAAGCCGCTATCGCCGCGCTTCTGGCCGGTTCGCTCTCCATCCAGGCGCAGACCGCGCCCAAGCCTCTTCGTATTCCGATTGAACAGTACAAGCTGGATAACGGCCTCCGCATCGTGATGTCGGTGGATCACTCCGCTCCGACTTATGGGATATCCATCACCTATAACGTGGGCTCCCATAACGAGCACGCCGGACGCACCGGATTCGCGCACCTGTTCGAGCACATGATGTTCGAGGGGTCGGAAAACGTCGGTAAAGGCGAGCACATGATTCTCGTCGAAAATAACGGCGGCAATATGAACGGCACCACCACGGAGGATCGCACGAATTATTTCGAATCGTTCGCTTCCAATCAACTGGATCTTGGGCTGTTTCTGGAATCGGACCGCATGCGTTCGCTGGCGGTGAACCAGGCGAACCTGGACAACCAGCGCAACGCAGTGCAGGAAGAGCGCCGGCTGGGCGTGGACAATCAGCCTTACGGCGAAACATCGGAAGTATTGCAGGGCCTGATCTACGACAACTTCGCCAACAAGCATTCGGTGATTGGCTCCATGCAGGACCTGAACGCGGCCACCATCAAAGACGTCCAGGAATTCTTTCGCGTTTACTATGCGCCGAACAACGCGGTGCTGACCTTGGTGGGTGACTTCCAGCCGGCCGAAGCGCTGGCGAAGATCAAGAAATATTTTGGCGACATTCCGGCGCAGCCCGCGCCCCCGGTCCCCGATCTGGCCGAGCCCAAGCAGGCGGCCGAACGGCAGAAGACCATCGAGGATCCCTTCGCCCAGGTGCCGCGCCTGGACATTGCGTTCAAGACGCCTCCTGGAAATACCGCCGACGTTTATGCGCTGGACGTGCTTTCCACCGCGCTGGGCGGAGGCCAATCCTCGCGGCTCTATCAAAGCCTGGTGAAAGACAAAGAGCTGGCGGTCAACGTCTTCTGCTATATCGAAGAACATAAGGGGCCGTCGACGTTTAACGTTGTGGTGCTGGCGCGGCCGGGCAAGGATTTGAAAGAAGTAGAGAAGGCGGTGTATGCGGAGTTGGACAAAGTAAAATCCGAGCCCATCGCCAGCTGGGAATTGCAGAAGGTCCACATGATGGAGCGGCGCGAAACCGCGCAGGAACTGCAAAGCACGCTGTATCGCGCCTACGTAATCGGCGAGATGGCGGTGATCTACGGCGATCCGAACCTCATCAACACGCGCTTCGACAAGATCCAAAGCGTGGGCACCGAAGATATCGAGCGCGTCGCGAAAACGTACTTAACCGAGCAAAATCGCACGGTAGTGACCACGCTGCCCAAACCCAAAGCCGAGACCGCGAAAGCCGCAAACTAGGAGCCACTCATGAAATTCCAATTCCCAATCTCTGTCCGGTGGTCCCTGGCGCTGATGGCGGTGGCCGGGCCTTCACTCGCACCAACGTCCAGTGCGCAGGTTCCCCAGGATCCGGGCTCCAAGGCGATTCCGCTGAGCAAGGTGGAGCGCAAGAATAAAGCGCCTGTGTCGAGCGAGATTCTGCGCGTGCAGATTCCCAAGCCCACCGAGATCACGTTACCGAACGGGCTGACGGTGATGGTGCTGGAGGATCATCGGCTGCCGCTGGTAACCGCCCGGTTGACCATTCTGGGCGCGGGCGCGTTGAACGATCCGCCGGATGTGCCCGGCCTGGCCAACGTCACCGCCGCGATGTTGAAGGAAGGCACCCAGACGCTGTCGAGTAAACAGATCGCCGAGCAGAGCGATCAGCTGGGCGCTACCATCGGAGCGCAAGCTCCCTGGGCATCGGAAACCGCGACGTTCACCGCATCCGGCTTGAGCGATAATGCCAGCCAGTGGATTGCGCTGGCATCCGACATTCTGTTGAATCCGTCGTTCCCGGAAGGCGAATTGAACAAGCTGAAGCAACGCATGAAAGTGCAGTTGCAACAACAACGCTCGACGGCCGGGTTCCTGATGCAGGAACGTTTTAATCGCGCGGTTTATGGCGATCATCCCGCCGCCATCACGTCGGCCACAGTCCAGGCCCTGGATAAAATCACGCCCGCCATGCTGGCCGAGTGGCACGCCACTCGATACGTTCCCGAGAACGCCATTCTGGGAGTTGCGGGCGACATCACGCCCGCGGAAGTAACGAAGATGTTCTCGGCTCTCCCAGGCTGGAAGGCGGGTGCTAGCAAAGCCGGCCTTCCCACGGCCACCAAAGCCGCCAGCGGCCGTAAGATTTTTCTTGTCGACCGGCCAGGCTCCGTACAGACCGACGTCGAAATCGGCAACATCGCCATCAGCCGCCTGGATGCGGACTACGTTCCGATGGTGGTGATGGATCGCATTGTCGGCGGTGGAGCGGCGGCTCGGCTGTTCATGAACCTGCGCGAGGTGCACGGGTACACCTACGGAGCGTACAGCCAGCTGGTGGCGCGACGCTACGCGGGACCTTGGATCGCGCAAGGCAGCATGCGAACCGACGCCACGGGTGGTGCGATGACCGAGTTCATGAACGAGATCAACCGTATTCGCGATCAGGCCGTGCCCGAGAAGGAACTCGAAGAGGTGAAGCGGTCTATCGTCGCGAGTTTCGCGCTGACGCTGGAGCACCCTAGCGAGCTGTTGGATTATGCGATTGCGCTCAAGGTCTACAACCTTCCCGCGGATTATTGGGATACTTACCCGGCCAAGATTATGGCCATCACGGCCGAGCAGGTGCAGCGCGTGGCGCGCAAATACATCGTGCCGGACGATCTGCAGATCGTCGCGGTGGGCGACGCCACCAAGCTCAAACCGGTGCTCGATAAATATGGCTCGGTGCAGGTGTTCGACACCAACGGCCAACCGAAGGCCAACCCGTAGTACCATCTCCGAATGAGCTCTGATGCGCAAGGCTGGCCCGCGCTGGTAGGCGGCGGGCTGATGAACATTGCTCTGGGCACCTATTACGCATGGAGCGTGTTCGTCCCCGCGCTCGAGCGCGAATTCGGATGGACCCGCACCCAAACGTCGCTGGTACCCACCATCGATATGGTGATGGTGGCATCGATGTTTGTGGCGGCTGGCTTTCTGCAGCGGAGAATTGGACCGCGACCCATCGCGACGATAGGTGGCATCCTGTACGCGGGCGGGTTGCTGCTCGCCAGTTGGACGCATTCTCTGCTCGTGCTTTATCTCACCTGGGGCGTGATGGTGGGCGCCGGCATCGGCTTTGGCTATCTGGTGCCGATCACCGTCGGCTCGAAATGGTTTCCGCACCATAGAGGACTGGCCAACGGACTGTGCATAGGAATTTTCGCCGCCGGCTCCGGCATCTTTGGGCCCCTGGCCGGCACGCTACTGGAACGGATCGGCTGGCGCGCCACCTTTCAGATTCTGGCCGCGGTCTTCTTCGTTTTCACTATGGCCGGCGCGTACCTGCTGAAGGATCCGCCCGAGGGATACACCGGTCCAGTTAGAAAATCCGCCGGTGCGGGACATGCCGGCGCGCATCACGCGGATGTCACCACCTCGCAGGTGCTTCGGAGCCCGCTCTTTATGGCGCTATGGGTGGCATATGCTCTGGGCACCACGGCGGGCACCCTGGTCATTAGCCAGTTAGTGCCGTTCGCGCGATTGTCGGGCTTCAGCGCGAAGACTGCCGCATTCGCCATTACTATCGGCGCCATCGGCAGCGCTTCGGGGAGATTCTTTTCAGGTTGGTTGTCCGATCATCTGGGGCGCCTGCACACCTTGCGCGCCATCATCGTTACCTCCATGGTTGCCACGCCGATGCTGTATGTTTGGCGCCAGGAGATCGTCGCGTTTTACGTGCTGTTGTTTTTGGTCTATTACTGCTATGGGACGCAGTTGTCCGTTTATGTCCCCTTGGCGGGTGACTTCTGGGGGCCCAAGTACCTGGCCACAAACTATGGATTGCTGTTGATGGCCTGGGGCTTTGCGGGGGTGATGGGGCCGATGCTGGGCGCGCGCGTCTTCGTCAGTACCGGCGCTTATCAATATGCATTCTTCGGTTCAGCCGGATTGGCGTGCGCCGCGCTGATCATCCTGAGCCTGGTGCGCACCCCGCAGCCCGTGGCTGTTGCGCAAACGCCGGCCCTGGCCACTGGAACGTAGGCGCGACGATTAGAATCTCGGCAGATGTCTTAGCAGCGCGTAGCTTGAGCCATAGCCAGGAAGATCCACCGCGTGCGCCGGGCGCCAATTCCAATCCATCGCGCCGACGTATCGCGCGCTGCTCGGATCGGCACCCATCAAAATGATGTACAGCTTGCGCTGGGGATAGCCGAGCAGCTCATATTGTTGGTCCGCACGCTCCACCGCCGGCCGGCCCAAGACACGCACCACGGCCGCGTAATCGTCCTCCGGCGTTAATGGCAAATCCACCTGAACCACAGGAGCGTAGAAGGCATGCGTCCCGATGACGCCGCCACGGAACAGGCTGATGGCGAGCACGCAGCCGGCGACGCCTAGCGCAACGCCTGCCACCGCCACTTTGCCGACTCGTGAGGTTCGTTCGCTCTCCAAGCGGATGCCGACCACCGCAGCGCGCCCCGCTTGCGCTGGCGCCAGCCGCGGACGAGGTCCGTCACTCACCACACTCCCCACCGCGCGCGGCATTTCGATCACACGGCGTTCGGCCGGCCATACCACCCCCGCGCGATACTCCAGCTCCGCGAGCAGGCCCACAATCATCACCGGCGCGTCGACGCGCGAAATCTCGCCCAGGTAGCGCCGGGGCACGGAGACCTCTTCATTGGTTTTCGTATTGCGAACCAATACGTCGGACCAGGTGGCGCTTCGATAGATCCATTCGTTATGTCCGGAATTGAGGATGGCGGGATAAAACGAGAAGGGGCGGCGGCCGAGCTGCGCAAGGGGCGGCGGAATCGGCGGGACAGCCATGCTTTATTTTAGCCCTCAGGCTTTAACCCTGGGCTCTAGCCCCCAGGCGCTGGACGTGCAGGAGGCGCAGGCGGCGGATCGGGCGGATGAGGTTTGTGATGAAAGAACTTCTCATGCACGTCCGGCCAGAATTCCGGCAAAAGGTTGCTGAGCGAACTGGCCAGGATACTGGTCCCAAAACGGCTACCCACCTCTTCAGCGTTCACGCTGCTGTCGGGATAATATACGTTCGACAGCGCGATACCCATGCCCATTCCGAACACCCCGGAATAATTGAATCTGCTTTTTCCCGCGTCCGTGCGGGTGACAACCACGCGGCTCAAAGCGTAGCCCACGCGGTACCACAAGCTAAACTCCGGTCCCCGCCGGAAATAGCGCGGGTCTTCGTGCAGCAGGGACGCCAGCACGGCATCGGAAAAAAAGTTTTGCGTCGCGATATCGGCCCATGCCGCGCCGAAGCGCTCGGCATATGGACCAGTGCCGTATCCATACTTCGGATCGCCGTTATATGTTTGCGAGATCCCGGCTCCGGCGGCAGCGCCGGCAGCAGTACCAGGATCGAAGGTTTCCTTTTCGAACAGAACGAATTTCTGCTTCACCGTGAGAGGCACGACCCTCTGCTCGGGATTCTCGACGGTGAGAAAGTTCGGGAGGACGCCGAGAATTCGATCGTCGTTGAGTGGATCGGGCGCGGCCTGTGAAGACGACGGTTGTGCAGTAGCCGGTTCTGAGGACGACGGCAGCGGCGGAGGAGTCTGTGCAAGAACAAAGGCGACGGGAACAGAAGAAAGGATCAGGAGCACCGCGACATTTGCGCGCTGGGCGTGTTTAAGGCAAGCCTTCAATCATCCTCCACCTGGAGTCCCCGCACGGCATTACATGAGGGACGACGGCCACGCTATATGGTTACACGGAAAGTAATCGGCGTCGCGGTTGTAATAAAATGATCAGTCATGAGCGCGCTGCCCTCTTCGCCGTCCCCTCGACAGCAGTTTCGGAATCGCCGCAATTTTCTCAAATTTCTGGCGGCCAGCCCGCTGTTTGCTTCCCTGCCCGCCCGCGCGTTTCAAACCCACACGCTGGACGAGATACTCGCCAATCCAAAAGATGCGCTGGATGTGATGGACTTCGAAGCCGCCGCCCGCAAGGTGCTGCCGCCCGCGCATTGGGGTTACATGACTTCGGGCGTGGACGACAACCTGACGCGCGATCTGAATCACGAAGCTTACAAACGTATACAACTCCGGCCGCGCAAGCTGGTGGACGTCAGCAAGATCGACACACGCGTGGAATTATTCGGAACCACTTGGGACAGTCCCATCTTCCTGTGTCCGGTGGGTGCGCAAGGAATGTTTCACGCCGACGGTGAGATTGGCGTGGCTCGTGCCGCGCAAGCCAAGAAGGCGTTGCAGATTCTATCCACCGTCACTTCGCACAGCGTGGAAGACGTGATCAAGGCTCGCGGCGGGCCGGTTTGGTACCAGCTGTATGCAATCTCGAACTGGGGCTTGACCGAAAAAGTGGTCAAACGGGCTGAGGATGCCGGTTGTCCCGTGGTGGCGTGGACCATCGACCTGCTGGCTGGCCGAAACACGGAGACTGCATCCCGTTTCAGGCGGATCGACAATCGACAGTGCGCCGATTGCCATGGCGAACCATTCGGTTCGGTGACCACGCGCCCGATGTTCGACGGCCTGGATATGAAGGGCGCCGGAATCAATTCTCCGGCCTTCAACTGGGAATATGTCGATCGATTGAAAAAAGCCACCAAGATGAAGCTGGTCTTGAAGGGCATCGAGACCCGTGAGGACGCGCGCCTGTGCGTGGAGCATGGCGTGGACGGCATCCTGGTTTCCAATCACGGCGGGCGCGCCACCGAGACCTATCGTGCCACCATTGAATGCCTGCCGGAAGTGGTGGACGGCGTGGCGGGCCGCATCCCAGTGATGGTGGACGGCGGAATCCGGCGAGGCACCGATGCTTACAAGGCGCTGGCATTCGGCGCGCGCGCAGTGGGCATTGGGCGACCGTATATCTGGGGCCTCTCGGCGTTTGGACAGCCCGGAGTGGAGAAGGTGATCGATATTCTGCGCGGCGAATTTGAGCTGACCATGAAGCAGTGCGGCGCTCGGACGCTGGCCGAGATCAGCCGCTCCACCGTGATGTACCGCGAGTCCAATTCGTAAACTTGCCATATGGGGTGGCCGTTGCTGGTTAGAATGAGGAAATGCCCGCAGAAGAGAAGCCGGCGGCCAGCTTCGAGACCGGACTCCAACAACTCGAACTGATCGTCAAGGAAATGGAGAGCGGCGAGTTGCCGTTGGAGCGCGCGCTGGAGCTGTTTGAAAAAGGAATGCAGCTAAGCGAGAGCTGCCGAAAACAATTGGAAGAGGCCGAAACCCGCATCGAAATACTGATCCGCAAGGGCGACAAAGTTCAGGCCGAGCCTTTCCGGCCGGACAAGCAATGACGTTGCCCGAATACTTGACCGGGCAACAGGCGCGCGTGGATGCCGCACTCGAGCGTTGGGTCCCGCCCGAATCGACGCTGCCCGAATCCATCCACAAAGCGATGCGCTACAGCCTGTTTGCAGGCGGCAAACGCATTCGCCCCATTCTGTGCATGGCCGCCGCCGAAGCGGTTTCGGACCTGGCGATCGGCATTGAATCCTGCGCCTGCACGCTCGAACTGATCCACACCTATTCTCTGATTCATGACGATTTGCCGGCGCTCGATAATGACGATCTGCGGCGCGGCGTTCCAACCTGCCACAAAGTTTTCGGCGACGCCATGGCGATTCTGGCAGGCGACTCGCTGCTCACGCTCGCGTTTCAGGTCCTGGCCCAAATGGACTGCCCGGACCATCGCAAGGTGGCGCTCATCGCGGAACTGTCCACCGCCGCCGGCACTGTGGGCGGCATGATTGGCGGCCAGGTTTGCGATATCGAAGGTGAAGGCCAGAATCCCGACGCGGCGCTGCTCGATGCCATCCATCGAGCTAAAACCGGCGCTCTGCTGCGGGCCAGCCTACGCATGGGCGCCATCTACGCGGGCGCTGATGAGGAGCAACTGCATGCGCTCTCCTGCTATGGCGAGCACGTCGGGCTGGCGTTTCAGATAGTAGATGACGTGTTGGATGTAGAGCAGTCTTCAGAAGCCCTGGGCAAAACCGCCGGCAAGGACGCGCAACAACACAAGATTACCTTCCCCGCGGTATACGGCCTGGAGCGATCTCGGCAAATGGCCGAAGAGGAAAGGCTCGCGGCGCACCTGGTGCTGCGTAATTTTGACGAGCGCGCCGAACGCTTGCGCGAACTGGCCCATTTCATTGTTCACCGGCGTGCCTGAACCACGCCAAAGGCTGGATATGTTGGTAGTGGCGCGCGGCCTGGCCGAATCGCGCGAAAAAGCTCAGGCGCTGATTCTCGCGGGCCAAGTGCTGGTCAACGGGCAAAAGGCGGGCAAAGCCGGAGCGAACGTGGATGCCGCCGCAAGAATCGAACTGCTGGCCCAACCGCGCTACGTCGGCCGAGGCGGCTTGAAACTGGAGGCTGCGCTGGATCACTTCGCGATCGATCCGGCCCGCAAGATCTGCCTGGACGTCGGCTCCTCCACCGGCGGATTCACCGATTGCCTGTTGCAGCGCGGCGCGGCACGCGTCTATGCCATCGACGTCGGCACGGGCCAACTGGACTGGAAACTGCGCAACCATCCTCGCGTCATCGTCCAGGAACAAGTGAACGCGCGCTATCTGACTCGCGTGCAAATCCCGGAGCCCATCGCGCTAGCCGTTTGCGATGTCAGTTTCATCTCCATCACAATGATCTTACCGGCGCTGACCGTCTTGCTGGCGCCAGACGCCGAAATGGTTATCCTGGTAAAACCTCAATTCGAATTAGATCGGGACCAGGTAGGTAAGGGAGGAATTATTCGCGACCCTGCATTGCACCATCAGGCGTGCCAGCGAGTGGAGAACGCGGCGCGGCTGCTCGGCTTTCACACCGAGATCATTCCATCCCCGATACTGGGCGCGGAGGGCAACCGGGAGTTCCTCTTACATGCCAGACATTAAGGTAGTCGGTGTATTCTCGAAGCCCGGCATTCCGCACGCGTCCACCATCTTGTTGGAGTTAGTGGCGTGGTGGAAAGAGCGCGGCGTCGAAACGCGGCTGGACCATGAGTCCGCGCGTTATCTCAAGAGCAACGGCGGCCTCGCCCGGGAACAGGTCCCGGAAGGCGCGCAATTGGTGATCGTGTTGGGCGGCGATGGCACGCTGCTGGCCGCGGCCCGCGCACTGGCCGGGCGCGAGATCCCAATCCTTCCGGTGAACCTGGGCGGTTTGGGATTCCTCACAGCCATTACTCTCGATCAGCTCTATACGGAGCTCGAATGCGTGCTCTGCGGCGAGCAACGCTTGGTTCCGCGGCGCATGCTGCATGGCGAAGTGGTGCGCGACGGCAAGACCGTGGCGTCCTACGAAGCATTGAACGACATCGTAATCGGCAAAACGCAGATCGCCCGCATGATCGATCTGGAAACCTATGTGGACGGGCAGTACGTCAGCACCTTCAAAGCGGACGGGCTGATCATCGCGACGCCCACCGGCTCCACGGCCTATTCACTGTCCGCCGGCGGACCCATTCTGTTTCCGGCCGTCGCCGCAATTTGCATCACTCCGGTTTGCCCGCACATGCTGACCAACCGGCCCGTTCTGGTTCCCGACTCGAGCGTGATCGAGATCATTTGCAAGGCGCCGCGCAAGGAAGCGTATCTCACGGTGGATGGGCAGGTGGGTGAGCCTCTGATGGAAAACGATCGCGTGGTGTGCATGAGCTCCGAGCATCAGGTCCATTTGATCCGGCCGCCGAAAATGTTTTTCTTCGACGTACTGCGGCAAAAGCTGAAGTGGGGAGAGCGGTGACGCAACCGAAGGTGGCGCGTTGAAGAGGCTGTCGCTGACGGCCTGGATCTTCATCGCCCTGGTCTTGGGAGTGGTGATCGGCGCGACCTTTCCCAATGTCGGCAAAGCGGAGTGGATGACGGCGCTCGCCACGGTGTTCCTGCGCCTGATCAAATCCATCATCGCGCCTTTGATTTTCGGCACACTTGTTTACGGCATCGCCGGCACTGGCAGCGTCAAAACCATGGGCCGGATCGGCATCAAAGCCATTGTGTATTTCGAAGTTCTCACCACCATCGCGTTGGTGCTGGGATTGGGCGCCGTCAACCTGGTACGTCCGGGCGAAGGCATGACGCTGGAACGCGCCGCCGGAGAAACCGGATTGTCGCAGGCCGGTCCCACGCTCTCCGGCACTTTGGAGCACACCTTTCCCGCCAGCGTCATCGACGCCATGGCGAAGGGCGATGTGCTACAAATTGTTGTATTTTCGTTTTTATTCGGCGCGGCCTGCGCGGCTATTGGTTCCAAGGCGACGCCGGTGGTGACGTTTTGCAAATCGCTCTCTGAGGTGATGTTCCGCTACACCAAATACGTAATGTACCTGGCGCCCATCGGCGTGGGCGCTGCAATGGCGGGCACCATTGGCAGCAAGGGCCTGGGCGTTTTGCTGGGACTCGGCAAACTCATCCTCACCTTGTACGGAACGCTCGCCATCTTCGTCTTCGGAGTGTTGGGCGCCGTCGCGATAGTCGCACGAATTCCGTTGCGCGCCTTTATCCGCGCGGCTCGTGAGCCGTTTATCATCGCTTTCTCCACAGCGTCGAGCGAAGCCGCCCTGCCATTGGCGCTCGAAAATATGGAGCTGATGGGCGTGCCCCCGCACATCGTGGCGTTCGTGTTGCCGACGGGCTACAGCTTCAACCTGGACGGCAGCGCGTTGTATCTTTCGATGGCCTCGCTCTTCGTGGCACAAGCCGCGAGCGTCCACATGGCGCTCAGCCAGCAGATCCTGATGATGCTGACGCTGATGCTAACGAGCAAAGGCGTAGCCGCAGTGCCGCGCGCGTCGCTCGTGGTCCTGGCTGGAACGCTCGCAACGTTCGGACTCCCGCTGTCAGGCGTCGCACTGTTACTCGGCGCGGACGCGCTGATGGACATGGCACGCACATCGGTGAATCTGCTCGGCAACTGCATGGCCGCCGCGGTGGTGGCGCGCTGGGAAGGCGTGGAGCTTTCCGCAACGGTGGACCATTCGGAACAATCGGCCGCACAAGTCTCGACTTAAAATCAATTCGCTCGACTTACGCGACATGTCAAACCAATATGATTTAATACTCCGGAAGGACGGCGTAAGGTAGTGGCCGACCGAGCCGGTGAGCCCCTTCGAGTCCTCTGAAGAGCAGCGCACCGACACCGGTGGGGCCGGATCAAATCTGACGTACGCGCCTGCTTGGGCCCTCGCGTTCTTAACGGAAACATGAAATCATAGGTTAAGGGACGGCCCTTATGCCTTCACAGGAGAACATTGACTGGTCGCAATGCCCGTTAGTTGAAGTCAAGCCGGGCGTTCAAGGCGGCGCCCCCATGCTGCGAGCCACCCGATTGCCTGTCAGTGCCATCGTTGATAACTTCGACTACGGTGTGAGCGTCACTGAAATCGCGGAGCAGTTTGAAGTTCCGCAAGACTTCGTCGAGTCGATCTTGGCCTACGCCAAAAGTCGCCGCGTTGCGCATCCTGTTTGACAAGAATGTTCCGGTCGGCGTGCGCCGCTTCTTGCCGAAGCACATGGTTCAGACCGTCGTGGATCTGAAATGGAACCCCCAGCTCGAAAATGGCGAGCTTCTTAACGCTGCTGAAGCGGCGGGCTTCATGGAGATGCCGCTTCATCCGAAAGCAAACCGCTAAGAACCGGACCGCAGCGATCTCGATCTGCCCAAGACCCAGTCCGGTACCCCCAAAAATCGCCGAATACTTTGAAATTCCGCCGCACTGGGTCGAAGCGATCCTAGCCTGGATTAAATCCAGGGTGCCTGGTGCCCCAATCCCTAATCCCCAACCCCGGCGCGGCGACGCGGCGTCACGCGGCGACGGTCACACCCGCCTTTTCCCACCACGGCTTCGCGGGCTTGATCGCGGCGTTCACTGCTTCGATGTTTTTCACGCCCTCGGTGCTGAGCCAATCCTCCAGCGCCCTCGCACCCTGCTTGCCGTAAATCGGAATCCCGTCTTTCCACGTCGCGCGGCCGCACAGAACGCCTGAGTAGTCCGTGCCCGCCTCAGCCGCCATGGTCAACTCTTCGACGAACTGCGCATTGCCCACACCCGCGCTGAGATAGATGAAGGGCTTCTTTGCTATGTCCGCGGCCTTGCGAAACAGCTCCAGGGCTTCGCTTCGCGTGTAGGCCTTCTGGCCTTTGTAAACGCTGCTACCCTCCACGTAATTCGCATTGATCGGCACTTCCACTTTCAACACGTCGATCCTGTACTGAGGCTTCGAGAACTCTTCCATGCTCCCCATCACCACTTTCGGCTTCAGCTTGGCAAACTCCAATCCTTTCTCGTCGCCGCCCTTCGGATCATACCCGACGAATTCGCAGAAAAACGGAATCTCCACGGCCTCGCATTCAGCTCCGATCCGTTCGATGAACGCATGCTTGATATCGTTCACCTGCGCGTCGTCGAAGGGCGAATAGTACAGCAGAATCTTCACCGCGTTCGCGCCCCAGTCTGCAATGCGCTTGCCGGAAACGTGCGGCAGCAGATCGGGCAGGCGGCCCTGCTTGGTATTGTCATAGCCGCTCTCTTCGTACGCCAGCAGCAGACCTGCATTGGAGGAACGCGCTTTCGCGGCGGGAAGGCCATATTCAGGATCCAGCAAGATCGCACTCGCGTGCGGCGTCAAGACCTTCGACACAGCGATCTTGAACTCGCTCATCATCTCTTCAGTCACCTGATCGGCGGGCACGCCCTTGGCCGACGCGATGGACTTTTTCAAGCTGCCGCGTTGATCCATGGCAGCCGCCGCGATCACACCCTGCTTGTTCGCCAGCGCCTTCATGTGACGCACTTTGCCTTCCGAGAAACTCATAACACCGCTTCCTCCATCTTTCGATTCTCGCTCATTCTCCAGGTCATCGCGCCGTCGCAGCGGTTGGTCCCAGCCGGCGAAAATAGGTTTGCGCGCGGTTCACGTCCTTCAAAATTTGCGCCTTCAGCGCTTCGGCACTTTCAAACTTGCGCTCATCGCGTACCCAGTGAAGAAACTCCACCGAAATCTCTTGGGGGGTCGCGCCTTCCAAGGCCCGCAGCAGATAGGTCTCGATAGTGAGCTGTTGGCCGTCAAATGTCGGCCGATATCCGACATTGGTGATGGACGGCCACTCGCGCGAACCGCCCCGTTCGCGTGTTCGCGTGACATACACGCCATTCTTCGGCAGCACTTCGGCCTGAGTATCGAGATTGAGCGTTGGGACGGTCTGCTTCGATCCCCTGCCTTCCCCCGGCACCACGACGCCGCTCAAAGCGTAAGGCCGGCCGAGCATGCGGCGCGCAGTGGAGACATCGCCCTCCGCGATCGCACGCCGGATCTGGCTGCTCGATATCACGCGCCGGCGCCACACCACCGGCTCGATAATGTCGGTCTCGAAGCTGAAGCGGTCGCCCAGCTCTTCGAGCATCGCCGCATTCCCGGCCGCGCGTTTGCCGAAATTAAAATTCGCGCCCACCAGCACGGCGCGCGCCTTGAGTTTGTCCACCAGAATCTCGCGAACGAAGTCCTCGGGGCCGAGCGCCGCAATCTCGGGCGTAAACGGCAAAATCAGGACCTCGTCGATTCCCTGCTCCGAAAAGATTCGTGCGCGTTCCTCCACTGTGGTCAGCAGTCTTGGCGCGCTCGCGGGCGACACCAGCTTCGCCGGATGAGGATCAAACGTCAGGACGGCCGATTTCCAGCCTTCCTCCCGCGCCCGCGCGATCACTCTCCGCAGTATTTGCTTATGCCCGCAGTGTACGCCGTCGAAGTTGCCGATTGTCATGGAGCACGGGCCGAAGTGCTCCGGCGTTTGCGCAAGGCTTCGGTATATCATTTGCGCACTTCAATTTCCAGCCCGTCGTAGGCCAGGCGGACGTGCGGCGGCAACCGTTCCTCGGTGCAGGCATGGCCCAGGTCGTGACAGATATGAGTGAAGAACGCACGCCGCGGCGCGAGCTTCTCCACCGATTCGAGCGACCGTGCAACCGTCGAATGCGTGGGATGCGGCTTGTGCCGCAGCGCATCCAGGAACAACACATCCAGGCCTCCCAGCAGTTGCATGGACTCTTCCGGAATATCGCTGTGGTCCGTTAAGTACGCAGCGTCGCCGAAGCGGAACCCGTACACCGTCCCCCTGCCGTGATTGAGACGAACCGGCGTGAACTCGAGTCCAAAGAGATCGATGGGTGCACCGTTGAAAATGTTGGTCACCAGGCGAGGACGCGAGCTCTCGGTGTCGCGTTCATCGAAGATGTAATGGAACGTTCTTCGAATGGCACCGATGGTATCCTCCGACCCATAGATTGGAATCACGCCGCCTTGCCGGTAGTTGAATGGCCGCACGTCATCCAGACCCATCACATGATCGGCATGCGAGTGCGTAAACAAAATGGCATCCACACGTTCCAGGTCGGAACGCAGGGCTTGATAGCGGAAGTCGGGCGTGGTGTCGATCAGGACCCCGCGATCGCCGAATTTTACGTGCACGGAGGGCCGTAGACGATGATCGCGCGGATCGTCGGAATGGCACACCGCGCAGCGGCAACCGATCATCGGTACACCGACGCTGGTGCCCGAACCGAGCACAGTGATGCGGATGGAATCCGTCACTTCGAATCCAACGCTCCTGCGCCGGCCTGCTCTTCCTTCTTGGGCTCTGCCTTGTTCTCCATCGCTTGGACAAAACGGAATCGCAGCTCCGTCAGTGCGTTTTCCACCAGGCGCTGCTCTTCCATCGATACGTTGCCGCGCGTCTTTTCCTGCAGCATCGCGAGCATGTCGATGGTGTGGCGCGCAATGCGAAAGTCGGGTTCGGGCCGGTCCTGCTCTTCGCCAAAGTGGTACATGCCAAGGTGCATCTCGGTCTGCGCCTTCAGCGAAAGGATCAAGAATTCAAATGTTGCCGGCGGAAGTGGGTGTTCCTGGTCGCTCATCCTTACCTTATTTTAACGGTGAAACGCCCTATATTGCATGGATACAAATTTTTGATTGGACCGCCGGTGGCTTTTCGTTTACTCTCGAAATGTAAGACTTGCCCCGTGGGCGCAGGCTTGCTCGTGGGGTTCCAGCAGTAGTCCTCGAAGACATCTTTCATTCCTCGGTGAAGTTTTCCTAACCGCTAGTTCTATTGCCGCGCCGATGTTTCCGCGCGCACGGCGTTCAGGCCACCAACATTTCTTGCAACGACTTAAAAGGAGTCTACAAATTATGAATACTCGATTTCTGAAGATTGCCGGTTTGCTCGGCGCGCTAGGCGTGTTTACACTCGCGGCCGACGCGCAGACCTCCGTAGCCAAGGCCAACGTGCCCTTTGAATTCGCGGCGAGCGGCGCTATGCTGCCGGCTGGCGAATACACGGTTGAAGTTCCGGATCTTTCCGGAGTGCTTTTACTCCACGGTTCCGCCGGAAATTCGGTCGCGCTGCTCACCACGTTCTCCGGAGCGGTTCCGAATACAACCAACGCCAGGTTCATTTTTGAACGCCGCGACGGCGTGGTGTATCTCTCGTCGGTGGAATGGCCCAATCAGAGCGCACACGTGATATCCGTGTTTAAACACGTCACGAAGGGAGCTGTCGCAGCCACGCTCCGCTAACAAATCCTTCGGCCGGCTTTCCCCATCGAGAGCCGGCCGTTTCCCACCCGCGTTATTGCCAGGCCACCACCGGCTAAGCCGTTCCGGCGTGCGCCAGGCTCGCCAGGAAGAGCGTGAGTAACGTAATCCAAATCGCGGCCGAAATCACACCTGGTATCAGCTTGCTTGCGTCACACTTCATATTCTCTTCCTCCTGTCTCCTAATGCGCAAAAAAGCGGACTTTTCGATCAAACGTTCTCGAATCCGGCCGGACGGCGGTTTTTCCGGGCCGCTCACGCACCCTTGAGCAGCGCCGCTGAGGAAACGGTCCCTTCCTTTGCTAGACTGAAACTTCCACCCACCGGAATGGCACAGGGTCCAACTACAACTGGAGAACGTTTTGAGCGCCTGGTCGGCATCATGGCGAAGCTGCGAGCTCCGGGGGGTTGCCCTTGGGATCGCGAACAAAACTTCGACACCATCAAGCCGTATCTCCTCGAAGAGACCTATGAGGTTTTCGATGCTATCGATCAGCGCGATTGGCCAGGCCTAGCCGAGGAGCTCGGCGACTTAATGCTGCAGGCCGTCTTCTTCGCGCAGATGGCGTCGGAAGAAAGCAAGTTTCGCATTGACGATTCGCTGGAAGCCATCTCGGAGAAGCTGATCCGACGGCACCCGCACGTTTTCAGTGACGGGACAGCCAAGACGTCTGAACAGGTGCTGCGCCGCTGGGACGAGATCAAAGCCAACGAAAAAAAGGACCAAGGAAAGCCCCAGCTCGGCCGCCTGGATTCGGTGCCGCGCCAACTTCCGGCGCTGGTGGAAGCGCAGCAGATCAGCTCCAAGGCCGCGAGCGTGGGGTTCGATTGGGAGAACCCGGAACAAGTCCTGGACAAGCTGGATGAAGAGCTGCGAGAGCTGGCGGAAGCTCGCGCTGCGGGAACGCGCGAGGAAATGGAAGGCGAGATCGGCGATCTGCTGTTTGTGATCGTCAACCTGGCGCGAAAGATCAAGGTGGATCCCGAGCAGGCATTGCGCAAGACCAACGCGAAATTCCGGAGGCGATTTGCGCACGTGGAGAGCCGCGGCGGTTTCTCTCCCGGCTCGACAATCAAACAAATGGAAGCACTCTGGCAAGAGGCCAAGGCGCATGATTGAAATCCGCAAGCTCACCGATCGCGAAGATCTCAAGGCCGTGGTGAAGTTGCAGCGCCAGATCTGGGGTTTTGAAGACGTCGACTTGATTCCGCTGCGGCTGTTTGTGGTGGCATCGAAAATTGGCGGGCAAGTTTATGGCGCGTTCGACGGCGCGCACTTGATCGGATTTTGCATGTCGATTCCCGGCCTCAAGCCCGGCGGCAAGACTTACCTGCACAGCCACATGCTGGGCGTGCTCCCCGAATATCGCAATGCCAAGGTGGGCCGGGCCCTGAAGCTGGCTCAGCGTGACGACGCGCTCGGCCGAGGAATCGATCTGATCGAATGGACCTTCGATCCGCTCGAAATCAAGAATGCATTTTTCAATATGGAGCGGCTGGGCGCCATTGTTCGCCGCTACGTGCCGAACCAATACGGGACAACCAGCAGCCCGCTGCACGGCGGCCTGCCTACCGATCGCTGCATCGCCGAGTGGTGGCTCTCGAGTGATCGCGTGAAGGCGGTGTTAGAGGGCCAACGTTTCCAAGGGAATCCGGTGGAAGAACGGATCGCGATTCCATCCGATATCGCAACCATTCGCGCGCAGGAGCCCACGCGCGCCAGAGAAATCCAACAAAAAGCCTGCGAGCAGTTCCGCGCAGACTTCGATCGTGGTCTGGCCGTAATCGGCTTTGAGAAATCCGACCAGGCCGGCACTTACTTAATAGGACCATGGGAATCCGCTTAGATAAAATCACGCTGCGCGAAATCCGGATGCCGTTGTTGCATTTCTTTGAGACCAGCTTCGACCGGATCACGGAACGACACATGGTGCTGGTGGAGGTGGAAAGCGGCGGCATTTCGGGCTGGGGCGAAGTCACCGCGGGCGAGAGTCCGTTTTACAACGAAGAATGGACGGAATCCTGCTGGTTGATCCTCCGCGACTTTGTTGCACCGCGCGTGCTTCGTCACCACTTCGAGAGCGCGGCAGACGTCGGGGCGCGGAGCGCGCATATCCGCGGACACCTCATGGCGCGTGGCGGGTTGGAAGTGGCGGCGTGGGATCTGGAAGCGCGCTCGCTTGGAAAGCCGCTCTATCAGCACATCGGCCAGGGTTCCCAAGGAGCCGCGCGCCGCGAGATTCCATGCGGCGTCTCCATCGGCATCCAGGATTCCGTTCCGCAACTGCTGCAGAAAATCGAAACCGAACTCGCCGCGGGCTATCAGCGCATCAAGATGAAGATCAAGCCCGGTTGGGACGTGGAAGTGGTGCGCGAGGTGAGAAAGCGATTTCCCGCCATCCTGCTGATGGCCGACGCGAATTCGGCTTACACGCTGGCCGATGCCGAGCGCCTGAAATGCCTGGACGAATTCAACCTCATGATGATCGAGCAGCCGCTGGCGCACGACGAGATCATCGATCACGCGAAGTTACAGGCACAACTCAAAACGCCCATCTGTCTCGATGAATGCATCCGGTCGGCACATCAGGCTCAGCAGGCCCTCGCGATGGACGCCGGACGCATCATCAATATCAAGCTCGGCCGCGTGGGTGGATTCGCCGAAGCCAAGCGCGTACACGATGTCGCGCAGGCCGCCGGCATCCCGGTGTGGTGCGGCGGCATGCTGGAATCGGGCATCGGCCGCGCGCATAACATCGCTCTTGCCACGCTTCCGAACTTCACCCTGCCGGGCGATGTCTCCGCCAGCAAGCGTTACTGGGCGCGCGATATTATTCAACCTCCCGTGGAAGTTTCTTCCCGCGGAACCATCGCGGTTCGCGATGAGCCCGGCTTCGGCTATGAACTCGATCGCGAATTTCTCGATTCCGTTACCATCCGCAGGGAATCCATAGTGTAAATGTCGGAGTTTCTCCAACTCCTGAAGAGCAACCGGAACTATCGTTACGCCTGGAGCGGGCAAGTGGTCAGCGAGATCGGCGACCATTTCAACAATGTCGCCGTGTTTAGTTTGGCGCTCGCGAACACGGGTTCGGGCCTGGTGGTCACCGGCATCATGCTCTCGCGTGCGATTCCGGCTGTAATGGCCGGGCCCATTGCCGGAGTGATTCTCGACCGGCTGGACCGCAAGCAGATCATGATCGCGAGCGACCTGATCCGCGCCGTGGTCGCGATCGGATTCATTCTGGCGATTCCGCGCTCTGACACGTGGCTGCTTTATTTGCTCAGCGCGCTGCTTATGTTCGCTTCGCCGTTCTTCACCAGCGGGCGTTCAGCCATCCTGCCCACCATCGCGAACAAAACGGAGTTACACACCGCCAACTCGCTTACCCAAACCACGCAGTGGATGACGCTGACCATAGGAGCGTTCCTGGGTGGCACGAGTGTCACGCAGTTTGGGTATAAGTTGGCGTTCGCGTTTAACGCTTTCTCGTTCTTATTTTCGGCGGCGTGTATTTCGCGATTGCGCGTGGAACGCGGCGATTTCCGCGCGGAGCGCACCACGCTGGCTGAAGACAAGGTGGTGCGTCCCTGGCACGAATACACCGAAGGCCTGCGCTACATGCGCGCTTCGCCGTTGATCCTGGGGCTGGCGTTGGTCGGCGTGGGATGGGCGTCAGGAGGCGGCGCGGCGCAGATCTTGTTTAGCCTGTTTGGCGAGCTGGTCTTCAAGCGCGGACCGGCTGGGATCGGCTACCTCTGGGCGGCGGCAGGCGTTGGATTGCTGGTGGGCGGCACGTTCGCTCACTGGCTCGGGAAGCGAATTTCGTTCGGCGGTTATAAACGTACCATCAGCATCTGCTATGTAATCCATGGCGGCGCATACGTCATCTTCAGCCAGATGCGCGATTTTCAGCTGGCTCTTCTGTTCCTTGCGATTTCGCGCGGGGCCATCGCGGTAAGCTCTGTTCTGAACATGTCGCAACTGCTGCGGCACGTATCGGATCAATTTAGGGGCCGCGTGTTTGCGACCATGGAGACCATGCAATGGTCCACGATGATGCTGTCGATGGCGGGGGCGGGAGTGGCGTCCCAGACTTGGAGTCCGCGGACGATCGGCGTCGTTTCAGGACTGCTTAGTTCGAGCACGGCATTCTTTTGGCTGTGGGCCAACTGGACTGGCCGATTGCCGGAGCCGGCCCGAGAGGGCGTGGAGCCGGAAGAAATCGAAGTACACGGCGATCCGGTGGTCTAAATGGAGAAGCGCACAGTACTGGTGACAGGCGCGGCGAGGCGCATCGGACGCTCGATTGCGCTGCGGTTGTATCAAGCCGGATATCAGGTAGCCATCCACTATGGCGGCTCCGAAGAAGACGCGCGGGCGACGGCCGAAGAATGCGGATCCGCGCCGCTGTTCCAGGCCGATCTGGAAAAGGTGGACGAAATCCGGCGCATGTTTCGCGAAGTGGAAGAGCAACTGGGATCGCTGTACGGCCTGGTGAACAACGCCGCGCGCTTCCGGCGCAGGGATCCGCTGGAGGTCACCGAAGCCGACTGGGACTTCATCCATAACGTGAATCTCAAGGCCACCTTTTTCTGCTGCCAGCAAGCTGCGCTATTGATGAAGAAGACCGGCGTGGGACGCATTGTGAACCTAAGCTCGCTGGGCGGTATCCGGCCCTGGGACATGTACGCGCATTATTGCGCTTCCAAGGCCGGTGTCATCATGCTGACCCGGGCGCTGGCGAAGGCGTTTGCGCCCCAGATTACGGTGAACTCAGTGGCGCCGGGTGTGATTCTGGCATCCAGCGAAGATCCTCGCGCGCAGGACTTGATTGCGGCCACACCCGCGCAGCGCTCGGGTACGCCGGAAGAGATTGCCGACGCGGTGCTCTACTTCATGAATGCGTCGAACTTCGTCACCGGCCAGGTGTTGGCGATCGACGGCGGGTTGAGCCAAAGATAGCCGCTCCCTGACGGCGGGTGGTTCAGTCCACTGCGATTTTGGTGCCCTTTGCAGCGTGCTTCGACAAATGGTCGATGCGGGCGTCCAGCATGCTTCGCATCCCCTTCAAAATTTCGACGCGAGCATTGCGAAAATGTTCGCGGGTGTCCTTGGGCCAGACGTGATCCATCAGAGCCTCTATTTGCGGCGCGGCGATGTCGCAAAAGAAGCAGCCCGCATGTTGATGCGTTTGTTGTTCGTCCATAGTCACCCTTCCTTAGTCAGCCTTCCTTCATTTCCACTGTTAACATTTTATTCTGCAACGAGGCCCGCGTGGGCGTGAGCGTGGCCATTGACGTCGGCAGCCCGATATGGCGGCGCAGCGTTCCGATTTCCACCACCAGTTCATCGCCCTTCTTGAACAATCCGATCTCGCCCTTCACCGCGAACGGCAGGCGCAGCCGCACTTCATAGTGCGAGTTGACTTTCTCGAACGTGTACGGAACCTCGGTGCGCACTACCGCCGCGGGATCTTCGCCTGTGCCGTAAAGCACGTCGGCCAGCTCGATCAGCCGCTCGCGTCCCAGCACTTCGTGCGTGAACAGAGGGACCCGCTTCATGGCCACTGGATTGAAATATTCTTCTATTTCATCCAGAATTTTGGCTTGCGAGGCCCGCCATTGGTCGAACCAGGTATCCGTAACAGCTTCCGGCAAGACCCGATTGACGATGATACCGTCGACCGTCAAGCCGTGCAGCGAAAAATAGACGAATGCGCGCTGGGTCTCACGCAGAACCATCTTCTCGGGATTGGTGACCAGCCGTACGCTCGTGATCTTCGGATTCTCAAGCAACTCCGGGATGCCTTCCAATCGGCCGAACAGCTCCTTGATATTCGCGAAGTAGCTGTCGGTGGGCAGCTCCACCGGCGAAATCCGATTTGCCACCGGACGCACGGCTTTGAGGATGCCGCGCTGGAACGGGAAGATGTGCTTCATGTACCATTCGAGCGTAGTCGGCATGCTGACGAAGCGCATGGACTCGGCAGTGGGGGCGCAATCGAGCACAATGACCTGAAAATAGCCTTCGCGCCGGTACTGATTCACGTACATCATCGCGCTCAGCTCTTCCATGCCCGGCAGGATGGCCAACTCTTCGGCCTCCACGTCGCTGATGCCGGTGGTCCGCAGCACCGAGATCACGTAGGTGGAAATCTCGCGCCAGTGCCGCTTGATTTCCTTCTGGATGTTGACTTCCTGGATGGAGAGGCGGTCGTCGATGGGAAGTGGATCGTTGGTTCGCTCCTGGAACAGGCTGGTTTCCAGATCGAAAGCGTCTGCCAGGCTGTGGGCCGGATCGACGCTCATGACGAGCGTCCGATAGCCGAGGCGCGAAAGTTGCAGACCGGTGGCCGCGGCAATACTGGTCTTGCCCACGCCTCCTTTGCCGCTAAAGAGCAGGATGCGCATGACTCTATAGTAGACAGAATCCAGAAGACAGAATTCAGAATGAAGTGGTACTAAGGCCCGAAATAGGTTCAAACACCGGCTTGTCGCCTCGATAAGAGAATTGTGAGCCGATTCGTAGACAACGCGATGCAGATCCTGGATGCTGCTGAAAGCGCTGTCCAAGCCGGCCATACTCCCACGCACATGACCATTCTCATCAGCGCCGAGGGGGGGATTCACATGGTGGCCGATTCGGATTGGCCACTGGATTCTCTCCAATCGCAGCATGGGGCGAAAATGGCCTACCGGGTGAGCCAGAGCGCGTCCGTTGTACGCGTAGAAGGACGGGCAGATTCTCGCACTTGTCTGTTCGAAACCGTAAAGCCTGAACGGGCCGCCCGCCTTCTTCTCAACAGCTCCCCCAGCTACTGGAATGGCCCACTGCTCCTATCAGCGGCGCAGAGCTAAAACATCCCGAAAGTGCGTGACCTCCCGAGGAATTGAAAACACCACGTTCACTACATCGAGCCGTACCTTGTCCCACGGAACTTCGGCGTGACGCGCGTATTCCCGTGCGGCGCGGATCAAACTGGATTGCTTTTCGGGCCCGATCGCCCGGTCCGGCGCACCGTACTCGTCAGTTCTTCTCGACTTCACTTCGATGAAGACCAACGTGTCGCCTTCCCAGCCGATCAGATCCACCTCGCCCGCGCCCGACGCCATGCGGTAATTGCGATCCACGATGATAAACCCAGCCCGCTGTAAGAAGCGGTGCGCGACATCTTCCCCACGGCGGCCGAGAGCATGATCTTCGGTGAGGCGCCGCTTCCGGCCGTGATGGCGGAGAAGGTCGGCGAATCTGTAGAGCCTGCCGAGCATGCCCACAGGAAAGTGGTTGCAAGCCGTCGAAGATCTCCGGTGAAGTTTCCGCCCTCAGGGCCGCGCGGAAAGGCTTTTTGGGAGATCGAGAACCGGGTTGCCGCCCTGGAAGAAGTGGACGGGCCGGATGTAGAAAGAATGCCACATGGTTGGCATGATGGGCCAATCCTCCGCGCGCGTGATGTGGTGGAATCCAAGCGTGTACCATCCAACGATGTCGGTATTCACAATCGGCCGGTTAGCCTGGGTCCAGGCGCCCAGGCCATCGGTTCCTTTCGAGCTGATGGGGTACGTGCCGGCTGCGTATCGTTCATTTTCGTTGTAGGGTGTGACCCAGAATTGATGCTCGGAGAAAGCACCCACTTTTTGTGGGGGATCGTCGGGCGAGAGTAACGACTTGGCCGTTGCCCCTGGCATCACTTCATAGGCGCTCGGATAATTGAGGGCGCCCTTTACGGATGGATTCATGAACATCCACATGGACGGCTTATCCAGCTGAATGTCGAGGATGGCATCTTTTTCGTTGGCTGCGACGCTCGGTTGGGCCACCCAAATGGATTTCCGCATGGGGTCATTCGCAAGATGCTGGAGCACCATGCGATGCGTCATGAAGCTATTGTTGGGTCCGTCGACATCGAAGTCCAGACGAAATGAGAAGAAGTGGTCGTGGTTCACGCCCATGGTGTGCGGGCCGACGAATTGACCATATTCGGGCCCACCGCGGTCTTCGTGATCGGGGGCCTTCTCCGCAAGCATGTGTTTCGTCTCGATCACTCCGGTGGCTCCCACGGCGACTTCGATACCACCGACAGGATCGAAGCGCCAGTCCATGATGTAGTCGTAATTGCCGATGGTCGCCGCGGAACGCAGAACCAGCTCGCGCGTGGGGCGGCCGTAGGTCTCGCCATCTTCGGTGTGGCGCCAGGCGGCGGATTCCGGATCGCGCTCAAAGAGGCAGGCCTGGTTCGAATTGAATTTCGGCGAGCCATTTTCGTTGACCGTCAAGCCATCAAACCAGGTTGCATCGGCAGGGCAGTCGAGCCCGGGACGAAGCGGCGCCAGGAAACCCGTAGCGAAGAATTCACCGGCGTCCACAAAGACGCGATTGTTCCACCCGTTGGATGGATCCATATAGGGGACGAACAACTCGCTGACGCTGGCTTCATAAAGAATGGAGCGAGGCTGGCCATGGTCGACGAAGCGCACCAGGTTGAGGATGGTGCCGAGGCGCGCATCGATGCGAACACGGAAGAGCCAGTTCTGCCAAGAGATCTCACCGTTCTCGATTTTGTAACTGGGACCGGCGGGTTGGGAAATCGAGATGGGCGTGGTGTGCGGGCGAGGATTTTCCGGAATCCCTTCGTAATCGATATTGCCGGTCGGAACCGGAACCATTTCGGTATCCACCACTTTAAGGACCTTCCTGGTAGCCATGTTCACCTGCAAGGTGAGGCCTTCGATGGTGCGCCCCCAACTGTGATAGACGCCGTGCCTCTCCGCGCACGATCCGAAGCCCATTCTTTGCGTGGCCTGCTCGGGGATGGACTGGTAAGCGCCCGGGAGCACGATACACGATATGGTTCCCAGGTCGGTGATGCCACGCTTCTTGAGAGCTTCCACTACTCGCGGATCGCTCTTGATGGCTTCGTCCTCGCCGAACAGTTCGCTGCCAAGGATGGGGGCTTGGACGCCGGGCAGCTCTTCAAAGCTGACTACCTTTTTTCCCGCGATGTCCACCCGGGCGGCAAACGTTTTTTCACCGCGCAAGAGCACCACGTCGGCCTCTCGCGCGAAGGGCTGGCCGGAATGATAGCTGAGGACGGACGCTTTGGCCGGCGGATGGAGCAGTATGCTCGCAAAAAGAGTATCCGGAGTGATTCGGCTCGCCTGTTGGAGAGTATCGTAGACTGTCCAGTATTCGGTCTTCGTCAGGCTGTCGAGCGGGTGCGTCGGGGATTGGGCGCACACTTCGACACCGATGATGAGGAGGAGAGGGAGAAGGCGCATGGATAGATCTCCTGGAGTGGGATCACAACAGTATAGCCTGAGGAGCGAAAGCGGCCAATTTTTCTATTACAAGGTCCTCACGCCGTTGTCGGCTATCATTAAACTCGTGCGCAATTCCACACGTCATGACCCGATGTCGGGACAGGGCCAAGTTCGATGAGCCTCTCGAATGAAGTGGGTGCCGGCCTGGATGGTCTGTCGCAGTTGCGCGCTTTAATGGCCTCGGGGCGAAAGCCCGGCATCATGGTGGCTCTGGACTTCGACTTTGTGGAAGTGGACACAGGCAGAGCTGTGTTTGCCGGCCTACCAGGCGAGCACGCTTACAACCCTATCGGCACGGTGCATGGCGGCTATACCGCGGCGCTGCTCGATTCCGCCTGCGGTTGTGCCGTGCACTCTCGCCTCACGGCGGCGCAAGCCTACACGACGCTCGAGCTGAAAGTCGCCTATCACAGGCCGATCACCAAAGAGACCGGGAGGGTGCGCGCGGAGGGGCTGGTCCTATCGTTCGGGCGGAGAGTTGCGTTCGCCGAGGCCAAACTGACCGACGCGCAGGGCAAGCTGTATGCGTCGGCTACCTCAACATTGCTGGTGATCGACCGCTGACAGCCAACTAGCTTTCCAACGCAGTTAGCTTTCCAACAATGCTGCGTGGGCCAGCCGTTCGAGATGGGCGGGCAGTTGCCGCTCGATCTCCTCTAACGGTAGAGCATTCGGCAGGCGCGCGAGATCCCCTGCGATCTGGCGATGAGTGCGCGAGCCATCCAGCAAGTGCACCAATTGGCGGCCCGTCTGGTCCAGCTCCATGATGTGAAAACAAGCGTTGGCTACGCGCGGCGAATGCATCGCCTGGTAGCGTGCCAGGCGGCTTGCGGCAGGCTTGGCCGACACAACCTGGTGCGACGGAAAAAGATACACGTGGAAATCGGCGAATCCGCTCAGCAGCATACCTGTGAGGATGTCGCGCAGGTCGGATTCATTGCCGGCGGGAGGAATCAGCTCGGCGAAGGTCAGCTGCCGCGGGTACACTTTGCTCAACGCCGCGGCTACGTTACGAACGGCATCGTGCATCGCCGTGATGCGAACGTTTCGCAGTCCCTCAAGCTTGCCGTCCTCGCCGGTGCGGCTGTAAGAGGAAAATGAAAACCGCTCCAGGCATTCTTCCAGCGGACGGTGTTCCAGCGTCTGGCTCTGGTGGCACAGCAGGGTCTGGCGAAACCGCCTGGCTTTCAGAAAATCCATGTATTGTTCGCGCTCAATCACGCCGCCAGGAAGCTGCTTGAGCTGGCCATGCGGATCGAACATCTCAGGCGGTTCGGCGTCTCCTAAGTACTGCAATCCGTGCCGGCCGGAGTGCGACGCGAATTCGTGAAAGTACACCGGGTGGTTGAACTCGGCGAGATCGTCGTGGAACAGCCAGCCATCCTCCAGTTGGAGCATGGTGGCAACGTCACCCTCCAGAAGCGGACGCCAGGCATCGGGAAGAGACTTCGAAGCCGCCATGAACTGCAGGCTCCAGCGGGCTTGTCGCAAAAGCTCCCCGTTGTCCTGAATGTCGCGGGTATGAAACCGCATGAGATTCCGAAGCAGCTGACGAACGTAGGCGCCGGGGAGAGCGTTATAGCTAATGAAGGCGACGCCGTTGGGCGCCAGGCGTTCCTTACATACGCGCAACAGGGCTTCACGGACTTCGGCGGGCGCCCAGGAGTAGACGCCGTGCGCCGCGATGTAATCGAACTCGCCCCACTCCTCGCCGATGTCGCGAAGGTCGGCCGTGCGCAATGTCAAATTGCCGATGTCGAGCGCGGCGCGCATCTTTTCTCCAGCGGCAATCGGAACTTCGGCCAAGTCGACGCCCATGAAGCGGCTTTGCGGCAGGTGATACGCCAGGCTGACGATGTGGCTGCCGTTGCCACAGCCGATTTCGAGATAGCGGCAGCCATCCACCGGAGCAGGGTGCATGCCGAAGAGCCGTGCCACCGCGGCCATCCGGTCCGGATGCATGGCGAACCGCGCCACCGTTTCGTACAGGATCTCGTTGTAGGTGTTTTGGGGCACAGCTCAATTAGCATAGAATAAATGGTCGAATAACAGGCGTCCTCAATATCCGACGTTTTGGGCCGGACGGTCTGAGACAAAAAGGGGGGCAGATGCGCAAAGTCGCGATGATCCTGTGCGTGATGAGCGGTTCTCTCACAGCGCAGTGGCCGAATCACCCAACTCAGGGAGTTCCACGCAGAGCCGACGGCAAGCCGGACCTCTCGGCCCCCGCGCCCCGATCCGCCGACGGCAAGCCTGACCTTTCCGGAGTGTGGCGGGTGAAGCAAGCAAGCTATCTGGTCTACGTCACGTCGGATCTCAAGCCGGAGGAAGTACGTCCCTGGGCCGCGGCGCTGTACAAACAGCGCGCCGACGATTATCGGAAGGATTCAGACGGAATCGCGTGTCTGCCGCCTGGTCCGAAAGCCGGTATCTCGGGACTCGCGTTTCCGATGAAGATCGTTCAAACGCCGAATCTGATGGTGGTGCTTTACGAATATGAGACCATTTTTCGGCAGATCTTCACCGATGGCCGTGCGCTGCCGGATGATCCCAATCCGACCTGGATGGGCTATTCGATCGGACACTGGGAAGACGACACGATGGTGGTAAATACCGCTGGTTATAACGACCGCACCACGCTCGATCTGGGCGGGCATCCGCACACCGAAGCATTGCGCGTAACGGAACGATTCCACCGCCGCGATGTGGGCCATATCGATCTGCAGGTCACTCTGGACGATCCCAAGGCATACACCAGGGCTTGGACGCTTCCCGTGGAGCTCGATCTCGTCGCGGACGGAGACCTGATTGAGTATTTCTGCGAGAACGAAAAAGATGCGCGGCATCTGGTGGGAAAGAGCGGGGAGGACGCACGCGTTGCGAGCGAGATTCTGGCGCAATACGCCGGCAGTTACGATGCGCCCGGAATCCCCGGTGGGACAGTGATCACGGTAGTGGACGGCCATCTCACCATTAATACCAGCGGCGGAGGAAACATCCCGTTGGTCGCCCACAGCGACAATAACTTCACCATGGAAGGAACCGGGATGGAGTTCGTGAGGGATGCCAAAGGATCGGTCACCGGTATGATTCAGCACTGGGTGGAGGGTGACCGCTTGTTTACCCGCAAAAAATAGCTACTCGTAGCGTAGCGCCTGTGTGGGCGCGATGCGGGACGCTCTGCGCGCGGGCACATAAGCCGCCAGCATGGTCGCGAGAAACATCAAGGGCACGACCACCAGATAAGCCACAATGTCGACTCCGCCAGAGTCGAACACCATGGAATTCATGAGGCGCTCGACGGCGAAGCCCAGCGCCAGCCCGATCGCCGTTCCCATGGCCACCAGCATCAGACCCTTGCCCATCACCGCGCGCAAAACATCAAAGCTTTCCGCGCCCAGCGCTATCCGGATACCAATCTCGCGGGTTCTGCGGCTCACGTTATACGCCACCACTCCGTACAAACCGGCGATGGCGAGCAAGAGGCCCACCACGCCCATGGAGCCCACCAGTTTTACCGCGATTCGCGGACCTTCCACGGCCTGGTTCCGGTAGTATTCGGCGTAAGACCGGGTGTCGAGCATCGGCAGATTGGGATCCAGCGTGCGGACTACGTCCTTCACGGACTGAACCAATTGCAGCGGATCGCCGGCCGAACGCAGCATCAAGGTCATGCGCGGGATCGGATGCTGCGCGAGCGGCATATACACAAAATCCGCGGGCGCGTAGGTGGATTGATTCTTGATGGTCTCGGCGACGCCGACGACCTGGACCGGCGTGCCGGTGCTGCTATCCAGCCGGATGTGCTGGCCCACCGCATCGGCGCCCGGCCAAAAATGTTTCGCGAACTGCTCATTCACAATTGCGACGCGCGCTGCGTCCGCGGTATCGGAAGCCAGGAAGCCGCGGCCACGCAAAATCCGAATCCCCATGGTCTCGAAGTACCCTTCGTCCACGGTGTCCATGGTGGAACTGAAGTTTTCGCGATCGCGCGGGATCTGAAAACCGTCCGGCACTAACGCGAGGCTGTCGAAGCCGTCCTGTCCGAGCGGAACATTCTGGGTGAGAGTCACGCTGCGCACTCCGGAAGTTTTTCGCATGCGTTCCGCCAGCAGCTTGTAGAATTGCTGCGTTTGAGCTGTGCTGTACTGCACCAGACGGGGATCGAAGCTGGTCATCAGCAGATGATCCTTGGCGAAACCGTTTCCATCCAGCGCGCTACTCTCGAAACTCCGGAACATTAGGAAAGACGCCGTAAGGAGCATGAGGGACACGGAAACTTGCGCCACCACCAGCGCGTTCCGGCCCCACAGGCGTTTCGGTCCCGGCACGTCGCCATCCGCCGACTTGAGCCCGTTCACCAGATCCGTCCGCGTCGACTGCAAGGCCGGCACCAGGCCGCAAAGCAGCGCGCTCAGAAGTGTCAACGCCAGGCTTGCGAGCAGCACACGCGCGTCCATGCGGAACGGCATGCTGGTGGGAAGGTCGGTCATCAGAACAACATTTTTGAATGTGCGGAACCACTCCACGACGCCGTAACCGATCGCGATCCCCGCCAATCCACCCAGGCACGCGAGAATCAGGCTCTCGGTCATGAGCAGGCGGATGAGCCGGAAACGCCCGGCGCCAATCGCCAACCGTACGGCGATTTCGCGCGTTCGCGTCCGGGCACGGCTGAGAAGAAGTCCCGCAACGTTGGTACAAGCCACCAGCAGGACAGACAGCGCCAGAATTGCGAAGATCACGCCGAATTTCCAGTTAATATCGTCATCCCGGGTCCGCATCTGGAAATGGCTGTGTACCGTCGCGCCGCGGCTGCGATTGAGCTTTGGATACTCGCGCTCGAAATCCTTGGCCAAAACAGCGAGTTCATTCTGCGCCTGATGGAGCGTGGTGCCGGGCTTCAAACGGGCGCTGATATTCAACTCGCGATCATTGCGGTCCTCGAAGAAATTCTTTTCACGATTCGTCGAAAACACGCGCGCCATCGCGAGCGGCATATAGAAATCAGGATGCCCGAACACGTCCATCCCCGGAAAGCCTTCCCTCGCAACGCCAATCACGGTGAAATCGACTCCATTCAAGCGAACTTGTCGGCCGAGAACGGAAGGATCGCCGGCGAATTCCTGCCTCCAGAAGGCAGCACCGAGCACCACCACGGCCGCGCGGCCCGGCACCCGGTCTTCGTCCTCACGAAAACCGCGACCCAACCTCGGCTCCACGCCGAGCACGTGGAAGTAATTCGCCGAAACCAACTTTCCACCCTTCACCCTCGGTATAGCTTTGGGGCCGGCACTAAAGCCGACAGCTTCCATATCCGCGTCTGCGATTACACCGTCGTAGCTTTTGGTTTTGCCCGCGATGTCGAGGTATTCGCGATAAGAGAAATAGTCGAAGCTATTGTCTTGTGTGGTGCTGACCAGCGTGACCACGTTTCCAGGATGCGGGACGGGGTAAGGCCGGAAAATCATCGCATCTACAATGCTGAAGACCGCCGACGTCATCCCGATTCCGAGCGCTAGCGTGAAGGCCACAGACGCGGTAAGTCCGGGCGTGCGGCGCAGGCTGCGAATGGCGTAGCGCGAGTCGTCGAGAAAATCCGTCAACCAATGGATTCGCCGCATGTCCCTCATCTCCTCTTTCCGTTGCTCCAGCCCGTCCATGGCGCGTAGCGCCCGATAGCGCGCCTCTTTTGGAGAAAGCCCCTGGGCGATACCTTCCTCGATTTTGTGCTCCAGGTGGAACCGCAGTTCTTCATCGAGTTCCTGTTCCACGCGCGTGCGGCGCAGAATGGATCTGAGCCGCAGTGACGCCGTGAACCACCAGTGCTCCCATCGCATGCTTTCCTAGACCTCCGAGAGTTCCACCACGTGCGAGATGGCGGACGACAGGCGCTGCCAGTTCGCCGCCTCCGATTCGAGCTGTTTCCGGCCGATGCGGGTGAGCGAATAAAACTTCGCCCGCCGGTTATTTTCGGTTTGCTTCCACTCGGCCGAAATCCAGCCTTCCTGCTCCAATTTGTGCAACGCCGGGTAGAGCGAGCCTTCGCTGACCTGCAGCACGTCGCCGGAGATGGACTTCAAACGCAGGCTGATGGCCCAGCCGTGCAAGGGTTCCAGCGCCAGCATTTTGAGGAGCAGCAAGTCGAGAGTGCCTTGCACCAGGTCGTTCGGTTTGCTCATAGCGGTTACCGAGATGAGTATACCCGAGCTTCCCTCGGTAAGCAAGGGGAAATTGCATCGACGGCCGGGCCGGGTGGTCCATTTCCATTTAGCCCCGCAAGGCTCTAAACTAACAGGCTGCTGAAAAAGCCTTGGCAGACTAAAGTCCGCGCTACACAGGAATCATAAACCGTTGACTGCACGTGTGGCGTGGGCGCTCTCGCCTGCGATCCTGGACGATGGAAAGGCTTTTTCAGCAGCCTGCTAAGATTGAAGAGCTACGGGAGGAGCAAGACAGGCCCATGTCAAGTCGTTCGTGCCTGCACCATGTGGCGGGGGCATTGATTTTAGCCGCTGTCGCACCAACTTTATTCGCGCAGTGGCTGGATTACCCCACTCCGGGGATACCGCGGACGCCGGACGGCAAGCCGAATCTCACGGCGCCCGCGCCGCGCACTGCCGACGGCAAGCCGGATCTTTCGGGCATGTGGGGATGGATCCCGTTCGGCAAGCCCTGCGGCGCGCATTGCGGGGACTTGCAAATCTCGCCGGAGTTTATGAACCTGGCCAACACCCTCAAGCAGGGTCCGCCTTATCAGCCGTGGGCGGCCGAGCTGGTGAAGAAGCGGAGAGCGGACAACATGAAGGACGATCCCAACGTCCGTTGCATGCCGCGTGGGGCTTTAAGGATCTGGACCGACGATTATTACAAGAGGATCGTTCAGATTCCCGAACGTCTGATCGTCCTGACCGAACGCAACATGCAATACCGGCAGATCTTCACCGATGGCCGGCCGCTTCCGCCGGACCCGAACCCGACCTGGAACGGATACTCCGTAGCGAAATGGGAAGGCGACGCGCTGGTGGTCCACACCATCGGTTTCCGCGACGATCTGTGGTTGGACTCCTACGGGAATCCGCTGACCAACTCGGCCAAAGTGACGGAGAAGATCCGGCGTCCGAATTTCGGAACGCTCGAAATCGAGATCACGATCGACGATCCGAAGGCCTACACCGCGCCGTGGACGGTAAAGCTGAGCGATCCGCTGGTGATGGATAGCGAGCTGCTGGATTATTACTGCCTGGAGAACGAGAAGGACTTTATTCACATGGTGGGGAAGTAAGCCGCGAGGCTTAACCGCCCGCCTCCCTGTGTTCACTTCCGAGGCGGATATCCCACAACCGAACATCTGACTCCCGTCTGGATCCGGGCCAGCGTTTAGTTCGGGTGTTTTCTATTGGCACGAAAGATGCCATAACTATTGTTATGACCTCTTTCTGGCAGGATGTCCGGTACAGCCTGAGGCAGCTCGGCAAATCGCCCGGGTTCACCGCAGTGGCCCTGGTCAGCCTGGCGCTCGGCATCGGGGCCAACACTACCATCTTCTCCTGGATCAATTCCACCCTGCTGAATCCTATTCCCGGCGTGGCGAAGACGGGCGAATTGGTGGCGATTTCGCTCGGCACCAACCCTCAGAATCCTTTCCCCCTCACTTATCCGGACTTTGTGCACCTGCGCGAAGGCGCGCGCAGCTTTTCCGGCCTCGCGGGCCATTCCATGACAAGTGCCATCAACCTGACGGGCGCCGGAAAGCCGGAACGCATCTGGGGAACAACCGCGACTGCCAATTATTTCGATGTCCTGGGGGTGAAGCCCATCCTGGGCCGTGGCTTCCTGCCGGCCGAAGACAAAACGCCGGACGGCGCGCCGGTGGCGGTGATCAGCTATCGTTTTTGGCAGACGCATTTCCATGCCAGCGATACGATCCTCGGCCAGACCATCAGCCTCAACCGGCACGTATTCACCATCGTCGGAGTAGCGCCTCCGAATTTTCAGGGCAGCCAGACGGGTCTGCGGTCAGACCTGTGGGTGCCTATGATGATGGAGCAGGCGTTCCTTCCGAATGGCGACCTGATTCACGATTACCACTATTTCTGGATGCCCGCCTTGGGTCGATTGAAGCCGGGGGTTCCGGTGCTCCAGGCGCAACAAGAGCTCAGCGTGCTGATGCAGGGTATGGTGCAGCGCTACCCGGAGGAGCACAAGGGTCACGAAGCCGTGACGCTGTCGCCGCTGTGGCGCGGGCCGTTCGGCGCCAACTCATTCCTCTCCACGCTGCTGCCGATGTTAATGGCCATCTCGGGCGTGGTGCTGCTGCTGACCTGCGCGAACGTCGCGAATCTGTTGCTGGTGCGCGCCGTCTCACGGCGTCGTGAGATCGCGATCCGTTTGTCCATGGGAGCCAGCCGCCGGCGTCTGCTGCAGCAGCTTCTGATCGAGAGCCTGATCCTGTCGCTTGCGGGCGGCGCGCTCGCCGCTCTGCTTACGCTATGGACCTCAGGGAGCTTCCTGCTCTTTGTGCCACCGGTGGACATGCCAGTCAGCCTGTCTATGCATACGGATGGCAGGGTGCTGCTGGCTACTCTAGTGATTTCGATTATCACCAGCGTGGTCTTCGGAGTGCTCCCGGCGCTGCGGGCTTCCGGCATTCAGCCGGCCGACGTACTCAAGGAAGAGACCAAGGCTTCGGCCGGCGGACGGAATAAAGGACGCTTGACCAGCGCGCTGGTGGTGATGCAGATTTCTCTCTCTCTGCTGTTGTTGATCTGCGCCGGGCTGTTCATTCGCAGTTTCGTCAATGCCGAGCAAGTGAAACCCGGCTTCAATGCCGAGCACGTTCTGCTGGCTTCGTACGATTTGTTTTCGGCGGGCTATACGGAGGCTAGCGGAATCCAGTTTAACCGCCAACTCATCGAGCGCCTCCGGGCGCTGCCAGGTGTGGAGGCCGTGACGGTGGGAAACCGCGTTCCGCTGGGCTTTGGAGGAGGCTCCACTAGCGTCAAGCCAGAGGGTTACCAATGGCAGCCGCACGAATCGATGGAGGTTCATGAGGAGATGGTGGGCCCGGACTATTTGCACACTTTGCAGATTGCATTGGCCTCGGGGCGCGACCTGAACGCCAGGGACACGGAAATGTCGCAGCCGGTGGCGCTGGTCAACCAGGCTTTCGCAGACCGCTACTGGCCGAACCAGAATCCGCTGGGCAAGCGCATTGTGACCGATATTTCCGATAAGACCTTCCTGGTCGTGGGCGTGACCAGGAACACCAGCATTTCGGATATCAAGGCCGATCCCGCACCTTTCCTTTACCTTCCGCTGTACCAGCTTTATCGCGCGCAGATGACGGTTCACGCGCGCGTCACGGGCGATCCCAAGGCTTTCGCCGCAACGCTAGAGAATACCGTTCACCAGCTGAATTCCGAATTGCCTCTCTATGATGTGAGCACCCTCAAGGACACCATCCAACTGGCCACCGTACCCACGCGCATTGCGGGCACGTTCGTGGGCGCTTTTGGATTGCTGGCGCTGGTGCTGGCCGCGGTAGGCGTCTATGGCGTGATTTCGTATTCCACGCGCCAGCGCACGCAGGAGTTGGCGATTCGTCTGGCGCTAGGCGCAGAGTCTCGAGAAGTTTTCCGCCTGGTTTTGAGCCAGGGATTGCGCCTGGCGCTCATCGGCATCTCCATCGGCCTGGTGGTTTCGATCCTGCTCACGCGCTTCCTGAAGGACTTGCTGGTCGGCGTGACATCCACAGATATGCTGACGTTCGCGATGGTGTCGGTTCTTTTGTGCCTGGTGGCACTGCTCGCGTGCTTCGTTCCAGCGTGGCGCGCAACCAAGGTGGATCCGATGGCCGCGCTACGATACCAATAGTGGGTATACGCCTCCTTGCCGATCGAACTAGACGCGCGGCGCTGGTTGTGTTGGCCGCACCGCTCCTGGCGGCCCACGCTGCCGCTCAAGCCAACGAAGCCTCATCGATCAGCCACGCGGAATTTCTGAAACGGCTGGTGGCGGCGGCTATTGAGCGGACACATCACACTGTGCGCTACGATCCGGCGTACGTCAAGATTCCGTATCCCGGCGGAGACGTGCCCCCTGGCACCGGAGTATGCACAGACGAGGTGATTCGCGCCTACCGCGCCGTCGGAGTGGATCTGCAGAAAGAAGTCCACGAAGACATGCTCCACAATTTCTCGGCATATCCACGCAAGTGGACGTGGCACGCCTGGCGCTCGGATACGAACATCGATCACCGTCGGGTGCCGAACCTGATGGTGTTCTTCTCGCGCCAGGGAGAAACGCTGCGGATTACAAATCGCGCGGAAGATTACACGCCCCGCGATTTGGTCACATGGGACCTGGGCGGGAACATACCGCACATCGGGATTGTAGTGGACAAGAAATCTTGGATGAGCGGACGCTACAGGATCGTGCACAACGTCGGACAGGGTCCGAAGATGGAAGATGTCTTGTTCGACTGGAAAATCACGGGGCATTATCGTTATTTCGGGCCTCGGTCTTAAGCTCACTGCCCAAACCTGGCAGACTCCCCGTGTTTGATGGCGGCGAATTGCAATAAGATAGCGGAGTGAGGTGCGGATGAAAAAGCCCGACGCAGTTACCACGCAGACGCGACGCCGACTACTTGAGACCACCGCCTGGGCCGCCGGCGCGGCGGCGTTGCTGGGCGATAGGTCCAGCGCACAAACCGCGGTCTCTTCCAATGATCAGGCGCCATTCATGCGTTTTTTTCCATCCGGTTTTCGCAACGAGCGAATCAAGACTTCGGGCGCCGAGATCAACACGGTAATTGGCGGCTCCGGTCCGCCGGTGCTGCTCTTTCACGGCGCGCCGCAATCGGTGATCACCTGGCGGCTGATCGCACCTGATCTGGCCAAGGATTTCACGCTGGTGATGTGCGACCTGCGCGGCTACGGCGATTCCAGCAAACCCGAGGACCAGCCCAAGCATGCCAGCCAGTCCAAGCGGCCGATGGCGCTGGATGGCGTGGAAGTGATGGAACACCTCGGCTACCGCCAATTTCAAATGGTCGGCCATGATCGCGGCGGGCGCGTCGGCCGGCGAATGGCATTGGATCATCCCGAGCGCGTGCAGAAACTGATCGTGATGGACATCGTGCCCGCGCATTATCTCTATTCGCACGTCACCATCGAATTCGTGCAGGCCTATTTTCATTGGTTCAATTACCTGCGGCCGGCGCCTGGCCCCGAGAACGATCTCAAGGCGCAGAACGATGCCGCGCTCGCGCGAGCCACCGACGACGTGCAGCGCGAATACCTGCGCAACAATACGAACCCCCTCACCATTCATGGCATGTGCGAGGATTATCGGGCGTCCGCCTCCATCGACCTGGAGATTGATGCGGCAGACATCCAGGCCGGCAAGAAAATCCAGTGCCCGTTGTTGACGCTCTGGGCGGCGAACGGCGCCATGGGCAAGCTGTATGACGTACTCGCCATCTGGAAGCAGGAGGGTGTGAACGTCAGCGGCAAAGGCCTGCCCGGCAACCACTCTCTACAAGAGAGCGCGCCTAAGGAGACACTGGCCGAGATACAGCGCTTTCTGCGAACGTGACCGGTCGCGCGACTATTTCTTGCGTTTTTGGCCGTTTACGTTCTCGTCCACCCAGTTCATGATGACATCGGCCACTTCCAGGTTGTTGCTGCCCAGCATCATCATATGTGTGGTGCCTTTGAACACCGGGTTTCCGAGTTCGTCCAACTTGATGTAGTCCGCCTTGGTGCTTCCGTGGCCGGCTGCGCGGCGCGCGTTAATGGCATCCACGGTCGTTTGGCAAACCGGGCTGGTCGCCGTATAGTCACCTTTCAGGGCCATATATGGGATCTTGTCGAAGTCCTCGGCACTGAGCCCGCTGTTGGGCAGAGAGCACGAACCCTCGATGGTGATCAAGCCCTTCAGCAGATCCAAATGCCCGTGCTCTTTCAGGATTCGCGCCATGTGATGCCCCATGATTCCGGATTGCGAGTGCGTGACCACAATGGCTCCGCCCAGCTTCTCCACCAGCAGCGCCAGATCCTGCGGCGTCCAGGTATTGGCGGGCGCGATCTGTTTCGGATCGCAGGTCTCACACGTGGAGCCCGGTAGCGTGACCTCGGCATTCGGAACCAGCTGCTTGTAGTAATCGAGAGCGTAATCGTCATTGGGTCCAGAGGGCGCCGGGCCAATTGCGCCGGTGCGCGCGACGATCCGCTCATCCACGGCCGTGAGCGGGTACGCGGGACGATAATCGTTGCCGTGCAGCGCTGCATCGGAGGGAGGGTCGCCGGGATCGCCGTGGCGTATCAGCGTGCCGTTGAGAATGGTAGAGCCGGGGGGAACCAGATGGCCGAACCAATTGGTCCACGCGCCATTGTCGGTAATCCTGCCAAAGGCCGGGAGCAGGGCTTCGCCATGCTGGACATCACCGCTCTTGATGTCCGCGGCAGCCTCATGAATGACGGATTCGTCGAAGCCGGAGCGTCCACGTCCGGCCTGATCCACCAGATAAACGGAGACGCCTTTTCGAACGAAGTAGGGATACCAGCCTTCGCGGCCGTCCGGTGTCGACTCGAGACAAGCCGCGGTGTGAGACGAGCCGTGCACCATGATCACCGGCGGCATGTGCGCCTTCTTGGTCTGCGGAATCTCGAACTGTACGTACATCTGGCCGATGGTGATCTGGTTCGGAGCGGCCGTCTGATTCGGGCCAGGCACGGTGGCATAGTTGGTCACCTTCTGCACGCCACCGATGAAGAAGCTGCCCTGGTCTTCGATTACCAGCGGCTTGGTTAGAAATTTCTTTTGCTTGATTTCCGGGCTGGCGGCATGCAACGCGATGGCCGCGAGCAGACAAGCAAGGGACCCAATCACTATTTTCTTGGTCATGGCTATCTCCTATATCGCGCACAACGCAGCGGGCCGCGAATCGTTTTCAGCACGTGCCGAGCGGCTGGCTTTAGCTGGCAGCTACTTGGCCGGCGTCGGCATATGAAAGCGGCCGAACCACGCCGCCTTGCCGATTACGTGGCCGTCCATCGCCTTCAGCAAGTCCGGAAGCGTGGTACTGGCCGGCAAATCAAGCTTGGTGTCCAGAGCATAGAACTCGAACACATAATGATGGATGGGACCGGGGCCCGCGCCGGGGCCGAAGTAGCCGGGAGTTCCGCGCCGCGCCGCGATGCCCGGACCATTGCGCGTTCCGTCGGGCAGATCGCCCGAGCCCAAGCCTTCGGGCAAGCCTTTGGCGGCGCCTGGAATATTGAACGCCGTCCAGTGCAAAGTATCGGCTGTGGTCTTGTTGGTGGAATTTTCCACGTCGTGAAAAATCACGGCGTAGGTCTGCAACGCATCTGGCGCGGGAATGGAATTGGGGCCGAGATTCCAATGGAATTCAAAGTCCGGTGACTTGTTGTCGCCGCGCCCGGAATATTTCATGGGGACCTCGCCACCGTCCGGCCACGCGCTGCTGGTCACCGACAGGTTCGGACGCGGTGGAGGAGGACCTCCGGCCGGCGGACCTCCCGCGGGAGCCTGCGCCATAACCATTGCGCAGGATGCGAGAACCGCGATTCCTGAAAGCAAAGCTCGTTGCTGTATTTTCATTCTCATTCTCCTCCCGATGACCGCGTCTCATTGACAACGCTCACACGGCCCCATAAGTTACACGTCTCTTCGCTATTCCAAAGTGAAGACCACCAGCGTTCCGCCGAGATTGGTGTAATCGGCGAGCGAAGCGGTGAGGCCCACCGCTCCCAGCCCTTCGCTTCCTTTGGTGAGCCCTTCGGCAAGACCGATGGCAGCCCATCCGCCTACGCCGGTGAGAACCGCCACGTATTGCTTGCCGCCGTGCATGTAGCTAATGGGATTTCCGATAATGCCGGACGGTGCGTGGAATTGATACACCACCTTGCCGGTGGCTTGATCCACGGCCTTGAACCAGCCATCCAGCGTTCCATAGAAGAGGACGCCGCCATCGGTGGTCAGCGGTCCGCTATAGACCTGGAACATCTCGGGCACGGTCCATTTGGTCTGGCCGGTCACCTGATCGAATGCGATCAGCCTGCCACGGACACCCTCTTCAGCGGGAAACATGCTCAGCGTCGCGCCGACATACGGGAATCCACCACGGTACTTGACGCTGAATGCCTGGTAATCCATGCAGATGTGATTGGTGCCTACGTAGAACAGTTTGGTCTTCGGATCGTAGGAAGCCGGTTGGTGATTCTTGGCGCCCTGCGCGGCCGGACAGATGCCCTTAACGTTTACATCCTCGGTGGGCACTTTGTCGGGATTCAACACAGGACGGCCAGTCTTCAGGTCGATTTCCTTGGCCCAATTGGTCGACGCATCAAATTTGTTCGCCTTCAGAAGCTTGCCGTTGCGCCGATCCAGCACGTAAGCAAAACCATTGCGATCGAAATGCGTGAGCGTCGGGACGGCGTTACCGTCGATGGCGCTGTCGGTGAGAATACTCTCGTTGATCCCGTCGTAATCCCAGGCATCATGCGGAGTCATCTGGTACGCCCATGCAGCCTGTCCGGTATCGGGGTTGCGCGCGAACAGCGTGGTGGACCATTTGTTGTCGCCCGGCCTTTGCGAGGGATTCCAGGTTCCCGGGTTTCCGCTGCCGTAGTAAACCAGGTTGAGCTGAGGGTCGTAGGTATACCAGCCCCAGGTGGTGCCGCCACCGAGCTTCCACTCGTCGCCGCGCCAGCTCTTAAGGCTGGAGTCCTTGCCAACGGGCGCTTGGGTTGCCGCGTCGATGGTTTTGTCAGCATCCATCAGGGTGTCGGCATCGGGGCCCACGCTGTAGGCGCGCCAGGCCAGCTTGCCGGTATTCAGATCGTAAGCGCTCAAATGGCCGCGCACGCCGTACTCACCGCCGGAAATGCCGACGATCACTTTGTCATGCACCACCAGCGGAGCGATGGTCATGGTTTGACCGAGCTGAGGATCGCCGTTCTGTGCATTCCACAGCACCTTGCCGGTCTTGGCGTCGAGCGCGTAGACATGCGTATCGAGCGTGGTGACCAGAATCTTCCCGTCGGCATAGGCGACGCCTTTGTTCACCAGATCGCAACAGGCCACCGAGGGTGAATACTTGTCCTGCTCGGGAGAGAATTTCCAAACCATCTGCCCAACCTTGTCCAGGTCAATGGCATAAACGAAGTTGGGATAGGAACTCTCGAAGTACATCATGTTGCCCACTACCAGCGGCTGGCCCTCCTGCCCGCGCAAAGTGCCGGTGGACATGGTCCAGGCGACCTTTAATTTTCCGGCATTGCGGGTATTAATCTGGCTCAGTTTGCTGTGGCGGATGCCGCTATAGCTGCCGAGCGGCAATACCCACTGGTTGGGATCTTGAGAGGTTTTGTCCAGATCGTTCTGGGCAAAGGCGCCTACGGCGGATGTTGAGAGTGCAACTGCTACGCTCAGCCATTTCATGCAGTTCATTTCAAATCTCCTATGATGTTTTGTCTACTTCCATCTGGTTCTCGTCTTCGGTAAGACGAAGAAAACGTGCTGCATCTGGTTCCCGTATGGAGCCGCCCGTCGCGATCATGGACTGAGTAGAACGGCG
>Ga0302324_100000302_pt1 | contig 132454 bp, 110 predicted proteins | sample Palsa_T0_1_FD_201949 | JGI IMG/M metagenome (GOLD analysis project Ga0302324, IMG submission 201949) | Peat permafrost microbial communities from Stordalen Mire near Abisko, Sweden - Palsa_T0_1 | ecosystem: Environmental > Terrestrial > Soil > Palsa > Peat permafrost | place: Sweden: Abisko... | reverse complement strand
TCGGCGCAAAACGAGTACAAACTCCTAAGCTTTGTCGTCGCACGTCGAGGAAGATCAATGGCCTCCATCGCTGCTTCAGAGCTTCTCGGTGAGGTCTCTTGCGGTGTCGATCGACGAAAGAAGCCCCTCAGCTCCCTCTTTCATCGCGTTGAGCAAGTCAGGAACGAGATCCATGGCCCTAATGCGAATGTTCCTGGGTGACTCCGTGAGTGACCGTGGAGAGGTCCACCGCCGTAATCTCGCCTGCGGTCGTCTGGCTTGTTGCCTTGATCCAGTCTGGGCGCTTTTTCGATTGTTGGAGAAGTTTTCTGCACGACTCTCACATTCTCGTGGTCTTGAGTCAGCAGAGTGGTGTAGGTGTGACAGAACGTGTGAAACCAAACTCGCTTTAGGGAACCATTATTCTGCCCTTGACAGCTCAACGGCTCAGTCGTATGAGTCTAACGGTCGTACAGCGTACGTCGGACAAACGCGATGTACTGGTCGATCGGAATTCTGAATCAGTTCATCGCCCAGTGCAGTTCCGCAAAGAGGGGGAGTCCATGAATCGATGGATCACGCTCGCAGCGCTGAGTGTTGTCGTAGCAAACATGGCCGTGGCACAAACGCAGACGAAAAAAGAGCCTGCATCGAAGGCGGGGTCCGCGCAGCCAAAATTCAAAGCTATCTTCGAGCCGGTGAATTATCCGCAGGATTCCGAACTCCGCGACGTGTTTTTCGTGAGCGCCGATGTCGGATGGGTTGTGGGACTCACACGCTCCGATGCCGGGGAAGGCGGCATACTTCTCCACACCGCCGATGGCGGCCAGCACTGGGATGTTCAAGAGGGCGATCCTCACTCCGGCACGCGTGCCTTTGAGCAGTTGTATTTTCTGGATGCCAAACATGGATGGGCCACGCAGGATGGTGGCGGTACCCTCCTCCGGACGACAGATGGGGAGAACTGGGAAAGCCTCTCCACCTTTTCGGCGGGGAAGGCTTTCGTTTTCAGCACTCCGGACGTCGGCGTCTATTTGGACGGGGACAAGATTTTTCGCAGCAAGGATGGCGGACGCTCCTGGACGCAGGTTTACGCTTGCCGTACCCGAGTCGAGGTGGACGGGCTGGCGCGCGAAGTGCAGTGCAATTTCCAAAGCGTCTATTTCCCGACGCCACAAATCGGCTACGCCACGACTGTCAATCTTCCGGATAAATCCTCCGGCATCGCCAAGACGGAGGACGGCGGATTGACTTGGAATGTCACCCGCTTCCTGCCGAATGCTTCCGCCGGGGATCGGGGCGGCGTCTTCTTCACAGACGCCAATACCGGCTTTATAAGGACTTACGACCAGATCTTCGCGACCTCCGATGGCGCGCAGACCTGGCACGGCGCGACCGCAAAGACGCTTAATGGTCCCATTCGTTTTGCGAACCATGAGGTGGGGTGGGTCGCGCGCGGCACCCGGATCGCATACACGTCCGATGGCGGAAAGCGATGGAACACGGCCGAGATCCGATTCCCCGCGGAGGTGTTTTCCTCGAGCTTGCCCGCACGCGATCGCGGCTATGTGGTGGGCGAACATGGGATGATCTATCGTTATCGAATCGTGCCCATCGACTACAGCGTGAAGGGCATGATTTCTGCACCCGCGATTGCGGCGCCTTGACTCGTCCGAATCTATGGGCGGTTTCCTGGCGCCTACCGTGAAGTCTGGCTGATGAATCGCCGCCACCGGACCACCTGACGGATGGAAACGGATTACTTCCGGTTTGCGGGCAACTCGCCCAGAACGTCAGCCCTCGCTTCTCAGAACCTCTTTTCCAGGCCTTTAGCTTGGTGAGCCAAATGTCCGAGATCCGGATATTCCCGGGAAGCGGTGCCAGTCAGCAGCGCGTGTCTCGTAAAAAAATAGCTGAACGCCTCGATGCGGAGTCGCTGCTGGGGAGCTGCATGTGGTCAATCCTCGAGGGCGAGATTGCCGAAAACGGCTCGGCCGGCCAGGGCAGCGCGAAAACCATACACAGCGAGGCCAATCAGCAGTAGCAGGAAAAACAAAGAGCGGCCGATGTACCAGCGGGAGAAGTTGAGCGTTACGGGCAGATTTAAGAGCAGGAGATAATACAAATCAAAGACGGACAGCGCTAGGAGTCCGAAGCGAATCAAGCCGATCAGCATTAGCGCCACAATAACGGCCGTGAAGGGCAACGCCACCCAAAAGTTCTCACCCGTTATTGCGAGTTGCAAGACTGTCAGGACCAGACCGGTGACCGTGACCGCCAACCACTGTTTGTGCAGAAAAACGCGCGCCAGAAAAAGCAGGGATAGGGTGATAAGTGCAAAGAACACCGCACCCAAGAGGTCGTTAAGGCCAACCGACAGGAAGCGGTTTGGCCCGCCCAGCGAATAGGGCGCCGTGGGAATGGGAGTCAAACCCGGGACATTTAACCAGTACGGCAAGACATCCAACGCGTAGCCGGAAAGTGCGGCGATTGTTCCCAGCAGTGCTCCTGCCAGGACGTCGCGGCCGACCAGAGGATCCCAGACTTTGCCAGATAGGAGTCGCGTCCAGGAGATCAGCTCGTCCGGCCAGCGTCGGCGGACATAAGGCTCGAGCGCCATGTAGTTCACCCAGACAAACACTGCCGCACCCACAGCCACGCAGAAGGATATGGTGAACTTTGCGAACTCGCCGCCCACATCCCAGACGTGATGCCCTCCCAGAATCCAATTGAGCATGATGGCAGAGAAGACGAATGCAGATACCTGAAAGGATCCCTTGCGGTCACCGCGTCCCATGCGGATGTTTCTGCGCGCAAAGATGGCACCGGCCACAAGCAAGGAAACAATCATGATGGCGAAGGTCATGCCGCCGATGACGGTGGCAAGGGCAAACGTGGATTGTTCAGCTGGCCCAGGGAGATTCCAGGGCCCTAGCACATCGAAATAGACTGGCTTGCCGCGGTAGGCTGCCGCCGTTACGTACAGCGGTGTTGCTGGATCCTGCGCCGAGCTGCCGTCCCATTCGGCGCGCGCGTCGAAGGGCACCAGCGGAAGCAGTTTCGGCCCCGAAATCTTGAAGCGATGCATATCCAGGCCCGCTGCGGTAAACAACGCTCCCCAGTCCGGCTCGGGCGATGGGCCTTTCGAATCTTCCACCTGCGGTGGGAGAGCGTGGAACTTGATCAGTCTCCCCGACGAGCTGAGTTCCACCGAGGCCATACCCGGAACATCTATCGGCGGATCATTCTGCGTGACGTTGGGTGGCCCAACGGGAACCATCGGACGCGGGCTCTGCCGATACCAGAAATTCATGGGTCCCAGTTCGGCTGTAGCAAGGTCCCGGACGCGCGGCGGAGAAGTCTCGTGCAAAGCTCGGTAACGGAGGAAATCGTAGGTCCGGAAGAACGAGGAGTCGATGTCGGTCGGCTCGTCGGTGTAGCCGAATTGCCTGACGAGCTCGCGCGCCCGCTCGGTCAGAGCATCTGGAGTCTTCGAAATAGACTTTAAGCCCAAGTCTGAGGCCTTGGGTGCGATAGCCACGACGAGGGCTAGCGCGAGGAACGTTCCCGCCAGAAAGATCCACGCTGTGGGCGAGGAGAGAGCGCCTTCGTCTCCCGCGGCTGCGACCATCTCCGGCGAGGGCGTTTCGCCGGCCGCCAAAGCCGCCGCCAGCGGATCCCCGCCAGGAAGCGCCGCGGCCAGTTGCAGCGCAGAGGCAGGACGCTTTGCGGGATCTTTTTCCAGGCAGCGCAGAATGACACGCTCAACGAGTGGATCAATGTCTTTGACGATTTGCGAAGGATGGGTCGGCGCGCTCTGTTCACGGCGGTGCATCATATCGGCGTAAGTCGTGCCCTCGAAGGCTCGCTTGCCGGTGAAAATTTCATAGAGCATCAGCCCGAGTGAGTAGATGTCGCTCTTCGGAGTAACTTCCCCTCCGGAAAGCTGCTCCGGTGCCATAAAAGCCGGAGTGCCCGCGCGGTCTCCGTCTTCACCAGAAAAACCGGCCAAGCCGAAATCGGTGATGCGCACGCGTCCTCGGCCGTCGAGCATTGCGTTGGCGGGCTTCAGGTCGCGGTGCACCACGCCGTGTTCGTGGGCGGCCGCGAGACCCGCGCACAATTGCCGGGCAATCTCCAGCCCTTTATCGGCGGGCAGGCGGCCGATGCGCCGCAGCAACGATGCGAGATCCTCGCCATCGACATATTCCATGGTGAGGAAAGTGCGCCCGTCGGCCTCGCCGATGTCGAACACCCGGCACACGTTCGGATGCGAAACTTGACGCGCCAGGCGAACTTCACGCGTGAACCGATCCAACGCCTGTTCTGTCTGCGCCAGCGACCGTGTCAGAAATTTCAATGCCACCGATTGCCCGAGTTTTAAGTCTTCCGCGCGATAGACTTCGCCCATTCCACCTTTGCCAAGCGGAGAAACAATTCGGTATCGATCGGCGAGAGTGGTTCCGGGAACGTAGCGTGCTTCGTAACCGGAGGAGGAGGGGGAGGAGGAAATATTGCCACTGGGAGATGCGATTCGTTTGCGCGGGATCGCCTCAGCCTCGACCGTAGGCCCGGAGTCGAGCTCCACGGCGCTGCCGCAGGTTGGGCAAAATCGCGCTGCGCCAGATATTTCACTTCCGCAGGCAGGGCAACTCATAGGTCGTCGGGCGAGTGTACCACTGCCTGCTTCCAAGCGCGGACTCTGTAGTGCGATCACTCCCGGGACAAACCATCCACGAACCGGCCGGTCCAAATACGTAATGACTGACAGCAACGAGAGTAGGCCCACAACACGGTGCCCATATTTCATAAGAGCGGCGGTAAGTGTCGCATCAGCTCACCTGTGGTGCATTGACTTTTATCCTTGCCGGGCGAAACGGAAGCGGGCTCTGCGGACGCAACCATGCTGAGGGATAGCCTGGTGGTCGTATCGTATCGATGCCTTGAAAATCCCCGCCTGAAGGGTGGAATACTCACTAACGGAAAGCGCCCTCTTTCCATTTCAGGCTGAACCAACACAGTTGGGCGATCAACGTTCTGTGCACTCGTTACCGCAACTCGTCGCAGCTGTGTTTATTCGTCAGCGCCGTACAATCGTTCGGCTGGATCAGCGGTAGCCATCCGGTCCTCCGTCACGTCGACATCCCTAAGAGCTGTTCTTTCGTCCCGGGCTGTTTATTTGTCCCCTGACAAGAAGGTTGTAGCTGATGGTGTGTATTCGTTCTTCAGCGGGGCAGGGATGTGCATTCGTGTCCACTGGGATCGTGATCCGTAACGCCGGAAATCGAGCTGCTGATTTGATTCGTGCAATACATTCGGGGATTGTTGAAACAGGCACCCAAGCGCCCGTTGGCGCTATTGGCGCGCATCAAGCTCGTTAGCTGGTCTGATTATGGGGTCAGGGAGGAGGTTATTCTCAGAACCTCTTATTTCCAGTTTGTGCCGTTTTTCCTCTTCAGCTCTCTATCCTTTATATCTGCTATATCTGCCCTTCAATTCAGTCTGTGTATTGGTATTGCTGAAGTTACGCACGAAGGTGTTGCCGCGTCAGCTCCAACGCTCGCGCGAATTGATGGTCCAGAATAAAGGGAATGGAGTTCCTGGTGACCGTGCCGCTGCTCATCATCGATGACTTGGGAATGCGTAGGCTGCATCTCACCGCCGCCGAAGAACTGCTGGAGATCATGCGGCCCTCGAAGTTGGAGAACCAAATTTGATGCGCCGGGGCAATAGCCAACTTCACGACTGTCGCGGAACTATGCAGCCGATCGTCGCGTATAAACTAAAGATGGTTATGGTGCCTCTTCGCCTGTTACGCCTCTTCTTGGCTCTCCTCGCTTGTAACGCCTGGGGCCAAGCGACTCCCGACTCCCAGGACCACTTCCGCGCGGTCGAGACCGGCCTCGGACCTCCCGTTGCAGTCGTCGGGCAGCCACCAGACCGCAGAGACCTACGGGCGGAGATGAACAGGCTCCACGTGCCGGCGGTCAGTATCGCAATCGTTCATGGCGGCAAGATCGAGTGGGCTAAGGGCTACGGCATCATGCGGGAGGGCGGCGCGCCCGTCACCCCGCCGCGTCGATCACCAAATCGGTCACCGCGATGGCCGCTCTTCACCTCGAACTCATTGGGGCCTAGGTCTGAATCGAAGATGTACTTTCATCCTGTTCGACGGTCTCGCGCATAACCAGCAGTGACAATACAGCGCGTAAGGGGAAGCGTTTAGCAGGCACTACGTTTCATTGAGCCGCGTAGAGCTTCACTAGCCGGTACAGAAACGTCCGCCCCTCATAAACTGAAACCACCCGGATCCTCTCGTTCAAGCCGTGGATATTCCCCCCATCAGCGTCAGTAAAAAGGCCGGTGACTCCGTAGGTCGGAATGCCCGCGGGGTTCAAGAACTGAGCGTCCGAAGCGCCCGGCTCAAGTGCAGGAACAACCGGGACTCCTGGCCACATCTCGTGCGCTACTTCCTCGATGGGCTTCAGGATATGCGGCGTGAGCGGGGCGGGATTCGAGATAGGCCCCCGCACCTCAGGGACGGTCACAACAACTGCGGGATCGTCGGCGATTTTTACAAGTTCAGCCAAGATTGCATCGCGCGAGACCCCGGGAAAGATCCGGCAGTTTATGTTCGCTCGCGCTCGTTGCGGTAGAGCGTTGGTAGCATGGCCAGCCGAAAGCATCGTCGCCACGCAGGTAGTGCGAAGCATTGCGTGCCAATTCGGGTTTTTGTCCAGAACGGCAACTGATGAAGCGTCGCCCGGATTTTTGACGACGGCCGCCATAGCCAAACCAACCTCGCCCCCAATGATCTTGGACATACCCGCGAAGTAGGCGCGGTTTGCATCATCAAGTTGAACGGGAAACTCGTACTGGCTCACGTGATCAACAGCACGCACCAAGTGATAGATGGCGTTGTCCGGCACCGGGCGTGAGCTGTGACCGCCGGAATTTGTAACTTCAAACGTAAAGTTTTGCGATGTCTTTTCGGCAGCCAGAATTCCGAGCGCGATTTTGCGACCCCGCGCGTCTAGGTCACCATCAACACCCTCGGTCAGCGCGAGCTCTGCGTCTATATCCTCGCGTGCGTTTTTGGCCAGCCAGCCGGCGCCATTCAACGCACTGTTGGTTTCTTCCCCGCAAGTCAGCGCCAGTTTAATTGACCGCCTGGGCTTGTAGCCTTCTTCGCGGTAGCGGATCAGATTATCGACCCAAATCGCAGCTTGGGCCTTCATGTCGCTTGTTCCGCGGCCATAAAAGTACCCGTTTTCTTCAATCAGGGTGAAGGGATCGCGCGTCCAATCCTCTCGTTTTGCCTCGACCACGTCGACATGAGCAAGCATTAGAATGGCCTTGGCTCCGGGATCTGAACCGTGCAAAACCGCCAGCAGCCCACCTTCCTTTGGATGTCCCTCCGGGACAAACACATGCGCGTCCTCTTCTGAATAACCAGCGGCCTTGAGCCGTGCGGCCATGCGCTTCGCAGCCAAGGTACAGTCGCCTGCAGAAAGCGTCGTGTTGGTCTCAACAAGTTCCTTGTAAATTTCTCGGAACCGCGCGGTTCCCTCGTCACCTGGACCGACGCTAGCCGTTCCCACGCCGATCAACATTGCGAGCGTCGCAGCCATCAATCCTATGATCTGTTTCATCATTGACCTCAGAATCGTGGCGAGAACGTAGCACAGGTTGATTTCCATGCAGTACTGAATGTGAATTTCATTCCCGTGCCTGGTTAGCCGGATTGCGGGCACGTGCTCTATCGGGAAGTCAAGCGCCTGGTGCTATTTCGATTCCAAGCGATCCAGCGCCTCGCGTGCCTGTTTCCTCGGTTTGCGTGGTCAGGGGCCTCGGTCACCCATGAAACCGGACATTTCTACTTTGCTCAAACCGGACGTTCTCACTTTGCGGCGACATCGACCTAGAGAATGTAGATTCCCTGGCCATAAGCTATTAAGCTGTGTAACCAGCTAAATTGTTTCATCCGGACGTGAGTACTGCGATGGTAGTATTTATGTCGAGCGAATCGTTCTGTGGCAAATTCGTCCTTTCGACAACCGCCTCCATTTACAAGGCATTAGATCCGACCCCGCGACTCGCTGCGAGAGATAGTGCTTACGATAGCCTTCGTTTTCGACCGACCCATGCCGCTAGTAGCCCCAGAATCATCATGATCGAGCCCCAGATGAGGTTGAGGTTGACTCCCATCGATTTTGCGTAGAGGTCCGAACCCATGGTTGAGAAACCGTAAAACGCCAATAGCGTCCCGATAGCGAGGAACAGCAAACCGAGCGGCAGCCGAACGTCTAATCCCATTCTTGGTTCCCCTTTTTACGTCTACTTCTCACCTGTGGCGGACTTTGGGCGAGATTCTTATCTAAACAAGAAGTTGAGCACGACCGCCATCCCGGCGACACCGGAGGCGATCCAAATCGGTCTTCTATACCACGGTAAGTGGCTATCTATACGCCTCGGCGTCAGTGAGTAAACCAACCCAATGAGTTCATCCTCTGGCCTGGGCTTGGTGAGCAAGCTGACGACGGTTGTTACTGCCATGTTCACCGTGAAGCTGACTATGGCCGTCCAAAAATTTTGGGCCATTTCGCTTGGGTAGATGTGCAGTATAGCGATCCAACCTCCATGTAAGCCGGGCAACGCTCCTTGAGGAATGGTGAGTCCATGATGAAGAAGAGCAGCGGTGGAACCGCTTAACAGGCCCGCGAAGGCAGCATGTCCCGTAGTGCGTTTCCAGAACATGCCGAGAAGAAACGTTGCAAAGAGCGGAGCATTCACCAGGGAAAAAACGAGCTGCAGCGCGTCGTAGATGTTGTTGAAACTGGTAACCGCGTAGGCGGCTCCAATCGATAGCAATATGCCTCCGACAGTGGCGGCCCGTCCCATCCACAGATAGTGCGAGTCATTGGCGTTTTTTCGGATGTAGCTCTGATAGATATCGTAAGTCCAAACCGTGTTGAATGCAGTCACGTTGCCGGCCATGCCAGACATAAAACTCGCAAGGAGCGCGGTGATGCCAAGTCCCAACATGCCTGCGGGGAAGAAATGAAGAAGGAGGAGCGGAGTTGCTAGGTCATAGTTGTAAACGGGGGCGCCGGTGGAGTCGACGATCGGCATGCCGGTGATTGGATCTGCCTTCTGGGGAATTATTCCATGAGGGTGAGATTCCTTCACCTGTGGATCCGCAGCGATTCTGTGCGCGGATGCTGCAGAAACCCCGGCCACGATCCCTGAGGGCACAGAGACAGCTGTGGGCCCCAGCGTGTGTGAAGTCACACACACGGCAATGAGCCCCGGCAGAATAACGACGAACGGGAAAAACATTTTCGGAATCGCAGCTATAACCGGAACGAGGCGCGCCGAGTCCTGCGAGTCAGCAGCCATGGCCCGCTGAATCACCAGAAAATCGGTGCACCAATAACCGAAGCTGAGTACGAACCCGAGCCCCATCACCAGGCCGATGATTCCCACGCCAAGTGAATTGGTGGAGGCGTGTTCCATACCCAGCCAGGAGTGGGTCATGGTCGCCGGGAGGCGGTGTTGAATGCCCGCCCATCCCCCAACGTTGCGGAGACCGATCCACACCAGGGGGAGAAAACCGGCGACAATCAGGAAGAATTGCAGAACTTCGTTGTAAATCGCGCTGGAGAGACCGCCCAGAAAAATGTAGCCGAGGACGATGGCGGCACTCAGGAAAATGCTGAAGTGAAATACCCAAGCGCCAGGCAACAGCCCATCCAGCAGACCGAGGGTTTGAATCAGAAGCGCCATGGCATACAAGCTGATGCCAGAGCTGAATACCGTCATGATTGCGAAGGAAAAGGCGTTGACAGCGCGAGTCTTCTCGTCGTAACGCATGCGCAGATATTCGGGAACCGAGCGCGCTTTAGAGCCGTAATAGAACGGCATCATGAAGTAGCCGACAAACAGCATGGCCGGGATGGCGCCGATCCAGTAGAAGTGGCTCATCACGATGCCGTACTTCGCACCAGACGCGCCCATGCCGAGGACTTCCTGAGCTCCCACGTTGGCGGAAATAAATGCCAGGCCGCAGACCCAGGCCGGAATCGAACGTCCCGCGAGAAAGAAATCGTTGGAGCTGCGTATGTATCGCTTCAGCGCGAAGCCGATCCCGAGCACAAAAGCGAAATAGACGAGCATCACCAGCCAATCGATCCAAGCCAGGTGCACGTTAGCTCCCTTTGGTCTGCGAGTGGACGCGATGCCGAGATAGAGAAATAATTGGAAAAGAAGACGACATCGGCACCGGTGCCGTCTTCCCGATTTCAGTTAGCGTGCCGCAGATACGGAAGCCCCGCTGGCGATGGCAACTTTGGCTTCCGACTGGTCGATTCCAAGTTGAGTACGTCCCAACGGCGTAAGGTCGTCCACCGTGGCGCGACCTTTGAAGTCGATTTCGAAGTTGTCCGGTGCGAAGTCGGGCGGAGTCTGTCCGGACAAAAACGAAGGAGCCTGCTTTTGGGTGTACGCTGCGTTCTTCGGGCATCCTGGTATGGAAGCAATGTACATCACATTGCTATAGCCCTTTCCACGGTGTTCGTTTTCGACGGCATGAACGACATCCGAGTGCCAAAAGACCGTATCTCCTGGCTGCATCGTTGGAATCGAGGATAGTGCGTTCAGAAGGATGCCATGATATTGCGGATTGACGGACAGGGTTCGGCCGGGCTTCGCGCCGCAGAGATCGTCTTCGGGCACATCGTCTTGTAAAGCCCGCAACAGCATATACACCATGGATTTGGCAATGGGGATCAGCTGCAGCGTACCGTCGCCCCTCCCCTGGCGCGTGAGTGCCGTCCATCCTTGGAAGGTCCGAAACATGGAGCAGACTGCGGGTGAGGAAACTTCTCTCACGTCAGGTCTCCAGGCGGCATCAAAAGCATCGTATTGACGCCACTTGCCGGAAAAGACGTGGCGATAAACATTGCGAAAATTTACGTCCAGCCAGCGCTCCACCGAGCCACCGTCCACGTGCGGAGACAGTCCCAATGATGCCGAGCCTGGCGGACGGCGTCGAATACGATCTGCATATGCCGGAGTTTGATCAGGGTCGAAATGTTGCTTCCCTTCGCTCTCCGATTTCCAGAGCTTATTCAAAAAGATGCGCACGCGGGTCAGCGACTCAGACTGCCGCGCTTGCACCTGAGGCCGCGACCAATAGATGCCATAAATCTGCGGCTTGGCGGAGGCAAGGTCGCCGAAATAATTATCGACGGCTGCGTTCGCAAGTTTTGCGGTGAGGCCATTTTCGTCAACGTAAGTCCCAATTTCATCGTCCCAAGCGGTGGCTTGCGCGACTGGAAATGTCTGCCGAACGACACAAGCCCCACGGTCCTTGATCTTGGCGATCATCTCGGGTGAAACTGTGCCGGCTTCCACGTCGGCATACTGCACCGTAGGGATAACATCTCCTCCGGCCTCGCGCTCTTTGACAATCACGTCGACATGGCGACGCATTTCCGCTTCCACGTCCTGAAATATTTCCGCGTAGTTGGGAAGTGCTTCGCGAAGCGACTTTTTTACGCTACGAATCGATCCCGATAGATCGGTAATTTCGAATGCCATGGTGTCTTCTCCAATTCAGAGCTTTGAACAACAAAACATCTGGAATTTCTGACTGGTTCGCAAGACCGGGTGCGATTTGTCGGGGCACGATCGCCAGCAAATCAGTCGCGCAATTCTAGGCAAATCCGGCAGCGGGCGGTGATGCGGACAGGCCAACCTTTGATACAATTCGGACACCGGGCCGGTGTTACGTGACCGAAAGGTGCCCCGTGAAACCCCAATTCGAGCGCGTTACGTTTCCAAGAGGCTGTTCTCTGCGGGTGTACCATCGCCAAGTGGGGGAAATTCCCTTCGAATGGCACCATCATCCCGAGTACGAGCTAACGCTGACTTTAAACAGTGAGGGCTGGCGATTCATCGGGGACCACGTTGGTCAATATCAAGCACCCGATCTTGTGCTCGTCCCGCCCGATATGCCGCATACCTGGGCATCGACAGCAAACCTGCGACGCGGGGAGCCGCACACCGCCATCGTAGTGTGGTTCTCGGGTCCCTGGTTAACTCAATTCGTCGAGCTATGTCCCGAATATTCAGGTATCCGCGCGCTTTTGCGGCGGTCGTTCACGGGTCTGGCATTCGATCGAACAGCAGCGGAGCGTATCGCGAAACGTGCGAGAGGGCTGCTCGCAAAGCAACCACGCTCACGTCTCCACATGACGCTTGACCTTCTGTTAGAACTCGCAGATGCGCCTGCCGCCGCTCTTTCTACGAACATTGGCAGTGTCCGGCCGACGGTCGAAGGAGAGCCAGCGCAACTGACACGCGTACTGGATCATCTGCATAAGCGGTTCCACGAACCTATTCGTATCGCCGCGCTCTGTGAAGTTGGCAATTTGTCTGCGCGGTCTTTGCATCGGCTCTTCGTGAAGCATGTGGGCGAGAGCGTCAGCGATTATCTTTCCAGGCTAAGGATTGGGCGAGCTTGCATGCGGCTGGTGGAGAGCGATTCTTCCGTAAGCATGATCGCTTATGAAGTGGGACTCGCAAATCTCGCCAACTTCAACCGTCATTTTCGGCGTATTCGACACATGACGCCGACAGCTTACCGAGAATCTGTAAAGCAACGCGGAAGAGTCGCGGACCGTCCCGGCGGTGCTGATCTGCAGAATCTTTCTGAAAGGCCAAAGTCGCTCGACGGGCGACGCCGGCTCCGCCCCTTTAAAGCCCCTAGCGATAGGAGATTCTTATCAAGTGATCCTGCTTAGCGCGCTTCCGGAGCCGCTCGCCATACGATTTCGTCAACCCCCGCGCGGCATTCACCAGCGCCGTGCGCGTGCTGACCAGGGCTGCTCGGGCGCGGATCACCGTCAGATCGATTTGCGCTTTAGCACTGCGACGGCGCACCGGACCTAACAGGCCCAGGGTCGATTCTCGCCAGTCGCGCCAGCGTCCGTGCGTCAAGCTGATCATTTTTTCGGCTACTCTCGCCGATCAGCCGCACGTTTCGCGCATTCGCCACGATCACTTCGTGCCCAACAGCGTCAACTGCCGGCTTACCCACGGCGAATGGGTCCTGGTTTCCAGCGCGATTCGACTGCGCGAGATCTTGCCGCTGAAGACTCGGTGAATTCCTTTCGTCGTCGGCAGGCTATGCTCCAGAATCACGTTGCCTGCCTCATCCAAAATGCAGTAATGGCTGGTTCGATCTCCCAAATCCAGACCGATGGTCAGTTTGGGCTCCTTGACAATCTGGTTGCCACCCTTCGCAACAGTGCTAATCTTCTTCACAGCCGGTCTCGTCTCTTGTGCTTCGAGCACGTAGGATCACTTGGGGGCGTATCACATCCCGTGGAGACCGGCCTTCTCCCATTCTGAACCGCACCCGACTTCGACTACGGCTCATTCAGCGAGAAATCGAGCAGTTGAGTCCGTACGAGGGGGTGCTGCGCAGCTTTAGTTGTTCCGAGCGCATCGCGCCCGACGAACGTACCAGAGTTACCCGGGCTCAAATCACGTCTGGCGTATTTGCTTGCTCTTGGGCGCTAGAGTAAACTTCCTGGCCGATGACCGATACTGGCCCGCTCTTTGGTCGTACCATCTCTCACTATACTGTTCTGGAGAAGCTTGGCGGCGGAGGCATGGGTGTAGTCTATAAGGCTAAGGATACGCGCCTCGGTCGGAGCGTTGCGCTGAAATTCCTCCCCGACGACATTTCACAGGACTCGCAGGCGATCGAGCGATTTCGCCGCGAAGCCCGTGCCGCATCCTCTCTCAATCATCCGAACATCTGCACAATTTACGACGTTGGGGAATTCGAAGGTCGTCCCTTTATCGCCATGGAACTGCTGGAAGGACAGACACTGAAGTATCGCATTTCCGGGAAGCCGATCGCGATTTCTGAACTCCTCGATATTGGGATACAAATTGTCGATGGCCTCGCAGCTGCTCACGCAAAGGGGATCGTCCACCGCGACATCAAGCCCGCCAATATTTTCCTGGTTGAAAGAGGGCCAGCGAAAATCCTGGACTTCGGACTGGCAAAGCTGGCAAAGCAAGAGCAGCAGGTGGCGGAGACTCTGTCCGAATCGTCACTGCGCACAAAGATGGACATGGCGGACGGTGCTCTTCTGACCAGCCCAGGCAGCTCGATTGGTACGGTGGCTTACATGTCGCCAGAGCAGGCGCGCGGCGATGAGCTGGATCCACGTTCGGATTTGTTCTCACTTGGCGTCGTGCTCTATGAGATGTCCACAGGCGTAGTTCCCTTCTCCGGTTCGACAGTCGCGCTTATTTTCGATGGCATCCTGCGGTCGGAGGCGGCTCCGGCGACCACCTTAAATCCTAAATTGCCGGTCGCCATCGAAAACATTTTCGCCAAAGCTCTGGAAAAGGATACCGACCTGCGCTACCAGACGGCCGCCGAACTGCGCACCGACATGAAGCGCCTTAAACGGGATCTGGATTCGAATCGCCGTCCGGCAGCTGACAAGTCCGAGGCATCGAATGCGCAAGTGGCTATAGCCGCTCCCGCAAGCAAGTCGGTGGCCGTGCTCTATTTCGAAAATCAGAGCGGCTCCAAGGAAGACGAATACCTGCGCGATGGCATCACCGAGGACGTCATCACCGAGCTCTCTAAAATCCAGGGATTAAACACCTTTTCGCGCCCCACCGTTCTTGCTTTCCGGGACAAGCCGACGACCCCGGCGCAAATTGGTCAGCTGCTGGGCGCGGGGTATGTTCTTACCGGCACCGTGCGCCGCGTCGGCGTCCGGCTGCGAATCAGCGCGCAGCTTATTGACACGCGCACCGATTTTACCCTTTGGTCGGAACGCTTCGATCGAGAGATGAAAGACGTTTTCGAAGTGCAGGACGAAATGGCACGCAAAATTGCCGAGGCCCTGCGTGTAAAACTCTCCCCACAGGAATTGGAAGCCCTTGCCGACAAGCCGACAGAAAGCACGCAAGCTTATGATCTCTACCTGCGTGGCAAGCGCTACGCTCGGCGGCAGACTCGCCAGGATGTCGAGTTCGCGTTGCAGATGTTCGACAACGCTGTTGTTCTGGATCCCAGCTTCGCCCTGGCCTATGCCGCTTGCGCGAACGCCTGCGCCATGTATTACTCCATCTTTACCCGTGATCAAGTTTGGATCGAGCGCGCACGGGAGGCCTCCGGCAAGGCCGTGGCCCTACGCTGGGATCTGCCCGAAGTGCAAGTCAGCCAGGCCTGGGTTCTCTACGCTGCTGGACTCTATGACGAAGCCGTGCGCATGGTCAAAAAGGCCATCGAACGCAAGCGTGACTGCGAGGGTGCCTATTACCTGCTCTTCCGTGGCCTGTTCGCTGCGGGGCGCTGCCAGGAAGTTGTCGACCTATCGGAATCCGCCATCGAGGCTAGTGGCGAGGACTATAATGTTTACGTTCCAATTCTGAACTCTTTGGGTTCGTTGGAAAAAGAAGAGCTCAGTCTCAATATGACCCGGAGATTCAGTACCGCCCTAGAGAACCATTTGAAACACGTACCCGAGGATGCGCGGGCACGTGTCCTGCTGGGCGCCAACTACGCTAGATTGAATCGGGAGCAAGACGCTTTGCGCGAACTCCATATGGCGGTCACTTTGCGCGCCGACGAATCCTCGATTCTCTATAACGCCGCATGTACCTACTGCCGCCTGAATAAGAGGGCGGAAGCCTTGGAGGCCCTCCGCAAAGCCTGGGATGCGGGTTCGCGGGACCCCGTGTGGACTCGTCGCGACCCCGATCTCACCTCTCTTCATGGCGACCCCGAGTTTGAGCGCCTGTATCCAGAGAAGCCTGCCTCGCCGCACGCTTCGGTCTCTCGCTAGCTCTACTCCACTCTAGTGTTAACGCGGAAAAAGTGAATCCCGCACGACTCCCTAACGATGTCGGCTCCTTGGACCGCGCCGACGATCATGAGATGAGATGAATCTCCGGAACCAGAGGTCGGGACGACTCCGCTATCAGGTCGCGCCGCGCTTCTGGATCGCGGGCGGAATTCAATTTGACTCCGGTCTCCCCTTTGATTTCGATGGCGATCCTTCCACGGTCCTCGCCGAATACGGCCAGCAGGTGCTGAACCGCATTAACTTTGACAGAGGCCGGATCTATCCGGCTTTCCAGGTAAATGCCTCGGCCGGAGTGGATATTTACAGATCCGAACGTGTGAAGATGCGGTTTCAGGTCGACGGGCAGAACTTGAACAATGTGCTTAACGTCATCGATTTCGGCGGTCTTTTCTCGGGCAACGCTATCGGACCGTCACGGAGCTTTGCCATGCGGCTCACAACCAACTTCTAGCGTTTCCACCAGAAATTTGCTGCAGGGTCGGAAACACGCGGCTTGATATTTGAGGAAGGGATCTCGGAAGCTCGCACTCGATCAAGAGCGCGAGCGGCCGGCATGCGTGGTTTCCTGCTCATGCTGCCTCCTGTTTGGAGGCCCTGAATCATCCCGAATTCGGCAGTCTAGTTTCAGAGGGAGCACTACAGGCTCGTTCATTGACTTACTTCCAGCGCGCAAACTAAGATGGGTTTTGCATGCGCGATCCGCAGTCTCTACTAGGCCAAATCATCTCTCACTATCGCATCCTCGAGAAATTGGGCGGAGGTGGTATGGGTGTTGTATACAAGGCTCTGGATACCCGTCTAGACCGCTTTGTCGCCCTCAAGTTCCTACCGGAGGATGTTGCACAGGACCGGCAGTCTCTGGAGAGATTTCGCCGTGAGGCCAAAGCCGCGTCGGCTCTGAATCATCCAAACATTTGCACAATTTATGACATCGGTGAAGATGCAGGCAAAGCCTTCATCGCCATGGAGTATCTGGAAGGAATGACCCTGAAGCATGCCATCGCCGGCCGACCCATGGAACTGGAGCTGCTGCAGGACGTTGCGATTGAGCTGGCCGACGCGTTAGACGCTGCTCACACCCAAGAATCGTTCACCGCGATATCAAACCCGCCAATATTTTTGTGACGAAGCGGGCCCACGCCAAGATTCTAGACTTCGGTCTCGCAAAGGTCAGCGCCGAAAGGAGCTCGACCAGCAGCCCGGACACCTTGGCAACCCAGGGTGTGGACGCGGCGCAACTCACCAGCCCAGGGAGCACTCTGGGTACTGTGGCGTACATGTCGCCCGAGCAAGTGCGAGCCAAAGACTTGGATGCGCGTACCGATCTCTTTTCCTTTGGAGTCGTGCTCTATGAAATGGGGACGGGGCAATTGCCTTTCCGCGGGGGAAGTTCAGGTGTGATCTTCCAGGCGATACTCGATGTTACTCCGCTGGCTGCTGTGCGGCTGAACCCTGACCTGCCTGCTGAATTAGAACGAATTATCAACAAAGCCTTGGAGAAGGACCGCAATCTCCGCTTCCAGACCGCTGCGGAGGTGAAAACCGACCTGAAACGGCTTAAACGCGACCATGATTCGAGCGGTCGTCAAGGGGCAAGCAAGAGTGGCCCGGGCGCCACCGCATCCAGTACGTCGACTGCGGCTCAAGAGTCGATCGCGGTGCTGTACTTCGAGAACCTGAGCGGAGACAAGGAAGACGAGTACTTACGGGACGGCATGACCGAAGATGTGATCACGGAGCTCTCGAAAATAAAGGAATTGCGCGTCTTCCCTCGTGCAGCCGTGCTGGCGTATCGCGACAAGGCTGTCACCGGGCCGCAGGTCGGGCACGAACTCGCCGCCACCTACGTGTTGGGCGGAAGTCTCCGCCGCGCGGGCAGCCGCCTGCGCATCACCGCACAACTCGTCGAGGCGCACTCGGGCCATTCGGCATGGGCCGAACGATTCGATCGAGAGTTGAAGGATGTCTTCGAAGTGCAAGACGAGATCGCCCGCAGGATTACGCAGGCGCTTCGTATTACGCTGTCGCCGCAAGAAGAAAAGGCCATTGCTCTCAAACCGACCGAAAATACTCAAGCCTACGATGCCTATCTGCGAGGGCGCAGCTACGCGCGCCGCGAGACGCGCCCTGATCTGGAATTCGCGATGCAGATGTTTGACCTTGCCATCCTGCTCGACTCGGATTTTGCCTTGGCGCATGCGGGCATAGCGCACGCTTGTGCCATGATTCATGGATGGCATGATCCCAATCCGCGCTGGATCGAACGGGGAATAGGTGCCTGCGAACGAGCTCTGAAACTGGATCCGCATCTCGCAGAGGTGTTGGTTGCTCGTGGTTTGCTCTTCTACGTACAGAAAAAATACGGAGAAGCTATCGAGTACGCTCAGATGGCCATCGAACGCAAATCGAATTGCCCTGGTGCGTACAACGTGCTGGCACGGTCCTATTTTGCGTCAGGCCGTCTGCAGGAAATTACCGCCATACTTGAGCGCGCAATCGAAGCAAACGGTGATGATTACAACCTTTATATCCCGCTTGAAAATGCCCTTTACAACCTTGGGCAGACCGAAGCGGTCCGCAACTTGCGACAACGGTTTAAGAGAGCCCTTGAGCAACAATTGGAAATGGTCCCGGAAGATGTCCGCGCGCGAGTCCTACTGAGCTCAGCCCACGCGAAGTCTGGAGACGCGACCAAGGCAACCGTGGAATTAGAAAGGGCGCTTGCCTTGCGTCCCGAGGACTCGAGCATCCTTTACAACGCGGCCTGTGTATACGCGTGTCTCTCGCGGAAGCAGGATGCGCTGGCGATGGTCAAGAAAGCCAGTCAGCATGGCTACCACAATGTGGTGTGGATGTCCCGCGATCCAGACCTTGCAATTCTCCACGGTGATCCTGAGTTCCAACTTTTTCTTGCAGGAGCCGAAGCTAAGAACTAGCCGAGGGCACCGTAAGCTTTGGGCGAGGTCAATATCCACGTTCCTGCGGATTGGTCTAGCTTATAAGACTGTGCATCCGGTTTCTCCTGCAGCGTACCGCTACGTTGAAACGGGCATCGACCTATTGAGACCACCGCGGTCACCAGGCATGTGGATTCCGGATGGCCAGTCATAGGTCAAAGGCTTGGGTTACCCAGCTTGTAGCTTGGCGATACCGCCTCTAGTCCTGTTCGCCGAGAGTTTGGGTAAACGTCTTGCCATACGGATAGAAGAGTTCCTTGCGGCCTTGCTGCCACGCCGCTTTGAGTTCGGGCGTGGTGATGTCCCAGTCCGGTCGGCATTTCTTTGTTATGGCGCGTAAGTCCTGGCGAAGATCTTCCATAGTGGGTCGGCCGAAAAACCAGTAACCGTTATAGATCTTATAAATGACAAGACCGGGTTCGAGGACAATCACGTGGGGGATCATGGGATTGTTCACGGGATCAGTGTATTCGGCGATGTCGAGGTCTCCAGAATTTGGAAATCGCGCGGACGGCCGATTCTTATTCTGGCGGGGTGGTCCGGAATCTCCGAGAACATGCCGGTGCCGGATATCCCGCGAGGCGAGATTATGATCCGAGCGTTCGAGCCTTTTCAGGAAGTGGCCCGACATGCCTGCTGCGCCATCATTCACGGCGGAATCGGGACCCTCGCCGACGGAATCCTCGCGGGCTGTCCTCTGCTTGTTGAGCCCTATGGCGGCGATCAGTATTTGAATGCCTGGCAGGTGCCACGGCTGAAGATCGGCGCGGCGGCGGATCACAAGCAACTCACCGAAGAGAGTCTTGTTCGGCTGCTGACCGAACGAGTGCTGCTGCCGGATGTCAGGCAGCGTGTCGAAGCTTTGGCCGTCGAGGTGCGCAAGGAGGATGGCCTGACGCGCGCCTGCGAGTTAATCGAGAAGCGGGTCTCGGGCCAAGGGTGTGAAAAGTTGTGGGTGTAAAATAGCTTCCTCCCAGCCGCTGCAAGCGTTTCTTTAGGAGTAACGGTGAACAGTCCCGGCGAATTAGAAAATGTCGAGTGGCGACAGCTTTATGAAGTCGCAGTATTGGAAACAAATCCAGCGCTAGTCAGGCAGAAAGTGGCAGCGGCGGAGCGAGCCCTGGCAGCGCGGCGAAGGGAGCTGGCGTTTCGTGATGAGCGAGACAACAGAAGCAATCTCTGGTCAAAACAAAAGTTTGACTGCGAGCTCTGCGAAACTCCCCTTGGGTTCAGTGTGATTCATTGGGCGCCCGTACCCACTTCACCTGATAGCTTGTGGCGGCTCCCAGCGGCAACCTGGAGTATGGCTCGCTGGATAATCGAATGCAGAAAATGCGGCTCGGCCATACATCATTCGACCATTCCCGACACGCTTGAAAATTATTACTTCCCGTCGCGACCCGCAATTGCATACCAGGGCATGTCTATGGAGTGCCCGGACTGCGGCCACCGTACCACGTATGGGGGGGATGACCTTCGCTTCCAGCAATGAAACTTGGCGACGGTGCCTAAAATGAGCGAAATTGAGTGTCCCACTCATCATTGCGAACTCACAGCATCTGAAAGTGAGAGCGACAAAGAATTCTGCGCAGAACGCAGCATCGACCCGCTCAATGTCCCGAGGCCGCTTGCCGGATTAGGTTCTCGATGCAATTTGCTGCCGAGTCGAGTGGTTTCTTCACGTTCGATTCGCAACGCCATCCGGTCCTCTACTGGGCTAAGCCCGCTGCCATTTAGCATCCGCCCAATTACAAGCCCGGCGAATAATTCGACCCGTCAGTTGTTGTGCTGAACTACCGAACCTCCTGATGCGGATACGATATAAAGCCATCGCGTGGACGCTGTGCCAAAGTGTCCAGCAACCGAGCACCTGGTGCGGGCGGTCATAACAGATTCTGCTCAATCAAGTGGGCTGCGAAGCGAGCAAAAGTCCGGCCGATGAAGTAGTGCTTTTTCTTATCTTCCGCCTTTATAGAACCAATCGAAGTGCACAGGCAGAAGGTCCGCGCCGAGCGTCGAGTTCTTTAAGCGGCGATTCTAAACCGGACCTGTGGCTGCACCGGGCTCCTGCATCGAACTGGCTAATGCGCCGCGACGTGACCCTAGACGCTGTTTCCCGGCGTTCCAGGCAATTCGAAGCGTGATTAATCTTGGGATCGTGGTTCGGGAGCAGCGAAAATGTGCGCATTCTTACAGACACGAGACTTCCCGCTTCTTTCTCGCAAGTACCGACAATTCTTGCAAGGGTGCATGGATCGGAACCCGGCCAGGCGCCAAGCTCTCACCTTTGAATTAGCGGATGTTGACCTATTGCCGTGCACGCGGCTTTGACGGAGTTACCCAGCTCCCGGGTAGAGTCTGTGAAAATGGAATCGCCCGCGCGATCGAAAACGACTTTGTTAGGTGTCTTACTAGCCGCTTGCTGCCTTCGTGGTCGAGTGTCACGGCGAAGTCAGCCCGGTCTCGATTGTTGGTGATGGTGTACTCCGGGCAACGCTGATTAAACGCCTTTATGATTTCCGCCGTCTGCGGTCGTGCACCTCCTGCCATATGCCCGCCCCCCGAAAAACTGCCACTGCCATCCGAATTCTGGTGGCCACCGGCTCCCCATCCGCCCACCATTTCCCAAATCGTGGGAGGCACGCCCGATACTCCACACGGCTAACTAAACGTCCATCGTATTGAAAGCGATTTACGAAGTACCTCCGGCGGCTGAGGCGGGTCAATACAAAATCCGGGTGGGACACCTCGAATCCCGTCGCTATAACTTCGCCTTGCGCCAGTGAACGTCTCGCAGTTGTTTCCCCGGCTGGAACGCTTAACTGAGAAGTTCTATTCGTCTACAGCGGACCGGGTGTGGATCGTATCCGCCGGGATCGGGGGTCATAAAACGGCGCAAATCGTGGTTGCTGATTTGATTCGGGGAATCGATTCGGGGATTGTTGAAACAGGCGATTGAAGCGCCTCTGGGCGCTGTTGGCGCGGTTCAGGATCGAGAGCTGGTCTGAGGATGGGTTTAGGAGATCTGCTCTTATCTGACCCTCACGATTCCCGTGGATTGGTCATGATCGCCACTCCTTTTGGAAGCGTAGGGTAGGACAAAGAGTCCTTCCGCATCTCCACTTTCCGATTTGCCGCGGCTCCAAAAGTGTCGACCAGATATCGTCGCAGAATTGGTTAGTCCACGGCGATTGTGAAACGACGGCGTGACAGTGATGGCGTCGGGCTAATACTATGTGCGACGTTTATGCGGCCCAGGCAGGTCTACAGCAGGCTGGCAGGGAGCATCCTCGAATGATTCTAATCGTGTCTTCCGCAGGCGATGATCACGTTGCCACCGTCGAGCCCGAGCTCCGGCGACGAGGAGCCTCTGTGTTGCTGCTGGATCTCGCCGAGCTGCCGTCGCGGGCTCAGCTTTCGGTGGCATATCAACCAGGGGCGCGGGCGCGAACTGTTCTCCGCCTGCGTGATTCGGAGGTCGATCTGGGCGCGGTCACCGCCGTGTGGTCGCGCCGTCCTCGGGTGCCGTCACCTGATGCCCAGATCACGAATGGAGCGTTGCGTGACTATGTTAGGCAAGAAACGACCGATGCCTGGATCGGAGCGTCGGCACTCCTCGACTGTCCTTGGTTGCCCGGTCCGCGCTGGCAGGAGCTTCGGGCCGGCTATAAGGCACTCCAGCTTCAGATAGCGGCCGATCTGGGATTCGAGATCCCCCCCACTCTGGTAACGAACAGCGCCGAGGATTTTCTCGATTTTTATCGTCGACACAACGGCGCCGTCGTCAGCAAGGCGGTCCATAACCGGCTTCTGCCGGTCGACCGCCCGGAGGGCTACGACGCATACGTCCTCACCGATCTCGTTGCCAATCGCGACCTCGTCGATGTGAACGCCATCCGGTACTGCCCCGTGACCGTTCAGCCGTATGTAGAGAAGCGCGTCGAACTGCGGATTACCGTCGTGGGGGACCGCGTCTTTCCGGTCGAGATCGATTCTCAATGGACCAACCACACGCGCCACGATTGGCGCCGCGGCGACCATCACCACGCGCGCTACGCAGTCCACAAACTGCCGCCTGATGTCGAGCGCCGCTGCGTGGAGCTCGTGGAACGTCTCGGTCTTCGCTTCGGAGCTATCGACCTTATCCTCACGCCGGATGAACGATACGTCTTCCTCGAAATTAACCCGAACGGCGCCTGGCTCTGGATGGAGCGTACGACCGGGTTGCAGATCAGTACGGCTATCAGCGACCTGCTCATGTCCGGTGAGGCGACGGCGCCTTCGACGCGAGTTGCGCAGAGAACCGGCCAAGCCGCCACGACCCCGCAGCTCCTAGAGTCTGACACGCCAGCTTTTGTTCGACCTCTCGAGCCCACGCGGCGAACCAATGCGCGGATTCCGCAAGCAGCCGTCGCGGCGACGCTGAAATATCTTGGACGGCTTGCCAGTGCGAGAACGCCTGCAGCCGAGGCCGTTGTCGGACTTCGTCGTCTTGCGAAGCGCCATCGGGGAATCCGGATGGATTTAGTGTGGGAGGTGGAAAGCTATCTCGGCAACACCCACTACGATGCGCTGCTGCGGATACCAAGTGGTGGAACCATTTCGCTCGCGTTCTCACCGAGGGGTTGCGTGCCTTGGGCATTTCGTCACGCGCATCACGCGCGCGAGACCGATTTGCTGCGAGTCAACGGCCGAACCTTGAACATGCAGTCGGTTATGGGTTATCTAGACGGCCTCTGGTACGATGCTCGGCTGCTGACTGCGTTGGTGGACGGTTGCTTGGTGCGCGAAGCCGTTGACTCCCGGGGAATTGAGGCCAGTGCCGACGAGGTTCGAAGAGCGACTGGCGACTTCGAGCGCAAGGCGGGCCTCGCATCGGTTGAGGCCCGGAACTCGTGGCTTCAAGGACGCGGCTGGACACGGGACGATCTCGAGCACGAGATTCGCCGGCAGGTGATTGCCCGCAAGCTTCGGAAGCAGATTGTCGGTGGTGAAATTGACTCCTACTTCGCGGGTCATTGCCGGGAACTCGACACGGCGACGTTCGTGCGCGTGCGTTTCGCTAACGACGGGGAGGCCCGCGAGATAGCGGGCCGGATAAAGCGGAGCGCGGTCGGACTAAGCCAAGGCGCGGAGGAAGCTATCGTGACCGGAGCGACTACCACCGCCAGAAGCGAGATCGCGACCGTCCGACACCGGGATCTCGCTCCGGCATACGCAGAATCGGTTTTCGCCGCGTCTCCGGGGGAGGTCATCGGTCCGTTAAAATGCTCCGACGGGCACGATATCGTCCGCGTCCTTCGAACCGTGCAAGCCAAACTCGATGAGTCAACCCGAGAGCTAATCACCGGGATCTTGTTCGACGAGTGGCTCGCGAAACGTCGTGATCAAGCCACGGTCGAATGGTTTTGGGGCGACGCTGAGCGAGCGCCACGCCGTCCGGGCACATTCAAATGAAGGCGATGAGGGTCGTGCTCCTGCACAACTCCCGGCCGACACTTACACCGCCCGGGCTGCCCGACGACGCGTTCGAAGAGTATGATCGGCCCGAGACGGTCGCCGCGATTGCGCGCGCTCTCGAAGACCTTGGTGTCCGGGTCGAGCCGGTGCCCGCTGATCGTCGCCTGCCGTGGCGACTGGACGAAGGCGGATACGATTTCGCCTTCAACATCGCAGAGGGCACGGGCCGCCGCTGCCGCGCGGCGGTCCCGGCGGCGGTGTGCGAACTGCTTGGGGTCCCGATTACCGGGGCGGACGCGCTAACGCTTGCTGTCACGCTCGACAAAGCGATTGCCCGCCGAGTTGTGTCTCAGGAGGTCCCTGTTGTCCCGGGTCTCCTCCTAGAGTCCCGTGACGATGAGATTGCGCTGACCAGACTTCAGTATCCAGTGATCGTCAAGCCGAACGATGAGGGGTCGAGCAAGGGAATCCGGGATGACGCGGTGGTTAGCGATCCTGCTGAGGCCGTGACTCGCAGCCGCTGGCTCCGGGCTCGCTATGGTTGTCCGGTCCTAGCGGAGGAATTTCTGCCCGGCGCGGAAGTGACCGTGGGAATCATCGGCAACGGCGCTGGAGCGGAGGTGTTGGGGATCATGGAGATTGCGCCAACTTCGGACGAGCCGAAGTTCGTTTACTCTCTCGACGTCAAGCGAGACTGGCGCCGTCGCGTTCATTATTATGTGCCGCCTCGCCTGCCTGCAACTGTTCTGGCCGCGCTTGAGCGTCTTGCACTAATGGCCTACCGTCTCTTAGGCTGCCGAGACATCGCCCGCATGGATTTCCGGCTCGACGCCGCTGGGGATCCACGTTTTATCGAGTGCAACCCGCAGCCGGGGCTGGACCCCGACAATAGCGACATCGTTTTTCTAGCTGCGCCGGCACGGTCCTATTCGGAGCTCATTCAGGGCATACTGCTCGACGCGATGGAACGCCGTGGCTTGCAGATCGGATAGGGAGAGGGCAGCCACACCAGATGAAGGTACTTATCATTCATACGGCTCGTCCAGAAACTGTGGATCCTGGCCGCCAAGTTTGCGAGTTCGATCTGGATTCGGCGGCCCGAGGGATTGCTGAGGTACTGCCGGAGGCCGCCGTCGCCTGTGTGAGGGGCGAGCCGCGCGAGATCCTCATTGCACTCGACACTCATGTGCCAGAGGTCGTCTATAACCTTTGCGAGGCGCCTCTGGGCCGGCCCGATCTTGAAGCGCACGTCGCCTCGCTTTTGGAATGGGCGGGCATACGCTTCACTGGGTCTAGCAGCGAGACGTTGGCCCTGTGCCGTCGGAAGGATCGCGCTTCTGCAGTGCTGGCCGCAGCCGGGGTCCCAGTGCCGAAGGCGAATGGATTTCCTTGCATCGTCAAACCAGCGGACGAGGACGGATCTGCCTTCATCGATCACGATTCGATCTGCGAAGACGATGTGGAGGTGGGCAGGGTGCGGACTCGCATGCCCGGCCCGGTGGTAGTCCAAGAGTTCCTCCCTGGTCGTGAGTTCGCGATATCGCTCTGGGGACAGACAGAACCGGATTACATCTCGATAGGAGAAACCAGGTTCCAACACAGCCTTCGCCTGATCACCTACTCCGCGAAGTGGGAGATTGACAGCGCAGACTTCGCCAACTCGCCGCTGTCCTACGATGTCGATCTCGACGCTGGCATGCGCTCCACGATAGCGGCAGTGGCACGAGGAGCATGGCGCGCGGTTGGCGCTCGAGGGTGTTTGCGTGTCGACGTCCGGCTCGACGCTACGGGCGAGCCGAAGGTGCTGGACGTCAACCCCAATCCAGAAACGGCACCCGAAGTCGGGATTTACCGGGCGGTTCTGGAGGCCGGATGGACGTGGAAGCAGTTCGTCCAGGCACAGCTGACGTGGGCGTGATCATTCGCGAGGCTCGCCCAGCGGATTATGATGAGATTCGCGAGACGCTCATATCCTGTGGCGCCTTTACAGAAGAGGAAGTCCGAGTTGCTCTGGAAATCCTGGACATCGGAGTGCTCGGGGGACTCGGCGGAGACTATCCAGTCTTTGCTGCTGAGCTCCAAGGAGCCGTCCGCGGCTATGTTTGCGTAGGCAGTACGCCGCTGACTACCACGACTTGGCATCTGTTCTGGATCTGTGTCCACCCGGCGGCCCAGAGGCGAGGTGTGGGCCGGGCCCTCCAGGAATACGCCGAGGTCTTTGTGCGCTCGCGTGGCGGGGAGCGGCTGGTGCTGGAAACGAGCGGGAAGGCAAGCTACGATCGGGCGCGTAAGTTCTATCAGGCTGCTGGCTACTCGGAGGTTGGCCGCATACGCGACTTCTATCGGCACGGCGACGACTGCGTTATGTACTGCAAAACTTTCCCTGGCGTTCCGGCATGACCGTTGCCGGCCTGCGGTGCCGAGAGGTCGTCAATTTTTCCCAATCCGGTCGTGCTTAGGCCTCGAGAAGGTTGGTAGAGGCATATTCGTCGATAGCCACCGATCCAGCCGACATCGTGCCGCCAGTTACAGAGGTAAGCTGCGCCTCGGACAGCTCTTGTGAATCTTCGGGCGGCGTCGCGGGCACGGTCGCGCCTGGAGTCGTCCCGGTTGCGCTCGCTTGGGACTCTTTTTTCGGATCAGTCATCGGGCACCTCGGTGGAAGATTTGACGAGCTTAGTCCCACGAGCCAGGCCCGTCAATTCATTTCGGGAATAGCCCAGTTGCTAAGGGGGAAACGTAAGGCAAGTGTAGACGGTTGACGTCAAGCACATCGCGGCCTTACCTTACAGAGTTCCATAACCGGCAGCGATCTATTTGGCTCGTTGTATACAACTTTTGTCTTGGGCGCTTAGCGGTGGACGCCCAACTTTCGGCTCAACACTATGATATTGCAGGCAGCGCTCCCGTCCCTTTACGAACCCTGGCTCCGCATAATAGCCGGGGGTCCTATTCCTCAAGAGCCGAACGCAACATGCGACCGCTGCGCCATGCTTCCCTCACCAGGCGGCGCCTCGGACGCCTCGTATTTCCATCCAAGTACCAAATGTTGTGTCTCGCCGCCTGATCTCCCCAACTTTCTCGCCGGAAGGATTCTTTCGGAACCAGATCCCTCGATGACCGAGGGCCGCAAGGCAGTCGAGGCCCGGATTTCGCGGCGGGTGGCTGTCAAGCCGAGCCGGGTCGATTCGGGCCAAGTCCTCAGCTTGTTGTATCGAGCTACTCCCTCCGCCTTCGGACGCGCGCCTGCGTTGCGCTGCTATTACCTCAACTCCGAGGCCGAATGCGGAATCTGGAAGCACCGCCCAGGCGTCTGTGCGACCTGGTATTGCAAGCACGTTCGAGGAGCAACGGCTTCGCGCTTTTGGGGGCTCGCTCACAAGCTCCTGCATGAAGTGGAGCAGGATTTAGCTTATTGGTGCATGGCTCAGCTTCAAGTTGGATCAAGCGAGGTCGGTGAAATCGCTGCTTCACCCAGGCCACACGTGTCCGAGCTGGAGGGCGAAATCGACCGGGTGCAATATCGAAAGTTATGGGGACACTGGTGTGGTCGCGAGATCGAATTCTATCAGGCATGCGCGCGACTGGTAGAAAGTCTTACGTGGTGGCAGGTCGAGGAGAGGTGTGGCCCTCGCGTGGGAATTCTCTCAGGCCTCGTGCGCGATGCTTACACTCACCTTGCATCCTCTGCAATGCCGGAGCGTCTGCGGATGAAACAGGTTTGCTTCACCGGTTTCCGAGAAGGGAACTACAAGGTGACCACTTACAGCGAATATGACCCGCTGCTCATGTCGGAACGTCTTGTTCCCGTCTTAAAATACTTTGACGGCCGCCCTACCGACGAAGCTTTGCACGCGATCTTCGTCGAACAAGGCGTTCATCTGGATTCGAGCTTGGTGCGGCGTCTAGTGGATTTTGAAATCTTGGAGGCGTGTGACGCAGAACCAAATCTGTTCCCAATCGTGAGCTGACCGATGTGCTAAGCATGTTCGTTTCAGGCATGGGCGGGCAGACGGGTTAGCTCCATTTTTGTGTCCATTGTCGGGGCACCTTGCATAGCCATTCCAAATGACAAGCTCGCCATGCTAACAATCCGGCCGCCCGATTCGGCTAGAAGTGAGCCTTAACCTCGGTCGGATGCTCGTTGACCGTCCGGTTAAACAACTCTTTGGCGCTATTGGCGCGGCTCAGGGGCTCACGACTATGTGGTTTCGACCCGCGAATATCAGAGTGATCAACCGTCGCGAAAACACCCTCGCCCACGACTTGCGCTGCCTTCTAAGAGCAAGAAGAAAAAAGAAGAAAGTGGTTGCTCGTAGTTGACAGGTCATTCCATATCAGAACTTACCAGAAGTTAGAGACAGGCCGACGAGCCCATTCAATTGCGACAGGTGTCCAAGGCACCCGCTTAAAATTTGGGCTAGCGGATTGCAACAGTTTCATCCCCAAGACGCCCGAGTTGGGCTGTTTCCGTCCACAGGCGTTCAGCCATTGCGTCATCTTGAGCTTCTCGACTCGGAGTTGCGGGACGACATCTGTGAAAATATCTGCCCGTTATGCCCTCTACCTCACGCGAGGATGCTAAGTACACCAATGTCTCAGCGCCTTGTTGCGGAGAAAGCGCAAAACGTTTGGCAATTCGGATGCTAAAGGAGATCAGTCCGCCTGACTGATCGCCGAAACGAGTGGCGACAAAACCCGGATGCCAACTGTTGGCTGTCACGCGTGTGTCTGCCAGCTGCCGTGCTAGTTCGCGTGTGAATAAAATGTTGCATAACTTCGAGCGACCGTACACCTTAAAACCAGGTCCGCCGTAGCGCATCCATTCCAAAAAGTTCCGTCGGGCGTAGGTCTCGGCGGACTGCAAGTCTGTGAAGTCCAGAGCCGCAGCCTCGTGCGCATCCGAAGCTGTATTCACCACTCGGGCTGGCGCCGACGCCATCAAGCGTTCCTGCAAGCCCTGAGTCAGAACAAAATAAGCCATGTGGTTTAAGGCAAAAGTTTGCTCGAGGCCATCCTCGGTGAGGTGGCGCGAACTAAACATCGCGCCCGCGTTGTTGATGAGTACATCGATGCGCTGCTCTGCCGCGGCGATCTCGGTCGCCGCTCGCCTCATCTCCTTGAGCAGCGACATATCAGCGTAGTGGATGGTGTGGATGAGGCCGGGACCAAGCTCGTTGAGCCGTTTCAGAGCAGCCTCACCCCGCTCTCGATTTCGCGCCACTTGTACAATTCGGGCGCCCATTCCAGCGAGGTTTTCCGCCGCAACTTGGCCTAAACCAGACGTCGCGCCCGTGATAACAACGACTTTGCCTTTCATGTCGTCCTTCATAGATCCTCTCGATCCCCGATGGAAGTACAGTGCGGCCCGGTACTTGATTCAAGTCAGCTTATCGTCAGCATGGGAACTTAGTTCAATGTCTGATACCCGCTTATCGCACAGGTGGAATTCTGTTACGCAGGTGTCCGGTAGTCCGACGCAATAGAAAAGGGCGCCCCTTTTGGAGCAGGGTTTGGGTGCTGGCCTCGATCCCTACAGAAAGGAACGCCCTCGATGGATAGCAAAAGGCATATCGGTATGGATGTGCACAAGGAAAGCATTTCGATTGCGGTGAGGAATGGTGCAGGAAGGATGGTGCGGAATGCGTGATCGAGACCAAAGAGCATGATTCTACAGTTTATCGATGGCTGCGCAGAGACTTGCAGGTCGCCTTCAAAGAAGGGGCCTGAGCCGCCTGGTTGTAGGACTCGCCTCCAGGGATGTCTGCAGGCGTGTTTTTGGGTTTGGTGCTCCTAACCATAGCGTCTCTTATTGATGTGGAAATATCGCCCGAGAAGGGACGACCACGGGAGACAAACAGTCCCGGCCCCTTAGAAAAGCGGTAAGTCCTGACTAAACGCGGTACATGCGCCCGGTACCGGAAGGCTGCCTACTTCTGAATGACAATCTCCACTCTGCGGTTCTTTTGCCGCCCGGCAGGGTCATCCGACCCATCGGGTTTGGTGTTCGGCGCCACCGGGTTCTTGGCTGCAAGTCCCTGGGTGACAAACGAAACGTTTTTCAGATTTCCATTGGTCTCGAACCACGTCTCCACCGCCGCCGCGCGGCGTTCCGACAAGCGCTGATTGTGTGCGTCCGATCCTTTGGCGTCGGTGTACCCATTAATGCGCACCTTGCCTTTCGCTTTGTTCCGGATGATTCCTGCGGCCTGCGAGAGAGTCTTCTGTGCTTTGGGCAACAGGTCAGACTTATCGAAATCGAACAGCACGTCGGCCTCCAGTTCAATGCGTACCTCTGTAGGTGTCTCTTTCACTTCAAGGATTTCGACCTTCCCGCCCAGGTCCTCGACGCGAAAGACGAGGTCGTTCACTTTAAAAGCGAGGCCGAGGATCTTTGTCTTGGCCGCGGCGCCCGGTTCTTGAGTGCGCGCCACGGCTGCAATCGCCAGCAGGACGACCAACAACTTGACGAACAGCTTCCAGGAATTTTTCAAGTTGTACTCGCCTAGATTGCGTTACTTGATCGGGACATCATCTATGGGAATAAAATGTGGAATCTCTACGGTAATCTTCCGGAGGTCATCCGGGGGTGCGGGAAACTTTGCCCACAGAGAGACCTTGGATTTCGGCTTGATGTCATCCACGTGCTCGCTGCACAGGCAATTACCGTCGGTATCGGCCGCCACAAAGTATTTCTTCTTGGAAACGCTGTCAATCAAGTGGATCCCGGAAAAGCTCCGGTCACCATTTTCCCTGTAGCCGTCTGCTTTGAATCTTCCCCCGGTGGCCAGCACGGTATTCGAGTCGTTATACATCGTAAATCTCAAGGTAACCGTGGCCCCGCCCCGCTTGAGGTCGACGATGACCACCTTGGTTCCGTCCTGCTCGCCGTCACCCGTGCCGAGACCTTCGGTCGCAGAGCTAGCTTGAGGCGGAGCTGCGGCCTGGGGCGCGGACGTTTCTGCCACCGGTGCGAGCCCGGCAGTCGTGGTCCTGGTGGCAAGTGCGTCATCAGGCTGGGTCAGGGCGGAAGCAGTCAGCAGATCAATACTCTCGCCGGTTCCTGCAATCGTGGCTTGCATCTGGCTGTAATTCCATACCCCCGCGCTTTTTCGGGCGGTCACATAGAGGGTGGCCTTTCCCTTGGGTCCGGAGATCGGTACCGCAAGATTGGCATCGCCGGAACCTCCCGCTGCCACGTTGATCGAACCACTCATCATCCAGCCTTGGTTGATTTCGGCGCCCAGCCGTTGTGCGACCGCGGGATTGGCCTGGGCTCTGGCCACAGCCTCCTTAGCCACGTCGGAATTTCTCATCCCGCCCATGACCAGGACGAAAATTCCGGCCACGAAACCTACCATCCCCAAGAAGGCTACTAACAGCAGCCATTTCCAGTTTCTTGCCAGCCAACCTCTGTGCGGGGGAGCAACCCCATCAGCAGTTCCTCCCAGGATAGCGTTTTGAGCGGTCATGATTCCTCCCCATTTCTACCTATTAACGCGTAAAACTGCTCTCAAATGGCTCACCGCGCTGCAAACTTTTGGATATGCCTTAAGAAGACCATTTGATCACCCGCAACTACCAGGCGCTAAGATGCTGAGGAAAAAATACTTGCCCCGCCGGCCGCTCGCGGTGTTTGCTGTTTTGATTGTCGCCGACAGGGATATATACTCCGAGAATCTCCAGGGAGCAAGGGCGTTCGCAGCCCGCATTCGCTCGTTTGCGAGGGTATTTGGGTAGGGGTCATTACATTTCTAACTGGGCCGAGAGCCAACTAGAACTTCCGATACTGTGAGCCTGAAATCTCGGAGCAAACACTGAAACGGAAAAATCTGACTAAAGTCCCGAGGCTCACTCAGCCCATTCTGTTTCTTTGAGGCACTTCAGACCTTGTAGGGTTCTTTCTAGGGCTGCTTTCTCTTCGTGAGAATCTGCGCTGCCGTTCAATTCGTTGAGTCGCCATTTCACGGCGTCTTCCGCTACTACCGCTTTCAGTTTGACTAATTTCGGGTCTGTTTCTAATACTGCGGCTTCGTAGAGCTTACGCCACTTCGGGACTGCCAATTTGCTGAGACTCATGGGGAACGCTCCTGCAACGCGCTCTGAGAAAAGGGGCGGAGGGAATGAGCAGCGTTGCCTGTGGCAAGGTCTCGCGGCTCCGTTCATTGCTGGGCTTGACGGGAGATTGACTACTCCACTCTACCCTAGTGCTAGAACCACTAGCTGTTCACTATTGCACAGCTCTGAATCCTTTCCGCTGTGGTGGCCGCTGTCGCGCTCCGTGCTGTTGGAGTGGCCTGATTTCGACAGTCGCAGCAAGCAATCGCATTACGTGGCTCGCCAAAATACCCCAGTGTTTGGTCTTGATGTTTTCTTTCCCGCGGGTCGCGTTGATCTCGAAAGCTTATTGATACGGAAGATGCCGGATCGTCGAAGTTCAAAGTCCAGCGCAGTTTCGCCTCGACCAGGCGCCGAAGTATTTGGCGGCGGTTTCTCTTCAAGCCACACCAATCACTCTAAGGAAAGCTTGCGATTTATTCCGAAGTTTGCCGACAACCATCCGATTTTGCGCTGGGGATTGGAACGCCAGTGCAAGCAGGCGTGACCAGACGCAATGCCAGCCTCGCGGAGCGGCGGTCTGGTTGCACTCTCGGTTGCCACTGTCGAACGGCCCCGAATGACCCTGCGGATGCCGACCAGCGCCGAGTAAGCGACATAGTGACAGATGCCACAAGTTCAGTTTTCCGGTTCAAAAACAGTATCGACTGCTTACTTGCTCACACCTCACGCCCCGCTTATATTGTCCGTGAGGGCATCCCATGCATCGTCTGCATCATTTGCTCATTCTGGGACTTCTTTCCTGTGTCCAACTTCCACTCGCCGTCGCTACGGATGCTCCAAGACTCGTGCAGAAGGAGGGCCGCTGGGCACTTTTCGTGGAAGGCCGTCCCTATCTGGTTCTAGGCGGGCAGATTCATAATTCGAGCGCTTGGCCATCGCAGTTGCCGCAAGTGTGGACATCGATTGCTGCCCTACATGCCAACACCGTTGAAGCGCCGGTTTATTGGGAACAAATCGAACCTCAACCGAGCCAGTTCGACTTTGCCAACGTCGACCTATTGATAAAAGGCGCGCGGGATCACGGCCTTCACCTTGTGCTGTTGTGGTTCGGTACCTGGAAAAACGGCAACATGCATTATGTGCCGGGCTGGGTCAAGACCGATCCCCAGCGCTTTCCACGCATGATCAATGCAAGTGGCGAGCCTATTGACGTACTTTCGGCGAATTCGCGCGCCAATCTCGAAGCAGACAAAACCGCCTTTGCTGCGCTCATGCGCCACCTCAAAGAGCTGGACGACGACGAGCACACCGTGCTGATGGTCCAAGTGGAGAACGAGTCAGGCAGCATCGGTACCGTTCGCGATTTCTCTGGGGACGCGAACGCGGCGTTCGCGGGCCAGGTTCCGACTGACTTGCTGGCGGTCGTCCACAAGAGGCCTGGCACTTGGAGCCAGGTCTTCGGATCCGAAGCGGACGAGACCTTCCAGTTTTACTATCAGGCGCACTATGTGAACGAGATTGCTACGGCAGGGAAATCTGAATTTTCTATTCCCCTCTACGTCAATGTATGGATCAGCTATCCTCCTGCGGAACTACCGGAGCGACGAATCGCCATCCCCGGCATTCAGTACCCGAGCGGAGGCCCGGTGCAGAAGTTCGTAGGCCTGTGGCGCGCATTGGCGCCTGCCATAGATATGATCGGCCCGGACATCTATAGCGCCGATTCCGAGTTCGCCCAGGAAGTCATGCGCGTATATAGTCGGCCGGACAATCCCCTATGGATTCCTGAGACCGGACGCAACGATAATTTTGCGAAACTTTTCTTCTACGCCTTGGGCAATGGCGCAGTCGGTTTCTCACCTTTTGGCGTAGATACCACCGGATGGAACTCCATGGGAGATGAAGTGGTTAAGGCTCACGCCAGCAACTTTGCGCTACTAGGTCCGATGAGCCGCGAAATTGCAAAGCTGAATTTCGAAGGTAAAGTGAAGACGTCCGTGGAGGAACCGGGGCACGAGCGGCAGGATTTGGATTTTGGATCGTGGCAGGCAACCGTCTCTTATGGATTTCCGCAACATGATGGAGTGCCGCCGCCCGGAACCAAAGATGCCCACGGAGTAGCCTTGGTGGCACAAACGGGACCAGATGAATTCCTGGTGACGGGGATTGACTCCAGCGTTAGCTTCCACGTGCCTGGACGCCTCCCAGGTTTGCGTATGCAGATTCTCTATGCCGAGGAAGGCTCGTACCAGAACGGAGTCTGGAAATCGGTCCGCCTGTGGAACGGCGACGAGACCGACCGCGGTTTAAATTTCCACCAGAATCAACCAACGGTAGTGAGAATACGCCTAAGTAGGTTTTAAAAATCACTGCTTGGCGTGCCGGAACACAGCCGCACGGCCGAGGACGTTCTAGGTTCGCAGTTCGTCAGTCTCTTCTTCAAGAACCCGGGCACTATGCTCCCGGATTGTATCCAAGCCATTCCGGATGCATGGCCGTCGAATCAAATCTCGGCGTGGTCTTAAAAGGCTCATACTTCCCGGTCATCGCCACAACCTGCGTTTTGTTCAGAATTCTCGAAATATCCGACTTGCCCAGGGACGAATACGTCTTCGCCGCCTCAAAGGCTTGATCGAGAATCGGCATGCTATCTATCCCGGTAATCACCACTGATGTCGGAAGGCTCAGAGCGTATTGTAGGCATTCGAGCGGCGTTACTGTTTTGCTGGTCAAAATGTTCTTGTCTCCCATCGACTTCATACCCAGCACCCCAATCTGTTTTTGCACCAGCACCGGAACCACTTCCTTTTCAAAGCTTCGGAAGTGCGCGTCCATCACATTCAAGGGCATCTGGGCCGTGTCGAAAGAAAAGTTGTTCTTATCGGCCATCTCCAGCATTCGCAAATGCACGCTGGGATCCTTGTGACCGGTGAAGCCCATGTACTTGATTTTCCCGGCCTTCTTGGCTTCGAGCATCGCTTCCGCCGCCCCGTCTTCGGCGAAAAAACGATCTGGATCTTCTAACCGGATGTTCTCGTGAAACTGCCACAAATCTACATGATCCACCTCTAGCCGTTGCAGGGACTCGTCGAGTTGCTTCAATGCCGAACCCTGGGTACGACCGTCAAATTTTGTCATCACAAACACTTTCTCGCGATAACCACCCTTTAGGGCCTTTCCCACCCGCCGTTCGCTCTCGCCTTGATTGTAGTCCCAAGAGTTATCAGAAAAATTGATCCCGCGGTCGATCGCCGAATGAAACAGCTTAATCATGTCCGCTTCTTCGAGTTTCGATTGGCCCAAGTGAAATCCGCCCAGCCCGATACACGAAACTTTTACGCCAGTCTTTCCCAGCGTTCGATACGGCATCTCGGTTGTCTGACTCATGTTTTCGCCCTCATTGTATCCTTTCGGTTCTCGCACTCCCGCGTTTACAGGCATCCCCACCGTTGTTGCCGAGACTATCGATAGCGCTGCAATTCGGCCCAAGAAGTCGCGTCGCTTGATGGAGTCATTCAGCGTCACAAGATCCCTACTTTCGTCGAACTTAAGACGGTAGAGTTTCGGTCATTCTTCAGCAATAAGGGGTATCCCGTAGGAGGCATGTTGTGAACTTCGGCATGAGAATCAGTCGGCCTATTCGATCCTACCCAGCCGAGCGACTACACGTTCCAAGTATTGCGCCTAATTCTGACTCGCATAGCCATATTTCATCTTCGCTCTCTCTTCGTCTACTTCAGTGAGCCTGAGACGGATGATCTCGTTTTGAACTCACTACCTCAAACGGCTCGTGAATTGTGATTTCTAAACGGTAACAGGACTTCACTCAAAATGGCGCTTCGACGTTTCTCATTCCGTCGGCCGAGCACCGAATTACGCCGCTAAGCTTGATCAATCGTGGTCTCGCTTTAGTTACGGGATATAGGTGATCACGCCGCCGCAACAGACCCGTTGAGCCGAGTGGTAGTAGTGCTCACCCCCTAGTTACTTCTGCGCTCATTGTTCTTCGAAATTTGTTACCGCAAGGGATGTGCTGATGTCAGAGTTTTGACTATGACTCATGTGGAGAGGAATTCGAAGATGGTTGAACCGGAGTCCATACAATCGACACGTTGGATAAATGTCAGGCGCAGCCAGCGTGTGCTTCTAAGCATGCCTGTCGAGGTACGTCTACAGGCGGAGAATGCCAACTTGTCGTCAGAAGAGGGTCATACGCTCGTGGTGAACGCCCACGGATGCCTCATAAAGCTTGCGATGAAGGTGCAACCGGGGCAAACGCTGGTCATGAAGAACCGCGAAAGCGGTGAGCAGCAAGAATGTCGTGTGGTGCATATGGAAAGGGGACAGGCAGACACAAACGAAGTTGGTCTTCTGTTTGCGCATCCGGCGCCCCGTTTTTGGGGCGTCGATTTTCCACCTGCTGACTGGAAGCCATTTTTAGAACAGAGAAAAGAACACTGAGGCCATGTTTAAAAGCGCTAACGATACCCCGACCACTGCGCTCACCTTACAAGGCGAGACATACTTTTCTGGCGATAGGGTGGCTTCCCTGCATGTCAGCGAATCTGTACTCGTTGGGCTCACCGCAATTACCACCGCGACGAGCTAGAGACGACCTACAAGTTGTCGCTGGTCAAAGCAGCCCTGGCATTAAGGAATGGTGATCTGCCGCCTGTGGACCTCAATCCGGTCGGGGCAAATGAGTTCCAGGCCGGAGATCTTGGAACCATTGTCTTCCATGTTGCTGACAATTATTACGTCTTCGATGGGTCGACAACTTGCACGTATGAGACTCAAGCTTTTTCTGTCTCGTGTCGTGGGCACCACCCTTGCAACAGCCCAACGACGAATCACCCTGCTCACCGTCCGCTCCCACTTTGCCGCTGGAGGCGTCCCGAATTCCAGGCGTCCGTTTTGCGCTTTTGGCAAGTCCTATCCCCGGGCCCGACGTTACGATTTGCGGCTCAGAAAAAGAGTGTGGCGGGGACCGCTCTTTTTCAGGCCACCGCGCGCGCGCTGCACCCGGACGGCGAATCTGCCTTGGCGCAAGCGCTGCTCGAATTCTCGATCGTCTTGGGCCGCCCAGACACCCAGCACCCCGTCCATCTTGAGAGCCGCGTGGGCGGCTGCTATTCCTCGGTTGTTATAGAGTCCGGCGTTTTTCGAGGTGGTAAAAGCGATCGGGCCGTTGTCCACGTCGAGTAGCACCGCATCGAATTGGCCCGGACACGAACTGAGGGTGGCGGCGACGTCCCCTATCTCGACGGTAACGCGCTTATCCTTCAGCGGGTGTCCCGCCAACGGCCCCAGCGGGCCACGGTTCCATTCCACCACCGCGGGCACCAGCTCGGCGACGATCACGCTCGCCTTGGGTGCCAGGACATCTAGCGTTGCGCGTAGCGTGAACCCCATTCCCAGGCCGCCAACAAGCACGCTAGGCTTTTCGAGCGTACGCGCCCGTTGGCAAGCGAGCGTTGCCAGCTCGTTCTCCGAGGTGTGCATGCGGCTTGACATAAGGATTGCACCGTCGGCTAGCATAATGTACTCGTGGCTGCGTCGAATCAGCTTCATGACGGTACCGTCGGGAGAAAGCGTCTGGCCGAGCAACTCGAAAGGCTTCACAAGTGTGATTTTACAGCAGAGTGACCCGTTCCGGGTTCGGTTCGCTCCACGTGTTCCTACATGCGGTAGATGCGTCTACGCCAAGATCGTTCCGACGTGCCCCGGTAGCCTGAATTGTTAGACTCGATTACGCAGCGCCTGCCGCGAACCGCAGCCGACACTTCTCAATGATGGGCTCAATCTTGTTTTCGATTTCGGCCCTAGTCATCATGTTATTTGATCGATGGGCGATGTTAACCCAACCAACATGTCCTGGGTCCCGCGATGCGGCCACCCGGTGGAGCGAATCGTGCGGCGGCACTCTCGAATTTAGAAAGATCGTCTGGAGAGCTAAGGCCGCTTGTGCCAAGGGAAGGGTATGCCCCTAACGGGCTTCCCATTCGAGAGCGTAGATTTCCTGGATACTGGCGTCGCGAACCAGCAGCGGCGATTGGTCCGGGGCGATTCCGCTCCAGTTTCCGAAGGCTCCGTCGGCCGCCTGAAACCCCTTCATGCTGAAGATGCGCTCCAGTTTGTGGTCGGAGATTCGCACCCGGTAGTAGCCCTCTTGGTTGTCGAGAATTCCGTCAAAATACAAGGAGCCACCGTCTCGAGACCAAGCCGGATAGGCTACGAAAATGCTGGCCAGCTCCGTCCATTTCTGACTGGTGAGATCGAAAAGCATAAGCCTTAAAGAATCGAGGGGAATGGCCGCTATATAGCGTCCATCGGGAGACCAGCGCGGAGAAAAAAGGCCATCGGATCCTGGCAGCTTCGAGGCGTTTCGTGTTTTCAGATCGAGGATGTAAACCGCTGAACCCTGATTGTTCAGTGAATTTTCTCCGAAAGCGAGTGATTTACCGTCTGGAGACCAACTCGGGTCCGCCAGATTGGTTGCACTGTGGTAGAGGAGTTCAGGAGCGCCCCCCGCGGCCGGGACCACATAGATTTGCCAGGGTTCCCCTGGTGGATGACCAAAGAAGGTAATTTGCTTTCCGTCTGGTGACCATCGAGGCAAATATGCCAGCATGGGCAGAGCAACAAGTTGAAGTTTCTGCGTTCCGTCCATCTTGCTTCGCCATAAAGTGCCATCGGTGGCGTCGTTGTACGCTACCCACTCTCCATCACGAGAGAAGTCCAGTCCCATCGCCGAGATTCCCGAAAGGTACGGCACGAATTGACCGGATTTCGCATCGTAGCGTATCAATTCCCCCCGCGGCTGCCAGCCTCGGACAAAGATCTTCTTCCCATCGCGGCTTGGGACCGGACCTCCGACATTCATTGGCCCGGTCGTCAGCTGCACCGGTTCCTGAGGAGCGGAGAGAAAAAGCCCACCACGTTCGTGCACGGACCACAGGTTTGCGGTTCCGTCGCGGACCGCCTGAAAGAGGAAATATTTGCCGTCTGGCGTCCAGTTGCCGCAGCATTCGTTGGGCACGCTGTTCCAACCTGCCAGCAGCGGACGAAGATTGCTACCATCCTGTGACGCTTGCCAAATGGAGCGGCCATTGGTTTTTGGGTCGTTCACCGTGAAGCGCACAATCGATCCGTCAGGGGACCAGCGTAGGTCGCTCGCCGTTCCGGCTGCTACCAACAGCCTGCGGGTATCGCTGGCGTCGCCGTTGGCCAGGAAGATCTCGTTCCCTTTCGCGTAGACAATCCTCTTGCGGTCGGGCGACCACGCCCCGCCGTGGCCGGCAGCATCGCCCAATCGACGAGGGGTACCGCCAAGCACCGGGACGGACCACAGCGGGCCGTCGAGAGAAGTCCCTCGGGCGGTATTCATCAGCAGCACAGAACCGTCTGGTGAGATATCGAAGACGTTTGCAAAGCCGGTGTCCTCCAAGGAGGTCGCCACAGGAAATGTCTCGCCACCGGTCACCGAGGTTTGGGAGAGTTGCGATTGGCCCTCGATAAAATAGAGCCGCGAACCATCCGTGACCAAGTCTGATTTCGGCCGATTCGTGTTGGTGAGCTGGACGGTTCGCAGTATTCGAGGCGGTACCGCGGGGCGGGCTAGAAAATAACCAAAAATTGCCATGGCGACGAGTATCGCGGCGGCCCCCATTCCCCAGGCGCGCCAACCTGGTCGTCGGCGGGTTTGCCGATCGCTCTCAGGTGCGCTCGCTAGCGCGGCAAACGTCCCGGAGTGCCCCGATTCCATATCGCGCCTCAGCCGTTTTAGATCGGCGCGAAGTTCGGCGGCGGTCTGGTAGCGCAGGTCAGGTTCTTTCTCGAGCGCCTTGGTTAAGATATTTTCGAACGCCAGGGGCAGACGCGCGTTCAATTTCGTCGCCGGGGTTGGTGAGGAATGCAAGATGCTGTCGAAGACTAAAGCTGGAACCACGCCTGAAAAGGGAAGCACCCCTGCGGCCATTTCATAGAGGGAAACGCCGAGCGAAAACAAATCTGTACGCGCGTCCACCTCTTCGCCACGCACCTGTTCTGGTGACATGTAGGCGACCGTGCCCATGGAGCTGCCCGGGCTGGTCTGCAGCTCGTCGTCCAGAAAGTGCAACTGTGTAGGAATGGACGACTCGCTTACGGAATTCGTCGCAGGCTGCCGGTACGCGGTAAGTTTCGCCAGACCGAAATCCAATATCTTTACTGGACCCCGGTTGACAACGAAAATGTTACCGGGCTTGATGTCGCGATGAACGATGCCCTTAGCGTGGGCAGCTTCTAGTCCGTCGGCGATTTGGATGGCTATGTCCAACAGTTCGGATATCACTAAGGATTTCCGGATGCGATGCTTCAGGGTCTGGCCCTCTAGCAACTCCATGGCGATGAACGGGCGTGCTTCGAATTCTCCGATGTCGTAAATCGTGCATATGCTTGGATGGTTTAGCGAGGATGCCGCGCGTGCTTCGCGCCGGAATCGTTCAATCGCCTGCGGATCATGGGAAATGTCTTCGGGGAGAAATTTTAGGGCAACGTTCCGGCCTAGCCGGGTGTCTTCCGCTTTATAGACAACGCCCATGCCGCCGCCGCCGAGTTTCTCGAGGACGGTATAGTGGGAGATGGTACGACCGACAATCGACAAGTGTCCGGCGCTCGCCATGGAGTCTAACCCACCGGCCCACCCCAGGCAAACGCGTTGTGGGAATAGGCTTATGGTCTTGGCCCAGGCCCGCCCGATCATTCCCACCCAGCCCATGTTGTCTAAAGTCGTGGTGGATCTCGCGGCAGTTGGCTCCAACTTGAATATTATTTCGGGTCAGGTTTGGCTTCGCTTCGCTTCAGAATATAGTCGAGCCCTCCGACCCGGAACCAACGATATCCATAGGGCTCGAGCAGTACGCAGTGCTTGCCGGATGCATCGGAATGACTGTTCTCATGCGACAGCAGGTTCACAAGAAGCTCCGAGTTTTCCACTCCGACTTCGAGCCCGACTTCCCGTGAAATCGCACTGAAGTTGTGCACCACCACCACAGAATTGTTTCGCCAGTCGTAGCGCATCGCCAGCACTTCGGGCGTTCCGGTTTGCAAGACGGAAAATTCACCCCAGCCTATCTCCGGCGTTTCCTTGCGAATACGGATCATGCGCTCCATCCAGTTCATCAGGGAATCAGGATCCCGTCTTTGTGCAGCGACATTTACGTGTTCAAAACCGAATGCTCCTCCGCTGATGACTGGCAGAATCGGCTGGTCGCTCTTAGTGAATCCGCCGTGTGGTTCAGCGGACCACTGCATTGGAGTACGCGCGCAGTTTCTCTCCGGCAGATGAAGATTCTCGCCCATACCGATCTCGTCGCCGTAGCGTAAGACTGGTGCGCCGGGCAACGCCATCAGCAAGCTATAGGCCAGCTCCAGGCGTCGGCGGTCGCCTTGCAGCATGGGAGCGAGGCGCCGCCGAATACCTCGTCGATAGAGCTGCATGTCGTGGTCCGGACCGAAAGCTGCAAAAACGGCTTGTCTCTGGTCGTCGGTGAGCCGTCCGAGATCCAGCTCATCGTGATTCCGCAGGAATTGTCCCCACTGGGCCGTTGACTCAGGGGTTCTAGTTGCTTTGAGGGCCTTCACTAATGGCCTACTGTCGCCGGACGCGAGGGCATAAAACAGGTGTTGATTCACGGCGAAGTTGAACATCATCTGCAGTCGTTCGCCGGACTTACCGAAGTAATCCAGATCGGTTTTCGGCTGGACGTTGGCTTCGGCGAGAATGATCGCGTCGCCCTGACGCCAGGAGAGGAACTCGCGAAAAGTTCGCAGCATGTCGTATTGTTCGGTCGGCACGGCAACCGTCGGGCCTTTGGTAGCAATGACGAAAGGCACAGCGTCCATACGGAATCCTGAGACCCCAAGCTGAATCCAGAAACCCATGATCTTCAGAATTTCTGCTTGCACCTCCGGATTAGAAGTATTCAAGTCGGGCTGGAAGTCGTAGAAACGGTGAAAATACCAGGCCCGTGCGAGCTGGTCGTAATCCCAAGTGGATTTCTGGACGCCAGGAAAAACAACGCCATCGGTGGCATGTTTAGGTCTTTTCTTCGACCAGACATACCAATCTCTATATTTGGATTTCGGGCCAGAGCGGGCCTCCTGAAACCAAGGATGTTTGTCGGAGGTGTGGTTGACCACCAGATCGATGATCACCCGAATGCCGCGCTGCTTGCAGCCGTGGGCAAACTCGACAAAATCGCCGAGGGTGCCGTAGCGGGGATCAACGCCATAGTAATCGGCGACATCGTAGCCATCGTCGCGAAACGGAGACGGTTGAAAGGGCATGAGCCAGATGGCGGTGACGCCGATACCTTGGAGATAGTCCAGCCGGTTCATCAAGCCTGGAAAATCTCCGATCCCATCACCGTCCGCGTCCATGTACGTCGATACCGACAAGCAATAGATGATCGCGTTTTTGTACCAGAGATCGTTGATCATTTACTTGGTCCGCTTTCTTGTAGCTTGGGCTGATAACCAGCGCAAGAATACGACGAGACCCTGCCGGTAGGCGATTCCGAGGCGTCCGGGAAAGCCAACGATCCTCCGGGGTATTTGACTTGATATCTCGATCCATGTATAAAAACGCTCCTCATGGAGCCCGAAGATTGAAGGTCAATGAGTGTCTCGGTCCGATCGAACGTCTAAATTTCAAAGCCATGTTCATCGCCGATTGGCTTTTTGGTGAAGCCAACATCGGAAAAGTTCTGCCGCGGCGATGGGACCAACTGCGCGGCCGGATGGCGGCAAAGGCATCCCGCAGAGCCGAAGGGAAAGTTTATTCAGTTGATCGGCGCAAGAACCTTAGCCCTCAGTTGTTTCGGCAAGAATACTTTCTCCCGGGAACCCCGGTGGTGCTCGAAGGCGCGGCGGCAGAGTGGCCGGCAACGAAGAAATGGAGTCCGGACTATCTGAATCAGCTTTGTGGCCAAGACGAAGTCGCGGTGCTGGACGGACAAAATTGGACCGCCAATCGCGATTCCGGCAAAGAAGCGGTCTCAACCACTGAGCATGTCGTTCAGGTTCAGGAGCTGCTGAAGAATACCAAGGGTGGCGGCGCGTGGTACGGTGCATTCCTGGAGTTACTGGACAAGTACCCCGATCTCCGGGACGATTTGGACCTGTCGTTCGTCCACCGGTTCGGGTATACAAACCGTTGGCTTCCCTGGCAGCGAAACATTTTGGCGAAAATGTACGTCGGTGGGCCCGGCACGGCGACTTCGTTTCATTGTGCTGCGGTAAGTAACTTCTTTGTGCAGGCGTATGGACGCAAGAAGTGGGTATTGATCGCTCCCCAGTACACACCATTTATGTATCCCGCGGCTAACCGGGGGGTGAACTGGCAATCGAGGGTGGACTTCAGATCTCCGGACTATTCCAGCTGTCCGCTGTATCGGTTCGTAGACCGGTACGAGACGGTCCTCGAAGCGGGTGACTTATTGTGGAATCCTCCATTTGTTTGGCACGGGGTGGTCAACCTTACCGAGTCCATCGCCGTCAGCTTATGGTGGATGAACTTCACTGGTGCTTTTCGAAACAATTTTCTGCTCTCTGCGCTGACGGCATGCGGTCGTCCCAATCCGATCGCACTGCAATTCGGGTTTGGTCGGTCAAAGAGCAAATCTCACTTCAGCGTGCATTTAAATCGTTGAGGCTAGACCGCCAGTAACAGTGACCGGGAGCACTTCGAGCGATGGATTCTCCTTCTATTGAGGACCTGCCGAGCAAACTCGTCCTTAGCCTGCCTGGAGGTCTGAAGCAGGAGTTCACCCTCTCCAAAGCGTCCACCACCATCGGCCGTGCATCGACCAGTGATATCGTCCTTTCCGATGCAAAGGTCTCGCGAAGCCACGCGCGAGTGCAGTGCACCAGCCAAGGATGTGAAGTTGAAGACCTCAGTTCAGCGAACGGCATACGCGTCAACGGCGTATCGGTCTCCCGGGCCACGCTTGCGCCGGGCGACATACTGATCGTTGGCGATAGCATCTTACGCCTGGAGCTCAGCGGCCCGGAACTTGATCCCGAGATCACGCGAATCGAAACCGAAGAGGACCTCGAAGGGACCATGCTGCAGGCGCCGCTGAGCGTCTGCCTCGAAGAGACTACTTTGCCTCGAGTGGCGGTGCACACGGAGGCGGAAACCTGGGAAGCACCGCTGACCGGAGACCGACTGACAATCGGACGGGGTTCCGAGAATGATATCGTTCTTGATTTCCCCAAGGTGTCGCGTCATCACGCGGTTCTCGAGCGCAAGGGGCATTCGTTCGTCCTGCAAGATCTGCAGAGCGCCAACGGCACGTGGGTCGGTAATCAGCGTGTGTCGAAGGTGGTCGTCAGCGATGGCGCCGCTATCCAGATCGGATCAGCAAAGCTGCTTTTCAAGCAGGGTTTTGCGCCCGACGACCTCTCGGCTATCGAACCGCGACGTGGCAGCCCAACGCGCCGCGCCGTTGTAGTCATTCCCGGGTTTGCGGGATCGAATCTGTGGCGCGGGAGCGAACAGATATGGCCAGTACCGCGGATGTTGCTGACTAATCCAGGACTACTTCGGGTGGATGAGCCGCTGGAAGCCAGAGGGCTGGTAAACGAGGTAGTGATCATTCCGAATCTGCTCCGGCAGCATCAGTACAGCGTTCTGACCGACTACTTGAAAGAAAACCTGGGATACGAAGCGGGTGCCGACTTGATGGAATTCGGTTACGACTTCCGGCAAGACAACCGCGCGTCCGCGAGGCATTTAGCCGCGGCAATCGACGACTGGAAGGTCCCCGGACCGGTCACCATCATTGCCCACAGCATGGGTTGTCTGATTGCCCGATATTACATCGAGTGCCTTGGGGGCCAGAAGAAGGTAGAGCGAGTCATCTTCCTCGGTGGACCGCATTCAGGTACCCCGTATGCCTTTGCGAGCCTGCTACAGGGACCCGGACTGTTGCCGCTGGGATTCATGAACGCGCGTCTCCGCGACGTACTCTTAACGTACCCCTCGTGGTATCAGATTCTCCCCACCTACCCGTTCGCCTCGGACCAGCGGTCAGGGTTTGCGGTGCTGTCGGAAGAATCGTGGCTACTCGAGGAGCATCGCCCGTTGTTGCGGCTGGCGCGTGAGTTTCGCGCAGAGCTCGGTGCGAGATCGAGGGTGCCATCGGTCTGTGTGTTCGGATACGGTCTCAAAACGATTACCGGCGCCAAGGTAGAGCGCGAGCCGCTCGGCACCTGTCAGAAGGCGGATCTAGTGGTGACGGCAAGAGGCGACGGGACCATTCCAGAAGTGAGTGCGGTATTGGAAGGAGCCGAAATTCACCCGGTTCGGCAGCATCATGGCGCGCTGTATGTCGACAACGACGTCAAGATGAGGCTCAAGCTGGAGCTTACCCGGTAGTTTGGCTATGTCGAACTGCGGGAAAATCAAGCTGCCCATCGCTTCCCGCGGCGGGTAGCGGCGGTTTAAAAAAGGTGCATCGGACGCGGTGGAGGGAACCGCCGAAAGTGAACAATAAGTTGTGGAACGGCGAGGCTTCCTTGACTTGAAGGGCGCGCGACGGAATAATAAGCAGGTGTAGTTGTGCGCGCGGAGGCGCAGAATATGTTCCTTGATGTCAAGGAGCTTGCGGTACGTAAAGTATTGATCCGCAAGAGTTACGCGCCGGGTAGCGTCGACTATCAGACTTCCGAGATTAAGCAGGTTGAACCGCTGGAAGTGAATGCGACCGCCGAGCTTCTGGAGGGCAATATCCGGGTTGCCGGGGCCATTGAGAGCAAGGTTGAACTGGTCTGCGCTCGATGTCTGGAGCCGGTGGTGGAAGACGTACAACGCTCATTTGACTTATTTTACAGTCCGCTGCCGAAGGACGTGAAACCCGAGGAAGCGCGGTTGAAGGACGACGACGCGGAGATTGGATTTTTCGAAGGGGAAGGACTGTTTCTGGCGGATGTCCTGCGAGAGCAGGTGCTGCTGGCGTTACCGATGAAGGTGATCTGCCGGGGCGATTGCCGGGGACTGTGCCCGAATTGCGGCGCGAATCTGAATCACGAAGAATGCCGCTGCGAGACCCACGCCACGGACCCACGATTGGCATCTCTAGCGCGCCTGAAACAGGACTGGCTGAAAAAACAATAGGTTTACGGGCCAAAAGCCCATACAATCCGCGAAGCCCGCGGCAACGAGGAATACTGTTATGCCTAACCCAAAACGACGGCATTCGAAGCGACGCACGAGCACACGCCGGGCCCATGATTTTCTGGTCAAGCCGGCGTTGGCGAAGTGCCCGCATTGCCACGAAATGAAGCAGCCGCACCAAGTATGCCCGCATTGCGGCTACTATAAGGGTCGAGCGGTTCAAGAGACGTCTTCCTAACGCCTAACAACGCCTAGCAAGCGAAAATCCAGCGCCAGCATTCCTCCGCCTTATCTGGAATCGCCGGGTCGAAGTCCCATGATCACAATTGCCGTTGATGCAATGGGCGGAGACAATGCGCCCCGCCCCGAAGTGGAAGGCAGTGTAATGGCCGCGCGGGAATTCGGCGTGCGGATCTTGCTGGTAGGTCAGCCGAATGTCCTGCGTCCAGAATTAGCCAAGCGCGCCGACCGGAATTCGTCGATCGAAATTGTTCCGGCGAGCGAGGTGATCACCATGAATGATCATCCGGCGCAAGCGTTTAGGCGGAAAAAAGACAGCTCGGTGCATGTGGCGGCGCGTTTAGTACGCGAGGCCAAAGCCGACGGCCTGGTCAGCGCGGGGAACACCGGCGCGGTGATGACCATTTCCAGGTTCCTGTTGGGGACGCTGGAATCCGTGGATCGGGTGGCGCTGGCGGCCCCGTTTCCCAACGCCAAAGGCGGCGTTTCGGTACTGCTGGATGTGGGTGCGAACGTGGATTCCAAGCCCGAGCATCTGGTGCAGTTCGCGGTGATGGGAGAGATTTATTATCGCGCGACGTTCGGGCACCGGCGGCCGCGAGTGGGGCTGCTGTCAGTTGGCGAGGAAGAGATTAAAGGCAACGAGTTGACCCGCGAAGTCTACAATCGGCTGAAGAAAAGTCCGGTGCACTTTGTGGGCAACGTGGAAGGCGGAGATCTTTTTTCCGGCAATGTAGATGTGATTGTGAGCGACGGATTCGTGGGCAACATCGCGCTGAAGATTTGCGAAGGTCTGGCGCTGCAAATCTTTGAGGTACTGAAGAAGTCCCTGAAAAGTTCTCTGGTTTCCCAGGTGGGCGCGATGCTTTCCCAGGGCGCGTTCAAGGGCCTGAAGAAGAAAATCGATTACACGGAATATGGAGGCGCACCGTTGTTGGGAGTGCGTGGAGTCTGCGTGATCGGACACGGGCGTTCCAACGCGAACGCTGTGAAGAATGCAATACGCGTCGCCGCAAACCTAGCCCGCGGACGCATGAACGAAAAAATCGAACAGGGACTCTCTGCCGCGGGCGTACACGCGTAACGGTGGAGGTAAGGAAAGACAATGGGGAAAATTGCATTTGTTTTCCCGGGTCAAGCATCGCAATACCCGGGCATGGGGAAAGAGCTGGCGGAGAGATATCCGGCGGCACGGGCGGTATTTGACGAGGCCGATAAGGCGTTGGGCTTTTCGATTTCGCGCATGTGCTTTGAAGGTTCGGAAGAAGATCTTAAGCTTACGGCCAACACTCAGCCGGCGATTTTGACGTGTTCAGTGGCGGCGTACCGGGTGGTGGCGGAGAAGGGCATCACCCCGGATTTTGTAGCCGGTCACAGCTTGGGCGAATATTCGGCGTTGGTAGCGGCGGGCGCGCTGAAGTTTTCCGATGCGGTACAAATCGTGCGGAAGCGCGGGACGTACATGCAAGAGGCGGTACCGGCCGGAGAGGGCGCCATGGCGGCGGTAATGGGATTGTCACCCGCGGTAGTGATGGATGCGTGCAAACGCGCAGCGGAAGGCAAAGTGTGCTCGCCTGCGAACCTCAATTCGCCGGAGCAAACGGTGATATCCGGGCATGCCGATGCGGTAAAGCGTGCGGTGGAGATTGCGTCGCAGCTGGGTGCCAAGCGCGCGGTGATTTTGCCGGTATCGGCGCCGTTCCATTGCGCATTGATGATGCCAGCGCAACAAAAACTGGAGAAGGTTCTGCGCACGACGCAGTTTTCAACCCTACGGGTGCCGCTGGTGACCAATGTGGACGCCGACACCGAGACCAGTGGTGACGAAGCGCGTGACGCGCTGATTCGCCAGGTGACCATGCCGGTCCGCTGGGAAGAATCGGTACGTGAATTGATCGATGAAGGCGTAAACACCTTTGTGGAGGTTGGGCCAGGGCGGGTGCTGAGCGGATTGTTGCGTCAGATCGAACGTTCGGTGGGCACGCTAAACGTGGAAGACGAAAAGAGCTTAGCGGCAACGCTGGACAAAATCGCGGGTGCGCGGTCTGACGCGGCTTAAGCGAGTCCGACGACTGAGGAAAGCGGGAAATGCTTTTTAGTTTGCGAAATAAAGTAGCGCTGATTACCGGCGCATCGCAGGGTATCGGACGCGAGACCGCGCTTTTTTTTTCCGAAGAAGGCGCGAAAGTTGCGGTGGCTGCCCGCAACGAAGAGAAGCTGGTGGAGTTGGTGCGGCTGATTCAATCGGCCGGCAGCGAAGCCGTCGCGGTGAAGATGGACGTTGCCGACGCCGAGCAAGTAAAGGCGGGATTCAAGCAGGTTTTGGAGAAATTCGGCAAGCTGGACATCTTGGTGAACAACGCGGCAATCACCCGCGACGGCCTAGCCATGCGCATGAAAGCGGATGACTGGGAGGCGGTGCTGAGGACCAATCTGACCGGCGCGCATTTCTGCATCCAGCAAGCGCTGGCGACGATGATAAAGGCGCGGTCGGGGCGAATTATTAATGTGGCGTCGGTGGTGGCGCAGATGGGAAATGCCGGCCAGGCGAACTACGTTGCCGCCAAGGCGGGGTTGATCGGTCTGACCAAAGCGATGGCCATCGAGATGGCGTCGCGCAATATCACCGTGAACGCGGTGGCACCAGGCTTTATCGAGACGCCGATGACCGACGCGCTGTCCGAAGAGATCAAGACCGGATTGAAGGCCAAGATTCCGCTGGGGCGTATGGGAACGGCGCGGAACGTGGCGGCGGCGATTGCCTTTCTGGCGTGCGACGAAGCCGGATATATCACCGGGCATGTTTTGAACGTGAACGGCGGGCTGCACTTGGCGTAGGAAATGGGTCCTGGCTGGAGATGCGCGGGGACATTGGGGAGTTGCGGTGCTCTCGAGAAAACGAGTAGCCAGCTAAGTTGACCTTGCGTTAGCGCCTCAATAGAATGGGCAGGCTATCTTTCGCGACGTAGAATGGTTGGGCGGAAGGGCTTGGGCCGAGCGGGGCAAACGTTTCATCACCGATTTTGCGTAAGCGATAGAAAATCGCGGAGGATATAGGAATGGCCAGCGTCGAAGAACGCGTAAAGCAGATCATTGTCGAACAACTCGGCGTGGATGAAGCCGAAGTTACTCCGACGGCATCGTTCGTCGATGACTTGGGAGCGGATTCGCTGGACCAGGTGGAGTTGGTGATGGCGTTCGAAGAAGCGTTTGGCATCGAAGTGCCGGACGAAGACGCCGAGAAGATGACTACCGTCAAGGACGCAGTCGAATACATTGATAAGCATTCCAAAGGGAAGTAAGCAGCCGCAGGGCCGTTCCACCTCAACAGGGAGCTACCAGAGTTGACTCGCCGGGTGGTTGTCACGGGCGTCGGATTGGTCTGCGCGCTGGGTATCGGCACGGAGGAAAGCTGGAAGAACCTTCTGGCAGGGAAGAGCGGAATTGCGCCGATTACGCTGTTCGATGCCACCGGATTTGACTGCCGGTTCGCCGGAGAAGTAAAGAACTTCGAACCGCTGAACTGGGTGGAGAAAAAAGAACTGAAGAAGATGGGCCGGTTCATTCAGGTGGCTCTGGCTGGCGCGGATTTTGCGGTGCGCATGGCCAACTGGAAACCGGAAGACTCCGATCTGGACGAAGTGGGTGTGTACGTCTCGTCGGGCATCGGCGGGTTCGATATCATCGAGCGCGAACACGGCAAGCTCACCATGGGCGGGCCAAACAAAATTTCTCCGTTTTTCATTCCCTCGGCGATCGTCAATCTAGCTTCTGGCAATATCTCCATAAGGTACGGTGCGAAAGGTCCAAATTCCGCGACCGCTACGGCGTGTTCGGCTTCGGCGCATGCGATTGGCGATTCGTTCAAGATCATCGAGCGGGGTGCCGCGGAAATGATGATCTGCGGCGGGACCGAAGCGACGATTACGCCCATGGGCATCGGCGGATTTTCGGCGATGCGGGCCCTGTCAACGCGCAACGAGGATCCTGAGCATGCCAGTCGGCCGTTCGATGCCAACCGTGATGGGTTTGTGGTTGGTGAAGGCGCGGGAATATTGACGCTGGAATCGCTCGAGCACGCCCAGAAGCGAGATGCGCCGATTTTGGCGGAAATCGTTGGGTATGGGATGTCTGGCGACGCGTATCACATCACCCAGCCGGCGGAAAATGGCGACGGTGCGTTCCGGGTAATGCGGGCGGCGCTGAAGGACGCGAAATTGCAATTGAGCGACATTGGATACCTTAACGCCCACGGCACCTCGACACCGCTGGGCGATGCGATTGAAACCACGGCCATCAAACGGCTATTTGGCGATCGCGCCAAGCAAGTGCCGGTAAGTTCGACCAAGTCCATGACTGGGCATTTGCTGGGAGGCGCGGGCGGGCTGGAAGCTGGAATCAGCGTGCTAGCGCTGCGCGATCAGATACTGCCTCCGACGATTAATTACGAAACGCCGGACCCAGCTTGTGATCTCGATTACGTGCCCAACATCGCGCGCAAGGCGCCCGTCGAATATGCGCTTTCCAATTCGTTTGGATTCGGCGGTACCAATGCCGCGCTGATCTTCAAGCGCTGGGCAGAGAAGAACTAAGAGTAGGAAGTCCGCTGTTAATGTCTCGGGACCCCCAGCCAAGAGGAACATTCCGTGAACATCATTGTGTGTATCAAGCAGGTCCCGGCCAAAGACGCGCCACTTGCGATTGCCGGAAACTGGATTCGCGAATCCGACATCGGGTTCGAGATGAACGAACCAGACGGCTACGCACTGGAAGAAGCGCTGCGACTGAAGGAAAAACACGGCGGCGAAGTGGTAGTTCTATCGATGGGTCCAGACCGGGTGAAGCAGACCATCAAAGAAGCGTTGGCGAAGGGCGCGGACCGCGCTATCCACATTTTCGATGACGCGTTTGCGCAGCTGGATCCGTTGGGTGCGGCTACCGCACTTTCCACCGCCATCAAGAGAGAGAAATTCGACCTGGTGCTGACCGGATTGCAAAGCGACGATCAGGGGTTTGGGCAGACGGGAGTTTTGCTGGCCGGATTATTGGACTTGCCGCATGCCACGATCATCATGGCCATTGAGGCCCAAGATGGAAAGCTTCGACTAAAGCGTGAGCTCGAAGCTGGATGGTTTCAACACATTGAGTGCTCGCTGCCGGCGGTGTTGACCATCCAATCGGGTATTAACAAGGTCCGGTATGCAACGCTTAAGGGCATTATGGCCGCCAAGAAGAAAGAGATTGCCTCCTTGACGCGGGATTCGCTGGGGGCGTCAACGTCGGCCACCCAGAAGGTGGAGAAGATCTACGTACCATCGAAGACCAAAAAGACGGAATTTCTAACCGGAACGCCAAAGGAAATGGCGACGAAGTTGGTTGAGAGGTTGAAGTTTGAAGCGCGGGTGATTGGATCATGAAAATCCTGCTGATTGCGGAACAGCGCCAAGGGAAGTGGAATAACACTAGCTTTGAGACATTGGCGGCGGCGCAACACATTGCGGCGGATGGGTCAGGCACAGTAACCGGTCTGGTGATCGGCAAGGGCATCGCTGCGCTTGCGGAAGAACTGGCGGCAAAGAACGTCGCGGAAGTGCTGCTGGTCGAACATGATTTGTTGGAAGCCTACACACCCGACGGCTACTGCGTGGCGCTGAAGCAGGTGATCGAATCGGCAAAACCGGACCTGGTGCTATTCCCGCACACCTACCAGGTGCGGGATTTCGCCCCCAAACTCGCGGCGATGCTGGGAAAAGGAATGATTGGCGACTGTATCGGATACCGGAATGAAGGCGGGAAGTTGATTTTCGTGCGGCAGATGTTTCAGGGAAAAACCTCCGCGGACGTAACCTTTCTGGGAGCCGCACCGTGGTTCGCATCGTTCCAGGCTGGAGCGTTTCGCTCCGATCTGGTAACCGCGCATCCAGCTGGCAAAGCCAAGGTGAGTCCGGTACCGGTGGAATTGAAGCCCGAGCAGATCCGAACCAAGCCGCTGGATTTATTTAAGGAAGCCAAGTCGGCAGTGGATTTGACGCAGGCGCCACTAATCGTTGCCGTGGGCCGCGGAATTAAGGCCCCCGAGAATATTCCGCAGGCCGAAGCTGTGGCCAAGGCTCTGGGTGGAGAGATTGCGGCGTCACGACCGATCTGCGATGAGGGTTGGCTTCCCATGGAACGGCAAATCGGCAGTTCGGGGCAGACGGTTGCGCCCAAATTATATCTGGCGCTGGGAATCAGCGGCGCGATTCAGCACGTGGTAGGGATGAAGGGTGCGCGCACCATCGTAGCCATCAACAAGGATCAGAACGCGCCCATCTTTGAAATTGCGGACTACGGGATCGTTGGTGATATTTTCGAAATCATGCCGGCCCTCACGGAAGCCTTGAACAAAGCTAAGCAAACATAGTCGTTAGCGGGTCACGTAACTGGCGGATCGTTCCTCCCAAGCGCCATGAAGCCGGAACCGTACCAGACGCCAGGAAGGCGGATCCTGGATTTTCCAAGAATAGCGTCAGAAGCTCCCTCCGAGAGCACCAAGATCGTAAATGCCTAGGGCGACGGCGCGCGATTTTCAGCCCGGCCGTACCTAAACCGGCCCGACAGGGAGTCACGAACCCTGGAATCACCCTGGCGGCTGAGCTTTGACGACTTGCGCGGCGATGATAAATAGGATCCCTTATTCTTCAAGATTCATCGTGGGAGTATCCGTGGACGCATTTGTAAACCTTCGCTGCGAGTCTGCCGAGGCGCTATTTGGTAACATTGAGACCGACTCTCCATGACCGTCCAGCGCGAACAACTTGAAGCCGACGTTCTAATTGTCGGCGCCGGACCCGCAGGGCTTTCCTGCGCATTGCATTTATCCAATCTGATGAAGAAGCACAATGCTTCCGGCGAAAAGCCGGAGCTTTCGGCCGAAAATATTTACGTCCTGGAGAAGGGCCGCGAAGTCGGCGCGCATCAGTTGTCGGGCGCGATCATGAACCCCAAGGCGTTGGCCGAGCTGGTGCCGGATTTTGAAAAGAGCGCCCCGCTGGATACCCCGGTGACCGACGATGCCGCATTATATTTTAGCAAAGGCCATTGGTTTCGGTTTCCCATCACTCCCCCACCGTTCAAGAACCAAGGAAACTACGTCGTTTCGCTAAATAAGCTGGTGAAGTGGCTGGGCGGTTTGGTGGAAGGTGCTGGGGTGAATCTGTTCACGCAGTTCGGCGGGGCGCAACTAATCTACGAGGGCGACGGAATCGCTGGCGTAATCACTGAGGACAAAGGCGTCGACAAGAACGGCAAACCGAAAGACAACTACACGCTGGGGTATGAACTGCGCGCGAAGGTGACGGTGCTCGCTGAGGGCACCCGGGGTTCGTTGACCAAGCAATTGGTAGAGAAAAAGAAACTCCACAATATCAATCCGCAGACTTACAGCCTGGGGATTAAGGAACTTTGGGATGTTCCGCCGGACCGCATTCGGCCCGGATATGTAGCGCACACGTTGGGTTGGCCGGTGGCTACGAATATGTATGGTGGCGGTTGGATTTATGGGCTGTCCAATCATCGCGTTTCGATCGGTTTGGTGATTGGCCTGGAATACGACAATCCGCAATTCGATCCGCACCAAGCTTTTCAAATTTGGAAGACCCATCCCTTTGTGAAAAACATTCTGGACGGTGGCAAGCTGGTTCGCTACGGCGCCAAGTCCTTGCCTGCTGGCGGCTGGTACGCTATGCCGCGCCCGTACGTGGACGGCGGTCTGATCGTCGGGGATTCCGGAAGCTTTCTGGATTCGCAGAGGCTAAAGGGCATACATTTGGCCATGAAGAGCGGAATGCTCGCGGCCGAAACTATTTTCGAGGCGTTGAAAGCTGGCGATACATCATCGAAGACGCTCAGCGCTTTTCCCGCGAAAGTGGAGCAAAGCTATATCAAGAAAGAGCTGTGGGCGGTCCGCAACTTCCATCAGTCATTCAAGTACGGTTTGTACGGCGGTCTGTTCCACGCCGGGGTGCAATTTATTTCCGGCGGTCGCGGGCTGATCGATCCGATGTACGTTCATGCCGGATACCAGGATTACAAGAAAATCGACGGTCGTCCCGGTCCGGAACGATTCAAAGGCGACGGAAAGCTCACCTTTGACCGCTTGACGGACGTCTATCATTCCGGCACCCGGCATGAAGAAGATCAGCCCTGTCACCTGATCGTGCACGACCTAAACGTCTGCGCCACCAAGTGCGTGGTGGAGTATGGAAATCCTTGCCAGTATTTCTGTCCGGCTGCGGTGTATGAGATGACCAAAGAAAGAGACGGGCTGCGGCTGAAGATCAACGCCGCGAACTGCGTGCACTGCAAGACCTGCGATATTGCCGACCCGTATCAGATCATCGACTGGGTAGTCCCTGAGGGGGGCGGCGGACCAAACTACGAAGGCATGTAACCAAGGTGAGGCCGTCGCCGGCGGTCTCAACCGCGTTACCACTTTCCTGGGGGTGGAGGCGCAACCGGACAGAAACGTCGCCGCAAATAGGATCATTGCAGCGAAGAAATACTGGCACCCTGTGCAACGCTGACGCAACAATTGGTCCTCAAAGCAAGACTCTCCTAGGCGGCTGCGTTCCACCTGTAAATGTGTCTATCTAGCGAGCTTCTCCGGGGGGAGAGCAGCAACGGACCGGTCAACCTGAAGGCCAAACCCCTGGTAATCAGTGCTTATGCTGGGGACCACAGAGCAGCAGAGCTTCTCGAAACAGTCTACGTAGACTTTCGGCGCCTGGATTCGCCTGCAAAGCCAGCGACTAGGACAGAAGCCGATGGAAGAAGGCACGAACTCGGCTCACGACAGAATCACTTGTCGGCGGGGCCGCAGACGTCGGCTTGGCGGGGGCCGCGATCGTGGTTGCCGAAGCCTTTGGCGCCTGGGGCGGGGCCTCCCCTTCGACTCGACCCTGAAAGATCAGCGTCGGGCGCACCCGGACCCTGCGCACCAGCAGGATCAGCTTTGGATCGAAATTGTCTTTCTGCACCTTGGCGCTGGCGTCGTAGGACAGCGGCGGCATGAAGACTTGGTATAAGGGCTCCTCTTTAGGTTTTGGAGAAGGTTCTTCTTCTTTTTCCGGCGCGGTGGGTGACTGCCTCAGTGCCTGATCTCGTTGGCGAATTTCGTCTGGCGTTGCCAACCGGCTGACTTCCTCTGAGCTGCTAGCGGTCTTGGTTAGCAGCGATTCGCACGCGCAATGGCTGGGGGTATTCTGCAAGCCCTCCAACCTTCCGTTTTGGATGGTCACATCGCCGCCTTGGGGCACGATGAGATTTTGCCCGCCCAACTGCTGTTCCAGCCGAACCGCGCCACTGTTGGCTCGCACGCACATGGCACCGGGAGAATCGAATCCGATGAGCGCGTCTTGGGGGGCGTCGGCAATCGCAATCAGTTTCGCTTGAATCTGGGCGGTGTAAATGGTGACCGTGGGTTGCCGCTCAATGTGCGCCCGCACTGTACCGGAATCGAGTGCCAGGGTTAACGAGTTGCCAGCTTTCAAAACCGAGAGGTGCGCAGGGCCGCAAATCACAATCTGCCCGCCTTCGACAAGGTCGATGCGGGCTTGTCCGGACTTGACACGAATATCGTTGCCGCTGCGCAGCACCGTCTTGATTTGGCCGCGAATCACTTCCACGGTCATCGGACCCTGCAGTGCAATGGCGTCGCCTTCGATTGCGCCTACGGTATCGTCTCCAGGTTGGTCACGCCCAGGTGGGTCGGGCCGGGCTCCGGACACAAGGGTGGCTAGGCCGAAAAGGCAGCTGAGTGTGGCAACCGCCGCAATGGCGATCGGCAAAGCGCGAAGTCCCTGGGCTTTCGTTACTGTAAGGGCCAAACGGATACGTCTCCGAGCGGGGATCGGTAAATTGGAGGCAGCCGCCACCGCCGGGCTGCCTGCCGACCTATACTATACGCCCATGAACATTCCGGACGCCTCGAATGAACAGCCGCAGCAAGAGCGGCTTAGCGTTCACTATGACACCCGGATGCCCAAGTTGCGGTGGTCTCGCCGGATCCAGATCCCCATCATCGCAGCGATTGTCTATGCTGTGATTCGCACCTTGGGTCCCACTCTGCGATATGAAATTTTGGGCTGGCAGCAAGCGGAGCGCGTCTATGCCTCGGGCCGCCAATGCATCTGGTCATTTTTTCATCGGGGAATCATATCGGTGGCGTGGTGGGGCCGGAATCGCGGGGTGGTGATCATGAATACCACCGCGTTTGACGGCCAATGGACGCGCAAGGTGATCGAAAGGCTTGGCTTCGGGACCGCACAGGGAAGTTCTTCGCGCGGAGGTTTGCGCGGACTGGCGGTAATGGCTAGGCGACTCGCCGAGGGCATAGATTGCGGCTTCACAATCGACGGGCCGCGGGGACCCCGGTTCATTGCCAAGCCCGGCCCAGTGATGCTGGCGCGCAAGACAGGCTGCCCGGTGCTGGTGTTTCATGTGGGTGTGGAGCGCGGAAAGACCTTCGAGAAAACGTGGGATCACTTTCAATTGCCCATGCCGTTCTCCCGCGTGGTGATTTTATGTCCGCCGCCGATTTACGTGCCGGCTGACGCGGATCAACAAATGCTGGAAGCGAAGCACGCAGAAATGCAGAGCGAACTCGAGCGAGTGCAGAACATTGCGGAAAATTGGTTCACCATGAAAGATTTGGAGAAGGACAAATACCGCGCTGAATTCTTGCTGTAGCCAGCGGGCTCGTTATCAACGTTCTTCATGGTGGCGACGGTTCAGCAGTCGAATCTTTGTCGCCGACAGTTCTAGCCGAACCTTAATTTCCGACCCGCTCGGAAAGTTTCACGGGCACGTCTAATTTGTTGCGGCCGCGATAGACGGTAAGGGTGATGGTGTCGCCGGGCCGTTTGCGGTTCAGGATCAGGTTCAGGTCGAAGGAATTTCCTACTTTCTGGCCGTCCGCTGCGACGATGACATCGCCACCGATGGCAATGCGCTGCATACCGGCCTGGGCCACACGATCTCCACCACGCACCCCGGCGATCGAAGCCGGACTGCCTTTTGCCGCGACCTCCACCAGCAATCCATCTTGCACCGGCAAATTCAGCGCTTCCGCCAAATAGCCCGCAACCGGTATGGTCTGCACTCCGAGGAACGCCTGATGCACCCGCCCGTCGGTCATCAAGTCGTGGGCGATTCTCTTCGCGTTGTTGATCGGAATCGCGAAGCCGATGCCCGCGGTGGTTCCGCTGGGCGTGTAAATCGCCGAGTCGATACCGATCACTTCACCGTGAGTATTGATTAAGGGGCCCCCAGAATTGCCGCGGTTGATCGCCGCATCGGTTTGAATCGCTTCGTCGATGAAAGTGGTCTGGCTGGTTTGCACCGTGCGGCCCAGAGCGCTGACCACTCCGGTTGTGAGCGTGCTCTGAAAGCCAAAGGGGTTGCCAATGGCCAAAACTTTTTGCCCCACCTGGAGCGCCGAAGAATCACCTAGCGGCAAGGCCACTAAGTGTTTGCCCCGGGGATCGATTTTGACCAGGGCCACATCGTTGCGCTCGTCGGCTCCGATGAACTTGGCCGGATAGCGGGACTGATCGCCCAACACCACCTCGATGGATTGCGCTTCCTGGACTACGTGAAAATTCGTTAGGATGTAACCCTTTTCGTCGATGAGGAAGCCCGATCCGGCTCCTTCAATGGGAACGGGATCCATGAAGAAATCGTACTCGGTAGCCTTGGTTAGGATATTGGCGACCGCCGGTGAAGCCTGGCGGTAAACCCGGACATTGATCGCTTCTTCATCGGTCAAGGCAGCGTCGCGGGCTGCAAGGTTCGACGCTACCAAGGCTGGCTGGGCGCTGGCTACGGGCAGTCCGCGTGGCGGCGGCAGCGCCTCGACGCCTATCGGCTGGCGCTGGCCCCAACGCGATCCGGCCCAATAGGCGCCCAGAACCAAAACCAATGCGGCAAGCACCAGCCGGGGGACGGCGTGGGTATGGCGATTCGCTGAGGTCATCGCGTTTCCTTCCTGACCGCGTGGTCAGAAACAGTATAGGGAAAATGGCTTCGCCGTTCACGCGTGCCGCAGCTTGGCGGCCAGAGCCTCCACCTGTTTCCTGGTTTGTTCCAAAGAACCGGAGCAATCAATCGTCTCGGTCGCAAACTTTATTTTCTCTTCGACAGGCAGCTGTGCAGAAATTCGCAGCTTCGCGGCTTCTTCGGTGAGTCCGCGAACTCGCAGGCGTTCCAGTTGCTGTTCAGGACGCGTCCAGCAGACTACCAAGCCATCGAGATCGGGGAGATAGCCAGCCTCGATCAGGAGGGCCGCTTCCACGAATGCCGCGACTAGGGGCTGCGGGGCTTGATCAAGTTCTTCAAACAATTCGGCCAGCCGCGCGCGTACCTGCGGGTGAAGAATTGCGTTGAGGCGGTCCAGCTGCTGGCGACTGGCGAAGACGATGGCGCCGAGCTTGCGCCGATCGATGCGCTGGTCCGAATCCAAGATCGCCGTAGAGAAATGCCGGATGATTTCCTGGTAGGCGGCGGCATCTGGTTGCATCAGTTGGTGTGCGATAGAATCCGCATCCAGTACGGTGAATCCGAGCTTACGTAAGATTCGCGACACTTCACTTTTGCCGCTGGCGATGCCGCCAGTCAGACCTAGTCGGAGCATGACGTTAGTTAGTGCGCAATGGCCGCGGACGGAATGTCGGACACATGAGGGCTGCCTCGACGGAGCTGAGCGGCCTTCACGGTGTTGCTCATGAGCATGGCGATCGTCATGGGACCAACGCCGCCAGGAACCGGCGTGAGCGCGCCGGCCACACTCACGGCGTCGGGATGAACATCGCCGACCAGAACCGATCCGCGGTCCCTAAACTTTTCCAAACGAGCAGGGAAATTGCGCAGCAGTCGTTCGGCTTCCTGCGCATCGGTAACTTTATTGGTGCCCACGTCGATAACGGTGGCGCCAGGACGTATCCAATTGGCACCGACATAACCGGCTTTGCCCATCGCGGCGACAACAATATCGGCGCGGCGCACCACCTCGGGCAGGTCGCGGGTTTTGGAGTGACAAATCGTAACCGTGGCGTTGCCATGCATCAGCAGCAGCGCCATGGGTTTGCCCACGATGTCGCTGCGACCAAGAACTACCGCGTTCGCGCCCTCGATGACGATTTGGCCGCGACGCAAGATCTCCATGCATCCGGCGGGGGTGCATGCGACCAGACCGGGTCTGCCGCTGACTAAGCGGCCAAGATTTACGGGATGAAAACCGTCGACATCTTTCGCCGGATCGACCGCTTCGAGCACCCGCTTGGAGTCCACCTGCGGAGGTAGCGGCAACTGCACGAGAATGCCGTCCACGGAATCATCGGCATTGAACTCCGCCACCAGACCCAACAGCTCGTCGGTGGAGACGCTGGCAGCCGGAGTATGCAGCCAGCTCGCCAATCCAATTTGCTTACAAGCGGCGATTTTCGACTTTACGTAGAGCTGCGAAGCGGGATTCTCGCCGACCAGCACGGCGGCAAGGCCTGGACGGATTCCGACGGTTGCGAGCTGACCAATCTCGCCCTGCAGGTCGGAAAAGACCTGATCACGGATTTTTGTGCCGTCGAGGACGCGGGCAGTCATTGAGTTCGCTTTCGCTGATGCGGGCTGAAAGTAAGAATAACATACCGCCCGGACCGTACGCTCCGCACGCGAACAAACCCGACGCACGGCGGCTAGATGAAATTTGCAGGTATGTTCCGCCACGTTATTTCTGCTAGCATCGCGCCCGTGGTGCAGGAGGTGTTCCCGTGGCAATCGTGAGACGAGTCGGCCCAGGTTCTGCCTTTAAGGTGGGTCTGGTTGTCTACGCCATGCTAGGACTTGTGCTCGGAGTTTTCATGGCCTTGGTGTCCTTGGTAGCGGGCTCGTTGGCACCATTGAGCCAGTCGGCCGCGCCGGGGGCGCAATTCTTTCGTTTCGGAATGGGCTTTGGCGCGATTATCTTCTTCCCTATCTTGTACGGTGTATTTGGTGGAGTTTTCGCGGCCATCGGCGCAGCCATCTACAATTTAGTTGCCGGTTGGGTCGGCGGTCTCGAAGTAGACATCAGCTAGATGGCTACGTTGACCTGACCTCGGCGTCGGCCCAATGGTCCCATCCCTGCGAGGTCTGCCGCATTTGCCGGTCGCGACGAAAAGGATTCCTAATCATGTTTGCAGACGGAGGTCGACGGGAACTGGAGAAAAAGGCTAGGGCGGAGGGCCGCCTGCCGCCGGGACAATCGCTGACCATAAAGTGGCCGGTGTTGCATTACGGCAGCGTGCCGTACTTTGATGCCGGACGCTGGGACTTCAAAATTTCTGGATTCGTCGCGACGGAAAAGCGGCTGACCTGGAAAGAGTTCGCCGCATTGCCGCAAACCGAGGTGGTCTCCGACTTCCACTGCGTTACCCGATGGAGCCGGCTGAACAACCTTTGGAAGGGCGTGCTATTTGCCGACGTCCTAAAGCTTGTCGAAGTGAAACCAGAGGCGCAATTTGTATTGGTCCTGGCCGAAGAAGGCTACACCGCGAATGTGCCGCTCCAGGATCTGATTGGCCCGAATGTTCTATTTGCACGCGATCACGACGGCGAGCCCCTTACGGCAGAGCATGGCGGCCCGCTGCGGCTGATCGTGCCACAGCTGTATGCATGGAAGAGCGTGAAGTGGGTGCGCGGCTTTACGCTGCTCGATCACGACAGTCTGGGATTTTGGGAACGCAACGGATACCACGCTTACGGTGATCCCTGGAAAGAGCAGCGCTATTCAGCGCGATAGTCTGTCCGTGATCTCCTGGTGGCGCCGCTTGGATCCGAACCGCCTGACCGGTCTAGCCGTTCGCACCATCTTTCCGTCACCACCAAATTGCTTTACGGGAACTCGATTTCGTCTCAAGCAATGGGTGCGTCGTTGAAGATTTAGGCGATACCCAGAACGCCGTTCAGGGAACCGACCAGATATTTCCAAGCTAGATAGTAGACTGCCATTCCAACAAATATGCCAATCGGGACCAGCGCCCAGACGCCGTGGGGAATCGGGAAATCGAGAACGCGGCTCAGCACCAATCCGAGGGGAGCAAGGAACAGGGGAAGGACAGCGCCGTGGAGGCCGATGGAGACACCCATGCGCGCATGCAGCGCGACGAAAAGCATGTTCCAGAGTCCCCACACGTTCGGTACCACGGCCATCGGGAAAACGATGACGCGCTCGACCGGCACTGGTACGTTGTAGACATAGCGAAAAATGCTAAATGATATGGCAATCCCCAACAAAATGATGGTCGGCACGGTGATCCCCGCCATATACGCACGCAAATAGGTTCGTTGATTCATAGCAACCTCCTGGCTCACAGGTGATAGAGCAACGCCGGTATTACCCCAGGGAAAAAGAACAGAGTGGCAGCCAAAGACGCGGCGAGGGCCCAGTCGAACCACGGAACCCGCGCCGCTTGCGCATCAAATCGTTTCAGCATCCGTGGCCATAGGTCATGCTGCAGCTCCACGTCGGTAGGCCCGAAGGCCGGCTTGAGCCGCTCCACAAATTCCTTGTCGTCCAGATCATTCATCGCTTGGCACTCACGTTTAGGTTCAGTCCTGAAAGCTTTTTGCGTAGCATGCGCACGGCCCGAAACACGCGAACTTTGACCAGCCCCACGGAAATGTTCGCAGCGTCGGCAATTGTCTCGTAAGGTTGCTCTTCGATCAGCGCCAGAGTCGCCACCAGCCGGTACTTCGCGGGGAGCTCGCTGAAAGCGCGGCGAATGCCGTCACGTTGTTCTCGTTGCAACGCGGAGTCGGTCTGGGAGGTGGCCACCAGATCTTCTGGCAACTCGGTTTCGAACCGGGTCTTACGCAACTGATCCAGTGCAACATTCGTTGCGATCCGATAAGACCACGCTGCGAAGTTGCCCGCAGGATCGAATCGTGCGTGCGAGCGGTAGATGCGCCAAAAGGTTTCCACTGTGCCATCCTCTGCGATTCCCGGGTCGCGTACGATGCGAACGATCCAGGCGTAGACCTGTTTTTGGTGCCGGCGAAACAGCACCTCGAAGGCATCCAGGTCGCCCGCCGCGAACCGTTCCAGCAATTCCATCCGTTCGTCTCTACTTGTATTACTAGGGATTCAGCTCTCGGTTACAACCTTTAGGCACGAATATTGCCCGCCCCTGGCGAACTAGGGCAACAGGGTCTTACCATGCGAATCAAGAGTTCAACCAAAGGATAAGTGGTGCGGGATCCGCGAGGAACTCGGGCTGCGCGGGGGAGACCCCCGGTGCCTTCTCGATTCCGCAGCCATCGCACTCGCGGACTGTCGGTGGACGGTGACTCGCCTTCAAAGCACCAGAGCGTTTATTGGCGAATGCCTTTTTTGTTCCGGGAGCCAGAAGGGCTGTCTTGCCGGCACGAATTCGATCGGAACGCCGGGGATGAACGTTTTCAACCAAGCTGCGCACTCCTCCATGCCGGCCTGCTCAGAGGGAATATGGCCGATGACAATGAGTGCCTTTCGTTTTCCTTCGCTGAAGGCATCGGCGGCGTATTCGACGGTCTCCCACTCGCGAGTTTCGCCGACCAGCAGAACTTCGACGTTGTCTTGCTCTAGCGCGTGGGTCTCCCGAATAAAGCCACTGGCGCCCGGGATCAGCGCCATCTTGGTCACTTTCATCTCGGGATCTCCGACCACGCGCAGGACCGGACTGCCCAGGCGGCTGCCGACATCCGCTGCCAACTTTGCAACGGTGGTTTGCGGCAAGGTAAACACCTTAGGATCGTCGGCCTGCTGATATCGCTCCCAGCCTAGCGCGCGGACCATCCCGGCGAGGATGCCGTCCGGATTTCTTCGGTGCCAATGATCGTGAAATCTCCAAACCACCAGGTTGTGCTTCTCGATGAAATCGCGTTTGCCGGTCCAAACTGGATCGCTTGGGTCCATCCCTTCCGGGAAGTCCTGATGACTGTAAAAGGTAGGCTCATGGGTGATGATGAAGTTCTGATGATTTGCGGCGGCACGTTGCAGGACGTCCAGTGTCGCCATCATCGTTACCGCAATTCCTGTCACCGGCGTGTCCGGATTGCCCGCTTTGAAGGTGTCGACGGTCTCGTTGTTCCACGGTATGCCGAGGTGCTCTTGAATTTCGGCGACGATTTCTCGCGCGGTGGGCGGTTTGGTCTGCGCGCTCGCCGAAGCGCAGACAAGCAGGACGAGGCTACCCATGGTGAGCAGTGGGCTACAAATAGTTAAGGAATTTCGCGGTTGGGGCATTGAGATTTCCTCCGCTTCTCTTGGGGGGCGCGGGTGGTCGTGTCCGATGATACGGAATTTGGGTGGTCGAGAGGAAGGTAGGGTACAAATGCAAAGCCCGGGTCGACGTCGCGCCCGGGCGTTGCGCTGCAATAGCGGATTAAGCCGCTCTGATTAGTAGATGTCGTACTGCTCCCAATGGAGCGTGGCGTCGGATTGGATGATGATGTGCTTGTGCGAGGTCTGCTCGAGTTCGTCCATGAGCATGGACTCGCGAGTCTTGAGCGCTTTGGCGATTTCCGGATGAACGCGCAAGGTCAGGTTTGGACCTTCATGTTCGGCGGTGGCCATCTTGCGCGCTTCGGCTTGGATTTCGTAGCACAGCGTCGGAATCGATTTGACCATTCCGGATCCGGTGCAGTACGGGCATGGCTGGCATAGCACCCGCTCGAGCGCTTGCTTGGTGCGCTTGCGGGTGATGCAGACCAGGCCGAATTCGTTGAAGGAGAGCGCTTTCGATGGCGCCTTGTCTTGCTCCAGGGCCTGTTGCAGCGCGCTTAGCACTTTTTCGCGATTGCGGCGTTCTTCCATGTCGATGAAGTCCACGACGATGATGCCGCCGAGGTCGCGCAGGCGAATTTGCCTCACGATTTCCTTCACCGCCTCGAGGTTCGTTTTGACAATGGTGTCTTCCAGGCGGATAGAGCCCTTGCCGACGAACTTGCCGGTGTTGACGTCGATAGCTACCAGCGCTTCGGTGTGGTTGATGACGATGTAGCCGCCGGACTTGAGCCACACTTTTGCGCGCAATGCTTTGTCCAGTTCGTGCTGGATGCCGAACTCTTCGAAGATCGGCGTTTCCTTGGTGTATAGCTTGACGCGGTTGACCAGCTTGGGCTGGAACCGGCTGACGAACTCGACGACCTTGCCGTATTCCTCTTCACTGTCGATCCAGATGGCGTTGAAATCGTCGCTGACATAATCGCGCAGGATGCGCTCGACGAGATTGAGATCGCGGTGCAGTAGCGAAGGCGCTTTGCGCTCTTCGCTCTTCTGCTTGATCTCGTTCCAGGTCTTACCAAGGAACTCAATGTCGGTCCGGATCTCATCGTCGGTTGCTCCGCCCGCGGCGGTGCGCACGATAAATCCGCCTGGGTACGCTCCGCCCGCTTCGCTAACCAGACGGCGAAGACGCGAGCGATTTTCCGCAGAGACAATCTTGCGCGAAACACCGGTGTGATGCACCGTGGGCATGTACACCAGAAAGCGACCCGGCAGAGCGACGTGACTGGTAATGCGCGCGCCCTTCTTTCCCAGCGGCTCTTTGGCGATTTGAATCACCACGTCCTGGCCGGCCTTCAACATTTCGGAAATCAACTGCGGACGACGTGACGGACCCGAATGACCGCCTTGATGGCTGCGCTGTTGGGAGCCGCCGCCCGGCCGCCGTTCGAAGCGGGGGCCTCCGTTGGAACGCCCTCGACCCCGCTCAGGCCGTCCGCCGCCACCACCGCTGCGATTGTCACGGCTGCGATCGCGTCCACCGCCCCGGAAAGGACGCTGGAATCGAGCGCGCGGATTTCCGCCTACGCGGGCGGAATCCCGCGGGAATTCTTCGCGCGGCTCGGCAGCGCCGCTGCGCGGAGCTCGGGTTTCGCCGGGAAGCAACGGCGAATCGTCTTCCACGGTAGGTTGCGCTCCAGAAGCCGCCGCGATCGACTGGTCAGCGTGTTGCAGTTCCAAGCGCTCTGAATGTTCGGAACCTTCCGCATGCTCGTGGCTGGCTGCGGCGTGCTCGGCCTCTTCGTGGGCTACATCCGCTTCGGCCTCTTCATGAGCCGCGTCGGCTTCTGCTTCGGCTATTTCGTGCGCGGAAAGCGGTTCCTGAGCATCGCCCTCGCCGTGCTGCGCTTCGGGCTCGACGGTCTGGCTGGAAGCTTCCGTATGTTCGGAGCCACCAAGATCATCGGCTTCCTCGGCCGGTTCTTCCTCTTCCAGGTCGGTATCGATGCCACCAATTTCCGCGTCGGCTTTGGCGTGAGCCTGAATTTCTTCGTGCTTGGCTTCAACCAACCTCGACGAGAGCGCGGTCGCTTCTTCTTCGCTGAGGACAGTTTCAGGCTGCGCCGCCGCGGAAATGGAGTCCTGGTCAACTGGGTGGGTTTGCGCGTCGGATTCTTCGCGGTCTTCGGACTCAGCAGCCGGTATCTCGGTTTCGGGGCCGGTTTCGGCAAGCAGCCAGCGGGGCAGGCCCCCGGAGGACCTGCGGGGCACATTTGCGCCCGTCGGCAGTCCGGCCGGAGCTGCACTTGGAGGTAGAGTGACGCTAGGCGGTGTGGCTTCTTCTGGGTCCGCCAATGGTGCGTGATGTTCTTGCTCGATCACCGGCGCGGAAGCGGTGAGAGGCTTGCCGCGATATTTCGCCAGGGATTCACCGGGCAGCAAAATGGGTTCTTCAGCGGCTCCTGAAGGAGCCGAACTTCCTGGCCCGGAACGAGGGCTTTCGGGCCGCCGATTATCAAAGCCCCGCTGCTCCGGTCCACGATGTTCGAATCCGCGAGGCTTCTCGCCACGCTGATCACGCGGGCCGTTACCCCGATCATTACCCCGAGACTCGTTAGCTCGCTGGTCGCCGCCTTGCGGAGCTGCATACTTGGAGGGAGGAAGATTGCGTCCACCCGGAGCGCCGCCTTGCGGACGCCCACCGCGCCGACGCCCACCGCGCCGACCCCAGCGCCCGCCACCACCCTCGCCGCCGCGGCCGAAATTTTGTCCTTGGCCGGCGCGGTCATTGCGGTCGTTGCCGCGATCGGAACGCGGCGTATATTTTTGTGTGGGATTGTATTGCATACCAAAATTCTGAGGGGCAGAAGCATTCGATTCCGGCTGCCGCTCTTCTGGTTCGGTATGCTGCTCACCTTCGCTGTGTGAATCAACACCCGCGTCGGATGGATCTACGTCGCCACGGACTTCGTGGCTATGGACGTCCTCGTGAGCATCCAGGTGGATGGTTTCGGTATACGGTCCCACCTGGTGCTCGGGATCATGTCCAGCTTCTTCGGGTGCGTGCTCGGCATCCGACTCGTGTCCCGGTGTTTCGTCGGGCAGAGCTTCCGTCGGCGCGGATAATGCCGCGGGAGCATGGGGCTCCGGATGACTGTGGCCGTGATCGTAGTCTTCCAGATTTTCGAACACGTCACTGACGTATAGAAATGCGTCACCATCCAGTCCAATATCAACGAAGGCGGATTGCATTCCGGGGAGGACGCGGGTGACTCGACCTTTGTAGATGCTACCGACCAGCGCGAATTCTTTTTCGCGCTCAATATAGATTTCGACTAACTGACCTTCTTCCAAAATCGCGACCCGCCGTTCGTGGGAGGCCGCGGAAATAACCAATTCTTTCGACATGAAAACTCCTTATCCTTCGGGATCCCGGCGAGGCCGGGATCACCTATATGCGTGGCCACAACCGGGCCAACAGGACGCATCGCCGCGAGCGTAGGCCCGTCAGCGGTCCGGAAAAGGCAAGCCGGTCCTGTAGTTGCCAGGACACACGTGAGCCGTTCTTCTTGGGAAGGGGCGCGATGTTCGAAGCCGGAGGGGTTGCGCCCGGGCTGCCCGGGGTCACCAATTGCGAACTGCTTCCTCATGCGATCGAGGCTAATCCGTTGCCGCAAACGAGCCGGGCAAACGGCGGACGATGCTGTCCTCACTCTAGTAATCCTACATTGCAGAACCGGCGCGGCCTTCAAGGCCTGCGCTCGGGCTGGCGAATCGTTCAGTTGACGAAGCGGCGAAGCCGGACATTCATCACCAGTCCAATCGCCAGAAAAACAAACAACGTGGCTGAGCCTCCGTAGCTCATCAGCGGCAACGGAATCCCGGTAACCGGCATAGCACCGATCACCATGGCCACATTTACCAAAACATGGAAGCCTAGCGCCGCCGCTACACCCATGACCAGAAACATCCCCGCGCGATCCTTCGCGCGTTGTGCGTTCTGCACGAGTCGAAGCAGCAATGCCATGTACAACCCTAAGGCAAGCAGCACGCCTTTGAACCCCTGCTCTTCAGCCCACGCCGACATGATGAAGTCGGAATACCGCACGGGGATGTAGCCCAGTTGATTCTGACTGCCGTTGCCAAATCCTTTGCCCCAAAAACCACCAGAACCCACTGCGATCTTGGATTGCAGCAATTGGTACCCGGCTCCTTTGGGATCTCCTTCCGGATGCAGGAAGGAGGTAATTCTCTCTTTCTGATACGGCTTCAGAAAATGCAGCCCGACGGGCAACAGTAACAAGCCGATGAGCGCGATAACGGCTGCATGTTTCCATTGCAGACCCGCGAGAAATGCTCCGACCACAAGCACGGGAACGAGCACCAGTGCGGTTCCCAGATCGGGCTGCTTTAGAATCAAGCCAAGAGGTACTGCGATCAAAAGCCCTGCTTTCATCAGATCCTGCAGGGACAGCTCGTCGGTGCGGACTTCCGCAAAGAAGCGAGCCAGCCAAATGATTATAATCAACTTTGCCATTTCAGACACCTGGAGAAATTCCCCCAGGAAGGGAATCCACCGTTTAGCCCCAAAACGGGTATGGCCTACCAAAAGCACCGCGATCAGGGCCACCACCCCAATCAGGTACAAAATCCAGGCTTGATCAAGAATCAAGTGGTAGTCCAAGCGGGATAATACGAACATTAGGACAAAGCCAACCGCCAGCCAGCGAATTTGCTTGTTGTGCATGCCGGCCAGGGCGCTGCCATGGGTGGCGGAGTAGATTTCGATCACACCGAGCGTGCAGATCGCCATGAGGATGGCGATCAACCACCAGTCGTAATCGCGTGTTCCAGGTGCATCTTTCATCTAGCCTACCATCCAGTTCGCTTCCTAAAGCTGAGAAGTACCGCCAGGCGCAAAATTCGTTGCGCTATTGGGGGCGCTGATCCGCTTCGGCCGGTGCGGGCTGCTCCAAAATCTCACCTTGCTGCTTTAGCGCCGCCGCGGGCTGAATCACCGCGGGTGGCGGTTCGGTTAAATCGGGTTGGTTCTGGTCGGCGGTAAATTGGCCGTCGCTCTTCTTGTTCTTCTTGTCGTAGTACGCCTTGATCACATCGCGCACCACCGGCCCCGCGGCTTCGCTGCCATGTCCGCCGCCCTGAACGATTACCGAGACTACAATCTCCGGAGTGCGACGCGGCGCGTAGCCGACGAACCAGGAATTATCTTTGAATTCGCCGGCCTTCCCTAGCCGGGTTCGCACATCGTAGTTAATCACCTGCGCGGTGCCGCTCTTGCCGGAGAATTCGATTCCGGCAAGCTTCAACTTGGCCGCGGTACCGCCTTCATTCACCACTCCATACATCCCGTCGGTCACTTTCTGGATGGTTGGCTCGGAAATCTGAAAGCGTTCTTCGCCAACGTTTGGCGCATCCTTGAGTAGGTGTGGCTGCTTGAAAATGCCACCCATGGCGATGCCGCCAATCACCCGCGCCATCTGAATCGGCGTGACCGTGACAGCGCCCTGTCCGATAGCCACCGAAATAGTCTCCCCGGCGTACCATTTTCGATGGTAGACCCGCTGCACCCACTCCTCACTCGGTATCAGCCCGGGCTCCTCGGAAGGAAGATCGACGCCCGTGCGACGGCCCAGACCCAGGCTCTTGGCATAGTAAGAGATGCGATCGATGCCCAGCCGCATTCCAACATTGTAGAAGAAGATATCGCAGGACTGCTCGATGGCCCGGCGGAGGTCCACCGTTCCGTGAGATCGCACCCCGGTTTTGGACCAGTACACCCAGCATTTGAACTGCCGTCCGTAGAAAGTGGCGTAGCCCGGGCAGAAAGTCGTAAAGTTCTCCGGCGGGATTTTGTCTTCGAGCATCGCCGTAGCCATGATGATCTTGAAAACGGAGCCGGGCGCCAGCTGGGCTTGAATGGCGCGATTCAAAAGTGGCTTGCCGGGATCCTCGTTCAATTGTTTCCACTGCTTACCCGTAATTCGAACCGCGAAATCGTTGGGGTCCGGAGCCGGATGGCTGACCATGGCCAGAACTTCGCCGGTGCGCGGGTCCAGCGCAACCACCGCACCATCCCGGGGGCCCAGCGACTGCTCAGCCACTTGCTGAAGGTCATAGTCGATGGTCAACTGGATCTGCTTGCCGGGTATGGCTTCCTGGGTTGGCAAACGATCCACTTCTTTGCCGACGCTGTTCACGATCACCCGGCGCATTCCGTCGGTGCCTTGCAGTAGATCGTTGTACTGGTGCTCCAAGCCGGATTTGCCTGCAAAATCACCAGGACGAAATTTCCCATCGCTGGCTTCGATCTGTTGCTCGCTGACCTCGCCCACGTACCCACTGGCATGGGACATGAATCCGCCGGCGATGTAACGGCGGCGATGCACCATTAACATTTCCAGGAGCGGAATATCGGAACGGTGCGACTCGATGAAGGCCACATCGCCTTTGGTGGCTTCCGGCTTGATGATGATGGGCTGGAATTTTGGCAGATTCCGCGCATTATCGAGCTGATCGGTAAGGTCGTTGATGGCTAGCCCGAGGCCTTCCGCGATGGCCGGTAAATTCTTGGCAACCAGCGCCGGATCGTCGCGAAGCAGCAGCACGCTGAACGAGGGATAGTTATCCACCAGGACCCGCCCGTCGCGATCCAGCATGCGTCCGCGCGGGGCGATCACCGGAATGGAGCGAACCCGGTTGCGCTCCGCCCACTGCGAATATTTGTCGGAGTCGATGACCTGCAGCTTCCAAAAGCCGATCAACAACACGCCGATCATGCCTACAATCACGTAGGAGACCACGGCGAGCCGCGCTTGCGGCAATCGATTATCGTTCCCTAGCCGGTACGACACTTAAAACCCCGCGCGAGTCTTTTCTGCGCGCCTGACAATGCGGCCGCCATCCGGGGCTGCTCGCAGCCCGCTCCCATACACCTGGAGAACGCTGGCGTCACGGTCGATCTAAGCCTGGCTTTCAACTGTTTGCGGGAGACGCCTCGAATGGAATTCGAACGGCTTCGCAATACCTTGGAGCTCCCAAGAGGAAAAGCCAGCTCCTTTTCACCGTAACATCTGGCTGCAAGGTGTCGCAAGCCGTCCTGGCGGGCAAGTTCCTGTCTGACACCTTCTGAATAAGCACATGAAGTCGCGCCCCCGGCTTGCCCAGGTTGCAAAGCACGCGCTATCGTAAGCAATCCTTCATGGCCACTTCATCGCCTCCACTGCGCGTCGCCTTGATCGGCATGTCCGGCGCCGGCAAAACTCATTGGACCAGGCGATTGCAAACCCGAGGCCGGCCCGGCATTTCCTGCGATGATTTGATTGAATACCGCTTACGGCCACAGCTGGCTGCCCGCGGGTATTCGGGAATCAACGGGGTAGCGGCGTGGATGGGATGGCCCGATAGCGCCAGCTACCCGGAGCGCGAATCCGAATACTTGGCAGCAGAAATCGCATCGCTCGATGAGATTTTGACCAGCCTGGAGCGGGACCCGAACCGGGAGCTGGTCCTCGACACCACCGGAAGCGTCATTTATACCGGCAACAATCTACTGATCCGGTTACGGCGCCAGATGCGCATCGTTTATTTGGCAGCTTCTGTACAGGAGCAGCAATTGTTGATCGAACGATATTTGAACGATCCGAAACCGGTGCTGTGGCGCGGAGCCTTTCAGGCTAGGGCCGGCGAGACGCCCCGAGAAACAGTCGCGCGATGTTATCCAACTTTGATCGCGGCGCGCCGGCAGAGCTACGAAGCCCTGGCGCATTGCACGCTGCCCGTGGCGGAGTTGCGGAAATTGACGCGCGGAGCGGAGCGGGACACGGACTGTTTCTTGCAAATGATTCAATAGTGCGTGGGCCAGCGGCTAAAGCAGCCGCTGGTGGATACCGGTTGATTGAGAAAGGCGCTGCACAGCGTGAGATATCGCAGCACCACAAATCTCGCCCCACTCACGTCGCTGCGCGGCGCGGTTCTTCGGGGGCTGGCGCCTGACGGCGGCTTATACATGCCCGTTGAAATAGCGCGCCGTTCGACCGAGGAGCTGGAGGAATTCCGTCGCTTGCCGTTTACCGAAGTGTGCTTCCGGGTGGCGCGGCCGTTCGCAGGACCCGAAGTTCCCGAGGAAGTCCTGTGGCAGGTAGTGAGCGAGTCGATCAACTTCCCGGTGAACCTGGTATCGCTGTCTCCAGGCTTGCACATTCTCGAGCTGTTTCACGGACCCACCCTGGCTTTTAAAGACTTTGGGGCACGCTTCATGGCCAGGCTGATGGGCTATTTTGTACGCGCGGAAACGCGCACCCTAACCGTTCTGGTGGCCACCTCCGGCGACACCGGCAGCGCCGTAGCCCACGGTTTTCTGGGCGTTCCCGGAATTCGCGTCGTGATTCTGTATCCATCCAAGCGCATCACCGAAGCCCAGGAAAAACAGTTCACCACCCTAGGTGAAAATATCACCGCGCTGGAAATTTCAGGAACCTTCGATGACTGCCAGCGGCTGGTCAAGCAGGCCTTTACCGATGTCGAGCTGAACAAGCGCGCCTTTCTTACCTCGGCGAACTCCATCAATATTGGCCGGCTGCTGCCGCAAATGTTCTATCACGTGGCGGCCTACCGCCAGCTTCCGGTTGCTTCCGTTCCGTTGATCGTGTCCGTCCCCAGCGGCAATTTTGGAAATCTGACCGCGGGGATTTTCGCAAAACGCATCGGCTTGCCGGTTGCGCGATTCATCGCCTCCACCAATGCCAATGATGTGGTACCGGAATATCTTCGCAGCGGCGAGTTTTGTCCTCGAGCGGCAACCCCCACGTATTCGAATGCCATGGACGTCGGGAATCCCAACAATTTTCCCCGACTGTTGGATCTATGCCGCAACCGCCTGGAATATGTGCAGCGCGAAATCTGGGGACATGGCGCGACCGACGAGGAAACCCTGGGAGCTATGAAGTCCATTCACGAGCGTTTCCAATATATTGTCGACCCGCACACTGCAGTTGGCATTCTGGGATGGGAAGCGTACCGCCGCTCGCATCCCGAGCCGGCACAGGGCTTGGTGCTGGCGACGGCGCATCCAGCAAAATTTGCGGATGTGGTCAGGCGCGCGATCGGAACCGCGCCGCCGCTGCCGGAACGGCTGGCCGCCTGCCTTACCCGACCCAAGCTCTCCGCGCCTCTGTCCAGTAATTACGATGATCTTAGGCAATTCCTGATGGTTTGCTAAAGTCCCCAGCCAACGTGTCCGCCGAATCGTCGAATTTGATCTTTGGGAATTCTTGGCGGCGCTACGCTAAGCCCTCAGTCTTTGCGCAAGCGATCCAAAACCATAAAAAGAAGTACTGCGACCACCGCGTTGACGACCGCGGCAATGCCCATGCGCATGGTGAACCACGGCTCGGGCTGGGCCAGCAGCAGCCGGCGAATCAGCAGGATGATGCCTTGATGCAGACCGAAGAAAATGATGGTCAGGGCAAAACGCGCCGCGGGATGCTCGGTATCGAGCCGTGCGCCGATCGACGATGCCAGATAACCGATGATGGTTTTTGCAATTCCGTACAGACCCAACGGCACGGTCGGCCCACTTAAGCTGTCTTGCAGAAGACCGATAACCATTCCCAGAAGCAGGCCGGTTGCCGGATGGCGCCGGCTCAATCCAAAATAAATAACGATGAGCAGCGGAAGGTCCAGCACCGAGAATTTGGGGAAGTACACGGGCACGCAAGCCTGAAGGATCAGTGCCAGAATTACGGTGCCAATGATGGCGCCGCCGCGGAACTTGTGCACTTCAATGTGCGCCTCGGCGACGCGGAGATCGAAACTGTCGTTCATGGCTTTTGCGTTTTGACCGGCTGTTTGGCTTCCGCAGCGGTTGCTGCGGCGGCCTCCGCATCCTTCTTTAGATCCAGCGGCTGCAGCGACAACAACACGATCACTTCTTCCAGGCGCTCCAGATTCGCCGATGGCTTGATGCGAATTTGCTTGAAGGGATTTCCCGGCTTAATTTGCGCAACCGTACCAACCGGAAGATCGCGCGGAAAAATACGATCCATTCCGCTGGTCACAACGTGCTCGCCGACGTTCACAGTATCGTCATTTGCGACGTACTTCATGGTCAGCAACGGCTCGCCGACTCCGCCCACCGGGCTCTGGATACGCGATTCAGAGAGCATGGCGCCCACACCGCTGTCCTTGTCGGTGAGCAGCAGCACCTGGGAGGTATCCCGATAAGACTCTACGATTTTTCCGACCACACCATCCGGGGTGATCACCGCCATGTTTCGGTGAATGCCATCGCGGTCGCCGCGGTCCAAAAAGACGGTCTCGCTAGCGCTGTCTGCTCCGGTTCCGATCACCCGCGCTCCCAGCATTGGAATGGTGGGATGCGCCTGGCGGAAATTGAGAAGCAACGCTAGGCGGTCCGCCTCGGCGGCCCGGCTCTGCAACTGATTGATCTGTAACTTCAGGGTATCGTTTTCGTGTCGCAGGCGTTCGTTTTCGCGCGAGGTATTTTGCAATGCAAAATAATGGTTCCAGGCTCCACGCACGCTGCCAACGCCGGTGGCGCTGGCGCGCTGGAAGGGTGACACCGCCCCGACCGTCCACACGCGAATCAAACGCCCCTGGGAATCGCGCTTGATTTGCACCGCGAGCAGCAATATCTGCAGAATGATGACTCCGGTGAGTAGGACCAGCGGCTTATGGCGGATGGTATTGGCGCCCATGAGGATTTCCCGCGCAGGCCTTCACTGGCCCGCGAGAATCAATCGATACAAACCTGTCGCAGTAATTTGAAATCGCTGAGCATCTTGCCGGTACCCAGCACCACCGAGGCCAGCGGGTCGTCGGCAATCGAAACTGGCAAACCGGTTTCTTCTCGGATGCGTTTGTCCAGATTTTTCAGTAGTGCGCCGCCGCCGGTCAGTACGATGCCGCGATCACTGATGTCCGCGGAAAGCTCGGGAGGAGTGCGTTCCAGCGCCACCCGCAGGGCGTTGAGAATGGTGGCGACGCATTCCGCAAGCGCCTCGCGGATTTCGCTGTCATCGATAGTGACCGTTCGAGGCACGCCCTCGATCAGATTGCGTCCCTTTACTTCCATGGTCAGCGGCTTTTCTAGCGGATAGGCCGAGCCAATTTCCATTTTGATCTGCTCCGCGGTCCGTTCGCCGACCAGCAGGTTGTATTTGCGTTTTAGATACTGCATCACCGCTTCATCCATCTCGTTGCCCGCCACGCGCACCGACCGGGAATAGACGATGCCGCTCATGGAGATCACCGCGATGTCGGTCGTACCTCCGCCGATATCCACGACCATGTTTCCCGAGGGTTCTTCGATCGGCAGGCCAGCGCCGATGGCCGCAGCCATCGCTTGCTCCACTAGATAGACTTCGCTGGCTCGGGCTCGATAGGCGGAGTCCTGCACTGCGCGTTTCTCCACCGGTGTGATTTCGCTGGGGACTCCGATCACGATGCGAGGATGCACCAGCACCCGGCGATTGTGGGCCTTCTGAATGAAATAGGTCAGCATCTTTTCGGTGACTTTGAAGTCGGCAATCACGCCGTCCTTCATCGGCTTAATGGCTACCACGTTCCCAGGTGTACGCCCGAGCATATCCTTTGCTTCGCGCCCCACCGCGACCACTTCACCATTGTTCTTGTTGATCGCCACGATGGAAGGTTCGTTCACTACGATCCCCTTACCGTGCGCAAAGACCAGCGTATTGGCGGTGCCCAGATCGATCGCCAGGTCCGACGAGAACAGGCTAAACACCGACCTGAGGTTATAACCGTTCTTATTCATGGCCCCGTCTCCCTGCAAATCTCATTTTACCGCCGCCTCGCTAGCGCTTTCTTGGTCAGCGCTCGCCTAGCTGTTTGATTGCGAAACGCCGCTATTTTCAAGCAGTGCCGACCCGCCACAAAATCAGGTTTCACTTCACTTCGGCACCACAAGCGAAATCTGCTGTTTGGCGGTACCGCCTCGGCGATTCTGGCCGATGACCACAATGGTGTGCTCTCCGGGGGTCAGTGGATCGGTAAAATATCGGAAACCGCCTTCGGCCGAAATGTTAGGCACCGGCTGACCGTTGATGATCAGCGCCGAACCTGGCTCGGTCTTTCCGATAATTTCCGCAACGCGTCCGTGCAGCTGCGGAGCTTCAATCTCCAGGGCCATCTCTTGGGTCTTGCCTTGTCCAACCAAGGTGAATTGGAACGTGTCGCTGGGCTCGCTGGATTGGTGCTTGGTGTCGGTTGCGATCACATGCCAGAAATATTCCCCGGCATCCAGGCCGGTGACCTCCGCGGTAGTGCCCGAAACAGTTTTCTCTTTTACAGCTTTTGCGAACATGGTCGTGGCGCTGACCCGCACGGTGTAAGAGACCGCGTCCTGCGTCGGTTTCCATTCGAAATGGATGACGGTGGTCTTCGGATTTCCGCCCATGATGGGCGCAAGGTTGAGGGGCTCCAGAAGATCGGGCGGCGCCAACACCTGCAACTTGGAAAGTGGGCCGCCGGTCGGCATACTCACCTTCTGCCACTGGGCGAGCTCGACCTTTTCGGAGCCGCGCGTAACTTCGGCGCTTCCTCCGGATACCACAATCTCATTTTCCTTGCCGATCGGGTCGGCCTTCACCGCAGCGCGGCTATTCGAATTCAATTCGGCGGTGGCGTCTTCGACGTTTACGGATGCCTTGGATCCCGGGGACGTCCAGTTGGGGGTCGCCAAATCCACCGCGCCAGTATTAATACGAACCGAGACGCTGGTCGGCTTGTCGTTGGCCATGGAATTCTCTTCCACGGTAATCAAGGTGTCGGACTTCACGGTGTAGAAGGTTCCGTCCGCGAAGGTGATGCGCGCCGCACCATCTGATCCGGTTTGTACCAGGTCGCCGCGGTCCAGCAAGGTGCGGTAACTCGCCTCCACCCATTGCACCGAATCCACTTTCTTCACTTGCACCCTGCCGTCGAGATTTACGAATTTCGCCTGAGTTTGGGTAACCGCCGCCGTTTCGGTGTCCCCGCTGGTAATCGCGCTGTTAATCTTGCGAAGCGCACTCGAGTAAAAACTGGGCGCCACGAAATATCCGATCCCTAACAGCACCGCTGCGGCCAACAGAATGTAAATCGCCACGGTCTTATAGGTTACCGTGGTCCAATAGACCTCCACGCGATGGATCTTCGGCGGCGCTTCCGGTCCGACGGGCTCCGGGGGGCGGCGAGTTTCTATGGGTGTTTGCGTTGGCACGATCGTGGGCGCAGACTTAACGCCAATTTTGCAATGTAGCACAGCGTTTTCGGATCGGTGCGACCGTGCGCCAGGGCGTTAGTCAAAGCGCAAATAGCAATTGAGGAACTATCAATCGATGCCCTCGGCAGGGGGGCATCCGGCCGGTCGATTTTTCGGCTTGAAATTGGCATGCATTCAGCTGACCCGGCTTGGCTTGCAGGAGGTGCAGGATAGCTGCCATCCTGATTCTCCGTTCGTCGTCCACTAGGAAAGCAGCACCCAAGCTTTAGTGCCGAACGAAGTAGCTTCGCTTATCCAGCGTCGCCGGCACGGCCACGTCGAAAAAGCCGACCATCATCTCGTCATAGGTCTGTTCGCCCCATCGCACCGCCACATCCGGGCCCGGATTATGAGCATTCGAGGCGGAGTTGTCGTACCACGCTACCGCCTGCAGTTCCGTGCCGGCCTTGAGCAGTCGTGGCTGCGCCAGGCGATAACTCATCTGCCAGTGAAAGTGATAATTGACCCGCAGCAGCGTCTCGACCCCGAGGGCCGGGACACCTGAGGCGTGGCCAGCGTCGCCGTTGGAAATGATGTTGTATTCGAAACGCTTGCCGCGCAGATGCATGTGCGGAAAAAAACTGAGCAGCAGCGCATCGTTTGGTAACGTTCCGCGGGCCTCCACCCGGTAGTTTGGTGCGCCCGGCGGGATGACGAAATGATCATTGGTCAACTGCAGTGTAAGCACTCTTTGGGGTGGCGGCTGTTTGGAAAAAACGAGACCAACGCTGGTGCGATCGCCTCCTACCTTTCCGTTGGTGGTGTAGTGCATTTGGAAGACCAGGTCGGACCCCGCGGGAATCAGCTTGGCCATATTCGCGGGCCATTGGTCCGGCAAACTGCCCGGAGCATAGACCAGCAAAACGTCGCTGTCGGTCCACTGCGCTCCGCGGCGATCCTCCGGGTCTGGCAGGGTGGCCGAAGTAAACGGCACGCCCACCGGGGCATGGCCCATCCACTTCGAATCTGGCGGCCGCACATAGACCACCGCATGATGAACGTTGGCCGGGAGCGAGGGCAAAACCTGCGCCATCTGGACCCAGCGGTCCTGTGCAAAGTTCGTCGGCACGATCTCGTAGGTATAGTCGACATCGCCGTCCGCGGCGAGCTGAACGCTTTGCGGCATGCGAAGAACTTCGTCGGGTTTAGAAATACTCCAGCGGTCCGCCCAGGCGATCTGCGGCGGCGCTTCTTGGGGATCGCCTGCGGGGGTCTTGGCGTCTACCCACCCGGCTAGGGTCGCGATCTGCTCGGTTGTGAGTGAGGGATCGTTCGAAAAGTGGCCAATACCTGGCACTGCGAACCACGGTGGCATGCTCCGATTTTGCGTGGCGCTTTGAATAGCACCGGCGTAGCGGCGAGCGTCATCGTAGGTTTGCAGCGAGAATCCGCCGATTCCGCCATCGCGATGACACGTTTCGCAGTGCTGCTGGAGAATTGGCGCGATGTCCCGGTAGAAGGTGGGTGCGGCACCCTCGGTCCGCCAGCCCCGCGACCCCGCCCGCTGCTGTGCCCCGGCCAACAGCGTCACGCTGACCATAACCACCAACAAAAGCATGCCAGTGTTGGTACTGGCAGTGAAGGTCGCAGTCTTTGACGGTTTCACTAAACCCCGTACCGCACCACTCGCAAACTCCAGACTCACTGGGTGGCGGGCAGTTTCTGGTGATAGTTCGAATAGGGCGGCCGCTGGAACGTGGGCGGAGGATTCTTTTTCAACAAATCCAAAACTACCTCGATGGCCTTGTCCAATTGGGGATCCTTGCCCTCGCGGGTGAGCTGGGGGTCCATACTTACTTCGATGTCCGGCGCGATGCCGTGGTTTTCCACTTCCCATTGGCCGTTCAAGCCATAGATGGCCCAACGTGGTGCGGTGACCCGGCCGCCATCGATCAGCGTAGGATAGCCGCCGATTCCCACTAGTCCGCCCCAGGTGCGTTCGCCAATCAACGGACCAATTCCAAGCTTGCGGAAATACCAGGGCAACGCGTCGCCGCCTGAGCCAGCGAATTGGTTAATCAACATGACCTTTGGCCCGTAGATCGCGCCCGCCGGCTCCGACTGATCGTGGCCTTCCAGAGTGGCCACCCGATTGAGGATGGGGCGCCGCAGATAGTCCACGATGTAGTCGGCCAGAAGCCCGCCGTGATTGAACCGCTCGTCGATGATCGCCGCTTGTTTGCCGACTTGCGCAAAGTAGTAGCGATTGAAATTTGTGTAGCCATCCACGAAGGTGTCCGGCAAATACACATAAGCCACGCGTCCTGCGGTCATCTCATCGACCTTGCGGCGATTTCCCTCGATCCAGGCCAGATTGCGAAGACCGTCTTCGCTCTCAACGGGAATCACGGTGACCTCCCGCGAGCCACTGGCGTCAGACTTTGGTCCAACCTTCAGGACCACTTGCTTGCCGGCAGTCTCCTCAAAGTAGCTGTACACATCGTCGGTAGCATGCAGCTCCCGGCCGTTCACCGCGAGAAGGTATTCGCCCTCGACGACATTCACGCCGGGCTGAGTGAGCGGAGCTTTCAGCTCAGGGTTCCAGTTTTCGCCGTCAAAGACGTGTGCAAATCGATAGCGGCCATTTTCGATGGTGTAGTCCGCGCCCAACAAACCACCTTTGAATTTTGGAGCCGGGGGTAGGTCGCCCCCGCGGATGAACATGTGGCCCACGGTGATGTTGCCGAGCATTTCGTTGAACAGGTAATTGAGATCATCCCGGCTGGTGACGCAGTCGAGATAGGGCTGATAGAATCCCTCGGCAGCATTCAAATCTAGGCCGTGATGGCCGGGATCGTAAAAGAAGTCGCGTTCGATGCGCCAAACCTCGTGGTACATCTGCTTCCAATCCGCCCGGGGATCGACGTGTACCTGCATGTCAGCGATCTTCAAGGCGCCCTCGCCTGGTTTGGGCGGTTCTGTCGTTTTTGCGATGAACCAGGCTTCTTCGCCTTGCCGGTAAAGAATTTTCTCACCGTCGAAAGACACCGTGGACGCGGTCACCCCATCAATCAGTTTGTCGGTCTTGCGAGTTTTTAGGACGAATTTCTGTACGCTACGTGGCGCCGGAGGGCCCGGCAGTACCACGGCCGGACCTTCTTCCAGATACAGTTCACCTTCCTTGCCGGCGGTCAAATTCAAATAATTTTTGGCAGGAATCGGGAGCGCCAAAGTCCGCTGCGCAATTTTTTCAAAGTCGATCTGAACAACCGGCGGAGTCTCTTTCTTGGCTTCGTCTTTCTTTTCGTTCTTGTCTTTATCCTTTTCCTTTTTATCTTTCTTGCTCTTACTGTCAGCGTTCTCGTGCCCTCCCTGGTTCTTGTCCTCGGCGGCGGCATCGGCCTTATCGTCTTTCTTGTCGGCGTCCTTGGACTTTTCGTCGTCACTTTCCGGCGCGAGCGGGGAAGGCAAATCCTTGCGAAGCACTACCACGTAGCCGCTCCGAGTCACCCCGCGGCCCAGGCCAGACATATCGCCTGCGGCCGCGAGTCCGACGTCAGTGCTGGCCAGAAAGTAAATATACTTTCCGCTCTTGTCGAACGCCGGATTTAGCGCATCGCTCAAACCGTCCGTGATTTGCGTCGTTTTGCCGCTTTCCACCGAATACACGAAGATGGCGTGAAGATAATTCGGCAAAATCTTTTGATACGCGATCCACTTGCTGTCGGGAGACCACACCTGGGCGAACGGAGCCGGACCTTCGTCGAAGTAATCTTTATCCACCTGCACCGGCGTGCCATTGTCTAAGTTCACGTACCACAGATTGATCCGCGAGTCGCTGTAGCTGATTTTTTTCGAATCGGGCGACCAGCGGTCCGCATAATAAAACGCGGGCTTCCCCAAGTGCACTTTGCGCACCGCACCGAGACCATTCTGATTGCGGATGTGCAGCGCGTATTCGCCGGACTCATCGGAAAAATAGGAGATCGATTCGCCGTCCGGGGACCACGCAGGATCGCGGTCCGCCACCGCCGAACTGCCGGTGATGTCGCGCACATCGCCCTTTTCGCCCGGCACGGTAAAAATGTTGCCATGGGCTTCGAACACGGCGCGCACCCCGGTTGGCGAAATAGCTGCGTTCTGAATCTGCTTGGCTTCAATCTTCACGAAGTGCGGGCGGATTTCAGGTAAGTCGCCGGCCACCTTGACGTGGATCGTCGAAAACCTTCCGCTCTCCAGGTCAAACAGGTGCAGCGATCCGAATTCCTCGATGACTAGCGCGTCTGGCCCGGCGCCCGCGGACTTGAAATCCAGGCCTTCGTTCTTAACCGCCTCGGTTACCTGTTTGCTGCCGGTGTCGTACGCGAACAGCGTCACCGGACCGTTGCGATCCGATAGAAAATAAATCTTGTTACCCACCCACATGGGATTGAAGTCATTCGAATTCTCGCGCGGGATGCGCTCGGCGATGCTGGAATCGGAGAGGTTCACGATCCAGATAGGCTTGGTCTGCCCCCCGCGATACCGCTTCCAGGCTTGCTGCCATTGGAAGTTCGGCACATACGCGAGCTGCGAGCCATCCGGTGAGTACGACCCTTCGTCGGCCATCGGCAGCGGCACTTCGGTGGGAAATCCGCCGCCCACCGGAAGAGTAAAAAACTGCTCCGGATCATTGGTGCTCTTGCGATTAGATGAAAAAAGGATTTTCTGGCCGTCCGGCGTCCACGCGATCACCCGGTCCGGACCTGGATAGTAGGTCAGGCGGCGAGGCTCACCTCCTGCCGCCGCGATCACGTACACGTCGCGGTTCCCGGCATATTCTGCGGTGAAGGCGATCTGGGTGCCGTCGGGGGAAAACTTGGGACCTTCTTCGTGCCCCCCGGTGGTGAGTTGCCGCGCATCGCCACCGTTGCGATCCACCACCCATATATAGCCAGCGTAAGAGAACGCAATCTGCGTGCGGCTGATGGATGGACCGCGCAGCAGCTGTGGGGGTCCCCCCTGCGCGGGCATCGCCGCACTCCCGACGAAGCTGAGTGCGATGCCAAGAAGGAACAACCGGGATAGACGCGCCTTGAATTTCACCGTTGATGATCGCATTCGATAGCTCCTCTTTCAGGTCACCTGCACCAGGGTATAAACGGGCTTGGCGACGATAAGGTTCACCGGCCCCGGAGTCAAGTTTTCCGGGAAAGTCCGACAGACCTCAAGCGCTAACTTGCTAGACTCTTACACTGGTTAGGCGTTTAGCCTATACTCTAGTGTTTGTCCACTGACTTGGAGCGGGATTGGAATGTCTGACGCCTCAAATAACCGGCAGCAGTTGTTCACGCGGATACTTCTCGGTGCGGTTGTCCTGGTCTTGGCGGGAGGCATGCTCCTATATCTGGTTCCGAGCATGCCGGGAACCGGCGAAGCCTCTTCCACCGATACCGTGGCCAAGGTTGGCGATGAGACCGTCAGCATGGCCGAGGTCCGTCAGCAGCTCTCGGAGATCGAGCAGCGCAACTCCATACCGAAGCCGCTGGAATCCCTCTACGCCCGGCAAATCCTGAACAATTTAGTCTTCCAGAAGGAAATGGAATACGAGGCCAAGCGGCTGGGGCTTCGGGTCTCGGACCAGGAACGCGCTGACCGCATCCGTCAGTTCCTGCCGACGGCCTACAACGGTGACACCTTCGTGGGCATGGACCGCTATTCGCAGGAAGTCCAAGGTCGCTTTCAGATGACCGTTCCGGTGTTCGAGGAGCTGATTCGCCAGGGACTACTGCAGGAAAAATTCCGCAAGTTGGTCACCGACGGAATCAGCATCAGCGATGCCGACCTGCAACAGGAGTTCCGGGTTAAGAACGAGAAGGTGAAGTTCGACTACGTTCTGATCAAACCCGAGGATCTGGAAGCGAAAATCACTCCCGACGAAGCGGAAATCAAAGCCGCCTACGAAAAGAATCGAGCGAACTATCAGGTTCCTGAAAAACGCGTGGTTCGTTATGCCTTGTTGGACGTCAACCAACTCCGCCAGAACACCCAAGTCTCCGACGACGAACTAAAGGCCCAATATCAGCAGGACATCCAGCAATATCAAGTGCCTAACCGCGTTCACGTGCAGCACATTCTGCTGATGACCGTCGGGAAAACCGACGCCGAAGTAGATGAAATCAAAAAGAAGGCGGAAGACGTTTTGCAACAGGCCAAAAAGGGTGCCAAGTTTGACGAGCTGGCGAAAAAGTATTCCGAAGATCCCGGCACCAAAGATAAGGGCGGCGATCTGGGGTGGATCACCCAGGGTCAGACCGTTCCCGAATTTGAGAAGGTGGCCTTCAGCGAGCCGAAAGGCGCTATCTCTGACCTGGTCAAGACTCAGTACGGCTTCCACATTATCAAGGTTCTCGACAAAGAAACGGCTCACACCAAGCCTTTTGACGAGGTCAAGGACTCCATTCGCGCGCCAATGGTGCTGGCCAAGGCCGACAAGCAGGCGGCGCAGATGGCCGACAGCCTTTCGGCGGCCATTCGCCAGTCCAACAAAACCTCCCTGGACGAATTGGCGAAGCAGTTTCATTTGGCCGTGGGAGAAACCCGCCCGCTAAGTGCGGCCGACCAACTCCTGGAGTTAGGTAACTCCAAGGAAGTAAAGGATGCGGCGTTTGGGCAGCGCGTCGGCGAGGTCAGTCTGCCGATCCACACCGACCGCGGGTACGTGATTTTGGCGGTGAAAAGTGTCCAACCGGTGCACCAGGGAACCTTGGATGAAGTGCGCGACCGAATCATCGCCGACCTCAAGCAGCAGAAGGCCAATCAACTGGCGCGCCAGAAAGCCGACGAGCTGGAAAAGCGCCTCAAAGCCGGTGAAAAATTCGATGCCGCGGCGAAAGCGCTTGGGTTGGATCTCAAGACCAGTGACCCCATCGCCCGAAACGGCTCGATTCCTGGTGCTGCTAGCGGTAAGCAGTTGGATGTGGCCTTCGGAATGAAGCCGGGCGACGTTGGGCCACCATTGAACTTGGGCAGCAACTGGATGGTGTACCGCGTCGAAGAAAAACAGGAGCCCAATCCCGGCGATTTCGAGAAGCAGAAGAAAGAATTGACCGATCAAGCTCTGCAAGCCAAGCGAAGTATGGCGTTCGAGGCGTTTCGTACCGCCCTAGAAACTCGACTGAAGGCCGAAGGTAAGCTGCAGATCATGGCCGATAAACTGAAGAGCTTCGGCGATTTGAGCTAAGTTAATCTACTAAAAACAAAAGACTTATAAATTAACATGGGTGCTCTTGTCTTCCGCCCAGCGGGCCATTACGCTATAGGTGTTCCTGAAATGTGGTTTCAGCAGGGGCGACGCCTTCCAAAGGACTTTCATCTTACCGCCGCAAGCTGAACCTGCTTAGCGACATTTATCGGTGAAATGCCATGCCAGCTCGTACAACCATTCGCAACGATTACAAATGCAGTATCGAGAGGAATCAGGGTGGTAAGTATTGCGTTCGCATTCGGGTACGTTACCCCCGTCACGCCTGGTCGCTGACCGTCTTCTTTCTCGCCTCCTCCTTCGACCGGGCCATGAAGAAGCTCGAACAGTCTCTGGACTTTCTGCAGCGTCACGAAGAGAAATTGTGGTTCTGGGGAGTGGATCGCGCCGAGGATATGGGTTTCTCTGCTGAATTCCTCCGCGAAGCCGGGATGCGGTTGGACAAACGCGCGGAGTTCCCGAGCAAAGCGGCGACCTTATCGCTTGTTCCCGAGCGCGCAGTGCCCGCGTTTGTCCTTGGCCCGGTGCGCCGGGGCCTGGCGGAGTCGGTCGAGACGATGCGGACCGCCAACGCTGCCGACTAGCGCCTCCCGGATTCGATCAAACCTCAGATTCTCTCCCCAGAATTCGCCAAGCTAACGGCACCAGCTTCCCTTGACATATCCATGGTGGTTCGCCATTATTCGGCGGTCGATCCAGCCCGTTGGCGCCATCAGCGCGATAAATACTCCAATTACTTCCTATTCCACTCAAGGAAGATGCGCTCAGCGCGTGATCCCGAACGCGACGGGCCGGAAGAAGGACACCGTGAAGGCCAAAACATTTTGGTGTTTGTGCTTTTTATCGGCGGCACTGCTGGCCGCCGAAACCGGCTCTCCGCTTCTGGCAGGCCCGTCCGCCAGCCAAACACAAACCCAGGGCGGGGATCAGGCTCCGGGTCAGGGCCAGAACGATTCCACGGCCACAACCAAGAAGAAAAAGAAGAAGGGCACCGGGACCACTACGACGGATCCGTCCGGCGAAGCCTCTGGGGCGGTGGACGGCTCAGGCCGAGCCGGCAGCAGCGCATCCGCCCCGCGTCCAACGGACAGCCCATCGAGTCCCGGTAAAGTGACCGGTTCGGCGCCTCCGCCCTCGGCGACGTCTGGCTCAGCGGGCAGTTCAAATCCCGGCGGTACCGGCTCTGGCGCAGCCACAAAGGCAAGCCCGGCGCCGAAGCCTCCCACACCAGAGGATAGTGGCACGGCGCCGCCGCGTTCGACGGACAATCCCTCAAGCCCAGGGAAAACCACCGGCTCGGCGCCACCGCCCTCAGCGACGTCAGCGCCGCGGGTGGGCGCATACCCACCGTCGGCTCCGTCGAAGTCCCCTCCGAATGCCACTACCAAATTTGCCGGCATGGTTTGGGTCAACACCAATTCCGGCGTCTATCACAACTCCACCAGCCGGTGGTACGGCAAAACCAAACAGGGAAAGTACATGACCGAAGCTGACGCTCAGAAAGCCGGCTACCGCCCTGCGGACAAAGAATAAGCAAATTTTTGGAGGAAAAGGGCAGCAATTCATGAACAAGCAAATAACCCGGCAAGGTGGCCCACAAGATCATCGCCAAGCAGCCTAAATAAACCCATGGGTCACAAGTTCAGCAGCGCGGGATGGCTTGAGTGGCCGACGTTATTTGCGATTTATCGCGATCGGGATGGAAGCCGCGACCCGCTACTTCTCGCGCAGGATGACTTCGCCCTGCCCAACGATCTGCTCGTTGAGCCAAAGGCGATATTTGTAGGAACCACCTTTGATCCCAAGGCGCACCGGACCACTGAGCAGTCGCATTCCGCTGGGCGCCTGGAAGATATTCGACGAAAACGGGCACCGATTTACGTCAAACTCAACGCGAAGATTTCCCGCGTCCGAAATCCACGACACCTGGTCGCCCGTATCAAGCACCACCGCCTGCGGAATCAGACCGACCAACACGGGGCGTTCAGCCATTGCTCCTCATACACTCAAACCTGGTGCGATTTACCAGCCCGATGAACCCGCCGCCGACGAACCTGCCGCCGACGAACCTGCCGAACGATAACACATTAGGGTTGGTTCTGCGGTGGCAGCGCATGTCGCGACGGGCCGTGGGTCACGTCCGCCCATTCCCCCAAAGGTGCCTTCTAGCCGCCTCACCAAAGGAAGGTAGTTTTCGCATCGCACCTGTACTATAGTGCTCTTGACCCTCTCCGCACCGGTCCGTACACTTACTGGACTGCTCGTGTCGTAAATCTGCGCGAAGTCAGTGCTCGGCGTCCCGGAACCGAGCCGTGTACGGCATCGCAATTTCAGCTCAAGGATTGGCTGTATGGCTTCCGCCACCCACGGATTATCGATACCTCTGCCGAATGGAGCGCGTATTTCGTTGGTCGGCGTGGCACCTTTCGCCATCATTCACCTGCTCTCGCTCGGCATCTTTTTCGTACCGTTTCGGTGGTCCTATCTGGGTGCCTGCCTAGCGTTACTGGCCGTGCGCATGTTCTGGGTCACCGCCGGATATCACCGCTATTTTTCGCATCGTTCCTACAAGACCAGCCGCGCCTTTCAGTTCGTCATCGCCTTCATGGCCATGACCTCGGTGCAAAAAGGGGTACTGTGGTGGGCCGCTCATCATCGCCACCATCATCGTTTTTCCGACCAGGAAGAAGATCTGCACTCACCCACGCTCTTTGGCTTCTTCTGGTCCCACATCGGCTGGATCGTTTCCGACCGCTACAACGACACTCGCCTGAACTACATCGCCGATTACGCCAAATTCCCCGAGCTGCGTTGGCTCGACAAATATCATTACGTGCCATCAACCATCTTCGGAGTCACCCTGTACCTGCTCGGTGGCTTACCGTTGTTCCTGTGGTGCTTCTGCCTGAGTACCACGCTGCTCTGGCACGACACCTTTACCATCAATTCGCTCTCGCATCTGTTCGGCTCTCGCCGCTACGAGACCACCGACACCAGCAAGAATAATTGGCTGCTCGCGCTGGTGACCCTGGGCGAAGGCTGGCACAACAACCATCATCACTTCATGGCTTCCGCGCGCCAGGGATTTTTCTGGTGGGAGATCGACATCACCTATTACACCCTCAAGCTGCTCTCCTGGTGCGGCCTGGTGTGGGACCTGCGCCAGGTCCCCGCCCATCTGCTCCACTCCGACCAAGCTCAACAGCAAGAACTCGCCGCTTAGTCTGCAGCTATGCTTGCCTGACCACCTCTGGTTCGCCGCCACTAGGGCGGACCGCCTAAATTGGCGGTTGCACCTCTGATGGCGATGCGGGAAAATTGTGGTCCGTCCCGGGCTTAGCGCACTGACTCTGCGAGATCGGTGATCTCGCCGCACCCAAAGTTGTCGCGCAATACGAGGCATACACCATGACGCAACACATTGGCGAAATGAATCCTCCAGTTCGACTGATGCTCACGCCCGGACCTTGCTCCATCGATCCGCGCGTCTATCGCGCAATGGCCGCGCCCCTGGTCGGACATCTGGACCCCTGGTTCAAGACCTGCATGGACGACACCCAGGTGCTTCTGCGGCAAATCTTTCAGACGGAGAATCGCCTTACCATGCCTCTCTCGGCGTCAGGCTCGGGCGGCATCGAAGCAGCGGTCGTAAATGCGCTGGAGGACGACGACGAGGCCATCGTCTGCGTGAATGGATGGTTTTCCGACCGTATGGCCATCATCGCGGGACATACGCGCGCGAAAGTCACCAAGGTGGAAGCTCCCTACGGCAAGGCCGTCGACGCCGAAGACGTCCGCCGCGCCGCGAAAGGCCGCAAGATCAAGATGATTGGTCTAGCCCAGGGAGAAACGTCTTCCGGCGTGCTGACCGCCCTCGCCGACTTTCGCACCGTTGCCGATGAGCTAGGCGCCTTGCTGGTGGTCGACACCGTCGCTTCGCTTGCGGGCGTCCCCTTACATGTGGACCGCGAACGCATCGACATCTGCTTCAGCGGTACCCAGAAGGCCATCAGCGCCCCTCCGGGCATGGCTCCCATGACCGTCAGTGCTCGCGCCGAAGAAGTTTTTCGAACCCGCAAGACCAAAGTCCAGAGCTGGTATTTCGATCTCACCACAGCCATGAATTATTGGGGCAAGGATCGCTTGTATCATCATACCCCGCCGATTTCGCTGATCTACGCTCTCCGCGAAGCGATGCGCATCGTGATGGAAGAGGGGTTGGAGGCTCGTTGGAATCGCCATCGCCAGAATCTGGTGGGGTTGGTTGCCGGCATCGAAGCGATGGGCCTGGAGTTGTTGGTGAAAGACCCCAAGGACCGTCTGGCTACGGTGACCGCAGTTGTGATTCCGCAGGGAGTTGACGACGTCAAAGTTCGCAACCAACTGCTGGACGAGTTCAATATCGAAATCGCCGGAGGCCTCGGGCCTCTGAAAGCCAAAATTTGGCGCATCGGCTTGATGGGTTACTGCAGCCAGAAGCCCCACGTTCTACTGTTCCTGGCGGCCCTGGAGAAAGTTCTACTGGATCAAGGCTTCCGTGTCGCTGCGGGCGCGGGCGTGGGCGCGGCTATTCAAAGCTACCGCGAAGATGCGACCATGGAGCCTGTGCAAGTAAGAGAGAAAGTCGCGAGGTAGACAGCGTGGCCACCGAAGCTACACAAGAACGTAAGGATTCACAGTTCAAGCCGGTACTCGCCAACAGCGGCGCGATGAGCACCTTCGTCGGCGCCTTCGACGTGACCTCCAAGCTTACCGGCCAGGAATTTCAGTGTCGCTTCTCGCACATGTGGAGCGGAATCGCCACTCGGCATGCTGACACTATCGATACCAAGTTCTTCGTCGATGGCCAGGCCATTGTGGTGGGGCTCGCGCATACCGCTTTCGTCAAATTTCGCGACCGCGCCGGGCGGGACCTCACCGACCGTGAAGCCAGTTTCATCGCCGCCGAATTCTTAAAAGAGCGACTGGAAGAAGACGATCAGCGGCCGTTATATGACGTTCCGGAAGCAGAGGTCCTGCGACTGATCGATGCCATTGGAATCAAGTAAGCAAGGTCTGGTCGCCGAAAAGTCAGCAGCCTTCCCGCATCGATAATACCAAAGCGAAATACATTTAGCGGAAACGTTAAGTTAGTGTACCGTCTGCGCATGGACTGCTCGCGAGTACCGTGGTTTGATCCGCAGTCCCGGCAATGACCACCTTGCGGAATGAATCGCCGCGCATGAACCCGACCATTTTATCGAAAACCACGACCAGCGATCGTTTAACGACGGTGCTCTCCTACGGCGCCATCCTGCTGCTCGGATATTTGGTGTACCGCATCGTCGAACCGTTCCTGGTGCCACTGGCGTGGTCCGCAGTCCTCGCGATTTTCTTCTACCCCTTGCACGAGTGGCTTTGCCGCCGCCTCTCTCCCAATCGGGCGGCGATCGTCAGCGCTTTAAGCGTAACCATTCTATTGGTGGTGCCCGCGCTACTGGTGCTGCTTTATACCGCGCGTGAAGCCTTGGTAGCGTCCGCCAAGATACAAGCTGCCTTGACCGATCCCGATAAAGCGCTCCCGACCCATGCCATGAATTGGCTGCGCGATCGCCTACCCGATGAGTTTCAATCCTTCGATATTTCGCAGTCCCTGCGTGACGCCGCATCCAAGGTGGCCTCCTTCGTTGCCGGCAGCCTTGGCGCCCTGGTGAAAAATCTGTTTTCGTTCTTCGTCGCCCTGTTCATCCTCATCTTCGCCTTATTCTTCGTCTTTCGTGATGGAGAGCAAATCGTCCGCGGCGTCCGGCACCTTTTGCCGTTCGACGCTTCCATTCAGCGCGACATGCTCAGCGAATCCCGAGAATTGATCTTTGCCAGTGTCGCGGTCGCTTTGGTCATTGCGATTCTTCAGGGCGCCCTCGGAAGCATAGCCTTTGCCATAGGTGGCGTGCCCACGCCTATCTTATGGGGCGTAATGATCGCGTTCTTCTCACTCATACCGGTCGTTGGTTCCGCGCTCATCTGGGTGCCCGCGGCAATTTGGTTGGGCCTGAGCGGCCACTGGGGCCGGGCCGTAACGGTCATCGCCATCTGTGGAGGCGTCGCCGGGGTGGCCGATAACATTATTCGCCCGCTACTTTTGCGCAACCGGACGCATCTCAACGAGCTACTGCTGTTTATCAGTGTGCTGGGCGGCTTGCAGGTTTTCGGTTTGCTCGGTTTGGTGGCCGGTCCGACCATTGTCGCGGCGGCCATGGGAGTTTTTCGAGTGTATATGGATCGGCGTGATGAGATTGGAGCATCCAGTGGGTAACATCGGCGGCAAATTCCCGGACGGTCACGTGATGCTGTGCTAGAGTACCCCGCTCAGATGAGTTCGAACGGCTACAAGCCAGCGGTTGCGCATTCGGAGTTACCGCCGCAGAAGTTGCGGTGGCGCTGCGATACCTCGCGTCTACCCTTTGAAACTACGGCGCAGGCGGAGCTGCGCGAAGGATTCGTCGGCCAGGAGCGCGCTCTGCGCGCTCTGAAGATGGGCGTCGAGCTGTCTGCGCCCGGCTATAACGTTTTCGTCTGCGGACTAGCGGGCACCAGCCGTGGCGGAACGATCGCCAGCATGATTGGGGAGTTGCACCCCTCCACCAAGCCGTCGCTGGACCGCTGCTACGTGAACAATTTCAAGATCGCCGATCGCCCCCGGCTGCTGTCCCTCCCACGTGGCCAAGCCAACGCCTACAAAAAAGACATGCAGGCCGGCGTGGACTTTCTTCGGCGTCGAATTCCACAGGTCTTTGAGGGTGAGCCCTTCCAGCGCCAAAAGGGACGTATCGTCGAACGCTTTACCGCCCGTGAGAAAGAGTTAATGGACGACTTCACGCGGCGCATTGCCCGCGAGCAGTTCGCCTTGGGACACATGCAAGTCGGGGCGGTTGCGCTGCCGGAGATTTTTCCAGTCCTCGAAGGGCAGATGGTTCCAATCGAAGACATCTCGAAAATGGTGCACGAAGGAAAATTGGATGCCCCGGTCGCCGAAGAAATCGAGCGCAAGTACGAACAATTTCGCCAGGAGTTCACCGTCGTCTATCGCAAGACCCTGACGCTTTCCCGCGAACTGGCCAGCGAGTTGAGCTACCTGGAGCAGGAAGCCGCATCGGTTTTGGTCGATGGAGTTATTGAGGAGCTAAAGGAGAAGTACCCCAACACCGGCGTTTCTGAATATCTCGAAGAAGTGCGTCACCACTTGCTCGACAACCTGGAACCCTTCAAAGAGCGTGAGGGCGAGAGCGACCAGGATGGAGAGCCGTCAGATGGCTCTCCCAAGCAGCCCGGCGGCCAGGAGCGGGATCCGTTCCGCGTTTACGGTGTCAACGTAATTCTCGCCCAGAGCGAAACCGACGCCTCCCCGGTGATCTTCGAGACCACCCCGACCTACGCGAATCTGTTCGGCACGATTCAGCGCGCTTACGACGCCCGTGGCGGTTGGACCAGCGACTTCATGGATCTACGCGGCGGATCGCTGCTTCGCGCCGATGGCGGCTTCCTGATCATGTACTCCATGGAAGCCATCTCCGAAGTCGGCGTCTGGCGCGCCCTGAAGCGCACCCTCAATCACAATCGCCTGGAGATTCAGCCTCTGGAAATGTTTTACCCCTTTGGGGGCAGCTCGCTGAAACCTGAAGCGGTGCAGATCAACGTCAAAGTGATTCTGATCGGTGATCGCCAACTGTATGAGTTGCTTTACGACTACGAAGAAGATTTCCGCAAGATTTTCAAAGTGCGCGTGGAATTCGACGAAGAAATGCCCATGAGTGACGGGGTGATTGCCGAATACGCCGGCCGTCTGCGGGCGCTCAGTGAAAACGAAGGCCTCTCGCCCTTCGATCGCGGGGCCTTCGCGGCCATGCTGGAATACGGGGTGCGCCAAGCCGGCCGCCGCAACAAAGTCACTGCGCGTTTTGTGGACATCGCCGATCTCGCCCGCGAAGCGCATTACGCCGCCGCGGCCGCCCAGGAATCCGTGGTGCGCGCGGCCCACGTGCGCGGCGCTCTTTCCTCCAAGATGGAACGCCACAATTTGGTCGAAACCCGCATCCGCGAAATGATTGAAGAGGGGACGTTGCTCGTCGATCTGGAAGGGAAGCGCGTTGGCCAGGTGAACGGCCTGAGCGTTTTGGAGATTGGCGGCTACTCGTTTGGCAAGCCGGTACGCATCACCGCGACCGCGGCACTCGGCAAAATCGGCGTGATCAACATTGAGCGCGAGTCGAACTTAAGCGGCAGATTCCACGATAAGGGCGTTCACATCATCTCCGGCTACCTGCGCAGCCGCTTCGCCCAGGACAAGCCGCTTTCGCTTGCGGCCAGTATTTGCTTCGAGCAGTCGTACTCCGGCGTCGACGGTGACAGCGCCAGCTCCACGGAGGTATACGCGCTGGTCTCGGCTCTCGCCGAGCTACCCCTGCGCCAGGATATCGCCGTGACCGGTTCGATGAATCAGCAGGGCGACGTTCAAGCCATCGGCGGTGTGAATGAGAAAATCGAAGGATTTTTCGATGTTTGCCGCATCAACGGCCTGTCCGGTTCCCAAGGGGTGATCATTCCCGCCGCCAATGTCGAAGACCTGATGCTCCGCGAGGACATTCTCGATGCCGTGGCCGCCGACAAATTTCACATCTGGCCGGTTGCTAAAATCGAGGAAGGCATAGAGATTTTGACCGGGATGACCGCCGGATGTTGCGGCGGCGACGGCAAGTTTCAGCCCGACACGGTCTTCGCCAAGGTCGACGAACGCCTGGCTCGCATGGCGCAGACCATGAAGGCTTTTGAATAGGCCATCGGGACGTGCGTTTGGTCCTTCATCTCAATGAACATCGCCAGGCGCGAGGTAGGCGCGACGGTAGTCGACGCGATACCCTTTGGTTTCCGCAGGCGAAGGCTCTGACGATCCCGACGCTGCCTCTGACCCCGCGGCTTTGGCGATCGCGCTGGTAGCAACCCCGCCGATCCGCACTTCGATCGAATGAACTTTTCCATCCGCGCGTGGCGGCGCAAACGCCAGGCTGTACTCATGCCGTACCAGTTGAGCAATCTCCGTGTATGCGTCTGAAAAGTCTTGGGCATTCTTCGGGAAGTACACTCGGCCGCCGGCAGCCTCGGTAACTGCCGTCAGCAAATGATCGGCTTTGGCAAACTCCTGCGCGGTGGCTGCGGATTTGTCTGCAGCAACTTTCTTCTTATCGAACTTGCTGCCCGAAACCTCGGCGCCGGAGCGTATCTCAGCGCTAAGCGAGACCGCCAGAATTCGGACGTCGGCGGTCGCGGCGCGATCGAGCAGAACTCTTGCAGCTTCGGTAGGCGATGTGTCTACGCCAGTCGACAGCAATACCATCGTTTTCTTTCCCTGAATTTTCGCCAACCAATCCAGAACCGTGGACACGCTGCTGGAAAGGTTGAGCATCCCAAATCCCAGATTGAACCTGACCATGGTGAGCGCGGCTTCCGCTTCGCCTTTGTCGGCGGTGAAGTCCAACACGCCTTCTGCGCCTTCATCGTATTTCACTACCGCGACGCGGTCGCCCGGGGAAAGGCCATCGAGCAACGCTCGCGCTGCCTGCAGGTGGCTTCCTTCCAGGAAATAGACTGCGGGTCCGGCCTCCACCATGAGAAGAACCTGGGCAGGTTCCTCAATAGCCGCGAAGTCGGTGATGGGCTGCTCAACCGCGTCGTCAAAAACGTGGAAATCCTCGCGGCGCAAGCCTTCCACGAAGTTTCCACGTGCATCGGTCACGGTAATACTCGCGCTCACCCGGTCCACGCTGACGCGGATAGCCTGATCCGACTGCTGTGCACTCGCAGGCACCGCTACAAATAGCGGCCAGGCCAAAAGGGCCAGCGCAAGGCCGGCCACGATGCGACGCGCCCCCGCCCGCAAAGCGTTGCCTGCATCCATTCGGAACGCCTACTGCAACCACTGGTCGAAATGAATCCCTTTACTATCTTTCCAGGACGCTCCTGCCATCAAGTGCAAATGCCTCGGAAAAACCTGGGGATTGACGTTACCGAGCAAAGTGGGAACCTGCGACAACGCATTTTTCTGTGAGTCCAGCGTGCTGTTTTTGGAAGCTTTCTTCGCCTCTTCAATCCAGCGCGCTTTCATCGCCGGCCAGTCCACCTTTTGAAAATCGAAGTAATAGATTCCGTCCAATTTGTCGGGATAAGCGGCACGAGCTGCCTGGAACTGTGGGTTTGCTTCAAGGGTTTTCGACGGCGATTGGGTCGAGCGGGTAGCCAGCAAATCGCGCAAGGTTTCATTTCGACTGCCGGCCAGAACAAAGTGAGGAGTCACCGCCAGATGATAAAAGTCCCGCTGGGTCACGTCGGCGGTGCCTTGGTTCCCGTGTGTCGAAATCTTCATGTACGTAACCTCGCCTTCGTTACGCTCCGAGGTGACTTGATCCCCGAACAGTGTTCGAATCAATTTTAAGGTTTCCGGCTTTTTGCGAATCACCAGCACATACAATCCTTTTTCTGGATCGATCGCCGGGCTGGTGGTCAGCGACGCAAACTCTCCGGTCAGCAATCCCAGCGCATCGGACATCGACATGCCCAAGCGGCTCTGCGCCATGGCATCAATCATATTGCTATTCGATTGTTGACCAGACGGCAGGTTGGCGCGGAACGCCCTCAACAAAATCTCGTACAGGCCTTGAAAGTTAAATTGTGTTTCGCTGTAAGAGATGGCCTCCGGCGATGTCAACGCCAGTGATTCCGGTGTGTGTTGGCCCTCGTTCCACAGATCGAATGGTGTGCCCGGCGCGGTATCCCCAAGGATTGCCGCCTGGAATCGCGTCTTGGCGCCCTCCAACATCACTCGCCCGCACAAGGAATGCACCGCGTCCAGTCTCATCGCATCCAGCAACGGCGAAACTTTGAACCCGGAGGCAGTAGTATCTCCGGCCAGATCTTTCAGATTCGAGGTGCGCGCAAAAAATTCCACGAGCCCGCCGCCCAGCAATGGCTGGGCCTCTTTATATTCCGGCGATTCCACCAGCGACGACGCGCCCGTCGCCTGGCCCTCCAGCCGTGCCAGCAATTCCTCCAGCACCGCGCGTTCGCCGGCCCCCACCGCGTATTTTCCGTGCTCTACCCAGTAAGAGGTGCCGGTCTTGCGTTCGATCTTCAGTACCGGAACATCGCCGATGATGATTTGCGTGATGTTGGGCACTTCGGCGTACTGCGAACGCATCCCCAGGACCGCCTTGCTCAATAGCGCTTCTTTGCCGGTGCGATCGTACACGAGGAAACCACCGTTCCAAGTTTGCTCGGGGGTTTTGCTGGAGCTGGCTGGCGCTTTGTTGGCCGGCCGCGGAATGTAACCGACCACAAAGGAGTTTTCCAGCAATGCCGAATATTGTCCCGCTTCTCGGCGAGCTACAGCCGCCTTTGCAGGTTCCGCTCCGCGATCCGCGGTGGCATTTTCAAACAGCGCAGCGCGCACCGAGGCAAAATCGGGATCGTCCCAAAGCGCCAGAAGGGAATTTGCGTTACGCGCATCGGAGGCGGGTGCGCCGCGCCAGATCAGGTAAGCCGAGGTCCGCGCTGGCAGCTGTACCGGTTCCAGCGGCGCTTGCGCCCGCGCTGATGCGGCGAACAGCGGCATCGCCAGCAACACCATCGATCGCCAGGCGCACAAACGATTCCGATTCATAGATAAGCTCCGTCAAAAGAAGGAAATAACCGCGATCACGCGACGATTTCCATGCTAGCCGCCGCTGCAAAAAGCCGAAAGCCCCATGGGCCGTCTGTTTCCAGAAAACCCCACAGGGCTCGGATCGACCTCCCAGCTACAGCCGATGTTTCCCTACGGCTTGTTCAAGGTTGGCGGCGCCGACTGGGTAGGCGTTGCCGCAGGCGCTTGGGTCGCGGCTGGTGCCGCTGCCGCTGCGGGCACCGGCGCTGAGGATCCCGATCCGGCGTCCTTGGGGGTGGCAAGGTAGCCATTGATTTCGTTCTTAGCCACGTCGAAGACCACGATTTCATACGGTGCCATTCGCGCGCTGCCCTTTACATAAAATTGCACTGGCTCGCCCGCGGTCTTGTCTTTCTTTTCGATGGTTCGATCATCGACGAATACCGTAACCGTGTATTTGGCCTTTTTCGCGTCGGTCTTCGTCAACGTAAGCTGAACGGGCCCGATCCGCTGCGGGGTCTTACCCCTGGTAATCTTGAATTCGTAGTAGTTGCGGTCGCCACGGCGCTTCAAATCTTCCAGATCGTCGCGATTGTGAGCAATCAACCCGCTCATCACTCCCATATCGCCGGTGGCGCGCTCCAGCTTGGTCTTGGTCGCTTCCAGGTCCGTGCGCGTGGTTTCGATATCTTTCTTCGCGCCTCCCACTTCCGTGGACACTTCCGAAATCTTCTGGTTGCTCTCTTGCTGCACCTGCGTCAGTTGCCCGGCCAGCTTCTGGTCTGAAGCGATTTGATCGTTGCGGATGGATTCCGCTCGGCTCCGGGCTTTTGCCAGTTCCGCCTGAGTGATACCGATTTTCTGCTGAGTCACTTCCTGATTCGCCTTCAGGTCTGCCAGCCGCGAATTGGCTTGATCCAGCTGCGCGGTCAAAATCTTGTTCTGGTCCTGCGTTTTCGAAAGGTCGCCGGATAGGCGGTTCTCCGCTGAGTAGCCGGTGTAGCCCAACACCACCAATGTCACAATCAGCACACCGAAGAGCACCGCGATCCAGCGTGGCGTTCCGGTTGTTTCGTAATGGTAGGACTCCTGCGGGGTCGGTACGTTTGGCGAAATACTCATTCAGCCTCCTAGAGGATGGGTCCTGTTCAACGATGTTAACACTTAAAAAACACGAGTCGCAACGTAACCGCACTTTTCTGTAATTGCTGCCCATCGCCCGCAGAAAATATCCCTCAATCGACTTCGTTTGCAGCCAAACCACAAGGGTCAGTCCCGGCAGGGCTAGGGTCCCAATTCTGAGTACTGAAAGAGCAAGCCTACGGACCCAGGTGGACCATGGCCGCATAGCGACGTAAGTACCAGTGCAAATTACGACTGTCGAAGCCACGTTCCTGGTTGTCGGCTAGTTAGCAAACAACTCGCGGAGCATATAATCGGCTTGAGGCCGTCATGACCACAGATAAACAGGTTTTCCAAACCAAGATTGACCGTGTGCACGCGGCTAGGATCAGAGCGGAAGCGTTTGTGAATGCGGGCGGAGACCCAAAATCGAAGCAGGGCGCGCCCATTGGCGAGGAGCTCTTCGAAGCATTTAAGGACCTCTCCACCGAGTTTGGGTACTCCATCCGGAAGGAACAAAGCCAATGGGAAGACCGAGAATAGAAAGTTCAACTGGCCTCGCAATGGAAATCCGGTGGCGAGGTCAGCTCTCCGCTGGTCCGCTAGATTCGGGCATTCAAGAGGTTCGGTTCACTTATCATCGCTTTCGGTCGGAAATTTGATTGAGTGTTTTCATCACTTTCTGGGCCTTGTCCCTGCGTAGTTGCTTCCAATTCGTTCCCGCCGTTTGGTCCGCTCTGTCCGACAAAAATGCCCATTCCGGATTTGGCCGCCTATGCTCCTGCCGCGCTTTCCGCCAGGCGATCGCGAATTCTTTGAATGTGGGTGCCCTGCCTGAGGCCCAGAATTCTCTAGCAAGAATCCTGGCCATGGCTCCGTCTTCAAACTCCCCGTTGGTAAGCTCCTTAAGCAGGGTAATCATTGCTCGGTTGGTCTTATCGTATTGGCCGTAAAAAAATCTGTCGTTGGCGACCGGCTTGTTGGGAAGGGAATCGAGACAAACCACGTCAGCTCGAAAGCGTGTCTGTTCCAGGATGACGCCGGTCTGCAGAAAGTGGCGCACCCTTTCTAACAGCACCCCTTTTCGATCGGGTTCCGAGGTACTGCGTCGCTGGCCACCGCGCGATTCGATTGCAATGGCGTACGGAATCGAGTGCTTTTTGCAAAACGACTTGATCTCTCCCATGTTCAAGTAATTCAGGTCGGCCAGCAACTTTCGCCGTTGACCGGTGCGCAGATTAGAAATGAGCGAGGCCATCCGCCGCCAACGTCCGATATTATTTTCGCGGACCCTGCAGAGTATCCGAAAATAATCGTAAACGCGAGAATTCAGTCAGGCTGGTTTGTTCTGATTAGGGTTCCGAATAATAACCCTCACGAGTACGCGCAGTCAGTTTGGATTTCGCAATATGGACTTCTAGACGGTGGTATTCGCGTGACTGATCGCCCTGCGCTGGATCGAAGGAGACCTCGTAATAAGTATTTGTATCCGCAAGGCACTTTTGTAATTCACTTGCGATGTCATTGCTCGAGTTGAGAGCAACACCGCCGCTCTGGGTTGCGAGTACTTCTAGCCCCAGGTCTCCCGGTTGCGCCTGACCCGGCTTGCTGACCCCTTTGACGAACTCCTGCCAATAGAACGTACGCGCACCGATGTCCGCCGTGCCTAGAGGATCGATGCTGTACAGCGTGATGCGAGCCTGCCGCAATTGCGTCGACAGACTGACGATATCCGCGAAAAGCTGCTGCTGTTGCTTTCCGTCGATCTCGATCCGGGGCCCAGTGAGCAGCGGCCACCCGGGAGAAATCCACAGAATTATCTTCCGTCCTGGCCGCAGCGACTCGCGGCCCACCAGTTCACGCAGGGCTTTGAGCGAGAGTTCGAGGCGATCGGCTGCCCCGTAAATGCCCTCGGAGCGGCGAATGGTGCGCAAACCGATGGTGTACTGATCCAGTGACGCAGTAAGAGCATTACCGTCGGTAGAGAAGCCCTCCTGAATCTGCGCTCCTCGATCCGTCACGATGGCCAGGGCGGTGGGATGAGCAAGCCGCCCCCCATCGACTCGAAGAAATTTGTCGACTTGGTCACGCTCGTAGGCGACGCCCTGGAAATCGGTGTTCACTGCATCGACCACCACAACGACCTCAACCGGTGCCTGCCTCCCATTGATCGCTTGGAACGACGTTAGGGTTTGCGGGACCTTGTTATCCGAGACCGTGAAGTCCTGCTGCTGGAGACCGCTCACGGGCTGCCCGGATTTCGACGTGACCACCACGTCAAGTACGATTCTGCCGGGCAAGGGTTGCGTTGACGGGCTGGGCTGTTGGGCTAAGGCTGCGCCGGCACTCAGGATAGGCACAAGAACAAAGAGCCATCGGCGTGCGTTGATCATCATGAATTTCAACCTTCTAAACAAGCCATTGGTGCGGGACACGGCAGATCGGAACGTACCAGCCCCACTAGAATTGACGTCATTCATCGATGCGGTAGGTACAAGATCGACTAACGGTTATCGTGTAGGTCTTCTTACTTAAACTTCGACTTCTTTGTTGAAGTAGGCGCGGCCGGCCGCAACCGGCCGCGTTTCATCGGTGCGCAGGCTAGAAATGAGAGGTCCGCAGACTACCTGACCGCCTAGTCCAAAAACACGACGCCGGTCTTGGACAACCTGCGTCCTCTGAGTTTCCACTTGACCCGCTTGGTTGGAGACGGCACAACGGGATCACCCTTGGCATTACAACCTCCGTCCAGACCTCTCGCCCGTCGAGGGCGCCCTTGCCAGTCGTCCTGGCCGTTTTCCTCAAGGTTTATTGCTTCCCACGGCCCTTTTTCAAGGTGACCGGTTCGCTGTCGGCCGCGACAGGCAACGGCCACCGTGCGAAAACCGATGTGGTCAAGCCCCCGCGGGGCGTAAACTCGCCGCGAACTTCGCACCATTCCGGCTCGATCGCCGCCGAGATGTCGCGCAGCATTTTGTTGACGGCGTTTTCATAGAAAATTCCCAGATTGCGGTAAGCCAGTAAATACAGTTTCAGGGATTTCAGCTCGATGCATTTCTTTCGCGGCACGTACTCAATCGTGATGCAGCCATAGTCCGGCATCCCGGTCTTGGGGCACACGGAAGAATATTCCGGAAACTTGGTACTGATGGTGTAGCCCGGAAATTGATTCGGCCAGGTTTCAAGCTCCGGAAGTCTGGTGTGAACGCCCGCGCGGGCGTGCTCATCGGTGTAATCGGCCATGATCGCTCCTGCCCATCATTGTACATCGTCAGGAACGGCCGAAGCGGCGGCACGAACGGCCAAAGCCGGCCACCTGTCCAGTCGCGAATGTACGCATGCCAGACTAGTGCGAGTCGAGATCGACGTCCTTGATGGGAACGTCCCAATGCGCGTCCAGAATCGCGAAGCGGTGCTGCTCTTCTCGCTGGTAAGTCTCTTGATCCGGGAACATCTGCTTCAGCAGCGCAGCGGTATCGAAGTTATCGTGTGCAATCTCTGCGTTCTTGAACACAATCGTGGTCCGATAGTCCCAACGCCCGTCCTCAGTGCTGTGATAACGCGGCGCTACCGCGTACACCCTCAGAATTCGCCCCATCTCCATTTCTCTCTTCAGCACCGGATAGTGATTTTTCTTGAACAGCGCAATGAATTCATCGGCATGCCCCCATTTGGTCTTGTAGTAATACTCCACGACGAAGGGCTGCACGCTGGCACTCGCAGCCGAGGAACTGGCCTGACGCGCGTGCAGATATCCGCGCAGGGGGAAAGTCAAACTTGCCAGCAGAACGACAATAAGAACGATCCAACGAATACGGCTGGGGCGTGCGACGCGCATGAATCCTCCAGGAATAACAATCTCTCAAGCCTGCGGCCCGGTTGAACTTAGCGCCCGGTTGTACTTGTCGATAGTATCGTGATCTGACCGGCGACACAGCAGCCGGCGTTCCGCAGCAACCCGGACCCACCCGCCGACTCCCTCGCGATCCCTCGTCGCGAAACACCCGCGCCGAAGTTATACTACCCCCAATTCTAGGGAGCTTCGGTGAGCCAAGAAAAACGCGCCCGCGAGCTGGGTATGGGATGCTCGATCACTCGCCGCGATTTCCTCAACGGTGTCGCCGTGACCCTTGGCGCCACGCTGCTGGGCGATCCGCTGCTCGCCGCTGCTGCGGCAGACGACTTCGCGCCGGAAAAATCTCCCGCCTACTACCCTCCCGCGCTGATGGGCATTCGCGGCAATCACGACGGCTCCTACACCTACGCGCACCAATTACGCGACGGGGTCAAACTCGACCGGTCAAGCGCGTTCGCATCGACCGGAGAAACCTACGACCTGGTGGTTGTCGGCGGGGGCATCAGTGGACTTTCCGCAGCCTACTTTTACCGCCAGCACGCCGGAGACGCCGCGCGGATCCTGATCCTCGATAACCACGACGATTTCGGCGGGCACGCCAAGCGCAATGAGTTCACCGCCGGCAAGCGCATGCTGCTCAGTTACGGTGGCACCCAGTCGATCGAAAGTCCCGGGGAATATAGCGATGTTGCCAAACGCTTAATCGCCGAGCTGGGTATCAAGACCGAAAAGTTTTATCAGGCCTACGACCAGAAACTTTACTCCAAACTGGGCACCGCCGCATTCTTCGACAAAGAGACGTTCGGCGAAGACCGCTTGATCACCGGCATGAACGTGACGCCATGGCCGGACTTTCTCGCAAAAGCGCCACTCTCCGACGCCGTCCGCCGCGATATCGCTCGCGTGTACTCAGAAAAGATCGATTATCTGGACGGCCTGTCCAAAGAACAAAAAGAAGAAAAGCTCGGCAACATCACCTACGCCGAGTACCTCACCAAATTTTGCAAAGTCACTCCCGAAGCGTTGCCGTTCTTTCAAAAGTTTCCCCACGATCTGTTTGGTGTCGGCATCGACGCAGTTTCCGCGCTCGATTGCTACCGCAACATCGACGATTACGAATCCTTCACCTATCCCGGATTCGACAGCCTGGGCTTTCCAGAACGCGAAAAGGAAGAGCCTTACATTTTTCATTTTCCAGACGGCAATGCCTCGGTTGCGCGACTCCTAGTCCGCTCGCTCATACCCGGCGCCGTCCCGGGTGAAAACATGGAAGACCTGGTCACCACCCGCGCCAACTACGCGAAACTCGACCAGGTTGGGGCACCGGTTCGCATCCGCCTGAACAGCACCGTAACCCAGGTGCGAAACACCTCCAAGGCCTCAAAAGACGTCGAAGTGACGTACATGCGTGGCGGTCAGTTGCAAACCGTGCGCGGCAAGAACTGCGTCCTGGCCTGCTACAACGTCATGATTCCGTACATTTGCCCGGACCTTCCAGACAAACAGAAAGACGCGCTTTCCTATTTGGTGAAAACCCCGCTGGTGTACACCCATGTCGCGCTGCGCAACTGGACGCCATTCTCGAAGCTGGGCATCCATCAAATCGTCGCCCCCGGGAGCTACCACAATCACACCGCGCTCGATTTCCCGGTCAGCCTGGGCGAATACAATTTCCCCAGCCACCCTGACGAGCCCATGATCCTGTTCATGCTCCGCACGCCTTGCCAGCCCGGTCTTCCCATGCGCGATCAATTCCGCGCCGGCCGCATCGAACTGATGGCCACGCCATTCTCCAAATTCGAATTCAGCACCCGTGATCAGCTGGCGCGCATGCTCGGCGGCACCGGCTTTGATCCTTCCACAGACATCCAAGGCATCACCGTAAATCGCTGGGCCCACGGCTACGCCTATACGCCGAACGCGCTTTTCGATCCCGCTTGGAAAGAAGAGGAAAAGCCCTGGGTCATCGGACGCCAACCCTTTGGTCGCATCACCATCGCCAACTCCGACGCCGGGGCCAGCGCTTACACCAACGTCGCGATCGACCAGGCCCACCGCGCCGTCACCGAAATCCTTGCTCACTCTTAGAAAAACTGCTATGGCAGAGAAACGAATAGCACATCTCTCTCCCGACGTTGGCGCTACTCGAAAACCCGCCCCCTACCGGTGACCATCGCCGACACGTGTGGTAAACTTCATGCGGTAAATGACCTGCATCTTCGGCATGTACCAGTAACAAACCGTGCCGAACGCCATTCCGTTCGGCATTACCCACGGTGGCGCTATGGTGCAGCGGTCCAGCACGCCGCCCTCTCACGGCGGAAACACGGGTTCGATTCCCGTTAGCGCTACCAAAGCTTTTCTTCCTCCCTGACTCTGCTATTCTCACCGTCGTTCTTGACATTCGCAATCATCGGAAACCTCGAATGCCTCAAGCGTATGACGCCATCGTCGTCGGCGCCGGACACAATGGCCTGAGCGCGGCCGCCTACCTTGGCCGCGCTGGTCTCCGAACGCTGGTCCTGGAGCGTCGTGAAATCGTCGGCGGATGTTGCGTCACCGAAGAAATCGCTCCTGGCTGCCGCGCCTCCACCACTTCCTACATCGCCAGCATGCTTCGCCCGGAAGTCATCCGCGACCTGAAACTTCGTGAACACGGCCTCCGCATGGTGCCTTGTGATCCCGGCCTGCAAGTTCCTTTTCCCGACGGCCAACTGGTGCCCTGGTGGGCCGACCGGGACCGCGCCGTCGCCGAATTTCGCAAAATTTCCCCTGCCGACGCCGAAACCTTCGTTCGCGTCGATGACCAGCTCAAAAAGTTGGCGCGCTACCTCCAGCCCTTTTTCCTCGAGTCGCCGCCCGAGCCCGGCACCGATTCCATCGCCGGCTGGTCCGAGCTCCTCCGCGCCGGCAAACGATTCCGCAAAATTTCCAGCAGCGAAATCGCCGCGCTGATCTCCTTCCTTACCGGCAGCCTCGGCGAGTTCCTCGACCGCAACTACCAATCCGAAAAAATCAAGACGCTTTTCCTCGCCAACAATGTCTATGGCAAGCATGGCGGCCCGTATCAGCCGGGCACTGCGATCGGCCTCCTTTTCCATTTACTCAGCGGCGGCGACCACCATCTGCAAGGCTTTTACGGCCACGTGGTGGGCGGTATGGGCGCAATCACTCAGGCTCTCGCGCGATCCGCGCGTTCCCACAATGTCGAGATCCGCACCAGCGCCCCAGTTGCTGGTGTCAATGTCCGCGACCGCCGCGCTACGGGCGTCACCCTGGAAGACGGCACCGAAATAGCCGCTCGCTTCGTGCTCTCCAACGCCGACCCGAAACGCACCTTCCTGCGAATGGTCGACGCCCAAGACCTACCGTCTGATTTCCTCCACGCCATTCGCGGCATCAAGATGGCCGGCCCCTGCGCCAAAGTAAACCTGGTCCTCGCCGAAGAACCGCGCTTCACCAGCACTCCGCACGACACGCCGCGCCTGCAACGCTCCCTCTACACCCTCGTCCCCTCGCTCGAATTCGCCGAGCGCTGTTACGACATCGCCAAGTTCGGCCAAATTCCCGAGGAACTCTGGGTTGACTGTGTCGTCGCATCTAACGCCGACGACTCGCTGGCCCCACCCGATCGCCACATCATGACCTGCTTCGTTCAATACGTTCCGTACCGCTTGCGCGAAGGCAACTGGGACCAATATCGCGAGCTGCTCGGCGACCGGGTAATAAAAAAGATTGCCGAGTACGCGCCGAATGTTCCGCGCGCCGTGATCGCTCGGCAAGTTCTCACACCGCTCGATCTCGAACGCACCTACGGCTTAACCGAAGGCAACATCTTTCACGGCGAGTTGAACCTCGAGCAGCTTTTCTTCATGCGTCCGGTGCCCGGCTGGTCGCAATATCGCACTCCGGTCGCCGGACTCTACCTGTGCGGCGCCGGCGCACACCCCGGCGGCGGCGTCACCGGCGCGCCAGGGCACAACGCCGCGCACCAGTTACTCCGCGACGCCCGCAGCCGCCGCTTCCGGTCGCGCGCTTGATGCCGTAAACTTTGCGGTGCTGCATATCTAAACGTCATGACCGCCGCGCCTCCCAACCCGCCCAGCCGCCTGGAGAAATCTCTCCCCAGCTCCTTCTATCTTTCCCAGGAAATCTACATGCGCGAAAAGGATAAAATTTTCGCCCATGACTGGTTTTGCGCCGGCCGCCAGGAGCAGCTGCCCGAGCCGGGCGACTTCCTGGTCCTGGACGTAGCCGGCGAAAGCATCCTGGTCGTCCGTACCAAAGACAGAAAACTCGCCGCCCACTACAACGTCTGCCGCCACCGCGGCGCGCGCCTTTGCGAATCGTCATCCAGTCACAGCGCCGACAGCGGCAATGGCATCAGGCTCACCGGCGGCGTCCTTGGCCCCGCGGGCATTCGCTGTCCGTATCACCAATGGACCTACTCTCTTGATGGCCACCTGCTCAATGCTCCATACCTTCGCGAAACGGATGGCTTCGTTAAAGAAGACTTTTCTCTCTATCCCGTCGGCCTTGCAACCTGGGGCGGTTTTTTCTTCCTGAATCTCTCGCCCGATCAAGCCGCCGCGGAGGGCCGCACGCTTCAGCAGCAACTCGGTGCCGCCCCGGATCGTGTGCAACGCTACCCGTTGGCGGACCTGCGCGTCGGAGCTCGCATCGAATACCATGTCGCCGCAAACTGGAAGGTCATTGTCGAGAATTACAACGAGTGCTATCACTGCGCCGGAATTCATCCCGAACTTTGTGATGTCGTCCCGGCGTTCAAGCAGCAAGGCGGCGCGCAACTAGATTGGGACCGTGGCATTCCGCACAAAGAAGGGGCATTCACTTTCACGAAATCCGGCACCACGACCCGGGCGCCATTTCCCGGCCTCGATGATGACGAGAAAATTCGCCACAAAGGCGAGCTGATCTATCCCAACTTCATGCTCAGTTTAGCCGCCGACCACGCCACGGCCTTCTATCTGTGGCCTCAGGGTCCGCTGCAAACCCGCATCGTCTGCGAATTTCTATTTCACCCCATGGAAATCGCCAAATCTGATTTCGACCCCAGCGATGCGGTCCATTTTTGGGATTTGGTGAATCGCCAAGATTGGGCTATCTGCAAACGCGTGCAGCAAGGCATCGCCTCGCGCCCTCATCGCTTCGGCTTTTACGCGCCCATGGAAGATCTCAGCCTGGACATCCGTCGCTACGTAACCGAACGTCTCGGCCCGCTCGAGTAAATTCGCCGCCAGCCGCGATTGGTCCTGGGGCGATTTACAAAGCCTCACTCGCAGTTCGTTTTATCCGCTGAGCCCGCGAACTACCCGCCCAGTAAATCGCCAGCCCAATCGCCACCAGAATCGCAGACGACCCCACGATCTTCGTCGCCGCCAAGAACTTCCGTGGCTCGTCCGGCGGCGGAATCAAAGACAGCAGGATCGCCGCAGTCGCAGTGATAAATCCCACCACCGCCACGAAGATCGAAACCGGCTTCCCACCCGGAAGCCGGATCACCCCCGGGTCAGAGGGCAACCGCTGCAACCGGATCAACGCCGCAAACAAGAATAAATATGGCACTAGGTACGTAATCACGCCGATGTCTACTAGCACGTCGTACGCGCCCTTCACGCTGGTACCCGCCTGCCCGATCAGCACAAACGCAATTCCCACCACGCCTTGCAGCAACACCGAAATGTACGGTGTCTTCCACCGTGGATGCAGTTTGCCGAATGCCGGTGGCAGAAAACCGTCAATTCCCGCCACGAACGGCAACCGCGCCGCCGCCGCAAGAAACGCCGCCGCCGCCCCGATATTGCTGACCGCAATCAGCACCGCCGCGATACCTGTTACCCCCGAAACCCCAATGCGCTCCGCGGTCTTGGCAATCGCCTGCACCAGGCCATCCAAGCTGTTGGTTTCGCTCGCCGGCAAAGCCAGTAGCACGCAAAACGTTCCCACCACATAGCATACGAAAATTGTGAATCCCGCTGCCAGCAATCCGACCGGAACATTCTGCCGTGGATTCTTGATCTCTCCCGCCAGCATCGACGCCGCCTCGCAGCCCCCGAACGCAAACACCAGCGTGGACCACAACACTACATTCTGCAGATGATGGCTCGGCACCAAAGTCGCCGCCGTGAAAGTTGTCGCCGACCCGAACCGTCCCCACGCCACCACTCCTAGTACGATCACCATCGCCGCTGGAATCCACATCGCCAGCGCTCCGATGTTGTAAGACCATTTCGCCACGTTCATGCCCACGATGTTGATCGCCGTGAGCACCGCCAGCGCTACCACCGCAAAGATCACAAAATAGGTTGAGTCGTGCGAGTATCGGCCCCAGCCCGCGCGCAAGAATAAAATATTGCTTGCGGCAAAATACAAGACCGCGGGAAAGTACGGCAGATTGCTGTTCCAGTAGATCCACGCCGCCAGAAATCCTGGGCCTTCCCCGAACGCCTTCGCGGTCCATACATACAAGCCGCCTTCTTCGGGAAACCGTGATGCCAGTTGAATCACCGACAACGCCAGCGGCACATAAAACAACAGCCACGCGCTCAGCCACATCAGCAGGGAACTCGGGCCGATGCTGGCCGCCGTCGCGATCCAGCGCAGGCTCACACCCGTCACCACATAGAAAAAAATCAGGTCGCGCAAGCCCATCGCGCGAACGGGATGCGGCGCTGCGGCGTCCAGCTGGTCCAAGTGGAATCCTTCATTCGCTTCGAGAGAGCCAGACACTATCCGTCGAGCGTCCGCGAGTCAAATCGCCCAACGCCCTTGTAGCGCGAGCTCGACTCGCCATTTGTCTCTGATTGTTCGAGCGGAGTGTTTTCGGCAGCAGTACGTGATTCGGACCTTTATCGTGTCAATTTCCTGCCGCGATTGGGTTCGACGCCGCTTCCGCGCCTCGCAGCTCCCAACCCGGGTATAGTTCCTTCGTCCCTCTGCGGCGACTCTATGAAACGTGCAGCCATCGCTGTCCGAATGCACTCCGGCTGGGGAGCCTTCGTGGCCGTCTCCGTGACCGCCGGCAAAGTCCACCTCCTCGATCGTCGTCGCATGGTGGTCGTTCCGGCGGGCACGCCTGGAGCGATACAGCCCTATCACTTTGCGAAACCTCTCGAACTTCCTGAAGCACAGGCATTTCTTGCCAAATCGTTAGCCGCGGCGGAAAAACCCGCTCGGACGGCGATCCAGAATGTCGTTGGGGAGTTGAGTGCTCGCCAATATCGCGTGGTGGGTGCCGCGGTGCTGCTGGCTTCAGGTCGCCCGCTACCGGTTCTATCCAAAATCCTCGCGGCGCACCCTCTAATTCACGCCGCCGAAGGCGAATTTTTTCGCGGCGCATTCCGCAATGCCTGCGAAGCTCTAGGCATTTCCATCATCGGTGTCCGGGAGCGCGACCTCGCAGAGCGGTTCGAGTCGGCCCTTGGCAAAACAGCGACTCGCATGTGGCAGGAAGTCTCCGACCTTGGTCGCACCGTGGGACCACCCTGGACGCAGGATCAGAAATTGGCGACACTCGCCGCCCTGCTCGTTTTGGCACAGAAGTGACCTCAGCATGCTTAAATACCCTACGGATGCTCGCCAAACTTCACTCCACAGCGCCGTTTCCACCACCTATGTTTTCGGATTCTTCTCATGTGTGCTTGGATTGAGCTTGTGGCCAATTTTCAACAACTATCCATAGGTTACCGCAGTCCTTAATCTGGGATTTTTCCTCTTGGGCTTTTTCTTCTTTACGGTGACGAGGGTCAAGACCGAACAGACAGTCCTCAAGTATAGAAGATGGTCTCAGTGGTATGCGGCTCCATATTCAGAAATCGCGGAGTGTGGTGCGGACTGGATGTACGGGTGTATCAGACTTCGCCGATACATTTTCCCTTAGGGGAAAATCCACTTCTTAAGGCCTATTCTTCGGAATCGCTTTAAGCGTGGGATCAACAGACGATCCACACGATACGCGCGAAGGCGGACATCGCCGGGTAATCCCTGTCTCCACTGGACCCGAAAAATCAAGCCGCCTGCGCCACCACCCGCTTCCGCTGCGATCCCACAAAAGCGAAAAACACGATGTAGAAATAACACAGGATCGGAATAAAAAAGGCGTGATGAATCCCGATCTTGTCCGCCAAAATCCCCTGCAATTCCGGAATGATCGCGCCGCCAACAATTGCCGCCACCAGCAACCCCGATCCATCCCCCGTCAGCGGTCCCAGCCCTTCGATCGAAAGCGTGAAAATCGTCGGGAACATCACCGAATTGAACAAGCCCACCGCGATAATGGTCCACATCGCAACGTGTCCGGTCGTAAGCATCGAAGCCAGCACCAGCAGCGCCGCCAGAATTGCCGCTGCCCCCAGCACCTTGTTCGCCTGGATCTTTCTCTGCAGCCCCGAGCCGATAAACCTGCCGATCATCGCGCCCAGCCAGTAAAAAGACACAAATCCCGATGCCGTCTTCTCCGTCATGTTTCCGATGTCAGCCTGGCTGAAATAATTCACCAGAAAGCTTCCGATGGAAACTTCCGCGCCCACATAAACGAAAATTCCAAGCGCGCCCAGAATCAGATGGCGGTGTTTCCAGATCGAGTCGTTCGCAGGGGCTCCATGCTGCTCCACTCCGGTAATACGCGGCAGCTTGAACAGTGCCAGCGCGCCACCCAGGGCCATCAACGCCAGCGCAAACACCAGATAGGGCAGCTTCACCGAAGAAGCTTCCTGCACCCGGTACGCCTGTAACTCCGGCGCAGACATCTTGTGCAGCAGCTCGACGCCCAGCGGCGCACTGCTCAAAATCAGCATGCCCCCGAGCTTCGGCCCGATGGTCGTTCCCAAAGAGTTAAACGCTTGCGCCAGGTTCAGCCGGCTGGCCGCGGTCTTTTCCGGTCCCAGCACCGCCACATACGGATTCGCCGAAACCTGCAGGATCGTCATGCCTGCTGCCAGCACAATCAACGCCGTCAGGAACAGTGGAAACGACGGCACGCTCGCCGCCGGAATAAACAGCAGCGCTCCCACTCCCATCGTAAACAACCCCGCCACCATGGCCCGCTTGTAGCCCACCGCGTCGATTAACTTTCCCGACGGGAGCGAAAACACGAAGTACGATGTGAAAAACGCGAACTGGATCAGTAGTGCCTTCGCATAATTCAGCTCGAACACTGACTTTAGGTGCGGAATCAGAATGTCATTCAGGCTGGTGAGAAATCCCCACATGAAGAAAAGCGTGGTAACCATCGCCAACGGCCGGCGATAGTCTTGAAGCGTGCCGCTCTCTGCAGTTGCAGTGCTGCCAACGCTGATCTGGGCCATCTCCGAACACCCCCAACAATCTATCTTTCACTCAGTATCACAGAGCGCCGCCGCCCCGGCTATACCCGCGTCCTCTTTGTAGTGCGCAAGTACAACCGGAATCTGCTCCGGATACGGATTGAGGCATGCGCCCTTCCAACGCTCGCGGATCTCGCCCAGAAACGGCGCCAGCATTGTCGACACGCCGCCGCCAATCACAATCACGTCCGGCTCCAGCAGATCGACGATATTTCCCAGCCAATACCCCAGCAAATCGCACGTTTCGCTCAGCACCTGCGCCGCGACCGCGTCACCCGCCGCATTTGCCTGTGCCACCATCTCGCTCGTGATCGCCTGAGCGTTTCCCCCGGCCATCTCCAGCATCATCGATCGCGGATTCTGCGCCACTGCATGCTGCGCGCGTCGCGCAATCGCCGGACCCGACGCCAGCACCTCAATACATCCGCGCTTTCCGCATCCGCACTTAGGGCCGTTCATGTCCACGCCGATATGTCCGCCTTCAGCCGCCGACCCCGTTCTCCCATGATAAATTCGCCCATCGAACACGATCCCCGTGCCGATTCCCGTCCCGATCGTTGCGTAGAAAACGTTTCGATACCCTCGTCCCGCTCCCCATTTCGCTTCCGCCAGCGCCGCGGCATTTGCATCGTTATCGATTTTTATCTCCGCGTTATATATCCGGCGCAGTTCCTTCCCCAGCGGGTAGTTGTGCCACGCCGGCACATTCGGCGGATTGATGATCACTCCGGTGATCGGATTCAGCGGTCCCGGAGCGCAAATCCCTATGGCCCGTGGTTCGCCGTGATCCGGCGCTGCCTGCATCAATTCGCCGATCGCTGCGCTCACTGCCGCCAATCCCAGCGCCGCATCGTTCGCGTCCATCGGCGTTCGCCTGCGCGCCAGGATCTGCCCCTGCGCGTCCACCAGGCCTGCGGCAACCTTCGTTCCGCCGACATCGACGCCCACCACCGCTCGCGAACTCACTGGCACTCCTCGCGACCTGGTCTAAAATCACCTGGCTTTCCAGCCGGGTGCACATCTTACACGACTACGCTCCGCCCAATGGCCGATCATCGGGCCATAGCAATAGCCCAGGCGCTCTCCAGCCGCGCCTTTGCCTGAAGAATTGATTCCGACTCCGCATTCTTGGGTTTGATTTGGGTTTGGTACCACTAACTGGCTGTAAAACAATCTCCGTCGCCGCAGCAGCGTGACGCCCCGCTACTTCTTGCTATACGCCGGTGACCCCGTCGCGCCCTTGCCTTCGGTCACCATAACCGTCTCGCTCCCCGCCACATTCGCCAAGCGGTCGTGATGGTTGTGATAGAGCTTCAGCGTGCTGTGCTCGTGCGCCTGCCCCGGCCAGTTCGTCCCGTTCACCAGAAAAATATCCCGGCAATCCATTGTTGTCGTAATCGATGAACGCCACGCCCGTGCTTCTACCGCCCGGCAGCATCGCGAACAGTGCGATCACACACGCAAAGCTCGCAACCAAAGTTTCCACGGTTTTCCTTGGGGTCTAATCGCGGCCGACGCCCAGCGCATCCGCAACCCGATTAATATAGTTGAACCACGACGCAATCAATGTGATCTGAAGAATTCCCTGGTCGTCGAAGCCGGCCGCATGTAGCTTCACGTGATCCTCAGGCGAAACGCGGGTCGCATCCTTGGTTAGTTTTACGACGTAATCCAGCATGACGCGTTCTTGCTCGGTAATGGGCGCGGTGGTGTAATCCTTCTGCAGCGCTTCCACCATTCCCGCATCTAACGTCACCCGACGCAGAAACTCTGCGTGTGATTCAATTCAATACACGCACCGGTTGGTCACCGAAACCATCGTCGCGATCATTTCGTGTTGCCGCCGCTGCAGCGGCAGGTCCGGCGACATCAGCGCGCCAAAGGTGCTGAACGCATGAAACAGCGCGTCCGGGATCAGCGTGTGGGACGCCACGATACTCGACGATTGCGCGTCATTCACCGGGTGCACCGGCGTCGCATATTCGATCGGATAAAGCTTTCGTTGCGCGAGCATCGCCTCCTTCACGCGCTGGTCATCCTCCATCGCAATCGTCTTGATCCACGCCATCGTTTTTCTCCTGACCTTTGCCTCAGTAGCGGCGAGTTTTTACCCTGAGCCTCGGCGCTATCCCTACCTTACCGCCGCATGGCAAATTGGCTCCTAAAAAAACTTACGGCCGGATGATTGCATCCGGCCGCGAGTGCTTGGGGTGCCTCCGGTGGGCGCGCGAATTGGCCTGTCAGGAAGCGAGTAATGTTGCAGCGTTTATAGCTTTCCTCCACAAACCTATCAATAATGTAAAAGAACTACGACGTGCTTTTGCTTGGAATTACGGGCTCAGATCTCCCGTCGGGCTTCCGTAACCCCTTTGCCTTCAATGCATTCGTAGGCCCGTCCCGCCGTCAGATTCTTATGCTCTTCTTTGGCTCCGCTAGGCCACTCGATGGTGAGGCGTTCAATCGTGTCCTGTTTTCCCACCCCAAACGTTAGCGGCAATTCCGATTGCGACAAATAGCTAGAGCCACTTTTCACCATCCGGCTCTGGCTTTCTCCGCTATAAAAAATCCGCACGATGGCCCCAATCGCATCGCGATTGGACTTGGTTCCTCGCAGTTGCAACCTCACGCTGCGGTTTCCCGCCTTTTGATCGTTCCGATAAAGGAAAGCCGGGCCATTGTTCGTGGTCATCAGCAAGTCCAGATCGCCGTCGCGGTCAAAATCCCCATACGCCAGGCCTCGGCCAACTTTCGGTTGATCGAATTCTCCACCCACGTTTGCTGCCACGTCATGAAACTTCCCGGCGCCATCGTTCAGAAACAACTGCGGCGCCTGGGCGTAGCCCACGTTTCCTCGAATGTTCCGCACTGTCTCGTCGATGTGTCCGTTGGCCACTGCCAGATCGAGGTGGCCGTCTAGATCGCCGTCGAAAAAAGCGCATCCGAACCCGAGTGTCGTTCGCGAGGGAATCCCAACACCCGCTCGGAGCGAAATATCGTCGTACGCTCCATTGCTGCCCTCCCGGTACAGGCCGATCATTTCGTTGTCAAAATTTGTGATCGCCAGGCCGGCTCTGCCGGAGTTATCGAAGTCGGCCGCATCCACTCCCATTCCCGCGCGGGCCTTGCCTTCTGAACTGAATGCGATCCCCGCCTCCACCGCTACATCTTTGAATTTTCCGTTCCGCAGGTTTCGATACAGCTTGTTCGGTTGCGTGTCGTTCGCTACCAGCAGATCGGGCCATCCGTCTTGATCGAAGTCCAGCATCGCCACTCCCAACGACTTCGAGCTGCTGTCGAAGATCCCACTGGTTGCAGTTACGTCTTCAAACGTGCCGTCGCCTCGATTGTGAAACAGCCAGCAGGTGTCCCCGCGATAAGCTTCCGGCGTGCAATAGGATTTGTGTTGCGCGTCCAGGCTGCAAAACACATCATGCTCCGGCGACCACCGCACATAATTAGCAACAAACAAGTCGAGTAAGCCGTCGCGGTCGTAATCGAACCACAACGCCGAAGTGCTGAATCCTTGATGATTCTGTAGCCCGCTGGCCTTGGTCACATCCACGAACGTTCCTTTACCGGTGTTCCGGAACAGTCGATTTTGCCCCACGCACGTAAATAAAATGTCCGGGAATCCGTCGTTGTTGTAGTCGCCAACCGCCACGCCCATCCCGTACATCTCCACATCCAGACCCGCGCTGCGGGTCACATCCGTGAATGTGCCGTTGCGATTGTTTCGGTATAAACGCGGAGTCGATCGCTCCCGCCGGTGTCCCGGCCAGTCCATCCCATTGATCAGCAGGATGTCTTGCCACCCGTCTTGATCGTAGTCCAGAAAAGCGCAGCCGGAGCCCAGGGTTTCCGGCAGAAGTTTGCCGCCGTACGCCCCGCTGTTATGACGGAACTGGATTCCCGCCTGGGTAGTCACGTCCGTAAACTGAAATCCCGGGGAAACGCTCGCGCCCAGGAGCTCCTGGGTTAGTAGCGAACCAGCCAAACCCGTGCCAATAATCTCCTTTAGAAATTCGCGGCGCTTCACGGTAAATTCACCAGCCCGTTGCGAATTGCATAGACCACCAGCTCCGCGGTTTTGTGAATTCCTAGCACTTCCATGATGTTGGCCCGGTGCACTGCCACGGTATTTGCGCTCAGCTCCAGCTCCGCAGCAATTTCCTTATTGGATTGCCCCGCCACAATATGTTGCAGTACCTCCAGCTCCCGAGCGCTGAGTCCTGATTCGCGTTCGCCTTTCAACGCTTCCGCCTTTACCAGTTGCGGATCGAGAACCCGCTTGCCTTCCGCGATGCGCTTGATGGCGTTGGTTAAATCCAGATCCATCGCGTTTTTCAAAATGTAGCCGCTCGCCCCGGCCTCCAGCGCCTGCCGCACCAGCGTGTCTTCCGAATGCATGCTCAGCATCAGGATTTTGGCCTGCGGCTGTTTTTCCCGGATGCGTCGCGCCGCCTCGATCCCGCTGATTCCCGGAAGCGCGCAATCCATCACGATCACCGTTGGTTTCAACTCGTTGGCCAGTCTCACCGCTTCGGTGCCGTCGCTGGCTTCACCCACCACCGCGATCGCGGCATCGTCTTCCAGCATCCGCCGGAATCCTTTCCGCACCAGTGCATGATCGTCTACCAGCAACACCGTGAGCTTACCCGCCATGGACTTCTACTTTCTCCCGAGGAACCGTCAAGCGCACCAGCGTGCCTCCACCATCCGGCTGCACCAACTCTAAACGTCCGCCAACGATTTCCGCGCGCTCTCGCATGCCCACCAATCCAATCCCCTGTCCACCTCTCCGAGCCGTCATGCCCTTGCCCTGATCGCTTATTTCCAGCTGCAACACCTGTTGCAGAAACCTCAGTCGCACCCCAGCCTCGTGAACTCCGGAATGCCGGCTCACATTGTTGAGCGCTTCCTGCACCACCCGGTATAAGTGCACTCCCGCGCCGGTATCGATCGGAAAAGGTGTTCCGCTTTTTTCGTAATGCAGGGTTAGTCCCATCTGTCGTTCTGCTGTCGGAATATACCAATCCAGCGTGCTCTCCAGTCCCTGCTCTTCCAGCAGCACCGGGTGCAGCGCCTGCGATAAAGTACGAATATTATTCAACGTCCCCTGCGCAATCTGACGCACTTCCTGCAAATCGGCTCTAAGCGTGGAATCTTCCGGAACCTGATTGCTTAACCGCCCCAGCAAAGAACCAATCGCTGTCAACACTTGCCCGAATTCATCGTGCAACTCGCGGGAAATGTGCCGCAGCGTGGATTCCTGCGTGGAAATAAGCTTTTGTGCCAGCTCGCTGCGTTGCTCCGAAAGAGTCGCCAGCCGCGCGAAAATGGCTCGGTTGGCGCGGATCAGAAATAAACTGGTAAGCACGATCGCGATTAGCGTAGCCGCCAGAAATAAGTACACCTGGCGCTGTACCCGCGAATAAATCTGCGCGATTTGTGCCGCCGCTTGCTGCTCGCCTTCGTTGTTTTCCACCAGCAGCCGCGACACCGCCGTGCTCAGCGCCGCCTCCCGCGCCTGCAGCGATAAGCGAATCTGTTCTCGCGCTTGATCGTCTTGTCCATCTCGTGCCAGTGCGAACATCCGGTTCATGGCATCCCAGAATTGCGTCAGTGACTGGCTTAGATATTGTCGCTGCTCCGGAGTTCGATGCGCTTCCGCAAACTGCTCTTCCAACCGAAACGCCGAATCCAGGTCCCCTCGCAAGCGATCGAACTGCGCGGTCCACGCGATCAGCGGATACGGTTCACTGGCGTCCAGCATGTCCCGCATCGCCAGCGCCACCGAATTTAAGTCATTCTGCAAGCGCAAAAGTTGCAGTGAATCTTTCCGGTTGCGATCCACCAGTTCGCTTTGCAGCTTGCGCAAACCGGACAACTGCACGGTGATGTACGCGGAGTACGCCACTACCGCGACCAGCGTCACCACTAGCCCTAGAAGTAGTCCGCTCGTCGGCGGCCGTTGCGAACCGGAAGCTCTTTGCACGTGCAAGAGAATACCTCAGCCTGCCTCCCGCACACGCATGGTTGCATCGATTTCCTTACGGTCACATGCATTCGACTACCGGTTCGATCCGTGGTGCCTCACCGAGTCGCCGATTCTTTTTTGTCCAATCAACTACCGAGAATTCACGTACCACTATCGCGTGAACGGCGAACCACAGAATCGTGTAGCGCTCATCGCTGCGAAAACCCCGCCTGATGGTAGGATGCGAATGAAAAAAGGAGCGAACGTTTTGAGCGAAATCGGCGTGGGTCTGATCGGATTCGGATTGGCGGGACGTTCGTTTCACGCTCCGGTGATCCGCGCGGTGCCCGGCTTACGGCTCGTTGCCATACTGCAGCGCAGCGGTTTGGAAGCAGCGGAGATGTATCCCGATGTGCGCATTGTGCGAAGTGTTGAAGAACTGTTGTCCATCGACGGAATTCGGCTAATCGTAATCGCCACGCCCAACGAAACCCACGCTCCGTTGGCAAAAAAATGCCTCGCCAGCGGGCGCGACGTAATCGTCGACAAACCGTTTGCCACCAGCTACCAGGAGGCGGCGGAACTCGTTCAATTCGCAAAAGAATGCGGCCGCCTGGTCACTGTGTATCAGAATCGCCGTTTTGACGGAGATTTCCAGGCACTTCAACAATTGGTTCGCAGCGGCACCCTCGGCCGTATCGTGCGATTTGAAACCAACTACGATCGCTTTCGTCCCAAGCTGAAGGCCAACGCCTGGCGGGAAAAGGTGGCGCCGGGTGCCGGAATCCTCTTCGATATCGGTCCGCACCTGATCGATCACGCCATGCTGCTGTTCGGCCGGCCGGCCGCGATCACCGCGGATGTACGCATCGAGCGCGAAGGCGGTTTGGCCGACGACGCCTTCGACATCACTTTCCACCATCCGGATGGCATCCGCGCGGTGCTTAGCTCAAATATTCTGGCCGCAACGCAGCGTCCGCGCTTCCTACTTTTCGGCACTGAAGGCGCATTCCTCAAACAAACCTTCGATCCTCAGGAAAATAATTTGCGGCGCGGCGAAATTCCCAAAGATACGCCGTGGGGACTGGAGCCGGAAGAGAATTGGGGCTTGCTGACACTTTCAGACGGAATCACTTTCACGCAGCGCCGCATTCCGTCCGCGCTCTGCGACTATCGCGATTACTACGCCAACATTCGCGACGTTCTGTTTGGCAAAGCCGAACCCTTCGTTACCACTCAGCAGGCTCTGAACGTCATGCGCGCGCTGGAACTGGTGCGCGAAAGCAGCGCGAGCCATTGCACGATTCCGTGGAGCGAAGTGAAGAAGGAATGAGGTAACTTTTCACGCTCTCGCCATGGTGGCGGATTGCGCGGCTTGCAGGAGTTTGCGGGCGTTTTCGCGGACGTCTCCATGGCTGAAGACCGCGTTGCCAGCCACCAGGATTTCGGCTCCAGCGCGAACCACGTCAGCGACGGTGCCCAGATCGACGCCGCCATCGACTTCGATGCGAAACGATAATCCGCGCGCTTCGCGAATACGAACCAGCGCGGCGATTTTGCGCAGGGAGTTGCGGATAAACTTCTGCGCGCCGAATCCCGGATTTACGGACATCACCAGCACGTGATGCACGATTTCTAAAACTTCGTCAAGCATGCCGACGGGCGTCGCCGGATTAACCACCACTGCGGGCTTGCAACCGTGACTTTCGATCAAGTGCAAAGTGCGATCGAGGTGGGTGCAGGCTTCCTGATGCACGGAAATCCAACTGGCACCGGCTTCGGCGAACGCCGGAATAAATTCGTCGGGATTTTCGATCATCAGGTGGCAATCCAGAATCGCGTCGGGCAAAGCTTTACGCAGCGAAGAAACCACCGGCGGCCCCAGAGTAATATTCGGGACGAAATGGCCGTCCATCACGTCAACATGCAGCAGCGAGCCGCCACCCTCCAGCGCGGCTTTGGCCTGCGCGCCGAGCTGCGAGAAATCCGCCGATAAGATCGAAGGTGCCAGCTCTACCAAAAGTTGCTCCTGATCGGATCTATCTCAATTATACCCGCAAGGCATTCGGCTACCTGCCTAAAGTATGCCAACTGGTATCGCCTATTCGCCCGCCATTCCGAGGCGGCGGTGCAGCATCCAACTTACTGTCCAGCAGGGTGACCCTGCAGGACGAATTTCTCCATGGCGTTCGCGAAGCCTTCGTCTTCGCTGGAAGTCGTTACGTACGTCGCGGACTTCTGGACTTCCGCGCTGGCGTTGCCCATGGCGATGCTGAGGCCGCTTTTTACGAACATCAACACGTCGTTGGGCATGTCGCCGATAGTGGCAATTTGCTGTGGCGGAATTTTCAGCAGGTCGGACATGGCCAGCACCACCTCGCCCTTGTTGGCTTTGGGATGAGTGACATCCAGATAATACGGCTGAGAGCGCGCTGCGGAGGCGTGATCGCCGCAGGCTTGCTGAACGTCTTTCTCGCAGCGCGCCACCAGGTCCAGGTCATCGCTGACGCCGACAATTTTGGCGACATTGTCGACCAGGCTGGTTAAATCCTTGGTGACCACCGGCGGAAACTTGACGGTCCATTGCTCGCGGGCGACGTGCGGAGCGTTCACATCGCGGACAAACCAGGTGGTGTCGGTATAAATCCACACGTCCAGTTTGTGATCGAGGATCAACTGGACCACTTGCTTTACGACATCTGGAGGAAGCACGTTTTGGCGCAGTACCGTTTTGAGATCGGGCTGGATGATGACGCCGCCGTTGAACGCCGCCAAGGGCTCGTCCATTTTCAGGGGATCGATGAGCATGGCCATGCCGCGTGGCGGGCGACCGCTGGTAACGGCAAACAGGATGCCGGCGTCACGCATCTTCATCACCGAGTCGATGGCGCGCGGCGTCAGAATCTTGTCGTGAGTGACCAGAGTACCGTCGACATCGGCGATTACCAATTTCACGGGCGTATCCTGGGCTGGCGGAGGGGTCATTGCGCGGCTCCTATGGGGATTTTTCGTTCAAGGTTTCTATTGCTCTTGATAATTCCAGGTTAGTCCGCCATCCACAAAATAGGTGGTGCCGGTAACGTAGTCCGCATCGCTGGAGGCGAGGAAAGCAGCGATGCCGGCAACATCTTCCGGCGTTCCCAGACGATGCAGGGGAATATTCTCCAGAAGGGACTTGAGCTTGACGGGGTCGTTCAAAAGATTCTTGTTGATGGGTGTTTCGATGGCGCCAGGCGCGATGGAATTTATGGTGATACCGAGCGGAGCAAGCTCAATGGAAAGATTGCGGGTCATCATCTTGATGCCGCCTTTACTGATGCAATAGGAACAGAAGTGGGGGAAGGGAAGATCCTCGTGGACGGAGCTGATGTTGACGATTTTGCCGCCACCTTTGGCCATTCGGTGTTTAACAAAAGCCTGGGTGACGAAAAAAACACCTTTCAAATTGACGTCCAGCACGGTGTCGAAATCCTGCTCGGTGACGTCCCAGAAATCGGCGCGCTTCTCCAGACCAGCGTTGTTCACCAGAATGTCGATCGATCCGAGTTGCGCGACGGCTTCGGAGATGAAGTGCTGGCCTTCGGAGACTTTGCCGACGTCACACTGAATGGCGACAGCCTTGCGTCCGTTTTCAAACACTTTGGCGACCACTTCGTCGGCGCCAGCTTTATTCTTGCGGTAACACAGTGCTATGTCTGCACCTTCCAGCGAGAGCCGCTCGACAATGGCGCGTCCGATGCCCTGATCGCCACCGGTGACCACCGCAATTTTGCCTTCCAGCCGATTAGCCACAATCTTCTCCTGAGTACAGGGGTGAGATGCTCGGTGCCGGGATTTGTTCCATCGAATCCATCCAGACCTCGGAGATGGATCGAGTTGCTCGTTGGCGCTGCCTTCGAGTCCACTGCGGCACCAAGGGTAACAGCAGATCGTTTCGAGCGTGTGCTGTACGGAATGAAGAAAAGCGGAGTTGGAGGGAGATTTCCACAGGCTGCGGCATACCCCGTAGGGTTTTCTCGCAAGTGCTCATTCTGCACGGTTTAAGTTGGCTGGAATCAGCGGTTCTGTAAGTGTTGATTTTGGGAGATTTAAATCTGACGACGGGCGGGTGCGTAAAGGACCGGACCGACGGACACCGGAGAGAGAAGCGTGCCATTCAGCGATCAATTTCGGTGAATTTTGGAGCTTGAGAGGTCGAGAGAGCGTGATGTAAGTCGGCCGCGAAAGGGAGCGGAGCGGATTCACGAGCGAGGATAGCATGGAGTATTTAGCATGTAGATACTGTATACACAGTAGTATTCAATTCGAATGGTTAGGAGTGGTGCGTTCGAAGGTTCGGAGGCGAGGTTGCAATCGAAGCGAAGAGAGATTCCTCGGCTTGCTTTCGAAAATGACGGTGGCGAGTATGGCGAGACGACGGAGAGACTATCGTTGAGGGGGAGAAGTGGTGGCGGGCTTGGATTGGGCGAGCAATTGGTCTAGTTGGCCGCGTTCCAGGAGGCGGCCGTTGACTACGACGGAGTTGATTTTTTCGGTGTTGGAGATGTTGGCGAGGGGATCGGCGTCGAGCAGAACGAGATTGGCGGTGTAGCCGGACGCGATGCGTCCCCAGGTTTTGGACAAGCCAAAGAAGCGGGCGGGATTGATGGTGGCGGTTTCAAGGGCCTGCATGGGAGTTAGTCCCGCTTCCACAAAAAGGCCAAGTTCGTCGTGCAGGCTGAAGCCCGGATAGGTGAAGGGTATGGTGATATCGGTTCCGGCGAGCAGGGGCACACCGAGTTTTCGGGCGCGAGGAATTTGTTGCAGCGTCATGGCATATTGACGCTTTCTCATGGCGATGTATTCCGGAGTCCGATATTTCGTCAACATGCCGTTTTCCGGTTTCCACCAATTGAGATCTTCCGGGGCGACGTACTGCATTCTGGGATCCGGCTTCTGGTTCAGATCGTCAACGAAGGTGAGAGCCCGCTCGGTTACGAGGGTGGGAGTGATGAAGGTATTGTTCCGGGCCAGCAATTTGTAGGTTTCGTCGGCGCGGTCCTGGCTGAAGTGGTCCAGCATTTCCGTTTCGTCTTTGGCGAGCTTGGCGGGGATCAGAGCGAAATTCTTGGTACTAAGCGCTTCCTTGAAGACGGATTGATCCAACCTTTGCTTGATGTGCTGGGCCTCAGAGGTGGAGCCGCCTGCGAGGGCCATACCGTGCTCTAGCGAACGCTGGCCCGCTTCGGAGGCCTCCCTTACGCTAATGGGTGCGGGCAGATGCCCGGCAAATGGAAGGCCCAGTCCTTGGGTCTCTCCGGCGATGGCAAAGTAGGACTCCCGGGAGAGCCCGTCATACACTTTGACGAAGTCCACGCCTTGTTCCTTGAGCGAAAGTACCGCTGCGCGCGCTTCGTCCGCAGTCTTCACGGACACTGTGAATCTAGGATCCGACCAGGAATCAGGGCCGTCCACGATCGGGCCGCTGGCGAACATCCTGGGACCAAGCACCCGGTCTGAGGCGATCGAATCGCGCAGAGGAAGGACTTCTTTGGCGGGCCCGCCCATGTTGCGAACTCCGAGGACGCCATTGGCTATATCCAGTTTCAGATCACGAATGGGGTCGCGAAAGTGCATGTGCATGTCCCAGAGCCCGGGAATGACAAACTTACCACGAGCATCAATGACCTTGGCGGAAGAGGGCAATTCTGTGGAGCTGGTCTTGGCGACGAGAACGATGTCGCGGCCGCGAATCAGGATGGTCATATCCGACTGCGGATCGGGGTCTCCCGGACTGATGACGGTGACGTGGGTTAAGGCGAGGTCGGGGGACGGCGCGGCGGACAGGTGCGTCACGGAGATTACAGTGACAACGAGAAGGAGGGAGGCGAGGAGGGAGCGATGTGTGAAACGCATACCTGGGTTTGGACACCAAGAAGGGACGGTTGGTTCCAGGAGGGGAAGTCAAAGGGCCTCTACCCGCGGGGATTCGGAGGGCCTGACATTTGGGGTGGGTGCGGCGTCTATAGGGCAGGAGTAAAACGCGAGTACCGTGGGACTTACGCTGGTTTGGAAGGATAGTATCGCCGGGACCATGGTGGGTGGCGGGCGGGCGATGGATAGGGAGGGGTTGCCGCGAGTGGAGCCTTCCGGACAGGAATGGCCGGCGAGTGCGGTTGTGGGCGCGGAGTCCGAAGATTCCGCGCTGGCGGCAGGGTGTCTGGCGGGGGACGTACGGGCGTTTGAGCGTCTTTACGAATTGCACGGCGGAAAGATGCGCAACCTGGCGCGGCATTTGTTGCGGACGCAGAGCGACGCGGAGGATGCGGTGCAAGACACTTTCCTGAAGGTGCAGAGAAAGATTGCTACGTTTCGCGGGCAGTCGTCGTTTGTGACCTGGACGTTCCGGATCCTGGTGAATACCTGCCACGATGTGCGGCGAAGCCGGATGCGGCGCAAGGAACATTCGGGCGATGAGCCGGTGGAGGAAGGGAAACCCCAGGCAGAAGCTCGGGCGCAGGTAACGCACCCGACGCTGCGAATGGCGCTGGACCGGGCCATTGCGCAACTGACGCAGCACCAGCGCGATGTTTTTCTGTTGTATGAGGTGGAAGGATTCCGGCACGTGGAAATTGCCGGGATTCTGGAGATCACCGAGACGGCTTCGAAGAACACGTTGTTCCAGGCGAAAAAGAGTTTGCGGTCGATGTTGGAGTCACCTCGCAGCGCCGAAGCAGGAGCGGGAAGATGAATATGCATTGCGAAGATCGCGAGAGAATTTTGTTGGGGGGTAGCCCTGAGGAATGGGCAGCGCTGCGTGGCCATGCGGAGAGTTGCGCGGCATGCGCGGAAGAACTGAGGGGCTGGGAACGGTTGAGCGTGGCAGCGGCGGAAATGCGGGAAGAGCTGGGAAATCCGGCCTTGTGGCGGCGGATCGAGGGGGCACTTGCAGAGCAAGCGAGAAAGCGGAGTTTGCTGGAACGTTGGCGCGAAGGGATTTCAGCATGGCGCCCGATACCGCTGATGTGGCAGATGGGACTGGCGGGCGCGGTGGTGGTCGCGCTGGTGCTGATGGGCGGATATGTGACCATGCAGCGACGTGCTCCGGGAGTTGCGGATAACCGGTTCCTAAAGGATCGAGCGCTGGCGGAAGTGGAGCGGACGGAAGGCGAATACATGAAGGCGATCGACGCGCTGGCGAACGAAGCCAAACCTCAACTGGAGGCGAATACTTCGCCGCTGGTGGCCAGCTATCAGGAAAAGTTGATGGTGCTGGACAGCGCGATCGACGAATTGAGGGCGGAGGCGGGGCAGAATCCTTCAAATGCGCATTTGCGTTACCAGCTCCTGGCGATGTATCGAGACAAGGAAGCGACGTTGCGGGAAATTGTGGAGATGAAGCGATGACAGGTGTTTATTCAAACGCGGTGCGGCGCAGGACGAGAGCGGGCATGGCGATGTGGTGTTGCGCTTTGCTGCTCGCGCCGATCACGCAGGCCGGGCAAGAAAACGCGAGCCGCTCCTTCGAGAAGACGCTAACGCTGGGAGTGAACCAGACGCTGAGCCTGGAGAGTAAATTCGGCCAGGTGACGATTCATGGGGAAAACGGACGCGAAGCCAGAATCACGGCGACGATACGGGCGCAAGCGGGTTCACAGGGCGAAGCCGAAAAAAACGTCGATGAAATAAAAATTGAAGTTTCGCAGGACGCCGGAGGAATCAAGGTCAAAACGGTATACCCGGAGGATCACGTGATATTGCGGATCCACAAAGGCTCATCGTATTCGGTGGACTACGATATTGCAGTGCCGACCGACGCCAAACTTTGGGTGCGAACTGGATTCGGGAACTTGGAAGTACGCGGGGTGCAGGGATGGGCGGACATTGAAAACAAGAATGGGCAGCTAGTTTCGCGGGACTCGGGGTCGACCAAGCTGGTGAATTCCTTCGGCCCAGTGGAGGCGCGGGGCGCGACTGGAAACGTGACGATTGTGAACAATAACGGTCCAGTGGAGGTCTCGTCGGTGAAGGGCGCGCTGGACGTGCAGGACCGCTTTGCCGCGATCACCGCGAGCAGTATCGATGGTCAGGTCACCATCACTGGTGGTAACGGCGCGGTGGAACTGACAAATGCCGGCGCCGCAACCGTCAGCAACTCTTTTGGATCTATAACCGCTCGGAATATTCATGGAAGCCTTACGGCGAAGAACAACAATGGATCCATCGAGGTTGAAGGAGTGCAAGGAAGAGCGACGCTCAATGGGAGTTTCGGAGAGATCAGCTTCAAAGATGTGTCCGGCTACGCGGAAATCACCTCAGCGAATGGAAAGGTGCGAGGCGGACCCACCGGAGACGAGGTGTACATAAAGACCAGCTTTGGAGAGGTTTCTCTGGAGCAGATTGGCGGGGCGGTGACCGTGGAAGATTCGAATGGAAGCATTACGGCGAAAGAAATAAAGGGGAAGGCCAATTTCACGACCTCCTTCGGCTCAATTGATGCCAGCGTTTTGCGTAAAGGAGTGAAGGCGACGACCGGGAATGGACAAATTACGCTGACCGACGTGGGCGGCGACGCCGCGGTAAAAACGAGTTTTGGGTCGATCAATGTGCAGCGGGTGAATGGGAATCTCAAACTGGAGAATTCGAACGGGGCAGTGGTGGTGAATTCGGTGAACGGGGAAGCCACGGCGAAGAATAGTTTTGGATCGGTAACCATGGACGACGTGGCTGGAGCGATCACCGTAACCAATCAGAATGGTGCGGTGATGGTGTCGGAGGCGCGTACGTCCACCGGATGCAAAGGGGTGACGGCGAAGACCTCGTTTGCGCCCATTCAGGTGCGCATTGCCGAGAGCAGCGGGTATACAGTGAATGCGCGAACGTCCTTCGGGCGGATCAGCAGCGAGCTGCCACTGACGACTTCGGGGCAAATGGGCGGAGATTCGCTGAACGGGAAGATCGGGAACGGCGGATGTCCGCTATCGCTGACAAATTCGAACGGGAATATTGAGATTTTGAAGTTGGGGAAATAGGCGGGGGAAAACATGGCAAGTGCTAAGCTTTCCGGCGGAAATGAGAGTGCTTGACGGCGATTTTTGAGCCGTGGAACGGATTCTTCGATGAGCGCGCTGATTTTGAAGATTTTTTTGACCGTATATATCCTCTATGCCCTGCTGAAGTTCTTCGAATTCTTTTTCCGAAATGACAAAACCAAAATGAAGGGTCTGCGCGCGGTGTATTCGGCAGACGGGCGCGTGATTCGAATCTTCGACAACGTCATGCTGATTTTGATGGTGGTGTTGGTGGCGCTCTTGTTCGTAACCGGCGTCGAATATCTTAGCTTCACGACCGGGCTTCTGGTGGGGATGACGATTATTCAGGTGTACTTTCATCGCTTCTCGGATCCGTTGCCGGCGGAGAAGTCACCGGAGCCACCGATTACGGCGATCAAGCTGATGTCTTACTCAATCCAGGCGAATCCGGGGAAGGCGTGGAGGGAACTGGTATTTATGACGGTGCTTTTCGTTTGGGCTTTGTTCATGTTGGCGACGCGGGGGTTTGGGCTTTTTCGGTGAGGGGTGGGGGCGGGGTAAGCGTGGGGCCGGTCCTATAGGAGTCACGACTGAAAAGCCCCACCCTTTCGGCAAACGGCGCAGAAAGGATGGGGCGCCCAGGTCGAATGCGAGGCGCGATTGCGTCTGTGAGCCTAGGCGACGGTGACTTCGGGGCTTAGGTACACGTCCTGGATGGCGTTGAGGAGCTGAACGCCTTCGGACATGGGGCGCTGGAACGCTTTGCGGCCGGAGATGAGGCCGGTGCCGCCGGCGCGCTTGTTGATAACCGCGGTGGTGACGGCGTCCGCGAAGTCGTTGGCGCCGGAAGCGCCGCCGCTGTTGATCAAGCCGGCGCGACCCATGAAGCAGTTGGCGACCTGGTAGCGGCAGAGATCGATGGGATGGTCGCTGTTGAGATCGGTGTAAATGCGCTTGTCGAATTTGCCGTAGCTGGAGTCGCCGATGTTGAGGGCCTGGTAGCCGCCGTTATTTTCCGCGAGTTTTTGCTTGATGATGTCGGCTTGAATGGTGACGCCGAGATGGTTGGCCTGACCCGTAAGATCGGAGGAAAGGTCGTAGTCCTTGTCCTTCTTGAACGCGTTATTGCGGAGATAGCACCACAGCACGGTGGCCATGCCGAGATCGTGAGCCTGGGCAAAGGCCTGGCTGACTTCGACGATTTGGCGATCGCTCTGCTCGGAACCAAAGTAGATGGTGGCTCCGACGGCGGCAGCGCCCATTTCCCAAGCTTCCTTCACGGTGCCGAAGAAAATCTGGTCGAATTTATTGGGGAAGGTGAGCAACTCATTGTGATTGAGCTTCACGATGAAGGGAATCTTGTGGGCGTACTTGTGAGCGACGGCGCCGAGGACTCCGAAGGTCGAGGCTACCGCGTTGCACTGGCCCTCGACGGCGAGCTTGACGATATTTTCGGCGTCGAAGTAGTCGGGATTTTTGGCGAAGCTGGCGCCGGCGGAATGCTCGATGCCCTGATCGACGGGAAGAATCGAGAGATAGCCGGTGCGGCCCAGGCGGCCGTGGTTGAACATGCGGGCTAGATTGGTGAGCACGCGAATGTTGCGATTGGAGACGGCGTAGACCTGGTCGACGAAATCCGGACCAGGAAGGTGCAGGCGCTCCTTGGAAATTTTCGGGGACTTAAATCCCAAGAGGGATTCGGCTTTTGCGCCCAAGAGGGTTTCGATTTTGTTGCCAGAAGTTGCGGTAGCCATCGGTTTCTCCTAACTTTTCTCTGATTCCAATCTTATTCTCGAATTCCAATTCCAGTCGATAATTTCTGCGCGGCGTCGTTGTCCAGCAGCCACAGGAGGCGTCCAGCGGTGGGCTGAATGAACTGCGCGGGAAGCTGCTCGGGCTCGCGGGGTCCCTCCAGAACGGCTTTGAGGGCCAGGGCTTTGTCCGAGCGGGTAATCATGAAAATAACCAGGCCCGAATTGTTGGCAACCGGAACGGTGATGGTGATGCGATTGGTGTAGAGCTTGCCGACCCAGTTGCGCAGAACCAGGCGACCATTATCCTGCAAGGCTTTGGTGCCGGGGAAGAGCGAAAGCGTGTGGCCCTCATCGCCCATGCCAAGAAGAAGAACGTCGAATTTGGGGAGCTGGCCGGCGGAAAGCTTGAAATAGGACTGCAAAGTTTTTTCGTACTCGAGGGCGGCCTGGTCGAGATCTTTGAACTCGCCGGAAATGCGTTTGACCTGATCGGGTTTGATGGGCGCTTTGCAGAGCATGGCTTCCGAGGCCATACGGTAGTTGCTGTCCGGATCGTCGGGTGCGACGCTGCGCTCGTCGCCGAAGAAGAATTGAGTGCTGGACCAAGGGAACTGGACGCGGAGCTGGGGGTCGTTGACCAGCAGAGTGTAGAGTGCTTTGGGTGTAGAGCCGCCAGCAAGAGCGATGGTGAAAGTGCCCCGGGCGGCGACGGCGGCGGCGGCGGCTTGCAGCAGCTCCTGCGCGGCGCGGCGGGCGATGGCGGCGGCGTCCGGCAGGATTCGAACTTCGCGACTGGCGGCCGCTCCGGGAGAGGTTGAGCTCATACGGGCACGGCCTTTTCCGGGATTGCCGCGGCATGGGTGTGCTTTTCGAAATCGTCCTCGCCGACGCGACGCCATTCCCGGCCATCGCGCGTCAGTAGGTCCTCGGCTTCCTTGGGTCCCCAAGAGCCGGCCGCGTAGTTGGGGAAGCCGCGCGCGGGAAGAGCGTGCCAGAGATCGATGACTGGTTGGATGACGTTCCAGCCGGCCTCGACCATGTCGGCGCGCTGGAAGAGCGTGGCGTCACCAGCCATGCAGTCGTGCAGGAGGCGCTCGTAGCCGGTGTTGTGCTCGATGCCGAAATAGTTGGTGTAGTCGAAATCCATATTGACCAGGCCAAGCTTCATGATCGAACCGGGAATCTTGGCGCCGAAACTGAGGGAGATGCCTTCTTCCGGTTGAATATGGATGACCAGTCGATTGGTTTGAAGATTCTTCACGGTGGTGTTGCGGAACAGGATGAAGGGAGTGCGGCGAAACTGGATGACGATTTCGGTGGACCGCTGGGAAAGGCGTTTGCCGGTGCGCAGGTAGAACGGAACGCCGGCCCAACGCCAGTTGTCGATGCACAGCTTTAAGGCCACGAAAGTTTCGGTGTTGGAATCAGGGGCGACGTCGGCTTCGCTGCGGTAGCCGGGGACGGTCTGGCCATCGACGGTGCCTTCGCCGTATTGGCCGCGTACCGTATTCTTCAACACATCTTCATGGCCGAAGGGCGAAATTGCGTGCAGGATTTCGGCCTGCTTGTTGCGGACTTCGTCGGCGTCGAAGGAGATGGGCGGCTCCATGGCGGTCATGGTGAGGAGTTGAAAGAGGTGGTTGGGAACCATGTCGCGAAGCGCGCCGGCGGTTTCGTAGAAGCCGCCGCGATGCTCCACGCCGACGGTTTCGGCGGCGGTGATTTGCACGTGGTCGACGTAATTGCGATTCCAGAGCGGCTCGATGATGTTATTGGTGAACCGGAAGACCATGAGGTTCTGGACGGTCTCTTTACCGAGGTAGTGGTCGATACGGTAGATCTGGTTTTCCTTGAGAATTTTCTTCAGGTCTTCGTTGAGCTGTCGAGCGGAAGCCAGGTCGTGGCCGAAGGGCTTTTCGACGATGACGCGGGTCCAACTCTTCTCGTCTTCCTTGGTGAGGCCGACTTCGCCGAGTTGCTGGACGATGGGAGCGAAAAAACGGGGAGCGACGGCCATGTAGAAGAACTTGTTGCCCTGGGTGTTGTGCTGTTTGTCGACTTCTTCAATTTGTTGCTTCAGACGCTGGTAGGCGTCGGTGTCGCCGAAGTCGCCCTTGACGTAATAAATGCGCTCGGAAAACCAGGCCCAGGTTCTGGCATCGAGCTGCGGAGCGAATTTGGGCATCTCGTCGGAGAGGTATTTGCGGAAGGATTCGGTGGTCTGATCGTTGCCGGCGAACCCGATGATGGCGAATTGTTTGGATAGCAGATTGTCCTGGGCGAGATTGCAGAGCGCCGGGAGGAGTTTGCGCTTGGTGAGGTCGCCGGTGACGCCGAAGATGACCATGACGCAGGGATTCACTTTAATAACCGGATTGGTTGGAGTCGGAGTCATGTGCTCTTTTTCTTTGGTTATCGGGTCTTTCGTATGCAGGGTGCCAGGCTAATGTCCAGTTACTGCCCAGCCCCGGCCTTCTTTTCAACGTGACCGCCGAATTGGAAGCGCATGGCGGACAGAATCTTGGAAGCAAAGTCGGATTCGCCGCGAGAAGAGAAGCGCTCATAGAGAGATTCGGTTAACACCGGGGCGGGAGCGCCGGACTCGATACCGGCAATAATGGTCCAGCGGCCTTCGCCAGAATCGGAGACCCGCCCGGAGAAATTTTCGAGGGTGGGCTGATCGAGAAGGGAGATGGCGGTGAGATCGAGCAGCCAGGAGGCTACCACGCTGCCGCGACGCCAGACTTCAGTGACATCGGCGAGATTGAAATCATAGAGATAGTGTTCCGGGTTGCGAAGCGGAGTGGTTTCAGCGTCGGTCTCGCCCTTGATTTTGCCGACGTTGGCGTGTTTGAGGATGTTGAGGCCCTCGGCGTAGGCGGCCATCAGGCCGTACTCGATGCCATTGTGGACCATCTTGACGAAGTGGCCGGCGCCGCTGGGGCCACAGTGCAGGTACCCTTCCTCAGAAGTGCCGGTGGCATGTTCGCGACCCGGAGTGCGAGGAATGTCTCCGCGACCGGGTGCCAAAGTCTTGAAGATAGGATCGAGATGTTTCACGATGTCATTCTCGCCGCCAATCATCTGGCAGTACCCGCGCTCAAGTCCCCAAACGCCGCCGCTGGTGCCGACGTCCACGTAGTGAAGTCCCCGGGCGGAAAGTTCTTTGGCGCGGCGAATGTCGTCAATGTAATAGGAATTGCCGCCATCGATGATGATATCGCCGACATCGAGCTTGGCAGCGAGTTCGTGCAGAGTGGCGTCGACGACGCCGGCAGGAACCATGAGCCAGACGGCACGGGGCTTGGAGACCTTGGCGACGAAATCTTCGATGGACGACGAGCCAGTGGCGCCTTCGGTGGCCAGTTGCTTGACCGAAGCGGGGCTACGGTCAAAGACCACGCATTGGTGTCCATTCTTTTCCAAACGCCGCACCATGTTGGCGCCCATGCGGCCCAGTCCAATCATGCCCAGTTGCATTGCGCACTCCTCGAGAGTCGATTTGACGACAAATTTGTTGGCGCGAGTAACGATGAGACTACTTCAGCGCTTGGTGCATGGCGGAACTCAGCTTCGCGAGGTCCGATCTTACATTCTTGCCTAGATGTACGCGCAGCGCGCGGCGGCCGCGTTCCGCGAGCACCGCAAAATCGCCGCGAGCTTGCGCGGATTTTACTACGCCGAAAGTATATTTCTGGCCGGGAACCGGGAGATCGACGGCATCGTCGCAGGTAATCTGCAGGAACACCCCAGAATTGGGACCGCCCTTGTAAGCTTGTCCGGTGGAATGGAGAAAGCGCGGGCCGAAGCCCAGCACGGTGGCGACTTTCCTGTTGTCGCGGACCGCATGGCGAATTTTCTGCAGGGCCACTTCGTTGGCGTCGTTCATGGTGAGGTAGCCGAGCACGCCGAAATAGTCGCCGGGGTGTATGCGGGACAAATGAGTCCAAAGTATGGCGCCCAAAGTGGAACCACCCTTCAGCGCGGCCGCATTTTTTTCATCGGCGTACAGCTTGATTCCATTGCCCTCGAAGAAAGGAGTCTCCGGCGGAAGCTTGCCGGCGGATTCGTATTCGGTAGTGAGCTTACGAGTTTCAATTTTGCTGGCTTCCACGTCGGGCTGATTGAAGGCGTCGATGCCGATGATGGAGCCAGCGACGGCGGTGGCAATTTCCCAGCGGAAGAACTCCTGGCCGAGGTTATGTATATCCGCTAAGGAGATGCGAACCACAGGATGGCCGGCTTTTTCCAGGGCATCGACGGCGGCGTCCTGGGCCCTGCTGGGCTTGGTTTGCAGACGAAGGTATGCGAAGACACGATCCTGACCGTAGACCGCCGGTTTCCCGAGGGCCTCGCGATCGACCGGAATGATGCCTTTGCCAACTTTGCCGGTGGACTCAGCGAGCAGCTGCTCGAGCCACGCGCCAAGATCGTAAATTCCCGGTGAAGCGATGATGGTGACTTTGTCGCGCCCATGCACGGCGGCGGTGCCGAGAATGGCGCCGAGAATCACTCCGGGATTTTTCGAAGCGGAGACCGAGGCGCCGCAGGCCCTGACCATCTGCTCGGTGGTGCGAAGGAATTTAGGAATGTCCAAGCCCAGGATCGCGCCGGGAGCCATGCCGAAATTAGAGAGCGCGGAGTAGCGGCCACCAATACTGGGCACGCCCATAAATATTTTCCGGAAATGGTCACCCTCGGCGACCTGCTGCATCTTGGAGCCGGGATCGGTCACGGCAATGAACCGGCTGCCAACTTCCTTTTCGCCGACTTTAGATTTGATGCGATCGAAGAAATACTGCTTGTAGATGTTGGGTTCAAGAGTGCTGCCGGACTTGCTGGAGACGATGCAGATGGTGCTCTTCAAGTCCAGTTTCTTTTCGATGGCTTTGATTTGAGCAGGGTCGGTGGAATCCAGAACGTGCAGCTCGGGAAAACCCTTGATCTTGCCGAAGGTGAGCCGAAGGACTTCCGGGCATAAGCTCGAGCCACCCATGCCCAAAAGCAAAGCATGCTTGAACTTAGCTTTCTTTATATCGACAGCGATGGCTTTGAGCGCATCGATGTGAGCGAGTTGTTCCTCGACGATATTCAGCCAGCCAAGCCAATTGCCTTCGTCGGCGCCGGTCCACAGCGAAGCGTCGTGATTCCAGAGCTTGTTGACCTTATCGTTCTTTTCCCAATCCTCGATG